>OGYQ01000010.1_pt1 | contig 229713 bp, 201 predicted proteins | sample 1576641 | NCBI WGS metagenome assembly OGYQ01 (sample SAMEA3541476, study PRJEB24748) | human gut metagenome | biome: human gut; feature: human-associated habitat; material: faeces | place: China | collected 2012 | reverse complement strand
ATCTTCAACCACGAGTATACCTGGCATAGCATATGCACCTCTCTTTATTAACTATTTTTCCTCTTCGTTACATATTTGTTCTGCCTCAATATCCTCGGCAGTGACTTTCCCTGTAATATCCCTATAGGCTTCTTTTATTCCATTTTTGACCGCCCACTTAATTATAAAATATAATGCAAGTAAGACAATTAGTGCTGTGCCAAAACTAATTCCTAATTCTTCAAACATTTCATTACCTCTGTCAATTCCGATTTGTTAAGTTTCTATTTTTTAAATTATATCAAATTCTACATGCTTCCGCAATCAAACAACGCATCTAACACTATCTGTTTCTAAGAATCTTAAAATTTTGTTATATACATTTTTAAATTTTAGATATATAATATAATTACATTGTGCTTAATGAATATATTTACATTCAAAGAAAGGAATGTCTATGAATGCAGGATATGTCCGTCTCTCCAGAGACGATGATAAAAGGAATTATGTTTCCATAGAGAATCAGAAGCTGATTATCAACCAGTATGCAGCAGATCATGGTGTGGTTATTGACCGCTGGTATGAAGATGACGGCATTTCCGGCTATATCTTTGACAGACCAGGATTTCAGCAGATGATGGCTGATCTGGATAAAGATATTGATACTGTATATGTCAAAGACTTTTCACGCCTTGGCAGACATAATGCAAAGGTGCTGTTGCTTCTGGATGAATTTCAGGAACGTGGAAAACATCTGGTTGTGATTGACGATAATTATGATTCTATGGATTCCAGTGACGATACGATTGGCATTAAAACATGGTTTAATGAGCGATATGTAAAAGATACCAGTAAGAAAATCAAACGTGCCATAGGAGCCAGACAGAAAGAGGGAACACTGATTACCAGACCACCGTTTGGCTATCGCCGTAATGAACAAGATAAGACCGTTCTGAAAATTGTACCAAAAGAAGCAGAATACATTAAGCAAATTTATGACTTATATCTTTCAGGTTCCGGCTACCGCAAGATTGCCACATATCTGACTGAGCAGGGAGCACCTACTCCATCTATGATACAGCGTGAACGTGAAATAGAAGAAGGCAGACTGTCCAAAAGACAGGTAGCGTCTAAATGGTCAGATGCTATGATAAAAGAAATTCTGGATAATGATTTTTACATTGGTACTTTTCGCTTGAAAAAACGTGCAAGAAATACGGTTCATGGAAAAGATAAACGTGTACCAAAAGAAGAACAATGTATTTTCGAGAATCACCATCCGGCAATTATTGATAAGGCTACTTTTGCTCTGGTACAAGAATTAAAGGAAAAACGTAACCGTACCAATTATCGTGGAAGTCGGGGGCAATGGTTAGGTTCAGAAATTCCGAATCCTTTTGGCAGTTGTCTGTTCTGTAAGGATTGCGGAAGTCGTCTTACACCAATTAAACGCCAGACTTCCAGCAGGGAACGGAAATATTACATCTGTACTACTTATAATACCAAGGGCAAGCGTTATTGCTCCAAGGCACATTTAATTGAAGAAGATGACCTGCGGGAAGATGTTCTGGCCTATATCAAGATGTGCCGAAATGCTCTCTGTGAAGTTATTTCAACTTATGATTTAAAGGATTTTGAAGCAGAAAAGAAAACAATAGAGGAAAAACGGCATGAACTGCACACAGCCATCAATGAGCGAAAAAGTCAACTGAAAGTTATGCTTACCCAAAAAGTAAAAGATTTGGCGGTTGCTGCGGGAAATGAAGATTTAATCAATGAGACTTACGATTCTATGCAGAAAGATTTATTTGCCCAAATTCATGGTCTGGAAATGCAGATTAAGGAACTGAATGAAACTGCCATAGAAACGCCGGATGTAAAGGATAAATTGAAGAATGCTCTTGAAGTGGTAGATAAAATCATTGCTGGTGGAAGTCTTGACCGAAGAGATATTGAACTTCTGATTGAAAAAATTGTGGTAGACGAAGATGGAATGCCGGAAATTACATTGAAATATGGATTATCCAATCTGATCCGTTACAGTCCTGCCGATGAAATGAACCGCAGAGAAAATACCATTATTGCCATTGTGATGAAACTGATTGTTGAGGATGAACGTGAGTTTACTTCTGCAAAATATCTGTCAGAGCATATTACTGATTTGGGATTCAAGAAAACAAAACAGAGTATACTTCCATATATTGAACTGATGAAGGGACTTGGTATTCTTGAATCCACAGATAATCCGTTAAAACCATACAATATTATAAAATCAAAAGAAGAAATAGCACAGTTTACCAAAGACTATCTGCCGGATTTATCACCAGAAACCACTGCGAAACAACTATCGGATGATTATTTACATAGTAATAATGATGACAGGCGGCATGCCAGAAATGGTTTTTGAATATATTCTGAAAAACAACGGCATTGACCCGGCAGCAGATCTGGAAATCGACCAGAGCATTGACTTTGGTTCCACAGCGGCGGCTTTTACAGGTGATGCTTCTGCTGCTTTCACAGTGGAATTCGAGCCTTCCGCTACCGCCCTTGAGAAAGAAGGGGCTGGCTATGTGGTTGCCTCTCTTGGCGTAGATTCCGGATACGTCCCCTACACCTCTTACAGCGCCAAAACCAGCTTTCTCAATGAAAATCCCCAGGTCATCCAAAGCTTTACAACCGCCCTTCAGAAGGGAATGGATTACGTGCAAAGCCACACTCCTGAAGAAATTGCACAGGTAATCGCACCGCAGTTCCCGGAAACCGATCTGGATACTCTCACCACCATCGTCACCCGCTATTATGAACAGGACACCTGGAAAGACAATCTGGTATTTGAACAGGACAGCTTCGAACTTCTCCAGGACATTCTGGAAAGCGCAGGCGAGCTTTCTGAAAGAGTCGATTACGAACAGCTTGTTACAACTGAATTTGCGAAATCCGCGGTAAAATAACCCAATTTCAAACACACTCTATCTATACAGAGATGGGAACTGATATGTTTTCCAGGGTAAAACATACAGTCTTCATCTCTGTTTTTTATATTTTATCTGCACAAACTGCTACTCTCCCGCTCTATTTTCTGCTATAATAATAACAAAAAAATCATTTTTCCCACTTTTTTGACCTTTAACCACACATTTTTCCAAAAGGAGGGCCCTATGAAACTGAATCCCTGCTGTATGAACTGTCAGCTTCGCAAGCAGGAAGCGAAAATTCGTCACTTTGATGATGAAGACAGGAAAAAACAATATATGGAAGCAATCCGCCGCCGTTTCGACAATCCAAAGGAAGGCGACTGTGTTCCAAGCATTTCCACGGAACTGAAAAAATTTTACTGCTCCTTCTGGGGCGTCCCTATGGAGGATTTTTCCCAGATCAACAGAGAATATGACCAGCTTATGCTGGATCTGGAGGAGGAACTTCGCTCCACCATCCGCTATTCTGCGGATCCGCTGAAAACTGCCCTGATCTATGCCCGCACCGGCAACTACATCGATTTCGCAGCACTTCCGGAGGTCAGCCAAGAGACTGCCCTTGCCCTTATCAAAAGCGAAAACAAAGATACTCTGGATGAACAGGAGTACAAAAACTTTTGCCAGGATATGAAAAAAGCTGCCAATGTTGTATATATTACCGATAACTGCGGCGAAATCGTCCTGGATAAGCTTGCCATTTCGGTTCTGAAGAAAACGTTTCCCAATGTGCGGATCACGGCACTGGTACGCGGTCTGCCGGCTGGAAACGACGCCACCATGGAAGATGCAGAATTTTGCGGACTCACGGATCTTGTCCCGGTACTGGGAAACGGCAGCGATGTAGGCGGCACCTGGCTCCATGGAATCAGCGCCCATGCGCAGGAGCTTTTGCAAAGCGCAGACGTGATTTTGTCCAAAGGCCAGGGCAATTATGAGACCCTGCACGGCTGCGATCTGAACATCTACTACCTGTTTTTGTGCAAATGTGACTGGTTTATCCATCTTTTTCAGGCAAAATCACTGCAGGGAATGTTCATAAACGAGAGGAGATCCCCTGCTGCTACCGCTTTTTCGTCAGATTGACAAGAAACAGTTCAAAAGTTTGTATGATTCTGCCCTAGCCCTTTTAGGTCATTTTCGCTATACTAACAGCAGATGAAAAAAGCATCGAAACAATTTTGATTATCATAATGTATTGAAATTTGGAGGAAAAATCATGGCAAGCTTATCATTACAGCACATTAACAAAACTTACCCAAATGGTTTCCAGGCAGTTAAAGACTTCAACCTTGAAATCGAAGACAAAGAGTTCATCATCTTCGTAGGACCATCCGGATGTGGTAAATCTACAACACTTCGTATGATCGCAGGTCTTGAGGAGATCAGCGGTGGTACATTAAAGATCGGTGACAAAGTTATGAACGATGTAGAGCCGAAAGACCGTGATATCGCAATGGTATTCCAGAACTACGCTCTGTATCCTCATATGACAGTATATGATAACATGGCATTTGGTCTGAAACTTCGTAAAGTTCCGAAAGACCAGATTGACAAAGCAGTTAGAGAAGCTGCAAGAATCCTTGACCTTGAGAAACTTCTTGATCGTAAACCGAAGGCTCTTTCCGGTGGACAGAGACAGCGTGTTGCTATGGGACGTGCTATCGTTCGTAATCCTAAGGTATTCCTTATGGATGAGCCTCTTTCCAACCTGGATGCTAAACTTCGTGTACAGATGCGTATTGAAATTTCCAAGATCCATCAGAGACTGGGCGCAACTATCATCTATGTAACACATGACCAGACAGAGGCTATGACTCTTGGTACCAGAATCGTTGTTATGAAAGATGGTGTTGTTCAGCAGGTTGATACACCACAGCACCTTTATGAGCAGCCAGGCAACCTGTTCGTAGCAGGATTCATGGGATCTCCGCAGATGAACTTCCTTGATGCTCAGATCGCAGAAAAAGGCGGCGACCTTGTTGCTAAAGTTGGTGAGTATGACGTTGTTATCCCAGCTGCAAAAGCGAAAGTTCTGAAAGATGGCGGCTATGTTGGAAAGACAGTTGTTCTTGGTATCCGTCCAGAGGATATTCATGATTCCCAGATGTTCATCGAGGCTTCTCCAAGCGCTCCAATGACATCTACCGTTAAGGTTTATGAGCTTCTTGGTGCTGAAGTATTCCTGTACTTCGATGTAAACGGAACTCAGGTTACAGCACGAGTTGATCCTCGTACAAACTCCAAGACAGGCGATACAATCAAATTCGCATTCGATATGGAGAAATCTCACTTCTTCGACAAAGAGACAGAGCTTGTTATCTGCAACTAATTTTTAGAAGAATGAAATTGGGCCTCAGGGGTTTTCCCCTGGGGCTTTTTTGTGTTATACTGTGAGTATCTAGGACGGATTTTTATTATTTTTTTCACAAAGGAGACAACCTTATGAAATTACTTCAGATTCTCCAGAAGTGTCTGGAAGACTGGAAGAACATCAGTCATCTGGACTTCTGCCTTGTTCATTTAGACAACACGATTTATATCAGCACCTGCGACAGAGCCCTGCCTTCCACCGAGAAACTGGACGAATTTAAGGATGAGGAAGCTCTGTGTATTTCCAATATGAACTGCCGCCTTTACAAGGTTATGGAAAATCACCAGCTTCAGTATATTCTGATCGTGTGGGGAAATGCGGAGGCGGCTTCCACTATCGGGGAACTGGCTGTCTGCCAGATCGAGAGCCTGCTCACCGCTTATACGGAGAAAAGTGATAAAAACGTTTTTATGCAGAATCTTCTTCTTGGCTCCTACTCTGAAGTGGACGCTTTTAACCGTGCCAAGAAGCTTCACATTGCTACAACTGTGAGACGTGCCGTTTTCCTTGTAGAGACCAAACAGAGCAAGGATGAGAATGCGCTTGCTACCATCCGCAATATTTTTGCTGCCAAAACCCGTGACTTTATCACAGCTATTGACGACTCCGGAATTATTGTCCTTCGGGAGCTGCAGCCTTCTGAAGATTATTCTGATCTGGACGACATTGCTCATATGCTGGTAGACATGCTGAATACTGAGGCCATGACTTCTGCCTGGGTTTCTTACAGCAATATTGCGGATGACCTGAAGCAGCTTCCGGATGCCTATAAGGATGCCCGCACTGCGCTGGAAGTGGGCAAGATTTTTTACACGGGCAAGAATGTTTTCGGATACAACCGCCTGGGAATCGGACGACTGATTTACCAGCTGCCGGTAGAGATCTGCGAGATGTTTATCGATGAGTTTTTCAAGGAAGAGACTCTGGATTCCATTGATGATGAGACTCTTACTACCATCCGCACCTTCTTTGAAAACAACCTGAACCTTTCTGAAACCTCCCGCCAGCTTTATGTGCATCGTAACACGCTGGTGTACCGTTTTGAAAAGCTACAGAAGAAATTTGGATTGGATATCCGGACCTTTGAGGATGCGTTGACATTTAAGCTGGCTATGATGGTAGTGAATTATATTAAGTATAAGAAGGCGAATTAAGTCTTATAATCAGGAAGTTACTTTTACATTTAACAGGAGCACCGGAAATTTTTCTTGACTTAAAGTTGGGTTTAACATGTATAATAAAGAAAACTATTTTGGCCATGGAGCACTGCTGCTCTGTGGCCTGTCTTTCAAGAAAGGAGTATTTACTTTGATCAAGACAGTTACTTTGAATAGAAATCAGCAACCCACCAAAGAACAAATTCAACAAATAGAAGCTGCTGCCAAAAAGGATATTGTTTTTGATGAAGATTCTCCTGCCCTTACCCAAGCAATGGAGAAAGCCTTTCGTTTGGCGGCCAAAAATCGAAATACACAAAAGAAAACAGGTGTCTCATAATTTCTAATATTGGACACTTTACAAAATTATTTTGGCGGATTCCATTAAATGGATCCGCCATTTTTGTTTAGGACTGCAGATATGCCTGCAGTATAGCAGCGCAATCTTCTGTTATCTTCTATCTTCTCATCCTCTTCTCGCTTGCACGAAGAGTGAGTGTTTCTAAGATGCTTACATATTCGTCTCATCTTCCTTCGCCCACTCAAAGGTGCATCTCACAGCTTTCTTCCAGCCTTTCAGCTTCTTGCTGCGTTCTTCGGCGGTCATGTGAGGGGCAAATTTCTGGCCGATCTGCCAGTTTTGTTTTACTTCGGATGCGTCTTTCCAGAAGCCGGTGGCAAGGCCGGCAAGATAGGATGCGCCAAGGGCGGTAGTTTCGATGCAGCTTGGGCGGACTACCTGGGTGTCCAAGAGGTCGGCCTGGAACTGCATGAGGAAGTTGTTGGCGCTGGCGCCGCCGTCTACGCGGAGGGCGCTAAGATCAAGGCCGGAATCCTTTTCCATGGCTTCCAGCACGTCATGCACCTGGTAGGCAAGGGACTCTACAGTAGCCCGCACAAGATGGGCTTTTCCTGCACCCCTGGTAAGGCCCAGAATGGCTCCTCTTGCGTACTGATCCCAATAGGGCGCGCCAAGTCCGGTAAAAGCAGGCACTACATAGACGCCGTTTGTGTCTGGCACAGACAGACAGTATTTCTCGGAATCCGGGGAGCTTTCCAGGATTCCAACCTCATCGCGCAGCCACTGGATTGCCGCACCAGCCACAAAAACGCTTCCCTCAAGAGCGTAACCGGGCGTTCCGTCGGCTTTTACCGCAATGGTGGTAAGAAGTCCGTTCTTTGATTCTACGGCTGTATCTCCGGTGTGCATAAGCATGAAACATCCGGTTCCATATGTATTTTTCACATCACCGGATTCGAAACAGCACTGGCCGAAAAGTGCTGCCTGCTGGTCTCCTGCTGCGCCTGCGATGGGAATTCTGCCGCCGATCAGATTCTCGTTGGTATAGCCGTAAATGCAGCTGCTCGGCTTTACCTCCGGCAGCATGCATTCGGGAATATTCAGATACTCCAGAATCTCTTTGTCCCATTTTCTCTGGTGAATATCAAAAAGCATGGTTCTGGAAGCATTGGTGTAATCAGTCACATGCACTTTTCCCTTTGTCAGCTTCCAGATCAGCCAGGTGTCCACAGTTCCAAAAAGCAGTTCTCCATTTTGGGCACGTTCTCTTGCTCCCTCCACATGATCCAAGATCCATTTCAGCTTGGTTCCGGAAAAATAAGCGTCCGGAATCAGTCCGGTCTTCTTTCGCACCAGCTCTGACATACCATCTTTTTCCATCTTCTCAATCATATCGGCTGTTCTGCGGCACTGCCACACAATTGCCGGATAGACAGGCTCTCCTGTCTTTTTGTCCCATACAATGGTTGTCTCACGCTGGTTGGTGATTCCGATGGCATGGATGTCCTCTGCATCCACGCCGATCTTGCTCATGGCCTCAGTAGCCACGGAAATCTGAGAGGACCAGATTTCCTTTGGGTCATGCTCCACCCAGCCAGGCTTCGGATAATACTGTTTGTATTCCTTCTGGGCAACACTGCACATATTGCCCTTCTTATCAAATAAAATACATCTGGAACTGGTAGTTCCCTGGTCCAATGCCATTATATATTTTCCCATAGTACACCTCGTTTTTACTAAATTCTTAATTCCTATTATAACCGATTCCCTTATGTAAGGAAACACCCTAATCTGTCAAAAACTTCATACAAAAAGCGCCAGCCCTCAAAGTTTCCCCTGCAGGCTGACGCCGAAATTTCTTATATATAATTTTATGCAAGTAAGGTCTTGCCGATGAAATAAACCAGAACCAGCACACCAAGTACGATTCGGTACCAGCCGAATGCCTTGAAGTCATGCTTCTTGATATAGCCCATCAGGAACTTGATTGCAAGGATGGAAACCACAAATGCAACCACCATACCGATTACCAGAATCAATACCTCTGTTCCTGTAAATCCAAAGCCGAATTTCAGCAGCTTCAGAAGGCTGGCTCCGAACATAACCGGAATGCCAAGGAAGAAGGTAAACTCAGCTGCAACGGTACGGGAGGTACCAACCAGGATTCCTCCGATAATGGTGGAACCGGATCTGGAAGTTCCCGGAACAACAGAAAGAACCTGGAAGCAGCCAATCAAAAATGCAGTCTTGAAAGTCAGATCTTCCAGACTTGTGCACTGCGGCTCTCTGCCTTTGTTGTAGTTTTCCACAATGATAAACAGAACACCGTAGACAATTAACGCGATGGCTACTACAACATAGTTGTTGAAATGCGCCTCAATAAAATCATTAAACGGAAGCGCAATAATGATAGTCGGCAGACATGCTACCACGATCTTAAACCACAGGATCCATTTGTCCTTATCACAGTAGCGCTCAACAAAATTCAGAATTACCTGCGCCCATTTCGGCTTCTTAGCGATGGCCATCTGAGTTCTTCTGGGAAGCTTCTTTATGTAAAACGGCCACAGCTTATTCCAGTACAAAACAACGACTGCGAGAATTGCTCCCAGCTGGATCACAACCAGAAATACATCCATAAAATCCTGAGAAACATTCAGGTGAATAAACTCATCCACCAGGATCATATGGCCGGTACTGCTGATAGGAAGCCACTCTGTAATTCCTTCCACAATACCAAGGAGAATTACCTTTAAAAGTTCGATAATATCCATTTCTACCCCTTTCTTATCTTGAACAAAATGAGGACGGAGACTTAAATTTCTCCGTCCTCTTTAGTATATTACATCAAATGACTTTCGTAAACTTGTATTTTGCTTTTTTCGCAAAATTTAGCTTTTGTTTAACAGCTGCTTATCTTCTGGCAATAGTCGCGATATCGATCAGGCTCAACTTCTTGGCATCTGTGTTCTCAAGACTGGTTACCAGAGCTTCTGCTGTATCAAGGCTGGTAAGAACATTTACACCAGTCTCGATGGCATTACGTCTGATCACGAATCCATCCTTCTGGTGGTCAACGCCCTGAGATGGGATATCGATAACCACATCAATCTTATGTCCAAGGATCAGGTCCATAAGGTTCGGTGCAGGCTGCTCCAGTTTATTGGTACGGATTACCTTAACGCCATGCTCCTTCAGAGTTTTTGCAGTTCCTCTGGTTGCATAGATACGGTATCCAAGAGCCTCAAATCTCTTAGCGATCGGAACTGCATCCTCCTGCTCCTCCGGTCTTACCGTCATAATCATATTCTTATGCTTCGGCAGACGGATTCCGGCACCAAGGAATGCTTTGTAAAGAGCCTCATTGAAGGTCTCTGCAATACCAAGGCACTCACCTGTGGACTTCATCTCCGGTCCAAGGCTGATATCAGCGCCGCGGATCTTCTCGAAGGAGAATACCGGCATCTTGATGGCAATATGTTTTGCTTCCGGCTGAAGTCCTGGCTCATAGCCCATGTCTTTCAGCTTGTATCCAAGGATTACCTTGGTTGCCAGCGGTACGATCGGGATTCCGGTAACCTTGCTGATGTAAGGTACGGTACGGCTGGAACGCGGGTTAACCTCAATTACGTATACGTCATCTCCAAGAACGATAAACTGGATGTTGATCATACCGATGACATGCAGTGCTCTTGCAAGACGTTTGGTGTACTCTGCAATAGTCTCTTTTGCTTTTTCACTGATGGTTCTTGCCGGATATACGGAAATACTGTCACCGGAATGGATTCCGGCACGCTCAATATGCTCCATAATACCAGGAATCAAAATGTCCTCGCCGTCGCATACGGCATCAACCTCGATTTCTTTTCCCATCAGGTACTTGTCAACAAGGATTGGATGCTCCTGTGCGATCTGGTTGATCACACCGATGTACTCTTCCACATCCTCATCGCTTACTGCAATACGCATTCCCTGACCGCCAAGTACATAGGAAGGACGAACCAGAACCGGATAGCCCAGCTCATTTGCAGCTTTCTTCGCTTCCTCTGCGGTAAATACAGTGTGTCCCTTCGGTCTCGGGATCTGGCACTTCTCAAGAATCTCATCAAACAGCTCACGGTCCTCAGCTGCATCTACGTTCTCAGCAGATGTTCCAAGAATCTTCACACCCATCTTGGTAAGAGCTTCTGTCAGCTTGATGGCAGTCTGTCCGCCGAACTGAACAACCGCTCCGTCCGGTTTCTCAATATTTACAATATTCTCAACATCCTCCGGTGTAAGGGGCTCAAAATACAGCTTATCTGCAATATCAAAGTCTGTACTTACAGTTTCCGGATTGTTGTTGATAATAATCGTCTCATAGCCTTCCTTCGCAAAAGCCCAGGTACAGTGTACGGAGCAGAAATCGAACTCAATACCCTGTCCGATACGGATCGGTCCGGAACCAAGTACCAGGATCTTTTTCTTATCCGGTGTGGCAATTGCTTCGTTCTCTGTGCCTTCGTCACCATATACAGAATAGTAATACGGAGTTGCAGCAGCAAACTCTGCGGCACAGGTATCAACCATCTTGTATGCAGCCTTGATGCCGTACTCACTGCGAAGTCCCTTGATTTCATCCTCAGTTTTGCCTGTAAGGCGGGCAATGATGTAGTCCGGGAACTCCATGCGTTTTGCTTCCAGAAGAAGTTCTTTGGTAAGCTTTCTGTTCTTCAGGGCATTTTCCATTCCTACAAGGATTGCAATCTTGTCAATGAACCAGATATCGATCTGTGTGATATCGTGAAGCATGGACTGCGGCATACCGCGGCGGATTGCTTCTGCAATCTTCCAGATTCTGCGGTCATCTACGATCTCAAGCTCTGCAAGAAGCTCCTCGTCTGTAAGCTGGGTAAAATCATAAGACATCAGGCTGTCCACATGCTGCTCCAGGGAACGGATCGCTTTCATAAGCGCGCCCTCGAAGTTGTGGCAGATACTCATAACCTCACCGGTAGCCTTCATCTGTGTGGTAAGGGTTCTCTTCGCTGTAATAAATTTATCAAACGGAAGTCTCGGAATCTTCACTACACAGTAGTCAAGCATTGGCTCAAAGCTTGCGTATGTTTTGCCTGTGATGGCATTTGGAATCTCATCCAGTGTATATCCAAGGGCAATCTTTGCAGCAACCTTAGCAATGGGATAACCGGTAGCCTTACTTGCAAGTGCAGAAGAACGGCTTACACGTGGGTTAACCTCGATTACACAGTACTCAAAGCTGTCTGGCTTCAGCGCATACTGAACATTACAGCCGCCTGTGATTCCAAGCTCTGTGATAATATTAAGAGCAGATGTACGAAGCATCTGATACTCTTTGTCACCAAGAGTCTGAGATGGTGCAACTACAATAGAGTCTCCTGTGTGAACACCAACCGGGTCAATATTTTCCATATTGCAGACGGTAATACAGTTTCCTGCACCGTCACGCATTACCTCATACTCAATTTCTTTCCAGCCTGCGATACAGCGTTCTACCAGAACCTCTCCGACACGGGAAAGACGAAGTCCATTCTCCAGGATCTCGCGAAGCTCATATTCATTATGGGCAATACCGCCGCCGCTTCCGCCAAGGGTATAAGCAGGACGAAGTACAACCGGATAACCGATGGTATTGGTAAATGCAAGTCCATCCTCTACTGTTGTAACAACCTTAGATGCTGCAACTGGCTCACCGATTTTTTCCATGGTATCTTTGAATTCCTGACGGTCCTCAGCCTTCTTGATGGTCTGAGCTGTGGTTCCGATCAGTCTTACGTTATGCTCTTTCAGGAAGCCTTTCTCATCCAGCTCCATGGCAAGATTCAGACCAGCCTGTCCGCCAAGGGTAGGAAGCACGCTGTCCGGTTTCTCTTTCAGAATCAGCTGCTCTACCACCTCTACTGTAAGAGGCTCAATGTAAACGCGGTCAGCAATGTCTTTGTCAGTCATAATAGTTGCCGGGTTGGAGTTCAGAAGAACAACCTCAAGGCCTTCTTCTTTTAAAGAACGGCAGGCCTGTGTTCCTGCATAATCGAACTCTGCTGCCTGACCGATGATGATCGGACCAGAACCAATAACAAGTACTTTTTTAATGTCTTTATTTCTTGGCATTATTTATTTCCTCCCATCATATCCATAAATCTGTCAAACAGGTAACCGGAATCCTGCGGTCCCGGGCATGCCTCCGGATGGAACTGTACGGTGAAAATATTCTTTCCAACGTATGCCATTCCTTCGTTTGTGCCGTCGTTTACATTTACAAATGCAGGATGTGCAATGTTTTTCTCTTCAAGATCCTTGGCATCTACTACATAGCCGTGGTTCTGGGAGGAAATGTAAACTCTGCCGGTAGCAAGATCCTTCACCGGATGGTTGCCGCCGCGGTGACCGTATTTCATCTTATAAGTATCTCCGCCTGTTGCAAGCGCCATCAGCTGATGTCCGAGGCAGATTGCAAAGATCGGAATATCAGAATCGTAAAGCTTCTTTACTTCTTTAATAATGGAAGTACATTCCTTTGGATCTCCAGGGCCATTGCTGAGCATGATTCCGTCCGGATGATCTGCAAGGATCTCTTCTGCCGGGGTCAGTGCCGGGTAAATGGTTACCTGACATCCGCGCTTATTCAGGGAACGTGCAATATTGCGCTTTGCGCCAAAGTCCATAAGTGCAACCTTCGGGCCGTCTCCCGGAAGAATCTCCTTCTCGCGGCAGGTTACCTTTTCTACTACTTTACCAGTTGTATATGCTTTTAACTTGGGGAGAATTGCGTCTAAGTCATAGTTTTCATCCACTGTGATCATACCGTTCATGGTACCTTTCTCACGGAGGATCTTGGTAAGTGCTCGGGTGTCAATTCCTGCGATTCCAGGAATGTCATGTTTGGTCAAGAAATGCTGAATCGTGTCAACGCTTCTGAAATTGCTTGGAACACGGGATAACTCACGCACGATAAACGCGTCGATCCACGGCTTTGCGGATTCCTGGTCATCATAGCAGATTCCGTAGTTTCCTATTAACGGATAAGTCATGCAAACCGCCTGTCCTGCGTAAGACGGATCAGTCATTACCTCCAGATATCCTGTCATGGAAGTATTGAATACGATCTCACTGATGACTTCTCTTGCAGCGCCAATGCTGGTTCCTGTAAATACATGGCCATCTTCTAATATCAGAAATGCTTTCATACAATCTCCCTTTCTTATGTCGTATTTTATCCTAAATCTTCAAGATTGTATCATAGCAAAATGCTTTTTTCAATAAAATACAGGCAAAAAAAAAATTCTGTTGTGCAAAAAAAAATTGCACAACAGAAAAAAGCTACTGGATCTCAGATATCTCTGGTATTCGTAACAAAAGAAAAAAAATAATGCAGGAGATGGGACTTGAACCCACACGATCTTGCGACCACAGGCACCTGAAGCCTGCGCGTCTGCCAATTCCGCCACTCCTGCATTTCTTATGTTTCAATCGCTTTCTCGCGACTGCTTGATTATAATACAACATATTCACTTGAATGTCAACACTAATTTTCAAAAAAATTTAAAAAATTTTGAATTTATATTGTTAGTCCATTCTGGTCTTTTTTAAGGTGTCAAATGAAACTGCAATTTATAATAAGAAAGATGGCCATATACAGACGGCCAGGTCTATATTTTTACACCAGAGAAATGAAATATGACGTACAAAAGAATCAGAGAGCTTCGGGAGGATCATGATTTGACGCAGACATATATGGCACACTATCTGAATGTAAATCAGCGCACTTACTCGCGATATGAAAGAGGGGAACGGAGCGTTCCTCTTGAACAATTATGCCGGATTGCTGACTTCTACAAGGTAAGTGTGGATTATCTGCTTGGACGTACTGATGTAAAGCGTCCTTACCCTGCATCCCGGCTCTCCAGGAAAACGTGAGACTTAGAGCAGCAGAAACAGCATCAAGGCTCGCGTCCTGCAAAACACAAAGAGACATCTTCTTTCAAAGGAGATGTCTCTTTATGTTTATATGTTTTCTCTTTTTCTTTTTTTGTCAGTAAGCAGGCTGGATACCGCCCACAGCACAGTACCGGCGGCGATGCAAAAATCCGAAAGGTTAAATACCATCCTGCGCATATCCTTGTTCTTTACATTAAAGCTGATATAATCTGTAACATAGCCCTTATTTCTGCGGTCCATGTAATTCGACATACCGCCTCCAAGAACCATGGCAAGTCCCATTCTTCCAAGCCTGCGGCCATGAATAAGCTCATGCCAGTATTCCCCCAGCACACAGCCAAGACCTGCTAAGGAAAGCTCACGACAGCTTTCCTCATCAAGCTTTATTTTTCCAAACACCATGTTCTTGTTGTGACAATTTCGAAGGATCACTCTGCCTCCAAGTACTTCCTCGCGGCTTCCCTGAAGCCTGGTACTGTCTACATGCTCCTTAATTTTGTGATCCAGCAGAAAAATTCCTCCTGCAATACTCAGTGAAAGCATACTCACTTCTCCTCGACATCTTCCATTTTCTTATCGCAGGTCTCAGAAGCTTCTGCTTCTTCTTTGGCAGAAGCATTTTCAGGTTCTGTCTCGCTCTCTTCTACTGTCTCTATGTGTTCATCTGATGCTTCTTCTGGCATCCCTTCCTCCGCTTCTACCGGCTCCTCTGTCTTGGAATCTACAACCTCTCCCTCTGTTGCTTCAGGCTCAGGGTTCGGACATGGAGAACCACAAAGGGGACAAAATGCTGCACTTCTGTCAATAGACTTGCCACATGCAGGACAGATTTTCTGCCCCTTTAAATCAGCTGCCGCATCCTTATATCCTGCAATAATCTGCAAATGCTGCTGGATTTCTTCACAGAATCCCTTCAGTCCATCTTCTACCTCTGTACCATCCTTGTATTTCTCAAAGATTACGTTTCCAATATCAGCCTTCAGCTTCTGCACCATCTGCTCTTCACTGGCAATTTTACTTTTGATCTTCTGTGTCTCATAGATCTGACTTGCTTTTTTACTAAAATCCTTCGTTGTTCTTGTTATCGTGTCACTTAATTCATCAAAAAAATCGCGTGCCATTTTGCCATCTCCTTTATTTATATAAAAAGTGTTAACCACATGTTACCTGTGCAGGCAGCCAAAAAGCAGCTGCGGATTTACTGTACTGAGAGAAGCGGGATTTCCTGACCTCGAAGCAGGATTCTCGGTCCTCCGGTACCTTCAATATATTCTCTTGTAATAATCACCTGTCCAATGCTGTCATCCTTTGGAATCTCATACATGATATCCAGCATATACTCTTCCAGGATAGCGCGCAGTCCTCTGGCACCTGTATGCTTCTCCAGAGCTTTAGCTGCAATAGCATGAAGGGCTTCTTCTTCATAATCCAGCTTTACCTCATCTAATGCAAGAAGCTTCTGGTACTGCTTCAGAATCGCATTCTTAGGCTCCTTAAGAATCTGTACCAGCATATCCTCATTCAGTCCGTTCAGCGTATAGATAATCGGAAGACGTCCGATAAACTCAGGAATCATGCCAAACGCACGAATATCATCTACAGTTACCTTCTCCAGAATATGAGGATCGTTGTCATATTTATCCTTAAGATCTGCATAAAAACCGATGGATGCCTGCTTATTCAGTCTCTCCTTAATGATATTCTCCAGATCCGGGAAAGCGCCCCCGCAAATAAACAGAATATTCTTCGTGTTCACAGTAACCATCGGAACCATCGCATTCTTGCTGTTGGCACCTACCGGAACCTCCACCTCGCTTCCCTCAAGAAGCTTCAAAAGTCCCTGCTGTACAGCCTCACCGCTTACATCTCGCTGATTGGTATTTTTCTTCTTGGCAAGCTTATCAATCTCATCAATAAAGATAATGCCGTGTTCCGCTTTCTCTACATCATTGTCTGCAGCTGCAAGAAGCTTGGAAACCACACTCTCAATATCGTCACCGATATAGCCAGCCTCTGTAAGCGAAGTGGCATCTGCAATAGCAAGCGGCACATCCAGAAGTCTGGCGAGAGTTTTCACCAGATAGGTTTTACCGCTGCCTGTAGGTCCGATCATAAGCATATTGGACTTCTCAATCTCAATTTCATCCATAGTATCTGTAGCAACACGTTTATAATGGTTATAAACAGCAACAGACATTACCTTCTTGGCACGCTCCTGTCCGATTACATATTCATCAAGGCTTGCCTTGATCTTGTGAGGTGCCGGAATCTTCTTAAGGTCAATGGCTGGCTTGGCAGCCTCCTTTTTCTTCTTTATTTTCTTCGGATGGGGAATGGCATCCTGAAGGCTTCCCAGATTGATCATGCTTACATTCGGCATGTTCAGAAGATCATTCAGGTTCAGTCCATTATTCATCTGCTGGGTCATAGTGTCAAAGCTCTTCTGCATACAATCGTTGCAGATATGTATATTATTAGGCAGTTCGATCATCTTGCCAGCCTGGCTCTCCGGTCGATGACAGAGAAAGCAGAATTTCTCATATTCGCTGTCATTCTGCTGATTGCTGTCGTTGTTCTCTGTTATATCTCCATCGATGATCTCGTCTCTTTCATCGTCAAAATGATCTGTCATAATTTTTCCTTTCCTGTTTCTTATTCTGTCCTTTTATTGTAGCATATTTTTGTCAGATTTAGAAATTAACTTTTTATAAACAAAGGGGAGCATTTCGCTCCCCTGAAATTTACTGATTACTATCCGGTCTGGCACCTAGCGTGACTGTAATCGTGGATTCCACATATTCTCCGTCGCTCAGGCGTGCCACGCCCACGTCTATTTCTTCTCCTGCTGTATAGTACTGGAGCTTGTCGTTGATATCCGCTTTGCTGGAAACCTTCTGTCCGTCCAGCTTGGTAATAATATCACTCTTCTGGATTCCCGCATTGTCTGCTGCGCCGCCGGAAACAACGTCCATGACAAAAGCACCTGCCGGCATATTATACATCTGGATTGCCTCTCTGGAAAGATCAGCAAACTTCACGCCCAGGTATCCTGCCTGTGATTCATCCGAAACCTTATCTCTTGTTTTGCGGTTCATCAACTCTTCCAGAATCGGCTGTGCCTTGGAAATCGGGATTGCATATCCGGTACCTTCCACACTGCTGGATGCAATTTTGGCACAGTTGATACCGATCAGCTCACCCTGCATATTCAAAAGTGCGCCGCCGCTGTTTCCAGGATTGATGGCTGCATCTGTCTGGATCAGGTCTTCATAAGTATTGGAATCAGACTGAACAGTTCGCTCCAAAGCACTTACCCATCCGGAGGTTACAGTCTGACCATATCCAAGGGCATTTCCAATAGCTACTACCTGCTCACCAACAACCAGGTCATCTGAATTGCCAAGCTGCGCAATCTTAATCTGATTCATGGTCTCTTCCGGGATATCACTTTTCTCCACTGCAATGACTGCCAGGTCTGTATCCTCATCTGTACCTTTGATCTTTGCGGAAACCGCTCCATCAATATTCAAATCTCCATTGCTGGTCACATAATTCTCAGTTTCCTGCTCTGCATTCACCACATCATCGCCAATGAAGCATACGCTTAAAGTAGTTGCTCCCTCTACCACATGATTGTTAGTAGCAATCAGAAGCTCACTGTCATTCTCTCCTACAATAATACCGGAACCGCTTCCTGTGCTTGGATACTCCATTCCATAACCGAAAAAGCTGCGGATCTCCTGCATGCTGACGGAGGTGATTGCCACAACAGAGGGCATGGCAGCCTGTGCAACTCCAGCCACAGGTCCTTTCTCATTTGCAACTGCGTCTGCGCTTACAGTATCGCTGCTGCTCTGGCTGGTCTCATCGGAAACAGAGGAGGTAAGCGTCTCTGCAGTGCCTACAGATGTGATGGTATCTTTCTTAAAATACTGATCAGATACCGCATTCACCGCCTGAAAAACAAGGCCTGCCACCAGGCCAAAGATTACAGCCAGGGTAATGGTGTTTCCTGCTTTTTTTCCAAAGGAAGAAGATTCTCTCTTTTCATGATGCTTCCGATGTTTGGTCTTCTCTTCTTCCGGCTTCTTTTCCTGTTCGTCTACCTGGTAATGTGCATATTTAGGTTCTGCACCTTGTTCACCGGAAGTGCTTCCGGCACTGCTGCCAGATTCATTTCCCCCATAATTATGGGAAGCATAATAATTGCCATTATCTGAGTCTGCAGCATTGCCGCCAGCTTCTCTGCTTCGCGTGTATTTATAATGATACGTTACATTCTCATTCAGATCTTCTTCGGGGGCTGTCTGCTGATCAGATGCAGCCTGCGCGGACACATCTGAATCTGACTGCCGGGGCGTATCATCCGTCTTCTTCGGATCCTGTCCCCAATTCCATTCATCACTCATGTTTTGCTCCCTTCTATGTTAAATCCTAACAATTTCTTTTATTTTATAGTACAAGTTTAGCAATCAATTGTGTTGAAAATGTGATAGATTCTTTAAGAAAAGGTGACAGCGTCAAAAGCCCTATTTTTCTTCCTGTTTTTTCCAGTATTCACGGTTCATGGTACAGAAAAGGATCATTTTCTCCGGCAGCTTCCGGTATCTTTTTCCAAGGAAATATCCTGCATATTTAAATCCGCTCTGCGCGATCAGCCCGGGAATCAGCCAGATATGTCCTGTTTTTACCAGATAGGCAAGACTTTTCTTTACAAGACGAATTCCCTCCCCTTCTGAGGGAACACCTGCGAAAATCTCCGGATGCTCGGCCTGGGAAACACCCAGGTCAAAATTACGGTGAAACTGCTGGCGACAGGAATAATTGTGGGAATGGATCACACAGGCATCTGCTGCGTAGGCAATCCCGTATCCTTTTTTTGCCATGGTTCCGGCATAGATCATGTCCTCATTAAAAATCGCATGCTCGATAAAGCCGCCCATTTCCTGGTAAATCTTTTTCTTATATGCGGCGCACACATTGGAACAGAAATAGGTCTTAATTCCGTATGCTGCAGTATCCTTCTCCCATTTCACGGAAGATTTGTCCGGATAATTAAAGGTACGGGTATATTTTTCCAGATAGGCACAGTCTTCTCTGGCCAGCTGTCTTGCAAAGGCAGCACCTACCTTTGGATTCTCCTGCAGCGGGCGGATCAGATTCTGGATCAGATCCTGATCTGCCGGAACGGCATCCTGAGTCATAAATACCATAATATCTGCATCGGAAAGCTTCGCTGCGGCCCGCCTGGTTCCGCCATGGTCAAAGTCTTCTTTTTTCAGATGGGTCACTTTCACTTTTTGAAAAGCATCCTCCCATTTGGGATTCCAGAATTTTTCTTCTGTATTCATGACAATGATATTTTCTATGGGATAACTCTGGCTGCAAAGTGCATCCAAAAGACCGGCAAATTCTTCCCCCGGACGATATGCAGGAATGATCACATCTACTTTTTCCATTGCCGCTTTCCTCCTTGCGTTTAAAAAAGGGACCATTCCTTCTCAGATGGTCCCCGAATTTTTTCTTTATAATGATGTCACTTCAAGATATCTTTTCTTTTAATATTCGCTTCCGTCTTCAAAGCCATCATCACTATAATCATTATCACTGTAATCGCTGCTATAGTCATCACTGTAATCATCGCTATAGTCGCTGCTGTAATCATTATAATCGTAATTTCCGCTTCCATCTCCCTGCCATACAACATCAGACGAAGTGTCATCACTGGTTACAGCTGGAGCTTCATCCACTAATGTGTCCGCTCCTCCTACAAGCTCAATGATCTTGTCATTGGCTTCAATAATATTCTGGGACGGCTCATAGCTCTCATCTGCGCCGTACAGGAATGCATGCAGTTCCTTAACGTTTTCCTCCAGGGTATCTGCAACTACCATGCTGGCATTCTTAACATCCGCAAACTTGTATTTCGATGGGAAACCTGTAGTATCTGCAATATTGTATCCGATCAGGCTCGGAACCATGTTCAGCAGCTCGGTCTTGGAAACAGATGTAGTAATCAGCGGGAAGACCTGATCCATAATATTGAAAATAGTGGTAATTCCAGCCTTCTTCGCCTTATCCACCATAAGGCCGATCACTCGTCTCTGGCGCTCGGTACGTCCCATATCCATACTGGATGTGTAACGGATTCGGCAGTAGGAGACAACCTGTACTCCATTCAGATGATACTCTCCAAGAGCAGCCTCCTCATCAACAGGCTTTGGATCCGGCAGTTCCACCGGAGTGTAGCTCTTTCCAGTCTCTTCCGAGGTTTCAATACAGTAGTCATTCATGAAAACCATTTCTGCATAAGAAAGAGGAAGATCAAGTCCGCCTAAAGCATCTACCGCTTCTGCCATTGCACTGAAGTTTACCGTCACATAATCTGTAATATTCAGATCCAGCATGGTATTCAGCATGGAAATCGCCTGCTCCGGGCCGCCGTATGCATATGCTGCATTCGCCTTGGTATAAGTGTCATTTCCAATATTCAGAAGGGTGTCACGATATATGGAAGCCAGCTTCACTTCTTTGGTATCATTATTGATGCTTGCAACAATAATGGTATCACTGTTCTGCGCATCCAGCGCTGCATTCTTGGAACGCTTGTCAATTGCAAAAAGCGCATATGTGGTATAACCGGTCATCTGCGGTGCCGTCACATTCGTAACAATTTTACTCTCGTCCAGCTGCGGTGTCTCAATCTTATTCAGTCTGCTGTCGATCTGTCCGTATACATACAGACCGCCGATAAACAGAAGCAGACAAAGAATCTCAACAATAAACAGGGCTGTCTTCCTTTTTTTACCAGGTCTTGCCATTTCTCTTTCCTTTCTCAGTAAGCATTCTTATTAATAAATCCCTTAAAAATTGTCATAAACAATATTTTTATATCCAGACCAACGGTCCAGTTCTCAATGTAATACAAATCATACTCGATTCTTTTGCGGATGGAGGTATCTCCTCTGTAGCCATTTACCTGCGCCCATCCGGTCAGTCCCGGTCTTACCTGGTGCTTCACCATGTATCTTGGAATCTCCTCACGGAATTTCTCCACAAAAAATGGTCTCTCCGGTCTTGGTCCCACCAGGCTCATGTCTCCCTTCAGAATGTTAAACAGCTGGGGAAGCTCATCAATACTGGTCCGGCGCATAAATCTTCCAATTCCTGTAACTCTGGGATCGTTTTTCACAGTCCAGGCTTTCTTCTCCTCCGCCTCCGGCTGAATCTCCATGGAACGGAATTTGTACATCCAGAAAGTCTGGTTATGAAGTCCCACTCGCTCCTGGCGATAGATCAGCGGTCCCGGGGATGTGATCTTAATTAAAATACACATCACCAGCATAACCGGAGATGCCACAATGATCCCGATAATGGATCCGATAATATCCATCACTCTCTTGATCATGGAATTGAAGGTATTGCTCAGGGGCACATACCGGATATTGATGACCGGAAGTCCCAGGATATCTTCTGTATATGGTTTGGTAGGAATAATCTTATTATAGTCCGGAATAAACTTTGTATGCACTCCTGATTTCTCGCAAAGTGCAACAATCTCCTCCAGCCGGTAATATTCACTTAAGCCAAGCGTAATCGCAATCTCATCCAGCCTGCTCTCAGGCAGGATCACATTCAGATTGGCAATTCGTCCAATTACCTTAATGCCCTTGTACATAGTACCCGCAGGAATATTGTCATCCAGAATTCCTCTCACAACATACCCCCACTGCGGATTCTCCCTGATGCGGTCAATATATTCCTCTGCTGCCCGGCTGTATCCTACAAGTACCACCTGCTTCTGGTTCAGTCCGCGCTTTCGCATATTCCGCAGGCTGTAGAAAATGAGCATTCTCACTCCCCAGCTGGCCAGAATACAGATTCCATAGAACATATACAGCACAGAACGGGAAATATTCCCCTCTTCAATGGTGTACAGTATAAATATGGTAATCAGAATACCAAGGGAATTGGCCTTGATAATATTTGACAGCACAAGGCGTCTTCCCTGCATCCGCATAGGCTCATACAGGGAAAACGCATGATATAGCAAAATATATGCAGGCAGAATGAAGATCAGAGCAGACATATACTGCTCAAAGCTTCTTGCACGCACTGCAGTTGCCGCAAACGGGCCGATAAATCGAAGTACCCAGGCAAAGAAATAAGATAGCGTAATTACACAGGCATCTACTACAACATGGAGACGACTGAAATTCTTCTGATTGTCTCTGATCAAGCTTGCCACCTCTGCCTTCTGTCCGCCGCCCATGCACTTCCTTCAAAAGTGCTCCAGGACTGTGACTTTCCTTATCTTATAATAGATAAAACAGAATTGCAACAAATTCTTCAAACTTCATTTATAAAAATTTGATAAACATTCTTTTATGCAAAGAATCTGTAAAAGAGATTCCCCCATAATTCCAGCTGGATCTTTATATACTGTTCCAGATTTTTCAATTTGAATTTGACCTTTTTGTCTCTGTGACTGATCTGAAAACCGTTCTTGATCCCGGCAATGTATTCCCTTCCCATTCCTTTTTGGGTAAAGAACAGAATCTTCATTCCAAATCCCAGGATCAGAAACGGAAGATTCAGAAGGATCTGCAGAAACGGCATATTTTTGTAGATCAGATAAATATTATTTCTGGAAGAATACCTGGTCTTGAAATGATTGTATCTGGAGCCGCTTGTTCCGCTTCCTATATGATACACGATTGCTTTTGGGGCATACCAGTTCTCATAGCCATTGATTCTCGCCCTGTAGCCCACATCGATATCCTCCAGATATGCAAAGTGCTCCTCATCAAAATAACCAATCTTCTCGAATATTTTCTTCCTATATATAGCAGCCCCTGCACAGGAGGTGAAAATTTTGTCCTCACTCTCGCAACTGTGAATATCCTTGCCTTTTCCCCTGGCAAAAGCCCAGCCAAGGGCGCTGTAATAATTTCCGGCATCATCCAGCTTGTCCCTGTCATGATAGCAGATCATGCGGGCACTGCAGGAAAAAGCTCTTCTGTGCCGCTTGATGGCAGCCAGCATTTCTCCCACAAAATAGCGGTCCACTTCTGTATCATTATTTAAAAGAAGCACATAAGGAGCCCTGGCTGCGTAAATTCCCTCATTCACAGCTCTGGAAAACCCAAAATTATCAGGCAGTTCAATAATGTGTACCCAGGGATAATTCCCCATTGTAAAGGCCACGCTGCCATCAGATGATCCATTGTCTACCAGAATCGTCTCGAAATTCTGAAATTCCTGCTGCTCCAGGCTGGAGAGCACTCCCTCCAGATATGCCATGCCATTGTAATTTGGTATAATGACTGATACTTCCTGCATAATTTCTCCTTAGTCTTTCTCGTCATTTTTGCCGGACATACCCGGAATCGGTCTCAGGGAATAATTCCACTTGGTCAGAGAAAGATTCTTGTTATAATTAGGGTCTCCATTCTTCAGAATCCCTATCCAATTGCTTCTCATATACTCAATTTCTCTCTGAAAACGGCGAATCTTGGCATCATCATCCTCAGCCCCCCTGGTCTTGGACTCCATATGGTAAAGCTTCACATAAGGGTCATATACCACCAGATAGCCTGCTTTTCCCGTTTTCAGGCAAAGATCCACATCGTTGAATGCCACAGCCAGCTGCTCGGTAAATCCGCCGGCCTTGTCAAAAGCACTGCGCTTCATCATCATGCAGGCGGCAGTTACAGCACTCATGTCCTGCAAAATAGAAGCCTTATGAAGGTATCCAGTGCGCTCTGCAGGCATGTCCACGAACATATGGCCTGCAATCCCGCCAATTCCAACCACACAGCCAGCATGCTGAATGGTATTATCCGGGTAAAGAAGCTTCACGCCTACAGCTCCTACTTCTCTTCGCTGGCATACGCCAAGCATCTCACCCAGCCAATCCTCTGTGATCACGGTCACATCGTTGTTCAGGAATAACAGATACTCGCCTCTGGCATTTTTCACGCCGAAATTATTGATGGCAGAATAGTTGAATTCCTTTTTCCAGCAGATCAGGTGGATTCTTGGATCTGCAGAAATCTTCTTATAATATTCAAAAATCTCATCTGTGGTACTGTTGTTCTCCACAATAATGATTTCGTAGTTGTCGTAAAGAGTGTTTTTCCGAATGGATTCCAGACAGTTCTCCAGAGTCTCCTTCTCATCCTTATTGGGAATGATAATGGAAACAAGAGGATGTCCCTGTACCGGATATTTCACACGATAAAAACCAAGGTCTGCAGTATGGCTGACTGTTCCTTTCACCCCGGTACGCTCAAGATGGGCCTCAATCGCACGCCTGCCGGCTTCAAAAGCATACATCTTGCTTGCAGGATTATCTGCGGTAGATGCCTTATGGGTACGCCAGTGATACAAAATCTCCGGCACATGCACAACCTCACGGGCTTTTTCCACACAGCGGAAAATAAAATCGTAATCCTGCGCACCGTCGAACTCACGGCGAAAGCCTCCCACTTCTTCCACAAGCTGCCGTCTCGCAACAAAAAAGTGACAGATATAATTGTTGGAGCGAAGAAGATCGATGTTAAAATCAGGCTTTAAGTGAGGCTGAAAATGCTCGTCCAGTTCAGCCGTCACCTTATCCTCATCTGTATACACTGCATCTGCCTGTTCATGCTCATTCAGTGCATTCACGATCTCATACAGGGTATTGGGAGAAAGAAGGTCATCATGGTCCAGAAGCCCCACAAACTCTCCCTTCGCCATGGAAAATGCCGCATTTGTATTCTCTGCAATTCCCTTATTCTCATTCAGATCCATCCAACGGATGCGACTGTCTTTACTGCTGTACTCTTCCAGAGTCTTTCTCATGGATTCCTCTTCCGGGCTTCCGTTGGCAATGCACAGCTCCCAGTTCTCATAGGTCTGGGCTATAAGAGAATCTATCATCTGCTTCAAAAACAGCTGCGGAGTCCGATACGCAGGAACTACCACGCTGATAAGGGGCGCATAAACAAACTTTTTCTTTCTCTGTTTGTCAAGGACCGTCTGGTCAGGCGCATACGCCTCATACCAGGGACCATATGGAATCTCCTCCGGCTCAAACCGCTCATGGAGCCGGATCCAGAATTCCTTCAGGCCATAATGCCGCAGATATAAAAGTCCCTTCTGGATCATATATGGAGATAATTTTTTGAAGAAACAGGACCACTGGATCCGTCCTTCTGATCCGCTTTTTTCACTCATACCAAAATCCTTTTCTATTATAATTGCCCCTATTTTAACATTGAAGAAACAAATTTGCAAGGAAGGCGTAAAAGAAAGGTTGAATTAACCTGGCTTTTAGGATATGATTGTATCCATAACCAGTACTTATATTTTCTTATTTTACAGGGAAACTATAGGATATGTTATAATTTTATTAAGTTTATTTTCGCACAGGAGTTTATTATATGATGAAAAAGCCAAAGATACTGTCAGCACTTATGGTTCTTGGACTTTCCGCTTCCCTTCTTGGCCAGGTACCGGTTATGGCGGAAGAGGCAGATCAGACCCAGACCACTGATGCAGCCGGTGGAATCACCACCAATTCTATTTCCGGATGGCCTCAGGCCTCCGATATTTCCTCAGAGGCAGCTGTAGTGATGGAGAATTCCACCAATACGGTGCTCTATTCCAAGAATGCAGATGAAGTGCTTTTCCCGGGAAGCACGGTGAAGATCATGACCTGCCTTCTTGCTCTTGAAAATGCACAGCTGACCGATCAGGTTACAATGACCGCTACCGGAGTTTCCGGAGTTACCGATGGAGGTGCCAGCATCTCCTCCCAGGTGGATGAGGTTTTCACTGTGGAGCAGTGTCTGTACGCCATCATGGTAGCCTCTGCCAATGATATCGCTTTGCAGATTGCAGAGCATGTGGGAGGTTCTGTAGATAATTTTGTACAGATGATGAACAGCCGTGCCCAGGAGCTTGGCTGCACCAATACCGTTTTTACCAATCCCACCGGACTTCCCGATGACAATCAGCATACCACAGCCCACGATATGGCACTGATCATGCAGGCTGCCATCCAGAGCGAATCCTTCCGCACTATTGCAGCAGCCACCAGCTATACCATCCCGGCTACTAATAAAGCCGCTGACCGTAATCTGACCAGTAAGTTTACCATGACCGATACCGCAAGCACTGGTTTCTATGAGGGCTGCATAGGAGGAAAAGAGGGCTATACAGAGGCCTCCGGCAGCACACTGGTGTGCGCAGCCCAGCGAGACGGCATGACACTGATCAGCGTTGTTTTGAAGGGTGCTTCCGGACAGACCGCACCGGATGCGGCCTCCATTTTGAATTACGGATTCGATCAGTTCCAGCTGCTTTCTCTTGGAGACAGTGATTTCAGTATTATCTCCGGCGGAGATGTGGTCGTCCCCAACGGCACTGCAGAAGACAGCCTGACTACAGAAGATACACAGAACGGCGATGAGATCGACCGCACTTATCTGTTTAACGGAGCGGCTGTGGGATCAGCTGTCCTTGAGGTGACACAGGCACAGGACACTGCATCTGTTCAGGAAGGTGAACAGAATATGCAGGCCGCCAGAGAATATTCGGAGGCACACACTTACATTCCTTATTATGTGATTGCCGGAGCTTTCCTTATTCTTCTTATTTTCTTTATCTGGAGAATTGTTAAGGTCGTGAAATCTTAACCTATCAAAAAATCAGCCCGAGCAGGATGCTATTGTGCATCTGCTCAGGCTGATTTTTTATTGCTGCCAGGGATTTCGGTTTCAATGATTATTTCATTATTTTCCAAAATCCGCTTCGATTTTCTTCTCGGATTCCATACGAAAGGTGCAGTCCCCACGTACAAGGCTAAGATTCGGATTGTAGTAGGGATCTCCTTTTTTCAGGAACTCTGCATGGCGTTCGCGGAAATGGCTGATTTCCTTTTTAAAGCGCTGCTGTTTTTCCTCGGTATTTTCCATACCGCGTGATTTGGACTCATAATGATAAAGGCATGCCTCGGGAGTGAACACAACTAATTTACCAAGTGCTCTGGCTCTCAGACAGAAATCAATGTCATTTAATGCCACAGTAAAGCTTTCATCCAGTCCATGAAGCTGGTCAAAAACAGACCGTTTCACCATGAGGCAGGCTCCGGTTACCGCACTTTCATCCTGGGCAACTCCAAGACGCCATAAATATCCCATTGCATTTCTGTCGTAACCTGTAAGAATATGTCCTGCAAAACCTGCAATTCCCACAACCACGCCTGCATGCTGTACCGTATTGTCCGGATACAGAAGCTTGGCTCCAACGATAGCCACATCCTCCCGCTGGCAGTATCCCATAAGATTCTCCAGCCACTGCGGAGTGATGACTTCCGTATCATTGTTCAGAAGCAGCAGGAATTCTCCCTCTGCATACTGTGCACCAAAATTATTGATCGCGGAATAATTAAAGGGGCCATCCCATTTAACCACCTTTACTTCTGAATACCGCTTCTCAAGTTCTTCATAATAACAGAAGGTTTTCTCTTCCTCGCTGTTATTTTCAATTACAATAATCTCAAAATTTTTCCATGTGCTTTTTTCCATAATGGAGGTCACGCATTTCTCCAGATCTGCAGTGTGATCCTTATTGGGAATCAGAATAGAGACCTTTGGATTTCCCTTTATGGCAAAATAGCTTCGGAAAACAACAGGATTTCCTGTATATTCTACGACTGCATCAATTCCCATACGCTTATAATGCTCTGTCAAAGCCTTCTCACCGGCAATCACTGCATATGGCTTGTCATCCGGATTCCCTGCGGTAGAGCCCTCATGGCTTCTCCAGTGATAAAGGAGCTTGGGAATATGTCGGATATTCTGTGTATGTTCGGTACAGCGCAGCAGGAAATCATAGTCCTGGGAACCATCATATTCTCCCTGCAGAAGGCCAACCTTATCAAGAAGGGTTCTCTTCACAACCACAAGATGACAGATGTAATTAACACAATGCAGGTAGTCCGGATTAAAGTCCGGCTTAAAATGAGGATACAGACGTTTTCCCTTGATATCAATAATGTCTTCATCGGAATATAATAACTCTGCTTCTGGATGGCTCTCAATCTCAGCTGCCATCTGATAGAGCGCCTCTTCTGCCAAAGTGTCGTCATGATCAGAAAAAGTAATATAATTGCCTGTTGCGATTCCAATTGCCGCATTGGTATTGTCTGAAATTCTCAGCTGTTTTTCATTATATACCGCACGGATTCGGGAATCCTTTTTCTCATATTCTTTCAGAAGATTTTTGATCGGAGAATCCGGGCCGCTGCCATCGGAAAGACACAGTTCCCAGTTGCTGTAGGTCTGGGCAAGAACGGAATCCACCAGAGACTTCAGCAAATATTCATCCGTCTTATACAGCGGAACAACAATGCTGAATTTGATGTTCTCTTTAAAAACCCGCTTTCTCTGTCTGTTTAACTCCTGACGGGTAACTTTATTTTCTTTCAGCCAGGTCTCATACATTCCATCCTTCTGCTTCGGCGTCCTTAAGCGTTCGATGCATTTTTTTGCCATTGGAACAGCACCGTGGGCACGGTAATATACAGCAGCTTTTTTGCTGTAGGTGCCAAGTTTTCCCACAAATTTACTGATAGGAGTGGTTCCGATCTGGTAAACCGTCTTGTTTCCTTCCTGGTCCTTTATCACAAAGTAAACTTTTTTTCCTGTCACATTCTCGATGCGAATGGAAAAGCCGCATTCCTTCTCAATAGGCCATTCCCGGTACATCTCTGCTACATCCATTCTGATGCAGCGTTTCACCTTGATTTTCAGTGGTTTTTTATTTTCATCGTAGGCTCTGTACTGCAAAGGTGTTCTGGCTACTGCCCAGCCTCCAAGACCTACTGCATTTTCCTGGGGTGCAAAAATCTCGGCATCCAGAAAGAACTGCGGCCTGCCCTGCTTCCTGGCAATTTCCAGAACATTGGACTTATACCACAGACGTCTCTGCTTTCCATTTACAGCATAAACCTTAATAACCTTATGCTTCTTCAGATCTTCCGGCAAGGTTAGAAATACATCTGCCCATTTGCCCCCTGGAAACTGCTCATCCAGGGTTCGTTCCCTGGGAGATAAAACGATTCGTTCCTGTACCTCTGATGGAAGAAGTTTTCCATCAAGAAAGCTTTCAATCTGATCTTCTTTCGAAATAATGCCGGTAATCATATATTTTTTACTGTCATCCAGAAGAAAGCGTTCTTTCTCTACCAGCAATACTTTTTGACTCATGTTATTTCCCTTTCTTTTCCATAACCTTCTCATATACCATCTGAAGCATGGGTTTGTTTTTCTCTTCCAGTTCCCTGGTCCGCTGTTCTACAAGATCATTTAACCTTGCGTTCTCCTTTTGCAGATCCTGCAGGCACGCCAGCATATCCTGATTTTCCAGATAGATTTCCAGCTGCATGGTCAATTGCTTCGCACCCTGGGGTACGGCAATGTCTTTTATGTGGGGATCCGGCCTGGATATCAAGGCCCAGCTGCCATGGATAAAACCGTCCGGAACTTCTGCTTCATCCATAGATGCAGTCTGTCCGTCAAATGCCAGTTTCTTTATGTGAACCATACAGGGCTGGTCACCTGGATCAATTCGTATTTTGCGGCACTCTGGAGGCAGATCAATTGTGTAGTCCGCATGGCGTGTCATAATTGGACGCTTCGCGGAAAATGGTTCATAGTACCTGCCCTCTTCATCGCCGAAATACACCTGCAGCAGTCCTGTAGTCTCCACAGAAAATGAACTCATTCCAGGCGTCATCACTCCATACATTTCACGCATGGGAACATGACTGCCTGTGATATATCCCTGAAAAGCTTTCTCCATCTGAGCAAATGAGCTCTGCAGAGCTTCACTGATTCCCAGCTCCTGATAAAGCTTCTCTTCATTTAAAGGTGTCCGGATACTGTTTGTCTGAATATAATAGTGAATGATCCGATACAGAACATATTCACAGGGTACCGGAAATTCAAAGGTCCATTCATAATCCAGCAGCGTGATAGGTTCTGTAAGCATTACATTATCACAAACTATATCAATATTTGTAATCTCCGCACACATAAGCTGAGACGGCAATGTCACATTTCCAAATACCTGCTGAAATTCTGCTGTCACTTCAAATGGTTTCTGGCTGTATACAAGCCGCACCTGCTTCAAAAACTCCACAAGCCGATCAAATGCAGCCTGGATTTCCCCTCTCTGCAGCATGCTGTCCAGATGCTCCGAAAGACTTTCTGCATCCAGATACTCAAATTTCACGCCATCTTCCACGATTTCACATTTATTGCATACAAAGGGGACTTTCTCGTACACAGCATTTAATCTGCTGTTCCAGGAAGCCAGATTGTCCATATGCTCTTTTCCTTCCGGGTAAAGAGCTTTTTTCTGCAGCCAGCGCTTTTTGTTTTCTTCCAGAATATCTGTACGGATGGCAAAACGTCTGCTTCTCTCATTGGAATATTTGCTGTAAATAATCTCTGCCATTATTCTTCCTCTCTTTTCGCAATCACCAGAAACGAATTGGAAAACTCCGGAAAAAGTCCGGCATCCACTAAAGAATCATACACCCTTTCTTCATTAAACAGCTGAATCCTGGGTCTGTCAAAATTACAGAAATTATCTTTCAGTTCTCCCTTTTTTGGAAGGCGTTTATCGGAATAGATGGTCAGCGGAAACTTATAATCCGGATAAGGATAATAGAAGGTGGTCTGAAAGCTGCCTGCAGCATCGATCAGTTCCTGCAGTTCTTTTCTTGAAAAGGTTCTTACCCCTTTCGTATCCGGATAATTTTCAATGCCTTCAAAATATTTCCCTACATGGTCTTCGGTACAGCCAGCCCAGTATTTCAGTCCCAGACGATTTTCTATGGCAATGACCAGCTTTCCGTCTTTTTTCAGATGTCTGGATATGCGGCGAAGCATTTCCACATAAGGCTGATGAGTTCCAATATATCCTTCTGAATATTCGAACACGCCAATCAGCGTGATATAATCATATTTTTCAGTAAGGCTCACCTCAATATCCTGAAAATTTCCCACCATGATCTTTACATTGTCACATTCTCGATTTCGGTAAGCATTAATGGTGCTGCGCATTTTGGACAGATCAATACAGGTTACGCTTCCGGCTTTCTTTGCCAAAGCTCCTGTAATAGGACCGCATCCAGAGCCAATTTCCAGAACCTTGTCTGTTTTCCGGATTGGAAGCCACTCCAGTATATTCTGACGGATATGGGAAAAATGGTAAAGTACCGGCCAGCTGTTTTTCTCTGCAATTACACGATTTAATTCTTCTTCCCCATAACTGCGGGCAATTTCCAGGAGTTCCTCTTCTACAGGACCATCACTGTACAGGTCCTCTCCCGGATAAAACTCATAGTCCAGCGTTACTTTTCCAATTTTTTCCTGCATCTACTATTCTTCCTCCACTGATACTGTGGAATTCATATCATAAAAACCAACGGTGTTCTTGGTAGAAACCACAGTAATGTTGCAAGCGTCATATAAACGGTGAAATACGGTAAAATCTCCATTCTGATATCCGGTACATCCAAAGGAAAGAAGGTATTCTCCCCCCTGCAGATTCATTTCCTGTTCAAAAGTAACCACGCACTCACAGCCTGAAGCGGATTTCTCTACATTTACGCCTTCGTACATGGTATTCGTTCCGGTAATTTCTGTTCCCTGGATATTTTTGAAGGTAAAGGCCATGATTGGCTGCTGAATGCTTTCGTTAAAATGAACCTTCATTTTAATTTTAAACCGGGAACCTTTTTCAATGGTATTGCTCTGGCGGCCCTTGGAATCCAGAACTACAAAATCACAGATCTCAGCCTGCTTGTCTCCATACTCCAAAGTATTGGGATTCACCTGAAAACCACTTCTCCAGTTTGTCTCAGAATTTACAGGTGCTGTATGCTCATCTTCTGCCTGCTTCACTGGATCCTGGTGTACCAGAAGCTGCTTGTACATATCTACCATTGCCTTCGGGGAGCCTTCATCCAGCTTCTCCCCCTGATTCAGCAGGATAACGCGGTCACAGTACTTGGAAACGCTTCCCAGATCATGGCTTACAAATAAAATTGTTTTTCCCTGTTTCTTAAATTCCTCGAATTTATGATAGCACTTCGCCTGGAAAAATACATCTCCTACAGACAAAGCTTCGTCTACTACCAGGATTTCCGGGTCAATATTGATGGCCACTGCAAATGCAAGACGTACGAACATACCGCTTGAATAGGTTTTTACAGGCTGGTGGATAAAGTCGCCAATATCTGCAAAACTAAGGATCTCATCCAGGCGCTCATTAATCTCATTCTGGGAAAATCCAAGCATTGTACCATTCAGATACACATTTTCCAGACCTGAATATTCCGGGTTAAAGCCTGCACCTAATTCCAGCAGAGCTGAAATCCTTCCATGCACAGACACTTCCCCTGCAGTGGGCGCAAGTACACCTGTAATAATCTTCAGGATGGTAGACTTACCGGAGCCATTGGTTCCGATAATACCAACACATTCTCCCTCGCGCACATCAAAGCTTACATCTCTTAATGCGTAATGCTCCCGGTAGCGTTTCTTTTTCCCAAAGCCGAGGGAATCCTTCAGACGGTCTGAAGGTTTATTATAAAGCCTGTACATCTTAGACAGGTTCTTTATTTCAATGGCATTTTTACTTTCCACATTAGTTCCTTTCTATTTCCATGCATTATAAAACATCTGCAAAATGAATGCGAAGACGTTTAAAAATCCAGTTTCCGAACAGGAAACAGATGATGGATACTACCCAGAAGTAAATGGTCCAGTTCGGTCTTTCCCAGAACCATCTTTTTATAATAAAGGCATCTCTGTATCCTGACACAATATAAAACATTGGATTCAACTGAAGTATTTTGTACAGTCGGCTCTGTACACCGATCATGCTCTCCGCAACCCACATAATAGGTGTGATCCATACACCAATCTGAAGTATAATTCCGATAATCTGTCCCAGGTCACGAAACAGCACTACAATCGCGCTGGTTGCATAGCACAGCCCCGTTACCAGAAAGAAGGCACATGCACTGTAATAGAAAATCTGTAAATAGTACATATCTGGGAATCTGCCGTTGCACATATAAAGAATAATGGCTAATATAACAAAAAAGCCATGCACAAACAATGCTGAAATAATTTTTACGACCGGCAGCACGCTAATATTAAAAACTACCTTTTTTACCAGGTAATTATATTCAATCAGCGCATTGGTTCCCCCGGAAAGAGCATCTGAAAAGAAAAACCAGGGGACAATTCCCGCTACCAGATAAAGCACAAATGGGATTCCAAGCTCATCTGTGTTGGAGCGGAAGCCCACTGAAAATACAAACCAATATACCAGAATGGTTACAACCGGCTGAACAAATGCCCAGATGGTTCCAAAATAAGATCCTGCATATCTGGTCTTAAAATCATTTTTCGCCAGTTTCATAACCAGCCGGCGGTTTCTGTACAGATCCGCCGGCAGAGAAAAAATCGTTTTAAGCATTTATGATCTCCTATCTCTGAAGTTCCTTTAAACTTCCCCATTTCTGATCCTTGTCAGAGAAGATCAGTTCCATTCCTTCCGGAATCGGCCACTGTACGTTGATATCCGGGTCATTCCAGATCAGACCGCCCTCATCATTGGGATGATAGAAGTCAGAGCATTTGTATGTGAACTCTGCATTCTCGGAAAGAACCAGGAAGCCATGGGCAAATCCCTTCGGAATAAAGAACTGCTTCTTATTCTCTGCTGAAAGAAGAACGCCATACCACTTGCCGTATGTTTTGGAATCTTTTCTTAAGTCAACAGCAACGTCGAATACTTCGCCGTTTACAACACGTACAAGCTTGTCCTGCGGATAGTTCAGCTGGAAATGAAGTCCGCGGAGCACACCGTATCTTGAGCTGGACTGATTGTCCTGTACAAACTCCACATCAATTCCAGCTTCCTTAAAATCATTGTAATTGTATGTTTCCATAAAATAACCTCTGGAATCACCAAATACAGTTGGTTCAATTACCTTTAATCCTTCGATATCGTCACAGTTTGTTACTTTAATTTTTCCCATTTTCTTTTCTCCTTATTTCTATTTTTGTGAAGTCAGAGATAAAATATTCCCCCTGACCTGCTGCCTTTGTCTGATCAGGCTTTGTACTGCTTCGTACATACACCGTCTTTATTAAACACAGAAACGATTCTGTTTTTGCTGGTGAGCTTTATACTCTGGGCACGAACACCTGCTTTCGCCCCGGTTCCATTATAAAAATAGTACTTCTTTCCCTTAATGGTATGCCAACCTTTATAGGCTTTTCCATTTCTGTCAAAATAATAGGTAAGCTTCTGTTTGCCCACAGTTATAGAATAAAATTTATTCTGTACGCGAATACCATTTTTATCAAAGTAATAAATATTGCCTGAGGAGTCTATATATTTATAATTGGTCCGCAGTTCAAATGTCTTCGGATTAAAATAATAATACCTGCTTCCAATCTTTTTCATTCCAGTGTACGCCATGCCATTATAACCAAAATAGTATTTCTTTCCGCTTTGGGTCACAAACTGATTGCTTACACGAACACCATTTTTATCCAGGAAAAAGAGTGAAGTAGCTGATTTCCGCAATTTGTTCCTGTACATAGCACCGTTAGCTCTGCTAAAATAATAACATTTACCGTCAATTCTTTTCCAGCCGGTGACTTTTACGTTGTTTTCATAATAATATTTCCTGCTGCCCTCTGTAACCCAGCCATTTTTCATCGGGACCTTGTCCTGATATGACGGCTCTGCGGCAGGTGTATAACCTTGCTGAGGCTGCCATCTTGGTACAATTTTGGCAGTATAATCCACAAACCCAAAATTCACATCCACATTGTCCCTTTTTGAAATACCGCTTATAAGATTCTTGGTGGAAGCCATTCCCGAAACTTCGTCGCCAGCCGTCCCCTGCCAGATGGTATACTTGTATGTGCTGGTACTTGGCGCCAGGACATGATCTCCATAATAAGCAATCCAGACATCAATTCCAGCCCCTTCCAGTACACTCCAATCCACAAAATTATTATACCAGTCCAGATTCATATAAAGCATAGGCGTGTACCCAGCCTTACGGATCTCATCGCAGAAAGTAAGGGCAATCTGTGAAATTTCCCTTTTGCTTTTGGTTCCCAGCGTTCTCTCATCCTCCATGTCAAACACTACCGGGTAAGAAACCTTATGCCCTTTCATTTTCTGAATTGCCAGCTGCGCCTCTGCCAGTGCTTCCTTATTGGATTTCGCCAGGCTGTATACATAAGTTCCAACTGGAACGCCAGCTGCCTCCGCCTGTGTCATATTATAATCAAATTTTGAATCCACACGATTCAGACCATAAGAAAGCCGGATAAATGCGAAATCCACATCTTTCTTCACAAGTTTCCAGTCAATCGTTTCCTGCCACTGAGACACATCAATTCCACGCGTGATCGCACCATCTATTTTTTTTCCGCTTCCGTTGTAGCAAACACCATCAATTTTCTTCCAGGCTCTGGCTGCTTCTCCTTCTGTAGAACCTGAAAAAACCCTCACCCTTGCCATTGTTTCCTCTGGTGCAAGATTGTCAATCCTGTCGTAAGGCAAATACCCTGCATTTGCACTGACTGTTGCAGGAGCAGAAATTCCTGCTGCTCCCAATACAGCTGCCAATAAACCAGCTGACAGCCACTTTTTCCAATTCTTCATACTTTCTCCTAGTTCTTTATTTCTAAATATAAAAGTCAGATGCCTTGCGCCTGCAGCGCTGTCACAGCCGTCGATATAATATGTTAAAAATGTATTACTTCGTTATTATACAGTCTCCTTTTTCAAATTTCAACGTTATTCTCCAAAACAATGAAAAGGTGCCTTAAATTCATCAAAACTGATAAAATTAAGACACCTTTCTGTGCTTGTTTTATGTGAGTTATCAAGGACAAAATTCCTCGTCTCTGACTGTCTTTGTCTTATGCAGCCGGATCTGTGGGATCGTAATATCCGCCGTTCTTCCATCTGGCAGGTACAATTGCCTTGCGTCCAAGAGGTCCCTTGAATGATTCGTTGGAATTATAGGTACCGTCAAAGATATAAATAGTAGAACCGCTGCTGTTATAGTATACCCACTTGGCATCGCCTACACAGGTACGGATACATCCGTGAGAAGCCGGGCTTCCAAGTTTATTGTAAGCACTTACCGGAAGATTATAGCTGTTCGCATAGCTGCATGCAACCGAATGAACGAAAATACCACCCTGTCCTGCTCCGTTTACATGAGTTCCATACTGTCCCCAGGATGGTCCCATAAGTGCCTGCCATCTGCTGTAAGGAGTCAGCGTATATTTGCCCTTCGGGGTAGGTGTCCATGGATTACCTACGGAAACACGGATCGTCTTGACTGGAATGGTACGTGCAGAATCCGCATATACAGTCATAACGCCATTTACACGGTCAACCTCAAAGGTATAAGGTCCTTTGTAAATATTGGTAAGATCGTTGATTCTGTATCCATTCTTATCAAAGTAATATTTCTTGCCGTTGATCCATTTGGATTCGTTTGTCACATAGCCCTTTTTGTCCGGATTAATATAGCGAACCAGGTTCTGTGAGTCATTTACGATTACCCATCCAGTTGTATATTTACCGGTGGAATCCACATAACCGTATCTGCTTCCCTGCTTTACAAACTCATTGGTAACCAGATTGTAGCTTCTGAAGCAATACCAGTTTCCATTCACCTGGCGCCAGCCGTTTCGAAGCAATGCTCCATCGGCATCTGCATAATAGGTCTTATTCTGGTAGCTAAACATCTTATTCTTAACCAGCTGGCCATTTCTGGTAGTTGGAGTTGATGGCTGGAAGAAGTATTTCTTTCCTTTTACATTAACGAAACCAGTCGCAAAAGTTCCGTTTATTCTGAAATAACCGCCTTTCCCCCAAATATCTGACCAGTGATTTCCGTTTGCGTTAAACCAAAACCAGCCATAAAATCTTCCATTTGATAAGGTTACTGACTGCCAGCCAGTCTTCTTCACAATATTTCCTGCTGTAGAACCGAAATAATATAAGCGGTTTCCAGCTCCCGGACAACGATGCCAGCAATTCTTCCAATTGGCAACAGAACCGTCATCTGTTACATAATATTGTGTATTATTGTATGTAATGATTCTTCGTTTATAGATGATTCCGGATTTCGTCGTTATATAATATTTACGATTGGACGCTTTCACCATCTGGCTCTTAATCAAATATCCGTCTTTATCAATCAGATACGTATATTTCGGATTTTTGCGTCCGCTTAAACCAGTCGGTACAATTCCGTGCTGCCGAAGCTGACCAATTTTGGAACTGCCCTTTCTGGCTGGCTCATAATATCTCCACTGCTCTCCTGCTGAAGTCTTAAACATTTTCCAGCAGTCATGAAACATCTTGCCTGGGATTTCCTGGTCATTTGCTGCCGGCTCAAAATAATACTGTGCAGAAACGCCATTGACAGTTAATGTCACATCCCCTGTACGAGGAGTTCCATTCTCATCCAGGCAATAATATTCACCATTGATCTTGAAATATCCGGTATATGTATTCTGTGCCTTGGCATTCTCATCCAGCTCTGCAACAGTCAAAGCCTTGCCGCTGTTGCCATAGTACTGGAAATTCTTGGTGTCTTTATTCCACAGCCAGTAGTTCTTCTTCATCTGGCCTACTGTAGTCTTCCAAGGTACCAGTGCTGCGCCTTTGCCTTCGTATTCTTTATATGCGGCGGCAACGCTGCTGTCTGCAGGTGTGAAATAATAATCACCGCTGATCTTGCTGGCACACTCTGTTCCATTCAGAGTTTTCTTGCCAAGTACAAGATATCCGTTCTCATCAAACAGATAATAACCGGTATGATTCGTTCCGGTCTCATTTCTGGTAGTGATTGCAACAATGCCATCGGCAATTGTGTAATAATCGTCCTTCAGGCTGGTCACTTCTGCAGTGCCTGCTGCGTCAGTACCCTCAGTGCCTGTTGCTGCATCTGCAGGTTCAGCATTCTGTGCTTCACCACTATTCTGCACAGCTGCTGCGTCCTGCGCTTCGCTGTTATCAGAAAACTCGTCAGCAGTCTGTTCATCAGCAGAGCCAGCCTCCGCTGGAACGTCAGAAGACTGCACATCAGCAATCTGTACAGCTGCTTTCACAGCTTTCTTTTTATGGAGCCTGAATCTGCCGTCTGATGTCTGCTCCCATTCCTTCCATTCAAAAATGGTGCTGGATTCACTGGCCCGCATATCAGCAGCCTCTTCCGGTGTCTCCTGCACTTCAAAAGAATCTGTCTCATCCGTGTTCTCAAATCCCTGCACATCCTGTACAGGATTCTCTGCACTGGTTCTGTCTCCGTTCTCCGTGCTTCCAGATGTAAAGCCATCGGTAACGCTTTCACCTGCACTGACATTCTCCTGCGGGGTCTGCACGGTGTCAGATGTCTCCTGCTGTGATCCATCAACTGATGGAGTTTCCGGCTCAGATACTGCTGGCTGTTCTGCCTCCACTGCATCTGGCTGCTGTGCTTCCCCAGTCTGCTCTGAAGTAAAACCGGATGTAAAGCCGCCATCCAAAGCGGCGGCTGGAACCTCCAGTCCCATAGAAACACTGAGCAAAATTCCTAAAATTGCTGCGGCTGCTCTCTTTTTCATTTTTCTTCCTCCCAAATGTAAAACTTATTCACCAAGTCCCTTATTTATAACCATTACCAGGTTGCGCAATGCCTCTGTTTCATCAGCTCCTTCACAAAATATTGTAATCTCATCACCGCATTTCACACATGCACCCAGGACGCTCAGAACGCTCTTGGCGTTCGCAGTTCCTCCTGCATATTCAAATGTTATCAGAGATTTATATTTCATTGCCTCTTTACAGAGAATCCCGGCCGGCCGCAGATGAAGTCCGGATGGATTATTGATCTGTACCTTTTCACTTACCATAATAACATCACTCCCTTAGCCATTATTCGAATCCGCATTTGTAATTTCTGATATGGTTACATCCGCCACTACATTATCCAGAAGTTCAAATCCTTCCGGCAGCTTCACAGTCACCGGAATCTGATAGCTTCCAACACTCATGTCTGATAAATCTACAGATGCTTCTACTTTCTCAATATCAAATTCGTCAAGGTTACCGTCAGTAGCCTTTACACGGATTTCAATCTTGTCGGTTCCAAAAGTTACCAGAAGGTTATCGTCCAGATTATTTACCTTGACCTGGTTGGACGGCAGTCCATAGGAATGGCTGTCCAGGGGCAGAATGCTCACTTTAACCCAAACATCCTCGCTGGTGCCGCTTGTAAGCTTCACATCATCAGGAAGCGCATCCTTAAGGCTTACCTTTTTCTCAATATCAGCAGTCTCTCCTGTGATATCAATGTCAGCACCGCCGATCCAAAGGATATTATCATTCTGCTTCAGAGTGTCCAATGCTTCATCTGTTCCAGCGATACTTACCGTATCTGGAACGGTAGTTACACTCTCCACCTGATATCCTTCTGCCGGTACACCTACAAAATTCGCACCGATATTCACTCCGGTACGTATCTTCCAGAATTTGGTGGTAACAACAACCTTGGTGTTATCTATGGTGATGTACGACATTCTTCCTGCAAAGCTGTCCTGATTCTTATCAATAATATTCAGCTCTGTTTCCTCGGAAAAATCCTTCGTCTTGCCATCTACATCAACCGTTGCATTTACTTTATCTATTTTATTAATTAAGGACTTCGGTCCTGTAATCTTCACTTTCTCCGGGCTGGCGGTCTGTGAGCCAACCTCATAGCCTTTTCCTGGCTGACTGGAGCCATAATTTACATTAACCAGGAACTCCTGGGTTACCTTCTCCTCCAGTCTGACACTGAGATACTGGGGTGTTACCTTAATGTTGTCAGGACTGATTCCCGGACAGGAAGCCGTAATGGGAACCATAACCGGATCTGTATCCAGGCTGCCTGCCTGCTGCAGGTCTGCCGTCAGCGTAATATTCGCCTGGGTGATCTTGGTGAGAAGCCGTCTCTCTCCTGTAATGGTAACACGGATGGGGTCCGGATCATCATCCTGCATGCACATCATATTCGCACTGTCCACATAAGCCGTATTCTGTAACTCCACCTTGTCGCCAGCAATGGTGATACTTTTGGTGGACACCGGATTGTCTACATTTACCACAATAAACCAGATCAGAAATCCGATGAGAACAGACATGATTTTCAAAGGGAAATTCCTAGTCAGCTTTGTGTTCTTCATGTTTCATTCTCCCTTTCAGCAGATGACGGAGTTTACTGTTATTGACAACCTTCTTGTTCTGGGCCTTGATCAGAGCAGATCTTAACTCAGCGCTGGTAAGCCCTCTGCTGAGTTCCCCATTCTGTGCCACGGAAACCTGGCCGGTCTCCTCAGAGACGATAATGGTAAGGGAATCGCTTACCTCACTGATTCCCACTCCCGCTCTATGTCTGGTACCAAGCTGCTTGCTCAGTTCCATATTATCGGACAGAGGCAGATAACAGGTTGCTGCCACAATACGATTGCCACGCACAAGAACAGCACCGTCATGAAGCGGTGTATTATGCTCAAAAATATTGATCAGAAGCTGGCTGGTAAGAACCGCATCCACATTGATTCCGGTACGCTCATATTCACTGAGACGGATATTCTGTTCAATTACGATCAGAGCTCCGGTCCGCACCTCTCCCATATCAAAGCATGCCTTTACCAGCTCATTGATGGTCTTATCCGTAAATCGCTCCTGTACTTCCTTCCCGGAATCCAGTGGAAAAATAGATGCCACAATCTTCTTCTGCCCCAATTGCTCCAGCATTTTACGCAGTTCAGGCTGAAAAATAACAACTACGCTGGTAAGAAGTATGGTAGATAGATTCTTAATGATCCAAAGGATCGTATTCATCTTCAGGATATAAGCAACCAAAATAAAAAGGAGCACGATCAGGATTCCCTTAAGCAGCGTATAGGCACGGGTAAATTTTATCCATACCATAAACTGATATATAAAAAAGGAAATCAGGGCAATCTCCAGTATGTCTGTAACTCCCAGACTGGGCAGGGATAATTTTGACAAATATCCTGATAATGTGACTGCCAAATCCTGCATAGCGTACTCCTTTCCGGTACAGGTCTTCCCCACGCTCAGTGGGGAAGCCGTCTTCATTGTTTCATTAATATCCTGCTTTTAGAGATCCTTCAGGGATTCCTCAAGCTTTTTCTCAAAATCCACATCCTTTGCAGCTGGTTTCTCGGCCTGTCTCGGTCTTTTCTCAGCAGCTGGAACAGCAGTTTTCTTTCTCTTCGGTCTTTCATCCTGACGGAAAATCGGATTCGCATAGGTGCCGGAGGACTCTTCTGACCTGCGCTCTTCTCTTACCGGCTCTGCATTGATCTTCTTGATGCTTCTTTCTGAGGTAGCAACAGATGCCTTGGGCACTGCCTTCACATAGTAGAAATACTCATCATCCTCGTATTCCAGCCTCTCAGCTCTGCTGTAATCCCCGCCAAATGCGAAGAATTCCAGCACCAGTGCAAGAAGCACTGCTAAAACCGTACACACAAGCAGCGGTACCATTGCAACGGTTGCATTCAGGTTCATTCCAAAACTTCCAACCAGCATTATAAACACATATGCCACACCGCCTGTAATAATGGATATCCTCCATGCATGATCAAAAGAACGGGTACGGATCAGGTTCACCAGCAGTGTCACTGCTACAAAAGCTACAACAGCGATCCACATTCCCCAGTTCTGCACCAGACCGTCTGCCATGATCTGCAGTTTGTCTGTCATATCAAGATCCGGATTCGACAGAATCGCGGACTGTACTCTTAAGAAGCGGATAAAATAATACATTACCACACCGCATCCGGCCGGAATTGCAGACAGGCTGCTCTCCATCAGTCCGCTTCCAATCGGAAGCAGTGCCGGAATACTGAATGCAAAGGAAAGCGGGGTAAACACAAATGTTATATTCTGCTCTCCGCTGAATCTCATAAAGAAAATGAGCATCAGCAGAATAATCACCAGCATAAAGCCTGCCACTTCAATTCCAAGCGCATAGCTGTGAGCAAGGATCAGTATAAAACCAATATACATCATAGCGGAAGACGGCAGGATAGAACAGATCAGTGCCAGGATCAGAATGACAAATACGTTATTCAGCTGGGACATATACCCCATATTGGAATTGACCCATAAAAAATATACCAGCGCAAGCACAAATTTCAGTACAGGCAGGATATACATTTCATACTGCCCGTATATTCCTTTTATTTTCTGCTTTAATTCAAGTAATGCTGTCATTTTCTATATCCTCCTGACATTTCACGTCCTGCGAATTTCTTTTCTTCACGGTTGTAAATCTTCTCCAGCCTAGTCAGCTGAGAATAATACTCCTTCACGCTTTTCTTGGCTCTGTGATATTTCACGGTATACTGAATATAGGTAAGCAGTGTATACACAACCAGTGTCCCCACATATCCAGCCAGGACCACCACACCAAGAGAAACCAGATCCATCTTGTGAACATTATCCAGAAGATATTCCAGATTATATGCTGCGATCAGTGCAAGTATCAGTCCATATCCAATTGTAACAAGGAAAAAATTCTTAATCAGTGCCAGACCGATATAATCACTCCTGTAATACTTGCTCACCGGAAGATATTTCCTGCCTTCCTGTTTCTCATATAAAGCAAGCCGGTCCATTATCTTTACTTTTTCTTCATTTATCATAAATGGCTCCTTATGCATTTCTTTTAAAGCTGAAAAGCTATACTCATACAGGATGATTGTATCATATATCCCATGGCATGAAAAGTGTTTTTTTACCTGTTGCTTCCAATACATACCGTCAGGAAAAATACATGGGATGCACCCTTTTCCAGAAGAGCATGTGCAAGCACATCCATGGTACTTCCAGTAGTATACACATCATCAATCAGCAAAATACGCATTCCCGATGGATTTCCCACAACCTGGAAAGCTTTCTTCAGATTCTTCTTGCGTCCTGCCGCATCCAGCTTCTTCTGGGACCTGGTCGCCCTGCTCTTCTTCAGAAGCGAAACATCCACCGGAATTCCCGCACTTTTGGCCAGCTCCTCTGCAAGCAGTTCTGCCTGGTTAAACCCTCTTTTGCGCAGCTTCCTCCAGTGAAGCGGAACTGGAACGATCACATCCGGCTTCCACAAAGCCAGCTGATCCCTCCCATAAAGATACAGTGCTCTTCCGTAAAAGCGGCTGTATTCCCGGCAGCCAAAGTATTTATATTTCATAATCGAGTATTTCATCCGGTCATCATACAGAAAAATACCTCTTCCCTGGTCAAAAGCACCCGGGGCGGCCTTGCAGTCCCTGCAGTATTCTTCCTCTTCACTCACCGGTTTTCCGCATTTGTAGCATCTTGCTCCCTGGATGGGTCTCAGGTCTCCTGCACACTCCGGACAGATCAGTGCATGGCTGTCCTTAAGAATCCTGTGACACAGGGGACACCGTCTGGGATACAGCAGGTTCAGAAAGCTCCCGTATCCTTGTTCCAAGAGAGCTGTAACGTTTTTGCTGCTTCTCATTGCGGATCATCTCCCCAAAGGTTTCCTCACTTCCAACTACAGTTACGCATTTCCTTGCCCGCGTCACTCCTGTATACAGAAGGTTGCGGTTCATCAGCATCTTCGGGCCGGAAAGAAGGGGCAGGATTACTGCCGGGTACTCCGACCCCTGGGATTTATGTATGGTTATGGCATATGCAAGCTCCAGTTCTTCCAGCTGTTTAAAGGAATAATCTGCGAAACGGCCATCCTCGAACTCCACAGTGGCAGTCTCTGCAAATTCATTAATTTCCTTCAGAATTCCTGTATCTCCATTGAACACGCCTACGCCTTCCTCTACCGGAATTCCGTATTTTCCACGGACTTCCCATTCCATCTGATAGTTGTTCCGGATCTGCATGACCTTATCCCCTTCCCGGAAAAGCCGTTCGCCGATCTCTTTTTCTTTTTTGTCAGGGCCAGCCGGATTCAGATACATCTGCAAAATCTGATTCAGCCTTTCCACTCCAAGAAGTCCCTTTCTCATAGGCGTCAGAACCTGGATTTCAAAAGGCTTTGCATCCACATATCGCGGAAGCTTCTCCTGAATCAGTGCGATAACCACCCGGATAATAATGTCCGCATCGTATCTCTTTAAAAAGAAAAAATCCCGGCTTTTATTATCCAGAGAAATCTGCTGTCCATTGTGGATTTTGTGGGCGTTCACCACAATATCACTGTGAGAAGCCTGTCGGAAAATCTTCTTCAGCTCTACCACTGGAAAAACTCCGCTTTGTATGATATCGCGCAGCACATTTCCAGGTCCCACGCTTGGCAGCTGGTTCTCATCGCCTACCAGTATGATCCTGGTTCCGGCTGTCACAGCAAGAAGCAGGGAATGCATGAGAAAAATATCCACCATAGACATCTCATCAATGATGATCACATCCGTATCTAACGGATTCTCCGCATTTCTATCAAAATGAATGCCCTGGGACTCCCGGTTGTCATCATCAGGAACTCCATTCAGCTCAAGCAGGCGGTGTATGGTCTGCGCCTCATATCCAGTAGCCTCTGTCATGCGCTTCGCCGCACGTCCCGTTGGTGCTGCCAGCCGAAGCGTCGCCCCTTCTCCTTCAAAAAAACGGATAATGGCATTGATGGTGGTTGTTTTACCGGTACCAGGTCCTCCTGTGAGCACAAACAGTCCGTTTCCCGCAGCTTCTATCACAGCTTTCTTCTGCATTTCTTCAAGCACGGTACCTGTTTCTTTCTCAATCTGAGCGATCCGTCTCTCCATCATCTGTTCATCCTGAGGATAACGGATATTCAGCTCCGTCAGCATTCTGGCAGTATTCAGCTCCAAATGATAATACTGACTTGGATAAACAAGCACGATGCCGTCTTTCTCCTTCAGTACCAGCTTCCTGTCAAGAGCCATATCCATGAGATGCTTCTCCATATAAGAAACATCTACACGCAGCAGTTGGGATGCCCTTGCGAACAGCTCTTCCTTGGGAAGATAGACATGGCCTTCCCCGGAAGCCTGGATAAGAGTATACATCATGCCGCTGCGGATCCTGTAATCTGAATCTGCGTGAATCCCAATACGGGATGCAATGGCATCTGCTATTTTGAAGCCTACACCGGAAATATCATCAGCAAGACGATATGGATTTTCCTGAAGGACTCCATACACGGACTGGCCATATTTCTGATAGATCTTGGCTCCAAGATTCAGGGAAATCCCATATTTCTGCAGGAACATCATCGCTTTTCGCATATCCGCCTTCTCGGTAACCTGAGCAGCGATTTCCCTGGCCTTCTTTTCACTGATCCCCTTCACCTCTGCCAGTCTTTCCGGCTCTTCTTCCACGATTCGCAGGGTGTCCTCGCCGAAATACCGGACGATTCTCGCAGCCAGTGCAACTCCCACTCCCTTAATCGCTCCGGAACCAAGATAACGCTCCATTGCCTGGGTATCCTCCGGTGCTTTCTCCGCATAGGAATGGATCACAAACTGCCTGCCGTACACATGATGCTGGGAAAACTGTCCCTCTGCTTCAATGGTTACCCCCTGGGTAATATCCGGAAAGGTTCCCACGCAGGTGACTTCTTCCTCGGAATCTGAGGTTTTAAGTACCATAACTGTGTAGCCGTTTTCTTCATTTCGGAATACCACATGATCAATATATCCTGTAATTTTCTCACTCATCCCTTATTCTCCTGCTGCCAGTACATATCCAAAAGTCATCCCTTCTGGTATTCCCATCAGACAGAATCCCTCCTGTTCACAAAGGGTACTGCATAAGCAGTACCCTTCTCCTGAATAATCCATTATAATCTCCGCAAATACAGTCCCTGCCATTACTCTTCCATTCTGGTAAGTACTTCGGCATATTTGCCGGTTCCCACCACAACAGCGGACATGGCATCCTGCACGGTAAGTGTGCTTACTCCAGTCTTCTGCTCAATCAGAGTATCCATTCCGTGAAGCATCGCTCCGCCTCCGGTCAGCACAATTCCCCGGTCTACAATATCTGCAGCCAGCTCCGGAGGCGTTTTCTCCAGAACTCCATGTACCGTCTCTACGATCTGATTGGTAGCGTCCTTCAAGGCAATGCGGATTTCCTCGGAAGTTAAAGTGACCACCTTGGGAAGTCCTGTGATCACGTTTCTTCCCTTTACTTCCAGTGTCCGCGGTGAAGCCTCCTGGCTTGCGGTTCCGATTTTTATCTTGATGTTCTCGGCAGCATCCTCGCCGATATAAAGGCTGTGATTCTTTCTCACATAGCTCATGATTGCCTGGTCAAAATTATCCCCGGCAACCTTCACAGATGCAGATACAACCAGTCCTGCCATGGAGATTACCGCCACATCCGTAGTTCCGCCTCCAATATCCACAATGAGATTTCCAAATGGTTTGGTCACATCCACTCCGGCACCGATGGCAGCTGCAATGGGCTCTTCCACAAGGAATACCTCCCTTGCTCCAGCCTGATAGGTTGCTTCCTCCACCGCCTTCTTCTCGATTTCTGTAGTTCCGCTGGGGATGCAGATGCTGATTCTGGGCTTGCGGAAAGCATGTCTTCCCATAGCCCTGGAAATAAAGTATTTCAGCATTTTCTCCATAACGGTGTAATCCACGATCACACCCTGGCGGATGGGACGAATCACTTCCAAGTTGGAAGATAAATGGCCGCTCATCTGTCTGGCTTCTTCGCCGATTGCTTTTATTTTCTCTGTATTTTTATCATAAACCACTACGGACGGCTCGCTGAGTACCAGTCCCCGTCCAGTGGAATATACCTGACTGTTCCTGGTTCCCAGGTCAATTCCAATATCACTGGCAGGCATTGAATTCCCCTTTCTTTACTCCATTGACAACAATTCATTCTGATATCTTTCTTCGTACCATTATAAACAAAAATGTCCCAATTGGAAAGAGGATTATTTGAGATATTTTGCTACATAGTGTCCAGTATGGGATGCCGGGTTCTTCGCAACCTCCTCAGGAGTACCCTTGGCAACAACGGTTCCGCCGCCGTCACCGCCTTCCGGACCGATATCAATAATGTAATCTGCCGTCTTAATGACATCCAGGTTATGCTCAATCACAACTACAGTATTACCGCCATCTGACAGTCTGCGGAGAATCTCCACCAGCTTCTGCACATCTGCAAAGTGAAGTCCGGTGGTCGGCTCATCCAGAATATAAATGGTTTTACCTGTACTGCGCCTGCTCAACTCAGTCGCCAGCTTAATACGCTGTGCCTCCCCTCCTGACAGAGTAGTAGATGGCTGTCCCAGACGGATATAAGAAAGTCCCACATCATACAGTGTCTCAATCTTTCTTCTGATGGACGGAACATTCTCAAAGAAGGTCATGGCCTCCTCCACTGTCATGTTCAGCACATCATAAATGCTCTTGTCCTTATATTTCACCTCCAGCGTCTCACGGTTGTACCGCTTGCCCTTGCACACCTCGCAGGGTACGTATACGTCCGGCAGGAAGTGCATCTCAATCTTGATGATTCCATCACCGCTGCAGGCCTCACATCTGCCGCCCTTCACATTAAAGCTGAAGCGGCCTTTCTTATAGCCCTTGGCCTTGGCATCAGCAGTGGCAGCAAACAGGTCACGGATCTGATCAAAGACTCCTGTGTAGGTGGCAGGATTGGATCTGGGCGTACGTCCGATAGGAGACTGGTCAATGGCAATTACCTTGTCCAGCTGATCAATTCCCAGAATAGCATCATGCTTGCCCGGTATTACTCTGGCTCTATTCAGTTCTTTTGCCAGATGCTTATAGAGGATTTCATTAATCAAAGAACTCTTGCCGGAACCGGAAACACCTGTAATGCAGGTCATGATTCCCAACGGAATATCTACATCAATATGCTTCAGGTTATTCTCTGCTGCACCCTTGATGGTAAGAAATCCAGTGGGTTCCTTACGCACTTCCGGTACCGGGATTTTCAGCCTGCCGCTGAGATAAGCACCTGTAATGGAGTCCGGATTCTTCATCAGCTCCTCGGCAGTTCCCATTCCTACCAGCTGTCCGCCGTGCTCACCAGCTCCCGGTCCAATATCCACAATACAGTCTGCTGCACGCATGGTATCTTCATCATGCTCCACCACGATCAGACTGTTGCCCAGATCACGCAGATGCATCAGCGCTCCCAGAAGCTTGTCATTGTCTCTCTGATGCAGTCCGATGCTTGGCTCGTCCAGAATATAAGCAACGCCCACCAGTCCGGAACCAATCTGGGTTGCCAGACGGATTCTCTGAGCCTCACCGCCTGACAAGGTTCCTGTCGCCCGTGCCAGGGAAAGATATTCCAGTCCTACATCTGCCAGGAATCCCACTCTCGCCCGGATTTCCTTCAAAATCTGTTTGCCGATCAGCTGCTGCTGAGGTGACAGCTCCATCTTCTGCAAAAACATCTTCAGCTTATCAATGGACATATTGGTCACTTCATAAATGTTCTTATCCGCAACAGTAACCGCCAGGGATTCCTTCTTCAGTCGCTGTCCCTTGCAGGCAGTACATGGAGTGATCTGCATAAAGCTCTCATACTCCTGCTTCATGGATTCAGAACCAGTCTCCTTGTAGCGCTGCTCCACATTGCGGATCAGGCCTGGAAAGGCCACATCATAAACGCCCTCTCCACGCTGGCCCTTATAATAAACCTTCACAGAATGTCCGCCTGTACCGTACAGAAGAATATCCTGTATCTTTTTAGGATAGTCCTGAAATGGCGTATCCAGATCAAATCCATACTCCCGGCACAGTGCATTCAGAATTGCGTTGGTAAAGCTGCTCTTATCCGTACAGGACTGCCATCCCATTACGGTGATAGCTCCCTGTGCAATACTCAGGGACTTATCTGGAATCATCAGATCCGGATCAAATTCCATCTTATATCCAAGTCCCAGACACTGTGGGCATGCACCAAAAGGATTGTTAAAGGAAAAACTTCTCGGCTCAATTTCATCAATGCTGATTCCGCAGTCCGGGCAGGAAAAGCTCTGGCTGAAATTCATATAATTCCCATCCATGGTATCCACAACTGCCAGTCCATCTGCCAGATTCAGCACGGTCTCAAGAGAATCGGTAAGTCGCTTCTCGATTCCCGGCTTCACAATCAGACGGTCTACAATAATGGCAATGTTGTGCTTAATATTCTTATCCAGAGTGATCTCCTCGGAAAGCTCATACACATTCCCATCAATCTCTGCCCTTACATAGCCGCTGCGTCTAGCCTGATCCAGAAGCTTGGCATGGGTTCCCTTGCGTCCGCGGACTACCGGGGCAAGAAGCTGGATCTTGGTGCGCTCCGGCAGCTCCATAATCTGATCCACCATCTGGTCTACCGTCTGCTTGGCAATTACCTTCCCGCACTTCGGGCAGTGTGGAATTCCCACGCGGGCATATAAAAGACGGAAATAGTCATAAATCTCTGTCACAGTTCCCACTGTAGACCTTGGGTTGCGGTTCGTGGACTTCTGATCAATGGAAATCGCAGGAGGAAGCCCCTCAATGCTCTCCACATCTGGCTTCTCCATCTGACCCAGGAACTGTCTGGCATAGGAGGACAAAGATTCCATATAACGTCTCTGCCCCTCTGCATATATAGTATCAAAGGCAAGGGAAGACTTGCCGGAACCGCTCAGGCCGGTAAGAACCACAAACTTATCCCTTGGAATATCCACGCTGAGATTCTTCAGATTGTTCTCATTAGCTCCTCTGATTCTGATAAACTGTTTCTTATTCTCTGCTGCCATCTGTTCCTCCATTTCCAAACCGCCAGCTGCGGCTATCATCACCTTGTATTTCACATAATTCCGAAACTTCTTCCGGCTTCTTATTGAGTTTGCATCATTTCCTCAAGGATATCATGTGAACATGTGTTCGTCAAGTGGTTCTTATCTCTTTTTCAAAGGAGAAAATCCGCCATAACTGCATTGCTTACATGAATCCCAGCTCTGGATAAACAGACTCTTCCGTCCTCCTCCAGAAGCAGTCCCTGTTTTTTATATTTCTCCAACACTTCTCCATATATCTTCTCTATGGAAGTTCCGAAATATTCCTGAAAATCTTTTTTTGATACGCCTTTTGTCATGCGAAGTCCAAGAAACATGAACTCGCCCATCTCATCTTCCCTGGTAAGAGTCTCTCTGTCTGTTCGTATTTTTTCCAGATTTCCGCTGTTTTCCAGGTATTCTGACATATCAGATGTATTGGTAAACCGCTCCCTGCCAACCAAAGATGCGGCTCCAAGTCCCAGGCCCAGATAGTCCTTTCGCTGCCAGTACCCTTCGTTATGCCTGCAGTTTCTGTCTTTTTTTGCATAATTGGAAATCTCATACTGATAGTACCCATATTTGCCAAGAACCGCTGCCACATCCTCGTACATCCGGTATTCTGTATCTTCATCCGGCAGATCCAGCTTTCTTGCGGAAAAAGGTGTTCCCTCCTCAATGATCAGGCTGTACGCGGAAATATGCTCTGGGCCAAGCTTGGCCACTGTGCGAAGATTCTGGATCCAGCCTTCATAGCTCTGTCCCGGGATTGCAAACATCAGATCTATATTAATATTAGAAAAACCCGCCTCCCGTGCCATGTGATAGCTTTCCAGAAACTGTTGATAATTATGGATCCTGCCAAGTGCGCGCAGTTCCTGGTTTTCGGGAGACTGCAGGCCAATGCTGATCCGATTAATCCCATATCTGCGGTAAAGCGCAAGCTTCTCCGGCGTCAGAGTTCCCGGATTCGCCTCAATAGTAACCTCCGCATCTGCTGCCAGCTGAAAATTTTTCCCAATTCCCTGCAAAAGTTTTTCCATAATGCCACACTCCGGCACAGAGGGTGTCCCTCCGCCGATAAAAACGGTATCCACCGTACGCTTTTCTATGGCTGAAGCAGCCTTCATTTCCCGTAAAAGTGCATAAATATAAGCTTCCTGCCCGGCCCTGGTAGCAGGACCTGACAGGAAGTCACAATAATCACATTTCTTTATGCAAAACGGGATATGAAAATACAGTTCCAGACTGTCCTTCTTTTTTCCCATCCTGATTTTCCTCCTGAAAATGAGTCTGCATTTTTATAGAAAAAACGCGTCATTTTCTTATTCGTTCTCTGAAGAATCTTCCACTGTATCCGCACTGGTATCCTGGGAAGATGTGTCCTCCCCGCCATCAGCTGCACTCTCAGAAGAAGCCTCCTGCTGATCTGAGGTGCTGGTCCCGGAAGCGCTCTGCTCTTCCTTCTGCACCAGATATTCATTCACCATAGTCACACTGCCGCTCTGTGCAACTGCGTCCTTATTTACCTGACGAGGTGCCACAGTAGGGGTAGGGCTTGGAATCGGGGTGATCTTCATTACTCCCTGGGACGCTGCATCCGGCTCCTTCACCGTCTTTTTGCCGCATGCACAGCTTCCTGCAAAAATCACGATCACCAGAAGGATAGCTGCAAGGATTCCTCCTTTGATCCACTGTTCCCGGTCATTTCTGAAACTTCTTTTGATTCTTCTGATCAGAACATGTAATTTTACTTTCATCTGCTTCCTCCGCCTTAATTCTCATCCAGCTTCAGTACACTCATAAATGCTTTCTGTGGAATCTCTACATTTCCCACCTGACGCATTCTCTTCTTGCCTTCCTTCTGTTTCTCCAGAAGCTTCTTCTTACGGGAAATATCACCGCCATAGCATTTTGCAAGAACATCCTTGCGCATGGCCTTAACGGTCTCTCTGGCAATGATCTTGCTTCCAACAGCTGCCTGGATCGGAATCTCGAACAGCTGGCGGGGAATCTCATCCTTCAGCTTCTCGCACATCTTACGGCCTCTTTCATAGGAAGTATCTGCATGGACAATAAAGGAAAGGGCATCCACTTCTTCCTTATTTACAAGAATATCCAGCTTCACAAGCTCACTTCTCTCATAGCCGCAAAGCTCATAATCCAGGGACGCATATCCTCTGGAGCGGGACTTCAGGGCATCAAAGAAATCGTAAATGATCTCATTAAGCGGAAGCTTGTATTTCAGAAGGGCACGGGTTTCTTCCATATATTCCATGCCAAGGTACTGTCCGCGGCGTTCCTGGCAAAGATCCATGATCGCACCGATAAACTCTGTGGTAACCATGATCTCTGCATTGACAATTGGCTCTTCCATATACTCGATTTCAGAAGGATCCGGAAGATTGGTAGGATTGGTCAGGTCAATGACTTCTCCGTTTGTTTTGTGAACCTTGTAAATAACGCTGGGCGCTGTGGTGACAAGATCCAGGTCATACTCTCGCTCCAGACGCTCCTGGATGATCTCCAGATGGAGAAGTCCAAGGAATCCGCAGCGGAAACCAAATCCAAGGGCTACAGATGTCTCCGGCTCATAGAAAAGGGAAGCATCGTTGAGCTGCAGCTTCTCCAGTGCATCCCGAAGATCCCCGTACTTGGAACCATCTGCCGGGTAAAGGCCGCAGTAAACCATAGGATTTACCTTCTTGTATCCTGGCAAAGCTTCCTCGCATGGGCGATTGTTATCGGTAATGGTATCACCTACACGGGTATCTCTTACATTCTTAATGCTGGCCGTAATATATCCAACCATTCCAGCGGTCAGTTCCTCACATGGAATAAACTGTCCGGCTCCGAAATATCCAACTTCCACAACCTCTGCCACAAATCCGGTAGCCATCATGCGGATGGTAGTACCTTTGCGAACCTTTCCATCTACCATACGGCAGAAAACAATGGCTCCCTTATAAGAATCATAAATGGAATCAAAAATCAGCGCCTTCAGCGGTGCATTCACATCTCCCACTGGTGCAGGAATCTTGGCAACAACCTGCTCCAGCACCTGATCTACATTCAGTCCTGTTTTCGCAGAGATCTGAGGGGCGTCCTGTGCCTCCAGGCCGATCACATCCTCGATCTCGTTAATCACACGCTCCGGCTCTGCACTTGGAAGGTCTACCTTATTGATTACCGGAATGACCTCAAGGTCATGATCCAATGCCATGTATACGTTGGCCAGTGTCTGGGCCTCAATACCCTGGGCAGCATCTACAACAAGAATCGCACCGTCACATGCCGCCAGGCTTCGGGAAACCTCATAGTTAAAGTCTACATGGCCTGGGGTATCGATCAGGTTGAAAATATACTCCTGTCCGTCTTTTCCATGATAAACCGTGCGGACCGCCTGGGATTTGATGGTGATTCCGCGCTCACGCTCCAGCTCCATATTATCCAGAACCTGGGACTGCATTTCTCTCTCTGTAAGAAGACCTGTCATCTCTATAATTCTGTCTGCCAGTGTGGATTTACCATGATCAATATGTGCAATAATACAAAAATTTCGAATTTTACTCTGGTCTGTCATTCCAGACATTCCTCCTCTGGTTATGCTATACTCTTTTATCCTATCAAGAGATTATAGCACAGATTAATTCTGTTTGTCACTTCCTTTTAATACTCTGTTCAGGATATCTGCAAAAGGCTCCATGGCATTTTTCACCTCCTGCACCGTATTGGTCTGAGCGCCAGCTTCCAGAAGGAGGGACCGCTTCCGAAGATGAAGGTTATAGCGCAGTCCAGCCAGGTAAATTCCCCGGTAAAAATCAGGGTAGTACAGAGCCGCCTGGTATTCCAGCTGAAAAGAAAAAGCAAGATTGTCGGGTATGTAAGGATTGGGCAGATAATCCACCTGGCCCTGGGTATTGGTGTAGCTCAGGCCATTGTAAAATAGAATCTGGGCTGTGGTTTTCCCGTTGATTTCCGTGACAAGCCTTCGGTCCTCGTCTACGCCGTCCCTGTGAAGATCAATCACTACCTCCACGGAAGGATTTTCCTCAAGCACTTTTTCCACATAATCACAGGCGTAATCGTAGGCCTTGTTTCTGTCCAGTTCCCCGCTCATCATGTCAAAAGCTTCTTTTATGTGCATGACCTGGTAGCCGTATTTTTCTGTGAGAAGGCTGGTAAGATAATCGCCCACGCCAACAATGGTGTCGCTTTCCTCCCCTTCCCTGGAATCTGCAAAGGTCTCTTGGGAATGGCTGTGATAAATCAGAATCTGGGGCTCAAGAGGACCGTGACTCAGGGAAAAATCTTCCGCCAGAAACTGAGCAGCGTTTAGGTTGGCGGCGGATGCGTCTGTATTTTCGTCTACAATATAGAAATTATTCAGGAGAAAATCATAGTCTGCAAGCCTGTCCGGGGAAAGATCCAGAAGCGGGTGGGGCAGGACGGCCGCCTGCTGCGCAGCTGCGGTTGTCTCGGTTTCGGTGAGGGCTTTGGAATTTGTGTCCGTCTTTGGATTTGTTTTTAACTCTTCCTCCTTTTTTTCTTCTATATTATCCTCTTCTGTTTTATTCTTGCTCTGCATCTGCTGCCCCAGGTATTTTCCATTCTCCCTGGCAATCTGCGCCAGGGTCTGCTTGTCCGTCTCCAGCCAGGTTTCCTGTGTTTTTTCCTCAATAAAATAATAAAGGGGGAACTGCCTGTACACGTTTTCTATGATTTTCCACAGGGAAAAAGGCTCTGGCATTACTGCCAGAACCACCAGAAAACACAGGCAAAGAAAAACGCAGAATACCTTCTGGACTCTTGTCACGGAATCACCTCTTTAAGGTTATCCTATGACGGTGTTTTCCCCCGTATGTTTCTTTTTTTCTTTTCCTTTTCCTTTTCCACATTTCTTATTTTTATGCACCGATCAATCTCCCGGCTCAAAAGTCATATTCAGCCCTTCTGAAATGGTATAGCTTAAATATTTAATGGTCTCGTCCACGTCCTTTGGCGTCACAAACATGCCATGCAGGTGAGGGGAAATCATTTCCTCCAGAAATTCCTTCTGCTCCGACTCCTCCAATGCATCTAGAAGATGGGCCATGGAATCGTGGACAATGGTAGCTGCATCCACCACAGTGGGCACTCCGATTCCAATCACCTTTACTTTCAAATTTTCTTCTGTAAGGCCATTTCTGTGATTTCCCACACCAGACCCTGGCGTAATTCCTGTATCTGTGATCTGAATAGTCCGGTTCAGCCTTCTGGTACTTCTCGCCGCCAGAGCATCCACCGCGATCACCACATCCGGCTTTGTGATTTCTACTACGCCTTCTATAATTTCAGAAGTTTCCATTCCCGTCTGGGCCATCACACCGGGAACGATACCGCTGATTGCGTGAAGTGCTTCCTCGCTGGTACTCTTCAGGCCATATTCCCGTATAAGATGGCGGGTCATGCGCAAATTTCCCACAACCTCAGGCCCCAGAGAGTCCGCTGTAATCGCCTGGTTTCCAAGCCCTACAACCAGCACAGATTTCTCTTTCTCCAGTCCGATCAGCTGGCGCAGATGCCTGGACAGCTCCTCCGATACCTCTCTGTGATAATCTTCATCCGGCGCAGAAAGTCCTTCTGACTCGATCGTGATGTAAGTGCCCTGAGGCCTTCCCATGGAACGGGCGCCATTTTCTGTGGTAATCTTTACAACCGTTGTTCTGATTTCCTTTTCTTCATTATATTCTTCCCGTACCTCAACACCACGCACCTCCACATTTTCTTCTGTAAAGCGCTCTCTTGCCTCTACTGCAAGATCTGTCCTGATTTTGTAGCTCCCCAGCATATTCCTTTCCTCCGGTAGTTCTGTTTTCGTTTTTCATCCAGCAATTTATTTCTTTCGTTTCTATATAATCTCTCCACTTTTTGTTAAAATATGTATTGACAATCTTCCGCAATTATTATAAACTATATAAGCATGTTCATAGGAACGCCCGTGTCTGTTCCTGTGCAACGCACATTTTACATTTACACATGAATTGGAGGTGTACGAATTGGCTAACATCAAATCTGCAAAAAAGAGAATTTTAGTTAACAGAACAAAAGCTGCGAGAAACAAATCCATCCGTTCTGCTGTTAAGACTTCCATGAGAAAGGTTGACGAGGCAGTAGCTAACAACGATAAGGCAGCAGCAGAGGTTGCATTAAAAGAGGCTATCTCTACAATCAGCAAAGCAACTTCCAAAGGTGTTTATCACAAAAACAACTGCGCTAGAAAAGTTTCCCGTTTATCCAAAGCCGTTAACAGCATTGGCTAATAGATATCTGAATTTTTAGTTATAAGCTTATAAGTGAAAATTAAGGCAGTCGAACCGTCATCGACTGCCTTTTTTCTATGCTTTTCCAAATTTTCTATCTCACTTTACCTTCTCGCAGAACTGTATTTTACAATCAGCAGTTCCACGCTAAGTACATCCTGGAGCCTTCCTGTTTTCACCGCTTCTTCCGCGTCCACAAAATCTGTCACTGCCTGGCGCAGTTCACTGATCCGGTAGGATCTTGCGCAGGAAGCAATATTTCGCACTACAAAAGAAGGCACTCCAAGCCTGGACGCCATCTCCGGCTGTGCCACGCCTTCCTCTGTATATTCTTTCACCAGCAAAAGCTGCCGAAACTGCTTTGCCAGAAGAAACAGGATTCGCATAGGCGGCTCTTTCAATGTCAGAAGATCATAATACAGATCTAAGGCACGCTTCTGGTTTTTCTCCGTAACAGCACGTACCATGTCAAAAATCTTATTCTGGGTCTGAGTGGTGCAGACCTCTTGGATGTCTGCCCTTGTGACTACATTCCGGTCTCCGGTGTAAGTGATCAGCTTCTCCAGCTCCATTCTCAGGTTTCCCATATCAATTCCTGTCATAGTCAGAAGAAGTTCCATGTCGCGCTGGGTAATATTTTTCCCCTCTCTTTTCAAAATGCCAGCTGCCCACTGCATCAGTGTTTTCTCATCCTGACGGGCAAATTCCCCGATCCTGCCGCAGGATTTTACAGCCTTGTACATTTTGCTTCGCTTATCTACTTCATCTTCCACAAAAACAAGGCAGAGATAGTCTGGAAGCTCTTTCATATAATCTGCCAGTTCATCACATTTGTTTTTGAAAAATCCGGTATCTTCCAGCAGAACCACTCTGCGGTCAGCAAAAAAAGGCATGGTCTCACAAAGGTCGATCAGCTCCTTCACATCGATGTTCCGGCCTTCGTAATGGTTGAAATTCATGGTATCGTCATCTGGATTCAACGCTTTCAGCAGTTTATTTTTATACTGCACCTTCAGATATGCTTCCTCGCCGCACAGCAAATATGCACTTTTAAAATTTCCTGATTTAATGTCTTCCTGGATATTCTTCAAAATATACGCTCCTGTCATTCCGGGATTTTTCTGTCAGCACAGTCCCTGGCTATGCCTGACGTTCCATTAAACCATACCACAAAATTTCTTTTTATTAAAGCATAATTAAATATAATTTCCCAGATATCCTTTCAGCCGAATTTTCCCCTTCTGCCAGGAAACCGTCACTGCACCGCTTTTCATGGTAAATCCCACCTTGCAGCCGGCTTTTTCCAGCCTTTCCACAATTTCCGGGGCAGGATGACCGTAGGTATTGGTAGAAGAACAGGAAATAATGGCATACTCTGGCTTAATTTTGTCAAGAAATTGCTGGCTGGTAGAATAATGGGAGCCATGATGTCCTACCTTCAGAAAATCCACATCCTCAAGGTCCCCCATTTCCAGAAGTTTCTGTTCCGTCTCTTCTCCCATATCACCAGTCAGTAATCCGGTAAACTCTCCATACTTTACCTGCAGTACCATTCCATCCTCATTTACATTTATTCCAGATGCATTTTCCAAAGGGGCGACTATCTGCATTTCCAGTTTTCCGGCTTTCAGACAGTCACCTTCTTTGACTTGTTTTACTGAAATTCCCGCTTCCTTCGCAAGCTGTGACAGCTTTTCCCATTCTTCTGGCGGCGTTTTCCAATTGGGCAGATAAAGGCAGCCAATTTCAACAGAATTCAGTTTTTGCGCTGTCAGTTCCAGAATTTCTTCTACTCCGCTGATGTGATCCTTATCTGTGTGTGATACCAGAATTCCGTCTACTCTGGAAATCCCCTGATTTTTCAGATAAGGGAGAATCTGATACTGCCCGGTTCCGGATTTGTTTGTGCTTCCGCCATCTACAAGGAAACAGTTGCCCTCTGGCGTTCTCACCACAATTCCATCTCCCTGCCCCACATCCAGACAGGTGATGGAAAACGACTCCGTTTTTCTCCAGGAGATCAGAAACAATGCGGTACAGATCAGAAACAGTGACAGATATTTACGCACTCTCAAATTTCCAGCTATATTTTTCTCCTGCACCTTGTCCTTTTCCTTATCTGATGTACTGCTTTTTTTCTTTCTATACGTAAGCAGCAATACCGCACTGGCAAGAACCGCATAGTAAGCAACGATCTGCCAGATTTCCGGCTGTCCGGCGATCCATGTTCCAAAGGGCAGATTTCCAGCCAGCATACACAATTTCTCGTAAAATACTGCCAGAATCTTTCCCGGAAAAATCATCAGGCTTCCAATCTTCAAATTTACACAGCCAAGAGTCATTCCCAGCACACCGCTTCCCAGTACCACTCCAACAGTGGGAAGTACGATCAGATTAAGAAAAATTCCAATAAGAGAAATTTCTCCAAAGAAGTACAGGGAAACAGGCAGCATAGTCAGCTGTATGGCGGCAGATGCAGCCAGCGCCGTACATAACTTCCCGGTTCTGCCCTCCTTTCCTTTTTCCAGAGTCCTGGTAAACGCAGGAACCACAATTCCAGCTCCTGCCACTGCACTAAAGGATAAAAGAAATCCGCTGTTGTACAAATAAGCCCCAGATTCTCCCAGAATCATCATTGCGGAAACAGCTAGTGCTGTAGGAAGATCATAAATACGGCCTGTTATTTTTGCCCCTGTTGAGATGAGAAACATACAGACCGCACGCATAGTAGATACACTTCCCCCAGTCATCACGCCATACTGCAGCATAAAAAGCAGTGCCAGGAAACCAGACCCCCAGATTCCCAGCCCGGTTTTCATAAGAAGCTGATACAGCCCGGTTCCGATCACACTGATGTGCAGTCCGGAAATGGCAAGAATATGCACAATGCCAGCCATCTGATAGCGAAGCTTCACTTCTTTGTCCAGACTGGTTTTATCCCCAAGCACGATTGCCTGAAAAATACCGGCTTCTTTTCCAGCAATTTTCCCAAGGACTCCTGCCAGGTACTCCCGAAGCTGACTTATTCCCTGCCTGTATGCCGAATAATTTTCTGATTTTTCTATTATTTCGGCATTGTTTAGCAAATAATAAATATGCTGGCTGGCATAATACTGCTGGCTGTCGAATTCCCCTGGATTTCGCTTTTCTTCCACTCTTTTCAGCTTTCCGGATACCAAAATAACAGTCCCGGCTGGAACTTCTTCTCTTTGTTTTAAAAACACTTTTACATTTTCAATGGATAATTTTTGTGATTGATAAATCAGATAGGCATTGCTTAGATAAACAGATTGTGAAAATTCATTTTCTGTGGTCTGTATCACTTCTCCACATAGGGTTGCCTGGGGATGCTCCTCGATCCAGGAAGCCGCATTTTCCGGAAGAGGATTCCCCCGTATAAGAGGAATCCCCGCCCAGTCTGTAGCACACATGGAAAGCATCAGGATCAGACACAGCATACATAGCGGTCTTCGCGTCATCAAACACGCTCCTTTCCTGGCTTTCACTCACTTTGATCCTCTTTAAGGACCAAATCTGTGTTTTTGCTAAAAAGACTATATAAAGATGTTCCGTCACTAAGTGTGGCTTCCGTATCTCCTTCAACAGAAATCTGCACCTTATCTGCAGATGCAGTATCCAGAAGAGAATTTACCACAGAATAGATCATAGTATTTACAGGAATATCAATCCCTGAATCAGAAAAGGCAGAACTGAAATCCACGTAGCAAACATCGTCAGATACTTCTACGCCCAGAATCTCTGTTTCCTGTGGAATGGTCGGATAGTGTCCCTTCACCATCGGTCCCTTGGCAAGCTGCTCCAGGATGACGCGCTCACGGGGAAGAATGCGCTTGTAGTACACATTTCGCTGCTCTGCCACCAGATGCTCCCCTGTCTTATCTGTAAAATACAGGGTAAAGGTGTCATAGCGGTAAGCATCCTTATCTGACCCCCACATCTCCACAAAAGTATTGCCGTCGATCACGCCCACAGCCTGTCCTTTGGAATCCTTCAGTTCTTCACTTTCAATAAAGATCTTGATTCCGGTAACGCCCGGAATCTGCAGAAATGTCCGCGCTACTCCGGCGCGCACCAGAATCTCCCTGGCTCTTGACATTTTACTGTAATCACTGTTAAATTCCAGTTCCAGAAGAGACTCATTCAAACGGTATGTGACAAGCTGTACTCCAGAAGGCAGAAGCGCCAGATTATCTCCGCTTCCTTCCTGGGCATTCAGAATACCGGTAAAATCCTGCAGCATAAACTCTGCGCTCTCCTGCTCCAGCTGATACCGTTCTTTTACCACCTTGGTCTCGTCTTTGTTTACATAATATAAATAATACTGGTTGCTGCCGCTGTCCACTTTCTCCTCCTGGGTTTCCACCGTACAGCCTGTGAGCAGACTACAGGCAAGGACCAGGGCAAGCACCGCACTAAAAAGCTTCTTCATCGGCACCTCCTACGGAATATAAGATAATGGAATGCGGACGGTGAAGGTAGTTCCCTCTCCTTCCTTACTCTCAACCTGAATGTTGCCGTGATGCTTGGTCACCGCACTTCTGGTAATGGCAAGTCCAAGCCCTGTACCGCCGATTTCCTTGGAATGAGATTTGTCCACACGGTAGAATCTCTCAAAGATCCTTCCAATGGATTCCTCTGGAATTCCCATGCCGGAATCTGCAACCTTCACATAAAAATACTTGTGGTCTGCATCCAGAGTCACGCGCACCCATCCGTCATCTACATTGTATTTGATACCGTTTTCTACTAAATTGCTGATTGCAAGGGTAAACTTCACCTCATCCACATCTGCCTCCACAGGACGGAAGCTGTCCAGGATCAGATCAATGTGCCGCTTATCTGCAATTGGACGAAGTCTTTTCAGAATGTCCTCAAGAAGCTGATTGATATTCAGATGCTCTACATTTAGGTCAGCAGCCTTCTTATCCAGCTTCACCAGGGAAAGAAGATCGGTAATGATCTTATTCTCACGGTCGATCTCAGCTGTAATGTCGCCCATGAACTCCTGATAAAGCTCTTCCGGTACTCCCTCCTGGCCTACAAGGGAATCCGCAAGCACCTTCATGGAAGTAAGCGGCGTCTTCAGCTCATGGGACACATTGGATACAAATTCATTTCTGGATTCATCCAGTGTCTTCATACGGGAAAGCATCTTATTAAATGCATCAGTAATCAACGCCGTCTCTGTATAATCCGGAACGGAAATCTCCTCATTCTGATAACCGTCTGTCAGATCCTCGATGGATTTGGTAACTCTTGCAAATGGCTTCACAAGTACAGTGGAAAGCACATATCCAAGAAGCGCAGCAAGCACAATGATAATTCCTGTGATCAGAATGCTCTTCTGCTCCAGTTCCTGAATATTCTCAGCAATCTCATTGGAAGAAAAGCTGATCAGCATAGCTCCCTGAAGCTGCTTCACCTCCGGACTCTTCACCGGAATCGCCATCTCAATTTTCTGTGTTTTGTTGTTATAGCGGCTGGCTTCCTCGCCTTTGAAGCACTTGATCACCATACTGGAGATCAGTGTCTTGCCTTCATCTACGCCATAAGTATCCTTGATAATCCTGTAGTCCCTGTCAACCAGCAGAATTCTGCCATCATATACATTAGACAACAACTCCAGCTTGCTGTTCACATCCTGCGAGCTGGAGTCATTCATATAATTTTCTTTAATTAACAGGTTGCACAGAATGTCACACTGCTTCTCAACGGTCTGCTTGCGCACAGCTACTGCCTTATTCTCGTAAGCAGCTACCATTACATTGGCAACTATGACACTTGGTACGATTCCCAGAATGACCAGAATGATCAGAATACGGAAACGCAGACTTTTTAAGAAGCTTGGTTTCTTTTTCTCTGGCATCTCTTACGCCTGGAAATAATATCCCACACCCCATTTGGTGTGTACATATTTCGGCTCACTGGGATTCGCCTCAATCTTTTCTCTTAAGCGACGGATATGTACATCCACAGTACGGACATCACCAGGATACTCATATCCCCATACGATGTTAAGCAGGTTCTCACGGCTGTATACCTTGTTTGGGTTAAACACCAGAAGCTCCAGCACATCGAATTCCTTGGCAGTCAGATTAATCTCCTTGCCTGCAATAAATACCCGGCGGCTCTCGCAGTCCATCTTCAGGTCTCCTGCCTCGATGGTCTTGGCCTTCTCTTTCTCTTCCTGATTGCTGCCTGCACGGCGCATAATCGCTTTGATTCTTGCTTTTACCTCAAGGATATTAAACGGTTTGGTGATATAATCATCCGCACCATATTCAAGACCAAGGATCTTGTCCATGTCTTCTCCCTTGGCTGTAAGCATTACAATGGGAACATTTGAAAATTCCCTGATCTGCTGGCAAACCTCAAAGCCATCCATCTTGGGAAGCATAAGGTCAAGGAGAATAATATCGTATTTCTTCTCCTTCGCCATCTCAAGGGCTTCCTCACCGTCATAGGCACAGTCAACTTCCATTCCATCCTGCTCCAGGCTGAATCGGATTCCCTTTACGATCAGTTTCTCATCATCTACTACCAAAACTTTCCTGCTCATTCAGACTCTCCCTTATCCAACTGATATCTTATCTTTTATTTTAGAAAAGGTACCTTCTTTGATACCTTCTACATTCATAATTTCTTCTATGGAGGCGAATCCTCCATGTTCTTCTCTGTATGCAATAATAGCTTCTGCCTTGGACTGACCAATTCCGCTCAGGGTACAAAGCTGCGCAGCATCTGCAGTATTCAGATTAATGCCGGAATTACTTCCAACCCCTTCTGCCAAGCTGTCTTCTGAATTTCCTTCTCTGCCAGTGTCCTCTGACGCACCGCTTTGCAGTGCTTCCGGTACTTTTGAGGCAAGTGCTTCCAGATTCTCTGCAATTTCTTCCTCTGTGGGAACATAAATCTGCTGCCCATCCGTAAGGCTTCTGGCTCTGTTCAGATAGTTCTGTGCTGCCTCAGGCAAATACCCTCCGGCTGCATCTACCGCCTGAAAAATACGGCTTCCTTCATCCAGCTCATATACTCCTGGATTTGCAACCGCTCCGCATACATCTACAAATATGGTCTGTGGAATCTGTGTCATCAGAGGAACGTCATCTCCTGAAACCGGATTATCAAGTTCTCCGGGGTCCGTCTGTTTTTCCCCAGTGCTGCCTGTGGCTTTGGCATTCTCTGTACCTTCGATATGATCTGTATCACCTGCAATTTCTTCCAGAAAAACATCCTCGCGGCTCGTACATCCTGTCATACATACTGCCGCCAAGACTGCAAATAAAGCTATCCGGATTCCACATATAAGCTTCTTTTTTCTTTCCATGTCGGTTCCCCTTTCCGCTTTTTGTCAAGGTTCCCCGCCACTCATGCTTTACCTCATCTATTTTAACGAAACTTTACATTTTTTACAATACCATTTCTAAATTTTATCAACCTTTTATTTTTTTGACACTCATATCCTTTTTATCATTATTTCTCCCATTTAAATATGACAATTCCTACAATTGCAATGGCCATGCCAAGCAGTCTGCGCCACTCAAAATCCACTTTTTCTACTCCGAATAAGCCAAATAATTCTATTACATAAGCCACTGCCAGCTGGGAAATGACGATCAGCATGGCTGCTCTGGCAGGGCCTAAGCTTCCCATACTCTGGATCACTGTAATGGTGATAAAGGCACCGATCACACCTCCAAGCAGGGTATATTTATTCTCCACCTGCCACAGGGCTGCAATGCTGTCCCTTCCTGTAAAGATCCATGCCAGCACACAGACCGCAAATGCAGACAGCTGCACCCATCCGGTAGACACCCACAAGCTGGTCTGCTTGGTCACTTCCGTATTAAATACTCCCTGAATGCTCATCAATGCACCAGATATCAATGCCACAAGAATTCCCCACATATAATACCTCCATAAGCGTCCTATACTTCCAGATTCTTTCTTTGATTCAATTAACATTCTGCCGTTTTCCCCAAAGATGCTCCCTTTCTTTGGAAGAAAAGGAGGTGCTCTTCCGGCACCTCCACAATAGTATTATATGTATTTTTCAAAGATTTATTCACTTCGCAAGTTTTTCACTTTTTTTCGCAACACAGCAGTGACAATAATTAGATGACGATAAGATCCAGAGAAAAGCTGGGATGATAATAGCGAGAACTCCTGTATTCCATACCATATGAAGCAGCATAGCCACCAATGTGCAGACAGGAAGTACTTTTCCAGTCAGCAGGTAAGTCTTATAGCTTGCTTCGTAGATTTCTTCCTTCTCCGCTTCGTCACAGCTTGCGAGCCACTGCTTCTGAAATTTCATAGAAGTAGGGTCGCCTTTCTTCTCCGGATAAAGTCTCTGGACCAGCTTTACATAGCGAACCTGCCACAAACTAAAATATCCGACCAGTCCCAAAAACACGACGATTTCTGCTAAAAACATCCATGTCTCACCTGTGCTCTGGCTTTCAATATATTTCATAGAATATCCTGGTGAAATGATCAGCATCATAAGAACGGTTCCCACTGTACTTGCGATCATACCCCAGCTGGAGGACACCTCAATGCGATACTGCAGTTCATGATATTCATCGTCCCCAGCATCCTGCATCTGTTTTCCCATTCTCTTCATCTTCCCATAATTGGTCTCGCAGATCACAAGACAGATTGCACCGCAAATACATTCCAGCATTAATGCATGATCACGTACCGCAAAAAGAAAAGCATCCATTCCATGCCCGATAACTGCTATATAATCCTCTCCGCTAAACGCTGTAACAAAACCAACAATTCCTCCGACAACACCGCCTGCTGCCATGAGCAGTATCATCTTTAAATATGAATTCATTTTCTTCTTAGATTTTCCCTTATTCATCTTCTTCATCCTCCGCATAAATAAAAATATCTTCCACTGTCACCCGGCAGATCTTTGCCAGCTTCAGAGCCAGGGTTACTGACGGCGAGTAATCCCCGCGCTCAATAAGACTGATGGTCTGTCTGGATACTCCTGCAAGCTTCCCCATATCAGCCTGATTGATTCCCAGCCGCGCCCGGTATTCCTTCAAACGGTTCTCCAGTGCCATTTCTTTTCCTTTCTTCTGCCGTGGATGGCAGATTTCTCTTTCGTGTAAGCCGCGCATAAGAATGACTTGTTTCTTTGTCATTTTGACAAGTATATTTGTCATTTCATATTGTTGCTATTGTAGCATTGACAACTTTACTTGTCAACTGTATTTTTCCAAAATAATTCCTTGTCTGAAAATTTATACCTCCTGCACAAAATTTCATAGAAATTTCTATATTTTCCACCTATCCAATCCGCCCATCAGTTGGTATAATAAGTCCAACATCAGATGACTGTCGAACGTATGGACATTCATCACGAAAGGAGAAAAGATATGGCTGACGAAATGAACAAGAGCACACCAGTTGAAGAGGAAATTGAGATCATCACTCTCACTGACGAGAACGGAGAAGACATGGACTTTGAATTTCTGGATCAGATTGATTATGAAGGAAAGCGCTACGCAGTTCTTCTCCCGCCAATCGAGGACGTGGAAGGTGAAGAGGAAAACGAGGATGAGGAAGTCCTGATCCTTCAGGTCGAGGAAGGTGGAAATGACGAAGCAGAGAGCTACGTTTTTGTTGATGATGACGATATTCTCTCCGCCGTTTTTGATATTTTCAAAGAGAAATTCAAAGACGAATTCGACTTCGCAGAAGAATAAGACTATCGAACCCGGGTCTTTTCAGACAAAAAAGATACCCCGAAAGCACATCAAAAACATGCTTTCAGAGTATCTTTTTTCATTGGCCAAGAAGAACTTCTGTGCCAAATTTTTACTGTAATTTATGCCAGACACTCATCCAGAATCTCTGCCATCTCATCAATATCTGCCTTTGTGATCACAAGAGGAGGCACAATACGAAGCACATCGCTTCCAGCAGAAATAACCAGAAGCTTCTTCTCCAGAGCCTTCTTTACAACCTCCCCAACCGGACGTCCCTGGATCACAATTCCCTGCATGAATCCTATGCCTCTTCTTGCAGCTGCGCACTCATGCTTTGCCACAAGCTCATCCAGTTTTTTCTCCAGGTATGGGGTCAGTTCCTGTACATGAGTCAGGATCATATCCCTCTCATAAATGTCGAAAACCTTGCTTACTGCAGCGCATGCAAATGGATTTCCGCCGTAAGTTGTACCGTGGTCTCCCGGCTTCAGGGAAGCCTGTGCCACCTTCTTATTCAGCATAAAAGCACCCACCGGAACACCGCATCCAAGTGCTTTTGCACAGGTCATAATATCCGGCTGAACACCGTATGCCTGCCATGCAAAATAGTATCCGGTACGTCCCATTCCGCACTGAATTTCATCCAGAATAAGGATAATATCCTTCTCATCACACAGGGCACGAACTCCCTCCAAGAACTCTCTTTCTGCCGGATAAATGCCGCCTTCTCCCTGTACCGTTTCCATAATAATGGCACAGGTTTTGTCTGTGATCTGTGCTTTTACGCTGTCCAAGTCATTAAAATCAGCGAACTTAACGCCGCCCATTAAAGGCTCAAACGGCTCACGGTAATGGGCATTTCCAGTAACAGAAAGCGCGCCGATGGATCTTCCATGGAAAGAATGATTCATGGCAATGATCTCATGATCTGCATGGCCGTCACGGATATATGCGTACTTCTTTGCAGCTTTTAAAGCTCCCTCAATGGCCTCTGTACCGCTGTTTGTGAAAAAAGCCTTATCCATACGGCTTGCATTTACAAGCTTGGCACCAGCCTCAGTCATAGGCTCATTGTAATATAAATTGGAAATATGAGTCAGCCTATCGATCTGTTCTTTCAGTGCTTCGTCATATCCAGGATAGTGATATCCAAGGGAATTTACAGCAATTCCAGCTGCAAAATCCAGGTATTTTTTGCCCTCGGAATCGTACAAATGTACTCCTTCTCCATGGTCAAATACAACTGGAAAACGATTATATGTGTGAAGAATACTAGCTTCTGATTCTTCCATCTGATTATTCATGTTCATGGTAATATTTCTCTCCGTCCTCTCTTAAAATAGCGGTTCCAATACCTTTGTTTGTGAAGATTTCCAGCAGTAAACTGTGAGGAATTCTTCCGTCAAGAATATGAACCCGGTTAACTCCATGCTCGATTGCCTCGATACAGTTGTTCAGTTTCGGAATCATTCCGCCGCCTACAAAACCGTCCTCGATCAGCTTCCTTGCTTCCTGAATATGAAGCTCAGAAATCAGGGATGACGAATCATCTTTGTCCTTGTAAACGCCTTCGATATCGGAAAGAAATGCGAGTTTTTCTGCGTGAACAGCCTCTGCAATGGCACATGCAACATCATCTGCATTGATATTGTAACTGTCATAATTATCGTCAAATCCAATTGGGAAAACGATCGGAAGGAAGTCTTTTTCCAGCAAATCGTACAGGATTTTCGGGTTTACACTTGTGATATCTCCAACAAATCCAATGTCCTCTCCACCTGAATATTTCTTCTTGCATTTCAGCAGTCCGCCGTCTTTTCCGCTGATACCAACAGCCTGTACGCCAAGGGATTCCACATGAGTAACCAGCTCTTTGTTGACCTTTGCAAGAACCATTTCTGCAATCTCCATGGTCTGGGCATCGGTTACGCGAAGTCCGTTGATGAACTTGGCTTCCATGCCAACCTTTCCAACCCATTTGCTAATTTCCTTGCCGCCGCCGTGTACAATGATCGGCTTGAAGCCAACCAGCTTCAGAAGAACGACGTCCTTGATCACGTTTGCCTTCAGTTCTTCATCCAGCATAGCGCTTCCGCCATATTTTACTACTACGATTTTACGGTTAAAACGCTGTATATAAGGAAGTGCCTCGATCAGCACCTCTGCCTTTTCCAGATATTTCTGATTTACCATCTTTCTTTCCCTCTCTTTTATGAACGATAATCTGCGTTGATCTTTACATAATCATAAGTAAGATCGCAGCCCCATGCAGTGGCTGTGGCATCTCCCATTTTCATATCTGCGATTGCGGTTACCTCATCCTCAGAAAGGATTTTGGTCGCTTCAGCCTCATCATATCCTGTGGAAACACCGTTCTCAATGATCTTTAATTTGCCTGCCCGGCTCTCAAAATATAGGTCAACCTTCTCCGGATCAAACTGTACTCCGGAGTATCCCATTGCACACAAAATACGTCCCCAGTTTGCATCATGGCCATAAATCGCAGCCTTTGTCAGGGAAGAAGTTACTACAGATTTGCTCAGGGTAACTGCGTCTTCTTTGGTCTTTGCGCCAAGAATCTTCACCTCAAAAAGTGCGGTTGCTCCCTCTCCGTCACCTGCGATTTTCTTGGAAAGACAAGTGTTGATATAGTTCAGAGCTTCCATAAATTTATCAAAATCAGCGCCCTCTTCTGTGATTTCCGGGTTGCCTGCCATGCCGTTTGCAAGAAGCAGAACGGTATCATTTGTGGAAGTATCTCCATCAACGGAAACCATGTTAAAGGTGTCTTTGATGTTGGCACTTAATGCTTTCTGAAGCATTTCTTTGGAGATTGCAGCGTCGGTTGTGACAAATCCAAGCATAGTGCACATGTTCGGATGGATCATTCCGGAACCCTTGCACATACCGCCTACGGTAACGGTTTTTCCGCCGATTTCAATCTGCACGGCTACTTCCTTTTTTACTGTATCAGTGGTCATGATCGCCTTGGCAGCCTCTGTTCCTGCCTCCAGGGAACCGTCCAGCTTCGGTGCCATTGCCTTAACGCCATTTACAATTCGGTCAATGGGAATCTGCATTCCGATAACACCTGTGGATGCAACCAGAACACTGTCTGCCGGGATTCCAAGAATCTCAGCAGCTGCATCTGCAGTTGCCTTGCAGTAGCCATATCCTTCCGCACCTGTACATGCATTTGCAATACCGCTGTTGCAGATCACAGCCTGTGCTGCCGGGTGATTATAAACCACATCCTGATCCCATTTTACCGGAGCTGCCTTCACCACATTTGTAGTAAAAGTACCAGCTGCCACACATGGAACTTCGCTGTAAACCATAGCCATATCTGTACGGCCTTTGTATTTGATTTCTGCTGCTGTTGCTGCTGCCTTGAAGCCTTTGGCAGCGGTAACACCGCCTGTAATTATTTCCATAATACTGCTCCTCCTTTGCCCTTTTTGGGCAAATTTATCATCTTTATTTCTGCAAAAACAGCTCTATAAGATTCAATATACTCGTCTCTGATTTCTCTATTACGGATACATCGGAACCTGTAATAAGCCCTCTGCCTCATTAAATCCAAACATCAGGTTCATATTCTGGACAGCCTGGCCTGCAGCACCTTTTACCAGGTTGTCAATAGCACCCATCATGATGATCCTGTGTGTTCTCGGGTCGATCTTGAAGTTCACATCCACGTAGTTGCTGCCTTCCACCCATTTGGTCTGCGGGCATACATCTTTATCAAGAACACGTACAAATGTCTCGTTCTCATAGCATGCATCATAAGCTGCTTTTACTTCTTCATAGGTAACATCCTTGGTCAAAGAAGCGTATGCAGTTACCAGAATTCCTCTGTTCATTGGAACAAGATGAGGGGTAAAATTGATGGTTACTTCCTGTCCGCATGCATAGCCTAACTGGTCCTCGATCTCCGGTGTATGTCTGTGTGTGGCAACGCCGTAGGCCTTGATATTCTCATTTACTTCGCAGTAAAGATTATCTACCTTGGCACCTCTTCCCGCACCTGTTGTTCCGGATTTCGCATCAATAATGATGGTGTTCGGATCGATCATTCCTGCTTTTAAAAGCGGGTAAATAGACAGTGTAGAGCAGGTTGGATAGCATCCCGGGTTAGCGATCAGGCGGGCTTTTTTGATGTCCTCACGGTTGATCTCGCAAAGTCCGTAAACAGCCTCATCAATAAACTGTGGGGATTTGTGCTCGATTCCGTACCATTTCTCATATTTCTTTACATCCTTAATACGGAAATCCGCACTTAAGTCGATCACTTTTGCTCTGGAAAGGATTCCCTCATTTACAAGAGATGCACACAATCCCTGCGGTGTTGCAGTAAAAATCACATCTACCTCATCCGCAAGAGCTTCCATATTATCATCCATACATTTGGCATCTACCAGTTTAAAAAAGTTCTGATAGATTCCTGCATATTTTTTATCAATATAACTTCTGGAGCCATACCATGCTACTTCTACCTCTTTATGTCCAAGAAGAAGGCGCGCAATTTCGTTTCCGGCGTATCCGGTTGCTCCAATAATTCCAGCTTTAATCATTTCATTATCCTCCGTATTTGCAACGTTGAATAAATTATACATCTTCTCTGCATATTATGCAATAGTGATTTTTTCTTTATTTTTACGCTTCTGTCAACTTTTTTGTGCAGTTTATTGCGTGTTTACCTATTAAATGATGTATTTTTATGCAAAGATTTTTTAAAATTTTCTTAAATTTCCTATTGCATATTTATGAGTATTGTTGTATATTATTCTTTGTTGATAGCAATCGGCAAGTAAGAGCCGTTATCACAATGAATATTTATTCAAAATTTAATACGAATTATAACCCTATCTGTTTCAGAGGGATAAGAGAAAAGAGGTAAATATTATGAAAGAAAAAGTTGTACTTGCATATTCAGGCGGACTTGATACCACAGCACTGATTCCGTGGCTGAAAGAAACATTTGATTATGATGTAGTTTGCTGCTGCGTAAACTGCGGACAGGGAAATGAGCTGGACGGTCTTGAAGAGAGAGCCAAACTTTCCGGCGCTTCCAAATTATATATTGAAGACATCGTAGATGATTTCTGCGACAACTATATTATGCCATGCGTAGAGGCAGGCGCTGTATACGAGCACAAATATCTTCTTGGAACATCCATGGCTCGTCCGGCTATCGCTAAGAAGCTGGTTGAGATTGCAAGAAAAGAGAACGCAGTTGCAATCTGCCACGGCGCTACCGGTAAAGGAAACGACCAGATCCGTTTCGAGCTTGGAATCAAGGCTCTTGCTCCGGACATTAAGATCATCGCTCCATGGCGTATGACAGATGTATGGACCATGCAGTCCCGTGAAGATGAGATCACATTCTGCCAGGCACACGGCATCAACCTTCCATTTGATGCTAAGCACAGCTACAGCCGTGACCGTAACCTGTGGCACATCAGCCATGAGGGACTTGAGCTTGAGGATCCGTCACAGGCTCCGAACTACGACGATATGTTAGTTCTCAGCGTAACTCCTCAGAAAGCACCAGATAAAGAAACTGAGATCACTATGACTTTCGAAGCTGGTGTTCCGAAAACCTTAAACGGAAAAGCAATGAAGGTTTCCGAGATCATCACCGAGCTGAACAAGATCGGCGGAGAGAACGGAATCGGAATCATCGATATCGTAGAGAACCGTGTTGTCGGCATGAAATCCCGTGGTGTTTATGAGACTCCTGGCGGAACCATCCTGATGGCAGCGCATGAGCAGCTTGAAGAACTGATCCTTGACCGTGAGACTCTTGAGACCAAGAAGAAACTTGGCAGCCAGTTTGCACAGGTTGTTTACGAAGGAAAATGGTTCACACCTCTTCGTGAGGCAATCCAGGCATTCGTAGAGTCCACACAGAAATATGTAACTGGTGAAGTGAAATTCAAGCTTTACAAGGGCAACATCATCAAAGCCGGAACAACTTCTCCATACAGCCTTTACAATGAGTCTCTTGCTTCCTTCACAACTGGTGATATGTATGATCACCACGACGCAGACGGATTTATCACTCTGTTCGGTCTGCCGCTGAAGGTTCGTGCAATGAAGCTCGCTGAAGTTGAAAGCCAGAAACAGACCAACGACTGATCTTCATAAAAAATAAAAAGCATAAAAATATCACCGGGAGGTTCGGATTTCTCCCGGTGATATTTTTATGTAAACTTTTTCAATTGAGCAGTGCCTGTCCTCATTCTTTCTGATCATGAAATGTTTTCTAGGAAATCTTCACTTTTTTCTTATCTAATCTTGCATATACCCATTCACGAAACAGAGCATATAATACGGAAACCAATGGAATAAAAATCAGCATTCCCACGATTCCCATAAGATTTCCGCCAAGCGTCACCGCCACCAATACCCAGATAGCCGGAAGTCCCACGGAATTCCCAACCACATGAGGATAAATAAGATTGCCTTCAATCTGCTGCAGGATCAGAAACAAGCCCAGAAACATGAACGCCTTCAGTGGACTTACCATAAGAATCAGAAAAAATCCCACCCAGCAGCCGATAATTCCTCCAAATACAGGAATCAGTGCAGTAAAACTGATCAGTACCCCGATGAGCATTGCATACGGAAATCTGCCGATGGTCATGGTTACAAAGAACATGCTTCCCAAAATGACTGCCTCAATACATTGCCCTGTAATAAAGCTTGCAAATATTTTACTTGCCAGTGTACACACATGGCTTTGATATTCCACTACTTTTACCGGCAAAATAGCATATGTAGCTTTCAGAACCTGTTTTCCAAGCTTTTCTTTCTGCAGAAGCACATAGCAGGCAAACACAAATCCAATTGCAAAATTCACTGCCATGCTTACAATTCCCATAGTTACAGTTATGGTGGAGGATACCAGATTATCGGCTCCGTTTTTCAGCACACTCACTATAGAATCAAGAATCTTCTGCGGATCAATTTCAATGGCTGATGCCCATTTTACGATTTCAGAATCTCCACTGAAGGTATCTGTAATCCACTTCTGGGCAAGAGGAATATCTTCCTCCACCTTCTTCCCTACGCTTACTAAGGTTGTGCCAATCTCAGGGGCTACAACCAGCACCACGATCAGTATCAGCAAAATCACAAATACAATGGAAAGTACCAGACTTACAGGTCTTGCAAGCTTCGCAGCAGTTCTGCCTGCTTTATTGTTCTTTTCTCTTGCTTTTCCGAAAAGATGTCGTTCTATAAAGGACATAGGCACGTTCAATACAAATGCCATAGCTCCTCCCAACACAAAAGGCAGAAGCAGCCCCCACAAAAGCTTTACATATTTCAGAACCACAGCAAGATTCTGTATCCCCAGATAAAGAAGCACAGCAAATGCAATCAGCCACCGTATCTTTCTCATGTTCTCTTTATTCAGTTCCACGATCTACCGCCTTTCTTTTGTCTTCAAAAAGATTTTGTTCTGTCTATCTTATCACAAAATCTGCATTTTTACCAGTTGCCATCCCTTTTTCTCACCATATTTTTTGTCTCCAACTCTGTATATTTTCTCGGATTTATTGACACTTTCTTTTATAAAATGTATAATAATTCATGAAGACAATAACGCTCTTACGAGCGTATTTTTTTTATAATAATAAGCCAGTTGCTTCAATTTCTGGCAAGAAGGAGGTAGCATCACCAAATGAAACAGATATCAGGCAATAAATTGCTGGTAAAGGCACTGAAAGAAGAAGGTGTAGAATATATTTTCGGCTATCCCGGAGCATGCACCATTGATATCAGCGACGAACTATATAAACAGGACGATATTACAGTAATCCTTCCCCGCCATGAACAGGCACTGGTGCACGCAGCAGATGCTTATGCCCGTACTACAGGCAAGGTTGGCGTTTGTCTTGTTACAAGCGGTCCCGGTGCCACGAATCTTGTCACAGGACTTGCCACTGCAAATTATGACAGTGTTCCGCTTGTATGTTTCACAGGACAGGTTGCCCGTCATCTGATTGGAAATGACGCTTTCCAGGAGGTTGACATTGTGGGAATTACAAGGAGCATCACCAAATACGGAGTTACCGTCCGTAACCGCGAGGATCTGGGACGTATCATCAAAGAAGCCTTTTATATTGCCCGCACAGGACGTCCGGGACCGGTTCTGATCGACCTGCCCAAGGATGTTATGGCTGAGCTTGGCAGCCCGGAGTACCCTAAGAATGTTAATATCCGCGGCTATAAGCCTAATATCAGTGTTCACATCGGACAGCTCAAGCGAGCACTTAAAACCCTGGCCAAGGCAAAGAAGCCTCTTTTCCTTGCCGGCGGAGGTATCAATATTTCCCGTGCAAATGATGTTTTCCTTGAGGTTGTAGAGAAAACCGGAGTTCCGGTAGTTACCACCGTTATGGGACGAGGTGCCATCCCTACCAATCACCCGCTTTTTATTGGAAACCTTGGCATGCACGGTGCCTACGCGGCCAATATGGCAGTGAGCAACTGTGACGTTTTATTTTCCATCGGAACACGTTTTAATGACCGTATCACAGGCAAGCTCCATGAGTTTGCTCCGAATGCCCAGATTATCCATATTGATATTGATACAGCTTCTATTTCCCGTAATATCCATGTGGATATTCCCATTGTTGCAGATGCCAGAGAAGCCCTTACAAAAGCTTCCGAATATGTAGAAAATTATACCAGCCAAAAATGGCTCAATGAAATTAGCGGCTGGAAGCAGGAGCATCCCCTTGCAATGCGTCCTAATGACCGGTTAAGTCCGGTTGATATTATAAATGAAATTAACCAGCAGTTTGAGGAAGCAATCATTGTAACTGATGTAGGTCAGCATCAGATGCTGGTTTCCCAGTATGCCCAGATTACTCCAGGCAAGCAGCTGATCATGTCCGGCGGTCTTGGAACTATGGGATACGGTTTTCCTGGCGGTGTTGGTGCCAAAATCGGCAACCCTGACAAACCTGTTATTGTCATCTCAGGCGATGGCGGCATGCAGATGAATATTCAGGAATTTGCCACAACCGTTCTGGAAGAGCTTCCTCTGATCCTTTGCGTATTCAATAACGAATATCTGGGTATGGTACGCCAGTGGCAGAAGCTTTTCTACGGCAAACGCTACAGTATGACCAACCTTCGTTCCGGTGCCCTTTCACGGCGTACCAACGGAGAAGAATATCCTGAATATACACCGGATTTTGTAAAGCTGGCAGAGAGCTATGGTGCTAAGGGCATCCGTGTTTTCAACAAAACAGAAGTGGCTGCAGCGTTTGAAGAAGCAAAGAAGAATACCAAGGTTCCTACTCTGATTGAATTTGTAATTGATCCGGAAGAAATGGTTTATCCTATGATAAAGCCAGGTGGAACTCTGGAAGATCTGATCATGGATTGCTGATCCTACAGGAGAAATTACAATATTAAAGCTTTTAAGTAACTATTCAGCAGATACTGAACAGTTACGCATTTAAACACAAATATTCAGGAGGTATCTTCTATGGCGGATAAAGGAATGAAAAAAAGATGGATTTCTCTTTATGTAGAGAATCAGGTTGGTGTATTGTCCAAAATTTCCGGTCTTTTCTCCGGTAAATGCTACAATCTGGACAGTCTCACAGTAGGTACTACAGAAGATCCAACCGTTTCCAGAATGACAATTGCTACGGTAAGTGATGATGAGACCTTTGAACAGATCAAAAAACAGTTAAACCGTATGGTAGAGGTTATTAAGGTCATTGATTTCACTAACACCTTCGTGCGAATGAAAGAAATCCTTTACATTAAAGTGTTCAATTGCTCTTCAGAAGATAAAGTGGAGCTTTTCCAAATTGCAGAAACCTTTAAAGCAAGAGTCATTGATTACGGTAAAGACAGTCTGCTTCTGGAATTTGTACAGACTGCCACCAAAAATGACGCAGTTGTCAAGCTGATCAAAGAAGAATTCGGCCGAATCGAGGTAGTCCGCGGCGGAAGCGTTGGAATCGAATCTATCAGTATGATGGAGCGATAATAAAATTGATCTGCAATAAAAACCCCTCCTTGACGGGAGGGGATTTATATGTCAAAAACCGTATTTTACAGGAGTGATTATTTATTATGAAAAAACAGCAAATACCATTGAAAAACTCACTGCTTCTCCTGCTTACTGCTACCATCTGGGGAATTTCATTTGTTGCCCAAAGTGAAGGCGGTGACGCAGCCGGAGCATTTACCTTTAATGCCACACGAAACCTGATTGGCTCGCTTGTGCTGGTTCCGGTAATCCTTCTCCTTGGCAGACTAAATCCATCCGGCAAGGCTGTAAGCAGCTCTTCCGCATCTGAAGGCAATATTTTTTCCCGCAACCGCACTTTGATTCTTGGAGGTGTTTCCTGCGGCATTTGCCTGTGTCTTGCATCTAACTTTCAACAGGTTGGAATTTCTTATACTTCTGTTGGAAAGGCCGGCTTTATCACAGCCTGCTATATTGTAATCGTACCAATCCTTGGTCTTTTTATGAAAAAAAAATGCAGCCCGTTTATCTGGATGGCAATTGTTCTGGCACTTATAGGGCTTTATCTTCTTTGCATTACAGATGGCTTTTCTATCGGTAAAGGAGATATCCTGGTACTGATCTGTGCATTTCTTTTTTCCCTGCATATTCTGGTAATTGACTATTTTTCCCCTCATGTAGACGGAGTGAAAATGTCCTGTATTCAGTTTCTGGTTTGCGGAATTCTCACTGCAATACCGGCACTGATTTTTGAACATCCACAGCTTTCTGCGTTCAAGGGTGCATGGGGTTCCATCCTGTATGCAGGTGTTATGTCCTGCGGAGTTGCCTATACCCTACAGATTATAGGGCAAAAGAACATGAACCCTACAGTAGCTTCTCTGATCTTAAGTCTTGAGTCCTGTATTTCTGCTCTTGCCGGCTGGATTCTCCTGGGACAGAAATTAAGTGCAAAAGAAATCTTTGGCTGTGTGATCATGTTCTGCGCAATCGTGTTGGCACAGCTGCCTCAAAAAAATCCAAAAGAAGCATAAAGCATTTTTAGCTGACAGCGTATCATTCTATAAAAAACAGGAAGAACCGCTCTCTATTGTTAATATAGAGAATGGCTCTTCCTGTTTTTGTTATCAGTCTTTATTTCCCTGGCATATCAGCCATTATACAGCTGATAATATTTGCCCTTCTGAGCAATCAGTTCGTCATGAGATCCTCTCTCAATTACACGCCCCTGCTCCAGAACCATAATGCAGTCACTGTTTCTGACAGTAGATAATCTATGTGCAATTGCAAATGTAGTTCTGCCCTCCATCAGCTTATCCATACCGTCCTGTACCAGCTTCTCAGTACGGGTATCAATGGAACTGGTAGCCTCATCCAGAATCAGTACGGGAGGATCTGCAACTGCTGCTCTGGCAATTGCCAGAAGCTGTCTCTGACCCTGACTTAAATTGGCTCCATTATTGCGCAGCATAGTCTGATAGCCATCCGGCAGCCTGCGGATAAATCCATCTGCGTTAGCCAGCCTGGCTGCTGCAATTACTTCCTCGTCTGTGGCATCCAGCTTACCATAACGGATATTCTCCATAACAGTTGTGGTAAACAGATTGGTATCCTGAAGAACAATTCCCATAGATCGTCTCAGATCACCTTTTTTAATCTTATTGATATTGATTCCGTCATATCGGATCTTTCCGTCCTGAATATCATAGAAACGGTTCAAAAGATTAGTGATCGTTGTCTTTCCGGCTCCTGTAGAACCAACGAATGCAATCTTCTGTCCCGGCTTCGCATACATCCGCACATCATGAAGCACAATCTTATCATCACGATAACCAAAATCTACGCCATCAAGAACAATATCGCCCTTCAGCTCGATATAATCAGTTGTTCCTGTAGCTTTGTGATAATGCTTCCATGCCCAGCGTCCGGTGCGCTTCTGAGACTCCACAAGCTTTCCATTCTCTTCCTTCACATTTACCAGAGTTACATATCCCTCATCAACCTCCGGCTTCTCATCAAGAAGATCAAAAATACGCTTGGCACCGGCAAGAGCCATAACAATGCTGTTAAATTGCTGGCTCACCTGATTGATCGGCTGACTGAAGCTCTTATTAAAGGTGAGGAAGCTTGCCAGACCGCCAAGTGTAAATCCACCGATTCCGTTTACTGCCAGAACGCCGCCGACAATTGCACAAAGTACATAGCTGATATTTCCGATCTGTGCACAGGTAGGCATCAGAACATTGGCAAATTTATTGGCATTGTTCGCACTCTCAAACAGTTGGTCATTCAGTTCATTAAATTTACTAAGACTCTCCTCCTCATGGCAGAAAACCTTAACAACCTTCTGGCCCTCCATCATCTCCTCAATATATCCGTTTACAATACCAAGGTTCTTCTGCTGTTCCATAAAGTACTTACCACTAAGACCGGCAAGATTTTTGCTGGCAACCAGCATAACCCCAACCATAAACAATGTCACAATGGTAAGAGGTACATTCAGAATAATCATACTTACCAAAACGCTGACAATGGTAATCACACTGGAAATCAGCTGTGGAATACTCTGACTGATCATCTGACGCAGGGTGTCAATATCATTTGTATAAATGGACATGATATCACCGTGTGCATGCGTATCAAAATATTTAACCGGCAGGGTCTCCATACGCTCAAACATCTCATTTCTAAGATTGCGCAGAGTTCCCTGACTGACATAAATCATCAGCCGGTTATATGTATAGGTGCAGCCTACACCAATGGCATAAAAGCAGGCAACTCGCAGGATTGCCATAGCCAGAGGGTGGAAATCCGGTGTCTCTGATTTCAGAAGAGGCAAAATGTACTGGTCAATCAAAGTCTTGGTAAACATAGTACCCTGTACATTGGCAAGAACGCTGACTACAATTCCAATCACTACAAGAATAATATGGATTCTGTAATTTTTAACAATATATGCCAATAGCCTTTTCAGCATTTTGCCTGGATTCTCTACCATAGGACCGGAACGAAAAGCAGCGCCTCCCCTTCCCGGGCCTTTTATAGGTTTATTACTGCTCATGCCTGCTCACCTCCTTTGTTCTCATCGAAATCTCCGCCGCCCTTTATCTGGGAATTATAAACCTCCTGATAAATAGCATTGTTCTTCATTAATTCTTCGTGAGTTCCAAATCCGCTGATCCGTCCCTCATCCATAACAATAATACGGTCCGCGCTCTGAATACTGGAAATACGCTGTGCAATGATCAGCTTAGTTGTATCCGGAATTTCTTCTGCAAAGGCTTTTCGAATTCTGGCGTCTGTAGCAGTATCCACCGCACTTGTAGAATCATCCAGAATCAGAACCTTCGGTTTCTTAAGAAGTGCTCTGGCAATACACAGACGCTGCTTCTGACCACCGGAAACGTTAGTTCCTCCCTGCTCAATATAGGTGTGATATTTGTCCGGCATTTTCTCAATGAAATCATCTGCGCAGGCAAGCTGACATACGCGCCGGCATTCTTCCTCCGAAGCATCCTTATCACCCCAGCGCAGGTTTTCCAAAATTGTCCCGGAAAACAGTACATTCTTCTGAAGTACAACTGCCACCTGATTACGAAGGCTGTCCATATGGTACTTGCGCACATCCACACCACCAACCTTCACAGAACCGGAGCTTACGTCATAAAGACGGCTGATCAGATTGACAAGACTGGACTTGGCGCTTCCTGTTCCACCGATGATACCAATCGTTTCACCGGCATGAATGGAAAGATTAATATCCTTGAGCACCGGCTCCTTACTGTCTTTCTTGTAGCTGAAATCAACATGGTCAAATACAATGCTTCCATCAGCAACCTCCATAACCGGATTCTGAGGATCTGCAAGATCTGCCTTCTCATTGATAACCTCAGATACACGCTCTGCACTTGCCGCACTCATGGTAACCATGACAAATACCATGGAGAGCATCATCAGGCTCATAAGAATATTCATACAATATGTAAGAAGGCTCATCAGTTCACCAGTTGTCAGACTGCCGCCCACAATCATCTTTGCACCCAGCCAGCTGATTCCAAGAATACATGCATAAACAGTAAACTGCATAACCGGCATATTCATAACAACCAGCTTCTCAGCTCTTACAAACATTTCATAAACCTTATTACAAGCCTTCTGAAATTTAGTTGTCTCATAGTCCTCACGAACATAGGCCTTTACCACGCGCACTGCATTGATATTCTCCTGTACACTGGCATTAAGATCATCATACTTTTCAAATACTTCCTGGAAATATTTGGTTGCCTTGCGCATAATAAACACAAGAAAGCATCCCAGGAAAATGACTGCGATCAGATAAATGCTGGCAATTCTGGCATTGATCATAAATGCCATTGCCATAGCACAGATCAGACTAGCCGGAGCACGAGTACACATGCGCAAAATCATCTGGTATGCGTTTTGCAAATTGGTCACATCAGTAGTCAGACGAGTGATCAGACTGGCTGTGCTGAATTTGTCAATATTGGAAAATGAATACGTCTGAATATTGGTATACATGGCCTTGCGCAGGTTACGGGCAAATCCGGAGGACGCATATGCTCCGTACTCTCCGCCTAAAATACCTGTAACAAGCCCTGCAACAGCAAGAAGAGCCATAATGGCACCTCGCTGATAAAGATAACTGATATTCCCAGCTTCTACACCATGATCAATCATATCCGCCATTACAAGAGGAATCAGTGTCTCTACCACAACCTCCAGTATCATAAATACCGGAGTGAGGAAGGATGCCTTCTTGAACTCTTTTACCTGAGCAAGTAGTGTTTTTATCATCAGGTTCTCCCCTTTCTTATTGTTTCTTAATCACTTTTTTTGGCTCGGTTATTTCTCCTGCCTCCTGGCAGGCTTTGACAACATTTTCCCGGATCATGTCCGCAGTCTCATAAAATTCCTCCAGCTTCTTTTCAGGAATATCGGCGCTAAGTGCCTTCTGGATACGGGCAAAGTTATCAATGATTTCCATCTGAAACTCCATTCCCTTCGGAGTAAGCACCAGACGCTTCAGTCTGGCGTCCCTTGGTATGGATTCACGGATAATCAGCTGTTTCTTCTCCATAGACTGAAGAATTCCGGAAGCTGTGGAACGAGCCATCTGAAATTCCGCTTCCAGATCTTTCTGAAAAACATCTTCGTCTGAATGTCGGTAAAGATAACCGATGATCCAGCCCTGCATCCGATTGATTCCTGCTTTCTCATCCACTTTGGACTGATATGCATTTACAAGACGGCCTATCATCATATCAAGCGTGTGCAGCTCACGTCCAATGTGTCTGTCGGTCCATTCCCCTTTCCCCGGGCCACATTCTTTCTTTTGTACTTCCATATTTCCCTTCTTTCACAGGCATGTGTCCGAGTTCCGCAATTTCCAGCGGTATTCCCTCGTTCACACTTTCACGGCCATAAAAATAGTTCGCACGCGAATTGTTCGGATTCAAACTGTTCGTGTGCGAACTATTATAAGTGGTGCTTTTTTAATTGTCAACTATATTTTCTCATCAGCCAGAAGATTCAGCGGGCGTAAAAGCTCCACTCTTCTTCATCAACAGGAAGATCCTCCATCTGGTATTTCTCTATGCGGATAAAGCTCCCGCTCTGGATTTCCTGGATCATTTCTTCAATCTGGGAAAGCTCTCCCTGTACCTCCATCTCTACTCTGCCGTCCCACAGATTATCCACCCATCCGGTAAGGCCATTGGCTCTCGCTGCATTGGTTGCACGATAACGGAATCCCACGCCCTGCACCTGGCCTGAAAAATATATGTGTTTTCTTACTTTCGCCATTGTACGTCACTCCTTATATTCCTTATGATATACGTCTGGCCAGACAGATGCAAGATTTTTTCTTTTATTTTCCTTCAAAAATCTGAGCGATAGGAGAATCTGATGACAGGATAATGGTTTTGTTTCCGCCTTTCATGGATGCCTTTAGCGCATCCAGGCTTCTTACAAAGGAATAGAATTCGCTTCTTTCCTCTTCTCCATAGGCCTGGGCAAGAATTTTCATGTACTCCTGCTCACCTTCTGCCTCCAGAATCTCGGCCTGTTTTTTCGCATCGGAGATCTGAATGGTCGCATCCTTGTCTGTGGCATTTCGGATCACCTTTGCCTCAGAGTTTCCCTCTGCAGTATAGGTAGCTGCAATATTGTCCCGTTCGGAAATCATTCGCTCATAGACAGCTGCCTTATTATCATCCGGCAGATCCAGCCGTTTTGTTTCAAATTTGATCAGCTGGACTCCGTACTGCTCCATGTTATCTCCTATAGCATCCATCACCTGTTCCGATAATTCGCCGTCACGGCTTGTGATCACCTGATCCTGTGACAGACTGCTGATCACATTTTTGGTAGCATTATATACTGCCGTGTTGATCCTGCTCTCGCTGCTTTCCAGAGAACAGTTTAAGGTCTGGGCGAACTTAAGCGGATCCTGGATTCTCCAGAGCACGTAGCTGTCGCTGATCATAGTCTTTTTATCCTTGGTAATTACGTCAGATGCAGCCAGATCGTACAGCAGGGTCTCTTTGGGAAGCGACTGGGTGCTTTCGATAAATGGAATCTTAAAGCTGATGCCAGGCTCGCTGATCACCCGGTCAACCTTACCAAATTGACGGATCAGCTTATATTCATTCTGCTGGGTTACCGTCACCGATGCACCAGCCAGCGCCACAACTGCGATTCCGATTATTACAGCAATATTTTTCATCTTCATAATAGTCTCCCTCATTTTTCCTATATGGTGATATCACGCAAAGGCTATCTGTCCCTTTTGCTTCTATGTACAGGTTCTGAATTTCCTTTACTTTTCTGTATCTGTATTCTGGGTATCCATATCCAGCGTATTCTCTGCGGCAAAGGAATCCACAGGCAGTATTTTCTGAACGCCGTCCCCGTTGTCAATAATAATCTTCATTTCAGGAAGCACTTCTTCCATTGTCTCATAAAACATACGGATTTTCGTTGTCTGCGGGTTCTTTACATATTCCTCATACATTGCATTAAACCGGGCAACCTCTGCCTCTGCTTCATTGATACGAACCTGCTTCTGTGCCTGGGCATCCTGGACGATCTGGTCTGCCTGTGCCTGGGCTTCCGGCAGCTTCTCGTTTCGGTATTTGTTGGCATTGTTCAAAGCAGTTTCTTTTCCCTGCTTGGCAGTCTCCACAGCCTTAAAAGCTTTCATAACTTCCTGTGTAGGCGGCTCCGAATCCTGGATAGTGATATTTACAAGCTGGATTCCAATATCCTGTTCCTCCATCTGTTCCAAAATCATCGCTTTGATCTTGCTCTGGATCTCACCCTTTCCTGTGGTAAGAACCTCGTCCACGTTATAACTTGCGATCACAGTACGAATGCAGCTCTGGGCAATATTATTCAGGATTTCCTCCGGTTCTCCGGATGCGTACAGGTATTTCACCGGCTCGGTGATCCTGTATTCCACAAAGAAATCCACATCAATAAAGTTATAATCAGAAGTGATCATAATGCTCTCACTTTCCACAACCTCATTGTTTACCACGCTGTACCCGATTGGAAAACCCTGGATGGTGGTGTTTACCTTCTGGATTTTCTGTACCAGCGGCAGCTTGAAATGAAGTCCTGTTTCCGGCACTGCCTTGGGAACCCCAAAGGTAGTCAGCACAGCCTGTTCCTGCTCCTGGATCTGATAAACAGAATCCTTCACCAGCCCGCTTAGGATCACCAGTCCCAGGGCTCCTGCCACCAGATACTTTACCCGCTTTCCTGTTTTGTTTTTTGGATTTTCAGGAACTTTCGACGGCTCTTCTGATGGGTTTACGCTTTCGTTTTCAAACTCCTGATTCATTTCGCTCATGTTTTCTCCTCCATACGTTTTCCAAACCATAATCGTTTCCAAAGAAAAGAAAAAGACTTTTATTTCAGGCACATGTTTCATGCCCCAAATAAAAGTCTCGCTGATTTCTCATAATGCGGGTATTCTTAATCTACCGTTCTGACGCATTTATGAACCATTTCGTAGAAAAACCTGTCTGGTTCTCTCTTCGTGGCCGCTACTCCCTTTTCTTTGATCGGTATCATATCATCTCTTTTATGAAATGTCAAGAAATATTTTTACACTTTTTATATTATCTTTATTTTGTATGAAAATTCAGTCTTTTAATAAAAACTTCCGTTTTCTACATCATACACGCCCCGAGGAGTGATGCGGATCTGAGGGATTACTGGAAGTGCCATAAAGGACAGGGTGATAAAGGGATCGTGGCCTTTTTTTACTCCCATATCATGAGCCTTCTGAATCATTCTTTTCAGCGTGGCATTGTCTTTCTCAAATCCTTTGTCGCTCATCAGTCCCATAACAGGCAACGCCAGGGTATCAAATACTTTATGATTTTCCACTATGGTATAACCTCCCTGGGTGCGAATCAGTTCCCGCACGGCAAGCTCCATATCCTCATCATTGTCGCCGATTACAATAATATTGTGGGAATCGTGGGATACACTGGATGCGATAGCGCCGCCTCGAATGCCAAAGCCGCCGATCACGCCTCTGCCGATTTTTCCCGTTGCCTTGTGGCGCTCTACCACTGCAATTTTCTGGTAGTCATCGTCTGGCTGGAATTCGCATGGACCATCGGAAGCTTTCAGGGTTCCTTTTCTGGTTGTGATCTGTCCTTCCTCACACAGGATCACCGGGAAAGTACCGTCTTTGGATTCCAGATGAAAGGCTTCTTTTGAAAATTCTGCCACATGCACGGTGTTTTTCAGTTCAGGCGCACATGGTTTTATAACAATATTCTCATTTTTATCTATCAATTGTCCTTTGTAGTACACGTCTTCAACTTCTACATTTACAAGATCAGAAAGAACAAGAAGGTCTGCCTGTCTGCCAGGTGCTATTGCCCCTTTGTCTTTCAATCCATAGCAGTTGGCGGCATTGATGGTTGCCATTTTGATCGCGGAAACCGGGTTCATGCCTAGACGGATTGCTTTTCGCACGTTGTGGTCAATGTGGCCTTCCTGCTGAATGTCCTCAATGTGCTTGTCATCTGTGCAGAAACAGAAGCCCTCGCCGTTCATTTTTCTCTGTACAAGGCCGCCTACAAGCGCTTCCAGATTCCGGGCTGCACTGCCCTCGCGGATCAGTATGGTAAGGCCATTTCTTCTTTCTCTCATGGCATAGTCAAAGAAGCTGCATTCATGGTCTGTTGCAATTCCCGCCATGGCGTAGGCCTGAAGGTCCCCTTCCTCCAGAAACGGTGCATGACCGTCCCGGATCCTGCCTTCAAAAAGCTCCAGCTTGTCATGCATGCCCTTGTCTCCCTGTACCACGGAAATGCTGTCCATCACCTCGCCAAGCCCCAGAATACGGCTGTTGTTCAGATAAGGAGCCATATCCTGTGCAGTAAGTGTACAGCCGTTATCGTCGATTCCGGTCGCCGGAACGCAGGAAGGCATCATCACGTACACATTTGCCTTTACATCCTCCGTCTGTTCCAGAATATAGTCAATGCCGGCAAGACCGGATACATTGGCAGATTCATGGGGATCCACAATAAAAGTGGTGGTTCCGTGGCGGGAAGCTACAGTCACCAGCTCTGCGGGCGTTACCAGCGTGGATTCCAGATGCAGATGGCTGTCAATAAATCCAGGACAAACATATTTTCCGCCAAGATCCCGTTCTTCTTTGCCCTGGAAGCTGCCGATTCCTGCTATGATTCCGTCCTGAATGGCAATGTCTCCGCGAATGATCTCTTCTGTAAAAACGTTGATAATTCTTGCATCTTTTAACACCAGATCTGCTTGTTCCAGACCTCTTGCGATTCTGGAATACTGCTGATATTTTTCCAAATTCATATGTATCCTCCTTTCATTTTCAAACAATATTTTATTATACGCAAAAATATTTTGATTATTATTTATGATATTAACACTTGTATGGTAAAATAGCAACGAGAATTTGAAGGGAAATAAAAAAAGCATCGGATTCTAAACGATTGAGGTCGTCAAAATTCGATGCTTTTCAAATGCTCTGTTAATTTTTATTTATCATCTCCGGTAAGACGCAGGATATCCCGGATCTCATCCACATTCATATCAAGGATTACAGCCAGCTCATCAATGGTAAAACGGTTCTCACCGTCGTCATCTGTGAGATCCTTTACCGCGGATTCCAGCTTCTCCACCTTGGCTACCAGGCAGTCATCCTGGAACTTCTGCTGTGTCTGGTCTTCAATGGCCGCAATAATTCCCTTGCGCAGCTGAAGACGCAGCCATGGGTCATCTTTATGCTCTGCTTCCGGATCAGACAATGCTGTAAGAAGCACTACGTTAGCTTCCTGAATCAAATCTGCCAGGTGAATCTCTGCACAGTTCATGTCTGCTGCCATGTTTGCCGCTACCGGCAAATAAATACTGGTAAGTGCAGCTTCTGCAAGAGCATCCCCATCTGCAAGATTTTCAAAAAGCGTATGGACCATTTCCTGGCTTACTTCCTTCCCAGTGCTTACCTCTGACAGGTATTCTTTCAGATAAGCTTCTTCCTCCGGGGTAAGAGGTGTCTTGGTTCCATTGGGCTGAGCTTCTGCCTCCCCGGCTGCTTCCTCCGCCTGGGCTGCATTTTCTTCCCCTTCTATTGTAATTCCCTGCAGCTTCAGATACTGCAGGACCTTCACCATCTGGCTGGTCTCAAGATCTGTACTTGCAAAATGCTCCCGGATCTGCTCATGTGTCAGCAGCTTCCCATTCTGTTTTCCCAGATCACAAATTTCTCTTAATTTTTCCTGAAACTGAACAACGTCCATTCTGTTCCTCCATATTAAACAATCCGAACCTATTCTTCTTACGAAGAACTGATCCGGATCATTCCTCATTCGCTGCGGATGACAGGACTTGAACCTGCACGTCGTAAACACCAGAACCTAAATCTGGCGCGTCTGCCAATTCCGCCACATCCGCATATGCTATATTATTTAAAAAACCGGAACACCTTATCAAAAGGCTTCCGGTTCTCATTAGCAGTGAAGCATCGGGGATTCGAACCCCGGACAACTTGATTAAAAGTCAAGTGCTCTACCAACTGAGCTAATGCTCCATATAAGACTGGGCTAGCTGGATTCGAACCAGCGAATGCAGCAGTCAAAGTGCTGTGCCTTACCGCTTGGCGATAGCCCAAAGGCAAAGGGTGGATACAGGGATTCGAACCCTGGGCCTCCAGAGCCACAATCTGGCGCGCTAACCAACTGCGCTATATCCACCACAGCGTGTCAGAAGGGATTCGAACCCCCGACCCACGGCTTAGAAGGCCGTTGCTCTATCCAGCTGAGCTACTGACACATGCTCTCTTCATCAGAGAAGCGGGTGATGGGAATCGAACCCACGTATCTAGCTTGGAAGGCTAGTGTTCTACCATTGAACTACACCCGCATTTACGCTGAAACGGTAATGTTGTTACAGCAGTCGGGGTGACAAGATTCGAACTTGCGGCCTCCTGGTCCCAAACCAGGCGCTCTAGCCAAACTGAGCCACACCCCGATGTTTACAACATCATTTCTATGAAGTTGTCATTCCTCGATCTCTCAAGAATTTGTTTTCTCTCGCTCAAGGCAAGAGTTATTATATTATATGGTCTTCCATTTGTCAACACCTTTTTTTACATTTTTTTATATTTTTTTCAAAAAATAGAACAACTCCCGGAAACCCGCATAAAATAAGGGCTGGCGGCATTTCTGCCGCCTCCATTTTCCCCTTTTTGGACCTCGTTTTTCCTATTTTTCCTAAAATTTCTTCAAAAAACTTTTCCGAATTTTTTATTCCGCTCCATCTTCCGTCTGGGCAAATCCGCCGGTAAGCATGGTCTCAAAGAATGAGGCAAGCAGATCTGTCTCCTGCCGTTCCAGGGTCAGGGTACCGCCCTCAACGCCAATGGTCATTTCCGTCTCTGTTTCATCCTCGAAGGTAAATGCAAATTTCATGTCGTTTGCTTCATCATAAACCAGATAGGTGCCTTCCGACTCCTCGTCCTCTCCCAGAACACCCATACATGCCCAGACCAGCTCTGATTTCTCTGTGTTAATAATTGCCACCAGTCCGTTTGCATTCTCAAAATCAAATGCCATCAGAATATCCGTACCCTCTTTTTCATTGTAGGTACCATAATAAATATCCTCAAAGCCTTCCATCATGGTTGCTATCGCTTCGTCTACATCCAGATTTCCGCTTTCCACAGCTTCCTGTGTACCGGACAGATAATCTCCGCCTCCTGCAGGCTTCGCTGCAAATGCCTGTACCGGAACCATTATTGCCGTCATAAATACTGCCATTCCTAATACAACTTTTCTCTTCATAAATAAAATCCTCCTGTTTTTATTTTCCATGAAATATCTGTACACCCACCACTGCAAACCATGCTTATCACATAAGCATTTTTTAGCTGTTCAGTAGTCCTGATCATTACTGCTTCTACGCCTCAGCCTGAATCTCCCCGTCTTCTACAGTAAACAGAATCACATCCGAAGTGGCACTTTCATTTCTTGCGTCCACAAGCTCAAACATCATGGCAAAGGTTCCATCTCCCAGATCTTCCTCGCCAAAAGCGGTGTCCTCTGTAACGGTGAAGGTATCTACCTCCACCAGTTCCAGTTCATCATCGCCGGAAAGGGTTCCGCCATAGTGAAGGGTGGTAATCTCATCTCCTGGTTTTAACTTCACCAGATTACGGTCGGACATTCCATTGTCATCCAGCCCTTTTCTTGCTCCAAGGATCTGGAAATCCTCCTCATTGTAATCATATACCACATGAAGCTGATATTCCTCGCCATTCAGAAGGATCGGCACGCTGTACAGGTTATAGTCCTCGCCTTCATAAATAATATCCATATACACCAGATAACCGTCTATTGCACCCCACACGCCCCGGAAATTATCGGTAAACACGCCGTTCTCCCAGTCCATATTAATGTCATTGTCCCGTCCAAGGTACAGAAGAATATCCTCTTCCTCATCAAAATAAGCCAGCTGGCAGTAAACGCCCTTCAGCATATTCACCGTATCCATGGAAAGCTCCATTACGCCGTAGCCGTCATCATTGACGTAAACCGGATAATCGGAATCTTCAGCCGTTTCCAGGGTAGCAATCTCTGGTACCTCATCATATCCCATTTCTTCCACATACTGCTGTCCCGCTTCACTGAGACTGCCGCTAAGCGCATAGCCGTAAAGATATTTAAAGGATTCGCTGGCACCAATTTCCGAATAAATATTGAAATCCGACAGGTTTCCATCATAGGAATAATAACAGGACAAGCCTCCCGCCTGCTGCCTGTAAGAACCGTTTACCTTATAAACCACACAGTCTTCCAGCGCCGCGATCACATCCTCACAGGTATCCGTAAGAATATCCCGGTTATTTTCCGCCAGGTCCCTCAAATCTACCATATTGGTATATCCAGTGTCCTTTGTGTTGCCGCCGTAGTTCTCCGCATATTCCGCATTTCGCCCGAAGCAGGAAAAGAAGGACGGATCCTCACAGGCGTAGGAAAGCGCCTCTTTTCCCATATTATCATATGCAGTAAGCACTGCACCGATCTTGCCAAGATCCACCACGGAAAGGGTAGTCTCGTCCTCTGTGCCGTACATCTCACAGCCTTCCATATAGGTATCGCAGATCACAGTTCCAAGCTCTGCCCCGTCCATCTGCGGATTATCTGCAAGGGCCTGGACCCATCCTGTGTAATACCAGCCGTTTCCCGGCTCTGTTTCCTCGCTTGCCACCATATAGCGGGCAATATCGGAAAAAGCATTGGCGGTATCCACAGTCGCCATCAGACAGGCATCAAATCCCACCAGTTCCAGGGGAGGATTTTCCTCAGACAATTCATAAACCGAATCAAAGGCGTCATAAATTTCTGCCAGGGAAAGGGAATCATAGCCATACAGCTCATCAAAAGCCACGCCGCCAGCACTTCCGCCTCCGTGATTCCAGAAAATCACTGCCGTATGCTCTGCCGGATAATTGTCCCTGCAAAATTCCAGGAAGTCTGCCAGCGTGCTGCTCTCTCCCATATTGGCCGAATCCAGCTGCTGCACACACTCAAAGCCTTCACTGCTGTACACATACCGTTCCAGATAATCCGCTTCCACCGTCTCATTTTGCCACTGGCTGCTTCCGCCTGTTTCTATAACAATTTTCACATTTTCCGGAAGTTCTGCTTCCATCAGCTCACTAAGATCCTCTGTAGCACTTCCATAATTGCTTTCCAGATCACTGCCGCACAGGTACCAGTAGATGGCCCAGTCATCCGTTTCCTCGGCCTGTACTGCCTTTATTCCCTGCATATTTCCAAGGAAAGACCCCTGTGGTGCAAATGCCAGTGCCCCGGCTAATAAAAGGGAACCCGCTGTTTTTACTGCGCATTTTCTCTTCATACCGTCTCCTCCTGCTTTTCATATATGGTAATGTCCACACTGGTGACATGTCCGTTTTATCAGAACTGCTTTCATTTTTTTCATTATAAGTCCTGTTTCAGATCTCCACAATACATCTGGCAGGAACGTCTTTTTTCTGGCAAAAAAGCGCAGAGTGTGCTACACTGGTTGGGAATAACAGGATGGGAATGCAAAGGATGTGAACGACATGAAGATTGCCCTTGTGGACGATGAAAGGATTTATCTGGACGAAATGCAAAAGCTCTGCCTTGAATTTGCAGCGCAGCACACCATCCAGCCAGAGATTTTCCGTTTTTCCAGCAGCGAAGATTTTTTGAAAAGCTGGCAGCCCGGTTTTTATTCAATTATTTTTCTTGACATTTTTATGAAAAATGGAAATGGCATTGAAACAGCCCAAAAGCTCCGTGAGGGAAACGACAATTCTCTTCTTGTTTTCCTCACATCCAGCAGTGATTTTATGCCGGATGCTTTTTCCTGCCATGCCTTTGATTATATTTTGAAGCCAATTACCAGAAGCAGAGTTTTCCAGGTACTCCTGGATGCACAGAAACTTCTCCCTGGAAACTCACGCTATATTGAAGTGAACAGCAACAGACAGAATATTCCGGTCTTTTTGTCGGACATCCAGTCTGCCGCCACAGATGCCCATTATCTGGATATCCATCTGAAGGACGGCAGCCTTGTACGCACCCGCATGACAGCCTCGGAATTTCTGAAGCTTACAGGCGAGGACTGCCGCTTTCTGGTGATCAACAAAGGCCTGATCCTGAACATGGATTACATTTTTAATATGGAAAACAACAGCTGCATTATGACAGACGGCTCCCGTTTTCCCCTGCGGATCCGTAAGGCCAAAGAGCTTGCCCTCACCTTCCGTCAGTACCAGTTCAGCCAGCTTCGCCAGGAGCAGAAAAACAAAGGCTGGAATACATAGAGCGCACCCGACATCACTTCAGGTGCGCTCTGTTTTTTTATTATAAAAACCGGATCTCCACTTCCGGTTCTTCTCCTTCGTGCAATTCCATCACTGCATAGCTTGGCTGACGGCCCTCCTGCCTTGGAAAAGAAAGGCTGCCGGGATTGATTACCAGTACGCCATTTTTCTTCTCGATTACCGGCTTATGTGTGTGCCCGAAGCATACCATCTCGCATTCTCTGGCTGCCGCCTCCTCTGAAATTCCGTAAAGGTCCATGGAAACACCGTAATTGTGTCCATGAGTTACCATGATCTTATACCCTTCCAGAACAATCTCATCTTCTCTTGGAAGGTCGCTGAAAAAATCATTATTCCCGGCTACAATGGTGCAGGGACATTCTGCCAGAGCTTCAATAAAAAACTCTCTTCCCTCCACATCGCCGCAATGGATCAGATAATCAAAGGGCTGCTCCACTGCGACCGCAGCTTCCAGCTTCTCGTCTCTTCCGTGGGTATCGCTGACAATCAGTATTTTCATCGCAGTTCTTCCTTTATTGCCTGCAGAGCTTTTCCTCTGTGGCTGATCTTATTCTTCTCTTCCATTGGCAGTTCCGCAGAAGTACAGCCATATTCCGGCAGGAAAAAGATAGGATCATAGCCAAAGCCGTTTTCTCCTTTTTCTTCATAGCCGATTCTGCCTTCCATGGTTCCTCTTACCGTCTCCACTCTTCCATCCGGAAAAGCAGCTGCAATGGCACAGACAAAACGTGCGGTACGCTTCTCATCCGGAACCCCTTCCAGTCTCTTGATCAGGCTGGCATTCTTCGTATGGTAATCTGTGTGCTCTCCCATATATCGAGCAGAATAAACGCCTGGTTCCTTATTCAGATAATCGATTTCCAGCCCGGAATCATCCGCCAGCACGATCTCGCCTGTCAGCTTGCTGATAGCGGTAGCTTTGATCACAGCATTTTCCTCGAAGGTTTTGCCGTCCTCTACAATGTCCGCCTGGATTCCTGCTTCTTTCATGGACAGAATTTCCGCATCCAGATCTGCGAGAATCTCACGGATTTCTTTCATTTTATCTGCATTTCCTGTTGCAAAAATAATTTTTTTCATGATATGGTGCCTTCTTTCTTTTCCTGGGACTGGCTGCGCTTCGGGGGCTTTGGTCCAAGGAACTGGTAGAAATATGTTTTCAGCATTCCGTTGTAGATCTTACGGTTCTTATCCGCTTTCCGGCCAATGTCATTCTCTGCTTTGTCATAAGAGGTGATCAGATACATGGACCACTTATCAAGGCCGCGATAGCTCTCACCGATCTCACTGTAAAGCTGGGGCAGGGCTGCTTTTTCCTCAAGACGCTCGCCGTATGGGGGATTGGTGATAATAAATCCGTATGGCTTGGGATGATGAAACTCTTTTACCGGACGCTGCTGGAAATGGATCAGGCTGTCTACCCCTGCCATCTTAGCATTGGCACGGGCTGCTTTGAGAGCTTCTGCGTCAATGTCATAGCCCTGGATATCGGTTTCAATTTTTAAGTTTACACGATCCTGCGCCTCTTCTACAGCGTTATACCAGCATCTTCTTGGCACAACGTGCTTCCAGTCCTCAGCCAGGAAGGAACGGTTCATGCCCGGCGCCATATCAGCAGCCATCATGGCAGCTTCAATGGGAAAAGTACCGCTTCCGCAGAAAGGATCCACAAGGCTGCGGTCTTTTTTCCATGGGGTCAGCATGATCAGGGCGCTGGCAAGCGTCTCGGTAATCGGCGCTTTAACTGTCATCTGGCGGTATCCTCTCTTGTGAAGGGATACGCCTGAGGTATCAATGCCGATGGTTGCCACATCCTTCATAAATGCCACGCGGATGGGAAAGCTTGCCCCGTCCTCTGGAAACCAGGATACGTTATAAACGCCCTTCAGACGCTCTACAATGGCTTTTTTCATAATGGACTGAATGTCAGAGGGGCTGAACAGCTTGCTCTTTACAGAGTTGGCCTTTGCCACCCAGAACTTGCCGTCCTGGGGAATGTAGCGCTCCCATGGAAGAGCCTTGGTTGCCTCAAACAGCTCGTCAAAGGTCTCTGCCTTCACCTCTGCAACCTTCAGAAGAATGCGCTCTGTAGTTCGCAGGAAAACATTGGCGTCTGCAATTCCCTGGGCATCTGCCAGAAAAGTAACCTTGCCATCCTCTACCTTGCTGATCTCATAGCCAAGATCCAGTATTTCCCGTTTCAAAACCGCTTCCAGGCCAAAATGGCAGGGTGCGATCAGTTCAAATTTTTCCGTACTCATTTACCGTATTTTCCCTTCTTAAAGTACAACGCTTTTTACAATATTTCCCTGGAAATCCTTAATGGAAAAAATGCCATCCTCAAGCACTGCATATGTAGGCGGATTTCCTTCCTTTGGAATGGAGACGGAACCTGGATTCAGGAGAATATAGCCGTCCATCTGCTCGGCCTTCAGTACATGGGTATGTCCGTGGATCAGGATGTCTCCCTGGCATAAAGGCGGCAGATTATTCTGGTTGTAAACATGTCCGTGGGTGGCATAAAATGTCTTTCCATCAATGGCAAGGATGCAGTAATCTGCCATTACCGGGAAATCCAGAACCATCTGGTCCACTTCTGCCTCACAGTTTCCTCTTACTGCATAGATCTTGTCCTTCATGGCATTCAGCATTGGAATTACCTGCTTGGGGGCATATTCCTTTGGAAGGTCGTTGCGCGGGCCGTGATAAAGCAGATCGCCCAGCAGAACCAGGCGCTCTGCCCCCTCTTTTTCGAAAGCATCCAGCATTTTCCTGCAGTAATATGCAGAGCCATGGATGTCTGATGCAAACATATATTTCATAGATTTCATTTCTCCTCTGTTTTTAAACTGTAAAATGTTCCTGGCCTTTCGCATATCCAATGCAGGAAACATTTTTCCTCTTTACCTTATCATGCCGGAAGAAAAATTACAAGAGAATACGCACATCACATAGAATCCTCATACTTTATATCACAGACCAGATTTCTTCCCCTGTATGCATTCATGCCGCCGATCACAGTTCGGGTCTCATAGCCATTTCTTGCCAGCACTCTTGCCGCCAGAAGGCTTGCCCCTCCCCGGTCGCAGTACAGCACCAGGATCTTTCCTCTGGGAAAATCGTATTCTGACATTTCCTCGAATTCCTCATAGGGCAGATTTACGGCACCTTTCATATGTCCGGTGCGGTATTCTTCCCTGCTCCTTAAATCTATGAGAAAGGCATCTCTTCGCCCAACATAGTAATCCAGCATTTTGGCAGAAATCGGCTCAACGGGAAACATGACAGATCCCCTTTTTAACCAGTATATGCTGATTTTTCTGGTTGGGAACAAATTTTCCACTTTCCTATGGAGGCTGATAAATTATGCAGAAAAAAGACACAGAATCCCAAATGTCCTGTGCCTTTCTTCTGATCCGCCCTATTGGGCTTCACCAAGCTTTTGTTTTTCAGGCAGTATGATTCTGCCTTTTCGCTTTTATTTGTGCTGCTTTTTACAGCCAGCAGATTCTTTTAGTATTTGGAAGTGGTATCTTCCTCGGACTCGTAAGAATTGCGGTTCTTATTTTTGCTGCTGTTTTTTGTGTAAGTGTTTTTGCAGTCCTGAGAATTTGTCTCACTTTCGTAAGCTCTGTTTGTTGAATTCTTGCTGTTCTTGTTTTCAGATTCGTAATTTTTAGCCATTTGTGTATTCCTCCTGTTGAATGTTATCGGATTACTTTGTATATTCTCCCCAAAACCAACAAGAATATTCATCAAAATGATATTGCTTTTTTTTCCAGTTTATATTATAATTGCTCTTGTAAAAAGAATTTACCCTTCAAAAATTTTTTTTACATAACCCCTTATTTAATTATTTATACTCCCCTCGAAATACCCGGTAGCTCCCCTACCGGGTATTTCTCTGTGTATTTATAAGGGTTTGCGGGATTAGTGGAAACACTGTTCTTGTAATATTTTCGTAACATTCGATAGGTATGTCCAAAATATGTCCAAGCTTCGATTTTCGATTCCAGGCTTAGTTCTGATTCTTCATAACCTAATATAATCAGCCCCGGAACAGAATATGAATCTGTTTCGGGGCTGTCTTTAAATTTCTTTCATTTATGATTACTTATGCTGCAGGAGTCTCGCTGTCATCCAAGGTATCTCCAGCCATATCAGTCTGATCGTCATACTCTGTAATCTCCTCTGCACCGCTTCCAGATGCAGCTTCCATTACACTTTCCAGCCAGCCGTCCGGCATTCCGGCGCTAGTAAGATTCGCTGTGATGGTATGCATGTTAACGTCCTCACCGAATTTCTCCACATCTGCGTCATTACTGAAGTCATAAACATCTGTGAGAGAAGCAAAATCAACAGCTTCCAGATCTTCGCCCTCATTGCCGCCTGTAATAGATAACGCGCCAAGAGAAACGCCGTTTGCTGCAAGTGTAAGGTTCCACTCCATATTATTTTCATCTTTGCCGTCAGTTGTAAAGATCAGCTGCATTCCGCCAAATGGATCATAGGAATTGCCGTCCTCATCTTCGATCGGTGCTCCGGAAATGGTGTAGGTACCTTTCCAGATGCCGTTCTCAACAGCCTTGGTGTCATAATCTGCAACCTCAATCACGACTGCATCCTCTCCGCCGGAAGTAAAGGTATAAGTTCCGCTTAAAACATCACCGCTTAAGGTTCCGCTTCCGTAAAGTCCCACACTGTCCTCATCGGAACCCATAGTAAAGGAAAATCCTCTCTGGTCGCCGTCAGTTGTGCACAGATATCTGAAAAGACTCTCTTCCTGCTCACCGTCATCAGCAAGCACCTCGCGTCCTACCACTTCTCCATTGTCATCCACCCATGCTCTTAACACAAAGCCGGATGTATCGCTCTCATCAATTTCTCCGTCCAGATCCTTCTCCAGATCCTCGATTGCCTGCAGGAATGTATCATAGGAATATTCCGGATCGTTCATAGCTTCTGTCCAGCTCTCAATCAGTCCCTTCAATTCCTCATCCGTCTTGGCTGTGTCCAGAATCTGCTGGAACATTGGCTGAGCCTCTGCCTGTGTCACATGGCCTTCCAGTACTGTCAGTTCTTGGCTGACATCACCTGCTGCAGAACTCTGTATCCCCGGATTCTCTCCGTCTGTCACATTGTCAAAAATAATGTCAGAATATCTGGTAAGGATGGAAGTCAGAGCATCCGCCTCCGGCAGATTATCCAAAGTAGAAAAATAGCTGTTCATAGCATCTGCCAGATCCATGCTTGTGGAGAACGAAGAATCCATTCCTTCTTCTTCCATTTCTGATTCTGCTTCCTGGGTCATCTGCTCCATGTTCATTTTGATATAGCCTTCATTCAGCTCTGGAATTCTCATATAAACTTCAGAATTCTCTGTATCAAAATAGTACTCGATGGTACAGATCTTCGTGCCATTTACCTTCACATCCATGGTTTCGATCATGGTGCCCTCATTTAAGTTCACCTTAGTGTCCATAGATGCATCTTCAAGCCAGGAGATATCCACAGGGGTGAGCATTCCAAGGATTGCTTTTCCACCGTCATCCAGACTGAGCTTGATCTCTGCATTTCCTTTCACTGCGCCATCGCCGATCTGTGCAAGATCCTGTGCATAATCTGCGCCCATTTCCTGGATTGCTTTGGCAAATGCGGCTTTCTCCGTTTCCTTGTAGGAATCTGCTGCCCATGCGGTCGCAGGTACTGCACTGATTCCCATAAGAGATGCTAATATAATGGCTGTAATCTTTCTCTTCTTCATACTTTCCTCCTTAAGTCAGAATCTGTTACTGTTCACACCGTGCCCAGTAACACGCTTCGCGGAATATTACCAGTGAACAGCAGCCCGAATCTTCTGAGATACATTGACATTTAGTTGATTATGTCAGATAATTGAGTTGTTATTAGAATATCATCTGGCATATTTAATGTCAACAGATTAACAGTATTCAAATTTATTTTTGTAATCTGCATTTTCTCGCTATTGAGAAAAAAACTATTTTGCCCTTATATTTCTCTTATTTCTCGCAAATGTACTCACCCAAGTTTTCCATATATCTCTGATCCCGCTCCACCGTGATCACCACCACATCATCCGGCTTGTACTCTTCCAGAAGCTCCGGGGTAAAATCATCGATGCGCACAAACACCGCATTCTGATAACGATACGGAAGGAATTTCTCCAGACGGAGCCGGAAGGAATCCCCAATCACAAGAATGGTTCTCTCATTAGACGAATTAGAAGAAAAGACCTTCAGCGTCTCCTCCCCGCCTTCACTTTCTTCTTTTTTCACCTTATAGTGAAGTCCATCGTGAAAATCACTGAGCCCATATTCCCTGTCATCATCCAGTTCCTCATATCTGCCGATCATCCGGGACAGGTCCCCGCGACAGGGCTTCTCCCCTTTTTCTATCACAATCTTCTCAATTGGCAGGGATTCTCCTGTCAGATCCCGGGTAATCTTTTCACTGGTGATATAGCCGCCCAGATTATTCATATGGGTATCATATTTGCGGAACAGCTGATACTGTTCGGAATATCCATCAAGATAATCATAAAGATACTCAAATTCCACATCGGAATTTTCAGCCATATACCTGGCGAAGCTTTCCATTCTGGAATCCCCCTCACCGATGATCTCCGGCTTATCCGGCATGTACTGGGTATAAACAGTCTCCTTGTTCGGCGCTACATAATAATGGAATGTCTCCACGCCATACCCGTAGAGCCAGTCTTGCACCTTGGCAATTCCAGCCGCAATTTCCCTGCTTTTTTCCTCGGTATACAAATTGGTCTTCTGATAATCAGCCATTGCGTTTTCCCCGTCCTTAGAAGGCAGGTAAAAAAGCCAGTTATCCTTTCCAATCACCACATCTCCAATCTTCGTATTCCGAAAAAGGCTGGTATCCATATAATTATTCAGACTCACCAGCGCATTTTTGAAGGGAAGATGATCCTTATAAAATTCCTCAAAGGCCTCTGGAAATTCCCCAAGAGAAGACAGACTGACCTCCGGAAACGCCGCCAGTTCCCTGTTCTCATTATTCTGCGTATTAAATTTATCGGAAAAAGCTCCGAAAATCACATTGGGCAGTATCAGACTTCCTGCAAATAACCAAATCAAAACTTTTTGTTTTCTCATATTCTTCCTGTCAAAATCTGAAATAAATAAACGGATTGTAGCTGTTGTTCACTAACGCCATCACACAAAGCCACAAAATCGCTATAGATGCCACGATTCTTGGCACTGTGACCACGCCATTCTCCGGAAATTTCCCCGGCATTTTTTCCCGCAAAAGCCCATACACCTTCTGAACAAATCCCGCGAACAGAATTCCCATGATCAACAGAAACAGCAGCTTTTTGTCCAGATATGCGGAGGTCAGAATCATTCCTCCATGGGACACAAACAGGTTCTTCACATAAGAACAAAACAGTCCGAAGTCCTCCGCACGGAAAAGGATCCAGCCCAAGAACACCACGATCATGGTATATCCCCAGCCAACAAAGCCCGGCAGCTTCTCCAGCTTTTTCCCCAGCCACACCCGTTCCAGGATCAGAAACAGTCCGTGATAAAGTCCCCAGAGAATAAATCCGGTTCCTGCGCCATGCCACATTCCGGTAAGGAAAAACACGATCAGAAGGTTTCGGTAGGTGCAAAGCGCTCCTTTCCTGTTCCCGCCAAGGGGAATGTACACATAATCCCGGAACCAGGAGGACAGGGAAATATGCCACCGTCTCCAGAATTCTTTCACAGAGCCGGACACGTAGGGATAATCAAAGTTCTCCTGAAACTGGAAGCCGAACATTTTCCCAAGGCCGACTGCCATATCGGAATAGCCTGAAAAATCGTAATAGATCTGCAGCATATAGAGAACTGCCCCAAGCCACAAGGCCTTTCTTGACACGGCTTCCGGTCCGTACTGAAAAATATCATCCACCACTTCCGCGAAAGCATTTGCCAGAAGAACCTTTTTCCCAAGGCCCCAGCAAAAGCGCATGACTCCTGCCGCAAATTTCTCCACAGTCTCCTTTCGTTCCAGAATCTGCTGCGCAATATCCCGGTACTTTACAATTGGTCCTGCGATCAGCTGGGGGAAAAAGGAAATGTACAAAAGCATATACCAGAAATTCCGCTGTGCCTTTACCTCTCCCCGGTAAACATCAATCACATAAGACAGCGCCTGGAAGGTATAAAAGGAAATTCCAATAGGCAGTGCCACCTGGGGAATCGAGAGATTTCCAAGGCCGCCAGGCAGGATTTTGCCAATTATCTCTGCCAGGAAATTAAAGTATTTAAAATATCCCAGAAGGCCAAGATTGATCAGAACCGTTCCCCACAGAATTCCCTTCCTATGGGTCTTATGGTCTTCCATAAAAATTCCGCCCATGAAATTAACCAGAACAGAACAAAGCATGAGAAGAATATAGACAGGTTCTCCCCACGCATAAAAAAGCAGGCTGAAAAACACCAGAATCCCATTGCGGATTTTCCTCGGGCTAAGATAATAGGCCGCCAGCACAAGCGGCAGAAAAATCCACAGAAAAAGCATTGAACTAAAAACCATTTGCCTCTCCTTTCTGTGGGATTAGTATAGCAAAAAAACCTTCCGTACACCAGAGGCTATGTAAAAAAAGCCGCCGATGTATGGAAGGTTCCTGATTTATGTGGATTATGGAATAAAATTACCAGATTTTAGAATCCACAGCTGCACGCTCGATAGAAAGGCCTTTCATGTATCTTTCCATAAACATGTTGAAGCCCTCTACTCCCTCCGGATCCGGGTTCAGGGTACTGCCCTGATTTCCTGCAAATACCTTGGTATCCAGGAAGTCTTCCAGAGTTTCATTTCCATCTTTATTTACAAGATAGGAAGCCAGAACTGCGATTCCCCATGCGCCGCCCTCTCCGGCAGTTTCCATAACAGAAACCGGAGCGTTCACTGCGTCTGCAAGAATCTGCTGTCCTACGCCTTTGGTCTTAAACAGTCCGCCGTGTCCAAGAAGACGGTCTACTTTTACGCCCTCTTTCTTAAACAGAATGTCAAGGCCTACTCTCATGGCACCAAGACAGGTGTAAAGATGGGTTCTCATAAAGTTTGCCAGATTGAATTTGCTCTCCGGGGAACGTACGAACAGCGGTCTTCCTTCCGAAAATCCGGTCATATGCTCGCCGGAGAAATAGCAGTAGGACAAAAGTCCGCCGCAGTCTACATCGCCTTCCAGAGCCTTATTGTATAAGGTTCCGAACAGCTTGTTCATATCAGCTTCTATGCCCATTGCCTCTGTAAACTCACGGAAAATATTGACCCATGCATTTAAATCTGTTGTACAGTTGTTGGAATGTGCCATTGCTACCGGATGTCCGGACGGAGTGGCTACCATATCAATCTCAGAATATGGGGCAGATAATTCTTTCTCCAGTACGATGGAAGCAAATACAGAAGTTCCGGCGGAAACATTTCCGGTACGCTTTGCAACACTGTTGGTTGCCACCATTCCGGTTCCTGCATCACCTTCCGGCGGGCACATTGGAATTCCGGCTTCCAGTCTGCCTGTCACATCCAGCAGTTTAGCTCCCTCTTCTGTAAGGCATCCTGCATCTTCACCGGCAACCAGACACTTAGGCAGAATTTCACGAAGCTTCCACGGGAAACCGTAAGAAGAAACCAGCTCATCAAACTGCTGCACCATGGTCTCGTTGTAGTCCTTCTTGCTGCTGTCTACCGGGAACATTCCGGCAACATCCCCGATTCCAAGAACTCTCTGTCCGGTAAGCTTCCAGTGTACATATGCTTCCAGAGTAGCGATATAATCAATATCCTTCACATGAGGCTCGCCGTTTAAGATAGCCTGATACAGATGGGCAATGCTCCATCTCTGCGGGATATTATACTGGAAAAGCTCTGACAGCTTTCTGCTTGCCTCTCCGGTAATATTGTTTCTCCAGGTTCTAAAAGGAACCAGAAGATTTCCAGCCTTGTCAAAAGGCATATAGCCGTGCATCATAGCACTGATTCCAATTGCTCCCACACGGGTCAGCTCTATGCCGTATTTCTCCTTTACATCCTTTACCATCTGCTGATAGCAGTCCTGGATGCCGGACCAGATGTCCTCAAGGCTGTAGGTCCACACACCATTCTCATAGCGATTCTCCCACTCATGTCCGCCTGATGCGATAGGCATGTTATTTCCATCTACCAGTACGGCCTTGATTCTTGTGGAACCAAACTCGATTCCAAGAGCGGTTCTGTTCTCCAGGATCGCCTGTTTTGCTTCTGCTGCTCCCATTGTAAATCCTCCCTTTTATTTGCGGAACGCAATCTCGTTCCAGCGAAGTTCATTCTTGAAATTACGAATTGTAGTATCTTCGTCAATGTAAACAGCTTCGATTCCCATTGCAGCTGCCCAGTCACCCATCTGCTCTGCAGTAAGATCGTAGGTAAATGCAGTGTGATGTGCGCCGCCGGCAAGGATCCATGCCTCTGCACCAGTTGCCAGATCCGGCTTTGGTGTCCAGAATGCGCTTCCTACAGGAAGCTTCGGCATCGGTTTCTCTACTTTCTTGCAGTCTACATCATTGATGATCAGACGGAAACGATCTCCCAGATCTACTAAAGAGGTTGCAATTCCAGGTCCTGTCTTGGATGTGAATACCAGTCTTGCCGGATCCTCTCTCTCACCCATGCTAAGCGGGCAAACCTTGATGGCTGGCTTTCCATCTGCTACAGACGGGCAAACCTCCAGCATATGGGACTGCAGGATTCCTTCCTTACCCGGAACCAGATTGTAGGTATAGTCTTCCATAAGGGAGGTACCCTTGGCATCCTTCATTCCAGATGACATGATCTTCATCAGGCGTACCATTGCGGCTGTCTTCCAGTCACCCTCTGCGCCAAATCCATAGCCCTTCTCCATCAGTCTCTGGATTGCCAGTCCCGGAAGCTGCTGCAGTGCCCCAAGATCACCAAAATGGGTAACAATTGCCTGATAATTTTTCTCCTCAAGGAATCTCTCGAAACCAATCTCGATTCCTGCCTGTACTGCTACATGACGTTTGAATTCTTCCGGATCTCTACCCTCCAGAATAATGTCATATTTATTATAATATTCTTCCACAAGAGCGTCAATATCTCCCTTGGAAACAGCACTTACATATTCTGCGATCTCGTTTACCGGATAGGCGTCAACCTCCCAGCCAAATTTGATCTGAGCCTCTACCTTGTCACCCTCTGTAACTGCTACGTTGCGCATGTTGTCTGCAACACGGCATACACGGATATGGCTGCTTTCCATAATACCAATGGCAGTTCTCATCCAGGATGCAAGACGCTCCTGAACCTTCTTGTCTGTCCAGTGTCCTACAATGACCTTGCGCTCGATTCCCATACGGGTAACCATATGTCCATATTCACGGCCGCCGTGTGCAGACTGGTTCTCATTCATGAAATCCATATCAATGGTGTCGTATGGAATTTCCTGGTTGAACTGTGTGTGAAGATGGCACAGCGGCTTTCTGTATTCCTTCAGTCCCAGAATCCAGGATTTTGCCGGGGAAAAGGTGTGCATCCAGGTGATTACACCTGCACAATCCTCATCTGCATTTGCCTCGTTGAAGGTCTTGCGGATCAGTTCGTTTGTGATCAGGGTTGGCTTCCACACGATCTCATAGGGAAACATTCCGGATTTGTTCAGCTCATCCACAATAATGCGGGAATGCTCTGCTACCTTGCGAAGGCACTCATCTCCATAAAGGTCCTGTGATCCTGTGCAAAACCAGAATTTGTAATTTCTTCCTGTTTTCATTGATAAAACCCTCCTTGTGTTATATATTTTGTTAATATTGTTATTATCTCAGTCATATTTCCGACAGGATCCTCGGATGATCAGTTCCGGCTGTATCATTCGCTCCACCTTACTGTCTTCTTCCGGCACACCGGCGATTTTTTCCAGAATCAGCTCTGCGGCCATCTCTCCCAGTTTTTCCTGGGGATGAGCTATGGTAGTAATTCCGGTTCCACGCTGGGCATAAAGAGAGTTGTCGTAACCGGTTACGGATATGTCCTCCGGAACCTTCAGCCCGCAGGCTTCCAGCGTCTCGATCACCTGCACCGCGATCTGGTCATTGTAGCAGACAATCCCGTCCGGCAAATTCCCGCTTCTTACCATTTCTCGAACCATCATGGCAGGCTTGCTTTTCCGGTCTTCTGTATGAAACCATACAACTGCATCCGGATCGTAGCTGATTCCAGCCTCCTGCAGCGCCTTTACATACCCCTTGTGCCGATTGATTCCCTGGATATCATCCGCCTTGAAAAATCCTGTAATCCGGCGGTGTCCCAGTTCCAGAAGATACTGGGTGACCAGATATCCTCCCCGCACATCATCCATAAGGATATGGGGCTTGTCCTTCATTTCCGTATAAATTCCCTGAATAAAAACATAAGGGATCTGGTACTTGTCCAGATTTTCATAGAGATTTGGGTGACGGCAGCTAAGCTGGCTTTTGCTCGGCTCGATGATCAGTCCATCAATATCCTTCTGCAAAAGCTCCTCCAGACATCTGGCTTCCTTCTGACGGCTGTTTCCCGTATTTTTCAGAATAATGCTGTATCCCTGCTCGGACAGGATATTATCCATTCCCTGGATCAGCCTTGGGAAAATATAATCGGAAATATAGGTGGTCACTACTGCAATATTTCTGGACTTCTTCATGTGCCGCATTTTTTCTGAGCAGAAGGTTCCCTTGCCGTGATAGGCTTCCACGTAGCCTTCCCGTTCCAGAAGTGCTATGGCTTTGCGCACGGTATGTCTGCTGAGGGAATATTTCTCTGTAAGCTGATTCTCGGAGGGCAGCTTCTCTCCTGGCTGTATCTGGCCGGAAAGGATTTCCTCTTTCAGCTCTTCCATCAGGGTAAAATATTTGGGCTTGCCGTTTTCCGTCATGTTTCCTTCCTCCTGATTTGTATCTTACAACTTGTACGCACATATGGACAAGTTGTTGTTTACTGACAGACTGCAACAAAATATATATAAGACTTTGTGAAATTTTACTTACTTTTGGATTTTAATAATGATATGAATAATAGAAAAAACTGTTATTTCACGCTTATGGCATTTACACCGAAGGCTTTTCCCGGATCATATCCATGAATGAGCCATGCCAGGCATAAACACATTCATGGATACGGTCCAGAACTTTCCCTGTTAATTATAAGATCTCAATCAACGCATCAATATCTTCCATCTTTGTGGCCCAGCTTGTTGCAAAGCGAACCACTGTATGATTGTCGTCATATTTTTCCCAGAAGCCATATTTCACCTTTTTGCCCAGTTCTTCCATCTTCTGGTTCTCAAGCACTACGAAAATCTGATTGGTAGGAGAATCGAGAAAGAACTGATAGTTCTTTTCCTTCAGGGCAGACTTTAATTTCGCAGCTGTATCAATGGCATTTTTGCTGATTTCCAGGTACAGGTTGTCTGTGAAAAGTGCATCGAACTGAATTCCAAGAAGCCTTCCTTTGGCCAGAAGTGCCCCCTGCTGCTTGATCATGGTGAAGAAATGCTTCGGAGCCTTTTTCGGGAACACAACCGCTTCGCCGCACAGCGCGCCAACCTTTGTGCCGCCAATATAAAATACATCTGTGTATTTGGCAATGTCCTTCAAAGTTACATCCGTATATGCCACCAGGCCGTATCCAAGTCTTGCGCCGTCCAGGAACAGCGGGATCTCATATTTTCTGCACACACCGGAAATATCTTCCAGTTCCTGTCTGGTGTAAAGGGTTCCGTATTCTGTGGGATGGGAAATATATACCATTCCCGGGAAAACCATGTGGTCGTAACTTCCGTCTGCATAGTAGGTTTCCAGATAATTCTTCAGATCTGCAGCTGAGATCTTGCCGTCTTTCTGAGGCAGCGGCAGCACCTTATGTCCGGTAAATTCGATGGCACCTGCCTCATGGGCATTCACATGTCCGGTCACTGCAGAAAGCACGCCCTCATAGCGGTTCAGCATGGATGCAATCACCACTGCATTTGTCTGGGTTCCTCCAACCAGAAAATATACCTCTCCATCCGTGCAGCCGCAGGCAGCCTTGATTTTCTCCTTTGCCTGGTCACAGTAAGGGTCCTGTCCATATCCCGGCACCTTTTCCATATTTGTTTCCAGTAATCTTTTTAAAATCGCCTCATGGGCACCTTCACAGTAATCGTTCTCAAAATATAACATTTTGTACTCCTTCTGTTCTTTACTTGTATCATAACTTGTATGCTTCAGAACAAGCTTGAAATATCTCCCCCATTTCCAGCAAAGTGGGGCATGCAGATTGCGGGAATGATTTTGAGGGCACGCTCTAATCATACCCCTGGAAAACTTTTTTTACAAGCCTGCTTTTTTCTGTTGACAAATCCAGGTTCTGCAAACTATAATGACCACAATGAAAGGGAGTAGCTGGCATATTGGATTTTTGCTTTTGGGAAGCATGATTCATTATGGATTTTCATGCGTCAGAACGGTAAGCAGTGCAGAAGCATATTTGCGAAAAGATTTCTGCATGCTGCAAGCCCGCATAGAATTGAAATAGCAAGACTTTTATTACAATATTCGCATATCTTTAGGTATGCCTTATTGTAATAAAAGTCTTTTTTATATATTTTTTTCACAATACTACCCCAAAGGAGGAAACACTATGGAATTTTTAACAGATGGAATTATGGCTCTGACATGGCAGCAACTGGTAATGTACGCTGTAGGAATCACTTTGATCTGGCTGGCAATCAAGAAAGGGTTCGAACCAGCCTTGCTTTTGCCTATGGGATTTGGTGCCATTCTTGTAAACCTGCCATTTTCCGGAGTGGTAAATCAGACCCTCACCGGAGGAATCCAGGCAAACGGCGTCATTGAGTGGATGTTTCATGTGGGAATCGAAGCTTCCGAGGTGATGCCGATCCTGCTGTTTATTGGAATCGGCGCAATGATTGATTTCGGCCCCCTGCTCTCCGGACCTTCTCTGTTTTTATTCGGTGCCGGCGCACAGTTTGGAATATTTGCGGCTATTCTCGTGGCTGCCCTGCTTGGATTTCGTCTTACAGATGCGGCCTCTATTGGAATTATCGGTGCAGCAGACGGACCAACCTCCATTCTGGTATCCCAGGTTCTTGGCTCCAGGTACATCGGCGCCATTGCAGTGGCAGCCTATTCCTACATGGCTCTGGTTCCCATTGTGCAGCCCTTCGCCATCCGCCTTGTCACTACAAAAAAAGAACGCTGCATTCACATGGATTACAATCCCAAATCCGTTTCCAAAACCATAAGGATTGCCTTTCCCATCGCCGTAACCATGATCGTGGGACTTGTTGCCCCTCAGTCTGTTGCGCTGGTAGGCTTCCTTATGTTCGGAAATCTGATCCGTGAATGCGGTGTTCTTGGAACCATGTCCGATACTGCCCAGAATATTCTGGCAAACCTGATCACCCTGCTTCTTGGAATCACAATCTCCTTCAGCATGCGTGCGGATCAGTTCGTAACCAAAGACACCCTGCTGATCCTGGTGATCGGGCTTTTTGCCTTCGTAATGGATACCATCGGCGGAGTCCTTCTGGCCAAATTTATGAATCTTTTCCTGAAAAAAAAGATCAATCCCATGATCGGCGGTGCCGGAATCTCAGCCTTCCCCATGTCATCAAGAGTAATCCAGAAAATGGCAATGGAAGAAGATCCCACCAACGTGATTCTCATGCAGGCTGCAGGTGCCAATGTATCCGGACAGATTGCCTCAGTCATAGCCGGAGGCATGGTCATCAATCTGGCTGCTTCCTGCAATCAGGCAAACACCGTAATGGCTGCCCTTACCATCATGGGAAAAGGCATGGCAGGAATCTTCGCCGCTATCCTGATCATCCTCCTTCTGGTATGGATTCTCAGGAAAGTCAGCCGTTAATCCTCCTGTGACTCATCTTCCTCTTTCTCCCTGTCATAATTTTCTAGGAAGGAATGACGGACGCCATACTGCTTGTAGCCAACAACGGTATCAATATTGACGTTCTCAACGCTTTTGAAAATATTGCCTTCTACAAACGGGTTCACCTGCTTCAGGTCGCGGATCAGTTCCTTAATCTCCACACGCTTGGAGCGGTTCTCGTTGTTGCAGGTGGTACAGGTATCTGTAAACTTGCATGCGCACTGGATAAAATGCAGATCATTGTAATCCCGCCATGCCTTGATGTCGTCTTCACGCACCAGATACAAAGGACGGATCAGCTCCATGCCCTCAAAATTGGTGCTGTGAAGCTTCGGCATCATAGTCTGCACCTGCGCGCCGTAAAGCATTCCCATAAGAATGGTCTCAATTACATCATCATAATGATGGCCCAGGGCAATCTTGTTGCAGCCCATTTCTTTTGCAAAGGCATATAAATGGCCTCTTCGCATTCTGGCGCAGAGATAGCATGGAGACTTCTCTACATTAAATACAGATTCAAAAATATCTGACTCAAAAATGCGGATGGGAATGTTCAGCTTCTTCGCATTCTCCTCGATCACCTGGCGGTTGGCCGGGCTGTAGCCAGGATCCATAACAAGGAACTTCACCTCAAAATCAAATTTATTGTGAAGCTTCAGTTCCTGGAAGCATTTTGCCATAAGCATGGAGTCCTTGCCGCCGGAAATACAGACTGCAATCTTATCTCCCGGCTTCACAAGCTCATAGGTATTGATAGCCTTGGTAAATTTGGACCAGATTTTTTTCTTAAATTTCTTGCGGAGGCTGATCTCCACATTCTTAGCAAAATCCTCATCCTGGGAATTCTTCATCACGTCCATAAGCCAGGCAATATAGCCGCGCTCCAGGCTCACTGCATCCAGGCCTTCTTCCGTCAGATTCTCAGCCACTTCCTTGCTGTTGATTCCGCGGCTGCAGCAGATGACAAGCTTCTTCGCCTTATCCACATCCGGATTGCTCAAAATTTCTTCTGGCTTACAGGCAACTGCGCCCTTCACTGCGCCATGGGAAATCTCGATTTCATCGCGGATATCAATGATCTGATAAGAATTTTCGGGTAACTGTTTTAATTCTTCTATTGTTATACTGCTCATTGAAAAACCTTTCCTCTAAAAAATGTCTTAATCCATTAATTCCGGTTCTTGATCAGTGACAGGATAAACAGGATCACTGCCAGAACAGCGAAGAACGGAATCACCGCCACCAGAATATGGAACAAAAGAAATACGATGATCAGCAGGCCTACAACGCCAAGCAGCTTGCTGTACCAGGTATCAAAGCGCCATACATGGGCATGCTTCCCGCCGGAGCTCTGTGTGTCCTCTGTCTCGTCTGAATAAGTGCTGTACTCTGCATAGTCAGCCTGACCATCATCCACATCTGTATCAAGTAAAGTCCTGGCGATCAGCCTTGGATCTCCAAGCTCCGCAAGAACCTGCTGTTCATCACGGCCGCTTCTCACCTGGGACTGAATATAATCCTCATAATAACGCACATGTGCAGCCACCTTGCCCTCATGCATCTGACCGGACAGCTGGCTTCTCAATGTATCCAGAAATTCAGTTCTGTTCATCTGATTGATTCAACCTTTCTATAACAGATTTGTCATTAAAAATTTCATATTATATTCTAACAATACTTGTCCCCATACGCAACTGTCCAAGTCATAAAATTTTTATGAAGCCTTTCTGAAAGCATTCTAAATTACAAGATATATATGGAATGTCTTTTTAAATTTTTGTTACTTTTCACAAATATGCTGTTCGTTTTTTGACAATAATGCTGTTCGTTATTTTCTTGACAAGATGTTTTTTTAATGATACAATTAATGCATCAATTGAAAAGCTTCTGAATACTGACGGATCGTGGAGTTTACCACAAGGACTTCGGAAGCAGATCATAGCCGACCGTCTGGGCAGTATTTGAACTTTCAGATACTGTCCTTTTTTTACCGGGCGGTACCTCTTTTACGAGGGATAATGCCGCTGCCTTTTTAAGGAGCGGTATTGCAAACCATTTAATCTTACACAACGAAAGGAGCTTTTATTATGGGGTTTAAAAGTGACATCGAAATCGCACAGGAATGCGAAATGAAACCAATTACTGAGATTGCGGCTAAGGCAGGTATTGATGACAAGTATCTTGAGCAGTACGGCAAATACAAAGCAAAAATCGACTACAATCTGTTAAAAGAAACCGACAAGAAGGATGGCAAGCTGATCCTTGTTACAGCCATCAACCCAACTCCGGCAGGAGAAGGAAAAACAACTACAACTGTTGGTCTTGCAGATGCTATGCAGCAGATGGGTAAGAGTGTTATGGTTGCACTTCGTGAGCCATCCCTTGGACCGGTATTCGGTGTAAAGGGCGGCGCAGCAGGCGGCGGATATGCACAGGTTGTTCCTATGGAGGATATCAACCTTCACTTCACAGGTGACTTCCATGCGATTGGCGCAGCTAACAACCTTCTGGCAGCAATGATCGACAACCACATTTTCCAGGGCAACGCTCTGAACATTGACCCACGTAAGATCACATGGAGAAGATGCGTAGATATGAACGACCGTCAGCTTCGTAATGTAGTAGACGGACTTGGCGGAAGAACAAACGGTATGCCTCGTGAAGACGGCTATGACATCACCGTTGCTTCCGAAATTATGGCAGTTCTCTGCCTGGCAAGCGACATCACAGACCTGAAGAAGAGACTTGCCAGAATGATCATTGGTTATACATACGGCAAACCATCAGAGCAGAAACCAGTTACAGCTGGTGACCTCCACGCAGAGGGTGCTATGACAGCACTTCTGAAAGATGCCCTGAAACCGAACCTGGTTCAGACTCTTGAGCATGTACCTGCAATCGTTCACGGCGGACCATTTGCAAACATCGCTCACGGATGCAACTCTGTAACCGCTACAAAGATGGCTCTGAAGCTTGCTGATTATGCAATCACAGAGGCTGGATTCGGTGCTGACCTTGGTGCTGAGAAGTTCCTTGACATCAAGTGCCGTATGGCTGACCTTCATCCAAACGCAGTTGTAATCGTTGCTACCGTTCGTGCTCTTAAATATAACGGCGGCGTTGCAAAAGCAGATCTGAACAACGAGAACCTGGAGGCTCTTGAGAAAGGTCTTCCGAACCTGCTGAAACATGTAAGCAATATCAAGAACGTTTACAAGCTTCCATGTGTTGTTGCAATCAACGCATTCCCGACCGACACAAAGGCAGAGCTTGACCTTGTAGAAGCAAAATGCAAAGAGCTTGGCGTTAACGTTGCACTTTCCGAAGTATGGGCAAAAGGCGGCGAAGGCGGCAAGAAGTTAGCAGAGGAAGTTATCCGTCTGGTTGAAGAGCCGAACGACTTCACATATTCCTACGAGCTTGAGGGCTCTATCGAAGATAAGCTGAACAATATCGTTCAGAAGATTTATGGCGGCAAGAGAGTTGTTCTTACAGCCAACGCTCAGAAACAGGCAAAACAGCTGGAGGCTCTTGGCTTTGGCAACTGTCCGATCTGCGTTGCAAAGACACAGTACAGCTTAACAGATGACCAGACCAAGCTTGGCGCTCCGACAGACTTCGAAGTAACTGTTCGTAACCTGAAGATTTCCGCAGGTGCAGGCTTCATCGTAGCCCTTACCGGCGAGATCATGACCATGCCAGGTCTTCCGAAGGTTCCGGCTGCTGAGAAGATCGACGTAGACGAAACAGGCAAGATCACAGGACTGTTCTAATTGAAATTTAACTATAAATTCCCGGGAGAATATTACCTCCCGGGAATTTTTTTGCAAAAAATCGCCGGGGAGCAATTCCCCGGCTGGTTTTGGTTTTATGTAATTATTTCAGCTTCTTGCCTGTGAGCATCTCGTATGCCTGCAGGTATTTGTCGATGGTCTTGTCCACGATTTCCTGTGGGAGAGTCCAGTTGTTGTCCGGATTGGCTTTGAGCCAGTCGCGGGCGAACTGCTTGTCAAAGGATGGCTGGCCATGTCCTGGCTCATATCCATCTGCCGGCCAGAATCTGGAGCTGTCCGGTGTAAGCATTTCATCGCCAAGCACAATGTTTCCATTCTCATCCAGACCAAACTCAAACTTGGTATCTGCAATGATGATGCCCTTGCTCAACGCATACTCTGCACATTTTTTATATAATGCGATGGTGTAATCACGGATCTTCTCGGCATATTCCTGACCATGTCCCGGATAGTATTTCTCAAGGTGAGCAACGCTCTGCTCGAAAGAAATATTCTCGTCATGGTCTCCGATCTCAGCCTTGGTAGAAGGTGTGTAAATAGGCTCAGGCAGCTTGTCTGATTCCTTCAGTCCCTCCGGAAGAGTAATTCCGCAGACTGTGCCGTCCTTCTGGTAGCTTGCCCAGCCGCTTCCGGTAATATATCCGCGAACGATACACTCAACCGGAATCATATCCAGCTTGCGGCACATCATGCTGTTTCCGTCAAATTTCTCCTGCTGGAAAAACTCCGGCATGTCTTTGACATCAACAGAAAGCATGTGGTTTGGCAGGATGTCCTGAGTCATATCGAACCAGAACTTGGACATCTGTGTGAGAACAGTGCCCTTCTTAGTCACTTCGTTGTTCAGGATCACGTCAAAACAGCTGATACGGTCTGTTGCAACCATGATCAGACTGTCTCCGTTGTCGTAAATCTCGCGCACTTTGCCTTCTTTAACTGGCTTCATTTCCTGCATAGCTTTACACCTCGTCACTTTTCTTTTTTAGTTTTATCTGCTGGAAAATATTTTTAAAAACAGTTCTTCCTGTTCCTTATTTTCCATTTGCATTACCTTATTATTTTACCATTTCACAGGGCAAAAAACAATTCTCCTAATTGCCGAAATCACAGCTTCTTTTGCAGGAATCCATGTGAATCTTCACAGAACTGAAACAAACTTTCAGATTTCCATGTATCCGACTGGTTTTTCTCTCCTTACAGGCACTGCCTGCAGCCGCGCTACTTAAATACATATCGGTTTTTTCCATTTTTCTTCGCCACATAAAGATTATTGTCCGCACTGCTGATAAACTCAGCCAGGCTGTAACCACTTTCCACGGTTTTGTTTACCACTCCCATGGAAATAGTCACATGCTGGAAGACCATATGATCAAGAAAAGGCATCTTCGCACTGTTAATATTGCAGAACAGCTTTTCTATAAAGTCTCTTAATTCTTCGTCAGATTTATTAATACCCAGAATTACAAACTCATCTCCTCCATAACGGCTTACAAAATATTCCAGCTGAAGCAGACAGGATGCCAGACAAATAAAATGCTGGAACGCTTCTACATCTTCAAAATTTTTTCCGGAAGTGACAGTATATTCTCTGCTTCTTTGATTGCAGCAGCTTTATTTCCTGTTTCCACATAAACACGCACAGAATCTACTATTCTGTTAATCTCTGCTGCCGAACAACAGTCCTGGGATTTTCCGTCACTTTCCATAGACGCCATGTCAAGATACTTTCTTGCCTGTTTATATTTCTTTTCCCCCAGATATCCAACAGCAAGATTTACAAGATACTGCTTTTTATTGTCAATTTTTTTCGAATCCCTTTGTTCCCTCTTTTGACAAAGTTCATATACTTTTCTAAAACATTCTGCCGCTCCTGCAGCGTCTCCCGCGTTATTCAGCAAAGCTCCAATATTGTTATACACCATTCTCATCATCACTTTGTTACCACATTCGCGGGCAAGCTTTAGCGACTTATAATAATAATCCAGGCCCAACAGGTCATCTCCCTGGTTTACATAAATAATAGCAATAATATTATAGGTTTTCATCAGAAGATCCTGATATCCATATTTTTCCTGAGCTTTTTTTGCAAGCATTATATTAGCCAGAGCTTTCTGGAACTCGCCCATGGAAAACATGGTATCCCCCATGTACAGACGGGCATATGCTACCTCATAAGCTTCTTCATTGCTGATACCATGCTCCAGAATTTCACTGCAAATATTGTATGCCTTTCTGGGATCTGAAAATCTGTATTCAATTACTTTCTCGCACTTTTTTTCAATTTCTTTATCCATTTTCTTCTCCCTGGAGGGATTCTACGATTACAAAGCCATTTTTAGAATTTTTCTTCAAATCATAGAGCGCCTTATCCGCCGCTTCCATAACTGCCATAATCTGGGATCCGCCGATTGCCAGCAGGAATTCATCCCCTGCTACATGCCCATAAGTATCATTATATTCTTTGAAAAAGTCCACATCAATGATCAAAACGGCAAATTTATTCTCCACAGCTTTTGCATCAGAAAATGCCTGAACCATATATTTTCGGATGCCCCGTCGGTTCAGCACGCCTGTAAGCTCATCATATTCGCTTCTTTTATACAGAGCATTCCGCCACGCTTCCATATTGACCCGTTTGCTGGATTCTTCCTGAAGTTCGATTCGTTTCCGCAGGCGCTTCACAACCGTTTCTCTGGATGCCGCCTTAAATTTCATATATTATCCCTGTCCGTCAACATTTTCCAGACAATTTCTTTGCACAAAAACAGTCCAAAAGTGATTGCCAGGCACTTCGTAAATTCCAGGCAAATCCTGCCCGGGCAATCTTTATACATGTAAAAGCAGTTGAAGAGAGGTCACAGGTATCGTATAATTATTTGCATCACCAAAGACACATAAGGCCATTAAAAAAATGATTTTTCAAACAGGCTCGATTCAGGAGAATACTATGAAATACAAATTTGCAGCCGCCGATATGGACGGCACTTTATTAAATGATTCTAATGAGATCACTCCACATACAGTCAAAATCATCCGCCAGGCAGTGGATAAAGGGCTGATTTTTTCCATCTGTACAGGCCGTCCCATTCAGGGCGTATCCCGCTACCAGAAGCAGCTTGGCATTCAGGGGCCTGTGATCACCTACAACGGCGCTATGATCCTGGATTCTGCAACAGAAAAAATCCTCTACCGCCAGGAGCTTGCATCCGATGACGCCCGCAAAATCCTGGAAGCAGGCATCCGCTATGACACTACCATGTGCATCTGGTCTGATAACAAATTATACGGAAACCAGTTAAATGACCGCATCCACGAATACAGCCAGGCAACCAAAGTAACGCCTCTTCCCATTCCCTCCATAGAACAGCTTCTCTCCCAAGGCATTACCAAAATCCTGTGGTATGATGATGTGGAGAAAATTCAGCAAATAGAAAAAGAGCTGCGCAGTGCAGCCCATTTCCAGAATGTTACTTTTTGCACTTCCAAGCCTTTTTACTTGGAATTTTTCAACAGCAAGGTGTCCAAAGCCGCTGCCATTGACAGGATTGGAGAACTCTACGGCTTTTCCCCTGCCGAAACCATTGCCATTGGCGACGGTTTCAACGACCTCCCCATGATCCGCTACGCTGCCCTGGGCGCGGCCATGTCCAACGCCCCAGACGGGGTAAAGCAGTATGCAGACTATGTTGCAAAGCATACGAATAATGAAGACGGAGTGGCTGAGGTTCTGGAAAAGTTTGTTCTATAAGGTTCTCAAAAGCAAAACAGAGCGGTCATAACGCACCGCTCTGTTTTGCTTTTTGTTTAATCTTAAACTTCCATATTCTTATTTAAATAATGGTTTCATTGTCGGATACAGCTGTCTGAATTTCTGGTATCTTTCCTCATATTTGGCAGCCAGTTCCGGAGTTGGTTCTACGGTATCTACTACTTTGGCAAGTTTTTTGCCTGCTGTCTCAACATCCGGGAAAACGCCGCAGCCTACCGCTGCAAGCATAGCGCCGCCAAGGGACGGTCCCTCTTCCACTTCCAGGACATCCACCTTAATGTTCATCACATTTGCAATAATCTTTTTCCAGAGAGGGCTCTTTGCTCCGCCGCCGCAGATCTTGGTACGCTCGATCTTGATGCCAAGGCTCTTGGCAACCTCAAGGGAATCACGAAGTGCAAACGCAACCCCCTCCAGAACAGCCTGTGTCATATCTGCTCTTGAAGTGTCCATGGACATTCCGAAAAATACGCCTCTTGCATCCGGGTCATTGTGAGGAGAACGCTCTCCCATCAGGTATGGAAGGAAGTAAACATGGTTCTCTCCAAGCTTTGTGATCGGTGCCTGCTCTGCTGCGAAATCCTTGGTTCCAAGAATCTCCTCAGCCCACCATTTGTTGCAGGAAGCAGCGCTGAGCATGCATCCCATAAGGTGATAGCTTCCGTCTGCATGGCAGAAGGAATGAAGGGCATTGTTCTCGTCTACGCCAAAATTCTTGCTGGAAATAAATACAGTTCCAGATGTTCCAAGAGAAATGTTGCACTGGCCATCGCCAACCGTTCCGGTTCCAACAGCTGCTGCCGCATTGTCACCTGCTCCTGCGATTACTTTCACATTCTCGGAGAAACCAAGCTCTTTCGCAACCTCTGGCTTCAGGGTTCCCACAACCTCCCAGCTCTCGTAAACCTTCGGAAGCTGCTCTTCCTTCACGCCGCAGATCTCCAGCATTTCCTTAGACCAGCAGCGGTTCTTCACATCAAGAAGCAGCATACCGGATGCATCAGAAACATCTGTGCAGAAGGATCCGCTTAAGCGGTAAGCAAGATAATCCTTCGGAAGCATGATCTTTACAACCTTCGCAAATTTCTCCGGCTCATTTTTCTTCATCCACAGGATCTTCGGAGCAGTAAAACCGGCAAACGCAATGTTGGCAGTGTACTGGGAAAGCTTATCCTTGCCGATCACATTGTTCAGATAATCAGTCTCCTCAGAGGTACGCCCGTCATTCCAGAGAATTGCAGGACGGATTACCTGGTCCTGATCGTCCAGAGTTACCAGGCCATGCATCTGACCGCCAAAGCTGATTCCAGCAACCTGTGAGCGGTCGATTCCCTCAGTCAGTTCCTTCATTCCCGCCATGCTCTGGGTGTACCAGTCTTCCGGATTCTGCTCAGACCAGCCCGGATGGGGGAAAAATAAGGGATACTCTTTGGAAACAATATTACAGATTTTTCCGGATTCTTCCATAAGAAGAAGCTTCACTGCGGAAGTACCAAGGTCAACACCGATAAAATACATTTTGTCCTCCTTACCAAAACAGCCGTACCGCATAAAGTGGTACGGCCGTTTTTATACGCCTATAAATTATTAACGTTACTTAATTAGCCCCATGGATTCTCAGTTGGATATCTTACACCAGCCGGCTGGTTGTAACCGATCTTCTTCACATCAAGTCCAAGGAATTTCACTACTTCATAGAATGCTTTTCCGTAGTGTCCAAACATAACTGCGCCATGATGCGGGAAGTTGCCCTCGATGAGAACGTGACGGTAGAATCTTCCCATCTCCTTGATTGCGAAAATGCCGATACCGCCGAAGGATCTTGTAGGTACATCAAGAACTTCACCTTCTGCAACATAGGAAACCAGTTCTCCTTCAGAGTTGCACTGCAGACGATAGAATGTAATATCAGAAGCAGCGATATCTCCCTCAAGAGTTCCTCTTGTAAAGTCTGGCTCAGATCCTGCCGGCTCAAGAAGTCTGTGCTGGATCAGCTGATATTTAACAGCTCTGGACTCGCACATCTTGCATGCCGGAGTATTTCCGCAATGGAAACCCATGAATGTATCTGTCAGCTTGTAATCATATCTTCCCTTGATGTCCTCATCATAAATGTACTGCGGAACAGAGTTGTTGATGTCAAGGAGTGTAACAGCATCCTGAGAAATGCAAAGTCCGATGTACTCGCTGAGTGCTCCGTAAATATCAACCTCACAGGATACCGGAATTCCTCTGGAAGCAAGACGGCTGTTTACATAGCAAGGCTCAAATCCGAACTGTGACGGGAATGCAGGCCAGCATTTGTCAGCGAATGCAACGTATTTTCTTGCACCCTTGTGAGCCTCTGCCCAGTCAAGAAGAGTCAGCTCAAACTGTGCCATTCTCTCGCTAAGGTCAGCATAGTATCTGCCTTCGCCCATCTCTTTTGCCATATCTGCGCAAACTTCCGGGATACGAGGATCGTTCTCATGCTCTTTGTAAGCAACCAGAAGGTCAAGCTCAGAGTTCTCTTCGATCTCAACACCCAGCTCATAAAGTCCCTTGATCGGTGCGTTGCATGCGAAGAAGTCCTGCGGACGCGGTCCAAAGGTAATGATCTTCAGATTGCGAACACCGATGACAGCACGTGCAACTGGTACGAAGTCTGCGATCATCTTCGCAATGTCATCAGCTCTTCCTACCGGATATTCCGGAATATAAGCCTCAAGATGACGCATCTTTAAGTTGTAGGAGCAGTTCAGCATACCGCAGTAAGCATCACCACGTCCGTTGATCATGTCGCCGTCGCCTTCAGCAGCTGCTACATACATGCAAGGTCCGTCAAATCTCTCTGCGATCAGAGTCTCAGGAGTCTCAGGTCCGAAGTTTCCAAGGAAAACAACCAGTGCGTTGCACTCTGCCTTGTTTACATCCTCAAGAGCCTTCTCCATGTCTTTCTCATTCTCAACAGTTACTGGACATTCATAAAGCTCTCCTTTGTAAGCTTCCATGATAGCTGCGCGTCTCTTCTCGGAAAGCTCGATTGGGAAACAGTCACGGCTTACTGCGATTAATCCAAGTTTTACTACTGGTATATTGTTCATAATAGGTATTCCTCCATATTTAAATTTTCTTATTATTTGATTGCTATAATTAATTTGAAAAACTTAGTCGATTGTGATGTTCTCACCTTTCAGGCCATTGAATGCGCCTTCGATTTTCGCATCCTCGTGGGCGATCAGCCATTTGTTCTTGGCTGTCATCAGGCTGTCCTCTCCGGTCTTCTCAGTTGGGAAAGTAAGCTCTGTGTTGGTTCCCTTCGGCAGTACAACAACGCACTGGAAACCGCCCTCGTTCACATGGCATGGTGCATAGTGAAGTGTAGTTGCGTAAACTTCGATTCCGGTTCCTGCAGGTACCAGGAATGCCTCGATCTTAGATGTGTCATATGTATGATCTGGCTCAATATCCTGCTGATGTCCGATCAGAAGAACCAGGTCTGTCACTGCCACATTGATCTCGGAATTGCGGTGATACTCCACTGCATTTAATTTCTTGTTATGTCCGTTGCAGTATCCGATCTGGATAGGCAGTCCGCCGTAGCCCTTGTTCTGCAATTTTTTCATAACATCCAGTGCTTCCAGTTCCTCAACTGACGGAACATAAATTACATCCTCGGGAACCGGTGTGTGCTTCATTTCTTTAATAAGGCTTGTAAAATCGTATCCCTCCAGCACCTGTCCGTATTTGCGGAATGCCGGATCTGTTACTTTCTGAATCTTCACAATTAACCTCCTTTTTCACCTGTCAGAATGCCGACAGGCTTACACTCAAAATTTCAGAACCAGCGGTCTTCCACAGCTTTTCCGCAAGCTCCTTAAGTTGAAAAAAGCATACCATATCCTGGCATGCTTTTCGACGGTTTTCTTGTCTTATGTATAGCACTTTTTTGACCTTTTATTATCTGCCAGCTTTTGCCTGAAATCACTTGGCAATATCCCGTACTTCTTCTGAAACTCCCCGGAAAAGGCCCGGCTGTTTGCAAATCCGTTATCCAAAGCAATCTGACTGATGGTTTTCTCTGTGTTACTCAACTCCCTGTAGGCGTAGGACATGCGGATTTCCTGCAAATACGCCTTAAAATTGATTTTCGCATACTTTTTGAACATTCGCGACAAATAAGCATCGGAATATCCAAAAAGGGCTGCCATGTCCGAAAGCTTCAGGTCTTCGGTATAATGCTCCCGCATATAAGTGGTAATTTTTGACAAAGCATCCAGGCGACGGCTATCCTGAATCTCCGCCTGCTCTGCTTTAGTTTCACGATAATCTTTTACCATAAGGTACAAAACATTATAATATAATGCCATAGTTCGATATTCCCAGCCTTCTTCCCTGGCCTGGTATACCTTGTGCAATTCTTCTATAAAAAATGCCAGTTTCCGGTTATCCGGAGCCTTCGTATTCTTATCCTTTGCCAGCCGGGCTGCGCTTGTAAAACGGATAAAGCGTTGTGCAGTAAAATATTTTTCAAATTGCTTCAGCGGAATCTGCAGGACTACGGTTTCATTTTTTTCCGGCGCATAAATAGAATGAATCTCATTAGAATTGATAATAATCAGCTCACCCGCCTCCAATGGATATTCCTCATCATTCAGAAAAAACGTCAGTCTGCCTTTCAGCACGGCAAAAATCTCGATAGATGTGTGCCAGTGCTTCTCTCTCTCATAATGGCCCTGTCCACCCTCAAATAAAAATATTTTAAACGGCAGCCCCTCATTGGGTATGATCAGTTCATGCTGAAATTCCATAGTTTGCCTCCCGCAGTCATTTTTCTAAAATACTATCGGCCTTCAACAGCATTGTATAAACTATCTTTAAATGTAAGAATATCATTTTACAGTAGCTTTTACAATCCCGTTCCTTTTTCCATTTAAATGCAAACATAAATATCTTACTGTTTCATCTCTTGTATTTCCGGACTTAAACGCTTATAATATTTCTAAAAATGAATTTTACTACTTTATTTTCCTGGGAGGTTTATTATGAAATTTATATATCCTGCAGTTTTTAAGAAAACCGAAGACGGCCGCTACAAGGGAACTTTCCCTGACCTGGAGGGCTGCTTCGGAGAAGGTGACACCTTAGACGAAGCCATCGAAAATGCCAACGCCGCTGCTTTCGACTGGATCTCCGTAGAACTTTCCGAAGAGGTCCCGGAACTCCCGCCCATTACCGACCCTGACGACATGGAACTGGAAGAGGGCGATGTAGTGCGGAATATCCAGGTGAATATACGGTTGTATGAAGGATGGGATGAATAGAATTCTTCTCATTCCAGCTACGGCAACTGAATTCGTGTAAAATATACTGCAAAGTGGGGCGTGCAAATTGCGGAAATGATTTTGGTTGCACGCTCTAAATCAATGAATATTTCGTAAAAGAATCCCCCGGAGCACCATATGTCTCCGGGGGATTCCTTTATATAAAAATTTATTTAATTTTCCTCATACTGATTGGATTTCCAGATTACGCTGACCAGCCTTGCGATGCAGGCTTTCAGGTCTTCCAGCTTCAGGGTTCCGGCTTCCAGTTCTTTTTTCAGGTTGTCGTGGTCACCGAAGCAGCCGGGCATAACCAGGTCGTTTCCGGCGCGCATGCAGCCGGAAGCTGTACAGCTGTCATCACGTTCAGTTGTTGTCCAGTCGGTCATGATGGCACCGCCAAAGCCCCACTCATTTCTTGCCACCTCTGTGCAAAGATCATAATTGTTGGCAGCGTGAACGCCGTTGATCAGATTATAACTTGTCATAATGGAAAGAGGCTGGGATTCTTTCACTGCAAGCTCAAAGCCCTTCAGGTAAAGCTCACGGATGGTTCTCTCAGAAACAATGCTGTCAGAGCCCATACGATTGTCTTCCTGGTTGTTACATGCAAAATGCTTGATGGTAGTTCCACATCCATAGTTGGACTGTACGCCATTTGTCATGGCAGCGGCAATGGTACCTGCCACATACGGATCCTCGGAATAGTACTCAAAGTTTCTTCCACAAAGAGGATTTCTGTGGATATTCATTCCAGGAGCAAGCCATAAGGTAACTCCGAAATGCTCCATCTCTTTTCCAATCATAGCACCCACTTTTTCAATCAGGGTTGTATTCCAGGTCTGTGCCAGCATGGTTCCCACTGGAATTGCCGTACAGTACTGGTAGTATCTGTCGCCAGGAAGCTCAGCAGGACCATTGTAGAAAAGTCCGCCTTCCAGACTGAATTCAAATGGCATGGAAATAATCTTTCCTTCATTTACATTGTAATATTTCATAAGGCGAAGGCCAGCCGGACCATCTGCAAGAACAATACTTGCCAGACCTTTGTCAATAGCACATCTATGTGTCTCACCTGCGGAGCCTGGTACGGAAATTCCGGCTGCTCCCAGGTTTCCACCCTGTGCTTTTCCAGGATCACCGGCAGCCAGATTAATAAGCTCTTCCACAGAAAGGGTATTTACAAATTCCATTGCCTCAGGTGCAGCCAATTCACTGTTCTTACGGTATACAATTTCCTTTGTCTTAAACTCAGCTGCTTTCAGTTCCAGAACCGGAAGCTGCTTTGACCTGGCAAGCGCAGCCTGTACAGCTTCACGTTTACAGGTTGCACCTGCTGGCTGCTCTAATTCTTTTAATGCATCCTTTAGCGGAAAAAGATTCTTCACTTTTTCCAGAACTGCATCCTGATCCAGCTGCAGCCCGAATGTCAAATTGGCACTTTCCAGGCTGTTTCCAAGAAAGATTCCATAAAATCCTTTTTCCAGAACCCATGCTGCTTTTTTCTCATCATAGGATGTTAAGCATTCTGCCGGGATTTCCAGCGTGATGCTCTGTGCCTCTCCTGGCTGTAACAGTTCTGTTTTTGCATATGCGATCAGACGATGTGCTTCTTTTTCCATGGAGCCACCAGGTAAGGAAGCATATGCCTGTACAACTTCCTTTCCAGCAACAGCACCAGTATTCTTTACAGACATGGAAACCTTCAGAAGATTTGTCTGTTCTTTTTTAATTGACGCATTCTGAATTTCAAATGTGGTATAGGAAAGTCCGTATCCAAAGCCATAGCGAACCGGAATTCCAAATGTATGAAAATAGCGATATCCTACATAAAGCCCTTCCTCATAGAACTCCTTTTCCACATTACCGTTATTGTGGGAAAAAGTAGCCGCGCTTGGATAATCCTCATATTTATATGCCCAGGAATCCACCAGCTTTCCAGATGGATTTACCTTGCCGGAAATGACATCTGCGAAAGCATTTCCTCCTTCCATTCCAGGCTGTACAATCACCAGAAGTGCTTTGATATTGGAAAATTCATCCATAAAGGAAAGGTCCACCTGTCCGCCTGCATTGATAACAATAATAACATTTTTGTAATATTGGCAAAGATCTGCCAGCATCTGGTGCTCGTCATCCTTCAGATAATAATCTCCTTTATCTGCATTGCGGTCTGCGCCTTCTCCGGCAACACGGCTCAGTACATAGATTGCAGTGTCTGTGCTTTCATCAGCTTCCGGTACCTTTACAGGATCACCAGTTGGCATAATAAAGGGTGTTGTACTGTAAACCGTAAAAAAGTCCATCACATCACCGCCAGTCTGGCTGGCTCTTGCATTAATATCATTTTTCCAGTCCTGACGGGCTTTCTCATAAATCTGATCGTAGCTGCTGATCCAGTCTTCATTGGTGATTTGGTAACCTGCATTTTTCAGCCCCTGCCAGATAGAAATGTTCTCACGCTCATTTACATCACCGGAGCCAGTTCCACCCTTGATTGTTCTGCCTGCGCCTGCACCATAAACAGCAACTGCACTTCCCGGTTTCAGAGGCAGTATCTGGTCTTCATTTTTCAGAAGAACAATTCCCTCATCTGCTGCTTCTCTTGCTATCTGGCGATGTTCATTCTCCCATGACGCAGCTTCCGGGTTAGTTGTTCCTGAAAAAGTTCTTTCTTTTAAAACACGTGTCATAATTATTTCCTCCTCAGGCAAAATATTTTCTCAAAAGATAAGTCGGGGTACAGCTCCACGCATGGCAGTAGCTGTTAACAATACTGCTTCCATAAGGAGACTCTGCCGGATTTTCCGGATTATAAAGCTCCCAGAAGGTGTCTGCTCCGTGGCTGATCATTCCGCCCCAGTAGTATTTCATATAGTCAAGAGCCTGCTCTTTTTTCCCGCAAAGAAGAAGTGCTTCTACATAATGATGATTCATATACGGGGAAACCATACCTTTTTCCGGCTTCATGTCTGTTACTTTTTCAAGAATCTGTGCGCCGTCTTCTTTGTCTACTGCACCAGCAAGTACCATCCAAACCTGGCTTGCATAATTAATCTGTCTGTCCGGTCCACTTACAAACAGTCCGGCTTCAGAATCCAGAAGATATTTTTTTGCTGCTTCTGTTTTGGCTTTTTCTTCCTTTGCAAGCTCTGCTGCTTTTTCGGTATCCCCAAGGATTTCAGCAATTTCACGTACCTTTTTCGCACAATAAATATATACGCCCTGCATCGCAGCCTGCTTGTCCAGGCCATCAGTCCAGTCGATAAATGCCCAGAAGCCTTCGCCGCAGATCAGAAGATCTTTCTCGTCAAACTGTTTTCCTGCAAGCTCCATCTGGCGGTAAGCACATTTGCTCAGGTCACGAAGAGTCTCCATGTCACCGGAAGCCTTATAGTAATCAAGAAGTGCGGCTCCGTAGAACATAGAGTAGTCCAGAAGGAAGGTATCATCCACAATAAATTTCGGCTCTGTAAACAGGCAGGCGCTTACCATTCCGTCATCTCTTGTCTGGCCTGCAAACAGGTAAAGACATCTTTTTACCAGGTCATAGTTTTTAAATGTATCATAATTTGCCAGTGCCTGAAGTCTCAGGTCTCCCAGCCACAGTCTGCGGTCACGTTTCGGGCCGTCTTCAAATACAGACTGCATGCAGTTCATTAAAGTACGCAGGCTGACCTTGTCCAGTGTACGGATCATTTCGTCATCACTCTTGATAGGCTTTACCTGATCCATGTTTACAGAAGAAACACTGACACAGGTTACATCCTCCACAACCATCTGCCATTTCAGGGAAGTATCGATTGCCTCGATTTCCAGATAGCGGAAAGCATAGCGTCTTGGCAGCTTCAGTTCTGCTGGCAGCACATCAATATGAATAAATTCTTCCTGGATCCATCCGCGGCTGATCCATCCGTCATAGTCTGCGGAATCCTCCGTCATCTCTTTTGCAATCTCTCCGAATTTCAGACGGAAAAATGCAGGTGAGTCCTGCGGGCTTCCTACAGAAGCAAGCTTCAGAGTTACATATCCAACCTGGTGATCTCCAAAGTCCAGGCACAGCTTGTCCCCTTTGGCAAGATGGTAGCTGGAAAGATTTTCAATGGAGTCTTTGACAACTACATCTGGATATATGTTTTCTGTTTTTACAACATCCACGATAGAAACTGGCTTTACAACGGTCTCCTGAAGCTTCGGTGCGCAGGCCTCTGCTTTTTTTACAAAATCATCGTTGGTTACACGAACCATATTTAAATCAATGCTTACTTCTGGCATAATTCTTTTCTCCTTTCGGTACTCTTCCTTCGATGGGTTTACTTTACCTCTTTTTTAGGTGTTTTCCAATTGTTTTTTTTGAGATGAAATACTGACCTTTTTTACGAATTTTACAACAAAAAAGCAGCAACTCCATGCTCACATGAAATCACTGCTTTAACTCATAGCTTTTTAGTCAGATAACTTGATAATAACGGTGTCCTTATAGATTGCAATTGATCCGTAATCCGGATAACAGGGCATATTTTTTACATAAGGATCTTTTCTCAGTTCTTTTACCTGGTCATTGTCAACAAGGTTTGGTACATATCCCATGTAATGCCAGAACCAGGATTTTCTGGAATAATAGTTTACAAGCGGTTTTTCTTCTGTAACTCCGTTGCCTCCATAGTGGAATTTATTGGAGTCCTTCCACTGATTATGAAAGGTCTCATCCGATACTTTTCCAATAAACGCCCAGCTAAGAGAGGTATTAAAGCCTTCCGTCATTCGTACCTGTGTCAGCATGGAACTTAAATATGCTTTGGTTTGTTCTGTATTGTAATACATTGCCATATAATTTCCATTGGACAGCCAGACATATTGAACCGTGACCAGAATCAGAAGTGCTGCTACGCTGTTTCGTCCATACAGATACAGCTTTCGGCGGGAAAGCTTACTGATTTTAACCTCAGCGTTTTGAACGATCAGATCCATAACCATAACCGGCACCAGAAAAATGAAAACAGAGCCATATACCATCATGGTATAGATTTCGCTCTCAGAGCACATAATGGTGATGCCGTTTACTGCCAATGGAAAAATCATGCACAGCAAAATACATTCTAAAATCAGGCTCACTCTGGCTTTCTTTGCCCAAAGTAGATAAACAATCCCCACAAATGAAATTATTGCAAGAATCACAATTGCGATTCTGACAACAACTGTAGATGAAATTCCATAATAATCAATGAATGGCATCTTTACGATATCTCCCACCGCACGCTTCAGAAGTCCCGGAAGACTGCGTAAAGAAATATTTCCCATATTATTAATTCCCTGATAATCAGACAATTCGGCGCCGTGTTTTGCCAAATTCCATTTCATACAGCCATAATATGCTGCAAATCCCAGAATCATAGTAAAAAGATCAAGAACTCCTCTGCAAAGTACCGTAAGCCATCTGGATTTACCCGACAGAACCTCTTTTAACAGCAAAATAACAAACAAACTTGCAGTCATTGGCAGATAGGCCTGATAGATTCCAAGGGATACTGCAAGGCAAAGAGTTCCGCCGACGAGACCGATCCAATGGTATTTTCTGGCCACCCAGACGGCCAGGACTGCTAAAAATGCTGCGAGGGAATTATATTCCACCACATACATAAAGAACATGGAACTGGTAACAACAGGAAAGCTGATAAAAATTCCTGCAAATACACAGCAAAGCGGTACAGACTGAATATTCAGTACATCGATGATCAGGCAGACACTCACGGATAAAAGAAAAATGGCAATCAACCCGTTCACCATAGGAATATTATAGTTCACGCCGTACTTTATATGAAGCTGGGACAATAACTCAATTACCCACCTTCCTGATGTAACACCTGTTCCAACACCCACTGGTGTCTGTGAGATATTATCGTAATTCTGCAGTACATTGGTAAGTGCAAATAAATGTGCCGCAAGACCTACGAAAATACTTGTGAAGAATGTGTATTTAAAGCGTTTTTCTGTAAGTTTCATTGATACCCCCTTATTTTTATAAATAGCACTTTACTTATACTGTTATTGTGCACATTCTGTAAAAAATGTCAAGCCATACAAACATAACAGAACAAAGTTCAGGCGGCATTCTTTTCTCAACGCAGCAAACGCCCCGGAATGATTTCCGGGGCGCATGGGATTATGGCAATAATCGGTTTTCGTCTGGCAATTATGCTTCTTGAACAAATTCCGCAAATGCTTCTCGCACCTTCTGCTCATCATCTGTATCTGCGTTAAGCACCAGCGGCTGGCTCAGGTCCAGGCTGAAAATTCCCATGATGGACTTGGCGTCCACATAATATTTTCCGCTCTGCAGATCCATGTCGCAGTCAAATTTGCTGCAGATTTTGTTAAATTTATCGGCATCCTGCATGGACACGATTTTCACGTTTAATTTTACCATCTTCTAATGTCTCCTTTCAGGGATTATGCTGCTCTTCTTTCATCTAATTCCTTGATGATCTGCGGGTAAATTTTATCAAGGTTATAGAACATCATGGTGATAATTGTTGCAATGTTCATCACGATGGGAACCCAAATGTACATGGTTGTGATGTAGCTCTGTGCAGTTGCAGACTGTACGGAAAGAACTGCGTCAAATCCGCCGAACTGAAGCAGTGCTGCACCAATACTGCTGGCAATTGCCATGCCCACTTTTCCAATAAATCCGTTTACTGCGGAAAGAGTTCCCGCTGTATTTACACCGCTCTTCCACTCGCCATAGTCAACCGGGTCAGGCTGCATTGCAAAGTGCATGCTTCCTTTCAGACCGTATCCGGCTGCTGCGACCACTGCACCGCCGATCAGCACCGGAACATTGGTACCCCCAAAGAAGATGATGAGAAGACCGCCTGCATGTACCATGCTTCCCCGATCATCAGGTTTCTCTTGCTTGTAAGCTTTACAAGGAATGGAGCCAGAAGGTTGGTTACAATTGGCACCAGTGTTGTAATGGTGGCAACGATCTGAACCATGCTGGTGTTCTGTACTACATAGGTAAAATAGTAAATAACTGCACTTGCCTGAATTACATATCCGCCGAAAAACCATACAATGTTCAGCGCAAATAATTTCCACGGGCCATTGTGAAGCAGACAGGAAATGTTTGCTTTCAGGCTAACTTTTTCCGCCTGTACCATAACACGTTCTTTTGTGTTAAAGAAGCAGAAGAAAAATACCAGGCAGCCGATCACACCGAAGATGATCATAACAATACGGAAACCAAGGGCTTCATTTCCATTTCCAAATTTATCTACAAGAGTTAAGGCAAAAGCACTTACAACCGTAGAACCAACAGAGGAGAAGAAGGTTCTGCAGGAAGCAAGAACGGTTCTCTCATGCGGGTTTTCACTAAGCGCCGGAAGAATGGATGCCATTGGAATGTTGACAATTGTGTAGGATGTTGACAGTAAAATATAGGTTACGTATGCGTAAATCAGCATTCCAGTCTGTCCTATATCCGGTACAGAGAAAGCAAGGACTGCTGTTACGCCAAAGGGAATTGCTCCAAACAGGATCCAGGGTCTTGATTTTCCCCATCTGGTATTGGTCTTGTCAATGAGATAGCCAACGATCAGATCGGACACACCGTCAATAAATTTGGTTACCAGGAACATAATGCTGACTGCCCCTGCATTTAAATGCATTACATTTGTGTAAAAATACAGCAGATACAGGGAAATCATCTGCCAGATCAGATTACATGCAAAATCAGAGGAACCATAGCCGATTCTCTGACGCCAAAGTCCGATTTTTACTTTTTTTCCACTTCGTTCATTTTCATTACCTCCGTCTTTTATGGTTTTACTTTACCCTTTTTTACAGGTTTCTCCAATTGTGATTTTTTTTGCGAAATACTGATTTTTTTTATGATTTTTTTTCGGGAAAATATAATCTTTTTTCTATTACAGCTTCGGTCAACTATCACTTTTCTTATAAAATCAGATATGGTATACTCAGCTTATCTACAGACAACGCAATGAGGATTGTACTATGAAATTAACCAGAAGTGAATTTCAGAATTACATACATTCTTACGAACAGGATGAGATTTTTTACCGTGATCTCTATTTTGCAGAGAAAGAGCATCCGGAGACTTTTATGGAATACTGTCAGAGCCTGGACAGGGAAATGATCGCCCAGCGCAAGCTTTATGTTCCTGCCCTTCGCAAGGAAGGGTGGCTCCCTTATCTGAATGAAGGAACTTTATTCCAGGATTTTACAGGAGATATTATGCTTTCCAAGCACTACCGCTACACTCCAGCCTTTGCCCATGAGCATGAATTTTTTGAAATTATGTGCATTTATGACGGCACGGTAAAGACCACCATCCAGGGGATTCCGCATACTTTGCAGCAGGGAGATGTGTGCATTATCCCTCCTCACACCAGACACAGCGTGAGTATTTTTGATGACAGCATTGCCATCAATATTCTGGTGCGGACTTCCGCTTTCCAGTCCACCTTTTTCCAGACACTGACTGCAGACAGCGCACTGTCCCAGTTTTTTACCCATGTGCTCTATCACAAAACAGAGGGGAATTTTCTGATTTTCCACACTGGAAATGATAAAATTGTTATGAAATCTGTGGAGAAGCTTTTTATAGAATATCTTGGCCATGAGAAATACAGCTATACTTTTCTCAACTCCATGCTGATCTTATTCTGGGCCAAGCTTCTTCGCTACCACGAAAATGATATTGAATCCATCCTCACAAAGGAGACTACTGGCAGTTCCATGACTGAAATTCTGAACTACCTGAACCAGAATTTCCAGATTGCATCGCTTAGCGACACTGCTGCGCATTTTGGCTACAGTTCCTCTCATTTCAGCAAATTAATAAAGGAAGGTACCGGGCGTACCTTCCTTCAGATCATACGTGATATTAAACTAAACCAGGCCTGCCGCGCCCTCCGGGAAACCACACTGAGCATTCCATCCATCTGCAAGCTTGTGGGGTATGAAACAACGGAGCATTTCATGCGCACTTTTAAGAAAGCGTATGGGATGACACCGGGGGAATATCGGAAAACTTCCAGTTCGCTTTTGGAAAAATAACTGGTTCAGTTCTCATGCATCAGTTTTCCCAACACGTATTCGTCCTGGTTTTACTTTCCAAGCAACTGCTGAAGTTCTTTGATTTTCTGATGAGCTTCTTCTAATTGCTGCTCTTTAGATTGAAGTGCTTCTTGCTTCATGTTCAACTCTAAGCTAAGTGAATCAATTGACTCCTGCTTCGTACTTACCTCCGCACTTAGCGACTCAATCGTTTCTTGCTTCGTGCTTACCTCCGCACTTAACGAATTAATCGCCTCTTGCATCTGATCTACCATGTACTGCACGGTGTTTCGGTCAAGTATTTTAAGTTCTGCTGAATACATTTCCATCATCCTTTCCACATTCTGGCAAATGTAATATAAATGCTCGTACATGACTTTGAACTTCGGGTACTCTGTAATCAGGCTGATCATCAGCTCCGGCGAGTCTGGGCTTAGAAATACAAGCCATGCTTCAAGCAGGTTCCTTATACCGTTATTGTGCACAGTCTGCGAAAAAATGTCAAGTGGTATAAACACATATAATGGGTATATACATCTGGATATTTGTGGAACTGTACCGGGCTTTTTTCAAAAAGCACTATGGTATAGACACCTTTTATACTGCCGTAAAAGTAAATCTGCTGAATAATAGGAAAATACTGTTTCAGCTTATTTTCCATAAAGTCTCTCCTGTCTTTTCACAAGGCATTGATGCGCATCAAATGTAGTCCGTTTGTTTCGAGAAATATTCGCTTCGAAATGAAGCAAAGAAAATTCTTTTAAAAGAAATGCTCTTATAAGATAGAAAAAGTTTATCACAGAACAGGAGTAAAACAAAGAAAAATCGTTCGACAAAATTCGGCATAAAATTCCGACCGGGAGAAGGTGAGGAAAACAAACGAAAACCTTGAATCGTCCCATTTAGTGCCATAGAAAATTCAAGGTTTTCGTTGGTTTACATGATAATATTATGCATCAAAAGCTTATGCGTAATCCTGCTTTTTCACCGCAGCCGCAACAGACAGGCCAGGATTGCAGTAGGGGATCAGGGTTGCCTGGAGGGCGTGGTAGATGTCGGATTTGCCGGGCCAGACGGTTGTCAGAAGATGGTTCTGGCGGTCAAGCTGATGGAACCAGGAGCCGTTTACATGATCCAGGACCTTTTCATCCAGATATGCCATAAACTCAGCGTAATCTGCTGTGTATTTTTCTTTTCCGGTTACACGGTACAGAACTGCAGACGTATTAATGGCTTCAGCCAGGGTCCAGTGCATTCTGTCGTGGACGATAGGGTTGCCGTCCCAGTCAGTAGTGTAAACGATTCCCGGTGCGCCGTCTGCGTTCCAGCCGTCTGCGATCGCACGGTTATAAAGATTCTCCGCTGCCTGAATATATGGAGCGGCACCAGTCTTGTCCTCTTTGTATGTAGAAAGAGCCCACTGGGTAATCAGTCTCGCCCATTCAATTCCGTGGCCAGGAGTGGCTCCGTATGGCTTGAACTGATCGTCAGGACGGTCTTTGTTGCATTCCAGATCCGGCTCCCAGTTGCTGTAAAAATGCTCTGGAATCCGCCAGCTGTTATTCTTCGCCCAGCTGATCACATGGTCAATAATTCTGCCTGCGCGGACGCGGTATTTCTCATCACCGATTGCATCTGCCGCTGCAAGAAATGCCTCAACGGTGTGCATATTTGCGTTTACTCCGCGATAGGGATCCAGTTCCGTAAATTCTGTATTCCAGGTATCGCAGGAAAGTCCCTCTTCCTCATTCCAGAAGCGAAGATCATAAACCTTAAGGGCATCTTCCAGAAGCTCTTTTGCTCCCTCTCTGCCTGCAAGAATGCCTGATGTGGCAGCCAGAATTACAAATGCATGTGCATAGCACTGCTTGGTAGGAACAATCTCTCCGTCCTTGGTAAGGCCTGCGTACCAGCCGCCGTTTTTGTCATCGTGAAGTTCCCCGCGGATTCCCTTCAGTGCCGCGTCAACCAGAGCTTCGCTACCCTCATGTCCCAGCATGGAGCCAATGCTGTACACATGGGTCATACGGCATGTGATCCATGTTTCGCGGTTTCTGTCTTTCCATGGAGTTCCGTCATCCCCCAGGTAATAGGAGCTTCCTCCTGGTGATGGAAACTGATGTCCGAACTTCAGCAGATCCTCTCTGATTTCTTTCATAAATGCCTGGTTTTCTTCGGTTCCAAACTGGTATTTTCTCTCTGTAACGTCCATTTTTTATTCTCCTTTATGAACTAAAATATTGTCCCAAAACCTACTTATACACAAAGGTATCACTATCTCTGGTACCATCTTACTCTATCTTCCAGTCTTTGAAAAGAGGGGGAATTTTTTGTTTTCCGGGGGATTTTTACGCACTAAAAAACCTCCCTCCCAGGCATTTCGCGGTACGCCGGGACGGAGGTTTCCTTATGCTCTTATTTTATATTTTTCAATATACTTATGTTCTTTATAAAACAATTAGCAGATTGCTTTTCCAAGCTCGATGCATGCAGCCTGAGCTTCATCATCCGGATCCTCGTTGCAGATCACGCTGTCAACAGCAAGTGCAACGCCATCGTTCTGGCATTTCTCTTCCCAGCTGCGCATCCACTCTCCGTCTCCCCAGCCATAGGAACCAAAAAGTGCTACTTTTTTGCCTGCAAGCTTTGCCTCACATGCTTCAAATACTGGCTGGAATACGGAATCCTCAAGCTCCTCATCTCCCATTGCAGGGCATCCGAAAGCTACGCCATCAAAACCACTGATATCTGTTCCGTCAAAATCGTCAGCGCTGATTACTTCTACTTCTGCTCCAGCAGCCTTAGCACCCTCTGCTACTTTATTTGCCATTGCCTCTGTATTACCGGTTCCGCTCCAATATACAACTGCTACTTTACTCATGACTTCATTCTACCTCTTTCTTCTTAATAATTTTGTTGCCAGCCCCCGAAAACTTTCTTGTATTCATTTCCCATCGCCGACTCTTTATGTATGTTAAGCAGCCACTGTCAGCTGCAGAACACTCCTGCCTTTTTCCCATAAATTCCGGTAAACTTCCCGGCATTTATGATACTTCTGAAACATTTTCAATGCTTCACATTCATTGCAGTAAACTTTCCAGCAGCCGGAACATTTATAATTCTGTCCGCCGTTCTGGATAAAACCAATCACATCTCCAAGTGGATAATCAAGAAAAATCCCAATCTCATGAGGAAAGCCCTGTGCTGCTTCAAAGCGCTTTCTCAAAAGTGCAAGGCACTGATCCGGCTCCCCGTTTTGGTAACCATATTTTTTCAGAAATCTGGCTACGCCCGGGCGCTTCAGATTCTCTGCCAGCCTTTTTTCACGGTATACGTAGATTAGTGCGTGATTCTTCCATTTGCGAAGAGCCATCAGCTTTACTCCTTTTGGATTCATCATCTGGTTCCAGATGACAAGCTGAAGATCAATATTTTCTCCCTCTTCACAGCACGCATTAAAAAGGTTTGCAGCTTTCAGGGAAGCAAGAGTTGGAGCACAATGCTCAATGAGACATTTCTCGATCATGACGGCCTCCTTATGCCATTACACAGTGCTCATCAAGAGCGCATTTTAAAGCACTTGCGCTGCTGGTATGAACACGTGCTACCGGGATGTTATTTTTCTTAGCTTCCTGGGAAGCACTGATGACCATTTTATGAGACACGGTGTTGGTAAAAAGCACCATCAGATCCGGACATCCAATCTTCTTGCGGATTGCGCCGTTCTCCTTTGGAAAAACTTTTGCTTTATAGCCATAATCTTTGCAGATATCCGTGTACTGACACACCATTCTCTCGTTGCCGCCAATAATTACAATACTCATGTGAACTGTCCTTTCCGGGTTTTTAAGCATTTATGATAAGCATTTCCAATTACAGGATTCTTATTCCCTTTATGTTTCTTATCTCTTATTTTCGTTAGCTTATTCTAACCCTTTCTTAAAAAAATTAGAAGTTTTCACTTCTATCTCTATATTTTACGGTTACACTCATGTATTCGCCACAGGATATCCTGCGGGTTTCAGGTTTATACGCTTTAGTTAGCAAGTGCTAACTTTCATGATGTTAGTTTAACCTAATCCTTTACTGCTGTCAAGCAGCAAAATAAAAAAAGAGAGCTAATGAAAAATAGTCTCATTAACTCTCTAATAGGTCCTGACTAAACCAGTTGAGCGACATCCTGCAAAAAGATCAGATGTCTTCTGTCACCAGATTCTTCATGCTGTTCATACCGATCAGCAGTGTAGAGGTATTGTGAAGCAGTGCGGATGTAGTCGGCTGCAGGATTCCGGCAACGCCAAGCAGAATCAGACCTGTGTTAAATCCTACGATAGTTCTGTAGTTATTATGAATACGCTTCATCAGTGCATCACTGATATTCTTCAGAACTACGATGCCTTCCAGGTTGTCTGCACCGATGGTAATATCTGCGATTTCTCTTGCAATTTCAGCACCTTCGCTTACCGCAATACCTGCATCAGCTGCGGAAAGTGCAGGAGAATCGTTAATTCCATCACCAAGCATCACAACCTTACGGCCTTTTGCCTTCTCTTTTTCTACAAAGCTTGCCTTATCCTCAGGAAGAACCTCAGAATAATACTCGTCAACGCCAACTTTTGCAGCAACAGCTTTGGCTGTACGCTCACTGTCTCCGGTCATCATAACAACCTTGGTAAAGCCGGCTTTTTTCAGTGCTTTTACCACAGCCGGTGCTTCCTCACGAAGAGGATCCTCGATGCAGATGACTGCAGCAAGACTGCCTTCAATTGCAAGATACAGATGGGAATACTCATTTGGCAGATTCTTAAACTGCTCTTCCATGCCTTCCGGAATGGTGCACTTCTCATCTTCAAATACAAAGTGGGAGCTTCCGATAATGACCTTCTTGCCCTCGATGGTTGTAGAAATACCATGCGCTACAATATATTCTACTTTGGAGTGCATTTCCTCATGGTCCAGCTTTCTCTCTTTCGCCGCATCTACAACAGCTTTTGCCATAGAGTGAGGGAAATGTTCCTCCAGGCAGGCTGCAATTCGAAGAAGCTCATCCTCGCTCTTTCCATCAAATGAAACCACCTTCGCTACAGTAGGCTCTGCCTTTGTAAGAGTACCAGTCTTGTCAAATACGATGGTATCTGCGTCAGCGATTGCCTCCAGGAACTTACCGCCCTTAACAGTGATCTTATATTCTCCGGCCTCGCGGATCGCGGAAAGTACGGAAACCGGCATCGCCAGCTTCAGTGCACAGGAGAAGTCAACCATCAGTACGGAAACTGCCTTGGTTACATTTCTAGTAAGAAGATAAGTTAAAGCAGTGCCGCCAAGTGTGTACGGAACCAGTCTGTCTGCCAGGTGCTCTGCCTTGCTCTCAAGACCGGATTTCAGCTTCTCAGTATCTTCGATCATCGCTGCAATCTTCTCATAACGGCTTGCTCCGCCTACTGCTTTTACAGTAAGGACAGCTTCGCCCTCTTCTACTACAGTACCTGCGTATACGGAATTTCCTTCCACTTTTCTTACCGGAACGGATTCGCCAGTGAGAGAGGCCTGATTGACCATTGCCTCGCCTTCTGCGATCACACCATCAAATGGGATCACATTTCCCATATGTACCACAACCATGTCGCCAGTCTGGATCTTGTCTGCGTCCACAAGAACCTCTGTGCCTTCGCTGCGCAGCCATACCTTGCCTGTATTCAGGGACATAGTGCGTGCAAGGTCATCCACAGATTTCTTGTGTGTCCACTCCTCAAGCAGTTCGCCGATTCCAAGCAGGAACATAACAGAACCTGCAGTGGAGAAGTCGCCGCGGAAAATGGATACGCCAATGGCTGTTGCATCCAGTACCGGAACTTCGATTTTCCGTTTCCAGAGGGTCTTAATTCCAAGCCAGATGTATTTCACTGACATTGCAGTGGTGTAAATTGCAGACCATGGATACGGCAGAAGAAGCTTTCTTCCATAATGGAAAAGAATCTTATCTACCAGTTTCTCCTTGTATGTCTCATTTAATGCTCTTCCGGAATTCTCCAGAACCTGTACCGGAACAGAAACTCTTGTGTATCCAAATGCCTGAATGGATTTCAGAAGCTCATTTCTGTCTCCTGTATAATAAATCAATGCGTCACAGGTACGGTTAAATACCTGTGCTTTCTTTACATCGGACAGATTCTCCAGATAATACTGAAGGGTGTCTGCCTGATTGTAATTCATATATTTCTGAAAAAGATGGACCCTGATACGTCCTTTCTTCTCATGCTTAATCGTAAATTTCAATATGTTCACCTACTTTTCAAAGCAAGAGGACTGTCGTAAAAATACGGCAGTCCCCGGTATGCATCTGTTTGATAGACAAATTACTCAGCAGCTTCCTCTGTTGTCTGTGCCTCGTCTTCAGTCTCCTTGAACTCAGTCTCGCCCTCGGAAGCCTCATCCTCGAATGGCTCCTCTGCTGCCTTTCTGTCCTCGTTGATCTGCTGTGCATCTGCATAGATGTCACCTGCATTCTCCTGAACAGTTGTAACCGTCTTCATTACGCAGTCCTTTGCTCTTAAAACAGCAGCTGTGCACTCTGTGTAAACTTTCTTTGCATCTTTGCTGGAAAGGAGCTTGATACCAGCAGTTCCGAATAAAACACCTGCTGCAAAAAGTCCTGTTTTGTCCCATTTAAAACTTGCCATGATTAAATTCCTCCTCTTAAGAACATTTATTTTTATCTACTTGTTTTCGATTTCTCGTATTATATATCAGGTTTTTTTCAATTTCCAGTGGTTTTTTGTTTGTTGAAAAACTTTCTCAATTATTTTCTATGTTTTATGCAACTAACGTTTGTTACCTTTGTGCACTTTGTCTATATTGTATAATTAAACCCTCGCTTGTAATCGTCTGCGCATCTTATAAAAAGCATCTTTCAACCATACCCTAATTTTCGACGCTTTTCGGCATGGCGTTCAGATAACTCTTAATTCCCTGAAAGGTTTCCTCGCTGATCACATGCTCTACTTTGCAGGCATCAGACTCCGCGGTTTCCTCAGATACATTGGCACATCTGGAAAAAAGCTGTGTGATCACGCAATGCTTTTCATACACCTTTTCTGCAATTTCACGGCCTGACTCCGTAAGAAGCAGACGTCCTTTTTCGTTTCTTCTGATATGCCCCTCCTTTTCCAGCTCTGTCATGGCCCTTGTCACGCTGGGCTTGGTGATTCCCAGATGATTTGCCACATCCACAGGTCTGACATCGTCCGGTGATTTCCGGTTCAGCACCAGAATTGTTTCCAGATAATCCTCCCTGGACTCCTTCATTCCCTCTTTTTTCATACACCACATGATTGCTCCACCTCCGCCTTTCTTTTGGGCCTCGGCTCACAATACTGACGTATCCCGATCCCTAGTCGGCATTTGCCTGTCCGTTTCATTGCAGACAGCTTTATACCTGGCAATTCGACATTGTCATCTCAATACTTTCAATATCCTGATCGCCGATATAGCCCATATTTTTAAGTCCCGCCTTTACTACCTGTTTCCAGACCTCAGAAGGTAACTTACAGACTGTATCATCACTCAGCCTTACTGTGCAGCCATTTGCCTGACAGCAGGCTTCGCAGCCGGATATCCGGTACATATTTTTGCGGCTGATCGCGCCAATACGCTCCAGCATATTTACCATGCGGTAAATGGTTGCAGGACCAATGTTCTTATCCTTTTCCTGCACCTTGTAATAAATCTCCTTACAGCAGGAGCATTCTTCTGCCAGAATAATGTCCAGGATCAGCTGGCGCTGTCTGGTAATCCGGCAGCCCTGCTCGCGCAATCGTTCTATGATCATATCTTTTTGCATCTGTGTGCGCTCATATGCTTCATTGTTCTGATATGCTTTTTCTCCTACTGCTTTTTCCATCATTTTATCGCCATCCTTTTTCTGAACTTTTGATTGTTTGTTATTCTGGAATTCTTATATAAAAAGAAATACGATTTTCCATTTCTCCTTATATAAAAATTCCAGCCTGTATCTTTAAAGGATACAGGCTGAAATATTTTTACAAGACCTTTTGCTTAAGCAATACTTTTTGTATTTACTTTTAAGCTGTTGCTCTCTTTGTATGGTCTGAAGAGCAGGTACAGGAATGCTGCAACCAGAACAAATGCTACAACTGTTCCCAGTCCAAATCCGCCGCCTGTAAGCAGTGTACCAATCTGATAGATGCAAAGTGCAACTACATAAGCAAGACCGCACTGATATCCGATTGCGAACCAGAACCATTTAGCGTTGTTCATCTCTCTCTTGATCGCACCCATAGCTGCGAAGCAAGGAGCACACAGAAGGTTGAATACAAGGAATCCATAAGCAGCAACAGGAGTCATAACTGCTGCAAGATTTCCCCAGATCTCTGCTCCATCCTCTGCAACCTCAGCAAATCCGAAGAGCATACCGAATGTAGCAACGACGTTCTCTTTTGCGATAAGACCGGAAACAGCAGCAACTGCCATCTTCCATCCTTCGCCGGCGTTTGTCCATCCAAGTGGAGTGAAGATCCATGCGATAGCAGAACCGATCTTAGCAAGAATACTGTTGTTCAGCTCTTCTACCATTCCGAAGGAACCGCCTTCCCAACCGAATCCCATAAGGAACCAAAGAACGATGGTGGAAAGAAGAATGATGGTACCAGCTTTCTTGATGAAGGACCATGCTCTCTCCCAAACGCTTCTTAATACGTTTCCAACTGTCGGCCAGTGATATGCCGGAAGCTCCATAACGAATGGTGCCGGCTCGCCAGCAAACATTTTTGTTTTCTTCAGGATGATACCGGAGCAGATGATTGCTGCGATACCAACAAAGTAAGCACTTGTGGATACCCATCCACTGTTGTCAAAGAATGCACCAGCGATCATAGCGATGATCGGGAGCTTAGCACCACAAGGAACAAATGTTGTGGTCATGATTGTCATTTTACGGTCACGGTCGTTCTCGATTGTACGGGAAGCCATAACTCCAGGAACACCGCATCCAGAACCGATCAGCATTGGGATGAAGGATTTTCCGGAAAGACCGAATTTACGGAAGATTCTGTCCATGATAAATGCAACACGAGCCATGTATCCGCAGGACTCAAGGAATGCAAGGAACAGGAACAGAACTAACATCTGCGGTACGAAACCAAGTACAGCACCAACACCGGCAACAATACCGTCAAGGATCAGTCCCTGCAGCCATGCAGCGCAGTGTACAGCTTCCAGAGCGGACTCGATTGCCGGAGGAATGATCTCACCGAACAGTACATCGTTTGTCCAGTCTGTTACGAAACCACCAACTGTACTTACAGATACATAATAAACAATCCACATTACAACTGCGAAAATCGGAAGAGCTAACCATCTGTTGGTTACGATTCTGTCGATCTTATCAGAAGTTGTAAGTTTCTTTCCTGTAGAAGATTTTGTATAGCACTGTCCGATAATGGAGGAGATGTATACATAACGCTCGTTTGTGATAATACTCTCTGTATCATCATCAAATTTGTCTTCCAGAGCTTTTACTTCGTAGGATACATCTGGAACACTCTTCATCTGCTCTACGATCTTGTCATCTTTCTCGATGAGTTTGATTGCAAAGAAACGTTTCTGAGCGTCTGCAACAGTTCCTGTCAGTTTGTCCTCAACAGATTTGATTGCGTCCTCAACATCCTGTGCGAACTCGTGAACCGGAACGGTTTTCTTTTTGCTCTGTGCTGCGCTGATTGCTTTCTCAGCAGCTTTCATGATTCCGGTTCCCTTAAGAGCGGAAATCTCAACTACTTCGCAGCCAAGCTTTTTGCTTAATTTATCAATATGTATTTTGTTTCCGGATTTCTGAACCAGGTCCATCATGTTGATGGCCATAACAACCGGAATACCAAGCTCCATGATCTGTGTGGACAGATACAGGTTACGCTCAAGGTTTGTACCATCTACGATGTTGATGATCGCATCTGGCATCTCATTAATGAGGTAATTTCTGGCTACAACCTCCTCCAGAGTATATGGAGAAAGGGAATAGATTCCAGGAAGGTCCATGATTGTTACATCTTTGTGGCCTTTCAGTTTACCTTCTTTTTTCTCTACTGTTACACCAGGCCAGTTACCAACGAACTGGTTAGAGCCGGTCAGTGCATTGAATAATGTGGTCTTGCCGCAGTTAGGGTTACCTGCAAGTGCAATCTTAATCGACATTTTCATGCCTCCTCTTTCTTTCCAGATTTTCTTTCTTCAATTGTCCGGCGGATCATCTGTCTGGATGCTTCTTATCCATTAACCGCCACTGCTGATTGTTTCAATCAGCTTTCATTTGTTAGCGTCATCGCCTATTTATTAGGACTCGCTAACCGATCAGGTAAAAAAATGACCGATGCTTATTCTACCTCGATCATTTCTGCATCGACTTTTCTCAGAGACAGCTCGTAATCTCTTACGGTTACCTCGATAGGATCGCCGAGCGGTGCAACCTTACGTACATAGATCTCTACACCTTTGGTGATTCCCATGTCCATGATACGTCTCTTTACCGGGCCCTCGCCGTGCAGTCTTTTCACTTTGACAGTCTGGCCTACGCCAACTTGCCTTAATGTTTTCATAATACTAGACTCCTTTTTTCTGGATTTCAGACCATGATCCGATTCGCCATATCTTTGCCAATGGCAACTCGGGAATCCTTCACATTCACGATCATGTTACCGCCAATCTCGCTGACGACAGTTACAGTAGCCCCCTGTACAAATCCAAGATTCTCAAGAAATTTACGGGTTTCTTCTTTTCCGCCGACTTTTTTGATCACCTGCGGCTCTCCTTCGTTTACCATTGATAACGGCATCATATCATCCTTCCTTTTGTGCTTTAGAAACACCTATTTATTATTATGTTTCACTTACGTTGATTAGTATATTCTAATTTATATAAGCTGTCAATAATTTATTTGCACTTTTTTCTCATTTTTTTCCATTGAAAATTCGTTGATTCTGCCCAGAATTTTTGTAATTGTTTCGGAAACATTGGGGAACATGGTAGAATTATGGGAAATATTTGTTTATAATATAAAGAAATAACTAAAAATTTGTGACTGAGTGTGTTTTTATGCTTAGTGCACAGTTTTTAATGGTAAAATCTGTGAAAAATTACATGTATTTTGATTGCAGAAAGGATTCTTTTTTATGAAGCAGGGAAGTAAAGTTGGGATTGTCTGTTGCTCTAACGGACTTGACCAAAAGCAGGCCGAAACGGTTGATCTGCTGGTTCAGATTCTGGAGAAATCAGGGTTTGTGCCGGAGCTTAGCCCTTATCTGTATGGGGATGAAAATGGGATGGTCGGAACTGCCAGGGAGCGTGCCCAGGCGTTAATGAATTTTTACAGGGATGATTCTGTGGAGGAAATTTTCGATGTGTCCGGCGGGGATCTGGCCAATGAGATTCTGCCTTATCTGGATTTCCAGACCATTGCCTATGGGAAAAAGCATTTCTGGGGATACAGTGATCTGACTACTGTTTTGAATGCTATTTATGCACGCACGGGTAAATTTTCCGTACTTTATCAGGTACGAAATCTGACTTATGAGCACAGCCAGGAGCAGATTACGGATTTTCTGGAGACTGTGCTTGGCGGAAGCTCTGCCCTTTATGATTTTCCCTGTGAGTTTGTCCGGGGAACGCATATGGAAGGCATGGTTGTGGGCGGGAATATCCGCTGTCTTTTGAAGCTTGCAGGAACGCCTTTCTGGCCGGATATGCGTGAGAAAATTCTGCTGCTGGAGTCCTATGGCGGCGGGGTTCCCCAGATGGTGACTTACTTAAGCCAGCTTAGTCAGATGGGAGTTTTTAAAAAAGTAAACGGGATTTTGCTGGGGACATTTACGAAGATGGAGGCCAGTGAATGCAAGCCGGATATGGCAGAACTGGTGCTGAAATTTGCAGAAAAAAGGACGCCGATCGCGCAAACCAAATTTATTGGACATGGAACGGATTCCAAGGCGATTCGGATTGGGCATCATTTGAAGCTTTATTCGGCGGAAGCGAATAAGAGGATTTATAATACCATTACCCGTACGTGATTTCACAAGGCATATTCATCGCAGGTCGTCGCAACACTCCACCGAGCTAACTGCCAACTACGACTAAACATCTCAGGAGAGCCTTCGATGTTAAGTCTTCGTAGGCAGTGGATCTCGTTTCCGTTAAGAGCGCTCCTGAAATGACCTGCTCACGAATATGCCTTGCAAAATCACTGGTTACTGGTAAGTTTTTACTTTAAAATTTATACTTTAGATTCTTGCCACACCGCTCTTGATTGCGGCTTCTGCAGTTGCTTTGGCAACGGCGTCTTTGACGCGGGAGTCGAAGGCAGCCGGGAGGATATAGTCGGCGCACAGCTCTTCATCGCTTACAAGACCTGCGATGGCGTAAGCTGCGGCGATCTTCATCTCATCGTTAATGTCGGAAGCGCGGACATCTAATGCACCGCGGAAGATTCCAGGGAAGCACAGAACGTTGTTTACCTGGTTTGGATAGTCAGAGCGGCCGGTGGATACAACGGCTGCACCTGCTGCCTTAGCCTCCTCCGGGAAGATCTCAGGAGTAGGGTTCGCGCATGCAAAGATGATCGGGTCTTTTGCCATGGTGCGCACCATATCCGGAGTAAGGGTTCCCGGTGCGGAAACACCGATAAATACATCTGCGCCTTTGATTACTTCGCTTAAGGTTCCCTTTTCATGATTGGCATTGGTGATCTTTGCCATCTCTTCCTTGATCGGGTTCAGACCTTCGCGTCCCTCATAAATAGCACCCTGGCGGTCTGTCATAATGACATTCTTAAGTCCCATGGAAATCAGAAGCTTAATAATCGCAATACCAGCAGCACCTGCACCGGAAGTAACGATCTTAATATCTTCAATCTTCTTTCCAACTACTTTCAGTGCATTGATCACACCGGCAAGAGTGATAACGGCTGTTCCATGCTGATCATCATGGAAGATCGGGATATCGCAGCATTCTTTCAGCTTTTTCTCAATTTCAAAGCATCTTGGTGCGGAAATGTCCTCCAGATTCACACCGCCGAAGCTTCCTGCCAGCAGGCGGACGGTCTGCACGATCTCATCTACATCCTTGCTGCGCACGCAAAGCGGAATGGCATCTACATCACCGAACTCTTTAAATAGAACGCATTTTCCTTCCATAACCGGCATGCCAGCCTCCGGACCGATATCGCCAAGTCCCAGAACTGCAGTACCGTCTGTCACAACTGCAACAGTATTCCAGCGTCTGGTAAGCTCATAGCTTTTATTAATATCTTTCTGAATCTCAAGGCAAGGCTGGGCAACACCAGGGGTGTAGGCAAGGCTTAATGCATCCTTGGAATCAACCTTTGCTCTTGATACCACTTCAATTTTACCTTTTAACTCATAGTGCATTTTTAAGGATTCTTTTGCGTAATCCATGTTCGTATCTCCTCTTCTTGAAAAACTGTGGCGGGCATGCTGAATGATCATATTCAGCATGCCCCTGTCGGATACAAAATATCCACTTTGGGCTACAAGGGAAAGTATATACGAAACAGACCAAAATCACAACATGAAATTGTGAATAAATCTCTCAATAAATAAATCAAACCGGGCTCCTGGCAGATAAAGAGTCCGGCCTGAAATCCCTCAATATTCTATTTTGTTTTCCTTATTCCACATTCTTCAGCGCTACATCCAGCGGAATCTTTCGGATTCTTCTAAACTGAAGCACCGCTACCAATATATATGCGCCCATGCCCATGGCAAACATTTCCGGGTAAACCTTCGGTTCCAGATACAGGGTCAGCCAGCCGGAGAAGGAGGACATCAGATAACTGTAAATTCCATGTATGGTCCAGGTGGATAGCACCAGACTAAGTAAAATACTAATAACCACTACCCACGTGGTAGAAGTCAGATACAGACTCATGATTTCCCGATTCTGATAGCCCAGAATTTTTACCATGGAAATCGCCGTTGCGTTCTTCTCAATAATCAGCTTGGTCAGCAGGTAAATCAACAATGCAAACAGAATCACAGAAAAAACATTGATTAGCTGGAACATCTCGCCCATAGAAACATCCAGCTGACGGCTGATTTTGGTAAGATCATCTTCTGTGATGGTCGCTGCAATCAGATCCTCATCCAGATCCGTGATCTTTTCCTGGGAAAAATATCCGTTAAAGTAATCTTCGCTTTTCCCAAATGTCTTCCGGAAGGAATCAACCGGCATGAACACAGCCAGTGCACCAGGATACTGGTAAATGCCCCGGACAGTTAATTCATATTCCGCGTTTCCGTAGGACTCCTTCAGTAAAATGGTGTCGCCGCTTTTTACCTTATATTTCTCAGAATAGCCATCGGAAATCAGCACGCCGTCGGTGGGCAGTTCTGTGCTTACATAATCACTGTCATCTTCAATTCCATAAACGGTGATGGTCTCTCCATCTTTTCCCGGCACAACGTTTTTCACAGATTCCAGGCAGAGTTTTTCTGCGGATTCTTCATTGGTTTTTAAGGACGGAGTCAACAGCTTCTCGATCATTCCCATCAAAGTAAATTTCTCATCCTCATCCGGCTCTTCCGGTACGTTGAGAATATACTGATAAGGCGCGAGCATATTCGCCACAGTTTCTTCCTGATAATGATCCAAAAGAGGCTTCATCATCATTCCGAACAGCAGCAGTACATTAGCAAAAAAGATTCCCACAAACAAGGTCAGGTAACTGGATTTGTTCTGCAGGATAATGCGCAGGCGAAAACGGCTGAAAAATTTAAAATTAGGCAGACGCACTGCTTTTTTCCTGCGGGAAGTGCTAAGATCATGACGCAGAAATTTTAGGGGTGACAGCTGAAGCTTTCTGGAAATCAGAAGCAGATTGATCACCAGAATCAGCACTACGGGAATCACCGTAGTAAGAATAAATGCATCTGCATTCCAGCGGGTCTCGTAGGTTGGAAGGCTGTAGCTTCCGTAATACATAGCGGCACACATGCCCTTAAAAACAGTATATCCCAGCACATTTCCAAGCAGCGCCGCAATCACAGTCACGATGATTGGCAGGGAAATATAATGGCGAAGCAGTTCCCCTCTGGAATAGCCGGATGCACGCAGGGTTCCGATGACAGAGGCCTCTTTTGCAATGGTGTTGTTAATGGTAACCGCAAATACAAAGGCAATGATCACAATAAGAATATAAAGCAAAACCTCCATCATCGCCTTATCGCTGCCCATATCATCCCCGGTGAAATGAATGGCCTGGTTCGCATAGCCCGGAATTACTTCTGTTACCTTCGCGTATTTTACAAGAATATCAATGAAATCCTCGGACATGTTTTTGGCTTCGATGTCATCCTTGGGCTCATTGGCGTACTGCCAGGAATAGCGGTATTCCAGATGGGTAGTGCCGAACTGGTCAGCCCCCTCTTCTGTCATAATGGCAACGCCGAATTTTACTGCATCGAACATCATGTCGCTGTTGTTGGAAAATAAACAACTGTAGTCGGATAACGCTATCAGTCCTGTAATGGACAGTTCTTCACCTCCAACTTTGATCTTGTCTCCTACGGTCAGGCTGTTGTTGTCCGCATACATACGGTCAATGGCAATCTCATTCTTTGCCTGGGGCATTTCCCCTTTCATCAGGCATACAAGGTCCATATCCGTACGGTCCTGGTAAATTCGGATGGTTCCGTTTTCCGTTCCATCCAGATCCGTATCCACCGACTCGTCTCTGTAAAAATTTTTACAGATCCGGACATCTCCTTTTTCCTCAATTTTCTTTATTGTGCTTTCGCTGGCTTCTGAGGACAGGGTAAAATTGCCATGCTCAATGTTGTATTTCTCAAAGCTCTCATCATAGGCTGCAAGCATACTGTCATCTGCAACCAGAAAACCGGATACAAATCCGATGGTCAAAGTCATAAACAGAAAGATTACAATGTATTTTCCAAAATCACTTTTTAGCTCTCTTGGAAGACGTTTCCACAATGGATTTCTCATAGTGCACCGCCTTACCAGTCAAGATCGTCTGCTGAGACTTTTGACTCATTGAGATAGTTTCTGCGGATCTGGCCGTCGCGAAGCTTTACCACACGGTCTGCCATATTTTTGATGGCGTCATTGTGGGTAACCATGATGATGGTATTTCCATATTTCTGGTTTACCTGCTCGATCAGCTTCAGAATTTCCTTGGAAGTGTTGTAATCCAGGGCACCTGTTGGCTCATCACACAGAAGAATATCCGGATTTTTTACAATGGCACGGCCGATGGCAGTTCTCTGCTGCTGTCCGCCGGAAAGCTGATTTGGCAGCTTATGCCTGTGCTCGTATAGTCCCAACGTATGAAGAAGCTCGTCAATATCCAGCGCCTTATTGCTCAGATATGCGCCTACTTCAATGTTTTCTTTGACATTTAAATTTGGGATCAGATTGTACATCTGGAACACGTAGCCAAGATGCTTCCTGCGGTAAAGGGTCAGGGCCTTTTCTTTCATATCCCCTGTTTTTTCCCCGTTTATGGAAATATAGCCCCCGTCCGGCTCATCAATTCCGCCGATAATATTCAAAAGTGTGGATTTTCCGGAACCGGATGGTCCCAGAAGGACGCAGAATTCTCCTTTTTCCACGGAAAAATCAATTCCCCGCAGTACTTCTGTCCTGCTGTCGCCAGATCCGAAGCCTTTCTTTAATCCTTTAATTTCAAGAAACATAACTCTTCCTCCCAGACAGATTGCTCTTTTGTTAGTCCATGCTAACTTATTCTTATCATACTTCTTTTGTCTGAAAAAGGAAAGGTGGGAAGGTGAGAATAATTCTCAATATAATGAGTTTCGGGGATTTCGGAAAAGATTTTGGTAAAAATGACTGTTGGGTTTATATTTTCGATATATAAGAAATCAGAGTCAAAAAATCTTTGACCCTGACTTGATGCCTACACGAAAAAGCGATGATACCAGATCAGGAAAGCCAGGACGGTCCAGATCTTGCGGCTGTTGTCTTTTTTTCCTTCTTTGTGGTCTTTCAGAAGCTCTGCCAGTTTCTCGGTATGGAAAAACTGCCCGGCTTCCCGGGATGTGAACATTTCCATCACCATCTGGTACCAGTCATCCTGCCGCAGCCATACGCGGATGGGAATGGGAAAGCCCAGCTTTTTTCTGCCGTCAGTGTCCTCGGGGATGTAACCGGATACGGCTTTGCGGAAAATATATTTGGTAGTGCCACCTGCAATCTTGGCGTCTTTTGGAAGGCCGGCTGCCAGATCAAAGACTTCCTTATCAAGGAACGGCACCCGCACTTCCAGGGAATGAGCCATACTCATCTTGTCGGCTTTCTGGAGGATGTCGCCGGGAAGCCAGTAGTTCAGGTCGATGGACTGCATTTTCTCCATATCCTGTAAAGGATGTCTACGAGATGATTTTTTTGTTTTGGTTCCAGTCGTTTCTGGTGTTCCAGTAATGTCTGAATCTTCTATCTCTTCATAAAACGGGCGTAAAAATTCCTGGGTGGATGGCCCGGTAATGCCATTTTTTAGAATCTGTTTTTTCTCTTTCTCCCGGAAAATATAGGCGTTTCCGATGAAACGCTCTTCTACTTTCATTCCTGCACGAATCAGGAAATCACGACCTTTGACATCGGGAAGCTTCGCCGCCAGCCTGCCTATTGCCTTTCTAACCTGGAATGGAATCCAGGATACTGCTTTCAAAGACTCTGGTTCCCGATAGATATTGTAGCCGCCGAAAAGCTCATCGGCTCCCTCACCGGAGAGCACTACTTTCACATGCTTGGCAGCTTCCCTGGACAGAAAATACAGGGCGATTGCGGAAGCGTCTCCCAATGGTTCATCCATGTGATACATTACATCCGGAAGGGAATCCCAGAATTCCTGCTTGGAGATGATCTTTACATGATGCTTCAGCCCGGCTTTCTTGGCAACTTCTGCTGCCTTGCTGACTTCGTTGTAGCGGTTTCCTTCATCAAATCCTACGGTAAAAGCCTGGTCTGCACCTGAAGCGGCAGACAGATAGCCAGAGTCCACGCCGCCAGAGAGAAAGGCACCAACTTCCACATCACTGAGCATGTGATGCTTCACGGAATCTTCCAGAACGTCTGACAGCTGTTTCTGAAGGGGCTGCAGATTAGGACATACTCCCGGCGTAAGCCTTGGCTGAAAATATGTTTTAATTTTATATTTTCCATCTTTATAGAGCAGAATATGGCCTGGCATCAGCTTGTAAATCCCTTTGAAAAAGGTCTCTTCCAGAGGAGAATACTGAAAAGACAGATACTGCTCCAGCGCCAGCTGATTCACTTCCCTCTTATAGCCTGGAAAAGCAAGAATACTCTTAATCTCAGACGCAAATACAAAATGTTCCCCAATCTGGGCATAATACACAGGCTTAATCCCAAAGAAGTCCCGGGCAAGCATCAAAGTCTGCTCTTTTTCATTCCACACCGCAAATCCAAACATTCCCCGCAGCTTGTCCAGGGCTTTTTCCCCGTACTGCTGAAGGGTATTGACCAGAACCTCCGTGTCGGAATGGGTGCGAAATGTAATCCCAGCAGTCTCTAATTCCTCGCGCAATTCCTGATAATCATAAATTTCTCCGTTAAATACAATATGCAGACTGCCGTCTGCGCTTTCCATGGGCTGCTGCCCGTCTTCCAAATCTATAATACTAAGTCGTCTGAATCCCAGGGTAATTTCTCCACCACAAAAAGAGCCTTCGCTGTCCGGGCCCCTATGTTCAATGGATTTCATCATCTTCTCAATGACTGCTTTCTGATCCTGCCTGCGACCTGTAAATCCACAGATACCACACATGTCTTCCTCCGTATTTTGCCGCTGCACCAACTGCAAACAGCTATATATTTTTCTTTTCCCTTTACGCTTCCTCTTCCCCTTGAGAATGCAGATGACACAGAACGTGTCCTAAAATGAACTTATCATTATGGTATTGCCGCTTAAACGGCAGTTTCCTTTAGAATTAAAGTTTTGATTATTGTAGCATAGAATCATTTTGATTATGTATTATAAGTTTTCCCTGCCTGATGGTCTTGCCGGTACATCTTAAAATGCCGCACTTTTCTGGGTGCGGCATTTTATACGACATTTGGAAAATCCTTCTGTAACATAAGGCATGCAGATTATAGAAATAATTTTAGATCTAGAGCGTGTTTGAAAAATCATTCCTGCAATCTGCACGCCCCACTTTGCGGGAGATTTCACCCGAATTCGGTTGTCGTAGCTAGCCCAGCCACTTGATGGATGGATAATATCTCACCACAGCTTTTCCCACAAGCTGGTCGAAGCGGACGAATTTATTTTTCCAGAAACGGGAGTCGTTGGAATTATTCCGATTATCGCCAAGCATAAAATAACAGTTTTCCGGGACCTTGTATGGGCCGTAATTTCCCGTCATCTTCTCTGGAATAAAGGAATCGTCCAATGGAGTACTGGAGTCGTTTATATAGACCTTTCCATCTTTAATTTCCACAGTTTCTCCAGGAAGCCCGATTACCCGCTTGATAAAGAGACGGCTTTCGTCATCCGGAGATTTGAATATTACAATATCGAACCGGTCAGGATCCTTGAACTTTTCGGAAATTTCATAGCCGAACAGATTCAGGTTAATTCCGTACGCCAGGCGGAAGCCAAAGAGACGGTCTTTGACCATAAGTGTGTTTTCCATGGAGGGCGAAGGAATTTTCGCGTTAATCAGAACAACATTATTGATAACCAGAGTAATCGCCACTACTATGACAATCAATTTCACATAACTTAATAATTCACGCCAGATTTTCATGCCTTTTCCCCCCTCAACGCTCTTCGTCTTCTTTCATATATCGGAACAGTTTTTTATCATATTTAGCTTCACGGTACCATCCGATTCCGATCATGACCACGCCTAACGCAATGGTAACCGTTCTGGCCATAGTATCTGCTGAGAACAGGCAGGTAATCACAATTCCGGTACCTGCGCCTGTGAAAAAATCAATAACAGATTTTTCCCGTTTCAATGTTCCCAGCACTCTTTCTTTATCCATGGTTTTTACCATCTTGACATCTTCTTTTATTAAGACGTCCAGGGAAATGTCGAAACGGTTGCTGATGTCTATAAGAATCTGCAGATCCGGATAGCTCTTCTCATTTACCCAGTTGGATACGGTCTGCCTGGTGACGTGAAATATTTTTCCAAATTCCTCCTGGGTTAATCCTTTTTCTTTTCGAATTTTCAGTATCTGACTGCCTATGTTCATATTTGCTTCGCTCCTGTTCTTCCAGTCGTTTTTGCTTTCTTACATGAGATTATAGAAAAAAACGGCCAAATGAAAAGCAATTTGCCTTTTACACCAGAAAAACAGACGCGCAAAGCTTCTTTGACAAGGGATTTTTGAGTTAGAATAGCATTTTCAGAGTGTATTTCTGTAAATATGAGATGCTTTTTGCAGCAGGCTCTGGCATTCATTCTCTCCTATCATTTAAGTTGAATCTTAATCTTATTCCCAACGGCAATTCCATAATCTGAGTCATCCTCAATGCCAGCTTCTCCCCAGGCATCACTTTCTTCTGTTCCATAAAGCTCGTCATCCGCATTTTCTTTTGGATCCATGTTATCCTGTATCTCTATTTCAGTAGGCGCGTCTGCCCCTCCAATAATTGCGGTTTCAACTGGATCATCCGTAGTCAACACTGTTCCATCGTCAAAAATAATATCCGCATCTGACGCCATGTAACGCTCACGAGCATAAAGCTGCAATTCCAAACCATCGCTGTCAATGTCCGGAAGCAAAAGTACAGGGCCGTCAGAATCCAGCTGATACATACCCCAGAAACTGGTTTTGAAGCTCCAGTGAGGTTTGCCATCCCCCGATTCATTGCTTAGTTCATACTGCACCTGATTTCCTTTACTGTCTGTTCCGACAAGTATCATCTCATAATTATTGTACAGTTTTTCCGCAAGTTCTTCCGGAATTTCTGCTGTCATTGTACTTTGCAGTTTATTCATGGAAAAATCGGTTAATTTAATGGTTCCTTCATCCGTTTCAATGGAAACGTCTTCCAGTTTTTTGTGAACAGTCTGCTTCATAAGTTCCTCATGCGGGATAGAAAAGTCAAACTCAAACTCCGCGAAATAATCTTCGCCTAAATTTTCATCTCTATAGGCACCAAGCACCAAATGTACTTCCGGATTCTCCCCCAAATCTCCATCAGTGGAAAAGCGGGATTCCAGAACAGCATCATAGACATTTTCATCCAGTCCTGTATTTAATAACTCTTCTTCTGAATACGGCAGATAGCTTCCGCTTTCGTACTCATTCATTTTCTGCCCGTTTATGGTAGTTTTGTGATAATCAATATCAAGTTGTGTATTTGCAAAAGTCAGTGCATCCTGATCAGGATCTGCCTCTTCCTGACCAGAAGCTGTTTTTTCTGCATGCACCTTTGCCAGCAAAACTCCATCATCCAGAACTACCTCTTTTAAGGTTACGGTAATTCCTTTGTCCGTCTGAGAAGTGTTTAATACTTCTGTGTAGGAAGCAATACTCTTGGGAAAACCTAGCGTCTCTTCTATAGACAATGTAAGATTTTTCATTGCGGCCTGTACCTTCGGGTTTGAAAAAATTACGGAGCCCAATGCCACGATCACGCATGCTGCTGCCGCTCTGCTCCAAAACGTTGGTGTCCAGATGTTCTTTTTTCCCTTCCATTCCTCTTCTGCTTCACTGATGTACTTCGAATCAATATTTCCGAATTCTTTTGAAAAATCAAATTTCTTCATAGGCGGCCTCCTTCTTTTTCCAGCACCTTCTGCAGTTTCTTTCGATTTCTGTACAGATTCATTTTTACACTTCCAGCTGACATATGATGTCTTTTGGAAATTGCGGCAATAGAATCCAGAAACCAGTATCTTCTTACAAAAATATCCCGGTCTTCGGCTTTCAGCTTTCCAAGAAAATCATTGATGACTTTCAGCAGCTCTTTTTCTGCCAGCTGATCGTCCATGGTATACGCAATATTTAGCTGATCCATTTCACCAAGAACATCTGCCATATGAACGTCCGGACGCTTCCCGGCATGCTTTTTCCTCAGACGGTCAATACTAAGATTTCTTGTAATCTGACCGCAAAACTGGGCTAAAGCCAAAGGGCGTGCAGGAGGAATCCGCGACCAGACCGAAAACCAGGTGTCGTTCAGGCATTCCTCGGCATCCTCTTTATTTGCAAGTAAATTCCAGGCAATCTTATAGCAGTAGGGATGATATTTCGCACTTACTGCTTCAATTGCTTTCTCATCTCTTGCCAAAAATAAATCTATAATCTCATTGTCTTTCATTTACAGATTATCCTCCAGGTTTCTAGAGCGTGCCCCCAAAAGGCTTTCTGCAAGATGTGCGTCACAATTTGGGGGCGCGCTATAAGATTGTAAGGCGCCTTGTGAATGGAAATCCTCCATTGGAATTTTTCCATTCATAGTATATATCGTAAAAAACGAAAGATGGCAACAAAAAAAATCGGAACCACTGATTTCTCAATGATTCCGATTCTTAGTTACGTGTGTTAGAGGATTCGAACCCCCGGCCTTTTGGTCCGTAGCCAAACGCTCTATCCAGCTGAGCTAAACACACATTTGATTCTTACGAGTTTCTTACGCTCTTGCGTTTCTCCCTCGCAACAATGAGTATTCTACACGATACCTACTGTTTTGTCAACACCTTTTTTGAATTTTTTTATTTATTTTTTTGTATGTTTTTTTCGTGTTATTGGTACGATTTGATGTGCAACCCATACTACCGTTATTTTACTGCTTTTCGGCGTTCTTTGCCTGCCAGTTGAGGATGGCTCCTACCATGTAAATTGCCGGGAACATGAGCATGCGGATTACAGATGCAGGATCAAATTCGCCAAAATTCATAGTGACTATCACTTCCGCAATAACCTCCGCAACCAGAAGGATTCCCATTCCTATGCACATTCCTGCGTTTTTTATATTGCCTGCCTGTTTCACGCCCACTACGCCTGCTGCCAGGTAGATTACTCCTGCTGCCAGGACCATCACTGTACTTGCCACCAGCTGGGTATAGGTCATATTATTCTGCTGAAGATACTCTATCACCGCACTGTCAGCGCTGCCTCTTGTTGCCAGGGAAAGTGTGTTTCCGCTGCCAAATGCCAGCATTACCCCCAGAAAAAGGAGGAGCATGCCGCCCACTTTGAGGATGGTTTCCCCAGGTGCCTGTTTTTTTATCATACTGTTTTCTCCCCATTTAAATATTCATCTGCGTTATTTTCCAAATTTGAATGGCTCACTTAACTGCCAGAAAAATATCGGACAGACATCATGTCAATGTCTGCCCGGTACTTTCATTCATTCTATTATGCATCCAGAAGGAATGCCTTGTAAGCCTTATAAGCTTCGTATACATCTGCCTTGCTTGTAACCTCCCACGGTGCATGCATGCTGAGAACAGATACGCCGCTGTCGATTACTTCCATTTCATAAAGAGCAGCAATATAAGCGATGGTTCCGCCGCCGCCCACATCTACCTTGCCAAGCTCTGCAGTCTGGAAAAATACATTGTGATCGTTGAAAATCTTGCGGACTCTTGCCACATACTCAGCGTTGGCATCATTGGAACCGGATTTTCCGCGGGCTCCAGTAAACTTGTTCAGCACAATACCTCTTCCAAGATATGCAGAATTCTTTTTCTCAAAAGCTTCTGCAAATGCAGGATCATATCCAGCACTTACATCAGAGGAGAGCATGCTGGAATTCTTCAGCGCCTTTCTCAGTCTCAGGTCAGAATACTGTCCCAGTGCATCCAGAACATCTGCTACGCTGTTCTCAAAGAAACGGGACTGCATACCGGTAGCTCCTACGCTTCCGATCTCTTCCTTATCAACCAGCAGACAGCAGCTTGTACGCTTTGGAGCTTTCATCTCAAGAAGAGCCAGAAGGGAAGTGTATGCGCAAACTCTGTCATCCTGTCCGTAACCAGCAATCATGCTGCGGTCAAGTCCGCAGTCACGGGCCTTGCCAGCCGGCACAATTTCAAGCTCTGCGGAAAGGAAATCTTCCTCTTCCACACCATATTTCTCATTCAGGATGCGAAGAACATTCTCTTTCACAGCTTCTTTCTTCTTATCATCCGGAAGATCTGCAAGAGGACGGCTTCCAATGAGGATATCTAGCTTCTCACCCTCTACAACCTCGGAAGCTTTCTTTGCCATCTGCTGTCCTGCAAGATGAATCAGAAGGTCTGTGATATAAAGAACCGGATCTTCCTCATCCTCACCGATTGTTACATTCACAACGGTTCCGTCCTTCTTCACGATTACGCCGTGCATTGCCATAGGAAGGGCAACCCACTGGTATTTCTTCACACCGCCATAATAATGGGTGTCAAGATATGCAAGGTCTGTATCCTCATATAACGGATTCTGCTTGATATCCAGTCTTGGGGAATCGATGTGCGCGCAAAGGATATTCATACCTTCTGCCAGATCGTCCTCTCCAATATGATACAGGGCAATGATCTTCTTCATGCCAACTGTGTAAACCTTATCTCCTGCTTTGAGAGCCTCGCCTTTTTTCACCTTTTCTTCCAGGGAAACATAACCAGCCTCTTCGGCTTCTTTCACGATCTGTGTGATGCACTCACGCTCTGTTTTTCCCACATTTAAGAAATGACGGTATTTCTTTGCTACATCTTCCAGCTGATTCATATCAGCCTCGGAATATGAAAGCCATGCATTTGGACGTTCCATAAATCTATATCCACCTTTCTTCTGTTATCCTTGCAACACCAGGCCAATTCCAGAGCATGCAAACCGCAGAAATCATTTTTTCCACCGCTCTGGTCCCGGCGTTTTCCTCATCCAAAGTTCATTATAACGTATAACGAACCAAAAAGCTACTGACAAATGTGCTTTCCTGCACAAACTGATGGAGGTTTATTCCTGCACGCATGGGCAGCGCCGCGACAGTATTTCGCGTTTATGGTCTTCTGTAACGGTTGAAGCAGGCGTAAATTTCCTGTCTGCGGGGTACCGCATAGCCACAGGAAATGTAACCTTCTGCAAGGAAAGACATGTCTTCTTTTTCCAGTCGGTCACACAGAATCTCCACAATCTCCGGCAGGGTTCTTTTCCCGTCGATCAGTTTCTCTACGGCATACTTCAGAAGCCCGCCAAGGGCCTGGGTCTGCTCGCTGTCGATCAGCTGCTCAATATACCGCAGATCCACGTCCTGTTTGCCAATGGAAAAACCATCACGGCCGTGTACTTTTACCTTCAGGCGCTCTGGTTTATCCTGGGGCTTGAAATAGCCGTAATAGTCCTTTTTGGGGCTTTTGGACGGTGCCGCCTTGGACATGATCCGATGGCTGTGAGGCAGGCAGAATTCGGATGCTGTGCTTTCATTTAAAGGATAGTCCCCGCAAAGCTTCCGCGCCTTATCCGTAATATCTACAGGCCTGTAATTGTCCATCTGAATCACCGTATCCGCAATATGGAAAAATGCGCCGGAGCTTCCGGCCACCAAAATAGTAGAAATCCCTGCTTTCTCATACAGGTCACGGGCACGCTCCAGAAATGGAGTGATGGGCTCTTTTTCCCGGCTGATCACCCGCTGCATAAAGGCATCCCGTACCATAAAATTGGTTGCAGAGGTATCCTCATCCAACAGGAAAACATGGCTTCCCGCCTCGATTCCCTCCACAATTCCAGCTGCCTGGGAAGTACTTCCGCTGGCATCCTCTGTAGAAAAACAACTGGTGTCTTTTTTGTTTGGAAGATCATTGATGAACAGGGAAATATCCACATCCTTTATAAATCGTCCGTCCTCAGAACGCAGCTTCTGGGCAGTGGAATCGGTAATCACATATTCCCTGCCATCCCCCTGGATATGATTGTATACGCCCAGTTCCAGAGCATTCAAAAGGGTAGATTTGCCGTGATAGCCTCCGCCGACAATCAAAGTGATTCCTTTCGGAATTCCCATGCCTGTGATCCTTCCTTTGTGAGGAAGCTCCATGGTCACCCGCAGGCTTTCCGGGGAAGAAAAGTCCACGCAGTTTTTCATCGGTCTGGAAGAAATTCCGCTTTCTCTTGGCAAAACCGCGCCATCGTTTACAAAAGCCGCAAGGGAACGTCTGGAAATCTCCTCACGGATAAACTGCTGATCTTCTGCCAGAAATATGGCATTTTCCAGATCTTTTCCACTTAAATTCCGGTAGAAGAATGCTTTTTCCACACAAACAGGGAGAAACTCAAAGAAAATCTTCTCCAATTCACCTGAATTGATGGTTCGTCCATTCGCCGGGAATCCCACGAAAAATCTGGCAATGATTCCCTGCTCTGTAATCTCACAGGCAGTTCGCTCCAGAACCTCCTGTCCGCACTTCGTCACAGAAATCAGACCGCTTTTCCCGGAACCTTTGGCGCGGAATGTATAGCGGTTCACCTGCTGCTCAAACTGGCGGGTAAGATAATCCGCAAGCGTAATTCTGGTAAGATGATCTTTATAATACGCAGCGGGAAAGCCTGCTGCCTTATGGGAAATTTTTACGCTCACATGAGATGGGGATGCAAAGGGATCTCCCTGTACATGGTCGATTGCTAAAATATATTTCTGAAACTGGTAAACACCTTTCAAAGACTTGTAAGCAGGATAGCTCTTTCGGTTAATAGACCGCAGAAGCTCCTGCAGCTGAATTGCTGACTGCATATGGATCCTCCATTTTTTTGCATATTTTATTATAAAATGCCAATACTGCTATCCCCTAGTGTGCCGACAAGTTGATTCTTGTAACAATCTTGCAGGATAAATTTTTTATTTCAAGGCGGAGGAAGGAGGCGTAGCGGTGGCTACGGCGACCGACGACAACGCAGAAATAAGAAATTTAGACGCAAGATTGTTCTAGAAATCAGCTTGTCGGTACACTAGCAGCATTTAGCTTAATTGCTCAGGCATAATATTGTCTGTATCCTTTACTATAGTCAATCCTTCAGAACTTGTCCAGATATGCTTTTGCACAACGTAAAACCACCGCCCAGTCGACGTTCTTGCCAACAGACGGTGGTTTATTTATACATTTTTAGGGAAAGGAAAGAGTTTTTCTTAAGAGTTCTCTCTCTTAAGATGTATATATCATATCGCATAAATGTGAGAAATATTTGTCCAAATTCTAATAATTTTATAAAATTTCTAAAATGAAAATAATGAACTCGTAACTGAATACGAAACTTGCTATTACTGACTCTGTTTTTCCCTGTCGCCTATAACACAAATGGAATTTTTATTCAATAAAAAGTTCTTAATCGTGTCTCTGGTCTTTATTTCCATAGGCTTCGCAGAATCTTGCGGCGAAAGCCGGCGGCTCGTTGTTGGCATACAGGTGAGAAATATCACCGAAAGCGCTCATACGGAAGGCAGCGATGCCCTGACGGCGTTCTTCGGTTGTCAGGGTTGTCACAGATGAGGGCGCAGCTACACAGCCATGCCATAACACCATGGGAGATACATTCAGCAGATGGCTGAGAAGCACGCATTCCAGTCCGAAATGACAGAAGAAAATAATGGTGTCGTTATTTTCCTCATTTACTTTATAATAATGGCCTTCTCTCTCATAACCATGCTTTGCCAGAACCTTATCGAATTCTCCGGTCACATGATCGTACATTTCCTTCACATGACCTTCCTGCATGGCCTCGTTCTCAAACCAGTGGTCATACTGGAAAAAGCGCTCGTCTGCCATCCAGTCCTGGGGCAGCCAGTCCCATGCAATAATTTTCTTATCCTTCACATCCGGGCGCCAGATCTGGCAGGGGAATTCCTGAAGCCACTCACATACCACTGCGGTTCTTCCCATTTTTTTCAGGGTTGGGGCTGCGGTGTCCCTGGCTCTTCCAAGAGGTGATACATAAAATGCCTTCACATCCAGCTTAGAAAGCTTCTGGGAAAGATATTCCACCTCTTTCCAGCCTTTTTCCGTAAGGGAATCTATATCATAATCCGGATCACCATGGCGCACAATCAATACTTTCATAATGTCACTCCTCGTTTTTTATTATTAACGATTTTAGCATATCTTCACAGATAATTCACCATGATTTTCTGTTCATTCAAAAGAAACATCCGCGCTGCTGCCAGAAATCTCCCGGATTTTTTCTGCCAGTATCTTCGCTGCCTTTTTGTGAGACAGATGTCCCGGATGCTCTCTGGATTGCATGCCCTTATTTTTCTTAAAAAATCAATCACAGCCTTTTCAACCTTTTCCATATCCCGGGTGCCGCTGCCGTCATTGGTTCCCAGGTTTACCACAACTACATCTGGCTGGAACTTCTGGAAATCCCATTTTTCCAGAGCGCCCAGTTCTTTATTTCGCTCACCATTTAAAAGGCCGCACACCTGCTCATAATACAGCGGAATCGCCTGCTGCTCATTGCCTTCCCAGGAACAGAAAACGCCCCAGCCGCTCTGGCTGATGCAGTGATATACCGCCCCAAGCTCTTTTGCTGCCATATATGCATAATGATCCACTGCATTGAAGCAGAATGAATTCCAGGTCATCTCCTTCTCTGCGCCGCTGCATCCTTCCCCGGAAGTAATACTGTCCCCAATCACTTCCATTCTAAGCTTTGGCTCCTCAAGCGGGAAAAATTCACCGTCTGTCTCAACACTTAGCACCTGAAGCAATGTTTTCTCATCTGTAGGAAATGCAGGTGTATCCCTAAGAAACTTTACATTTCTTACCTTGTCCCCTTCCATATTACGGAAAAGACAGATTTCTGTTGCTCTTACATTCAATTCAATTCCGGAGGCTGTCCAGAATAAGGTAACGGTCTCCAGACTGTCGTTGGTTCTTCCAAGTACTCTTAAATATGGAAAAGATATTTATCCAAAAGCCAAAAAAGAGTTATTGCAATATGGCTTCCCAGCAGTTTTCTGCTTCTGGCACAGCCACACTTGCAATAACTCTTTTCCTGTTTTAACTTTACAAAATTCCTGTTGTCGCAGCAACAGTGTCTTTGAGCATTCCAAGCCCCTTCAGCAGATTGATGGTATCCCGCACTCCTGCCGCATAGGACAGATCAGAATACCTCTCATCCCTTGTCTGCATGCAGGCGATATAATCGTCAATTACACGCTTCACAGTATGAGGGAGCTGCAGCTGTTCGTATCTGCCTTCCAGATATTTCAGATCTTCATTGTCCTGTTTGATATAGGAATCCTCTTCATCTACTCTATCCTGTTCCTTTACCATCTTCTCAATATTTTGAAGCATGATCATTCTTGTTGTCATTTCCATTGTATTTTCCTCCTGATATGTACTGATTACGCACAGTTCATTAGTAGCTTACTATTTTTCCCTTGCACTTTCCGTCATTATTCTACTTTTTATATCAGAATTTTGCAACAAGAATCGTCCGACAACTTGTACTATAATTCGACAAAAGAGGTCCATCCGGCACTGCTCATACTCCGCAAAAGTCACTGGCATACAGGCTTTCAAGGCATGCCTGTACGTCTTCTTTTTTCATGCATTCAATGGTCCAGGTACGCCCCTGATCCTGGGGCAAAAGCTTCAGGACTTCTTTCCATGGAAGATTTCCCTTTCCCAGACCAATATGAGAATCCCGGTCACCGCAGTTGTCATGGACATGGGCATGAGACACATAAGGTGCCAGATTTTCCGCCCATTTTCGAGCATCTACGGTGGAATAGCAGTGCGCATGTCCTATATCCAGGCAAAGCTTGAAATTGGGCTGATTTACCCGCTGGTAAACATCCAGAAGCAGTTCCCAGTCGTTATCAAACACATTTTCCAGAACAATCTCGATTTCCCGCCTATCCTCCATAAATTCCTGCCAGAAAACAGACACATGATCTGCCCAGCCTTCTTTGTAATAGGCATACGGGTTCATTCCTGAGTGAAAAACGATCTTCTTTGCACCAAGCTCCAGCCCGGCCTCATAGCACTGGGAAAAACGGGTCATGGTGGCTTCCCTTACCAGACTGTCGTAAGCGCAGGGATTCACATCCAGAAATGGGCCGTGCAGAATCAGTTGGTCCGTTCCCATATATTTTAATTTTTCCCGACAATACTCTATAGACCTGGAAAGCTGATCCAGGTTGTCCGAAATGGAAAAATCAATGCTCTCCACTCCTACACCGTATTTTTCCACAAAGAATTTCATTTTCTCATCCGGAATGAGATGACTGATGTATATCATTTTTGTTCTCCGTTACAATTTCGTTATTTTTCCATTGGGGCAATACAGCTTTGATTTTACTGCCAGTCCCCGGCATTGAATTTTTCAAAAAAATGGATTTCTTTTGTCTTCTGTATTTCCTCCAGGCGTTTCTGCAGCTTCCCATGTGTGAAATCCTGAGTCCTGATGTTCCTGTGAATGTAAAGTTCTCCCTTCACATGCTCCAGGCCATCCAGATTGCGGATGTTTGCTTCTCCGAAAGGAATGTCCGCAACGATCACCGCGTCTGCATCTTTCATCAGCTCCAGATTTTTCTCCTGCTCTTCTGGACCTACTGTCTGGAAGGAATTAATCTCAATCCTTGGGATCCCCAGATATTCGCAGATCTCGGCATCATCGCTTTCCCGGTTCACAACTCCAGCGCTGACAAAGTGTCCCATATTGGTCAGCTGTTCCAAAATACGCACGCCGCCTTTTTCCCCGCAAATCACGTGGATCCTAAGAGGCTTCGCAGTCTGTTTCTCGTCCATGACGCGAATGGGAATAATTTCCCGGCGATTGATAATTTCCCGTGGGGGCCCGTCGGCTTTCACTTTTCCGTCCTTCAAAATTACGATTCTGCTGCAGAATCTGGATGCCAGATTGATATCGTGAAGAACTGCCAGCACTGTGATATGCTCTTTCTCGTTCAGCTGACGGATCAGTTCCATTACTTCAATCTGATGATGCAGATCCAGTGCAGATGTAGGCTCGTCCAAAAGGATAATGTCAGGCTGTTGGTTAATGGCTCTTGCAAGGATCACACGCTGGCGCTCACCGCCGCTTAACTGGTTATAAAGCCGATTTCGGAACATATCTGTCTTGGTCAGTTTCATGGCGCGCTCTGCGATTTCCCGATCTTCCTGGCTTTCACGATGGCGAAAATCGATGTAGGGATTTCGCCCCATCATTACAATATCCTCTACAGTAAAATCATAGTCCACATAATAGGACTGCGGAACCACAGCTACCATCTGCGCACGCTCCCGGGCTTTCAGCTTCCTGCTGTTTTTTCCGCAGATCTCAATCTCACCGCCTGTAAGGGGAAGAAGGCCGGACACACATTTGATCAGGGTAGATTTGCCTGTTCCATTAGAGCCGATTAACGCCACATACTCGCCTTTTTTCACCTGAAAGCTTACATCCTGCAGCACCACTTTTTCCCCATATCCTACTGCCGCATGAGAAAAGGAAAGCATTGTCTGATTTTCATTTTTCATACTACTCCCCCTCCCTTCTTAGATTTTCGAAGCAGATACAGGAAAAATGGACCGCCAAATACCATAGATACCGGAAGCAGCCTGCGGTGCTTGGGGCCTGTGAGCAGGCGTACCACATGGGGAACTACCAGGCCTACAAAGCCAATGATTCCGGTAACAGAAATCACCGATGCAGTGAGAAGACTGGACGCGAACAGGACTTTTCTTTTTACTAATTCAATATTTACACCTAACTGGGTTGCTGTTTCTTCTCCAGTGAGCATTACATCCAGTTCCCGGCAGGAAAGCAGCATGATCACAAGTCCGATGAGCACCCAGGGCAGCACTGCCGCAATCTGGTTCCAGCCTTTTCCATTCAAAGTTCCCATGGTCCAGAACATAATCTGATCCATGCTCTGTTTGTTCATCATCATGATAAAGGACATCAGTGCAGAAAGTGTGGAGTTGATTGCCACTCCCGACAGCAGCAGGGTTGCCACTGGAACTCGCCTGCCCACCCGGGAAATACTGTATACCAGGAATAATGTGGCAAAGGAGCCTGCAAATGCCAGAAGCATGGTGCTGTTAAACACGCCTATGCGAAATGTAAAATGGCATACGATTCCTACAGCAGCGCCCAAAGCGGCTCCTGATGAGATGCCCAGCACAAAGGGATCTGCCATTGGATTTTTGAAAATGCCCTGGTATCCGGCTCCGCTTACCGCAAGGGCAGCTCCGGTTATGAAACCCAGAATAATTCTGGGAAAACGAATGTTCCAGATGATAGTAATATTGCCTTTTGAGATTTCTTCCAGACTTACATTAAGATGAAACAGTTTGTTCAGCAAAATGCGGTTTGCATCACTTATGGATACAGAAGCTGCACCTGTAATGGTACATACCCAGACAATTCCAAGACAAAGAAGAACAGCCAGCACAAGAAATCCGGTTTTGCTTTTTTTGTTTTTCATATAGTTTTCCTTTTTGTATTTGGAAGCCTTCTGAATTCTTAAATATGATGATACAAAAGCAGGGGCAAATTCCTTGCCCCTTACTTTGTACTTCCATTATTAAATTTCAGAATTCCAATATTTACTCTGCGATTTCCGGATAAACAAGCTCAGCAAGTACTTTTAAGCCTTCTACGTAACGCGGGCCTGGTCTCTGGATCATGTCGCCTTCTATGCTGGAACCATCGATATAGATGAATCCGCCGTCTTCATTCAGGCATGCCAAATCAGAAAGTCCTGCAGTCTGCTGTACATCCTCAAGTGTGGAATACAGGGAAATGTATACGTCCGGATTTGCTTCCACAACTGCTTCTGCGGAAAGCTGCGGCCATGCGCTGTCTGCATCGGCTGCCACATTCTCTACCTTGATCATCTGCATGGAATTGTCCAGAAGTGAAGATGGTCCGGCGCTGTAAAGGCTTCCTATATCGATAAATGCGCTTTTCTCTTCTTTCACATTCTCAAGCTCTGCGCTTAAGTCTGTCCACTCATCTTCCATGTTCTTTACAACTTCTTCTGCCTCTGCATCATGTCCGATGAGCTTTCCAAGTGTCTCGATGTTTTTCTCTGTGGACTCCAGATCACTTGCATTTGTGATAAAAATGGCGGTTCCGTTTTCTTCTAACTGCTGACGGATGTTGTCATCGATGAATCCGGATGCTACAACAAGATCTGGGGATTTGGATAAGATCAGCTCCATGTTTGGTTCCATGTATGTTCCGATAGAATCTACATCTGCAGCTTCTTCCGGATAATTGCAGTAGTCTGTTCTTCCAGTTACAGAATCGCCTGCTCCAAGAGCAAACAGGATCTCAGTGTCCACTGGTGCAAGAGATACAATGCTCTCTGGTGCTTTCTCCAGTGTAACTTCATTGCCAAAGTCGTCCATTACTGTAACAGGAAAAGCGTCTGTTTCCGCAAAGACAGTTGCACCTGATACCCAGACTGCACCTAATAAGGCAGTTGCTGCTGCAAATAATGTAGCTTTTTTCATTTTGGAAAATTCCTCCTGTAGGTTCATTTTATTTTTATCCGCGTATCTTTTATTGTACCTTATCTAAAGGGATAAAGCTAGTGTGCCGACAAGTTGATTCTTGTAGCAATCTTGCAGGATAAATTTTTTATTTCAAGGCGGAGGAAGGAGGCGTAGCGGTGGCTACGGCGACCGACGACAACGCAGAAATAAGAAATTTAGACGCAAGATTGTTCTAGAAATCAACTTGTTGGCACACTAGAAACTGACATAGAAAGAAACAGGAACAGGTGATTCAATGGATGCTGCGAAAAACAAAAAGGCAGGTGCCAGGTCAGCAAAGAAGAAAAAAGGCCTTGCCTATGAAATCCGAAAAGCACTGAAAATCGGGAAATCGGACTACTATGACTTCAATCTGGTAGCGGTCATTATCCTGATCATGTGCTTCGGTCTTATTATGCTTTACAGTACAAGCTCCTACATGGCACAGATCAATGAAGGGGACGATATGTTTTATTTCAAGAAGCAGGCTCTTTACAGCATAGGCTGTCTTGTGATGGCAATTATGGAGTCTCATTTTGACTATCATCTTCTGCAGAAAATCCCTATGATGATCTATTTTGCAGCTGTGGTGCTGATGGTACTTGTTAAAACGCCTCTTGGAGTAACCTCCCACGGTGCCAGAAGATGGCTGAAGTTAGGAGTTCAGTTCCAGCCTGCAGAGGTCGCCAAGATCGCGGTGATCATCTGTCTGTCCTATCTGATCGTGAAAATGGGCAAGCGTGTGAAAACCTTAAAGGCATCTATGGTACTTCTCGGGGTCGGAGGCTTCCAGGCATTTCTTGCATACTGGCTGACACAGAACTTAAGTACTGCTATTATTATTTTCGGAATTACAGTTGGTCTGGTATTTATTGCACATCCAAAGACCAAGCCTTTTATTCTCGTGGCAGCAGTGGGAGTCGTTCTGGCAGCAATCCTGGTGTATGTTGTTTCCCGCATGGATGTAGTAGAGGGAAGCTTCCGTCTGCGCCGTATCCAGGTATGGCTTCACCCGGAGGCAGATGCAAGCGGAGACGGCTATCAGACTCTGCAGGCCCTTTATGCCATTGGTTCCGGCGGCTTTTTTGGAAGAGGGCTTGGAAACAGTATCCAGAAGTTAGGAAGCGTGCCTGAGGCACAGAACGATATGATCTTTTCCATTATCTGCGAGGAACTGGGAATCTTTGGGGCACTTATGGTGCTGGCCCTGTTTGCCTATCTTTTGTACAGACTGTTTTTTATTGCCCAGAATGCACCGGATCTGTTCGGTTCCATGCTGGTAAGCGGTGTGTTTATACATATTGCCCTTCAGGTCATTATGAACGTGGCGGTTGTGCTGAATCTGATGCCGAACACAGGTGTTACCCTGCCCTTTATCAGCTATGGAGGAACCTCGGTTTTGTTCCTGATGGCAGAGATGGGACTGGCCCTCAGCGTGGCGAGACAGATTAAATTCCAGGAACCGGAATTTATACTATAATTCTCTTGACAAATGCGCCACCAGATTATATACTTTCCGCAGTGTATGAAATACGGCGCAAGAGAAGCCGAGAACCTGGCTGCGAAATCATGTGAAGAATGATTTTGATGCATCGCGAAGGGCGTAACTGTGAGGGTGATGAACGGTTACGATATTTATTTAAAGGAGAATGAACAATGTTAGAAAAGATGAGTGAAATGATCGCAGAGCAGCTTAACTGCGACGCAGAGACAATTACCGCAGATACTTCTTTTAAGGATGACTTAGGAGCAGATTCCCTTGACCTCTTCGAGCTTGTTATGGCTCTGGAAGATGAGTACAACATTGAGATCCCGGCAGAGGAGCTTACAGAGCTGAATACAGTTGGCGACGTAATCGACTACCTGAGAGATAAAGGAATCGACGCATAATTTTTACGCGCGCTGATCTCCCTGAGGCGGACCTGCTTCGGGGAGATTTTTTTCGGCATTTCCCAGAAATTTTGTCCGGGAAAGCCTATAGACATTTTTTAACCTTTAGGTATATAATAATGTTAGGGTCAAAAAGTCTTTTGCCCCTGATATCATATAATGGGAAAAGACAGAAAAGATGCGGCGCGACACCCATTTTGAGAAATCTGCCAGAGCCTTTTTCAAACGTGCTCCAGGGCAGGTATCGATAGCGGGAAACAGCCGCAAATAAAGAAACAGGAGAAACAATTATCATGACGAAGATCAGAACCAGATTTGCACCAAGCCCTACAGGCAGAATGCATGTTGGAAATTTACGAACCGCGTTATACGCATATCTTATTACCAAGCATGAAGGCGGAGATTTCATTCTCCGTATTGAAGATACAGACCAGGAGCGCTATGTAGAGGGCGCTGTTGACATTATTTACCGCACCATGGAGAAGACAGGCCTTCTTCATGACGAGGGACCGGATAAGGACGGCGGATACGGACCGTACGTACAGAGCGAGCGCCAGGCACAGGGCATTTACCTGAAATATGCCAAACAGCTTGTAGACCAGGGAGACGCTTACTACTGCTTCTGCCAGAAGGAAGAGCTGGAGAGCATGAAGCGCGTAGTTGCAGGCAAGGAGATCTCTATCTATGACAAACGCTGCCTGAAGCTTTCCAAGGAAGAAGTACAGCGCCGTCTGGATGCAGGCGAGCCCCATGTAATCCGTTTCAACATGCCTACAGAAGGAACAACCACCTTCCATGATGTAATCTACGGAGACATCACAGTAAACAACGAGGAGTTGGAGGATCTGATCCTGATCAAATCCGACGGATACCCAACCTATAACTTTGCCAACGTTGTAGACGACCATCTGATGGGAATCACCCACGTAGTAAGAGGAAACGAGTACCTTTCTTCCTCTCCGAAATACAACCGTATTTACGAAGCCTTCGGATGGGAAATCCCTACCTACGTACACTGCCCGCTGATCACAGACGAGACACATGCCAAGCTGTCCAAGCGTTCTGGACATTCTTCCTACGAGGATCTTCTGGACCAGGGATTCGTTTCTGAGGCAATTGTAAACTACGTTGCACTTCTTGGATGGAGCCCGGCAGACAATAACGAGATCTTCAGCCTCCAGGAACTGGTTGAGAAATTTGATTACCACCACATCAACAAGTCCCCGGCTGTATTTGATATCAACAAGCTTCGCTGGATGAACGGCGAGTATATCAAGAAAATGGATCCGGAAGTATTCTATGAGAAAGCACTTCCATACATGAAGCAGGTTCTCACAAAGGACTTCAACTTTAAGAAGATCGCAGGTATGGTTCAGACCAGAATCGAGACCTTCCCGGATATCCCGGCGCTCATCGATTTCTTTGAGGCTGTTCCGGAGTACGACGCATCCATGTACTGCCACAAGAAAATGAAAACAAACGAAGAGACTTCCCTTACCGTACTCAAGGAAGCTCTTCCGGTTCTGGAGGCACAGGAGGATTACACCAACGATCCGCTTTTTGCTTCCTTAAGTGAATTTGTCAAGGAGAAAGGCTACAAGAACGGTTATGTAATGTGGCCGCTTCGTACAGCTGTTTCCGGCAAGCAGATGACTCCTGCAGGCGCTACTGAGATCATGGAGATCATCGGCAAGGAGGAGACCCTCCGCCGTGTAAACGCAGCTATTGAAAAGCTTGAAAATCTGTAATGAAAAGAAATCCATCTCAATTAAGAGCAATCGCTCACCTGTCAGGACCTATGATGGTTCTGGCAGGCCCCGGTTCGGGGAAAACCTCAGTGATCGTTGAAAGAACTGCATATATGACTGGTGAGGGCAAAATACCCGGATCCTCTGTTCTTGTTGTGACCTTTTCCAGGTCTGCTGCCAGAGAAATGAAGGAGCGCTTCCTGAAATTTACAAGACAGGCCTCTACGGATGTGACCTTCGGAACCTTCCACGGCGTGTTTTACGGCATTTTAAAGCATGCCTACGGGCTTGGCGCGGGAAATATTCTCTCTGAGGAGGAAAAGTACGCCATTTTGAAGGAAATGACCCTGGAATACGGACAGGAGCTGGCCCAGGAAGGGGATTTCCAGGAGGATGTGGCAAAGGAGATCAGCGTGGTAAAAGGAAACCGGATCGCCCTGGATCACTATTATTCCTCCTGCTGCCCGGATGATGTGTTCCGGCAGATTTACACAGGCTATCAGAAAATCCTGCGTGAAAGGCGGAAACTGGATTTTGATGACATGCTTCTTTGCTGTTACCAGTTGTTTGACAGGAGAAAGGATATTCTGGCAGCGTGGCAGAATAAGTTCCGGTACATTATGGTGGATGAGTTCCAGGACATTAATCACCTCCAGTACGACATTGTGCGTATGCTGGCAAAGCCAAGGGACAATCTTTTCATTGTGGGGGATGACGACCAGTCCATCTACCATTTCCGCGGCGCCAAGCCGGAAATCATGCTGAACTTTACCAAAGATTATCCAAAGGCGGAGACTGTGCTTCTGAACATCAATTACCGCTGTACCAAAAACGTGCTTCAGGCTGCCATGAACGTGGTGGACTGCAACAAAAAACGTTTCCAGAAGCAGCTGTCTACTCCAAATGAACAGGGAAAGCCTGTGCGCATGATGGAGTTTGACAATCCGAGGGAAGAGTATATGAGAGTTTCCGCTTTTCTGAAAAAGCGCCTGGATGCAGGGGAAGACCTGGAGAATACGGCAGTTCTTTTCCGCACCAACCAGGAGGCAGAGGGGCTTGTAGGCGCCCTGATGGAGTATCAGATTCCTTTTACCATGAAAGAACAGCTGCCCAATCTGTTCCGCCACTGGATCAGCCGGAATATGATGGCGTACCTTGAGATGGCAGCAGGAGACCGAAACAGAAAGACGTTTCTGGAAATCATGAACCGCCCGAACCGCTACATTGCAAGGGATGCCCTTACATCTGCTACTGTTTCTTTTGATGCCCTGCAGGAATTTTACAAGGACAAGGACTGGATGTGCGACCGGATCACCACCCTGGAAACCCATCTTCGGATCCTTTCCACCCTGGCACCTTATGCGGCTGTGAATTTCATACGAAAGGGAATGGGCTACGAGCAGTACTTAATGGAGTATGCCCAGTACCGGAAAATCCGCCCGGAGGAGCTTCTTGAGGTCCTTGACCGGATCCAGGAGAGCACCAAGGGGATGAAAACCCTGGAAGAGTGGCAGGCCTACATTGAGGATTACACAAAAAAGCTTGCCGAGCAGGCGAAAAAGCAGGAAAAGAAACGGGAGGGAATTGTGGTGTCCACCCTTCATGCAGTAAAGGGCCTTGAGTACGACAAGGTTTACATTATGAATGTAAATGAGGGCAGCATCCCCTACAAAAAGGCGGTTCTGGAGGAAGCCCTGGAAGAGGAGCGCAGGCTTTTCTATGTGGGAATGACCCGTGCGAAAAAAGAACTGACCCTGTGCTATGTGAGACGGCAGTATGAGAAGGAAAGAGACCCATCCAGATTTCTGGAGGAAACCGGTCTGTAATATTTCCCCTTGTAAACACCAGGAATATAAAGTATAATGTGGAATGTTGTGCGAAACAGTACAGCATTGCAGCAAATGAGAAACAGAACCATTTGTCTGCCGTGAAAAGGCAGGCAGTGACCAGTTGCAAAAAGCAGTGGAGATAAATGACGAAAAAACTGAAATGGAGAAACCGCTTATTCTGGATCCGGATCCTGATCATGATCCTGGTCCTTGCGGGTTCTTACTGCGCTTATGCGTTTATATACAGAGGAAGAAATGAGCCGCCTGCCAAGCGGAAGGTTACCAACCAGGAGGCGGCCTATTACACCTTAAGAGGGCAGATCCAGATGCTTTCCCAGAAGGAAGAGCTGATGGCATTTGCCTTTGATGATCGGAAAAAAGAGCGGGAATACGGAACCTATATCATTCCCGGATTGAAATCAACCAGAACCCTTCTTACCAGCGAGGGTGATATGCCGGCCATGTGCACCACTATGACGCCTCAGGGGCTGGCTGTAACGGAAGACTATGTTTTTGTAAGTGCCTACTGTCATGCGAAGAAGCATAACTCTGTGATCTACATGATCGATAAGGAGTCACACAGATTTATTAAAGAAATTGTTTTGCCCGGACAGCCTCATGTGGGCGGTCTGGCCTATGACAGCGAGCACCAGATTCTGTGGTATTCCTCCAATACCCAGGAGCTTGCCCAGGCGGTAAGCCTTACCATGGAATCCATCAAGAATTATGACTATGATAAGAGCCAGCGTCCCATTGCGACCAACCAGATCGCCAGTCTTTACGGAATCGTAAGGGATTCCTTTATGACCTTTTATGAGGGTTGCCTGTACGTTGGCTGTTTTACTAAATATACGGAAAGCGCCATTGCAAGATACGCAGTGGACGATGAGGGAAATTTGATCAATACCATGGATGAGGGACTTGGAATGAACTTCGAGATAGCAGTGCCTCTTGATTATTCCACCATCTCCGAGCAGGCACAGGGAATGACCTTCTATAATGACAAGCTGCTGTTGTCCCATTCCTTTGGAATTCTGCCTTCCCGCGTGGTATTTTACGAGAAATCCGACAAGCGTCTTTACGTAGATGAAAATTCAGCCATCAGCTATCGTTTCCCGGAGCGGATCGAGCAGATCTTTGTGGACGGGGACGATCTGTATGTGCTGTTTGAATCCGCTGCCTATGCATACAGCGCAGCATCCGTGAATATAGTGGACAGGGTATTAAAGCTGAGCCTTCCAAGAATGGAAGAATACCAGAAAAGTACCCAGAACTCTGTAAGCCAGTACTAGAGCTTTTTTCAAACACGTTCTAATGTGCATGAATCCGGGATTGTCCACATATATTAAAATTGAGAGGTGATACAAGATAGAAGCAGAGCAGATCCAGAACCTGTTTGCAGGCAATATCCGCAGACTGTTGATAAATGCAGACCTTGATTATGACAAAATATACGAGATCCGCCTGAGAGTGGGGCGCCCCCTGTTTTACACCTATGACGGCGGTGAGGGGTTTCTCACTGACGAGGACGGCAAATATGTGGTGACCCGGGAAGATTTAAAGGAAACCATGGAGTACGTAAGCGGCTACTCCTTGTATTCTTATGAGGATGAGGTCCGCCAGGGCTTTCTCACTGTTCAGGGCGGCCACAGGGTAGGCGTTACCGGAAAGGTAATCCTGGATGGAAATGAGATCCGGGGAATGAAATATATTTCCTGCATCAATGTGCGCCTTGCCCATGAGGTGGTAGGCTGTGCAGACCCGGTGATGCCTTACATCCGAAAAAGAGACTGGGTGGCCCACACTCTGATCGTTTCCCCGCCAAGGGGAGGCAAAACCACTCTGCTTCGTGACATTATCCGCCAGCTCAGCAACGGGAAAGAAAAATTCCCGGGAATGACAGTGGGAGTTGTGGACGAGAGAAGTGAGCTTGCAGGGTCCTATCAGGGCGTTCCCCAGAATGACCTTGGCATGCGCACCGATGTGCTGGACGGCTGTCCCAAAGCGGAAGGCATGGAGATGCTGATCCGTTCCATGTCCCCGGCAGTTGTAGCTGTAGATGAGCTGGGACGGGAAGAAGATTTCAAGGCCGTGGAATCGGTGATCCACAGCGGCTGCAAGGTGATTGCAACAGCTCACGGCAATTCCATTGAGGATGTGATCCAGCAGCCCTTATTTGAAAATCTGGTGCGAAGACGGGTGTTTGAGCGCTACATTTTCCTGAATAGGGGAGATCATGCAGGAACCATACAGGGAATCTATGACAGAAACGGGAGGCGTTGTTGAAAACAACAGGGATCATTCTGATCATTTTTTCAGGAACCGGTCTTGGGCTTTGCAAAAGCATGGAGTTGTCTGGAAGACTGAAAATACTGGAGAGGCTGGCTCAGCTTCTTCTGCTGTTAAAGGGAGAAATCCGCTGCACGGGAGCTTCTCTTGAGGATGCCTTTTTAGATGTGGCGAAAAAGATGCCGGGAGAGTACAGGCTGTTTCTGGAAGAGACGGCCGGAAGGATCGGGGAGAGATCCGGCATTGCCTTTGAAGTTATTTTCCGGGAATGTGCCTTTAAGTGCCTGCCTATGGAGAAAATTTCGCCGGAAGAGCAGGAGTGCTTTCTTTCTCTTGGTGAAAAGCTGGGATATCTGGACAAAGAGATGCAGGTGGCGCAGCTGACCCTTCTGGAAGAGGAATTAAGGGAACGGATCCGGGAACTGAAAAGCGGGATGCCGAAGCGGCAGAAAATGTACCAGAGCATGGGAATTCTGGGCGGGATTCTGCTTGCTGTGCTGATGTGGTGATGCCAGAAAGGAGGAGCCCTTGGAAGTCAGTATTATTTTTAAAATTGCTGCTGTAGGGATCCTGGTCTCTGTACTTTCCCAGGTGCTCAAGCACAGCGGCAGGGAGGAACAGGCATTTCTGGTCAGTCTTGCGGGACTTCTGGTGGTGCTTTTCTGGATCGTACCTTACATTTATGAGCTTTTTGACAGTATTAAAAAATTGTTTGAGCTATAGGTGGAATATGGACATTATAAAAATTTCTTTATTAGGCGTATGCGGTGTGATGCTCGGCTTTCTCATGAAAGGAACCAAACCGGAATACGCCTGTTTTATTACTGTGGGGATCGGGCTTGTGATCATGGGACTTGCTGTGGGAAAAATCCGGTATCTGTTTGAATCCCTGGGGAAAATCCAGGAAGCCCTGCCTGTGGATACGGAATATATTTCCACTCTGGTAAAAATGGTAGGAATCACCTACATCGGGCAGTTTGCTTCCGGAATCTGCAAGGACGCCGGGTACAGCACCACAGCGGCCCAGATCGAACTGTTCTGCAAGCTGTCTGTGATGGTTCTGAGTATGCCTGTGCTTATGGCGCTTCTTCGGACCATTCAGGAGTTTATGGTATGAGACCTAGCGGTGGGAGAAGGAAAACGGATTGGCGCAGAATCGTTTTGGGCTTGCTGCTGGCGCTGTTTTGCGGGCAGTTCTGCTCCAGGCAGGTAAGTGCCATGGAAGAGAGAAAGCAAAGTAATTCCTATGGGCTGCAAACGGAAAAGGATGCAGATGAGACCAATGCTGGAACGGTTTCGGGAACTTCAGATCCGGTTTCCCAGGAACTGGTTTCGGACATGTCCTTTGAGCAGGTTCAGAAGCTGATGGACGAGATGCTTGGGGAAGAGAGTTTTTCCATGGAAACAGCTCTGAAAAATATGATAAGCGGGGAAACTGTATTTTCAAAAGAGGCGGTGCAAAGCTTTTTGCGCAGCCTCTTTTTTGATCGATTGGAGCAGGAACGGGCCAACTTTATGCGCATTCTTCTGCTGGTGCTGGCGGCCGCCTTGTTTTCCAATTTTGCGGCAGTGTTTGAAAATGGGCAGATCGGGGATGTGAGCTTTTATATGATCTATCTTCTTTTGTTCACGATCCTGATGAACAGCTACCAAAGTCTTGGGATTTCCATGGGAAAACAGCTGGACTGGCTGACCCAGTTTATGAAGGGACTTGCCCCTGCCTATTTTGTGGCAGTTTCTGCAGCAAGCGGGGCATTGACAGCAACTGCTTTTTACCAGGGAGTGCTGCTTCTTGTCTGGCTTGTGGAATGGCTGCTGCTCACCCTGATCCTGCCGGGAGCCAATTTGTACGTGCTTCTTTGCCTGGTAAATCATCTGTCAAAGGAGGACATGCTCAGCAAAATGGCAGAGCTTTTGGAAACCTTGATCAGCTGGAGCCTGAAAACCATGCTGGGGGCTGTGCTTGGGCTTCAGGCTGTGCGGGGGCTTGTGGCGCCTGCCATGGATGCCATCAAGCGGACTGCCATCGGCAAAACAGCGGGAGCCATTCCGGCAGTGGGAAATGCGGTGAACGTGGTGACAGAGCTGATTCTCACTGGTGCCCTTCTTGTGAAAAACTGCCTGGGCGCGGTGGCTGTGGTGGCTCTTCTTCTGGCTGGTGCAGGACCGGTGATCCATTACGGCGTACTTTCCCTTAGCTACCGTTTCCTTGCCGCCGCGGCCCAGCCGGTGTCAGATAAGCGGATTGTGGGCTGCCTTGGAACCATGGGAGAAGGGTGCGCCATGCTCCTTCGGATCATGATCACGGCGGAGGTGATGTGCATCCTTACCTTTGTGATTCTGATGGCGTCTGTTGGTGGGTAAATATGGAGTTATTGCCGATAGGCGGTCTGTTTGGGGAATGCAGCAGAAGCCAGTCAGGAAGGAGGTGTGCTATGAAGGAAGCCATCTATAGCTGGATCAAATGTCTTGCCATCTTTTACATTCTTCTGACCATGCTTCTCCACTTAGTCCCAACAGAGAAATACCAGCGCTATGTGCGTTTTTTCATGGGCCTGGTTCTCATGGTCATGCTGGTCACGCCCGTGCTTTCCCTTTTGGAAAAAAGCCGTCAGCTGCCAGACAGTTTTTCGGGACTTTACCAGCAGGAAGAGCAGAAGCGCCTGGAACTGGAAATGGAGAATCTCCAGAAAAACCTGCTGGAAACAGGAATGGAGGAGCAGCTTGGAGAAAATATTCTGGAAAGTTTGCAAAAGAATGGCATAGAAGTCCTGTATTGCGAAGTACATATAGAAGGGGAGCTTTTAAAAGCCTCTGTATGGACCAAAGAGGTGCCGGATGAGGATCTTGAGGGGAGGATAAAGGATGAACTTGGAAAAGAATGGGGAATCCGGGCTGAAAACTGTGAGATCCTTTCTGGGGAAGATGGGAACCAGACAGTGGGTGATCCTTCTTCTTCTGGGATTGCTTCTGACAGTGATCGCACTTCCGGTGTCCGATAAAAAAGGGGAAAAAAGTTCGGGGAAAGGCCAAAGCACCGGGATTTTTACAGATACTGCTTCTGACGATGCAGAGGTACAAAGAACTGCACTGGAAGAAAAGCTGGAGGACCTTTTGTCAAAGGTTGAGGGTGTGGGGGAAGTGCGCGTAGTACTGATGACAGGGGAGAATCCGGACAGCCAGAGCTTTTACAGCTCGGGAAAGGAAACTGTCACAGGGGTGCTGATCGCAGCCCAGGGAGCCGACAATTCTGTTGTTTCCCGGAATATTGTAGAGGCAGTTATGGCATTATTTCAAGTAGATGCCCATAAGATTAGAGTAATGAAAATGAAATGAGGAGAGGTAAAGTGAAAAAGATTCTGAAAAAAAACCAGGTAATCATTACTTCGCTGGCGGTTCTGATCGCAGTTGCCGGATACCTGAATTTCGCGGATGTGGATCTGGGATTTAAGGATCAGGCGGCAAGCACGGACGGCAGCAGTATCCTGGAAGATGTGGATTATGACCTTACCGATGAAACAGCCCTTCTGGATGAGAACGGGGCAGATGGCTCTCTTTCGGATGTGTCGGATCAGGCAACCAGCACACCTGGGGAAGCTGTACTTACGGCTGCGTCGGATTTTGCAGCCCAGGCCAAATTGTCCAGGGAGCAGATCCGTTCCCAGAACAAGGCAGACCTGCAGGCGATCATCAACAACCAGGAGCTTGGAGATGACCAGAAGCAGGAGGCAGTCAGCACCATGGTATCCATGGCGGACCTGACGGAAAAGGAATCTGCTGCAGAGCTTCTTCTGGAGGCAAAGGGCTTCGAGAACGTGATCGTCAACCTCACCGGGGAAACGGCAGACATCGTAGTGCCGGAAGCAGACCTAAGCGATGCCAAAAGGGCACAGATCGAGGACATTGTAAAGCGCAAAACCGGAATCGCCCCGGAGAACATTGTGATCACGCCGCTGAACGAGAGCATGGAAGACTCTGCAGATGAGACTGCATCCATGTCAACATCTGTAGATATCGATGACGATACCCCTTGATGATACCATTCACTGGTAATATTCCGCGAGGTGTTTTTTGTGAACAAAGTTCACAGAAAACCCGAGAACTTCGGTGCGAAATCATGCAAAGCATGATTTCTGTGCATCGCGAAGCGTGTTACTGTGCACGAAGTGAACAGTAACCCCTTGACAGTGCGGTATTCCGTATAATAGAATAGGAATGCTGTAAAAAATTAGGAACGCATTCATGAAGCGTGCCGCCGCAAGCGGCATATATAGATCAATAGGAGGCTAAACGTGTCGAAGTATACGAAAGAGATAGAAAAAAGAAGAACCTTTGCCATTATTTCCCACCCGGATGCAGGTAAGACCACTCTTACAGAGAAATTCCTGCTGTATGGCGGAGCCATTAATCTGGCCGGAAGCGTAAAAGGAAAGGCAACGGCCCGCCATGCAGTATCAGACTGGATGGAAATTGAGAAGGAGAGAGGTATTTCCGTTACTTCTTCCGTACTGCAGTTTCATTACGACGGATATTGCATCAATATCCTGGACACCCCCGGACATCAGGACTTCTCAGAGGATACCTACCGTACCCTGATGGCTGCGGACTCCGCAGTTATGGTAATTGACGGTTCCAAAGGTGTTGAGGCCCAGACCAGAAAGCTGTTCAAGGTCTGTGTAATGAGACATATTCCTATTTTTACCTTTATTAACAAAATGGATCGTGATGCCAACGACACCTTCGATCTTCTGGATGAGATCGAGAAGGAGCTTGGAATCGCAACCTGTCCTATTAACTGGCCAATTGGTTCCGGTAAGAAATTCCGCGGTGTTTACGACCGCAACACTAACAAGATCCTGACCTTCTCCGATACCCAGAAGGGTACCAAGGAGGGAAGCTTCGAGGAGATTTCCCTGGATGATCCTCACGTGCTTGAGGTGATGGACCCGGAGCAGAAGGACCAGCTTCTTGAGGAAATCGAGCTTCTGGACGGCGCAAGCGCAGAGCTTGATCAGGAGATGGTAAGTAAAGGAGAACTGACTCCTGTATTCTTTGGATCAGCTCTTACCAACTTTGGTGTGGAGACTTTCCTGGAGCATTTCCTGAAAATGACCACATCCCCTCTTCCAAGAATGGCAGACTGCGGCCTTGTAGATCCTATGAGCGATGATTTCTCCGCTTTTGTATTTAAGATTCAGGCCAATATGAACAAGGCACACCGTGACCGAATTGCCTTTATGCGTATCTGCTCCGGCAAATTTGACGCTTCCCAGGAGGTTTACCATGTGCAAGGCGAGAAGAAGATGAGACTTCTCCAGCCCCAGCAGATGATGGCAGAATCCCGCCATGTGGTAGATGAAGCTTATGCAGGAGATATTATCGGTGTCTTTGACCCGGGTATTTTTTCAATTGGTGATACCATCTGTGCACCGGGAAATAAATTTGCTTTCGAGGGAATCCCGACTTTCGCACCGGAGCATTTTGCAAGGGTAAGACTTCTGGATACCATGAAGAGAAAGCAGTTTGTAAAGGGCATCAACCAGATTGCGCAGGAAGGTGCCATCCAGATTTTCCAGGAGCTTTACGGAAATATGGAAGAGATCATTGTGGGCGTTGTAGGTGTGCTTCAGTTTGATGTTTTGAAATATCGTCTGGAAAATGAGTATAACGTGGAGATCCGCCTGGAGAACCTGCCTTATGAGCATATCAGATGGATCGCAAACAAAGAGGAAGTCAATGTGGACAAGATCGCGGGAACCTCTGATATGAAGAAGGTTACCGACCTGAAGGGCAATCCGCTGCTTCTGTTTGTCAATGCATGGAGCGTGGGCATGACAGAAGATCGAAATCCAGACTTAATATTAACAGAATTCAGTAAATAACTCTTTTCATTTTTGCGGCATTTTGCTATAATAGGAATACTTAGATGGTTCGCAGCTGTGGATGTGTGAAGCAGCTGCGATGGATTAAACCTAGGAGGTTTTGAAATATGGCAGAGAAGAGAACAACATATAAGATACAGGATCTTGAGGGAATCGGCGAGGTTCAGATCGCAGATGAGGTGGTTACTATTATTGCCGGACTTGCAGCTACAGAGGTAGACGGCGTTGCTTCCATGGCAGGCAACATTACCAATGAGCTGGTAAGCAAGCTTGGAATGAAGAATCTTTCCAAGGGCGTGAAGGTAGAAGTTCTGGACGGCGTTGTAACCGTTGATCTGACACTGAACATTGAGTACGGCATGAACATCCTCGAGACCAGCAAGAAGGTCCAGGAGAAAGTCAAGGCAGCCATTGAGAACATGACCGGCCTTGAAGTGGCAGACGTCAATATTCATATTGCAAGCGTAGATATGGAGAACGAAAAAGGAAAGTAAACCTTTCCTTTTTTTACTATGACTTTCATAGTAAAAAAAATAAAAATGTCTGCGTCAGCAGACATTACCCTGTAATTATCCGGGAGTCATAAATAGGAGGAACCATGAGAAGAAGGGAACAGAGAGAACACATTTTCAAGCTGCTTTTTATGAGCGAATTCAATTCACAGAAAGAGATGGAAGAGCAGCTTGCTTTATACTTTGCTGATATTGAGAATCTGGAAGAGAAGGATAAGGAATACATCAGCAAAAAATATATGAACATTATGAACCATACCGATGAGCTGGATGCCAAGTTAAACGGCATCAGCATGGGATGGAAGACCAGCCGTATGAACCGCGTAGACCTTACCGTGCTTCGTCTGGCTGTCTATGAGCTGGAATATGAGAAAGAAGAAGTGCCTGTAGGAGTTGCCATCAATGAGGCAGTAGAGCTGGCCAAATGCTTCGGCTCCGAGGAGTCCGGCGCATTCGTAAACGGTATCCTTGGCAAGATCGCCAATCCGGATAAGAAGGTTGCTGCAAAGAAATCTCCTGCCAAATCCCAGGAGAAATCCCCTGCAAAACCGAAGTCCGGCTTCAAGGTGAAGGATTCGTCCAAGACCATCGTTGTCGTGAACTCCAATGTGAGATCCAAGGCACCGGAAAATAAGAATGAATAATGTATATTCTGTAGCGCAGGTAAACCGTTATGTAAAGAACATGTTTACCCAGGACTATTTTTTACAGAATATTTATGTAAAAGGCGAGGTATCCAACTGCAAATACCACACAAGCGGCCACATTTATTTTTCCCTGAAGGACGAAAGCGGTACCTTAAGCTGCATTATGTTCGCTGGCTCCCGCAAGGGACTGGCTTTCCGCATGAAGGACGGGGACAAGGTTGTGGCAGGCGGCAGGGTGGACGTGTATGAGAGGGACGGACGCTACCAGTTTTATGCCAGGGAGATCACCCTGGAAGGGGCAGGTGCCCTTTATGAGCGCTTTCTTGCCCTGAAGCAGGAGCTAGAAGACATGGGCATGTTTGCACAGGAATACAAGCAGCCTATTCCGGAATTTGCCCGCAGGGTGGGAGTGGTTACTTCCCCTACAGGTGCAGCCATCCGGGACATTGCCAACGTTTCCACCCGGCGCAATCCATTTGTCCAGACCATTCTTTATCCTGCACTTGTGCAGGGGGAGGGGGCGGCTGCCAGTATTGTAAAGGGAATCCAGATGCTGGATGAAGCCGGCGTGGATGTGATCATTGTAGGCCGGGGCGGCGGTTCCATTGAGGACTTGTGGGCTTTTAATGAGGAAGAGGTGGCAAGGGCAATCTTTGAATGCCGTACGCCAGTGATCTCCGCAGTGGGTCACGAGACCGATTTTACCATTTCGGATTTTGTGGCGGATCTTCGTGCACCCACTCCGTCAGCAGCGGCTGAACTTGCTTATTTTGACTGCAGAAGCTTTCTGTATGCCATGCAGGGCTACCAGGAGCGAATCGAACGTGCTATATGGAACCGGATCGATGTGAATCGGGCGAAGGTGGAGCGTTACCAGACACGCCTTCAGTACCTGAATCCGGAGAGCAGGTTAAGAGACCAACAGCAGTATGCGGCGGACATGCAGGAGCGGATTTCCTCTGCTATGGAACAGAAGATAAAGGATAAAAGACACAGACTGTCTCTGTATCTGGAACGGTTTTACGGACTTTCCCCACTTCGCAAGCTGAATCAGGGCTACTCCTATGTTTCAGATGAGAAGGGAAAGACCGTCACATCTGTTTCCCAGGTAAAACAAGGGGATAGTCTGCTGGTTTATGTGACAGACGGCACCATCCGTGCCGCTGTTCAGGATACAAGAAAGGAGGAGCGGGACGATGGCTGAGAACCAAAAAGAAGAGAAAACTCTGGAGGAGGCATTTTCAGAGCTGGATGTTCTGGCTGACAAGCTGGAAGACCGTGAGACCTCTCTGGAGGATTCCTTCCGGCTTTACAAGCAGGGAATGGGGCTTCTGAAATTTTGCAATGACAAACTTGACACTGTGGAAAAGAAAATGCTTCAGATGAATGAGGATGGTAGCCTTGGTGAATTTTCAAGATGAATTAAAGAAAAGAACAGAAGAGATCGAAGCTGTGTTAAAGTCCTATCTTCCTAGGGAGGAGGGCTTTGCCAAAACTATGGCACAGGCCATGAATTACAGTGTACTGGCAGGAGGCAAGCGTCTTCGCCCTATGCTGATCCTGGAGACCTGCAGAATGTTTGGCGGTGAGGACAAGCTGGCTTATCCTTTTATGGCGGCTATGGAGATGATCCACACCCATTCCCTGGTCCATGATGACCTGCCTGCTCTTGACAATGACGATTACCGCAGGGGGCGTCTGACCACCCACAAGGTTTATGGGGAAGCAATGGGCGTTTTAAGCGGCGTGGCACTTCTGAACTATGCCTATGAGGTGATGCTGACCGCTTTTGATCTGGCTGAGGACGAGAAGGCCAGAGCGCGTGTGATCAAGGCGCTGAAGGTAATGTCCCACAAGACCGGACTTTACGGAATGCTGGGCGGCCAGAGCGTGGACGTGGAAAATGACGGCAAGCCTATGAGCCGTGAAATGATCAACTATATTTACGAGAACAAAACTTCTGCCCTGATCGAAGGCTCCATGATGGCAGGCGCCATTCTTGGCGGCGCTTCAGCAGAAGAAGTGGCTGTGGTGGAAAAGGCAGCTTCCGGAATTGGACTTGCATTTCAGATCCAGGACGATATCCTGGATGTGACAAGCACTGCCGAGGAGCTTGGAAAGCCTATCCACAGCGATGAGAAGAACCATAAGACCACTTACGTGACCCTGATGGGAATCGAGAAGGCGTCACAGCAGGTGGCAGAGCTGTCAGAGGAAGCGGTGAAGCTTCTGGAAGGGCTGAATAAGAAAAATGAATTCCTGTTTACCCTGGTGAAGGAGCTGGTGGGACGCAGGAAGTGAAAGAAGGATACAAATGATTCTGGAGAAAATAAAAAAGCCCAACGATATTCACAAGATTCCTCTGGCGGAATTTCCGCAGCTGGCTGATGAAATACGAAGCTTTTTGATTGAATCCGTCAGCAGGACAGGAGGACATCTGGCATCCAATCTTGGCGTGGTAGAGCTTACACTGGCACTGCATAATGTACTGGATTTTCCAGATGACAAGCTGATCTGGGATGTGGGGCACCAGGCTTACACTCACAAGATCCTCACTGGCCGCAAGGACGAATTTGAGACTCTGCGCAAGGAAGGCGGCTTAAGCGGTTTTCCAAAGCGTGGAGAGAGCAGCTGTGATTCCTTTGATGCAGGGCACAGCTCAGATTCCATTTCCGCAGGCCTCGGCTATGTGAGAGCCAGGGATATTCTGGGTGAGAAATACCATGTGGTTTCTGTGATCGGAGACGGAGCCCTTACCGGCGGAATGGCATATGAAGCCCTTAATAACGCAGCGGAGCTGGAGACGAACTTTATCATTATCCTGAATGATAACAATATGTCCATTTCCCCCAATGTAGGCGGAATGTCCCACTATCTTAGCGCCATCCGTACCGCAGAGGCGTACACCGGAATGAAAATGAGCGTTAACAAGGCTGTGAAGAAGATTCCACATGTGGGAACTGCCATGGTGGATGCCGTGCGAAGAACCAAAAGCAGCATCAAGCAGTTGTTTATCCCGGGAATGCTTTTTGAGAATATGGGCCTTACCTATTTAGGACCTGTAGACGGGCACAATATGCGCCAGATGATGCGTCTTTTCAATGAAGCCAAGCGTGTGAAAGGACCAGTTGTGGTTCATGTGCTTACAGAAAAAGGCCGGGGCTATGAGCCGGCCAGACGCAATCCGGATATGTTCCACGGAATCGGGCCTTTTGATGTGAAGACAGGCAGACCTACGGAGCAGAAGTCCTGTCCGGGATATACAGATGTGTTTTCTGAGGCGCTTTGCCAGGAGGCAGAGGAAGAGAAGAAACTGGCTGCCATCACAGCAGCCATGCCGGGAGGAACCGGGCTTAAGAAGTTTTCCCAGAGGTATCCGGACCGTTTCTTTGATGTGGGAATTGCGGAGGAGCATGCGGTTTCCTTTGCCGCAGGACTTGCCCTTGGGGGCGTGGTTCCGGTTGTGGCAATTTATTCCTCCTTTTTGCAGCGCGCTGTAGATCAGATGCTTCATGATGTGTGCATGCAGAAGCTCCATGTGATTTTCGCAGTGGACAGAGCGGGACTGGTAGGGGCTGATGGAGAGACCCATCAGGGGAATTTTGATATTTCCTATCTTGGCATGATGCCGGGAATGACGGTCATGGCGCCAAAGAACGACTGGGAGTTAAGGGAAATGCTGCATTTTGCAGTGAAGGCCGAAGGCCCGGTGGCAATCCGCTATCCAAGAGGAAATGCGTACCAGGGAATGAAGGAGCATCAGGCTCCCATCTGCCTTGGCAAAAGCGAGGTTTTAAGAAATGGAAGCCAGATCGCGGTTCTGGCCATTGGAAGCATGGTGGAGGTCTGTCAGAAGGTCTGCGAGAATCTCAGAAACGCAGGCAGTGATCCGACCTTTGTGAACGTGCGGTTTGTGAAGCCTATGGACACAGAGCTTTTGGATCAGCTGGCGAAGAACCATGATCTGATCGTAACCGTAGAGGAGAATGTGCAAAACGGCGGATTCGGGGAGCATGTATGCAGCTATATGGAAGAACACCATCCAGACTGCCATGTGCTGCCAGTGGCAATCCCGGATCGTTTTGTTGCCCACGGCGGCGTTGACAGCCTGAGAAAGCAGCTTGGGCTTTGTCCGTTTGCCATTACCGAAAGAATTAAGAATTACCGGAAGGAATAAGAGAATGAAGAAAAGATTGGATATGATGCTTGTGGAACGCGCTCTTGCACCTTCCAGAGAAAAAGCAAAAGCATACATTATGGCCGGACAGGTTTATGTGGACGGCCAGAAAGAAGATAAAGCAGGCTCCATGTTTGCAGATACCGTAAAGGTAGAGGTCAGGGGCAATACCCTTCCCTATGTCAGCCGCGGCGGTCTGAAGCTTGAGAAGGCCATGAACGAATTTGATGTGAGCCTGTCCGGCAAGGTCTGTATGGACGTTGGTGCATCCACCGGCGGCTTTACAGACTGCATGCTCCAGAACGGCGGCGTCAAGGTGTATTCTATTGATGTGGGATACGGACAGTTAGACTGGAAGCTTCGCAATGACCCAAGAGTGATCTGCATGGAGAAAACAAACATCCGTTACGTAGTGCCGGAGGACATTCAGGAAAGACCTGCTTTTTCCTCCATCGACGTTTCCTTTATCTCCCTGACCAAGGTACTGCTCCCTGTGAGAAATCTGCTTACCGAGGACGGCGAGATCGTCTGCCTGATCAAGCCCCAGTTTGAGGCTGGCAGGGAAAAGGTTGGCAAAAAAGGGGTTGTCCGCGACCCTGCCGTTCATGAGGAAGTCATCGAGAAGGTAAGGGATTACGCCATGAGTATTGCCCTTGAGCCATGTCACCTTTCTTTTTCCCCGATCAAGGGACCGGAGGGAAATATTGAATACCTTCTTCATCTGAAGAAAAGACCGGAAGGAACCCAGGTTCCGGACAGCCTGACTGTGAAGGTGGAGGATGTGGTCGCACAGGCTCACGGAGCACTGGACAAACCGGGAGCAGCGAACTAAAACCAGTTATGAATAACTTTTATATTATAACCAACAGTGAAAAAGATAATAATCTGGAATTTACCAATCATGTGGTAGATTACCTTGGAAAACGGGGCGAACACTGTGAAGTGCAGCTTGCCGGACGGCAGGAGGAAGGTCCGTTCCACTATACAGACCCCAGGAAAATCCCGGAGGAAACACAGTGTATTATTGTGCTTGGCGGTGACGGAACTCTTCTGCAGGCCGCCAGGGATATTCAGGCAGCCCATGATGAGAAGCGCAGCCAGATTCCTCTTCTGGGTGTGAACCTGGGCCATCTTGGCTTTCTGGCAGAGGTGGACCGGCAGTCTGTATACCAGGCACTGGATAAACTGATCGCAGATATTTATGAGGTGGAGGAGCGGATGATGCTGTCTGGTACGGTATACCGGAATGGGGAAGCCATCGGGGAAGACATTGCCTTAAATGACATTGTTATTTCCAGGGAAGGCTCTCTTCGTGTGGTAAGGTTCAAGAACTTCGTCAATGATGAGTATCTGAATTCCTACAACGCAGACGGCATTATTATTTCCACACCTACAGGCTCCACAGGATACAGCCTTTCTGTAGGCGGTCCCATTGTTTCCCCAAGCGGGGAGATGACCATTATGACGCCCATTGCACCCCACACCCTGAACACCAGAAGCATTGTTTTTCCGGCGGAGGATGTGATCACAGTGGAGATGGGCGAGGGACGCCACAATGACTGCGAGAAAGGACTGGCATCTTTTGATGGGGATTCCGAGATTCCCATGATCACAGGAGACAGGATCGTGATCCGCAAGGCTGAGGTGAAGACCAGGATTCTGAAGCTGAATCACCTGAGTTTTGTTGAGGTGCTGCGCCAGAAGATGAGGGACAGCTGATCAGAGTGTGCCCCAAAATCATTCCCGCAATCTGCACGCCCCACTTTGCGGTATATGGCAGAACGGATATCATTTTGAGACAATTGCAGATCATCTGAGAATTGGACGGATATCTGCAGGGAGGTTGAGACGTGAAATTAGCAAGACATGAAAAGATTATCGAACTGATTCAGGAATATGACATAGATACACAGGAAGAGCTTGCAGCCAGATTAAATGAAGCCGGTTTTAAGGTGACACAGGCAACGGTTTCACGGGATATCCGTGCCCTGAAAATGACCAAGGTTGCAGGAAAGGACGGGAAATCCCGTTATGCGATCCTGCAGGACACACAGCCAGGACTGGGAGACCAGTACACAAGGGTGCTTAACGATGCCATTGTCTCCATTGATGTGGGACAGAATCTTGTGGTGATCAAGACCGTTACCGGAATGGCAATGGGAGTTGCCACTGCCCTGGATGCCCTGAAGTGGCCGGAAATCCTGGGCTGCATCGCAGGAGATGACACCATCATGTGCGCCTGCAAAAGCACCGAGCTGGCCGAAGGCGTTATGGAGAAGCTTGGCGGTATTTTGAACAGAAGATAAAAAGGGACGATTTGGCCAAAAGAGTTTGGAACGTTTCCGCAAAAAATAAATCGGGCAGGAATTTCCTGCTCGATTGTTGTCTGAAAAAAGCATTATCTGAAACAGCTGCCGCCGATTGTTTTTGAGGGTTTGGCTTTGGCAGCATAATATGAGCGAATCGTAAGGAGGTCAGCTTTGTTAGTACATTTACACGTAAAAAACCTTGCACTCATAGATGAAATTGAAGTGGAATTCGGGCCTGGACTTAATATCCTCACTGGTGAGACCGGTGCTGGTAAGTCCATTCTTCTTGGTTCCATGCAGCTGATCCTGGGAGGAAAGACATCCAGAAGCATGATCAGGGAAAATGCTCCCTATGCGCTGGTGGAGCTTTTGTTCCAGGTGGAGAATACGAAAGCAAAGGAGGCGCTTGCCGCACTGGATATTTACCCGGAGGACGGACAGGTATTGATGTCCCGGAAGATCATGGACGGCAGGAGCATCAATAAGATAAATGGGGAGACAAGTACGGTAAGCCAGATGAAGGCTGCAGCGGCATGTCTTCTTGACATTCACGGACAGCATGAGCACCAGTCCCTTCTTTACGAGGAGAAGCAGCTGGAGATTCTGGATGCCTACGGCCGTGAGAGGATTTTCCCGGAAAAAGAAAAGGTGAAGGCAGCCTATCAGGAATACCGGAAGTGCCAGGCAGAGTTGAAATCCCTTGATATGGACGAGGAGCAGAAGAACCGGGAGATGGCTTTTCTGGAATTTGAGATTAATGAGATCGAGAAAGCAGCCCTGGTTCCGGGGGAAGATGAGGAACTGGAGAAGCAGTACCGGAAGCTTTCCAATGGACGGAGAATTATCGATTCCCTCCAGAGTGCCCACGCCCTTACCGGGTATGACGGTCAGGGAGCGGGAGAAGCTGTGGGAGAGGCTCTTCGTGAGCTTTCCAGAGTGACGGAGTATGATGATCAGCTGGAATCCCTTTCCCAGACTTTAAGCGAGGTGGACGGGCTTCTCAACGACTTTAACAGGGAACTGTCCTCTTATATGGATGATATGACTTTTGACGAATCTGTTTTTTATGAGACAGAGCGCCGTCTGGATCTGATCAATGGCCTAAAAGCAAAATACGGACAGCGGATCGAGGAAATCCAGGAATACCAGAAAAAGCAGCAGGAGAAGCTGACGAAGCTTCAGAAATATGAGGAAATTTTTGAGGCAGCCAAGGCGGAATTAGTTAAGGCCGAGAAGAAGCTGGAAGCAGCCTGCGGCCGTCTTTCTGAAGTGCGAAGGGAATACAGCCATCAGTTGGAGGAAAAGGTGATCCAGGGCCTGAAAGATTTGAATTTCCTGGATGTGCAGTTTGCCATCACCTTTGCCAGAAGAAGCAGCTTCACAGACAACGGTTTCGATGAGATTCAGTATGAGATTTCTACCAACCCAGGGGAGACCTTGAAGCCTCTTGGCAAGATCGTATCCGGCGGTGAGCTTTCCAGAATCATGCTGGCGTTGAAGGCAATCCTTGCCGACCGTGACCAGATTGAGACTCTGATCTTCGATGAGATCGACACCGGAATCAGCGGCCGCACCGCCCAGAAGGTATCCGAGAAAATGGCAGTGATTGGCCACCACCATCAGGTACTCTGCATCACCCACCTGCCCCAGATCGCAGCCATGGCAGATTCCCATTTCGAAATCGAGAAGCAGGTAGAAGGCACCAAGACCACCACCCAGATACATACCCTGGACCAGGAGTCCTCCATCCGCGAACTGGCCCGCCTGTTAGGCGGCGCCCAGATCACCGACGCCGTCCTCGAGAACGCAAGAGAGATGAAAAAGCTGGCAGGAGAGTGCAAGGCAGGTCTGTAGAAATACAGAACTCTTTTCATATTGGAACAGATAGAGATACTTGCAAAATGCAGGTATCTCTATTTTTTTACTTATTTTTCAGAAGAATTTTTGCAGCGGTCGGTTTCTCTTTTTATGGCATAAAAGGTTACATGTGCTTCTTCGTCTGTCAGCGGGATGTTAACCCGGTCTGGGTAGCCATCCTGGACGGCGGCGAGAGCCTGTTCTTCTCCCATTACGATCCGAAGACCGTGGAGTGGTTTATGTCCATTCTGTAAAAAGATAATGGAATAAGGTTCCTATGAAATTAGGCCCGCCAGCCTGGAGTGTGCGAAACAAACTTCGGGCTGGCGGGCTTTTACTGTTTTTTTGAGCATTTATGTGTCCAGCATATTTTCAATAAAAATCCCATATCCGCTTGCCGCATCCTGAACGAAAACGTGTGTGATGGCGCCCACTACCTTGCCGTTTTGCAGCACCGGGCTGCCGGACATTCCCTGGACGATGCCGCCGGTGGTGTCGATAAGCTCAGGGTCTGTTACCTGGATTACGAAGCTTTTGTTGGAGTCCTCGTGGTTCATATCGATTCGGGTGATTTTGGCGTCATATTCCTTCACGCCGTCACCTACGTTGCACAGGATAGAGGCAGGACCGACTTGAAGTTCCTGCTTGTATCCGATTTTCATTTTTCTCAAAGCGATTGACTGCTGGGAATCACTGCCGAAATTCCCCGTAAAATTTCCATAAATTCCATTCTCACTATTAGAGTTAATTGTCCCGATCACATTATCATTCCGATACCGTATCAGCCCAGAAAGCTCTCCGGGCTTTCCCTTGGCACCTTTTTGCACTCCGAGAATCTGCGCGCAGTAAAGCTTTCCGCCCTTAATAGAAAGAAGATTCCCGGTATCCACATCACTGATCCCATGTCCCAGTGCACCGAATTTTCCATTCTCTGTAACAAAAGTCAAAGTTCCGATTCCCTGGGTATCATCCCGTACCCAGATGCCGAGCTTGTATTTGCCCGAAGAATCCTGCACAGGCGTGAGAGACACCGGAACCAGGCTGTTTTCCCTTCGGATACTCACCGTAACCGCGCTGCCGTCCAGATCCTTCAGATCGTCAATCAGGTCCTGCTTGCAGGATATTTTCTGCTGGTTCAGGGCAACAATATAGTCACCAGGCTTCAGAAGATTTTTCGCAGGATCCTGAATCTGTCCGTCGCTGGAAAGAATTTCCCCGGTGTCGATCACCAGCACGCCCGAGGTTTCCATGTAAATTCCCACGCTGCTCCCGCTGACCAGAATGCTGTCCGCCTCCGTGGGTGTCACTTTGATATCCTTAAAATGTATTTTCCCCAAAAGCGTGCAGGGCAGCTGATAGCTTCCTTCTCCCGACACCGTAATGGTATCCCCGAAAGAAACAAAAGGGATCCCGGAAAGACTGGAAAAATCCAGTCCCGAATTTCTGTCAATGTGGATTTCATCCGGAATTTTCCGGTCCAGATAACGATAGCCGAGAAATACCACTGCAAGAAGATCCAGGACCAGACAAAACAGGATAAAATGTCTGTATTTTCGTTTCTGGTTCATGTCTGTCACATCCTTTTCTTTTGTTTGTCAGATCAAATGAAGTTAGGGTCAAAAGGTTTTTTGTCCTTAACTTGATATCTGCTTCTTCGATTCTTTTTTAGTATGTGGGAAAATCATAATTTCAGTCTTGTATTTTTATGAACGGATTCCATTTCTTTCAATCATAAAATGCGAAAAATGACAAACAAAGGTTAAAATGAGACACTGTGGGGAATGCTGTCACATTATAAAATTTAATTGGGAAAATGCCTTTTTTCTGTCTGGAAAATGAGCAAAAAACCTCGAAACAAATCGAACGAAAATCCAGTAAAATCGGCAGTTTCGGCTTGATTTCCCCATGGCTGTTCCACTATAATAGACGTTGTTACAGCAAAGGAAAATTTTTCTGAAAAATGTGCAAGAGCAAACAGGGCCCAGATGTTTTGTACAAGCAATCATAGGATGCCGGACTGGTAGAAAGTGACTTTTTACCCCGGCATCAATATATCTCCGACAGAAGCCTGTTGGAGGATTTTCGAAATAGGAGGAGAATAGCCTCATGGAAAAATTGAATGTGGCAATCGCAGACGACAATGAGAAAATGGTGGAAGTACTAAGCAGGATCATTGATCAGGACGAGGATCTGAAGCTGGTTGGAAAAGCACATAACGGAGAAGAAATCTGTAATATTATAAAAGAAAAGCAGCCGGACGTGGTTGTTCTGGATATTATCATGCCCAAGCTGGACGGGCTTTCTGTAATGGAACGGTTAAGTCATGACGACAATCTGAAAAAGGTTCCCTCTTTTATCGTAGTTTCTGCTGTGGGACAGGAACGGATCACAGAGGATGCTTTTGATCTTGGGGCGGACTATTTTATGCTGAAGCCCTTTGACAACAAAATGCTTCTGAACCGGATCAAGCACATCCGCCGGGCTGGAGAACGCCGGATGAAGGAAGTGAACCGCCCCAGAAAAAGAGAAGAGGAAGGTACATACAATCCCGGAAATCTGGAAACGGACGTGACGGACATTATACATGAGATCGGAGTTCCCGCCCATATCAAAGGCTATCAGTATCTGCGGGATGCCATTATTTTATCCGTAAATGATATGGAAATGCTGAACTCCATTACCAAAATTCTCTATCCCACCATAGCCAAGCGTCACCAGACCACCCCAAGCCGTGTGGAGCGTGCCATCCGCCACGCCATCGAGGTAGCCTGGAGCCGGGGAAAAATGGACACCATTGACCAGTTATTTGGCTACACAGTAAGTAATGGGAAGGGAAAACCTACTAATTCTGAATTTATTGCCCTGATTGCGGATAAAATCCGGCTGGAATATAAAAATCGTTCTTTCCAATAGGAGGAAAATAGGGTATAATGTAATCTATCAGAAGCTATTTGCTATTACTAAGGAGGGTTTTTTGAATGAAAAGAATTCTTTTTGCAACATCAGAAGCAGTGCCTTTTATTAAAACCGGGGGATTAGCTGACGTTGCTGGCTCACTGCCGAAATGCTTTGATAAACGCTATTTTGACATTCGCGTAATTTTACCGAAATATGCCTGCATGAAACAGGAGTGGAAGGACAAAATGGAATATGTCACACACTTCTACATGGATCTGGGCTACAAGAACTGCTATGTAGGTGTTCTACAGATGGAATATGACGGTATCCAGTTCTACTTTATAGATAATGAATATTATTTCAGCGGCCCGAAGCCGTATGACAGCGCTCCGTGGGATCTGGAGAAATTCGCATTCTTCTCCAAGGCAGTGCTCTCCGTACTTCCGGTGATCGGCTTCCGTCCTGATATTATCCACTGCCATGACTGGCAGACAGGCCTTGTTCCTGTTTACCTCCATGACAGCTTCCAGCAGAATCAGTTCTTCTGGGGAATCAAGACCATTATGACCATCCACAATCTGAAATTCCAGGGCGTGTATGATGTGAAGACCATCAAGGAGATTACCGGACTTTCCGATTATTACTTTACACCGGATAAGCTTGAGGCATACAAGGACGGCAATTTCCTCAAAGGCGGTATCGTATTTGCGGATGCGGTTACCACTGTAAGCAATACCTACGCAGATGAGATCAAGACACCGTTCTACGGCGAGGGACTGGACGGACTGCTCCGCGCACGTTCCAACAGCCTTAGAGGTATTGTAAACGGTATTGACTACACAGATTTTAACCCGGAGACAGACCGCAATCTGACTGCATGCTACAATGCAGCTACCTTCCGCAAGGAGAAAGTGAAGAACAAGATCCAGCTTCAGAGGGATTTAGGCCTTGAGGAAGATCCGAAGGCCATGATGATCGGTATCGTTTCCCGTCTGACAGACCAGAAGGGATTTGACCTGATCGCCTATATTATGGATGAGCTTTGCCAGGATTCCGTACAGATCGTGGCACTTGGTACAGGTGATGAGCGTTATGAGAATATGTTCCGTCACTTTGACTGGAAGTATCATGGCAAGGTATCTGCACAGATTTATTATGATGAGAGCATGTCCCACAGAATCTATGCAGCTTCCGATGCGTTCCTGATGCCGTCTCTGTTTGAGCCATGCGGCTTAAGCCAGCTGATGAGCCTTCGTTACGGAACACTTCCAATCGTCAGAGAGACAGGCGGTCTGAAGGATACTGTAGAGCCGTATAATGAGTTTGAGGGAACCGGAACCGGCTTTTCCTTCAGCAATTATAATGCACATGAGATGCTTACTACAATCCGCTATGCAGAGCGTATTTTTTATGATAAGAAGCGCGAATGGAATAAGATGGTGGATCGTGCAATGGCAAAAGACTTCTCATGGGGTAATTCCGCACGTCAGTACGAAGAGATGTACAACTGGCTCATCGGAGAGTAAGATCCGTACCGCATGAAATTTCTGGAAACAGATCCGGTACATAATAAGATGAAAAATCGGACATATTACCTTTTGTAAGGTGTCCGGCTCAGGATACAGGAGAATGGATTTTCTCCTGTATTTTGTTTATACGGGTTTTGGACAAGGTCATGAAGGAACTGTACTTATATGGGCAATTTATGGCTTTGGTTTTACCTTGCCTGCCGGGCATTGAGAAAATCATGAACAGGAGGCGGAGTATATGAACGAGATTTCAGAACTGGATCTGCAGAATTTAAGACACCTGATCGGTGGCTTTGACACCACCCACTGTAAAATGGATGAGTATGCCAGACAGGCGACAGACGCTCAGGTAAAGCAGTTTTTCCAGAAGTCTGCCCAGTCCGCGGCAGACTGCAAAAACCAGCTGATGCAGTATTTACAGTAGGAGGTGGCACACATGAATGAGAAAGTAATGGTAGCAGATACCCTTGCGGGAATCAACGGCGAGCTGACCCGCTACGGGGAAATGATCCCGCAGACCGAGAATCCCCAGCTGAAACAGACTCTGAAGCAGATGAGAAACCAGTGTGAGATGTCCCAGGAGGAGATTTACCAGATCGCTCGCGCAAGAGGCTATTACGTGCCGGCGGCGCAGGCTGCAAGGGAAGAAGTAGATCATGTGAGAAGTGTTCTGGAGCGTGGTTGAAAAAGGGAACTGTTGTGATGTGAATCACAGATGACGCATCCGTTTATGAGGAAAGCTCACCAAACGGTTATGTATCCGGGATTACGGAGAAAAAAACTCTTGTAATTCCGGATACTTTGCTATATAGTAGAGTTACTGACAGGCAAGGCGGCAATCAGGCCGCGCAGAATCATTTCAGAAATACAGGAAGTCTGGTACATGATTTGGGAAAATGTGTACAGATTCCGGCATACATAAGAAGTTCACACCCGAATTCCGGGAAGATTCCAACAGGGGAAGAGATTGATAATTGAATTACGTAAGTGTTTGGCAGGCGGTAAAGTCCGTATTTTAGCAGTGCATGATTTAGGCACATGGCGAAGTGGGGTCAAGTGCCTGAAGCTGGCAGGCGCAAGGGGGGTTACTGTTCATAGGTAATATTCCGCGAGGTGTTTTTTGTGAACAAAGTTCACAGAAAACCCGAGGATTGCGGCGCGAAATCATGCAAAGCATGATTTCTGTGCATCGCGAAGCGTGTTACTGGGCACGGAGTGAACAGTAACCAAGGGGGAAAATAGCGGACAGAAATTTACGGAAACGCTTGACAAGAGAATGGATTTAAGATACTATGTACTACAGAAAGAAACGAACATAGGTTCGTATTTTTGAAAAAGAGATATTTATACAGTCCGTTTAATGGTTACAGCATCTGGGACTGTACTGATTATTAAGAACAGGAGAATTGAGATCATGATAAATGAAGAGAAGAGAAAAGCCCTGGAAGCAGCGCTGGGACAGATTGAGAAGCAGTATGGCAAGGGCTCTGTCATGAAGCTGGGAGAATCCAGTGCCAACATGCAGGTAGAGACCGTTCCCACAGGTTCCTTAAGCCTTGACATTGCTCTTGGCGTAGGCGGTGTGCCCAAGGGACGTATTGTAGAGATTTATGGACCAGAGTCCAGCGGTAAGACCACAGTTGCCCTTCACATGGTAGCTGAGGTGCAGAAGCGCGGCGGAATCGCAGGCTTCATTGATGCGGAGCATGCCCTGGATCCTGTATATGCCAAGAATATCGGCGTAGACATTGACAACCTTTATATTTCCCAGCCGGATAATGGCGAGCAGGCACTTGAGATCGCAGAGACCATGGTGCGTTCCGGTGCTGTTGACATTATCATCGTGGACTCTGTTGCAGCCCTGGTTCCAAAGGCTGAGATCGACGGAGACATGGGAGACAGCCACGTAGGCCTGCAGGCACGTCTGATGTCCCAGGCACTTCGTAAGCTGACTGCCATCATCAGCAAGTCCAACTGCGTTGTGATCTTTATCAACCAGCTTCGTGAGAAGGTGGGCGTTATGTTCGGTAACCCGGAGACCACCACCGGCGGACGTGCCCTGAAGTTCTACTCCTCCGTGCGTCTTGATGTGCGCCGGGTAGAGACCCTGAAGCAGGGCGGTGAGATGGTTGGTAACCACACCAGAATCAAGGTAGTGAAGAATAAAGTAGCTCCGCCATTTAAGCAGGCAGAATTTGACATTATGTTCGGTACTGGAATCTCTAAGGAAGGCGATATCCTTGACCTTGCCGCTGAGAATTCCATTGTGAACAAGAGCGGTGCATGGTACGCTTACGAGGGCAATAAGATCGGCCAGGGCCGTGAGAATGCCAAGCTGTTCCTGAAGGAGCACCCGGAGATCTGCGATGAGATCGAGCGCAAGGTGCGCATTCATTATAACCTGCTTCCAGGTGAGGAAGAGGAACAGCAGGAGACGAAGACTGCTGAAGCAGCATTGACAGCTGATGCTCCTGAGGAAGAAGAGGAATAAATGATGGCGTCTGTATCTGAAGAGCAGAAGAATGCCAGAAGGAAGGCAATGCTTCTCTTAGAACATATGGACCGCACAGAGAAAGGCCTGTCTGACCGGCTGCGTCAGGCAGGCTTTTCAGCAGAAGCTACAGAGGATGCCATGGAATATGTGCGCTCCTACGGCTATCTCAATGACCTGCGGTATGCTGAGAACTACATTTCCTTTCGGATGGGCACCAAGAGCCGCCAGAAGATCCTCCAGGAGCTCTCTGGTAAAGGAGTTGACCGTGCCACAGCCCTTGCAGCCTGGGAGGCAGCTGCCGAAGTGGAACAGCCCGACGAGCTGGCCGTCCTTCGCGCCACTGTCCAGAAGAAATGCCAGCCAGACTCCGCATTGGATGAGAAAGCCATGCGAAGGCTTCAAGGCTTTTTGCTCCGCAGAGGCTTTTCCTACGGAGACATCTCCCACGTACTGGATGAGATGCACATTACTTGTGAGAGAAATTCCTTTTTGTCAGAATGAGAGTTTTAAATCTTTTATTTTTATGGGCTCTTGGGAATGTGATGAAACTTGACGAAATTTAAATTCTCTTTTTCTGTAGAAAAGTGTTATATTTCTATGGAAAGGACTGGAAAGCCTTGATTTTACAGCGTTTCCAGACATGAAAGAAACCAAATAAATATAGTTTTATGACATTTTTATGACAAACAGCGGAAATTTTCTTGGATTTCAAGCAAGTTGGTATATTGATTTCAAGATTTGCATATGCTATAATGCCATTAGGCAAAAGAAATGATGAGTCCATGTGGACAAAAAGAGTGAAGCCCTCAGTACCGCGAATACTGGGGGCTTCTTCTTGTTTATTTATAGTAGACAAGAAACTACTAGGTTAGTGTTGCCCTTACTCGTCGCCATCTAGCCATTTGATGATGTAGTGGCAAACTACACCAGCCGTACAGGAGACAAGAAAAGAAATGATGATTTCCATATGGACTACACCTCCTCCCGTTGTCGGGTATCGGGTGGACAACATAGTTAGTATAGCATGGGTTAGAACAAAATGAAATAAAAAGATAAAAATAATATAATTGATATTTAAATAATTAATTTTTGTATTTAGCCATTTTACAAAACATTTCATGAAATTATAAGATAGTGAGTAATTATATTTTTCTGCAATTTTAGGAATCTGTAAAATCATATCATCTGGCGTTCCCCATCCCAATATATATTCATTTCTTGAAAAATGTTTTATTTCGTCTAGTTTGTATTGCACAATCTTTATTAATCTTTGATATTATCCTGTCATTGTATTTGCACTATCCACAGGACTGCGTATTGGAGAAATTTGTGGGCTGCGTTGGGAAGATGTTGACTTAAAGGGGAGTGTGATACATGTAAGGCAGCAGTTAATATATAAGAATCTGGGCGAAGGTCAAAAGTATTATATCCATCCACTGAAAACAGAGACAAGCAAACGTGATATTCCACTGACAGAAACGGCGCGAAAAAGCCTGATAAAGCAAAGGGAGCTTGATTTTATTCTTGGCAGACGTTCAAAGGAAAAGTCCCTGGAGGGGAAAAGAAATTTTGTTTTTATTAATTCTGTGGGAAAGCAGTTTACGCCGCAGAGTTTGGATCATCCACTTATCAATATAGTGAATACCTATAATAAACGAGAGTGTGTGATAGCAGAAGGAGAATGTAGGGAGCCTATTTTATTGCCGCACATAACAGCTCATATATTGAGACACACAGCCTGTACACGTCTTGCCGAAGCTGGGATTGATCCAAAAGCGTTACAGGTTATTATGGGACATTCTGACATTGCAACGACAATGGATATTTACAATCATGCGGACTATGAGCGTATTCAGAATGAAATGAAAAAAGCAGAAAATATTATCTGAAAATCAAGGCCACTTTCCTTTTATTGGGCGGTGGCTTTTTTATGACAAAAATTATGACAAATTTTATGACATTTGAAAGAAAAAAGACGAAAATAGACGACAGATTAATTTTTATCCAAACCGCGAAAACCCTTGATTTATAGGCTTTTTGAGCTGTGATGAAACTTGACGAAATATAAATTTCATTTTTCTGTAGAAAAACTTGACATAATTCTAAAAAAAAGATAAACTTGTATTGTTGTGATTGCACAATGAAAACTAAATATTGAGGAGGTGCTCCTGTGACAACAATTATTGTTGCAGTTGTCGCTGTAGTAGCCACTCTACTGATTGCGGTTCCTATTACTAGTAAAGTTTCTGTGGATAATAAGGTTAAGAAAGACGCAGAAACGATTGGGTCAGCTGAAGAAAAGGCCAGAGGCATCATTGATGAAGCTTTAAAGGCGGCCGAAACAAAGAAACGTGAAACTTTATTGGAGGTAAAGGAAGAATCTCTCCGCACTAAAAATGAACTGGAGAAGGAAACCAAGGAACGTAGAAACGAACTGCAGAAATATGAGAAGCGTGTCTTAGCGAAGGAAGAAACCGTCGATAAGAAGGCTGAGGCAGTTGAGAAGCGCGAAGCAGAGTGTACAGCGAGATTTGCTGAATTGCAAAAGAAAGAAAGAAGAGTAGACGAGCTTGAGCTGAAAGGAGTACAGGAACTGGAACGTGTTTCCGGTTTAACCTCCGAACAGGCAAAAGAAGAATTGCTCAGATCTGTAGAAGACGATGTAAAGGTTGATGTTGCCAAGCTTTACAAAGAACTTGAGAATCAGGCGAAGGAAGAAGCAGGAAAAAAAGCCAAAGAGTATGTGGTAAATGCCATTCAGAAATGTGCGGTAGACCACGTTGCCGAAACTACTATTTCCGTAGTACAGCTTCCAAGCGATGAGATGAAGGGACGTATTATCGGCCGTGAGGGACGTAATATTCGTACCATGGAGACTTTGACAGGTGTAGATCTTATTATTGACGATACTCCTGAAGCAGTTGTCCTCTCATCCTTTGATCCTATCAGACGTGAGGTGGCACGAGTAGCTCTTGAGAAGCTGATCGTAGATGGACGTATCCATCCTGCCAGAATCGAAGAAATGGTTGAGAAAGCGCAGAAGGAAGTTGAAAACCAGATCCGTGAGGATGGTGAGAATGCAGCTATGGATGTTGGTGTTCACGGTATTCATCCAGAACTTCTGAAACTCCTTGGCCGTATGAAATTCCGTTCAAGCTATGGACAGAATGCATTGAAGCACTCCATCGAGGTTGCGCAGCTTTCCGGCTTGCTTGCAGGAGAGATTGGCGTAGACGTACGTATGGCGAAACGTGCAGGCTTGCTTCATGATATTGGTAAGTCTATTGATCATGAGGTTGAAGGATCTCACATTGAAATTGGTGTAAACCTTTGCAAGAAGTATAAGGAAACCCCGCTTGTTATTAATGCAGTAGCAGCACATCATGGTGATGTGGAGCCGGAGAGCCTTATCGCCTGCATCGTACAGGCTGCAGATGCGATTTCCGCAGCGCGTCCAGGTGCCAGAAGAGAGACACTGGAGACTTATACCAACAGACTGAAACAGCTTGAGGACATTACAAACCAGTTCAAGGGTGTAGAGAAATCCTTTGCGATCCAGGCTGGTAGAGAAATCCGTGTGATGGTAGTTCCTGAGCATGTGAACGATTCTGAGATGGTACTTCTCGCAAGAGACATAGCGAAGCAGATTGAGGCTGAGCTTGAGTATCCGGGCCAGATCAAGGTCAATGTGATCCGCGAGAGCAGAGCCGTTGATTATGCCAAATAATCGGAGTTAATTTACATTAAAAAGCAAAGAGACCGCTTCCGCATTTTTCATGAAATATGAGAAATGCGGAGGCGGTTTTTTATTATGAAAATTCTGTACGGCAGCTGTGGAAACAGCATAGGCGTGGAACAGCTGACTTTTTTCATAATTAAAACAAAGTCGGCGTAGAATGGTACAGGGTGAAGCTATGGAAAAATTACTTTGCATCAAAACGAAAACCACTTTTCCGGGAATGGCCCTGCTGCTCTTTGGATTTCTGGCAGGAATGATAATTCCCAATCTTGTTTACCGGTTTACCTGGAAGCAGCAGGCTTTTTCCGCGGTTTATCTGCTTGGCACCTATGGACGGACTGCCGCATATGGAAAAGAATATCTGTACCAGATCATTGGGATGCGGGGCGGGATGTTTCTCCTTACACTGCTGTGCGGATTTACAGTGTTTGGGGTGCCCCTTGCAGTGCTGTCCATGATTTTTACGGGGCTTGGCCTTGGAATGGTATTTGTCATGTCTATCCTGCAGTTTGGATTGGCAGGTGGAGCCGTGGCAGCGGGGCTTTTGCTTCCCCAGTATCTCATCTATATTCCCGTGTGGATGAAAGTCTACGGGATGGTTTACAAAGAATCCAGGGCAATCTGGCGCAATCATGGGATTTTTCCGGGAAAAGTAAGCAGCTATTTTTTGAATTCCCTTCTGTGGACAGCCATATTCGGGCTTGGAATCCTTCTGGAATGGTGCATAAATCCCTGGATTTTGCGGCAAATCCTTGGATTTATAAATTTTTTTTAGACAAAATTCGAGAAAAAACAACAAGATATAGTGCTGGTTACCATAAGATTAACATTATTTTGTAAAATAACTGAAAAAAGCCCAATTTTAAGCGGTTTCGGCGCGAAAAAAAGGTTTGATTTTATGTCAATTACAAAGTATAATACAGGTACATTTTAAATTATTGTGGGTGACTAGCCCATATCTTAGAGCGTGAAAAAAGAATACGCATAAAATGCGATGAATAATGATGGAGCGGGCAGTCGGAGAACTGAGGCTGTATTTATCATTTATTTGGATTTATGAAGCGAAATTCAGAACAGAAGAGACAGGAAGTAAACAGTATGGAACAGGAAATACGCGAATTTATTGATTATTTACATAATACGAAGAAGACATCCCAGAATACGGAGGTTTCCTATCAGCGTGACCTGACTAAGATGGCAGCGTACCTGCAGAAGAAGGGCATTGCTGCTGTGGAAGAGGTGCGGGAATTTGACCTTATGGGATATATGGATTATATGGAGAAAGAAAATTTCGCGTCCTCCACTATTTCCAGAAGCGTTGCTTCCATGCGTGCGTTTTTCCAGCATATGTTCGCCCTGCGAAGAATCGATGAGAACCCTGCAGACAATCTGAAATCTCCCAAGGTGGAGAAGAAGCTTCCTGAGATTCTCAGCATCCAGGAGGTAGACAATCTCCTGAAGCAGCCAGACCTGACTACGCCAAAAGGCATTCGTGACAAGGCAATGCTGGAGCTTCTTTATGCCACAGGCATGCGCGTCAGCGAACTGATCCATCTGGAAGTGAGCGATGTGAATCTTCAGATGGGCTATGTAGTATGTCAGGAGAATAAAGAGCGCATTATCCCCGTCGGCAATGTGAGCAAGGAAGCCCTTGATCTGTACCTGGACAAGGGACGGGATGTATTTGTGAAGGATGACAACGAGAATGCTTTATTTACCAACTGCTCCGGCAAGGCCATGAGCCGCCAGGGTTTCTGGAAAATGCTTAAGGGCTATGCAGAAGAAGCTGGAATCCACAGAGACATTACACCCCACACCCTGCGGCATTCCTTCGCCGTACATATGCTCCAGAACGGTGCGGACATCAGAAGCGTCCAGGAAATGCTTGGCCACTCCGATATTTCCACCACACAGGTTTACCTCAGCATGAACATTAACAGGATGAGAGATGTGTACATGAAAGCACATCCGAGACACTAGAGCATGTTTGAAAAAGGCTTTCTGCAAGATGTACGCCCCACTTTGCGGGAATGATTTTTCAAACACGCTCTAGGATATAGAATAAGAGCGAAAAGACTGTCCGGGAAAGTATTCTGGGCAGTTTTAAGGAAGTCACGCCCAAAAATGAAACCCCATAAAAAAATCTCCTGGATTCCCAAAATCAGAATCCAGGAGATTTTTCTCTAATCAGATAGAACAAACAGAAATCACTCTGCCAGATACACCTTTATCAGCACATCTCAGCAATAGTATACAGCAGCTTCTCAGACTCATCCCATCCAAGGCATGCATCTGTAATAGATTTGCCATATACATGGTTCGGGCCGATCTTCTGGTTGCCTGGCTCGATGTAGCTCTCGATCATAAGCCCCTTAACCAGACCATGTACATCAGAATCAACCTGACGGCTGTGAAGCACTTCCTTGGCAATACGGATCTGCTGCTCATACTGCTTGTTGGAGTTGGAGTGGTTGGTATCTACGATAGTAGCCATGTTCTTGAGATTCTTAGCAGAATATTTCTCAAAAAGAAGGCGAAGGTCTTCGTAATGATAGTTCGGAATGGCCTCTCCGTGCTTATTTACCGCACCGCGAAGAATGGTATGTGTAAGCTCATTACCTGTAGTTTCAACTTCCCATCCTCTGTAGATGAAAGTATGGCTTCCCTGAGCTGCCACAACAGAGTTCAGCATAACGCTGTAATCTCCACTGGTAGGGTTCTTCATTCCTGCCGGAACGTCCATACCGCTGACAGTCAGACGGTGCTGCTGGTCCTCAACAGAACGTGCACCAACTGCTACGTAGGAAAGAAGGTCGGAAAGGTAGCGCCAGTTCTCCGGATAAAGCATCTCATCTGCGCAGGTAAACTCGCTCTCCTCAATAGCGCGGATGTGCATCTTACGGATGGCAACAAGTCCGGCAAGCATATTCGGCTTTTTCTCCGGGTCTGGCTGATGAACCATACCCTTATAGCCCTCTCCGGTAGTACGCGGTTTATTCGTATAAACTCGTGGAATGATTAAAACTTTATCCGCGATCTTGTCCTGAACTTTGCGAAGTCTCAGCAGATAATCGCATACAGCATCTTCATTATCTGCAGAGCAGGGACCGATGATTGCAAGAAATTTATCGGATTTTCCAGTGAATACGTCACGAATCTCCTGATCACGTTTCTCTTTCAGTGCCTTGATCTTTGCATCAATGGGATATTGGTTGCGGATCTCGTCGGGTGTCGGAAGCTTTTTGATGAATTCAAATCCCATGGTATTTTCTCCTTTTATCGGCAAAATTTGCTTTCGTTTCAATATTATAGACTATGAACCGAAAAATGTCGATAGGCAAATTTCGTGAAAATCAGTCCGATAACTTCATTCTGTTTAGATAAATAAAATGAAGCAGGGTAAGAATTAGCTGGGAAATCAGCATTCCATAAAAATATCCACGGATCCCCATGATGGGAATGGAAAGGATCACAAAGCCAATGCGGATGCACACTCCCGCAACATTGTGGAAAAGACAGGCATCTGGTCTGCCAAGCCCGTTCATAATGCTTTCCAGGGTGGTGTTGGTATAAAGAAACGGGCAGATAAACGCCAGCGTTTTTATGTACACTCCCGCAGTCTCACTGTGAAACAGAAAAATTCCAAGCGGCTTTCCAAAAAGAAAGAAAAACAAAGTGCAGAAAGCCCCGAAGAAAAAACAGGTTCCAAGTGTGCGCCAGATCACATAGCGAATCCTTTTTTCATAGCCAAGTGCCTGAAGTCCTGCCACAGAAGGCATCAGCATTACAGAAGCGGAATTGGTGATAGTAGCGGGAAACAGAATCAAAGGCAGAGCCATTCCCGTGAAAATCCCGTACACAGCCAGCGCATCTGTCTGCGTCATTCCCGCCAGAAGCAGCTGTTGGGGAATGAGAACCATTTCAATGCCGGAAAGCACCGTAAGCAGCAGCCTGTTTGCAGAATGAGGCACCGCAATCTCTCCAATTTCCTTTAAAGAAGAAAGAACAGAGCCAGGATTTCTGGGCTGCCTCCATAATCCCGAAAGAGGATGATAATTTTCCCGGGAAAAATCCACGCCCAGTGCTAAAAAGCAGGCAGCAGTTGCCGCAATCTCGCTAAAAAGCGCACCGCCAGCTGCAATCATGGGAGTGATTTCTTTTCCACCAGACAGAAGTACCAGGTAGATCATATAGGTGCTGCCAATCCGGGAAGTCTGCTCCAAAAGCTGGATAAAGGCTGGAAGTCCGGTTTTTTTTCTGGCATAATAAAAGCTGTTGACGCATGAATGCAGGGCACTCAGGGGAAAACTAAAAGAGAGAATGCGAAGCAAAGAAGCAGTTCTTGCTTCCTTCAAAAGCTCCCCCGCAATAAAATCCGCATTCAGGTACACCCCTGCCGACAAAAGAAGGGAAACAGCCCCGGAAAGAAACATTCCAAGAAGCAGTGTATTTCGCGATTCTTTTTCTTTTTCAAGGGCAGTAAAGGAGGCGCACAGCCTGGAAATGGCAGCCTGGATTCCCATTCCCGCTGCAGCCAGGATGATCCCGTGAACGGGAAGGGTAAGCTGGTAAATTCCAACTCCCTGTGCACCAATAGTATGAGAAAGGAATATTCTATAGAAGAAACCCATGATCCGGCTGGCAAGGCCAGTAAAGGTAAGGATCAGGGTTCCCCTGAAAAAAAGCTTATCAGACATGATGATCAGACCACTATCTTTTTAGATAATCTATGCCCAAATGTGCCTTGACAGAACTGTTATTATCTGGTAAAGTGGACTAGAAATCCAAGCGAATTACTAGGAAATAAAAAAGTACCTAAGGAGATAGATGAAAAAAGCCTTTTTCCGGGGTTCTTTCATATCGAATTGATACCAATAAACCAGGAGGAAGAAAAATGGGAAAAATGATTTATCTGGATAATGCGGCTACCACCAAGACCGCTCCGGAAGTTGTAGAAGCAATGCTTCCTTATTTTACTGAAATGTATGGAAATCCATCCAGCATTTATGATTTCGCATCCAAGAGCAAGGAAGGCGTTACCAAGGCAAGAGGCCAGATCGCAGACGCACTTGGAGCTAAGAGAGAAGAAATTTATTTCACAGCTGGCGGTTCAGAGGCTGACAACTGGGCACTGAAAGCCACTTTTGAAGCATATAAATCCAAAGGAAATCACATCATCACCACCAAGATCGAGCATCATGCAATCCTTCATACCTGCGAGTATCTGGAGAAAGAGCGCGGAGCCAAGATCACATACGTGGATGTAGATGAGAACGGTATTGTGAAGCTGGATGAGCTTGAGAAAGCCATCACACCTGAGACCATCCTGATCTCCGTTATGTTTGCAAACAACGAGATCGGTTCCATCCAGCCGATCAAGGAAATCGGAGCCATCGCCAAAGAGCACGGAATCCTTTTCCACACAGATGCCGTGCAGGCTTTTGGACAGGTGCCGATCAATGTAGATGAGTTAGGCATCGACATGCTCAGCTCCAGCGGACATAAGCTGAACGGACCGAAAGGAATCGGCTTCCTTTACATTCGCAAGGGCGTTAAGATCCGTTCCTTCGTACACGGCGGAGCACAGGAGAGAAAGCGCCGCGCAGGTACAGAGAACGTTCCGGGAATCGTAGGCTACGGTGCAGCTGCAGAGCGTGCCATCCGCACTATGGAAGAGCGTACTGCTAAAGAGATCCAGGTAAGAGATCATTTCATCGACAGAATCATGAAAGAGATTCCATATGTGAAATTAAACGGTCATCCTACCAAACGTCTTCCAAACAACGTAAACGTAAGCTTCCAGTTCATCGAAGGAGAGTCCATGCTGCTTATGCTTGACAACTATGGCGTCTGTGCATCCAGCGGTTCCGCCTGTACATCAGGTTCCCTGGATCCGTCCCATGTACTTCTGGCAATCGGACTGCCTCACGAGATCGCACATGGTTCCCTGCGTATGACATTAAGCGAAGAGACCACCATGGAAGACGCTGATTTCGTAGTAGATAAGCTGAAAGAAATCGTAAGCGGCTTAAGAGCAATGTCTCCATTATATGAAGATTTTATTAAAAAACAGAAAAATTGATTAAAACACTTGCCAGGAGGAAAAAAAGATGTATAGTGAGAAAGTAATGGATCATTTCCAGCATCCACGTAATGTTGGAGAAATAGAGAATGCAAGCGGTGTCGGTACAGTAGGAAATGCCAAATGCGGCGATATTATGAGAATTTTCCTTGATATCGATGATGAGACACATATTATCAGAGACTGCAAATTCAAAACCTTCGGCTGCGGTGCTGCAGTAGCAACCAGCAGCATGGCTACTGAGATGGTCAAAGGCAAAACCATCGAGGAAGCTATGAAGCTTACCAACAAGGCAGTTATGGAAGCTCTTGACGGACTTCCGCCAGTAAAGGTACACTGCTCCCTTCTTGCAGAAGAGGCTGTACATGCTGCACTGTGGGACTATGCACAGAAGCACCACATTGAGATCGAGGGTCTGAAGAAACCGAAGTCTGACATTCACGAAGGTGAAGAGGACGAGGCAGAAGAGTATTAATTGCGGTTGGAAACAGCGCGAATAGCAGCTGTTGCTTGTCGTCATCGATAAAAAGAATATTTTTACAGGAAACCGAATCCATAAGCAGATTTATTTCGTTACAGATAAATGAGTGGTAAAGATGAGGCAGACCCGTAAAGAGAATTCATCAGGGCGGATGTTATCATCTGCCCTGATTTTGTATACCGGGAAGGCATCCGGCATACAGGAAATTCCATATGGAATTTCCTGGAAATCCTTGAAGAAAATACAAGAATGAAGGAAGTAACGATGACAGGACTTACAAACGAACAGGTACAACAAAGAATCGAAGAAGGAAAAGTCAATGCCAACGAGAATCCCAATACCAGAAGCTACAAGCAGATCGTAAGGGAGAATGTACTTACATTTTTCAACTTTCTGAATCTTGCACTTATGGTAATGGTTCTGCTGGTAGGATCCTATAAGAATTCCATGTTCATGGGCATTATTGTGATCAATACCGTGATCGGAATCATCCAGGAGGTCCGTGCCAAGAAGACCCTGGACAAGCTTGCGATTCTCACAGAGAGCAAGGCTGTGGTACTGCGTGAAGGGAAGAAGTGGACCATCTCCACAGAAAAGCTGGTATTGGATGACATCCTGTTTCTGAAGACAGGTGACCAGGTGCCGGCGGATGCCAAGGTGCTGGAAGGAAGCATTGAGGTCAACGAATCCCTTCTGACAGGAGAATCCGACAATCTTCAGAAGATTGAAGGAGACGAGCTTTTTTCCGGAAGCTTTGTCACATCCGGAGAGGCATGCTGCCAGGTAATCCATGTTGGCAAGGACAATTACGCCTCCCAGATCACCAGCGAAGCCAAGGAATTCAAGCGTCACAATTCGGAACTGCGTAATTCCTTGAATGCTATTCTGAAGACCATCAGTGTGATCATTGTTCCTATGGGACTTCTGCTGTTTTACAAGCAGTATTATGTTGCCGGGAATGGAATCCGGGACGCTGTTGTAAATATGGTGGCAGCGGTTTTGGGAATGATCCCGGAGGGACTGGTGCTGCTTACCAGTGTGGCTTTGACCCTGGGAGCTCTTGCCCTGACCCGGAAGAACACCCTGGTGCAGGAATTATATTGTATTGAAACTCTGGCAAGAGTGGATACCCTTTGCCTGGATAAGACGGGTACGATCACCGCAGGAACCATGTGTGTGGAGCAAGTGCAGCCTTATGTGGAAGGGATGGAGAGGAAAGCTGCGGCACAGAGAAATGCGGATGCAGCCGGGGCGTTTAATGAGGCAAATATATCGGATGCAGAGGGGAAGCCTGATGCTGGATGTCAGCCAGAACTGGCAGCTGCGGAAGCAGGAATTACATCGGAAGAGGCTCCTCAGTCTGGAACCGCTTTGCAGGCAGTGGAGACTCCCCAGCCAGAGATGACCATGAACGAGATCGAGCGCGTCATGGCGAACATGATGTCTGTGCTGAAGGACAAGAATGCCACCGCAGATGCCCTCCACAAGCGTTTCTCCAGAAGAACGGACATGACCGTAGACCACTGCATCCCGTTCTCATCTGACCGTAAATACAGCGGTGTAGCTTTCAAAGAAAAGGGAACTTACCTGATGGGCGCTGCCCAGTTCCTTTTCCCGGAAGGAAACGAAGACCTGATCCGCCAGTGCGCTGCATATGGAAAAGAAGGCCTGCGTGTTCTGGTACTGGCCCACAGCCCGAACCTGAATCAGGAGAATGAGCTGCCTGCTGGCCTGAAGCCGGTAGCGCTGTTTATGATCACCGATATTATCCGAGACAATGCTCCTGAGACGCTTGCATTTTTCAAAGACCAGGGCGTGGACTTGAAAGTAATTTCCGGTGATGATCCTGTGACCGTTTCCGCCATTGCGAAAAAAGCCGGTCTGGAAAATGCAGACCGCTATATTGATGCCACAACCATTACCACACCGGAGGATATGGAGCGTGCCGTTGCAGAGTGTTCTGTATTCGGTCGTGTGACTCCGCAGCAGAAGAAGGAAATGGTGCTCGCCCTTCAGAAACAGAAGCATACCGTTGCCATGACAGGCGATGGCGTCAACGATGTTCTGGCACTGAAAGAAGCGGACTGCAGTGTGGTTATGGCAGAGGGAAGCGACGCTGCCAAGAACATTGCCAACGTGGTGCTGATGGATTCCAACTTTGCGGCTATGCCGGAGATCGTGAACCAGGGCCGCCGCGTTGTCAACAACATCCGTACTGCGGCATCCATGTTCCTGATCAAGACTATTTTTTCCGCACTGCTTTGCCTGATCACTATTTTCTGGGGCGAGAGCTATCCCTTCGAGCCTATCCAGATGTCCCTGATCAGTGCCTGTGCAGTGGGAATTCCCACCTTCCTTCTGGCTCAGGAAAACAACTTCAACAAGATTGAAAGCGGCTTCCTGCGCTACGTATTTATGAATGCATTCCCTGCAGCAGTGACCATCACAGGCTGTGTATTCACCATCATGCTGGTCTGCCAGAATGTGTACCACAGCAACGTCATGCTTAGCACCGCATGTTTCCTGGTAACCGGCTGGAACTACATGGCAGCCCTTAAGACCGTGTATGCGCCCCTTAGCCGATACCGCAAGATTATTATCTACGGCATGCAGTTTATTTTCTTCTTTGCAGCCGTATGCGTGCAGAACCTGCTGGCACTTGGCTCCCTGGAATTCGGAATGATCATCCTGGTATTCATACTGATGACTTTCTCCCCGGTCGTGATCGAAGTTATCACCGAATGGTGCCGCTCTCTGTATGACAAGGCACATGAGCGGGAAAAGAAAGGGTTTATTGCACTGTTTCTGGAAAAAGTGCAGAAATAATTACTATAAAAGTCCCGGATGACAGCTAAGAATAAGTTCTGGGCAATAGCCTGGATTACGAATATGTAAAAAAAGAAGTCGCGGGGTGCGGCTTCTTTTTTCATACGCATTCTGTGGCAAACATCAAACATTTTGCAGAAAGCATTCACAGCCTGATAAATTCCGGTTTCCTCTCTTTAAAAACCGTATAATATTCAAACCCGCATTCTTTCAGCACCTGCGCAGCCCTGTCAAAGTCATACCCGATTTTCTCCGGTGCATGGGCGTCAGCACCGATGGTGATGATTTCACCACCCAGCTCTTTATATCGGCGGATAATGGCAGTGCAGGGATTCGGTTCTCCAAGGCCATAGTGGTAGCCTCCGGTATTCACCTCAAGTCCCACATGTTTCTCAATCAGCTTTTTCAGGATCGCTTCCAAAATATCCTGGTATTTCTCATAAGAATAGAAACGGTTCTGGTTCGGACCGTAACGGACAATGTAATCCAGATGCCCGTAAGTATCCACCTCATCAAAAGCAGAAAGATTTTCCGGAATGGATTCGAAATATTCCCTGTAAGCCTGTTCTTCCTCCCTGCCCTGGAAAAATTCCGGGTAATAGGGATCTGCGCCGTGAACCAGATGGGAGGAACCGATCACGAAATCAAAAGGATATTTCCTCAAAAGATTGTGAAAATATTCGCCAAGATGAAGCTGCAGGCCGATCTCAATTCCAAAACGGATGCTGATCTGATCCTTATAAGCTTCCTTTAGCTCCATAAGCCGCTTATAGTAAGCCGGAAGATCAAGGGAGAATTCCAGGTCATCGGGAGTGGGGGGATAGTCCGGGTCCAGATGCTCGGTAAAACAGATCCCTTCAAGACCAAGTGCGATGGATCTGCGTATCATATCCTCAGTGGGAGTGTCAGAATCAGCGGAAAATGATGAGTGCATGTGGCAGTCCCACAAAATCGACGGAGATTTTTGCTGTATGTTCATGATGTCCTCCTTGAATTTGTAAAAAATAGGCTCCCTTTCTGTATGAAAAAAGGAAAAAAAGTGCGGATAAAAGCGGCCCCAGTGTCATAAAAGGGACACTGCCGGACCATTTAAAAGGAGTATACCATATTAGAGGATATTTGTGGCAATTTGCCTGTTATTTTTTTGAAAATGGACTTGAATTTTTGTTCAGAATTAGGTACAATACGCTATAGGTTGATGTTTCTTTCACAAAGATTGAAGCATTCACATAATTTTTACCATTTAATTCATAGGAGGAATTTATCATGGCAGTAAAAGTTGCAATTAATGGTTTTGGACGTATTGGACGTCTTGCATTCCGTCAGATGTTTGGTGCAGAAGGATTTGAGATCGTTGCTATCAACGACTTAACATCTCCTAAAATGCTCGCTCATTTATTAAAATATGACTCAACTCAGGGAAGATACGCTCTTGCAGATACAGTTGTAGCTGGCGAGGATTCCATCACAGTTGACGGAAAAGAAATCAAAATTTATGCAAAAGCTAACGCTGCTGAGCTTCCATGGGGAGAGATCGGTGTAGACGTAGTTCTTGAGTGTACTGGATTCTATACATCCAAAGACAAAGCTCAGGCTCATATCGATGCAGGTGCTAAACACGTTATCATTTCCGCTCCGGCTGGAAACGACCTTAAGACAATCGTTTACAATGTAAACCATGAGACTCTTACAAAAGAGGATCACATCATTTCCGCAGCTTCCTGTACAACAAACTGCTTAGCTCCAATGGCTAAAGCTCTTAATGACCTTGCTGCAATCAAATCCGGTATCATGTGCACAATCCACGCTTACACAGGCGATCAGATGACACTTGACGGACCGCAGAGAAAAGGCGATCTGAGAAGATCCCGTGCAGCTGCAGTTAACATCGTTCCGAACAGCACAGGTGCTGCTAAAGCAATCGGTCTTGTTATCCCAGAACTGAACGGAAAACTTATCGGTTCCGCACAGCGTGTTCCAACCCCAACAGGTTCTACAACAATCCTTACAGCAGTTGTTGAAGGAAATGTTACAAAAGAGCAGATCAACGCAGCTATGAAAGCAGCTTCCAACGAGTCCTTCGGATACAACGAGGACGAGATCGTTTCCAGCGATATCGTTGGTATGAGATTTGGTTCCCTGTTCGATGCTACTCAGACAATGGTTCTTCCACTTGAGAATGGCACAACAGAGGTTCAGGTTGTTTCCTGGTATGACAATGAGAACTCCTACACAAGCCAGATGGTTCGTACAATCAAACACTTTGGCAAACTTCTGAACGCTTAATCAGAAGACGAGTAGAGTTCGGATGCTGACAGGCTGCCTACGCGGTTCTGCAGTATATGAATAAGACTCAGAGAAGGGTCCGGTCTGAATAGGACCGGACCCTTTTGTCTGTATAAAGTTAATTTATAATAAGGAGGCATAACAAGATGCTGAATAAAAAATCTGTTGATGACATCAACGTAAAAGGCAAAAAAGTCCTCGTAAGATGCGACTTTAATGTACCTCTGCAGGACGGCAAAATTACAGATGAGAACCGTCTGGTAGCAGCTCTTCCTACAATCAAGAAGCTGATCGCAGATGGTGGAAAGATTATCCTTTGCTCACACCTTGGAAAACCGAAGGGAGAGCCGAAGCCTGAGTTATCTCTTGCACCTGTTGCAAAACGTCTCACAGAGCTTCTCGGACAGGAAGTTAAATTCGCTGCTGATCCGGAAGTTGTAGGACCAAACGCAAAAGCTGCAGTAGCAGAGATGAAAGACGGAGATGTTATTCTTCTTGAGAATACACGTTACCGTGCAGAAGAGACTAAGAACGGTGATGAGTTCAGCAAGGAACTTGCTTCTCTTTGCGACGTATTTGTAAACGACGCATTCGGTACCGCTCACAGAGCACACTGCTCTAACGTTGGCGTTACCAAATATGTAGATACAGCTGTTGTTGGATATCTGATGCAGAAAGAAATCGATTTCCTCGGAAATGCTGTAAACAACCCTGAGAGACCATTCGTTGCTATCCTTGGCGGAGCTAAGGTTTCCAGCAAGATCTCTGTTATCAACAACCTTCTTGACAAGGTTGACACTCTGATCATCGGCGGCGGAATGTCCTATACATTCTCCAAAGCACTTGGCGGACATATCGGAAAATCCCTCTGCGAGGATGATTATCTTCAGTATGCATTAGACATGATGAAGAAAGCAGAAGATAAAGGCGTTAAGCTTCTTCTTCCTGTAGATAACAGAATCGGTGATGACTTCTCCAACGACTGCAACATCCAGGTTGTAAAACGTGGTGAGATTCCGGACGGATGGGAAGGAATGGACATCGGACCAGAGACAGAGAAGATTTTCTCTGACGCTGTAAAAGATGCGAAGACTGTTGTTTGGAACGGACCGATGGGCTGCTTCGAGATGCCGAACTTTGCTCATGGTACAGAGGCTGTTGCTAAGGCACTTGCTGATACAGACGCTACAACCATCATCGGCGGCGGTGATTCTGCAGCAGCAGTTAACATCCTTGGCTATGGCGACAAGATGACCCACATCTCCACAGGTGGCGGTGCATCCCTTGAGTTCCTGGAAGGAAAAGAGCTTCCGGGTGTAGCAGCAGCTAATGATAAATAGGCATTGAATACTTAATGAGGGCAAGCCACAGGCGCAGACCGAATTTAGTATGAAAGCCCACCTGACCACTTAATGAAAGCGAACCGAAGGTGAAGCTTGAATTTAGTGGACATGGTGATTCCGAAAAATAAAGGAGATTATATAATAATGTCTAGAAAGAAAATTATTGCCGGAAACTGGAAAATGAACATGACTCCAAGTGAGGCAGTTAAATTAGTAGAAACCTTAAAACCATTAGTAGCAAACGAAGACGTTGACGTAGTATTCTGCGTACCGGCTATCGATATCCTTCCAGTTGTTGAGGCTGCAAAAGGATCCAACATCCAGGTTGGTGCTGAGAACATGTACTTCGAGGAGAAAGGTGCTTTCACAGGCGAGATTTCCCCGAACATGCTCACAGATGCTGGTGTTAAATATGTAGTTCTCGGACATTCCGAGAGAAGAGAGTACTTCGCTGAGACAAGTGAGACCGTAAACAAGAAAATGCTTAAAGCATTCGAGCACGGCATCACTCCGATCATGTGCTGTGGTGAGACTCTTGCTCAGAGAGAGCAGGGCGTAACTATGGACTTCATCCGTCAGCAGGTTAAAGTTGGTTTCCAGAATGTTACAGCTGATCAGGCTAAAACAGCCGTTATCGCTTACGAGCCAATCTGGGCTATCGGAACCGGTAAAACAGCTACAACTGAGCAGGCTCAGGAAGTTTGCGCAGGAATCCGTGCTTGCATCGCTGAAATCTACGATGAGGCTACAGCAGCTGCAATCCGCATCCAGTACGGCGGATCTGTAAACGCTAAAACTGCTCCGGAATTATTTGCTCAGGCAGATATCGACGGCGGTCTTGTTGGCGGTGCTTCCCTCAAAGCTGAGTTCGGCGACATCGTAAACTACAACAAATAACCTAGATTCGTATCTCTTTAAATAATAGTAAGATATCTATATCTTACAAGTGTCCAAGCGTTGAAGACGCCATAATTCGCTATTCCGGTTTTGCCGGGAGCGTTTTATGGCGTTTTTGTTTTGATGCAGTAAGGAACTTTTAGCTAATTTTACCCAAAATACATTTTTTTCAGGCATAAAAAATTACGCTTTAAGATCAATCCAATATTGTAATCAGCTTATGATTATGGCATAATAGTTAAGGATACGTAAAAATTGAGAAAAATCCACGTTAATAGAAAACAAAATACTTGAGAAGAAAGGTCGCACTCATGCGAAGGAGCAGAGAGGGAAGCGACAACAGAGGAGTAAAACATGGCAATTTTTTCAATGGTTTTATCTTTGCTATGCGGAGTATCGTTTTTCTTATTTGGAATGTCATTGATGGGAGACGGACTGAAATCCGTTGCCGGCAATAAGCTGGAAGCTTTCCTTTACAAGATGACAAATACCCCGCTGAAGGGTGTTGCACTTGGAACCGGTGTTACAAGTGTGATCCAGTCTTCATCTGCCACAACGGTTATGGTTATCGGTTTTGTAAACTCCGGTATGATGAAGCTGAAACAGGCAATTGGTATTATCATGGGCGCAAATATCGGAACCAGTATCACAGGATGGATTTTGTGTCTGTCCTACATCCAGGGCTCCGGTGGAATTGCAAGCATCCTTTCCACAGCTACTATCTCAGCAGTCGTAGCTGTGATCGGTATTATTCTTCGTACATTCTGTAAGAGATCCGTACACAGAAATATCGGAAATATTATGCTGGGCTTTGCCATTTTGATGAATGGAATGCAGATGATGAGTGGAGCTGTTGCGCCGCTGCGTGAGAGTCCTGTATTTATCGATATGCTGACAATGTTTTCCAACCCCATTGCAGGTATCCTGGTAGGTATTGCGTTTACCGCAGTGCTCCAGAGTGCATCCGCTACCGTCGGTGTGCTCCAGGCACTTTCCGTAACCGGAATCCTTACCTTTGCAAGTGCATTTCCGATCGTTCTTGGTATCGGCGTTGGAGCTGCCTGTCCAGTACTGATCTCCGCAGTTGGAGCCAACAAGAATGGTAAAAGAACTGCCCTTGTATATCTGCTGAACGACCTGTTTGGCCTGATCCTGTGGTCCATTATTTTCTACACAGCGAATGCCATCGTTCACTTTGGATTTATGGATATGATCATGTCGCCTGTATCCATTGCCCTTCTGAATACGGTATTCCGTGTGGCAACTGTCGTTGTACTGTTCCCATTCATACCGAAGATCGAGCAGCTTGTATGCTACCTGGTAAAGGACAGTGCAGAGGAGCTGGAAGACGAGGCAGACTTCGATCTTCTGGAAGAGCGTCTGCTTAACTATCCTGCACTTGCTATTGGCCAGTGCCATCGTGCAATGAACGGCATGGCGAAGAAGCTTCGGAAGAATGTGAACAGAGCCATGAACCTTCTGAACGATTACCAGCAGGATAAATACGATAAGGTACAGCGGAAAGAAGACCTGATCGACAAATATGAGAGCCGTCTTGGGGAATACCTGATTCAGCTTACCAAGCGTGAGATGAACACAGCCCAGACTCGTCAGACCTCCCTTTATCTGCATACCATCAATGACTTTGAGCGAATCGGAGACCATGCTTCCTATATCGCGCATATGTCTAATGAAATGCATGATAACCACACTACCTTCTCTCAGACTGCATGGGATGAGCTGAATGTAGTTATGGACGCAGTCCGTGAGGAAATCAATATCACCTGCACTGCTTTCATGAATGATGACAAGGAAGCCGCACAGCGCGTTGCGCCCCTTGGCGTGGTAATCACCAGACTTTGCGATGAGCTGAAAATGCGCCATGCAGAGCGTCTCAGCCAGGGCAAATGCGGTCTGGAAGAGGGAACTGTATTCAGTGATATCCTGAACAGCTTCGGCCGTATTGCGTCCCATTGTGCAAGTGCCATGACCGCGCTTATGAAGAGTGATGATGAAACGACAGATATTCACATCCATAACTCCAAGATTTATCCCACTGACAGCCTTGAATACTACAGCTATTTCAAGGAATACAGACAGAAATACGACATTGGACCGGAAGTTGAGCACAAGCTCAGCATGGAACCGGAAGAAGTAGAATAAGCATACGAAATACAAAACACCGTCAGAGAAATGACCGGATAGAACCGGGAAATTTCTGGCGGTGTTTTTATATAACAACGTAAAAAGAAAAGTACAAACTGTTCTACAAAAGAATACAATAACAAATATCTGTGTATATAAAAATCATACACATTTTTGGATGATCGGCGTTATGTTCTCGAATATTTTATTTTTCGGAAGGCGTCTCCCCGTACTCTTTTTGCCTAGAAGCCCGGCTGTGATCGGCAGCCGCCGCTTTCCTCTGCATTTTTACATATTGCGTGTACTGTTCATCCGGCACATGCTCCACAATATCCTCAATGTTGCATTCCAGAATGGTGCAGATACGGTCAAGGGTAAAAATCTCAATGTTCTCATTCTTGCGGAACTTATGCAGCAGACTTTTACTCACCTCGTAATACGTATAAAGGTCATACTGGGAAATATGACGTTCTTCCATGGTTTTCCACAACCTGTCATATTTTATCATGATCAAACCCCATAACTGCGATTGTTCAAAGCAGCAGTCAGGCAGCGAACAAGCCCGAATCTGCAGCCAGGATCTACTCCTATTTATGAACAATTTGTACTTGATATATGTCTATTATCGGGGTAAAATTAAAAATATAATAGGGTTGTTATAAAGACCCTAAAAGGGAGGGAGAAGCATTGAAGAAAGTATTGGAGACGGGAATTGAAGTGGTGTTTGCAGGACTTCTGGCAGGATGCCTGTTTTACTGTATGGTAGCCGGAGCTGGAACAACTGCGTATGTGATCCTGGCAGCCATTTTGTCCATAGCCATTTCCGTAACCCTATGTGCCGGATTTCACTATATCAGGAAGCTGAAGAGGCAGCTGGAGGAGCTGGAAGAGAAGCAATAACCGGAAAACACATCGTTACTTCTGTTTTTTCTCCGAATCCCCATCTTGACAAATTCCACATTCTGCCATAGTATAGGAATCACACAGTGAAATGTTAATGTACGAAAGACAACTGTCTTTTTCACGCTGACGTTTAATGATTACAGAATCCTATATAAAGAAGGGAGTTCCCCATGGAAGAAAAAGTGATAAACGCGGCCCTTTTGGGGCTTGGAACAGTTGGAACCGGAGTTTACAAGGTTCTGAAAGGCCAGGAAGAGGAGATGACAACCAAGATCGGCTGCAAGGTCAAGATCCGTAAGATCCTGGTTCGAAATCTGGAAAAGGCAGCTGCGAAGGTAGACGATCCTGCAATGCTTACAAACAGCTGGGAAGAGATCAAGCAGGATCCTTCTATTGATATTGTGATTGAGTTGATCGGCGGAATTGAGCCCGCACGTACTTATATCCTGGACGCTCTTCATGCAGGCAAGCATGTGGTAACGGCCAACAAGGATCTGATCGCAGTCCATGGAAAAGAGCTTCTGGACGCAGCTAAAGCTTCCCATGTGGATCTGCTTTTTGAGGCAGCTGTGGCAGGCGGAATCCCCATTATCCGTCCTCTGAAGCAGTGTCTTGCAGGCAATCATATGAGTGAGGTTATGGGAATTGTAAACGGAACCACCAACTTCATTCTCACCAAAATGTCCCAGGACAACATGGAATTTAAGGATGCCCTGGCACTTGCCACCAAGCTTGGATATGCAGAGGCAGATCCGACAGCAGATATTGACGGATTGGATGCAGGTCGTAAGGTGGCCATTCTTGCCAGCGTAGCTTTTAATTCCAGAGTGGTATTTGATGACGTTTATATTGAAGGAATCACCAAGATTTCCGCCAAGGATATCCGCTATGCCAAAGAAATGGGCTGTGCTATCAAGCTTCTTGGCGTTGCACGCAACACAGACACCGGGGTAGAGGCTTACGTTTGCCCGATGCTGATTCCAAACGACCATCCGCTTGCAACGGTAAATGATTCCTATAATGCAGTTTTTGTTCACGGTGACGCGGTAGAGGACGCTATGTTCTTCGGCAGAGGTGCTGGTGAGCTTCCCACAGCCAGTGCTGTAGTGGGCGATATTTTCGACATTGTAAGAAATATAGTGGCAAATTGCTGCGGACGCATTGGATGTACCTGCTATAAACAGCTTCCTGTAAAAAGAATGGAAGATACTTACAACCGTTATTTCCTTCGCCTCCATGTGGAGGACCGCTGCGGTGTGCTTGCTGAGATGACAGAGGTTTTTGCCAAATATCACGTAAGCATTGCCCAGATCATCCAGCGCGACAGCCAGAGCCAGGACGACCATCTTGCAGAGGTTGTTGTGATCACAGCCAAGGTGCGGGAAGGCGATTTCAAGACCGCAGTCCAGGAACTTTCCAATAAATCCTCTGTAAAGCGTATTTCCAAGACAATCCGCGTTTACGGAAAATAAAATTTTGAAAAATTGTGATTGAAAAATTCCAGATTTTTGATACTATATATAAGGAGTAACAAACAAAAGAAAAGCTGCTGTTTCCCAGGGGATCAGCAGCCGGGAAATTTTTAATCGCATAAAGGAGAACATTATGAGCAAGAAACCAACGGTTTTAATGATTCTTGATGGATACGGCCTGAATGACAGACATGACGCTAACGCTGTTTATGAAGCAAATACCCCTGTCATGGACAAGCTGATGGCTGAGTATCCTTTTGTAAAAGGTAACGCAAGCGGACTGGCTGTAGGTCTTCCAGAGGGCCAGATGGGTAACTCTGAGGTAGGACATATGAACATGGGCGCAGGCCGTATCGTATACCAGGAGCTTACCAGAATCACCAAAGAGATCCAGGACGGTGATTTCTTTAAGAATGAGGCACTTCTTACAGCAATGAAGAATGCCAAAGAAAATGATTCTGCAATTCATTTTATGGGACTTCTTTCTGATGGAGGTGTTCACAGCCACATCACCCATCTTTTCGGACTTCTTCAGATGGCGAAGAATGAAGGACTTAAGAAAGTTTACGTACACTGCTTCCTTGACGGCCGTGACACACCTCCGGCATCCGGAAAAGGATATATCCAGCAGCTTCAGGCAAAGATGGATGAGCTTGGCGTAGGTGAGATTGGTGTTGTTTCCGGACGTTACTATGCAATGGACCGTGACAACCGCTGGGATCGTGTTGAGCTTGCTTACAACGCACTTACCAAGGGCGAGGGCGTTAAGGGAACAGATGCAGCTGAGGCTGTACAGGCTTCCTATGATGACGGCAAGACAGACGAGTTCGTTCTTCCGACTGTAATCGAGAAGGACGGCAAGCCGGTAGCTGTTGTTTCTGATAAGGACTCTGTTGTATTCTTCAACTTCCGTCCTGACCGTGCACGTGAGATCACCAGAGCTTTCTGCGACGATGCTTTCACAGGCTTTGCAAGAGAGAAGAGACTGGACCTCACATATGTATGCTTCACAGATTATGACGATACCATCGGCAATAAGCTGGTAGCATTCCACAAGGTTCAGCTTCACAACACATTCGGCGAGTACCTTGCAGCTCACAACATGACTCAGGCACGTATCGCTGAGACTGAGAAATATGCGCACGTAACCTTCTTCTTCAACGGCGGCGTTGAGGAGCCGAACAAGGGAGAGGACAGAATCCTTGTGAAGTCCCCGAAGGTTCCGACCTATGACCTTCAGCCTGAGATGAGCGCTCCAGAGGTTTGTGAGAAGCTTGTAGCAGCAATTAAATCTGAGAAATACGACGTGATCATCATCAACTTCGCGAACCCGGATATGGTTGGACATACTGGTGTTGAGGCAGCAGCAATCAAGGCTGTTGAGGCTGTTGATGAGTGCGTAGGCAAGTCTGTTGAGGCTCTCAAAGAGGTTGACGGACAGATGTTCATCTGTGCTGACCACGGTAATGCAGAGCAGCTGGTTGACTATGAGACAGGCGAGCCATACACTGCTCATACCACCAACCCGGTTCCATTCATTCTTGTAAACGCAGATCCGAAATACACACTTCGTGAGAACGGATGCCTTGCAGACATCATCCCGACCCTGATCCAGCTTATGGGCATGGAGCAGCCGACAGAGATGACAGGCAAGTCTCTTCTTGTTGAGAAATAAATAAAATTGCAGTAGCTGTCCAGATGCTGGACAGTTATGGAATATTGTGTGAAAACAGGGTGCAGCTTCCTATAGGGGCTGCACCTTTTTGTCCTCAAAAAGCATCCTGGAAAAATTTTTAAATTTCTTAAAATAGGGGCTTGAAAGTAAGTGGGATTTCGCCTATAATCGCTCTCAAACGATATTTTTTCTTATGGAGGAAAACTTAAAATGCAGACAGATATGACTGTGGGAAAGCCCATGAAAATGCTGCTGAATTTCACCATTCCTGTTTTTATCGGTAATGTATTTCAGCAGCTTTACAGTATGGCTGATGCGGTTATAGTAGGAAAGTTTGTAGGTACCAAGGGATTGGCGGCGGTAGGAGCCACAGGTACCATCACCTTTCTGATCATTGGTTTTCTGATGGGACTGACCACAGGATTTACCGTACTTACCTCCCAGAAATTTGGGGCAGGAAGAATGGATGAGATGCGGAAGACAGTTGGCAATGCAGCCATTCTTTCCGCCGTGATCGCGGTGATCATGACGGCGGTCAGCATGCTGGGAATGCACAGACTGCTGGTTTTCATGCATACACCGGAGGATATTTTTGACGGGGCATATGGCTACATTATGATCATCTGTGCCGGAATTTTTACCCAGGTGCTCTACAACCTGGTGTCCAGTGTCCTCAGGGCTCTTGGCAACAGCAAGACACCGCTGTATTTCCTGATTTTGGCAGCAGGCCTTAATATTGTATTGGACCTTGTGTTCATTATCTTTTTCCACTGGGGTGCGCCGGGAGCTGCATGGGCAACGGTTATTTCCCAGGGAGTGTCCGGACTTCTCTGCCTGGTCTACATCTGGAAAGCTGTTCCGGAGCTTCGCATGAAAAGAGAAGACTGGCATTTTAACAAAGACATTGCCGCGAAGCAGATCAGCGTGGGAATCCCAATGGGCCTTCAGTATTCCATTACAGCCATTGGAACCATGATGGTACAGAGCTCCCTGAATATTCTTGGTTCTTACGCGGTTGCAGCCTTTACCGCAGGAAATAAGATCGAGAATATTTTCACCCAGGCTTTTGTCGCTATTGGAACTACTATTTCTACATACAATGCCCAGAACATCGGAGCCAGAAAGCTGGACCGTGTGCGCCAGGGCTTCCGTGCAACAGATGTGATCGGATGCGCGTATGCGGTAATTGCAGGCTTCATTCTTTTCTTCGCAGGCAAATACTTCTCTTATCTGTTTATTTCAGATAATGCAGATGTGGTCATTCCTATGGTGGATACCTACCTCCGGTGCGTGGGAATGTTCCTGGTTCCGCTGTATGTGGTAAACTGCTACCGCAACGGCTTCCAGGGAATGGGCTACGGCCTTCTGCCTATGCTTTCCGGTGTGGCTGAGCTTGTAGGAAGAGGCGTGATGGCTGTTATTGCAGCGAATAAAAAGAGCTACACCATGGCGTGCATGGCAAGTCCGTTTGCATGGGTGGTTGCCACCGTGCTTCTGATTGTTCTTTACTTCTATGTGATGAAGGATATGAAGAAAAAACTGTGCCTGTAAGGTTAGACGTTTCATTACAGTGTGCTGCCGGGTACAGAGCGCGAATCGTGCCTGTAAATCTGGAAACACAGGAAAAATAAGGATTACAGGCATACATACAGAATATAATAAGATAGATGTGTCAGATGGAATTTTGTAACATTTTTCCATCTGGCACATTTTTTCTGTCTTTGGGGAAGAATATTTCTTTTACGTTGCAAAAGTTTGTGTAAAAGACAGAGGAAATATACATTTTAAGATGCAATTTGGAAAATATATGTTATAATAGAATAAGGTTTCGCTGTGAAGCGGCGGGACTTTGTTACAACGGTGTTTTTTTAGAGGAGAAATTTATACATGAGTAAGGACGAAAAGCGTACTCAGAGAGGCCCGGGAGGCTTCGAAGATAAAATAGATGCCGCCATGGCAGACCTGGAAGTGGATCTGGATGATGAGTTCCATGGGGCAGATTTTTTTGATGAAGAGGATACGCAGTCATCTGAGGATGGGGATTTCGATTCCTGGGATGACACAGATGAGGCCGATGATCAGGAGGACTCCGCAGAAGAGGATTACGAGGAAGAATATCCGGAGGAAGAGGAATACGATTCGGAGTATTCAGATGAATTTGAGGAGGAGTCTGAAGCGGACGATGACGAGGAGGAGTCTGAAGAGTTTGATGAGGAAGATGATTCCTATGATGATGAATCAGATGTCCCACAGGAGCGTGAGCTTCAGGTAGAAGAATTTTCCACAAGGTCCGGTCGGAAGAGAAGCCGCAGGGAGAAGAAAGAAAGTACTCAGAAACAGAGCGCCCGCCCCGCATCTCGTTCCGCTAGACCCACCAAGATTGCCTATGTTCCTATTTCTGAAGAAGAGCTGGACGAGAAAATCGTTCCCATCCAGAAAAAGAAGCATAAAGGCCTGAAGGTGACCGGAATTATTGCGGCCATTCTTGCAGTGACAGCAGGCTGTGCATATGGTGCAGTGACCTATTATTATGCGGACCGCTTTTTCGAAGGAACCTATATCAATGGGATCGACTGTTCCAACAAGACTGCCTATGAGGTGGAGCAGGCAATTGCCAGCACAGTGGAGGCTTATTCCATTGAGGTAACTTCCAGAAATCAGGATCCTCAGACTATCAGCGGAAGCCAAATTGGCTACCAGTACATGTCTGACGGTGAGGTACTGAACCTTCTGAAGCAGCAGAAGCCTTATGAGTGGGTGCGCGGCTTTATGGAGACAAGAAGCTACAACACACAGGAGAATGTAACCTTTGATAAGACTCTTCTCCAGAATGAGGTGAAAGCCCTGAACTGTGCCCAGCCGGAGAATCAGGTGGAGCCGGAGAATGCCTATGTGGCAATGAATGGGGATGAATTTACCATTGTTCCGGAGACTGAGGGAAGCAAGCTGAAGGTGAAGGAAGCCTATAAGGCATTAGATGCAGCCATTTCCGGCAGCCAGACCAGCATTGATCTTGGCAGCACGCCGGATGTGTATGCAGTGGCAGCCGTGACCAGTGAGGATTCCACGCTTCAGGCAACAAGAGATGCTTATAACAACTACACCAAGGCGAGCATCACCTACACTTTTGGTGATCAGACGGTGACCCTTGACGGAAGCACACTGAAGAACTGGCTGCAGTTTGACGAGAAGGGACAGCTGGTACAGGATGACGCATCCTTTACCCAGCATGTGAAGGACTTCGTGGCACAGCTGGCAAGCGAGCACAATACGGTAGGAACTACCCGTTCTTTCAATACCACAAGCGGCAGAACCGTTTCTGTATATGGTTCTGCATACGGCTGGAAGATTGACCAGGACGCAGAGGCTGCACAGCTGACGGAAGAAATCCGTACTGGAACACAGACTACCCGTGAGCCTGTTTATTCCATGAGAGCCAATGCCTACGGCTACAATGATATTGGAAGCACTTATATTGAGGTGGATCTGAGCAGCCAGCACATGTATTATTACCAGGGTGGCAGCATCATTTTTGATTCTGACATTGTTTCTGGTGATATCCGTTACGATGACAGAGCAACCCCTCCGGGAATTTTCACCCTGTATTACAAGAAGAGCCCGGATGTGCTCCGCGGTGCGAAGAAGCCGGACGGCACTTATGAATATGAGACTTCGGTTACCTACTGGATGCCGTTCAATGGAGGAATCGGCTTCCACGATGCTACCTGGCAGGCTTACTTCGGAGGAGACCGCTACACCTATGCAGGCTCCCACGGATGTATCAACATGCCGCTGGATGCAGCAGCAACCTTATACAGCATTATTGATACCAATGTGCCGATTGTTTGCTTTTACTAATTGATAACAAAAGAAGTGGAGAATAAGTTACTATGAATATGGATTCCTTTGATTTGATCCTGACTGTAGCAGCTCTTGTAATGGGAGTAATGCTTCTTACCGGTCATGGAGATATTCTGATGAAAGGCGGAAATGCCGCCGAGCGTAAGAGACTTTACGACGAGAAAAAGATTCAGCTGATTTCCGGTGTGACATTACTCATTTTCGGAGTTCTCACCGGACTGGATATGCTGATCAAGAGCTATGTGTATGATATTATTTACCTGGTACTGGTAATTGTCATCTTCATCGCTATGGTAGTTCTGATTCGTAAGAAATGTAAGAAATAAAACGTAAAAGCGCCTGCATCTCGGGAAAAGTTGGATGCAGGCGCTTGTTCTTTTGTAGAAAGTACAGTTGTCCATAGTCATGATAGATAGTGGAAAGCAACGAAAGAGTACTTCAGCCAGAAATACTTTTTTCAAAAAGTAGTGATGAAAATGGAAACTTTGTTAGAAGTATCCTTTGGCAAAAAAATTGCAAGCTGACATTATTCTGGAAAAATCAGAATAATGTCAGCAGATCCATCGGCTTCTCAATCACATAATCCGGTGTATCCACCTGCCCAAAGCCATAAGAGGCAAATACAAATGGCACTTCCGCCTCCTGACAGGCCTGGTAATCCCCGAAGGTATCACCCACATAGACAGGTGCCTTCAGCTCATATTTTTTCGCAATTGTCTGGATATTGGCAGCCTTAGCCTCGCCTGTATCCCCCGGGCAGAGATGTCCTGTGAAATACTTTCCAAGCCCTGTTTTTTCAAATACAAGCTCAATATATCCAGCCTGGCAGTTGCTGACCACAAAAAGTGGATAGCGCTTACTCAGTTCCCTCAGGGTATCTTCAAGCCCTTCATAAACCGGCGCCCCTTTTTCTCTCAAAAGTTCATGCTCTGCATGGCAGCAAAGGTCAATGATTCGAAGCTGCTCAGCCTCTGTCTGATCGGGAAGAATCGCTTTCGCAATATCCGGAAGCAGTCTTCCGAAAAGCCCCTTCAGCTGATCCGCCGTCACCCGGATGTCAATCTTTTCTTTCTCCAAAACTTCATTCCAGGCCTGCGCCACAACATCTGTGGAATTCCATACGGTACCGTCAACGTCAAAAATAATACTGTCCATTAGAGGTCTTTAGTCCTTTCTGGTGTTTTTACACTGATTTCATTTTATATAGGAAGTTTAAAAAATGCAATGTTTTTATTTAGATAATTTTTAGCTGGCTTTTTGCGGATTTTATGTTATGATAAGAAAGTCAGTTACTGTTTTTGACCTGTTGGTCAGTTTTTGGCAGGATCAGATTACATGTCAGACAGTAACGCGAGGTGAATCATGAAATACGAAAATATTACAGAAGGCCGTTTTCTTGACCGTCCCAATCGGTTTATTGCCCATGTGGAGATTGGCGGGCAGATCGAGACGGTTCATGTAAAGAACACAGGCAGATGTAAAGAGCTTCTGGTCCCAGGGGCGCAGGTCTTTTTGGAAAAGAGCGGCAACCCGGCGAGAAAGACAGCTTACGATCTGGTCTGCGTCAATAAAAGCGGACGCCTGATCAACATGGATTCCCAGATTCCCAATAAAGCAGCGCTGGAATGGGTAAAGGCAGGTCATCTTTTCACGGAAGAGGTTCAGGTGACGCCTGAGAAAACCTACGGCAATTCCAGGTTTGACCTTTACGCCTGCTCGGACAGAAGAAAGGCTTTCATCGAAGTGAAGGGAGTAACTCTGGAAGCTGATAACGTAGCGCGTTTCCCAGATGCGCCTACCGCAAGAGGCGTGAAGCATGTAGAAGAGCTGATTCGCTGCATGGAAGACGGCTACGAGGCATATCTTCTTCTGGTAATCCAGATGAAAGGAGTCACAAGGTTCGAGCCTAACTGGGATACCCACCGTGAATTCGGGGAAACCTTACAAAAGGCGCAGAAAGCAGGCGTGCACATTCTTGCTTACGACTGTCTGGTAGAACCGGACCGCATGGAGATCCAGGACCCTGTGCCTGTCCGTTTGGAAAGAGATTAGTGCCATTCTATGGCAGTAATTTGGAGGAAATAAAATGACAGATGAGTTTATACAGCCTCTTCTTGGGTGGTACGATGAGAACAAGCGGATTCTGCCCTGGCGTGATCAGCATAACGCTTATTACACCTGGGTGTCCGAGATCATGCTCCAGCAGACCCGTGTGGAAGCTGTAAAGCCCTATTTTGAACGATTTATCCTGGAGCTTCCTGACATACCAGCCCTGGCAGCCTGTCCCCAGGAGAAGCTTCTCAAGCTGTGGGAAGGCCTTGGCTATTACAGCCGCGTCCGCAACATGCAGCTGGCAGCCCAGGAGATGGTAGAAAAATATAATGGCAAACTTCCTGAAAACTTTTCCCTTCTTATCTCGTTAAAGGGGATAGGGAGTTATACAGCGGGGGCCATTGCCTCCATTGCCTACGGCATTCCCGTGCCGGCTGTAGATGGAAATGTTTTCCGCGTGGTAACCAGAATGACAGAGGATTCCGAGGACATTACGAAGCCAGCCTTTCGTAAGAAAACAGAAAAAGCGCTCCAGGAAATTATTCCTGTGGATCGTCCAGGAGATTTCAATCAGGCTATGATGGAACTTGGGGCAGTGGTGTGCGTCCCCAACGGACAGCCCAAATGTCTGATTTGTCCAGTGCGGGATTACTGCCTTGCAGGACTTCACGGAACCATGGAAAAATATCCGGTAAAGGCCCCGAAGAAGCCCCGAGTCATAGAAGAGCGCACAGTCCTTGTGATCCAGGATGGAAACTGTACCGCAATCCGCAAACGCCCTTCCAAAGGCCTTCTTGCCGGATTATACGAGCTTCCCAACACAGAAGGCTACTTAAGCCGTGAGGAAGCCCTGGACTATGTAAAAGACCTTGGCACAGAGCCCTTATATATAGAAGAATTGCCAGATGCCAAGCACATTTTTTCCCACATTGAGTGGCGAATGAAGGCATACCTGATCCGTGTGTCATCCTTAGAACAGACACACGCCCCAGGCATTCTTTTTGCAGATAAAAAAGAATCAGAGAGAAACTACGCCATCCCTTCCGCGTTTGGCGCATATGCGAAGTACATGAAGGAGGAAATTCAATGAAATTACTTAGTATAGCAATTCCATGCTACAATTCCGAAGCTTATATGGAGAAATGTATCCAGTCTCTTCTTCCGGGAGGAGACGAAGTAGAGATTCTTGTAATCGATGACGGTTCCAAGGACAGAACTGCAGAGATCGCAGATCAGTATCAGGAGAAATATCCGAACATCGTCCGCTCCATCCATCAGCCAAACCTTGGCCACGGCGGCGCCGTAAACACCGGTATCCACAATGCCCAGGGTCTCTATTTCAAGGTAGTAGACAGCGATGACTGGGTAAACGAGGAATCCTACAAAGAAATCCTGAAAACTCTGGAGGACCTAGTAAAGGGCTCAAAGACCGTAGACCTTCTCATCAGCAACTTTGTATATGAGAAGCAGGGCGCAGCCCGCAAGAAGGTCATGCAGTACCGCCACTGCCTGCCAGTGAACCAGATCTTCACCTGGAACGAAGTAGGACATATGCCTAAAGGAAAATATCTTCTCATGCATTCCATGATCTACCGTACCCAGTTGCTCCTTGAGTGCAATCTGACTTTGCCAGAGCACACTTTCTATGTAGACAATATTTTTGCATTTGATCCACTTCCATATGTACAGAACATGTACTACCTGGACACCAATTTCTACCGCTACTTCATCGGACGTGACGATCAGTCTGTCAATGAGGCTGTTATGATCCGCAGAATCGACCAGCAGCTGCGCGTAAACAAGCTGATGGTCAATTCCTACACAAGCTGCGGCAGCATGAACAAGCGGGCAAGAGCCTACATGATCAGCTACCTGGACATCATCACCACCATTTCCTCCATCATGCTGATCCGCTCCGGCACCAAAGAAGCCCTCGATAAGAAAAAAGAGCTTCTCGAGTACATCCGCTCCACCAACCGTGTCCTTTACGGAAAACTTCGCCACAGCCTTATGGGCAACTTCATGAATCTCCCAGGCCGAGGCGGCCGCCGTGTCTCCGTAGCCGCCTACAAGATCTGTCAGAAGTTCTACGGCTTTAATTAACAATCCCCAGGGCGCTCGCTTCAGCGAAGCGCCCGTTTTTAGTTAATAGGACAAAAAAGACGCGCCCTCCAATTCCTGGAGGTTCGCGTCTTTCTCATCTTTAGTAGCGTTTCCCGCGTTTATTCCGTCCAAATCTCTCTACAGCCACATCCCGTGCTTCTTCCCCCGCCTTCTGCGGATAAAAAAACAAATACCCAAACAGCGCCAATGTAGCCCCACAGCAAACATCAATCACAGAATGCTGCTTCAAAAACATAGTAGACATGATGATCAGCAGGGTCAGAACCAAAGAACCATACCGAATGGCCTTCTTATCCCGAAGCGCCTCACAATTAGTCAGTGACATATGAATCGCCAGAGAGTTAAACACATGGATACTAGGAAGCACATTGGTCGGCGTATCCGTGCGATACAGCCACCGAACCGCGTCCGTAAACACATTCTCCCTAGGAAACTCCAACGGTCTTAAATGCAGCACATTGGGATACACATAAGACACGATCAGGAAAATGGTCATACCCATCATCATGTTGAAAACCAACTGATAATATTCTTTCTTATTCTTGTTCTTGAAGATGAAGTATAAAACTGTGACAACCTGATATGGAAACCATAACAGATAAGGGACAATAAAATACTCGCAAAATGGTATGTAATCATCAAAAACAGTGTCAATTGCATGGAATCCACGTACCGGTCTGTGCTCCAGATACCCGAAAAACATCAGGTAAACAATTGCATATACAAGTATGATCAGACCATGCTTATATTTCTTAATAAATTGTGCCAAGTCTTTCACTCCTTTTTCAAATCGTGGAGATTATACCACAGGTAAAATGATTTTTAAAGGCTTTTTTTCAATAGAAACTGTTAAATCCTGGCGGATTCCGCCGGATTCCCCATCAATATGGACGGGAAGAGCATTCTCGCTGTGAATATGAATGTCCCTGCAGGTCATAATATGTATCCCTTTAATTCCCGTATGCTTTCCGAAAAAAGCAGTAGGCAGGCAGAAAAGAAGCTTCAGCTTCCCAACGCCCTCCACCAGGATCATATCCAGCTGTCCGTCATCCGGCCGTGCATCCGGGCAGAACTTAAACCCGCCGCCCTCATATCTCTGATTCATAACTGCCGTAAAATATACGTGATCATAGGAAAAAGTATTCTCCCCATCCAATGTAACCGTCATTTTCCCCGGAGAAATAAAAATCAGCTGCTTTAAGGCAATAAAAAGATAGATCAGCTTTCCCAGTCCAAGACGATTGAACACCTTCTTAAGGGGAGTAGCAAGCACCTCCTGGCAGACTCCCGCGTCATATCCGATTCCTGTGCTGATGCCGAAATGGGACTTCTTTTCCCCGCGGATCAGATAAGGAACATCTATAGGAGCAATGCGCTCTGCCTTTAAAATATACTCAAGAGATTCCATAGGATCAAAAGGCAGTTCCATGCTTCTGCAAAAATCATTGCCCGAGCCTGTGGGAATGTAGCCGAAAACCACCCGGTCAAAATCTGTGATCCCGGTAAGCACCTCCTGAATGGTGCCGTCCCCTCCAATTGCGATCATATAGACGGGCTCAGAATCGATTCCAAGTAAAGATGCCTCAGAAGCAATCTTTGTAGCATGTCCGGAATATCTTGTAAGGCAGTACTGGAAAGAAATTCCCCGAAGCAATAACTGCTGGTGGAGCTGGTCCCAGATGATACGTCCCCTGCCGGAGTGGGAATTTGGATTAACGATAAAATAATACATAATGTCTCCCTGTGTCGCTTTCTGGTTTCATAATAACATTGGACAGGCCGTATTACAAATTAATTTTGAAAAAATATCGTTAAAATTTTCTAAAGTATGTTATACTGTTTCTTATGACTTTCTTATGAAGGACTTAAGATTTTCCCTGATAGAATTTGATTTAGGAGTAAGGAATATGAAATCACTGGTAATCGCAGAGAAGCCGTCTGTTGCAAGAGACATTGCCCGCGTCCTTGGGGCAAATCAGAAAAACGGCGGCGTTCTGGAAGGAAAGAAATATGTAGTCACCTGGGCACTTGGCCATCTTATCACCCTGGCGGACCCGGAAGAATACGATAAGAAATACGAGAAATGGGAAATGTCCACCCTTCCCATGATGCCAAAAGACATGAAGCTGGTAGTGATCCGCCAGACCGGAAAGCAGTTTTCCGTGGTGAAAACCCAGCTTTTCCGAAAAGATATTGAAGAAATCATCATTGCCACAGATGCCGGCCGTGAGGGCGAGCTGGTTGCCCGCTGGATCCTGGAAAAAGCTGGCTGTCACAAGCCTATTAAGAGACTGTGGATCTCTTCTGTCACAGACAAGGCCATCAAGGAAGGCTTTGCCAATTTAAAAGACGGACACGCCTACGACAACCTTTACCGCGCCGCTGTTGCAAGAGCAGAGGCTGACTGGCTGGTGGGCATGAACGGCACAAGAGCGCTGACCTGCAAATACAACGCCCAGCTTTCCTGCGGCCGTGTGCAGACTCCCACCCTTGCCATGATCGCCAGAAGAGAAGAGGAAATCCGCCAGTTTACCCCAAAGGAATACTACGGCGTTTCCGTGGAAACCCAGGATGTGAAATGGACCTGGCGGGATGAAAAAACAAAAAGCTTCCGCACTTTTTCCAGGGAAAAGGCAGAAGAAATCCGCAGGAAAACCGAGACTGCCAGTCTGGAAGTGACCAGAATCGAGGAAAAAACCAAAAAGTCCATGGCTCCCGGTCTGTACGACCTGACCACTCTTCAGAGAGAAGCCAACCAGAAATATGGTTTTTCCGCAAAAGAAACATTGAACATTATGCAGCGTCTTTACGAGAATCACAAGGTGCTCACCTATCCGAGAACCGACTCCAGATACATTGGAAAAGACATTGTCCCCACCATCAGGGAAAGACTGAAAGCCTGCGGAATCGGTCCTTACCGGAAGCTTGCAGGGGCGCTGATGAACAAACCCGTACAGGCGAATTCCAGCTTTGTGGATGACAAGAAGGTCAGCGACCATCATGCGATCATCCCAACAGAGCAGTTTGTGCAGCTGGATCACATGACAAACGAGGAGCGGAAGATTTACGACATGGTTGTGCGCCGCTTCCTTGCTGTTTTGTATCCGCCATTTGAGTACCAGCAGGTAACAATGGAAGCAAAAGCAGCCGGGGAAACCTTTGCAGCCAGCGGCAAAGTGGTAAAAAGCCAGGGCTGGAAAGAGGTTTACGAGGGCGGTGATCAGGAGGAAAGCGAGGAAGACGAGGAGAAATTAAAGGACCAGCGCCTTCCCAAAATGCAGACAGGCCAGAAGCTGAAGGTTCTGCGTGCTGCGCTGAACACCGGCAAAACCAAGCCGCCTGCACGCTTTACAGAAGCAACTCTTCTTGCAGCCATGGAAAATCCGGTGAAATTTATGGAGACCCGTGACAAAGAAGCGGTGAAAACCATCGGCGAGACAGGCGGCCTTGGCACGGTTGCCACAAGAGCGGATATTATAGAGAAGCTTTTCCACTCCTTTATGATGGAGAAAAAAGGCAATGAGATCCACATTACATCAAAGGCCAAACAGCTTCTGGAATTGGTTCCCGAAGATCTGAAGAAGCCGGAACTGACTGCAGACTGGGAAATGAAGCTGTCCCAGATTGCAAAAGGCAAGATCCGTCAGGGCGATTTCCTGCACGAAATCCGGGACTACACCTGCGAAATCGTGGACGAGATCAAGTCAGGAGAGGGCACTTTCCGCCACGACAATCTCACCAACAAGGTCTGCCCACGCTGCGGCAAAAAGCTTCTGGCTGTGAACGGCAAAAACAGCAAAATGCTGGTCTGCCAGGATCGTGAGTGCGGCTACCGTGAGACCATTTCCCGTACCACCAATGCCCGCTGCCCCAAATGCCACAAGCGCATGGAAATGTACGTAAAAGGCAAGGAAGAGACCTTCATCTGCGCCTGCGGCTACAAGGAAAAACTGTCTGCCTTCCAGGCAAGACGCAAGAAGGAGGGCGCAGGAGTTGGCAAACGGGATGTGCAGAACTATCTGCGCAGGCAGCAAAAAGAGGCCAATGAGCCTGTAAATAACGCATTTGCCCAGGCCCTGTCCGGGATTAAACTGTAAGCTTTAGAAGGATATGAGTGTCAAAAGGTCTTTTGCCACTCATTTGATACCCCGGATTGCGACCCAGCTACGCTGCTCCCGCAATCCTCCAAATATTCGAAATCCGCTGATTTACTGCG
>OGYQ01000009.1_pt1 | contig 229989 bp, 175 predicted proteins | sample 1576641 | NCBI WGS metagenome assembly OGYQ01 (sample SAMEA3541476, study PRJEB24748) | human gut metagenome | biome: human gut; feature: human-associated habitat; material: faeces | place: China | collected 2012 | reverse complement strand
TATTGATTGCCGCATTGCAGAAGTAACCTGCCATTTGTTACATTGTGATAATGTAAGATGAGTCTATTCTGCATCGATTTCGTGTTCTTCTTCTTTATCCATTTCGATATTATCTGTTTCATCTGTTGCTGAGACGGATTCCTCTTCTTGTTCATTTGCGAAAGGGTTCGGCTTTTGCGGGCCGTAACCCATAAAAGAAAAAGCACAGATGGTACCTATGATAGCTCCGCTTAAATGCCCTTCCCACGAAATGCCGGATGGTGTAAAATAGGGGAGCATATTCCATATAAGACCTCCATAGAGAAAGGTAACTAATAGAGATATGGCAATCAAGGGGATATATTTTCGTAACAGTCCGCTGAAGAAAAGAAAGAAAGCCAGCCCATAGATAATACCGCTGGCGCCGATATGCCAGGCAGGCTTGCCGATAAGGAATGTAATGGCTCCACATCCTATCCAGATTATAAGAAAAATAGAGGGAGCTATGCTTCTGTAAAAGTAAAAAAGACACCATGAAAGGAAGAATAGTGGTAAAGTGTTGGTCAATAAATGTTTGAAGCTGCTATGTATAAGAGGATGAGTGAAAATACCAAACATACCTTTTTTTGACAAAGGGTATACTCCTAAACTGGTAAAGTCCCAGTCCATACCTATCTCTAAAACCTTTATCATGTAGAGGATAAAAATTAGAAACAGCGGAAGTACCATTGTCAGCAGGATTTGTCGAATTTCTGGCCTCATATTAGCATATTTCTTTAAATTTTATACAATGCTACGAATATTTGCCCTGAAAATAAAAAATAAAGTCCCTTTTTATTTTGTTATTTACCTTTAATTCGTATTTTTGGGCATCATACTTATATTATATACTATGATAACCGAAATAATTAACCTTTAAATAATGCACAACTATGAGTTATTTACATTTTGACAAGACCCTGATGATAAATCTTGAGGAATCTTTACCAAGGGAGATTCTCCGGACGAACAAATCAGGAGCTTATCATTGTACAACGATTGTAGATTGTAACACACGCAAATATCATGGATTGCTGGTGATTCCCGTACCCAATCTGGACGATGAAAATCATGTGCTGCTATCTTCTTTGGATGAAACGGTAATTCAACACGGTGCTGAGTTTAACCTGGGATTGCATAAATATCAAGGAAATCACTTTAGCCCCAATGGACATAAGTATATCCGTGAGTTTGACTGTGAACATATTCCGGCAACAACTTACCGTGTGGGAGGAGTCATACTTCGCAAAGAGAAAATCTTTGTACATCATGAGAACCGGATTCTGATCCGTTATACCTTGGTCGATGCACACTCAGCTACCACTCTTCGTTTTCGTCCGTTCCTTGCTTTCCGTAGTGTACGCGAATATACCCACGAGAATTCGCAGGCGAGTCGTGACTACCAGTTAGTAGAAAACGGCATTAAGACTTGCATGTATCCGGGCTATCCGGAATTGTTCATGCAGTTGAATAAGAAAAACGAATTCCATTATGAACCGAATTGGTATAGAGGAATTGAATATCCGAAAGAACAGGAGAGAGGATATGATTTCAATGAAGACCTTTATGTTCCCGGATATTTTGAAGTCGATATAAAGAAAGGAGAAAGTATAATTTTCTCTGCCGGTATTTCTGAAATTTCTCCCCGCAGATTGAAACAAACTTTTGAGGCGGAAGTTGCCGACCGTACGCCACGTGATAGTTTCTATCATTGTTTAAAGAATTCCGCCCATCAATTCCATAACAAGCAGGAAGAGGACCATTATATTTTGGCCGGATATCCCTGGTTTAAATGTCGTGCCCGGGATATGTTTGTATCGCTGCCCGGATTGACGCTTGCTGTAGATGAGATAGGTGAATTTGAAGATGTGATGGAAACTGCCCGCAAAGCGATCAATAACTACATTAAAGGTGAACCGATAGGCTGTAAAATCTACGAGATGGATGATCCTGACGTATTATTATGGGCCGTATGGGCTCTGCAACAATATGCAAAGGAAACAAGTCGTGAACAATGTCGTGCCAAATATGGTTCTTTGTTAGAAGAAATCATCGATTTTATTCGTCAGCGCAAACATGATAATCTGTTCTTGCACGAAAACGGGTTGTTGTATGCCAATGGTGCAGATAGGGCGATCACATGGATGAATTCCACGGTTAACGGACGTCCGGTTATTCCGCGTACAGGTTATATCGTAGAGATAAATGCTTTGTGGTACAATGCCTTGCGTTTTATTGCCGACTTAGTTCGTGAAGGCGGTAATGGATTGCTGGCAGATTCACTGGATGCACAGGCTGAGGTAACCGGAAAGTCTTTTGTGGAAGTCTTTCGTAATGAATATGGTTATCTGTTGGATTATGTAGACGGAAATATGATGGATTGGAGCGTACGCCCCAACATGATATTTACGGTTGCCTTCGATTATTCTCCTCTTGACCGGGTGCAAAAGAAACAAGTACTCGATATTGTGACGAAGGAATTACTTACTCCGAAGGGACTCCGAACATTGAGTCCGAAGAGCGGCGGATATAATCCGAATTATGTAGGTCCTCAAATCCAGAGAGACTATGCTTATCATCAGGGTACGGCTTGGCCATGGCTGATGGGATTCTACATGGAGGCGTATCTGCGAATCTATAAGATGAGTGGAATTTCGTTTGTAGAGCGTCAGTTGATTGGACTTGAAGACGAGATGACCAGCCACTGTGTTGGTTCGTTGCCGGAATTGTTCGACGGAAATCCACCTTTTAAAGGGCGTGGAGCAGTATCGTTTGCAATGAATGTGGCGGAGATTTTACGTATCTTGAAGCTGTTGTCTAAATATAATTTATAGGAGGAGGGACGAAGATGAAAGTTTTAATGTTTGGATGGGAGTTCCCCCCGCATATCTTAGGAGGTTTAGGAACTGCCAGCTATGGTTTGACAAAAGGTATGTCTCAACAAGAGGATATGGAGATTACATTTTGTATTCCCAAGCCTTGGGGTGACGAAGACCAGAGTTTTCTGAGAATAATCGGTATGAACAGTACACCGATTGTGTGGAGGGATGTAGATTGGGAATATGTCAAAGGGCGTGTAGGCTCTTACATGGATCCTCAATTATATTTTGACTTGCGCGATCATATTTATGCTGATTTCAATTATCTGAATGCAAATGATCTGGGATGCATTGAATTTTCAGGGCGTTATCCGGATAACTTACATGAGGAAATCAATAACTACTCAATTGTTGCAGGAGTTATAGCACGGCAACAGGAGTTTGAAATTATACACTCACATGACTGGTTGACTTATCCGGCCGGTATTCATGCAAAACAGGTATCGGGCAAACCATTGGTGATTCACGTACATGCTACTGACTTTGACCGTAGTCGTGGTAATGTGAACCCCACAGTTTATGCCATTGAGAAAAATGGTATGGATCATGCCGATCATATTATGTGTGTGAGTGAATTAACTCGTCAAACAGTAATCCATAAATATTTCCAGGATCCGAAGAAAGTATCAACTGTGCACAATGCAGTTTCTCCTCTTTCGCAAGAGATACAGGATATTGTACCTAATAAGAACCCGAAAGAAAAGGTGGTTACCTTTTTGGGACGTATTACAATGCAAAAAGGTCCTGAGTATTTTGTAGAGGCAGCTGCGATGGTATTGCAGCGTACGCGGAATGTACGTTTTGTGATGGCCGGTAGTGGTGATATGATGGATCAGATGATCCGTCTGGCAGCTGAAAGAGGCATTGCCGATCGTTTCCATTTTCCGGGATTCATGAAAGGGAAACAAGTATATGAAGTCTTGAAGGCCAGTGATGTATACATTATGCCTTCGGTATCCGAACCTTTTGGTATTTCTCCGTTGGAGGCTATGCAGTGTAGCGTACCAAGCATTATTTCCAAACAATCCGGTTGTGCCGAGATCTTGGAAAAATGTATCAAGACCGATTACTGGGATATCCACGCTATGGCAGATGCTATTTATTCTATCTGTACCTATCCGGCTATGTACGAGTATCTCCGTGATGAAGGTAAGAAAGAGGTGGACGAAATAAAGTGGGAGAACGTAGGCTACAAGGTTCGCGGCATCTACGACGAGGTTATAAAAAATTATGGAAAACAATAAAACAATATAGATATGAGAACAATCTGTCTTTATTTTGAGATACATCAAATTATTCATCTGAAACGTTACCGCTTCTTCGACATTGGTGCCGACCATTATTACTATGATGATTATGCCAATGAGACAGGTATTAATGAGGTTGCCGAACGTTCTTATATTCCGGCTCTCAATACATTGATTGAAATGGTGAAGAATTCCGGAGGAGCATTTAAAGTAGCCCTTTCTATTTCGGGAGTAGCATTGGAACAGCTCGAAATTCATGCACCTGCCGTAATTGACCTGTTACATATATTAAACGATACGGGTTGCTGTGAATTCCTGGCAGAGCCATACTCTCATGGCTTATCATCATTGGCCAATGAAGACTGTTTCCGTGAAGAGGTAATGCGTCAGAGCGAAAAGATGAAACAGATGTTTGGTAAAGCTCCGAAAGTGTTCCGTAACTCCAGTTTGATTTATTCGGATGAAATAGGTGCTACGGTGGCTAGCATGGGTTTCAAGGGCATGCTGACCGAAGGTGCTAAACACGTTTTGGGTTGGAAGAGTCCGCATTACGTGTATCATTGCAATCAGGCTCCCAGTCTGAAATTGTTATTAAGAGACTTCAAGTTATCGGATGATATCAGTTTGCGTTTCTCTAACTCTGATTGGAGTGAGTATCCTTTATTTGCCGATAAGTTTATCGGTTGGATTGATGCTTTACCACAAGAAGAACAAGTGATCAATATCTTTATGGAACTGAAAGCATTGGGTATGGCGCAGCCATTATCGTCCAATATTTTGGAGTTCTTGAAGGCACTTCCTTATTGTGCAAAAGAAAAGGGCATTACTTTCTCTACCCCATCGGAGATTATTTCGAAATTGAAATCTGTTTCCCAATTGGATGTACCATATCCAATGTCGTGGGTAGACGAAGAAAGAGATACGAGCAGCTGGCTGGGTAATGTTTTGCAGCGTGAAGCTTTCAGCAAATTATACAGTGTGGCTGAACGTGTACACCTTTGCGATGATCGTCGTATCAAGCAGGATTGGGATTATCTGCAAGCCAGCAATAACTTCCGTTTTATGACGACCAAGAATACCGGTGTGTGGCTGAATCGTGGTATTTATGATTCTCCTTATGATGCCTTTACTAACTATATGAATATCTTGGGGGATTTCATTAAACGTGTAAATTCTCTCTATCCTGAGGATATCGATAATGAAGAGTTGAATTCATTGTTGACAACTATCAAGAACCAGGGAGAAGAGATCGCCGAATTACATAAGGAGGTTGATAGGTTGCAGGCAAAAGCGGAAAAGGCTGCAAAAACAGTAAAGGCCGAACCCAAAGCTGCACCTAAAAAGGCCGCTGCGAAGAAACCTGCTGCAAAGAAAGCAACGGCAAAAAAAGAAGATTAATATGATTCAAGAACATGCTTTAGCGTAAACTAAAGCGGTGGAAAGGGGCTGTCCAAAAAAGTTGGATAGCCCCTTACTGTTATTTACAGTTTAAAAGTAAAAGGCATAAAATGACCCTTATCTCTTGATAAGAAGGGTAATAGTCCAAATTTTTTGAATGATATTTCTTTGTAGATTTACAAGCAGTGAGTTGAAAAGGTAAGGAGCTGACTTTGGAAGATAACCTCTTTCTATTTTATGGAGAAAGAGGCGTCTCTGCTTTAGTTCGCCACATCTTCTTATTTTTTACATAAAACATAAGGAGAATGAGACCATAAAAATTAAGGCGATGTAAATGATTCTTTATTTACATCGCCTTAATTGTATTATATACTGAGAATATTTTGTTACTGCTTACCGTTGAAGTTGGTATAAGTTACTTCTAACTTCAGTTTCGTACCGTCCGGACCACCTTCCAGTTTTACGTATCCCGGTTGTAGATCGTGCTGGATGCTGATCATATTCTTATTGGAAGAGCTATCATACTGTACCAGTACCGGGATAAGTACCACTTTATTCCAATCCGGATTTGCTGCTTCCCAAGCTGCTTCGTTCCAACTGTCTCCTGCTTTTTTCTTGGCTTCCTGCTTTTCGTTGACGCATGCATTAATCAAGCGAGTCAAGTTGGTAAACACATACTGATTGGTTGTAGGTTTATTGGAAATAATAGCATTGTGTACGGCCAGATAAGAAGTGATGTTATCTGTAAGTTTGTTCTCTTCGAAGAAACTTTGCCGTTCTTTCTCACGTAAAAGTAACACATATGTAGGTGCTTTCATACTAAATTTCCCATTGTCCGGTTGGTTGTAGCTATTGAAAGTCAATTTCACTGCATTAATGGTGTCATGGCTTAATTCTTCATAAATCTTATTGATCGGCAATGTAGCTTGTGTGAAGATACCGGCCGGAGACTTCAAATAAGTACAGTCTGTCTTTTTAGCGATTTCGTTTAGCTTTTCAGAATTAACAAACTTATTGGCTTGAATTACTTCCTTAGTTGTAGCGAAAGTACGGGTTGTGTAGTATAAAGAGTCAGCACCATTTTTTTTCTTCAGATTATTTCCCAAGCTGTCTTTTTCGTGGCATCGGATTACAACATTCAGGTTGATCTGGTCAACATAAAGAATCGTTCCGTTACCATAGTCATTCTTGGCATAAATACCTTTGAATACGTTATTAATAAATGCTTCCGAAGTTTTAAAATATTCAGGGTGATCTCTGTTCAAACGATAGATACGTTTACCTAGTTTCGTGATCTCTTCAGAAGTTAGACGAACATTAGGATAAAAGTCATCTGAGTTTCTGATGGAATCGCTGAGTGATTGGTCAACAGCTGTGTAGGCTTTTCGTGCGAGTAAGTTGTTGGGATTGTAATACTTCAATGGATCGATGTCTGTATAATAGTTCTGGGTCAAGTTTTCGTCCAGTTCATAAACAGTCATTCGGCATGGATTGATAGAGTCTCCAAAATAGCTCTTATAGTATAAGATCAATTCAGCGGTGTGAATAGAGTCTCCTGCCATTACCCCTTTGGGATTAGTTTCCGGATCGTAGACCGAAGGAAAAGAAATTCCATCCGGACTATTCAACTGTGCGAGGAAACTGGCTTCGTATTCTCCGAATTCTTTATCAGTGAATTTTCCCACATAACCTACGCTGGTTTTGGCAAAAACAGGACCTGATAGGTCGGAATTCGTAGTTAACTCGTAAGTCGTATATCTTCCATTGATATTTTGGTCGCTATCCGGAAGCATATCCCATCCGATAGTACCTGTATTATCATCGCATCCGAAGAAAGTCAAGGCAAGCAGTGCTACCCATACATATTTTGCTTTCATGATCGTCGTATCTAGGTTCTTATTTATTTTTGTTCAGCTTCCCACACTTGATCGTAGAAACTGTTGCAAGCATCTGCAAGAGCATCGGGAGCTTGATAGTCAAGAACCAATTTGCCCGATTGACGCGCGTAGTTCATGACATCTTCATTTACATGTTCACTATTCTGTACTATTCCGTCCGAGTAATCGACAGCTAATTTGCAAAGTGTAGCATAATCTACCGGATCTTTCAGGGTAGCTACATCTTTTTTATTAATACCCTTTAGCATCAGTTTGCTTGCAAAGTCATTGTTGAATGTACCTTTGAAATCATCTTCGTATACGGAGAATACTACTTTTGCATCGCGGAACGAAGGTTCGTCTTTATACGCTTTCTTTATATACAAAGGGGCTAATGCCGTCATCCAGCCATGACAGTGAATAACGTCCGGACACCAACGCAATTTCTTTACCGTTTCCAGCACTCCTCTGGCATAGAAGATAGCCCGGCTATCATTATCATCGTATTCAACCCCATTTTCATCAGCTGTCTGCAGCCGGTTCTGAAAATAATCATCGTTATCGATGAAATAAACCTGCATACGTGCTGACTGGATAGAAGCTACTTTGATAATAAGTGGATGGTCGGTGTCGTCGATGATCAGGTTCATGCCGGAAAGACGTATCACTTCGTGCAATTGATTTCTGCGTTCGTTGATATTCCCCCATTTGGGCATAAATGTTCTGATTTCTCTGCCTTTTTCCTGGATAGCTTGTGGTAGATGTCTGCCTATATTGGCCATCTCGGATTCTGAAACGTAAGGAGTAATCTCTTGTGTAATAAATAAAACCTTGTTAGCCTTTGTCATAATAACAATCGTTCTCGTAAATATTCTGCAAAGATATAAAAAAAAACGGGCATTAAAGCAAGTTCTCTGGCGGTATAATTCCTTATGAATTGTTAAGTGCTTGTTTTTCAGTGATAAATCGTCCTGTTGCTTAGGACTCTCCTTCGTCTTCTTTTGCATTAATTTACGATATTTCTTCTTTATATGGTAAATTATGGTTTATTTTGCACCGTTTTTCAAACAACTAAGAATCATAAACCTATTAAAATGAAAGTAATACATACGATCAAGGACTTGCAGGCTGAACTTTCGGTTTTGAAAGCCCAGGGTAAAAAGGTGGGGTTGGTGCCTACTATGGGTGCTTTGCATGCAGGGCACGCATCTCTTGTAAAGCGTAGTGTAAACGAGAATGAAGTAACGGTGGTAAGTGTTTTTGTGAACCCTACCCAGTTTAATGATAAAAATGATCTTGTTAAGTATCCTCGCACACTGGATGCCGATTGTAAATTGCTCGAGGCTTGTGGAGCGACTTATGCTTTTGCTCCTTCGGTGGAAGAGATGTATCCGGAGCCGGATACCCGCCAATTCAGTTATGCTCCTTTGGATACTGTAATGGAGGGGGCTTTCCGTCCGGGACACTTTAATGGAGTATGCCAGATAGTAAGTAAACTGTTCGAAGCGGTGAAACCACATCGTGCATACTTTGGTGAGAAAGATTTTCAGCAATTGGCTATCATCCGTGAGATGGTTCGTCAGATGCAGTTTGATCTTGAAATAGTAGGTTGTCCTATTGTTCGTGAAGAAGATGGTCTGGCTCTGAGCAGCCGGAATGCGCGTCTGTCGGCAGAAGAACGTGAAAATGCATTAAAAATATCTCAGACCTTATTTAAAAGTCGTACCTTTGCAGCCACTCACACAGTGAGTGAAACGCTGAAGTTTGTGGAAGATGCTATTGCTGCTGTTCCGGGATTGCGTCTGGAGTATTTTGAGATAGTAGACGGAAACACTTTGCAGAAGGTTGATAATTGGAACCAAACATCGTATGTAGTGGGCTGTATAACAGTGTTCTGCGGTGATGTCAGACTGATTGATAATATTAAATACAAAGAATCTTAAACTTAAAAAAGACGAACCCCTTATGATGATTGAAGTGTTGAAGTCAAAAATTCATTGTGCCCGTGTCACGGAAGCCAATCTGAATTATATGGGTAGTATTACGATTGATGAGAATCTATTGGATGCAGCTAATATGATTGCCGGTGAGAAGGTGTACATTGCCGACAATAATAACGGCGAGCGTTTTGAGACCTACATTATCAAAGGTGAACGCGGATCAGGTAAAATCTGCTTGAATGGCGCTGCGGCCCGTAAAGTACAACCGGATGATATTGTGATCATTATGTCGTATGCGTTGATGGATTTTGAGGAAGCTAAGTCGTTTAAGCCGACTGTTATTTTTCCGGATCCGGCTACAAATAGTGTAGTGAAGTAAGAAATCGTTCAATTGTGGAATATGAAAATCCCTGCTAATTATCCAATTTAGCAGGGATTTTTTATTAGGATCGATTATTGTGAATATCCGGTCCGGAGAATAAATTGTTAGGAGGGTGTCCATAACTCACCACATACTCTGTGGTGAATACGAGTTTTGAACATCCCCCCGACTTTATACTTCTACTTGGAACTCAATTGTTCGTTCATTGCTGCTGCGGCACGGCGTCCGTCTCCCATGGCAAGGATGACAGTAGCTCCTCCGCGTACAATATCTCCTCCCGCATAAATAGTGGGAATAGACGATTGCATCTGATCGTTAACAGTGATTGTTCCTTTACGGCCCAATTCCAGACCTTTGATAGAACTGGGGACGATAGGATTGGGAGATACCCCGACACTGACAATGGCGAGATCGATATCAACGGTTTCTGTTGCTCCTGGGATGGGGACGGGGCTACGTCGTCCGGAGGCATCCGGTTCACCCAATTCCATCTTTTGCAAGATTACTTGTTTGACACGTCCTTGCTCGTCTGCCAGATATTCGATTGGGTTGTGTAAGGTCAGGAACTCTATACCTTCTTCTTTGGCATGTTTCACTTCTTCCAGACGTGCTGGCATTTCTTCTTCTGAACGGCGATAGATGATCATAGCCCGTTCGGCTCCAAGACGTTTGGCTGTACGGACAGAGTCCATGGCAGTGTTACCGCCACCAATTACAGCTACGTTCTTTCCGAAGGCTACCGGAGTATCGGAATCGGGACTGGCTGCATCCATCAGATTTACACGAGTCAGATATTCGTTGGAAGACATGATGTTGATCGAGTTCTCACCCGGGATGTTCATAAAGTTGGGAAGTCCGGCTCCTGAGGCTACAAAAATTCCCTTAAAACCTTCTTCTTCCAACTGTTCTACGCTGATCGTTTTCCCTACAATGCAGTCTTTGATGAATGTAACTCCCATTTTGGCAAGGTTCTCAATCTCGACGTCTACTATTTTGTTGGGTAGACGGAATTCGGGAATACCATATTTCAGTACACCGCCAATTTCATGTAGCGCCTCGAATACCGTTACATCATATCCATATTTGGCCATATCCCCTGCAAAGGATAGTCCGGCAGGACCGGAACCGATAACAGCCACTTTGATACCGTTTTTCTCGCCTACTTCAGGTACGGAGATTTGTCCGCTTTCTTGTTCGTAGTCGGCAGCAAATCTTTCCAGGTGACCAATGGCTACGGCTTCTTTGCCCATTTTCAGATGGATACATTTTGATTCGCATTGTTTTTCCTGCGGACATACACGACCGCATACGGCAGGCAGGGCACTGGTCTCTTTCAGTGTTTTGGCTGCTTCAAGGAATTCTCCACGTTCTATGTTCTTGATGAAACGGGGAATGTCGATGCCTACCGGGCAACCTGTCATGCAGCCTGGGTTGGCACAATCCAGACAGCGCTGTGCCTCCGTAACTGCCTGCTCTTTAGTCAGCCCTTGATTGACTTCTTCTTTACGGCTGTGTGACCGGTACTCCGGATCGAGTTCGTTCATTTGGCAGCGTTCAATGTTCGCACGGTCTTTAGCTTTGATAGCTTTACGGAGTGCTTCGCGCCAAGGGGCTGTACGTCCGTTTTCGTCTATGATTTTGGTTGCTTCACATTCATCGAGTTTATGCAACTCTTCACGTTCGATGGTTTTGAAAGCTCCCATGCGCTTCAACATTTCATCGAAGTCCACTTGGTGACCGTCAAATTCCGGACCGTCGACACATACGAATTTGGTCTTTCCTCCGATAGTAATACGGCAGGCGCCGCACATTCCGGTGCCATCCACCATAATTGTATTTAATGATACTTCTGTCGGAATTTCATATTTCTTCGTCAGCAAACAAACAAATTTCATCATGATAGCTGGGCCGATAGCAAAACATTTGTTCACTTTCTCCCGTTTGATTACTTCTTCTACTCCTTCGGTAACCAAGCCTTTGCGACCGTATGATCCGTCATCGGTCATTATGATCACTTCGTCCGAACTTTCACGCATTTCTTTTTCAAGAATGATCAGTTCTTTGCTACGTCCTGCCAGTACGGTGATCACACGGTTTCCGGCTGCCTTCAGGGCCTGTACGATGGGTAGCATCGGAGCTACACCTACGCCACCTCCGGCACATACTACTGTTCCGAAGTTTTCAATGTGGGTAGCTTGTCCCAATGGACCTACTACGTCGGTGATATAGTCTCCTTCGTTTAGTTCGCAAAGGCGGGTAGAAGAGAGCCCTACTTCCTGAACAACCAGGGTGATCGTTCCTGCCTTCGGGTCGGCGGCTGCAATGGTCAGTGGCATCCGTTCTCCCTTTTCACCGACACGCACAATCACGAAATGACCTGCTTTGCGTGATTTTGCTATCAACGGAGCTTCAATGACAAGTTTGAATACTTTCTCCGAAAAGTGTTCTTTGCTAATGATTTTGTTCATTATCTAATTAATTTGTTGGATTTATTACGTAATTGCTATCAGAATGTTCTTAGTGTGCAAAGATACTGCTAATTTGTAAAAAACAAAAGAAAAGCCATCCTTTTGAGGGGATGGCTTTATTATCAGTGTAAATCAGTTTGTTTTATTTTGTTCTGATTTTATATCCGGCCATTCCATAATAAAGAATGAAGAGGAAACATGGGAGACAAATCCAATAAGCATTTTGTGCTCCCGCTATGTCTTTTATGTATCCGAACAGAGTAGGGATGACAGCACCTCCGGCCATAGCCATAATCAACAGAGAAGAGCCGGCTTTGGTGAACTTACCTAAATCTGCCATGGCAAGTGGCCACAGTGCGGGCCACATCAGTGAGCAACCCAGTGCTATGAATGCAATGAAATAGATTGAGATGTCAGCCGGGGTGAGTACTACCAGAATTGAACCGGCAATGGCGAGGATTGAGCATATTTTTAATGCTGTAGCCTGATTGATGTATTTGGGTATAAAGATGATACCGCAGATATATCCGATCACGATACCGATCGGAGCAATCCAGGCATAAGCTGCGGCATTCTCCAAATGCAGGCTGTTGGCATAGTCAACGAGGGTTCCCAGTGAAACCGTTTCTACGCCTACGTAGAGGAAGAGGGCAAGACATCCCAGCAAAAGGTGCGGAAATTGCCATACTGAGGTTTTGCTGGCTGCATACGGACATGCCTCGGCACCTCCTTCACTGTCGTCCTCGCCGGCTGCTTTTACTTCAGGCAGCGGAGCCATCAGTGAGATGATGCCTAATATAATAAATGCTGCAATAATAACATAAAAGGGAGTGAATAAGTCCGATACGGTAATGTCGCTCACTTCCTTGCCTATCAGGAAAGCGAGGAACAAAGGAGGAATTGGCCATGCTAACTTATTACAGATGCCCATGATGCTGATACGTTTGGCTGCACTGTCCAATGGGCCGAGAATAGTAATATAGGGGTTAACAGATGCTTGTAAGAATGCGTTTGCCGTGCCGCTGACAAAAGAGGCTACCAGAAAAAGAGGAAAACTCTCCTGGCTGGCCGATGGAATGTACAAACCGAAAGCTACAGCGAACATGGCAAACGAAAGTGCCATGGTGTGTTTGTATCCGATAGCTTTGATAGTCATCGAAGCCGGATAGCCGAAGATGAGGAAAGGTACGAAAGTGGCAGCGATTATCAGGTAAGATTCGGCTGAAGTGATGCCTAAAGAACCTTGTAATACCGGAATAAGTACAGAATTGATTCCTAATGCGAATCCGATGGCGAAGAACATGATGCCGATAAATGCTAACGGCAGAGCAAAGTTTTTTTGAGTAGAGCTCATAAAATAGGAGTTTTGAGGTTAGTAAAAAGTGTGTTTTATTACAAAAAAGAAGGGGGTGTCATAACTCGCTACAGATAACACAGATTTACACAGAACGTTTTTTAATATGCTGATAACCAATGTTGTCTATCTATGTAAATCCGTGCAATTCTGTGGTGAATACGAGTTTAGCACACCCTCTTTTATCTTTTCTTCTATGTCAGTCGATCATGTCAAATCCGCAGTAGGGAACCAATGCTTTCGGAATCCGGATACCCTCCGGAGTCTGATGGTTTTCCAGCAAGGCTGCTACGATGCGGGGCAATGCCAGTGCCGATCCGTTCAGTGTGTGGCAAAGTTCGGTTTTCTTTTCTCCGCTACGATAGCGGCATTTTAATCGGTTGGCTTGGTAAGTATCGAAGTTGGATACAGAGCTGACTTCCAACCAGCGCTTCTGTGCTTCGGAATATACTTCGAAATCAAAGCAAAGCGCAGCGGTAAAACTCATATCACCACCACAGAGACGGAGAATACGGTAAGGGAGTTCCAACTTCTGGAGCAGGCCTTCTACATGATCCAGCATTTCCTGATGTGACTGACGGGAGTGCTCCGGTTTGTCGATACGCACCAATTCTACTTTAGAGAATTCGTGAAGGCGATTGAGCCCGCGTACATCTTTACCGTAAGAGCCGGCTTCCCGACGGAAGCATTGTGTATAAGCGCAGTTTTTAATAGGAAGTTGCTTTTCATCCAAAATGACGTCACGGTAGATATTAGTTACCGGAACTTCAGCCGTCGGAATCAGATAGAGATCGTCTACTTCGCAATGGTACATTTGTCCTTCTTTATCCGGAAGTTGTCCGGTTCCATAGCCGGAAGCAGCGTTTACAACTGTTGGAGGCATGATTTCGGTATATCCGGATTTACGTGCTTCATCCAGGAAAAAGTTAATCAGTGCGCGTTGCAGTTGAGCTCCTTTGCCTTTGTAAACAGGAAAACCTGCACCGGTTATTTTTACACCCAAATCAAAGTCAATCAAGTCGTATTTCTTAGCCAGTTCCCAATGGGGGAGTGCATCTGTGGGAAGTTGAGTTTCCATACCTCCCATTTTCTCAACCACATTGTCCTCGGCACCAACACCTTCGGGCACACTGTCATAGGGAATATTGGGAATGGTATACAGCAGATTCAGCATGTCGTTGGCAGCCTGGTCCATGTCGGCCTGCAGTGTTTTATTGCTCTCCTTTATCTCGGCTACACGGGCTTTTGCAACTTCAGCTTCTTCCTTTTTGCCTTCTTTCATCAACTGACCGATCGTTTTCGAAAGTGAATTTACCTCTGCCAGGTTTTTATCTAATTGATTTTGTGTATTACGTCTTTTGTCATTCACTTCGATTACTTGGGCAATTGTTTCTTTGGCTCCTTTGAAGTGTTTTTTCTCCAGACCGCGGATTACCGCGTCGGTGTTTTCTGTAATTTGTTTAATGGTAAGCATATCTATACTTTATTTATGAACTTTCTTCTTTGAGTTTACAAAGATATATAAAAATAAGATAAGAGGGTGCGTCTTGTATAAAAAAGAAAAGAGACGCAATCAACCGATTGCATCTCTTTCTTCAATTTCTTACAATTTCCTTTAAACTCCGGAAATTTATGCTTCTGTTGCTTCAGCAGGGATGATAGAAACATATCTTCTGTCTTCTCTACCTACTTTGAAGTTTACAGTTCCATCTACTAAAGCGAAAAGAGTGTGGTCCTTACCCATACCGATGTTTTCACCCGGGTGGAATTCAGTACCTCTTTGACGAACGATGATGTTACCTGCTTTGCAAGCTTCGCCACCAAATATCTTAACGCCTAATCTCTTGCTCTGTGATTCGCGGCCGTTCTTAGAACTACCGACACCTTTTTTATGTGCCATTTCTTCTTACTTTTTAAATGATTAAGCTACTACTTCTGTGATTGTTAACTCTGTGAACTGCTGACGGTGACCGTTCAACTTTCTGTGACCTTTTCTTCTTTTCTTGTGGAAAACAAGAACTTTGTCACCTTTAACCAGGCTTGAAACAATCTGGCAAACTACTTTTGCACCGTCTACAGTAGGAGCACCTACAGTAACGTTTCCGTCTTTGTCTACCAAAAGAACTTTGTCAAATTCTACTGTTGCACCGTTCTCTGCATTCTGAATGTGGTGAACGAACAATTTCTGGCCAGCTTCAGCTTTAAATTGCTGACCGTTGATTTCTACAATTGCGTACATCTTATATAAATAAATGTAAGTTAGCTCCGTCGGGTGGTCTTTAATCACTTAAAAAACACTTGCTCAAACCCGGTGCGGAATAATCAGGGCACAAAATTACTGCTTTTATTTGTTTCGGACAAGTTTTTCTTTTTCTTTTTTGTTTGCAGTATGTTATTTTGCTCTTTTTCTTCTTTCGGGTAGGGGCAGTTAGAAGGTTGATTATTAAATGGGATGTGGCTTTATTCATTTTGTCACTTTGATAATCGGGACTCCTCAGAATCGTTTATTTCGGACAGGATGCTTGCCTGGGTGGAAAAAACGCATTCTGCAGGTTTTTCCCGATAACATATATCTTGGGGTTCTTGATTGATGGTACGCACAGGGAAAGGAAAAAGTCGTGTCGGTGGTGAAAGTGCTTCGGATGGGATTGCATTCCGATTTTTTTGTCACTTCAGAAAGTTCTGCCTGCGGTTGCCAACCGGAAGACGGAGTGTCCCTTTCAGACCGGATTTGGAATAACAATAGGAGATATTGGGGAAAACAATAGGAGATATTTCCAAAACATAAGGACATTTTCGGTGAATGCTTACGTCTTTTCGGCCAAATGCTTGCTTCTTTTTGCGAAAAGTCAGGCTTTCCGAGCCCGGAAGCCCGTCTTTTCGGCCTCTAAAGTCTCCATTTGGCTTTTTTCTTCTCTCCGGGTGTCGGAAACGGACAAGGACTCTGTTATGAAAAACAGATATTTACTTTCTTTTTGTACTGTTATTCGATGAACGGATGTCATCCGGTTGGATTGTTCAGAGTGGACAGCCGGATTTGTCTTCCGGAACGGAGATTAGCTGGCCAAGAGTACTGATGATTCTGTCGTAGGGATAGGCCTGAAACTCTTGGGCGGTAGTCATACCGCTGGTAACACCGGTAAAAGAAACTCCGGCAGCGGCGGCTGTTCCTGCATCCACTGTACTGTCACCGATGTATAATACTTCTTCGGGGCATGCCTTCAATCGGTCGATGGCAAGTAGCAAACCTTCAGGATCGGGTTTATGATGTGTCACATCTTCACCTCCGATAATGATGTCAAACCAATCATCCGGCATGTGATTTCTCAGGAAACTCAGTATCCGGAATCGGTATTTGGTTGAAATGATTCCGATACGGATTCCCTGTTTTTTCAGGTGTGTAAGCGTGGGGAGAGTATCCGGGAAAAGAATGGTATTTGCATTCATGTATATATCTGCCTCTTTGGAATACTCTTGTCTGAATGATTCCAGTTGGTCGGCGTCAGTAATTCCCGTAAGGATGCTGAATGATTCTTCAAGCGTTTTCCCAATGGTGCGTTTGATCATATCATCAGTGATACCGGTGTAGCCATGTCTCTCGAGTACGCTTCTGAAGCAGGTTACGATGCCACGCGAAGAGTCTGCCAGTGTATAGTCAAAGTCGAATAAATAAACAGTGTATTTCATTTGCGGAATTTTCGGCAAAGATAGTGAATTTTTTATTTCAATAAAGGTTATTTGCGTACTCTGCCTCCCGATATCCAGTGAGTCCGGTAATAGGGTTCATTGAGACTGCTGACAATGACTCCCTGGCTGGTGCTGGCATGAACAAACTTTCCGTCTTTGAGATAGATGCCCACGTGTGCCACTTTTCTGCGCGATTTCCGGCTACTGAAAAATACCAGATCACCTTCCCGAAGATTTCGCCGGGCAACTTTACTGCTCTCTTTCTTCTGACCGTCTGTGCTTCGTTGCAGTTTGGTATGATATACCTTTTTATAAATCTGGCAGGTCATTCCCGAGCAGTCTGTGCCACGTTTGGTCTCTCCGCCTCCCCGGTAGGGGGTACCTATCCATTCGGCTGCTTCCAGGTAGAGTTTATGGTTATCCTCCATTCCGATGTCTACGCCCAAGCGTACAGAAGCACGGGCCAATTTCTTATAGTCTAGTTTGGGAGCAGAGGTGCGGCAGCCACTCAGGCCGATAACTAGGACGGTGAAAAGTAACAGATTAAAAAGGTATTTCTTCATACATTCATTCTTCTTCTACATTAAAATAATCTTCCAGTTCTTTTTCTGCCGAATTGTTTTCGTTTACAAGGTCACGGATAATGACTCCATGCTCAAGCACGGCAATACGAGGACAGACATCCACCGTATGGTTCAGGTTATGGCTCGAAATAATGACCGTGGCATTATGTTCCTCATTATACTTTTTCAGCAGATGTTTAATGACGGATTGTGAACTTGGGTCCAGAAAATTAAACGGTTCGTCCAGAATGATCAGTTTCGGATAATGTAGCATGGCCGACACGATACCGATCTTCTGCTTATTGCCCGCCGAGAAGTTACGGATAAACTTCTTTTGTCCCAATACTTCCCCGTTCATAAAACGTTCGAAGGGGATCAGGCGTTCATCCACTTCTTCTTTTTTGAGTCCGTACATTTTACCGATAAAATAGAAATATTCTTCCGGAGTCAGGTAACTGATCAGGAATCCGTCATCGATAAATGCACCGGTAAAACTTTTCCAGTCTTCGCTTTGGTTCACATGAATGTCGTTGATAATGATTTCACCGGTATCAGCTTTCAGCAGGTCCAGCATTAAACGGAACAAAGTTGTTTTTCCGGCTCCATTGTTACCCACCAGGCCGACCATCTCTCCCTGATTGATTGTATAATTCTCGATATCGACGGCTGTTTGGGTTCCGAAGTTTTTCCGGAGGTTATGTATGGTAATCATATTCTTTTTCTATAAAATAAATGTTGAATCGTTATTTACTGTCTCTGAATCCTTCCATGTTTTCGTAACGGCGTTGCATGAAACGGACATATACATTGTTTATCCACATAGGGGAGGTCAAGGTGAAGCCTAATCCGATGATTAATATGACAATGTAGGCCCATGTTTGTCCCAGCAGCATGGGGAGCGTGCCATAGAGTGTGGTTGGTACGATGAAAAGTCCGAAACTGATTAACATCTGCATTCCGGTATTCATACTTTGTTTGCCTGTGATGCTTTCATTGAGTGGTACGGTTTTATGGTTGTATACCGCCAGTTGGAACAAGATGCAATAGACAGGACCTGTTGTCAGAAAGATTAGTGCGACAGCACCCAGCAGGCTGGCTTTTCCCATCACAAAAGCCGGTATCAGCAGGATCAGCGGAATGATTTCCGCCAAGCTATAGATATAATATTTGGCTGTCAACAGGCTTTTGATGGATTCTTTGCGAGTCATCAGTCCGTCGATATAGTTTCCTTCAAATCCCATAAGTTGTATCAGAATCACCATACCGAATCCAAGGAAGGAGTATACCTGGACAAAACTCTTCATGTGGTCATACGTACTGCTGAAACTCAGTATGATAGAGAAGATGATTACGAGCATTGCTACCGACCGGAGTGAGGCCTTACAGCGTTTGTTGCGTAGAAGCATCTTCAATTCCAGACGCATATATTCGCCTACCTCTCCGAAGCGTTCCAGGAAACGGTATTCGGATACGGTTTTTACTTTTGTGTCTTCTACTTTATTGATTTCGTTGTATATTAAACCGGTCATCACTTTACGGTTGATACACCATACCAGAACAGTGGCTGCCAATGTACCCAGGTAAGCAGGTAGATTTCCTTCGATATAACCTTCTCCCAGGTTCATGAAAAAGTTACTTATAAATCCCGTTTTGGGAATAAAAATAGCGATGGCGATTCCACTGTAGACAACGATGGGAAGTACCACCCACCAAATATGCTCGTTAATCAGCGTACGGCAAAGCAGATACCAATATCCGTTGAAAACCATCAGTAACCAAATGCCGATGCTGTAAGTGAGAACTCCTGATATTCCATAAAAAGGAAAGACTGTGAGTGCTGCGAACGGCACGAACAGGAACAGCCAGATAAGATTGAAAGAACTGAGCCCGTGGCGGAGAAGCAGAAAGTCGAGTATACGGCTTCGTTTTACCGGAAGTAGCAGATAAGGTTTTACTTCTTGTGTAGGAGTTTTTTGGAATGGGAAACGTATTACAAAGTCCAGGGCAAGCGCAAATATCAGTCCACTATTCAAAATATGATAGGCTTCCATATTGGGAACTTCTGTGCTGATGGCTTTTGCCAGACCGATGCCAATAAATATAAAGTAAGCACCCCAGAAAATAAAGGACGCATACATGATGTATTTGCCTATTTTATTCTTTTCGTACATCGGATGTCGTTTGGCTGCAAGTTTGCCGTGCAGGCGTAGTTCATTGAATAGCATAGTACCGTTTTATTTAAGTTTCGACAAAAAAGAGCACGCAGATAATACAACTTCTTATCTGTTTGGGTTGCATCATCTGCGTGCTGCAAGGTCTTATTATTTCTTTTCCGGGCTGACCATTGTCACTTCCACTTCATTTTTCTGTTTGAAGAGGTCGTCAGCGAATTTCCGGATGTCATTCACCGTAATGCTATTGACTATCTTTTCATAATCATTCATGCGGTTCATGCCGGTATATAAGTATTCGTCGATACTTCCCAGCCAGTAGCTGTTTTCTTTCAGGTCTTCGGTATGCTTTTTCAGCATATATTCTTTCACTTTGTTCAAGTTGGCTTCCGACGGGCCTGTTTTCGTTATGTTATCGATTTCTCCGAAAATGATCTTCATCAGCTTCTCTTTCTTTTCGGGAGCCGTATCGAAGATGATTTGCAGGATTGCTTTTTCTTTTGGATATTTTTGTAGCGTTCCGCCTACATATACACCATATGTACCTCCTTCGTCTTCACGTACTTTTTCTGTGTAGACCAAATCCAGAATCTGGCTTGTCATGCTAAGCAAGAGGTTGTTTCTCAGGTCATATTTGCAATCTCCGTTGTAGAAAGCGAAAACGGAAGCTTTCGGTGTCTCTTGCTGCTTGGTAAACTCGTTCTTGTAAATGCCTTGACGCATTTCAATTTTGTTATCTTTGAAAGTTTCTTTGCGGTTAACGGCGGGGAGCGCACCCAGATATTCGGCAATTACCGGTTTCATCTTCTCTACATCTACGTTACCGACAAAGATAAATGTGAAGTCACTTGCATCTTTGAAGCGATCCTGATACATAGACAGAATCTTGTCGTAATCCATTTGATCCACCATGTCGGCTTTTATGCGTATGATTCTCGGGTGTTTCATATAGATGCCGGCTTGGATAGAGTCGCTGAAGGCCACATTCGGATTCAATTCCTGATTCTTTAATGCGGCTTTATTACGATTTTTATATGAGGCAAATGCATCATCGTCTCTACGCGGTGCTGTAAATGTAAGGTAAGTGAGTTGCATCATCGTTTCGAAATCTTTGGGTGAACAACTTCCTGAAACGCTTTCGGTCTTGTTTGCGATATCGTAACTAACCGATGCTTTCTTTCCGGCGAGCACTTTTTCAAGGTTTACAGCACTGAAGTTACCCAAACCACCGACTCCGACTGCATCCAGACCATTTATATTGATGATTTCCGAATCCGGGAATACGGAACTACCTCCCAGGCTGACACCTTTCATCCGGATTTCATCTGCCTTGAAATCAGTTTTCTTTATAATCACTTTTACTCCGTTAGAAAGGGTCAAAGTAGTTGCTCCAAAGATGTCGTCTTTTGATTCCGAAACAATCTTACCACCTTTCGGCGCTTCAGCCATTAAGGGTTCGTCTGATACTTTATCTACGTAGGCAGTCAGCTTTTCGGTTTTTGCATCCTTCAGCAGTTTTGCGATAGCGGCTTCGGATGGTAGTTTCAGATCCTCTTTTTCGGGTGCGAAAAGGGCCAGCGCCTGATTGTCGTCTGTAATCAGTCCTTTCATCAATTGGTTGATTGCTGCCACCGGAATATTGGGGGCGATCTGGTTGATGATTGTATATTCGTTCTCTATGCCCGGTATAGGTTCGTTATCAAGAAAGTGGCGGACATATTCATTTACATACTTTTCGTTTTTCTGTTTGTCACGTTCATTGTAAGAAGATTCCAACTGACGCAAGTATTCGGCACGGGCACGATTGTATTCTGTTTCGGTGAAGCCGAATTGGCGGGCACGTTCTAATTCGCGGAGCATGGCGGCGATACCATTTTCGATGCTGTCCTCTTTGCAAACCACGATCCCCAGAAATGCATCTTTGGTTTTGGCAACAAAGAAGTTGCTATCGTCTGCTCCTGCATAAATATAGGGTGGATTGGCTGTCTGAACCAGTTCGTTCAAACGTGCATTCAGCATAATGCTGATCAGATTCTTGGCGTATTGCTGTATCAGATAGTCCACATTTCCTTTCTGGTTATCGGGAACTGCTTCGTGTTTATTGAAGAGTAGAACTTGGACATGAGGCTGTTCCTTGTCTTTCAAGATACAGATAATCGGTTCTTTATTGTCTGCGACAGGATAGTAGATACGTTCTGCCGCATTAGGCTGTGCAGGGATGTCGGCAAACATTGTTTTGATTTTAGCTTCTACGGCATCTACATCGATATCACCGACGATGACGATTCCCTGTAAGTCGGGACGATACCATTTTTCGTAATAGTCTCTCAAGGTTTGCGGCTTAAAATTCATCACTACGTCCATGGTGCCGATGGGGAAGCTATGGGCGTATTTGTCACCCGGATACATCATTGGCAGAAGCTTCTCTTGCATACGCATCATGGCACTCATGCGTGTACGCCATTCTTCATTGATGACGCCGCGTTCTTTATCAATCTCTTTCGGATCGAGTGTCAGGTCATTGCTCCAGTCGTGTAGAATCAGCAGGCAGGAGTCTACTGCACCGGGAGTTTTGACGGGTACATTGGAGATATTGTAAACCGTTTCATCGATAGCCGTATATGCGTTCAGGTTTTCACCGAATTTAACGCCGATACGCTCCAGATACTGCTTCAAGGCATCACCGGGGAAGTGAGTTGTCCCATTAAAACACATGTGTTCCAGGAAGTGTGCCAATCCGCGTTGATTTTCTTCTTCTTGAATAGAACCCACTTTCTGGGCAATGTAGAAGTCAGCCCGGTTGGCAGGCAGATTGTTCTTACGGATGTAGTAGGTCAGACCATTGTCCAACTTTCCAATACGTACGTTCTTGTCGATAGGGATGGGCGGCATTTGCTGTGCAAAGGCCTGTTGGAAGTTGCAGCATAAGATGACTGCAACCAAAAGTAAACCACGGAATAAATGTTTCATTGCTATACTGTTTTTAAGTTCCACTCACCGCAGGAGTTTCAGAGCACATAGATCCTATTTATGTATTGAGAATCCGGACTTCCAGCATCTCCTGAGATGAATTACCTTCTTACTGTTTTTTCTATCAGTCGCATTACCGGGAAGTAAATCACATGATTGCTTCTCTAATTTTCACCAGTTTAGTCAATAAGCCTTCCAACCGGTCAAGTTTCAACATATTGGCACCGTCGCTTTTGGCTACTGCCGGATTTTCGTGTGTCTCAATAAAGAGACCGTCGGCTCCTACGGCAATGCCGGCTTTGGCTACCGTTTCGATCAATTGCGGCATACCGCCTGTTACACCGTTCGTCTGGTTGGGTTGCTGTAATGAATGAGTTACATCCAGGATGACCGGATAACCGAAAGATTGCATTTCCGGTATGCCCCGGTAGTCGATGACCAGGTCCTGATAACCGAAAGTTGTTCCACGTTCAGTCAGCATAACGTTCTTGTTGCCGGCCTCTATCACCTTGTCTGCTGCAAACTGCATGGCAAGCGGAGAGAGGAACTGTCCTTTTTTGATATTAATCGTTTTTCCGGTTTGAGCAGCAGCGACCAGTAAGTCCGTTTGTCGGCAGAGGAAAGCGGGTATCTGCAGGATGTCTACATAATCGGCTGCCATGCCTGCTTCATCGGCTGCGTGAATATCGGTTACGGTAGGCACTCCGAAGGTATTGTGTACTTTCTCGAGAACTTTCAACGCTTTTTCATCACCAATTCCCATGAATGAATCCAAGCGAGAACGGTTGGCTTTACGGTATGAACCTTTAAATACATAGGGAATACCCAGTTTATCGGTGATATTTACTATTTTTTCTGCAATTCGCATAGCCATCTCTTCGCCTTCGATGACGCAAGGACCGGCTAACAGGAAAAAATTTCCTGTTTTATTGTTCTTCAGTTGTTCTATCATAACATTTATGTTTTATCAATTGGGTATAATCAATGTGGTTGCTTCCGGGATAATTCCTATTTCAATCGGGAAATGGCGTGGCAACAAGCGTCCGTCAAGGTCGACGGCGGCATTCTGGGCACGCAATACTTTTACTTTTCGGGTACGGTAGGATTTCACCACTTTGTGGTTCAATATGCGTCCTTGAATAAGCATCCACAGTCCGGACAAGATTTGCAGGAACTCGGGGCGGTAGATGACCGATACATCCAGCCAGCCATTATAGGGTACGGCACTTGGGGTTTGTCCGTATCCGGTGGCACTTCCCACACAGACTGTCATAATCCGTCCGCGGATGTGTTCGTCGTTAATTTTGAGATGTGAACGATAAAGCTTGCGTTCGAATATCAGCAGGAAGAGAGCTGCTAGATAGGAGAGGAACTTTACTCCCCAGAAACGTTTGGTCTGGTCCGTGATTTTTACGATACGCGCACCTAATCCTATATTGACTGCATTGAGGAAGTAACGTCGTTGGTGTTTTTCGCCATCGTAAAAGTTGCAGTAACCCACGTCTATTTTCTTTCGGCGGTTATTGATAATCCAGTCTACTGCTTGTTTGTATTCCAGATTCAATTCCCAGTATCTGGCAAAGTCGTTTCCTATTCCGTTGGGAATGATACCGATGGCTATCTCTTCTTTTTTTTCTGCGTTCGAACTCATAATGCCGTTAATGGCATCATTCAATGCACCGTCTCCGCCCACTACTACGATGGTGCGATAACCGTTGTTGGCCAGAATACCGGCGAGTCGTTCTACCGATCCGAAACCCTCGGACTGCACATAGTCGTATGACACTCCCTTAGAGTCCATGTACTCTTTTATTTCTTTCCACCGTTTCTGCACCTTTCGTGTGCCTGCTTTGGGATTGTAGATTACACCCCATTTTCCAGGTTCTACGCTCATGGATATTATATTTATTATTTCGTACTTTTATTTCTAATTTCTCTGTATGGTGACCGATCTTTTTGTTAAACGACCGATCATTCATATATTAACAACAGACTTGCACTGGCTTAACCGGTTATCATAGGCTATTTATTACCTTTCTCTTTATCCATTAACTCGCCCTGCGCTTGAGGGCTCATCTGCCTCCGTTCCCGGACTGATGGGCTTGGGTAGCCGGGCGCATGGACCCACACTTGCGGGACGAACTGATAAATGAAACAAAAACGGTTAAGAGCTTCGCCAAAGTTACTAAAACTCTTTGAGTTTCTGCTTTACAAAGTTAATCTTTTCCTCCGTTGGGAGTGAAGCATCTACCCAATGAATGGTGAAACCTCTTCGTTCCATTCCCCGAAACCAGGTCATTTGCCGTTTGGCAAACTGGTGGATGGCAGTTTCCAGACCGGTAAACATTTCATCGTATGTCATTTTGCCAATGGCGTACAAAGTCAGGTATTTGTATTCCAATCCATAATAAATCAGATCATCCGGCTGAATTCCCTCTGCCAGGAGACGACGTACCTCTTCAACCATCCCGTCGTCCAGTCTTTGTTTAAGGCGGCGGGTGATTTTCTCCCGTCGCAATTCACGGTCGATGTCCACTCCGATAATCAGGCTGTTCAGTTGTGGGAACTCCCGTTCTTCTATTGGTGTCTTTGCATAATACTCTTCTATTTCGATAGCACGGATTGCCCGTTTGACGGTATCCACGTCTGTCGAATTGTGAAGTGTCTTATAACTGCTTAAAATGGCAGTCAGTTCTTCCAATGATTTTTCGGCCAGGCGTACACGCAGCTCTTGGTTTTCGGGAACTGGAATCAGGCGATAGCCTTTTAGTACCGACTCCAGATACAAGCCTGTCCCTCCACATAGAACGGGGAGACATCCTTTTTGTTTAATAGTCTCGTAAGCTGTCAGGAAATCACGTTGATACTCAAATACATTGTATTTATAGCCCGGATCAGCAATATCTATCAGGTGGTAAGGGATTTGTCGGCCGTTAATAGTGTAGTCTTCCAGGTCTTTGCCTGTACCAAGATCCATTCCCCGATAGATTTGGCGTGAATCGGCACTGATGATTTCAGTATTTAACTCTGCGGCCAATGCGGCAGCAAAAGGGGTTTTACCCGAAGCGGTAGGGCCAAGAATGGCAATCAGATCATAGTCCGGCATGGTCATATCTTTATTAATAACGTTACAAAGATATGAAAAAGGAAGTGAAAAGCAGGTGTTAAACTCTTAAATGGTGTTATAAAACATACTTTTTTTCTTGTATTATTTGCAGATAACCAAAGAGTACGTATCTTTGCAATGTGTTTTTCATAGTATTAGATTTAAGGTTAACAAAGGTTGGAGCAAGGCGTTGCTCCTTTTTTTATGCCCTAATCTCTCCTATGCTTTGTGTATCCATATTGACAACATCTTCTTTTTCAGTATAATAACGTTGATGGAAGACACCAATAAGAATAAAAATATACCTATGGCGAAAGTTGGCCAGAGAGATCCGACAGACATTTGTGGAAACAACAGGTTCAGTGTCGTAAGATAAGAGGTGCGTGCCCACGAAACAATGCCGACGGATAGTAACAGTACAACAACATTGAGTCCTAATGTAAGAATCTGATAGGGGAGTGCTACTCTTGAAGGGCTGTAACCTATCAGAAGCAAACTTTCCAGTTTCACGGTGTTCTTTTGTAAAAGCAGAAAAATGCTGAGCATCAGAATGTAGAAAGAGAGTATGCTGATAAATAGTCCCACTGCAAGGACAATACCCACAATCAGACGCAGAAAATAAGTGGTTTTCCCGGCGTCCAGTTTTCCGTCTTCTGTCTCATAACCCTTTTGTTGGAAATACTTTGCAATGGAGGCATCAGCGGGATTGTCTACTTCAATAATCAGCCGTGAAGGGTCCGGCTGGCTATCCGGTGCAAAGTTTTGGTTAGCCCAGTTCATAAAAGATTGTGGAACCAAAATAGTATTCAACCGGTTGGAAAAGCCGACGATGTTTCCTTTATATTGCTCAACCCGTCCGTTGCCCCGCATCAGAATATCCATTTGGATCAGGCTCATCAACCCTTCCGATAGTTTAGGCAGGCTTCGGCTCTGGGCAAATCCGAAGTTATATAAATTCAGATAATTGCGCGGAATGATGATAGGGATGGTGTGCGTGTTTTCATCAAAATGCCATTTATCGAGGCTGACGTCTACAAACTTATCAGGAACGGCCTCAAAGAACATTTCGGTAGAAAGGTGAATTCCTGCTTCCTGCATTCCCAATCCTGCGGAGACTTTAAATTGCGAAGGAGTGAAAGCACCTACGCTCCGGGTGAACGGTTGTTTCTTCAGTTCCTCTATTTCCTCAGACGAAAAAGTGTTACTCTTGCCCGCAAAAGATCCCAGCGTACTGATTTTCTTAGTAGCTGTCATATAATCTTTCTTCATAAAGCTATCCCCTTCGGTAAAGATGGGAACTACATCTTTGTAGAATTGTGCGCTGAGTAGCACAATAACCATTCCGAAAAGGTTGGCAAAGAAGAAACCGGTCAACTGACCGATGCTGATATGCTGACGGAGCAGCTTCCAGACTAAGTTGTTCATAATTTCAATATTCTGTCATACGTTAACTCGATATGCTTGCCGATGGACGTTACGATGATTCCCGCCCCTTGTTTGCTGGCTTCTTCCATTACCAGTTCTCCCATAATACGTGCATTGTTGTCGTCCAAATGACTGATGGGCTCGTCCAGGAAAATGAAGTCGAAAGGTTGACAAAGCGATCGGATGAACGCCACTCGCTGTTGTTGTCCGAAAGAAAGTTTGCCTGCCTTCACGTTCAGTTTGTCCGAGAGTCCCAATGCTTCGAACAGTGATAATACTTCTTTTCGGGTTTTATATCCGGTCAGGTTATTCTTTAGTCGGATGTTTTCGATGGCGGTCAACTCCGTAAAAATGCGTAAATCCTGAAAAAGCATACTCAGTGAATGCTTCCGGATTTCCACCCATTGCTTCACCGGGTATGCTTTGATATTGGTTTCGTCGAAGTTGATGATTCCCTGATAGTCGTTTCGGTAGCCGTAGATGTAGCTGCACAACGATGATTTACCGGTACCGGAGGCAGCCTCGATCAGGTAAGATTTTCCTTTATGGAAAACAAGATTCCGATGCCATACATCCGAAGTTATCGAATTACGGTCAGCAAACACTTGGGGAAGTGTTTGCTGTAGGTGAATGCTGTCCATACACGTTGAAGATTACATGCCGGCGAACTGCTTGGCAAAGTCTACTATCTGTTTTAAAGCGTTGTCGTCTTTGTTTTTCAGAAGAATGGCTGTTTCGGTCTTACCTTCGCTGTCACTGAATGCCTCGATATACGAAATTTTTGAAGCGAGTTTATAATAAGTTTGATATTCTTCGCCGCCGAATCCGGCCATCATTTTCACAACAGGGAGATCGAGAATAGCATCCATATTGATAACAAAGAATACATTTTTGCCTTTCATATCCGATACATATCCGGCATCTTTGATTGATTTCTCTACCGGTTTGCTGATACTCTTGTACAGAAGTTCATCATTAGTGGCATACATCTGCTTGTTGCGGATGCCAAAGAATACGTTGGTTGCTCTTGACTTATAAACATATTCGTTTTCGCCCAATTGGATAATATCTTCGTTTTTACCTAATTTTAATTGTTTCTTATTGTCGTACAATGCTTTCAGGGCATTTCCGTTCTTTGCATCTGCATAAGCAGCAAAAGTAGGAACACTGTTCAAGGTTACATTAATCAGGCCGATGGAAATATCTCCATCGAAAGAGGCGAATAAACTTTTTACTTCATCGGCTTTCGCAAGAGACACATTTCTACGGAATTCTTCATTATTGAACAGCAAATCGTAGAATGCTGCTCCATTGACTCCTATATTTAAGAATGCGAGAGTCGATTCGGGGAAGTTCTGGAGGAAAGTTGTATTTAACTTTTTAACAGCTTGAGCCTGTTTCTTCAGTAACGCATCCGTCTCTGCATTATCCGAGTAGGTTTCGATCTGCAGAGCGATTTTTCCTTTCTCAAAGTTGAGGTTACCCACAGCTTTTACTTCACTCAAGTCGATTTGTGAAGAGAGTCCCAGACTGATTTGTTGAGTATACATTTTGGGAACCGCATCCATTGAAGCAAAAAAGTTGATGTCTCCTTTCTGATCCTGCATCTTCCGGAAACTGCCGTTTGAGGCGATACTGTTCTCTTCGGTCTGTTTGAGCAGTGTGGAGATGGTTTGTTTGGCAACATCCATTTGAGAAGTTCCGTAGGCTTCTGTCAAAACTGCTGCATTTTCATTAAAGACCAATAGATTGTTCTTCTGCAAGGATGTGAAACTGTACCCCTCTTCTTCTGCTATAGGCTGGCAGATTCCTTCTTTGGCCATTAAGTCGAGCGAAGCACGCAAGTCCTCGATATTACTGACTTTGGCAACTATAGTGGGACTAATGAAAGTCTTGGAAGTAAATACGAATACAGGAGCTTTGACATCAATCCCCGATTGAGAAGGATTTTTCATTATTTTTTCCAGTTGCTGGAAAGCAGCTGCATTCATTCCGCTTTTCAGGGCTTCCATCATTTTTTGTTTTATCCCTTCATTCTGTTTATCATTCAAGCCGGCTTTGTCAGCAAGAGAATTCAGATTAATGGAAGCAACAGCCGAAGCATCGGCCGGAATCACATGGATATATTCCGCTTTCTTGGAGCAGGCTGCCATGAAAACGATCAGTACTGCCAGTACCGAAAGTCGGGAAATCATTCGTTTTACCATAATTACTATCTTTTTTATTTCTGTAAATTACATATTCATTGTGTGGCAAGCCACCAATGCTGCTGTTTCTGTGCGCAGTCGCGATTTGCCTAAACTAATAGGGACAAATCCTTTCTCGATTGCTTTCTTGACTTCCTCTTCGCTGAAGTCACCTTCCGGTCCGATCAACACCAAGGCATCTTCTCCTTTTGTCAAGACATCTTTCAGTAAAGGTTTCTCTCCTTCGTAACAGTGGGCAATGAACTTTTGCCCTTTAAAGTCTTTTTCGATAAATGTGCAAAAATCAGTCATCTCGTTCAGACGCGGTAAACGTGCTTTTAACGATTGCTTGATGGCAGACACCAATATCTTTTCAATGCGTTCGGTTTTAATTACTTTCCGTTCGGAGAAGCGGCAGTTCAGGAATGTTAATTCGTCGAACCCTATTTCAGTTGCTTTTTCAGCAAACCATTCATTACGATCCATATTTTTTGTGGGTGCCATAGCAATGTGCAGATGTCCGTCCCACAAAGGCTCTTGGTAAATTGTTTCTTTAATATTCACCAGGCAACGTTTATGGGTTGCCACGCTGATCTCTGCCCGATAGAAGTTTCCCTTTCCGTCGGTGAGACTAATTTCATCTCCGGCTGTCAGGCGGAGCACACGTACACAGTGCTGTGCTTCCTCTTCAGGAAGTTCTGTGCTGGTTTGTATATCAGGGGTATAAAATACGTGCATATCTTTTATTTATGTCGGTTTATTTCGTCACGAAGTCGGGCTGCCAGTTCGTAATTCTCTTCTTGAATGGCTTTATTCAATGCTTCTTCAAGAGAAATAATACTGACCGGCTCCGTGCGTGAGTTTTCATCCTCTTCCGGAGTATCGGGACGTTCGTCCCCGTCTGTCAACCGTATACACTCGCGTTCAAGAATAGATTCGTATATAAAGATAGGACAATCTGCCCTGACGGCCAGTGCCACTGCATCCGAGGTACGGGCATCTATCCGAATAATTTCTTCGTCTTTTTTAAAGTAGATATACGAATAGAAAACGCCTTCTTTGGCTTTGTATATTAGTACCCGGAGCAGAGTTGCTCCCAAAACATTCAGACACGAATAGAATAAATCGTGTGTCAGTGGGCGTGGGGCCTTTATTCCTTTCAGGCAAATGGCTGTAGCTTGTGCCTCGGCAGGTCCTATTATAATAGGTAGCTGCCGTTCGCCATCTACTTCTCCCAATACCATTGCATAGGCACCTACCTGCGCCTGGCTGTTAGAAATGTTCAATACCTGTAATTCTACTTTCTTATCCATTGTTAATTGTTCACTTTCTTAAGTTCTCCCGGTTGATGTTTGTATCTGAAAACAATTGCAAACAAAATACCGATAGCCAGTGCATATGCTGCAAATATGAACCAGATAGCCGGCCAGTTGCGACTTGCCAACATTCCGTTTTCATATACAGAGAATGCATCCACTACGGCTCCACTGGCATATCCTCCGATGACAGCGCCCAATCCGTTTGTCATAATGAAGAACAAACCTTGTGCACTGGCCCTTGTCTCAGGTTTGGTTTCCAATTCAACAAATAAAGAACCGGAAATGTTGAAGAAATCAAATGCCATACCGTATACTATCATTGATAAAATCAGCATCCAGATACCTGATCCCGGATCACCAAAGCCAAACAGTCCGAATCGGAATACCCAGGCAAACATACTGATGAGCATGACACGTTTGATTCCGAAGTGCTTCAGGAAGAAAGGAATGGCCAGGATAAACAGTGTTTCGGACATTTGTGAGATGGACAGCAGGATTACCGAGTGCTTGACACCGAAAGAGTCGGCAAATTCGGGTATTTTGGCGAAACTCCCCAAAAATGCATCACCATATGTATTTGTGATTTGCAAGGCTGCACCCAGTAACATCGAGAAAAAGAAAAAGATAGCCATCTTTTTTCTTTTGAATAGGCTGAGGGCATCTAGACCGAAAGAAGACAATAGGGTTTTGCTCTGATTTTTTGCAGGGGGGCAGGGGGGCAGAGTGAAAGAATACAGTCCGAGAAGTAATGCCGAGCTTGCTCCGACATAAAGTTGAGCACTGGAGTTTTTGAATCCGGTAAGGTCCACTGCCCACATAGCACAAATGAAACCGATGGTTCCCCATACACGGATAGGCGGGAAGTCTTTTACTAAATCGCATTTATATTGTTCGAGTGCATTGTACGAAACAGTATTGGCGAGCGAAAGAGTAGGCATGTAAACCATTAGATTGAGTAACATGGCCCAATACATTTGACTATAGTCGGTGGCGGTAGAAGCGTAGAACAAGCAGCCGGCTCCCAGCAAGTGGCAAATACCATAAAGGCGTTCGGCATTGAACCATTTGTCGGCTATAATGCCTGTTATTCCCGGCATGATAATGGATGCGATTCCCATTGTTGCGAAAATGGCTCCGATTTGCCCACCTTCAAAATGGAGGCCTCTTTCCATATAGCCACCTAGTGAAATTAACCACGACCCCCATACAAAGAATTGCAGGAAGTTCATAATAATCAAACGATTTTTTATATTCATAACTTTTATTGATGTGTTTCCCGTCGTGCCTGTCTATGGCAGATCAGGTGCAAATATAATATTTTTAGTTGACAGAGTGGAAAAAGCATGGAATAAAAGGAAATGAGAAAAGGAAAATGGCAAAAGAAAATTGGAAAAAACAGAGAATGAAAGGTCTATAAAAAAGAAAGCGGTCTATTCCAAATAACTTACTTCTATTGTATAAATGACTAAATGTCAGAAATAAGCCTGCAAAAGTACGATTAATAATTTGTTTTTATAATGTGGGTATATATAATCCGTTGCTACCTTATTTAATCTAAGAGCCGGTTTAAGTTTTCCTCCATAATAATCTTAAAGCCTGTTATTTCGATAACGAAGGTGTGGCAACCGAACTTTGTGCGGTATTTGAGGGGGCGATTTCAGCGGACTCTAAAACCTTTTGTACGCTTCTCATACGAAAAATGAATTTTGATCTTCCATTTTCCACTCTTCGTTTTAGTAGAGAAAGTAAACGTAACGGTTTGACATATGGTGTGATGTATCTGTTATCTTATTTGTTTATGCCTATAAAAGCATTTTGTTTTCCTTCGTATCTTTAGCGAAGATGGTCTGAATCTTATCCGGGTATGCGGGCCGGAGTAAAGATCGCATGAATGATCGTAATAGTCTTGTTTATAATGGCTTATGATAAGAGGGGAAAGCCATTTGTTTTCTTCTTTATTTGCGCAAGGAAAAAAAGGTCTTTAGGGAATTTCTCTCATAGCAAGTCAAAATCCAACAAGGTCTCCCATTTGCGATAGTAGTAGTAAACCAACTGCCACTTAGGGAGGTCAAGAGGAAGCATATGCCATTGGTAGCCGGTCTTCACTAAATAAAAAATGGCATTCTAAATCATTTGTAAATCTTATTTTCGCTTTCTTTCTTGCAGGTTCAATACTTTTGTTATATATTGCCACTCTCTTTCCTTAAAATCAGTCTGATATATCTTTTTTAAAGTTTGGTTACTTCAAAGAAAGAAACTATTCGGCTGATACGGAAAGTTTAGATTAAAAAGATTTCAGCCATTTTTTTACAGGCTCTAAACAGGTTCTTCTTTATCAAATAAACAATAACTGAAATGAAACAAACAAAAACGATTTTAGCAGTCATTCTGTTGGTGGTATTAGCGGGGTGTGGAGAAAATAAACAGTCAAACAATGATTTAATCATTGTTGACGTTTCGAAAAGTTATCCTAAAAAAGAATTGATTCTTCAGGACTTTATGGATGTAGAATATGTTGCGTTGGAGACCACTGACGAGTTTCTTACACAAGGTCTGGTGCAGGATGTGGGAAAAGAATATATATTGGCGACAAATAGGAATAATGATGGGGATATTTTTATTTTTGACAGAAAAACCGGTAAGGGAGTGAGGAAGATAAATCGTCGGGGGCAAGGAGCAGAAGAATATGCGAGGATTAATGAGATTATTCTTGATGAAAACAATGGTGAAATATTCGTAAAGTCACCGGGAAATAAAATCTTAGTGTATGATCTTTATGGAAAGTTTAAACGGTGTTTGAGTCTTGATCGGGAAGTTTCATCTATTTTCGATTATGACAAAGATAATTTGATTTGCTATGATATGTCAGATTATCACAGTAAAGGAGAGGATAGAACCAAATCATACCATATTATCCTATCAAAACAGGATGGAAGTATCACCCGTGATATTTTTATTCCTTTCAAAACGATTGATACACCAATTGTGAATGATGGAGATAGGTTTATAGCAAATTATTCTTATCAGATACGCCTGAGTAACGGGAAATGTACACTTATGGATACATCGGCTGATACATTGTATAACTATGCGTCGGATGGTACATTAAGTCCTTTTGTTGTAAGAACTCCTTCTGCACATACCATGGAACCGGAAGTTTTTCTTTATATGGGTATCCATACCGACCGTTATTACTTTATGGAAGCCGTTAAAAATGTATTTAACTTTGAAAAGGGCAACGGATTCTATGCTGATGAACTGGTGTATGACAAAGAAGAAAAGGCGGTATTTCAAGTTACCATATACAATGATGACTATGTGGACAAAAGAACAGTGGCTATGACAGCGAAACCAATTAATCGTGAAATTGAAGACGTCACAAGTCTAAATGCAGCCCGACTTGTTGAAATTTATAAGAAAGACCAACTGAAAGATGGTAAATTGAAAGAAATCGCCTCTAGGTTGAATGAAGAAGATAATCCGGTGATTATGTTAGTAAAACAAAAGAAATAAAAGGTAGAGGTTACTGCTTATTTAATTAAAGAAACAGGTCATCCACCACCTGTTGCAGGACGGTTCTTTTGCATTATTAGATGGATTGTTAACCAAATAGAGTCAATGAATAAATTGGAGGAGGTAAAGGGCTGAATATCTATCTTTATTTCTAAGTTTATTCATTGATCCCGCAGTAATCTATTCTCTCTTCATATATACAAATAAAAAAAAGGCTATCCTCCCGGACAGCCAATCTTTATTAACCTTAAATCTAATACCATGAAAAACACAGTGCAAAGATAAAGGGATTTATGTTATATAACATAATGATTTGATGAAAATCTTCTATTTGTTAACTCTAATTAACTTTTAGGCTGCTGCTTTTATGCTTATGGAATGATTATTCTACATAGAGCACCAATCCTTTGAGATATTCCCCTTCCGGGTGATAGATGTTCACCGGATGGTCTGCGGGCTGGGTCAACTGATGTAGTATACGTACACTTCTGCCCGACATGGCGGCAGCAGTAAATACAGCAGTACGGAAATTATCTTTGGTCACTACTTGCGAACATGAGAAGGTGAATAAGATACCACCCGGTTTGATTTTCTCAAATGCTTTGGCATTGAGCTTGCGGTAGCCCTGAAGGGCATTGCGCAGCGCATCCTTATGTTTGGCAAATGCCGGAGGATCAAGAATGATCAAGTCGTACTGGTCACCCATACGGTCGAGATATTTGAAAGCATCTTCAGCAAAGGCTGCATGACGGGTATCTCCCGGGAAGTTTAATTCTACATTTTTATTAGTCAGATCGATGGCTTTTGCAGAACTGTCTACCGAGTGCACCTGTTTGGCACCTCCACGCATGGCGTAAAAGGAAAAGCCTCCGGTATAACAGAACATATTTAATACCGACCGCCCCTTGGCATAACGCTCCAGTAGAGCACGATTCTCACGCTGGTCTACAAAAAAACCTGTTTTTTGTCCCTTCAGCCAGTCTACATGGAACTTCAGCCCATATTCCTGAGCGATGTTGTCGCTGCTTCCTCCTTTAAGGAAACCGTTCTCCGGGAAAAGGTCTGCTTTAAATGGGAGGGTCGTTTCTGATTTATAATAGATATTTTCAATCTGATCACCCATAACTTCGGACAAAGCTTCGGCAATGGCCATACGGTCTACATGCATTCCTGCAGAGTGTGCCTGCATCACAGCAGTCCGGGCATAAACATCGATAACGAGTCCGGGCAGATTATCGCCTTCTCCATGTACCAGGCGATAGGTATTGTTGGTCGGATTGGTAGCGATGCCAATACTGCGTCGCATGTCGTAGGCCACTTCCAATTTGTGTTTCCAGAAATCGTGGTTAATCTCTTCTTGTTTGAACGAAAGTACACGTACAGCAATACTTCCGATCTGGAAATGCCCTTTGGCAATAAATTCTTTTTTTGAGGTGTACACTTCCACTACTTCACCTTCCTCGGGTTCGCCGTCGAAGTGGGCGATGGCACCAGAAAAAATCCAGGGGTGGAACCGTTTCAATGAGTCTTCTTTGCCGGGTTTAAGATATACTTTATGCATAAATTTATTATGTTGTTTTTACTTTTATTGTTGATCTGAACCTACTTTTACTTTCTCTGTGGCTTCCTCTTCCGGAGCCAATTCGTAGTTTCCTGTTCGTTTCAGTTCCTCCAATAAGTGATATATGTTGAGGCAGGCCCAAGCATCTGTAGCTGCGTATTGCTTTTGAGCATCCGTCAGTACATCTGCTTCCCAATTAGAAAGACGCTGTGATTTTGAGATTTTCTCACTAAACAAGATACCGTATATCTTTTGCAGGCTCTTATCCTGAATGCCGAAAGGACGGACGTACTCTTGTAACTCAATGCATGCCTGTTGATTGAAAGGGGCTCGTTTGTGTAACATCATGAAGTCGTCTTTTAGCGAAAGGCCCACTTTGATTACTTTCGGATCTTCAAGTAGTTCTATGATAGGTTGGGTTAGGCCGGTCATGTTCAGGCGAAACAGAAAGCAACACTCGTCAGATGAAATCTGAAGTAATGCTACTTTATGAGAATGTCCCTTGGTGAATGAGGGACGTGTCTCGCTGTCGATTCCCAAGATGGCTTGGGATTGCAGATAAGCCACCGCTTTTTGCGCCTCACTTTCAGTCTGTATTACATGAATCCGTCCGGGAAATGCTGCTTTGGGCATCTCCTTCACCTCTTCTTTGCTTATGGTTCTTTTTAAAATCATATTCTTTTATTCATCATCATGGCAATGGCAGCCATGATCGTGACAATGGCAGTCGTCATCTTCACAGTGACAGTCTTCATTGTTTTCGGGTTCGTACTCTTCTTCCTCTTCGTCTTCTCCCCGGGCTTTCGGACTATATTTTACGTCATGCAGGGCACGCATGGTGTTTACCAGTTTTTGTCCCCACAAGAGTCCGAAGTTTTCTTGGCAGATGGCGAGGGAATCGTTCATCGTCTCGTTCAATCCCAGCTGGAATACGAAGATAAAGTCTTTGATATCCTGATAGATATCGGCCAAATCTTCCGAAATATTCTTTTTGATCGGTTCGTCACTGTAAGCCATGTCGGGTAGAAATACTTCCAGATAATCGTCTTTTTCTGCCAATATGGATGCCAGGTTGATGCGTAACACTTCGTAAATTTCTTCCGTTACATACGTTTCAGGTGATTCATCACCTATCATTTCGCATTTCGGAAGCATGGATGCTTTTAGATAAAGCAAAGGAAGTATTTTAAGGGTGGTATCAACAAACGTACTGCGTTTCATACTTTCGGCACGTTCCAAAAAAGCGCAGAACTCGGCGGCTACTGTAACGAATTCTATCACATTCTTATCAAATATTACTTGACTCTCTTTTTTCATATCTGCTTGAATTGAAACGCAAAGGTAAGAAAAAGTTGTGGGTAGTCCAATGAAATTCTTTTTTTTACTACTTTTGCATCATTAATCATATAGCTTAAGATTCATCATCCACATGGCAAAAAAGAAATCAGATAAGGAAGCAGAACAGAAGCCGGCTTCCACAAAAAAATATGTGGCTTTCTTCAGGAACGAAACAATTCACTTTGTAATCGGGTTGGTACTGGTCATTTTCTCAGTCTATTTGTTACTGGCCTTTACCTCTTTCTTTTTCACTGGAGCAGCTGACCAAAGTATTATTGATAGCGGAAATGCCCAGGACCTTGCTGCTGTGAACAATCACGTAAAGAACTATGCAGGTTCCCGGGGAGCTCAGTTGGCAAGCTACCTGATCAATGATTGTTTTGGTGTTTCCTCTTTCTTTATTTTAATCTATCTGGCTGTTGCCGGACTCAAATTAATGCGTGTGCGTGTGGTACGCCTTTGGAAATGGTTTATCGGATGTTCATTGCTGCTCATTTGGTTTTCTGTTTTCCTTGGTTTCGTTTTTATGGACCATTATCAGGACTCCTTCATCTATCTGGGTGGATTGCATGGTTATAACATCAGTAATTGGCTGATTTCTCAAGTCGGCATTCCGGGTGTATGGCTGATTCTTCTGGCAACAGGTATTTGTTTCCTTATATATATGAGTGCCCGCACTATCATTTGGCTGCGTAAGCTTTTTAGTCTTAGTTTCTTGAAGCGTAAACAAAAAGAAGAATTTGCTGAAGTTACTCAGGCCCCTCAACCACATGAATATGATAACCCGAAACCTCAGGAAGTGGAATTTGATGTAAATCGTACTTTCCGTCAGGAAGTACCGGTGAAAAAGGTGGAAACTACTGTTGTGCCTGAAACACCTGTCGAATCTTCAACCGAAATGCCTGTGACTCCGGAAGATAGGGATGTGACATCCGATGGTGATGTGACTATGACTTTTGAACAGACAGCTCCTGATCCCGTACCTCCTTTTCGGGCAGCGTCGGCAGATAAAGAGCCTGAGTTCGAGATAGAGCCTGCTGCCGATGATGAAAATTATCAGGGTGCGGAGACTGAACCTTACAACCCTAAACTGGATTTAGAGAACTATCATTTTCCTACTATCGATTTGATGAAACACTATGAAAATAGTGAGCCTACCATCAATATGGAGGAACAGAATGCAAATAAAGACCGTATTATCAATACATTGCGTAGTTTTGGAATTGAAATAAGTACGATTAAAGCTACGGTAGGACCTACGGTAACTCTTTATGAGATCACTCCGGAACAAGGAGTACGTATTTCAAAGATTCGTGGCTTGGAAGACGATATCGCTTTGAGCCTTTCTGCGTTGGGCATTCGTATCATTGCTCCCATACCTGGGAAAGGTACGATCGGTATCGAGGTACCTAACTCAAATCCGAAGATCGTTTCAGGACAGTCTATTATAGGTAGTAAGAAGTTTCAGGAGTCAACCTATGATTTGCCTATTGCACTTGGTAAAACCATTACGAATGAGGTATTCATGGTTGATCTTTGCAAAATGCCGCACGTATTGGTGGCAGGTGCTACCGGGCAGGGTAAATCTGTCGGCTTGAACGCTATCATCACTTCACTGCTTTATAAGAAGCATCCTGCCGAATTGAAGTTTGTTCTGGTAGATCCTAAGAAAGTGGAATTCAGCATTTATTCTGTCATTGAGCATCATTTTCTTGCAAAACTTCCCGATGGTGAAGATGCTATCATCACTGACGTAACTAAAGTGGTGCAGACTCTCAATTCTGTTTGTGTAGAGATGGACAGCCGCTATGATCTGCTGAAAATGGCTCATGTGCGCAACATTAAAGAGTACAACGAGAAGTTCATCAATCGCCGCCTGAATCCGGAAAAGGGGCATAAATTTATGCCTTATATCGTAGTGGTTATTGATGAGTTTGGTGATTTGATTATGACAGCCGGTAAGGAGATAGAACTACCGATCGCCCGTATTGCGCAGTTGGCACGTGCCGTAGGTATTCATATGATTATCGCAACCCAGCGTCCGACTACCAATATCATTACAGGTACTATTAAGGCCAACTTCCCGGCACGTATCGCATTTCGCGTGTCAGCGATGATGGACTCACGTACCATCCTCGACCGCCCGGGAGCCAATCAGTTGATCGGTCGCGGTGATATGCTCTTCCTTCAGGGAGCCGATCCGGTACGTGTACAGTGTGCATTTATTGATACGCCCGAAGTGGAAGAAATCACCAAGTATATTTCACGTCAGCAGGGATATCCTACCGCCTTCTTCCTGCCCGAATATGTGAGTGAAGATAGCGGCAGTGATTTGGGTGAAGTCGATATGGGACGGCTCGATCCGTTGTTTGAGGAAGCTGCCCGGTTGATTGTGATTCACCAGCAGGGATCTACTTCGCTGATACAGCGCAAATTCTCCATCGGCTACAATCGTGCCGGGCGTTTGATGGATCAGCTGGAAAAGGCCGGTATTGTAGGTCCCTCACAGGGAAGCAAGGCACGCGATGTGCTGTGTGTGGACGAAAATGACCTTGAAATGCGTTTGAACAATATTCAATAATCAAACGTTAAATGAGTGTATACAATGAAGCAGATTATAATTAGCATTTGGATAGCTTTACTGACTTTGCCTGTGTTTGCTCAACAACAAATGCAGGCAAAAGTTGTGCTTGATAAGACGGCGGCCACATTTGAAAAGGCAGGCGGTATCCGTGCGGAATTCAACGTGACAGTGTTTAATAAAAGCAGGATGGCCGGACAGTCTGCCGGAGTCATCGAACTCAAAGGGGAAAAGTTTGTACTGAAAACAGACGATGGTATTACTTGGTTTGATGGTAAGACCCAGTGGAGCTATCTGAGAAGCAGTGATGAAGTTAATATCAGTAACCCTACCGGGACCGAATTGCAGGGCCTTAATCCGTATGCGCTTTTACAGATATACCGTCATGGCTTCGACTATAAGATCGGATCATTGAAGAACTTTGGTGGCAAACCGGTCTATGAGGTAGTATTGACTGCTACTGATAAGAAGAGAGATTTATCGCGAATTGTGCTTTATGTGAGTAAAGACACTTATCAACCCTTGTTCATTATGATGGAACAACGTGATAAGAGTCGTAGCGAGATCACTGTGACCGGTTATCAGACAGGTTTGAAATATGCCGATGGTATGTTTGTGTTTGATAAGAAACAATATCCTCATGCCGAAGTGATTGATCTTCGTTAGGAGAGGGAAATGATTTCAAGCGTTAAATAGTAAATCGTAAAATATAAATAGGAGTATGGAAACAGAAAGAATTAAATGCCTTATTATAGGTTCAGGACCAGCCGGCTATACAGCCGCTATCTATGCTGGACGTGCAAATTTGTCACCGGTGCTTTACGAAGGAATACAGCCGGGTGGACAGTTGACTACCACTACCGATGTAGAAAACTTCCCGGGCTATCCGCAAGGAATCAGCGGACCGCAATTGATGGAAGATCTTCGCACACAGGCCGAACGTTTTGGTGCTGACATCCGCTTTGGGATTGCTACCGCTTCTGATCTTGGTCAGGTTCCTTACAAAATTACAATCGATGGTGAAAAAGTAATCGAAGCCGATTCATTGATTATCGCCACCGGAGCTACAGCCAAATATTTAGGGCTGGATGATGAAAAGAAGTATGCCGGTATGGGGGTAAGCGCTTGTGCTACTTGCGACGGTTTTTTCTATCGTAAGAAAGTGGTTGCTGTGGTAGGTGGTGGTGACACTGCTTGTGAAGAAGCGATCTATTTGGCCGGACTCGCTTCCAAGGTTTATCTGGTTGTGCGCAAGCCTTATCTCCGTGCTTCGAAAATTATGCAGGAGCGTGTGAGGAAACATGATAAGATTGAAGTACTTTTTGAGCATAATGTAGTTGGTCTTTTCGGTGAGAACGGTGTAGAAGGTATGAATCTTGTGAAACGTTGGGAGGAGCCCGATGAAGAACGCTATTCATTACCTATCGACGGTTTCTTCCTTGCTATCGGGCATAAACCGAATTCGGACATCTTTAAACCCTATCTGGATACTGATGAAGTGGGATATATTACCACCGACGGTGACAGTCCTCGTACCAAGGTACCCGGAGTATTTGCTGCAGGTGACGTAGCTGATCCGCATTATCGTCAGGCTATTACAGCAGCCGGAAGCGGATGTAAAGCTGCTATTGAAGCTGAACGCTATCTGTCTGAAAAGGGATTGATCTAAGATTTGTAAAAAACTACAAAGATATTCCGGACGCAGTTGTCTCTTTGGACAGTAATTGTGTCCGGAAATAAAGCGGAGGACGCAGAGTTTATATTTTCGAAATAGAATAATACTCTGTGTCCTCCGCGTTTTTGTGGAGTATGATGTGGTCGTTAATATACTTCTATTTCGTCCAAATAGATGTTAGCCTGAACCACATCTTTTTCATTCGGGTCTTTCACGAAATCAATGCCGTTTCGTAAAGTACCACCATTTTGAAGAGTGATTTTGATATACTTGACTTCTTTGGGGGCAAAGCCTAATGTGTCAGTGAATGCCTTTCTCCCTCTTTCAGGATAGTTCCGTTTGAAGGAAGCTTCTGCCATTTTATCATACTTCCGTCCGTCGGAAGAGGTCTCGACAGTAGCTACACTGGGAGGGAGAATGACTGATGCGGGGTTGTATAACGAACCGAAGACCACTTTGCTGACAGTAGTAGGCTGTTCGAATTCAACAATAAATACCAGTTTATTGCAGGCGTCGTTCATCTGGAATCCGCTCCACGGAGTCATCGAAGCGATGTTGCCACGTTTACCGTTGGTCAGTCCGAAAGTGCTTATATCAGTACCGAGAACATCATTTTCACCAAAAATGTCGCCTTTGGCCCCTCCGATGGGCGGAGTCACTGTGAAACTTTTACCACTGATCAGATTGCCATACAACTTCTTTCCACTGACCTTGCCCAACATCTTTCCGTCTTTGAAAGCAGCGGCTTTCACGTCCATCTCGCCGGATAAGGCGAAAGGCTGATTGTAAATGGCAGATTCTACTGTTGGAACGCTTCCATTTGTTGTATAGTGAATTTCGGCATTGGGGTAGAAACTTTCCAGTACTACTTTCAACGTATTAGTTTCGTCTACATGTGTATTGATATTCACATCGAAGAAATTGCGGCAAGCTTTGACATTTTTCACATCCATACGACGGAAGTCTTCTACCATGCGTTGGCAAAAGTTATTCCAGTTTTTGTTTGCATTCAATGTCCAGCCCGTTTCGGCGATGGCTACTGCACGTGGGAAAGCCTGATAGTCGCGGTTGTCATTGCCGGGCATGTATTCCGTCCAGATGTTACCCTGTACACCGATGATATGCTTTTTCACCAGTTCGTTTGCATCGTCCGGTACAGGGTTGTAGCTGTAAGTCTTTTTAAGCGTATTATATCCACCGATGGTGACGGGAGCTATCTCCGGTTCTTCCTGATACTGATCCAGATATGCGTATGGATTTGGTGTCATAATGGCGTTGTGTCCGGCTTTGGCTGCATTTAATCCACCCTCTACTCCTCTCCAGGACATAACGGTGGCATTCGGGGCCAGTCCGCCTTCCAGAATTTCGTCCCATCCGATGATGTTACGCCCTTTACTATTCAAGTATTTCTCCATGCGGGTGATAAAGTAGCTTTGTAACTTCTCTTCTTTGGTATGTTTCTTCCCATCGATAACGTTGGGGGTAACATCGTCTTTCAGTCCCAGTTGTTTGATCAACGACTGGCAGTATTCACTGTTGATCCAGGCTGTTTTCGGGCATTCATCACCACCGATATGGATGTATTTGCTGGGGAAGAGATCCATAACTTCATCCATCACTCCTTCAAGGAATTGGAAAGTGGTGTCTGAAGGGCAGAATACCTGCTCAAATACACCCCAGGTTCCTGTCACATCGCATGTGCTGTCCGGTGTACATGAAAGTTCCGGATAAGAAGCAATGGCTGCTATTGCATGCCCCGGCATCTCGATTTCGGGGATCACCGTGATAAATTTGCTGGCTGCATAGTCTACAATGGCTTTGATCTGCTCCTGTGTATAGTATCCGCCATGCTCTTTGCCGTCAAAGACTTGCGGGTAGTTTACATAGTAATAATCTACTAGTGTCTCTTTACGTTTGGAACCTATCTCAGTCAGTTTAGGATATTTTTTGATTTCGATTCTCCATCCCTGGTCGTCGGTCAGATGCCAGTGGAAAGTGTTCATCTTGTGCATGGCTAGCATATCGATGAATTTATATATATATTCCACCGGGGAGAAGTGGCGACATACGTCCAGCATCAGACCACGGTATGCAAAGCGCGGAGCATCTTCTATATCGACAGCCGGTACCGACCATTCGGCGTTCTTCACCTTTTGATTACCATATACAACGGGTGGCAATAACTGATAAAGTGTTTGCACTGCATAGAAAAATCCCTTGGGGGTAGAAGCTGTAAGGGTGATATTTTGAGGAGTGACAGAGAGTTTATATCCTTCTTCGGGCATTCCGTCTTGCGGCACGAAACGAATAACAGGCTCGTCCGTTACGTTCTCGAAAGTTTGCTTTATGGTAATTCCTGATGTCAGCTTCAATCGGTTGATGAGGCTGTCGGCAATGATTTGTACGTCCGGTGTACAAGCGGTTGTTATGACTCTTACTTTTTTACTTATTTCGAACCGTCCCTGTTGGGGAATCATTTGGTTTGGCAACGGAACGATATTGTATTCGTTCACGATGGTTTCTTTTGACTGTTTACATCCGGGGGTGATGAAAAGCAGAGACAAAAGAAAAAGAGTAATTCCTTTTTTCATGGTAATAAATGTGTGTTAAGTTATTGAATGGCGACAAAGCGCTTTTATCCTATTTTGCTGATCTTCTTAAGTTTTTCCTCGTCGATGATCTTGATTTTTCGTCCGTCGATGGTGATCAGTCGTTCGGTTGCGAAGTTGGATAATGTACGGATGGCATTAGAAGTAGTCATATTCGATAGGTTAGCCAAATCCTCGCGTGAAAGATAGATACTTAACGTAGAGCCATCTTCTTCCAGTCCATAGCTTTCTTTGAGGAAAAGCAGTGATTCGGCCAAGCGTCCGCGAATGTGTTTTTGGGTCAGATTGACGGTTCTTTCATCGGCAATACCGAGGTCGATAGACAATTGACGAATGAAAAACATACCCAGGTCATTGTTCTGGCTTACCAGTGTCATGATAGCACTCATGGGAATCAGGCAGATGGTTGAAGGTTCGAACGCAGAAGCGGCAGTCACATAGTCTTCTTTGGCAAAGTAAGCTCGGTAACCGAAATATTCTGTAGGCTTTATCATGCGTATAATCTGACTTCTGCCTCCTACACCGTCTTTATAGATTTTTACTTTGCCGCTAAGCAGACACATCAGATAGGTAGGTGATTCACCTTCACAATAAATTGTTTCATTCTTTTTGTAATTTTGAAGGGTGAAATTATTGGCCAGGAACTCCCTTTGCTCTGCGTTTAGAGGAGCCCACATCTCTGCAATACGTTCGGGAACGTTTATTTCTGACAAATTCATCTTTACCATATCTGTTGCAAAACTGTGTTATAAAGCACAAATGTAGAAAGAAAAAATGAAAAACAGAATAGTTTATCGAAAAGTTTGCTATGTATGCTTTACATTTTGGAAGTCGGGCGGGCTATTTAGGAGAGTGAGCATACTCTTTCTGAGAGCAAGAAGCGCAATATGGAACTCCGGTTTATCTATCTTTCAAATTGAGCATTGATCTCTTTCAATCTTTTGTTGACAGACGCTGGGATGTTTGCCGGCAGGAAAGTAGGGTTGGGTAGAGGAAACCCGGGAAATGAAAAGCTCCCCATAAGAGATCTTTGAAAAGGACCTTCTTACGGGGAGACATCAAGTATGGCTTACTTCGTGAATAACAGTTCTCTGTATTTGGGCAACGGCCAGATTTCATCGTCAATTTCCATCTCGAGATGGTCTATATGGTCGCGTATGCTTTCCAGGTAAGGACGTACGGTCTCTTCGTAAGCAAAAGCTTTCTCTTTGAAGTTCTCTTTGTGATTGGCTACTTTGCGGGCTTCTGTCATGTCGCGTACCAGTACTTTAATAGCAGATACACGGTGAGAGATTTCTTTAATAAGTTCTTTCCGATCGGCACTCATTACTTCGTATTCTTCTTCAGAGAAGATTTCCTTCATTCTGCAAAGGTTTTCCAAAAGACGGTTCTGGTAGCTGACAGCGATAGGGACGATGTGGTTGATGGCCAGATCACCCAATACGCGGCTTTCAATCTGTACCTTCATGGTATATTTTTCCAATTCCACTTCCAGACGGCAGGCGAGTTCGGTTTCGTTGAAGATACGTTCGCCTATCAGTACGGCTCTCGATTGGTTATCCATATAATGCATCAGGGCCTCTGGAACATGGCAGATGTTGGTTAGTCCGCGGCGGGCTGCTTCCTGTTTCCACTCTTCTGAGTAGCCGTCACCCTCAAAACGGATAGGTTCGGAGGCTATGATATTTTCTTTCAGGATGCGGAAGATTGCTTCGTCCTTACCGATACCCTCTTCCATCAGTTTGTCTACCGATGCTTTAAATTCATTCAACTGGTTGGCCATGGCAGCATTTATGGCAATCATGGCAGCAGCACAGTTGGCTGAGGAGCCGGCGGCACGGAACTCAAAACGATTTCCTGTGAATGCAAAAGGAGAAGTGCGATTACGGTCGGTGGTATCGAGCAGGATTTCGGGTATACGCCCGATACCTAATTTCAAAGTTGTCTTCTCCTCCGGAGTCATTTTTGAGTTGGTCACCTGACGGACAATTTCATCGAGTGTAGCTGACAGTTGTGAACCCAGGAAAATGGACAAGATAGCGGGAGGTGCTTCGTTGGCTCCCAAACGGTGACTGTTTCCGGCACTCATAATAGAAGCACGCAACAGATCCTGATTCTTGTGGACCATCATTAATACGTTTACCAGGAAAGTAAGGAATAGCATGTTTCCTTTTGGATTTTTACCCGGTGCAAAGAGGTTGATGCCTGTATCGGTGCAGAGCGACCAGTTGTTATGTTTGCCCGAACCATTAACGCCATTGTAGGGCTTTTCATGGAAAAGAACAGCAAAATGATGTTTGCGTGCGATACGTTTCATCAGGTCCATTACCAGCTGATTGTGGTCATTCGCCAGATTACAGTTTTCAAAAATGGGAGCCAATTCAAACTGGTTGGGAGCGACTTCATTGTGGCGGGTCTTTACCGGTATGCCCAGCTTGTGACACTCTATTTCAAGTTCTTTCATGAAAGCTGTGACGCGTGGTGGAATAGAACCGAAGTAATGATCTTCCAACTGTTGGTCCTTGGCCGAAGAATGTCCCATCAAGGTGCGTCCTGTTAGTCGAAGGTCGGGGCGGGCATTATATAAAGAGGTGTCAACCAAAAAATATTCCTGTTCCCAACCCAAATTGGTGAATACCCGGGTGATATTTTTGTCGAAAAGCTGGCATACTTCGGTAGCAGCTTTGTCAACGGCTGCCAATGCTTTTAATAATGGAGTTTTGTAGTCGAGTGCTTCACCTGTATATGAGATAAAAATCGTCGGGATACAAAGAGTGGTGTCTACTACGAAAGCCGGTGACGAAACGTCCCATGCAGTGTAACCGCGGGCTTCGAATGTATTACGGATTCCACCATTAGGGAAAGAAGAAGCGTCCGGTTCCTGCTGGATCAGTAATTTGCCGGAAAAACGTTCGATTACTTCACCGTCTTCACCGAACTCGATAAAGCCGTCATGTTTCTCGGCCGTTCCGTCTGTCAGTGGCTGAAACCAGTGCGTGTAGTGTGTCACATTGAGCGATTTTGCCCAGCTTTTCATGCCGTTGGCTATCAGGTCGGCCATTTCTCGGCTGATAGGGGTGCCTTTTTCGGTAGCGTCTACTACTGCTTTGTATGCTTCTTTGGGAAGGTACTCTTGCATCTTCTTACGATCGAATACATGGCTGGCATAATAATCGGATAGTTTATTAGAGGGAGTAGTAATTTCTAAGGGCTTTCTGTTAGATAGCTCTTGTAGTGCGAAAAATCTCATTTTTGACATGATGGTGTCTCTTTTATTGGTTGTTGGGCACAAAATTATATGTTTTTTTCTAATATACCCCTATTTTTATAGGGGTATTTTGCAAAATAAATATGTTTTTTCTTTGTACACCCCTATTTGTTTGTGGGCGAAAGAACTTTTTTGTATACTTTACCTATCCGGAGATTACTATAAAATATGAATTTATTAGTCGCATAATCGGATTTTTTTTATATTTGCCTTCAATAAGGAGATTAGTATTTGAGGTGCAATATATTAATATGGTGTTTTTGGTTATTCTCGCTCTGTTTTGTTCAAAAGGGAGTGGCTAACGTTGTTCTTGATCCTCAGACCAATCGTCCCATCTCTGCCGATTCTATTTTGAATAATGTGATGACTTTCGCTCCTTTTTACGAAAAGTTAGTGACCGACTATCGGGCCGATCTATATATAAAAGGTACGATGGACATCAAACGAAAGAATTTTATTCTCCGGTATGTACCTTCCATGTTCCGTCTTCAAAAAGGTGTACGGCAGTATATGGTGGAGACGTATAGTGATCTGCATTTTACAGCTCCTAATATCTATGACCAGAAGGTGAAAGCTTCTATGGGCACTGTGCATAATAGCCGGGGAGTACCGGGGATGCTCGAGTATTTCAATATCAATCTTTATTCTTCAACGCTGCTTTACGACCGATTGCTTTCGCCTTTGGCCAAAAACGGGCGGAAATATTATAAGTATCTGATCGATTCCATAATGGGTGGGACGGACAACCGACAATATAAGATACGGTTTATCCCCAGAAGTAAGAGTGATCAGTTGGTGGGTGGATATATGATTGTGAGTAGTGACGTGTGGAGTGTCCGCGAAATACGTTTTTCCGGCAGGTCGGAACTGCTATTGTTCAGTTGCCTGATAAAAATGGGTCGTGTAGGAAAGGATGATGAGTTTCTTCCGGTCAGCTATAATGTCGAAGGACAGTTTAATTTTTTGGGTAACCGTATTAATGGAGTTTATGTGGCATCGCTCAACTATCACGATATTGTGCTTGAAGAAAATCAGAATAAATGGAAAGAGAAGGTGAGGGCGAGAATAAAAGGAAAAAGTAAATATGATCTTTCAGACTCTTATAACTTGCAATGCGAGACTACCTCTTTCCATACGGATAGTGCTTATTTTGAAACATTGAGGCCTATTCCTTTGTCGGAGGCTGAGCGCAGACTATACAAAGAAGATGCGTTGCGTAAAGATACCATTCAACGCAACATCAAACCAAAGAGTAAGAGTCAGGTGTTTTGGGGACAGGTGGGAGACGTACTGATCAGTGACTATAAATTGAACCTCTCCAATCTGGGAAGCGTGAAGTGCTCACCACTTATCAACCCTTTCTTGTTGAGTTATAGCGGGAGCAATGGGCTTTCCTACAGGCAATCGTTTAAATATAACCGACTTTTTAAGCATGATCGGCTATTGCGTGTGGTACCTAAGTTGGGCTACAACTTTACACGAAAAGAATTTTATTGGTCTATCAATACCGAATTTAATTACCTGCCCGAGAAGATGGGAGCTGTTCACATTGACTTTGGTAACGGCAACCGGATTTACAGTAGCGATGTGCTTGATGATTTGAAAGCCATACCCGACAGTGTATTTGATTTTAATCAGATTCATTTGGACTACTTTTACGATTTATATTTTAACTTCCGACACAGTATCGAGATTATTAATGGATTAGAGTTAAGTGTAGGCTTATCTACTCATAGGCGAAAGGCGGTAAAGTCCTCTAAGTTGGTTCCACTGACAAAGAGTCGGGAGACACTCAATGAAGATATCCAGAACAAAATCAGGAATACTTATTTGAGTTTTGCCCCTCGGGTTCGGTTGGAGTGGACCCCTTGTTTATACTATTACATGAACGGACACCGTAAGATTAATCTCCGTTCTAAGTATCCCACTTTTTCGATAGACTGGGAGAGGGGAATCAAGGGGGTATTTGGCAGTACCGGACAATATGAACGTTTGGAGTTTGATTTGCAGCATCATATACCCTTGGGACTGATGCGTAATATCTATTATCGTTTTGGATTTGGTATGTTTACCAATCAGAAAGAAATGTATTTTGTCGACTTTAATAACTTTACCCGAAGTAATCTTCCTGAAGGTTGGAATGACGAAATCGGAGGAGTATTTCAGCTTCTCGACCGTCGTTGGTATAATGCTTCACGGAAATATATACGGGGACATTTTACTTATGAAGCTCCTTTCCTATTATTAAAACATCTGATTAAATACACACGTTATGTACAGAACGAGCGGTTGTATGCGAGTATATTGTCAGTACCCCATCTTCAGCCGTATGTGGAATTGGGATATGGAATCGGTACTCACATCTTTGATTTTGGCGTTTTTGTAGGTAGTGAGAACTGGAAGTATACCGAGGTCGGCTGCAAGTTTACGTTCGAGCTGTTTAACCGCTAACTTTATTCTTACTATTTTTGTTAGCAGAGAAGAATATTTCTACCTTTGCGGTCAAGAGGATGAGATAAAGATTTAGCAAAAAAGAGGTGCAGTCGCCTCATGAACTCAGGTTCTTTCTGGTTTCTTTATTAAGATACTCATAATAAAGAAAAGTAAATACTCTCATCCTCTTCTTTTATTGCTTCTATATATTATAATGTATAAGGATGGAACTACTTTTGGGTATTGTGATTGTCGTTACCTGTTGGATGGTTGTTCGTATTATTCGTTCAAGCAAAAATCAGGAAGGATATAAAAGGTGGAGGGCCGGTAACTATGCCAGTGAAAATCCTTATGCCAAAGAAAAAGCAAGTGGTCCGCTTTCCCAAGGTCTTTTTAGTAAGAGAGTCAGAACTTCCGGTGCGAGGCGGTTCGATGACGGAGCTATCAGGTGGTGTGCCAATCTGCTGGCAACCGAAGAATCCAGATTGAGGGAAGTGTTGGATTATATACCGCGCCAATATACCTGTTTTCATGTTCGGAAAAGAAGTGGCGGATTTCGTTATATTTCGGCTCCCGCAGGTGATTTTCGTTCCATGCAACAAACTATCTATCACCGTATTTTATTGTTAGCTAACATACATCCCGCTGTTACCGGATTTTGTCCGGGAAAGTCCGTATCCGATAATGCACGGGTGCATCTGGGGCGAAAGAATGTATTAAAAGTAGATCTTCACGACTTTTTTCCTTCCATACGTTCACCCAGGGTGAGAGCAGCTTTTAGGGAGATGGGGTACTCACGTTCCATCGCGAAAGTTTTGGCGGAACTTTGTTGTCTCAGATGTTGTCTTCCGCAGGGAGCGCCTACCAGTCCGGCTCTCAGTAATATTATAGCCTATCCGATGGATAAAAAAATGATGGCGTTGGCCGGTGAATACGGGTTGGTTTATACGAGATATGCCGATGATCTTACCTTTTCGGGTGATTATTTGCCGAAAGATGAAGTTTTGGTACGAATCCACAGGATTATTCGGGAAGAAGGTTTCACGATGAATGTCAAAAAGACCCGCTTCTTGTCTGAACATAAACGTAAGATTATTACGGGAGTATCGGTTAGCTCAGGCAAGAAGATGACTCTGCCTAAAGTGAAGAAGCGGGAGATTCGTAAGAATGTGCACTACGTCCTGACAAAAGGGTTGGTCGGACATCAGGAACATATTGGTTCTACCGATCCCGTTTACTTGAAGCGTTTACTGGGCAGTTTGTGTTACTGGCGTTCCATAGAACCGGACAACCGATATGTATCCGATTCCATCACAGCTTTGAAGAGATTAATGTGAGGTATGTCGATTGTAGTTCCTTTTGATATTTTTTTTGCTATTCTTTTCTAATTCAAGAAAATAGTTCTATCTTTGCGCCCGATTTATATAATCAATATAATGTCTTATTTAATTAAAGAATTACTAAACAATTAATTATTAATGGAAAACTTAAAGAACGTTGCTCCTATTGAAGACTTCAACTGGGATGCGTATGAAAACGGCGAGAGCTTCGCTGGTGCCAGCCACGAAGAACTCGAAAAAGCTTACGACGGTACGCTTAACAAAGTAAATGACCGTGAGGTTGTTGACGGAACTGTAATCGCAATGAACAAACGTGAAGTTGTTGTGAACATCGGTTACAAATCAGACGGTATCATTCCTTTGAATGAATTCCGCTACAATCCTGATTTGAAAGTAGGTGATACTGTTGAAGTATACATCGAAAATCAGGAAGACAAAAAAGGACAGTTGGTTCTGTCACACAGAAAAGCTCGCGCTACTCGCTCTTGGGATCGCGTTAATGCTGCTCTGGAAAACGAAGAAATTATCAAGGGTTACATCAAGTGTCGCACTAAGGGTGGTATGATCGTTGACGTATTCGGTATCGAAGCATTCTTGCCGGGTTCTCAGATCGACGTGAAACCGATCCGTGACTATGATGTATTTGTTGGCAAAACAATGGAATTCAAAGTGGTTAAAATCAACCAGGAATTCAAAAACGTGGTTGTTTCTCACAAAGCTCTTATCGAAGCTGAACTGGAACAACAGAAGAAAGAAATTATCGGTAAGCTCGAAAAAGGACAAGTTCTTGAAGGAACCGTTAAGAATATCACATCTTATGGTGTATTCATCGACCTGGGTGGCGTAGACGGATTGATCCACATCACTGACCTGTCTTGGGGCCGCGTAAGCGATCCGAAAGAAGTGGTTGAACTGGATCAGAAGTTGAACGTTGTTATCCTCGACTTCGATGACGAGAAGAAACGTATCGCTTTGGGTCTGAAACAACTGACTCCGCACCCATGGGATGCTTTGGATCCGAACCTTCAGGTAGGTGACAAAGTGAAAGGTAAAGTAGTGGTTATGGCTGACTACGGTGCATTCATCGAAATCGCTCCGGGTGTTGAAGGTCTGATCCACGTTTCAGAAATGTCATGGTCACAGCATTTGCGTTCTGCACAAGACTTCATGAAAGTCGGTGACGAAGTAGAAGCTGTAGTTCTGACTTTGGATCGCGAAGAACGTAAGATGTCTTTGGGTATCAAACAACTGAAACAAGATCCATGGGAAACTATCGAAGAGAAGTATCCTGTAGGTTCTAAGCATACTGCTAAGGTTCGTAATTTCACTAACTTCGGTGTATTCGTAGAAATCGAAGAAGGTGTTGACGGACTGATCCACATCTCTGACCTTTCTTGGACTAAGAAGGTTAAACACCCGTCAGAATTTACTCAGATTGGTGCTGATATCGAAGTTCAGGTATTGGAAATCGACAAAGAAAACCGTCGTTTGAGCCTTGGTCACAAACAACTTGAAGAGAATCCTTGGGATGTATTCGAAACAGTATTTACTGTAGGTTCTGTACACGAAGGTACAATTATCGAAATGCTGGATAAAGGCGCTGTAGTTGCTCTTCCTTACGGTGTTGAAGGTTTCGCTACTCCGAAACATCTCGTTAAAGAAGACGGTTCACAGGCTCAGATGGACGAGAAACTGGAATTCAAAGTGATCGAGTTCAATAAAGATGCTAAGAGAATCATCTTGTCTCACAGCCGCATTTTCGAAGATGTTGCTAAGGCAGAAGAAAGAGCTGAAAAGAAGGCTGCTTCTAACGCAAAGAAATCTTCTAAGAGAGAAGAAACTCCTGCTATCCAGAACCAGGCTGCTTCTACAACTCTGGGTGATATCGATGCTTTGGCTGCTCTGAAAGAACAGTTGGAAGGTAAGAAGTAATTCATATTTTCTCAGATAAACTGAAGGGTATTCCTGCAAAGGAGTACCCTTTCTTTTTTGTATCTTGGCAGAACCCTTCATTATTTTTTTATTCGGTGAGACTTTGCACTGAATTTTAATTGTCTATCTTTGCAGATACAGTTTGAAAGATGGAAAAATTTGAATTACATATATTGGGTTGCGGGTCCGCATTGCCTACTACCCGGCATTTTGCTACCTCACAGGTAGTTAATTTGCGTGATAAACTTTTTATGATCGATTGTGGAGAAGGAGCACAAATGCAATTGCGTAAATCACGGTTGAAATTCTCACGGTTGAATCATATCTTTATCTCGCATCTGCATGGTGACCATTGCTTCGGATTGATGGGACTTATTTCCACTTTCGGGTTACTGGGACGTACGGCTGAATTACACATTCATTCTCCAAAAGGATTGGAGGAGTTGTTGACTCCCATGCTCAATTTCTTTTGCCATACATTGGCCTATAAAGTCATTTTTCATGAATTCGATACCAGGCAGACTTCAGTGGTTTACGAAGATCGTTCGATGACGGTCACTACTATTCCGCTTCAGCACCGTATTCCTTGTTGTGGCTTTCTGTTTGCCGAAAAAGCACGCCCTAATCATATTATACGTGATATGGTCGATTTTTATAAGGTGCCTGTTTACGAACTAAACCGGATAAAGAATGGATCTGATTACGTGACTCCCGAGGGAGAAGTGATTGCCAATACACGTTTGACCCGGCCTTCGGATCCTCCCAGAAAGTATGCCTATTGTTCCGATACGATTTTTAGGCCGGAAATAGTGAAACAACTTTCCGGTGTCGACTTACTTTTTCATGAAGCGACCTTTGCCGAATCAGAGTTGGCACGTGCCAAAGAGACCTATCATACTACAGCTGCTCAGGCGGCACGGATAGCTTTGGAGGCCGGGGTACGCCAGTTGGTAATCGGTCACTTTTCTGCCCGTTACGAAGACGAGAGTATTTTGCTGAAAGAAGCTTCGGCGGTATTCCCGAATACGATTCTGGCAAAAGAAAATTTGTGTATAAGTCTTTAATTCCGGGGAAGTGATTAAACTATTGCTGAATAGAATTGTCTAAAATAACATATACGAATTACAAACGAACCTATGAACCCTTATAATGAACGAGAGGTTTTGGCGCTCCTTCAGGATGAGAGAACACAGAAGCAGGGATTTGAAAGGATTGTCTCACAATATAGCGAACAGTTATACTGGCAAATCCGGCGGATGGTGCTTTCACACGATGATGCCAATGATCTTCTTCAAAACACTTTCATTAAGGCGTGGATAAACATTGATTATTTCCGGGCTGAGGCAAAGCTATCTACCTGGCTTTACCGTATTGCCCTGAACGAATGTATCACTTTCCTGAATAAACAGCGGGCTATGAATACGGTCGCCATTGACGATCCGGAGGCTGATGTCACCCAGAAACTGGAGAGTGATCCTTACTTTTCGGGAGATCGTGCAGAACTTTTGCTTCAGAAAGCACTGCTGACCCTTCCTGAGAAGCAGCGGATGGTGTTTAACCTGAAATACTATCAGGAGATGAAGTATGAAGAGATGTCGGAGATATTCGGCACTTCAGTAGGAGCTTTGAAAGCTTCTTACCATCATGCCGTGAAAAAAATCGAGAAGTTTTTGGAAGAGGCCAATTAAACCTTTTAATATGTACAATGTCTAAGAAGAAGAGAGGAGAAGAACGTATGAAAGAAGAAGATAACATATTGAAGAAAGTGGGGAAGAAGAATTCCTTTAAAGTGCCTGAAGGGTACTTTGAAAACTTGACTTCAGAGGTCATGGGGAAACTGCCGGAAAAAGAAGGTCCTGCCTTTGAAGAAGTGAAGCAACCCACGATGTGGATCAGGATGAAGCCCTTGCTCTATATGGCGGCTATGTTTATAGGGGCTGCATTGATCATCCGTGTAGCTTCTTCGAACCACCAACCGACAACTGCCGGTGATCATCTCATTGCAAATGAAGCAGCGACAGAAGTGGTTTCGGATGAATATATTGATGTAGCATTAGATCGCTCGATGTTGGACGATTACTCATTGTACGTCTACCTTAGTGATGCGACAGCCGAATAAGTAAACTAAACTGATTTAATAAAGCGAAATGAAGAAATTGATTATTCTATTGATTATAGTTTGTGGCTTTACCCCTGCGCTGCGTGCTATGGGAAGTCCTAATCAACATTTGTCACCCAAAGAATTCAGGGCCAAACAACAAGCATTTATAACAGAAAAAGCTGGCCTGACTCAAGAAGAGGCTGCGAAGTTTTTTCCGGTTTATTTTGAACTGCAGGATCGGAAAAAGCAATTGAATGACGAAGCATGGAAATTGCTTCGTAGCGGTAAAGATGAAAAGACTACCGACACTCAATACGGAGAAATCCTGGAAGGAGTTTATGATGCCCGCATCGCTTCGGACCGGCTGGATAAGACTTATTTTGAGAAGTTTAAGAAAATCCTTTCGTGCAAGAAAATTTATCTGGTGCAAAGAGCCGAGATGCGTTTCCACCGCGAACTGCTGAAAGGGGTACGTGATAATAAAGGTGGAAACGAACGTCCACAGGGAAAGAGGAAATAGCTTATCCTTTTAGCAAATCATTATATAGATGAGGGTGTATCAAGACTCTGTGGTGAGTGGTGACATACCCTCATCTTTTTTTGAATCCGGGGGGTGTCGGACTATAATCCTTTCTTTTTAGCTTCGTTCCAGATGGCATCCATTTCATCCAGGCTCATATCTTTTAGATTTTTACCTTCTTTAATGGTATGATCTTCCAGATAGTTAAATCGTCGGATGAATTTTTGGTTGGTACGTTCCAATGCATTGTCCGGGTTGATTTTATAAAGTCGGGCAGCATTGATGAGGCTGAACATGACATCTCCGAATTCTGCTTCTGCCTTATCCTTATCCATATTGGCTACTTCCACCTGAAATTCGGCTATTTCTTCTTTTACTTTATCCCAAACCTGCTCTCTTTCTTCCCAATCGAATCCTACATTGCGTGCTTTGTCCTGTATTCTGTAAGCTTTTATAAGTGAGGGTAAAGCAGCAGGTACACCGCTTAACACACTTTTATTGCCGTCTTTCTCCTTCAGTTTCAATTGTTCCCAGTTTTCGGATACTTGTCCGGCTGTTTCTGCTTTTACTTCCCCGAATACATGGGGATGGCGGAATATCAACTTCTCACAAAGTTTGTCGCATACATCTTTCATGTCGAAATCACCGGTTTCGGAACCGATTTTAGCATAAAAAGCTACGTGCAGCAGGACGTCTCCCAGTTCTTTGCAGATATCTTTTTTGTCGTTCCGCATTAATGCGTCGCAAAGTTCGTAAGTTTCTTCAATAGTGTTGGGGCGCAGGCTTTCGTTAGTCTGCTTGCGGTCCCATGGACATTTTACCCGAAGTTCGTCGAGGATGTCCAGAAAGCGTCCGAACGCTTCCATTTGTTCTTCTCTTGTATGCATGTTTATTATTTATTTGATTCTTTTTTCCATTCATTATATGAAATCAGCAGACCGATCACTTCCGAATAGTTCTTACGTCCACTTTCTATTTTGTTCCCTTTCAGATATAAATCATATATCCAATCCTGAATATCACCTATAAGCGGACTATACTTTGCCATCCAGTATTCCTGGTCTTTTCTGGCCAGCTCAATGATTTCCGGACGTATACTGCCGAATAACTTTTTATATTCCTCTTCTGTCATCAATTGGCGGGCATTGGCAAGTACATGGCCTAAAATAGAAAAATAACCGCTGAAACGGATTTCTTTATTTACGGAACGGGTGCAGACCTGATATGCATAAAAGTTTGCTTCCGCTTCGCTGGTGATACCTAGCAAATGTGCCAGCTCATGAGTATAGGTTGCCGGATATTGTGGGGGAAGCAGGTCTCCGTTCAGTGTGAACTCACAGAAGAAAGGTCCCATGCTACCCGTCACGCCCACCATCGAAATCAATGGAGTGAACATCATGGTTTTTACCCGAGGACGGGAGTGTGGGGGACGGTGTATACCTAGTGTATCACTGATCAGGTTATATTGTCGGACTGCCTCTTTGCGGATTACTTCTTTATCGATCCGATTGACCGGCACATACGATTCGTTCAGTTTTGAGATATAGTTGTCTACAAATTCATTGAAAATCTCGGGAGTGTAGGCAGTATATGGAATTCCGGTTCGTTCATAAAAATTCTTTTGTGAATAGTTGAGTCCCCATGCCAGATAGAACCAAACATAGATCCATAGCAAATATTCCACATCCCTTCTCTGTATTTTTTTCCAGCTTAATTTCAGTCGGATTCGTGCATAAAACGGATAGGCGATCATTCCTCCAATGCTCAGTGCTATAAATAAGTCACCCAATGCAAAGGGGATAATGTTCGAAAAACCGGACAAGATATATGAAATGACCGGATAGGCCGTACGGGCATACCCTTCGCCCAATGCCGGGAGCATCTGAGTGAGCCAGACAAGGGCTATTAAAGTCCCTAAAACAGAGTACCGTATGATTCGTTTCCTGTTTTTCATTGCTTCTTCTTCCTTTCGGGGAACAAAAGTACATATTCCTGCCCCTATATTCTACTTATTTTTATTAATTTTGCGCCAATCTTTCGCAATAAACTAATAAAATAGATAGATATAACATGGAATTAGCAAGTAAGTACAACCCTGCTGACGTGGAGGGGAAGTGGTATCAGTATTGGCTGGACCATAAATTATTCAGTTCGAAACCCGATGGACGTGAACCTTACACCATCGTCATTCCGCCCCCTAACGTCACCGGTGTGTTGCACATGGGACATATGCTTAATAATACCATTCAGGATATTCTTGTTCGTCGTGCACGTATGGAAGGTAAGAATGCTTGCTGGGTGCCGGGAACCGACCATGCCTCTATTGCTACCGAAGCCAAGGTAGTGAATAAGTTGGCCGCACAGGGTATTAAGAAAACCGATCTGAGCCGTGACGAGTTTCTGAAGCATGCCTGGGCATGGACAGACGAACACGGTGGTATCATCCTGAAGCAGCTTCGTAAGTTAGGTGCATCGTGTGACTGGGACCGTACGGCTTTTACTATGGATGAAAAGCGCAGTGAAAGTGTGCTGAAGGTATTTGTCGATCTCTATAATAAGGGACTTATCTACCGGGGAGTACGTATGGTTAACTGGGACCCGAAAGCACTGACAGCCCTGTCGGACGAGGAGGTGATTTATAAAGAAGAACATGGAAAGCTGTTTTACCTGAGATACAAGATTGAAGGAGAAGACGGATATGCAGTGGTTGCCACTACCCGTCCGGAAACGATTATGGGTGACACGGCCATGTGTATCAACCCGAACGATCCGAAGAATCAGCATCTCAAAGGAAAGAAAGTAATAGTTCCCTTGGTAGGCCGTGTGATTCCTGTTATCGAAGATGACTATGTGGATATCGAATTTGGTACCGGTTGCCTGAAAGTGACTCCGGCACATGACGTAAACGACTATATGCTGGGCGAAAAATATAATTTGCCGAGTATCGATATATTCAATGATAACGGTACGATCAGCGAAGCTGCCGGAATGTATATCGGTATGGATCGCTTTGACGTCCGTAAGCAGATTGAGAAGGATCTTGAAGCAGCCGGACTGCTGGAGAAGACAGAGGCTTACACCAACAAAGTGGGATATTCAGAGCGTACCAACGTGGTCATCGAACCGAAGTTGTCTATGCAATGGTTCCTCAAGATGGAACATCTGGCCCAGATCGCTCTTGAACCGGTGATGAAGGATGATATTAAATTCTATCCTGCCAAGTATAAGAATACCTACCGTCATTGGATGGAGAATATCAAGGATTGGTGTATCAGCCGTCAATTGTGGTGGGGACACCGCATCCCGGCATATTTCCTGCCCGAAGGCGGATATGTGGTAGCTGTGACGGATGAGGAAGCCTTGAAGCTGGCTCGGGAAAAGACTGGCAATCCTAACTTGAAGATGACCGATCTTCGTCAGGATGAAGACTGCCTGGACACTTGGTTCTCTTCCTGGTTATGGCCTATCTCTCTGTTCGACGGCATCAATAATCCGGGTAATGAAGAAATCAATTATTACTATCCGACAAGCGATCTGGTGACCGGACCGGATATCATCTTCTTCTGGGTAGCCCGTATGATTATGGCCGGTTACGAATATGAAGGAAAAATGCCGTTCAAGAATGTATATTTCACGGGTATCGTTCGCGATAAACTGGGACGTAAAATGTCTAAGTCACTCGGTAACTCGCCCGATCCGTTGGAATTGATTGAAAAGTACGGAGCAGATGGTGTACGTATGGGCATGATGCTCTCGGCTCCTGCCGGAAATGACATTCTCTTTGATGACGCGCTTTGCGAGCAGGGACGAAATTTCTGCAATAAGATATGGAATGCTTTCCGATTGGTGAAAGGTTGGGAGAACGGAATGGGAACAATCGATATTCCGGCAGATGCTCACCTAGCTGTACAGTGGTTTGACCAGAGACTGGATGCCGCTGCTGTCGAAGTTGCCGATTTGTTTAGCAAATATCGTCTGAGCGAAGCATTGATGCTGATTTATAAACTCTTCTGGGACGAATTCTCTTCATGGTTGCTCGAGATTGTGAAGCCGGCTTACGGACAGCCCGTTAACGGATTCATTTACTCGATGACGTTAAGTGCTTTCGAACGTCTGCTGGCTATGCTCCATCCTTTCATGCCGTTTATTACGGAAGAGTTGTGGCAGCAGTTGCGCGAGCGTGAACCGGGTGCAAGCCTGATGGTACAGCCTTTGGGAGAACCGGGAGAGGTAAACGAAGAATTCCTCCAGCAGTTCGAAACAGCCAAAGAAATCATCAGCAGTGTACGTACCATTCGTTTGCAGAAGAATATCGCATTGAAAGAACCGCTTGAATTGCAGGTAGTCGGAGCCAATCCGGTAGAAAAGATGAATCCTGTCATTCGTAAAATGTGTAATCTGTCTGCCATCGAGGTAGTGGACGCAAAGGCCGACGGAGCTTCTTCGTTCATGATAGGAACCACTGAATTTGCGGTGCCTCTGGGCAATATGATCGATGTCGATGCCGAGATAGCACGCATGGAAGCCGAGCTGAAACACAAAGAAGGTTTCTTGCAGGGAGTTTTAAAGAAATTGAGCAATGAAAAGTTTGTAAATAACGCTCCGGCAGCCGTTATCGAGATGGAGCGCAAGAAACAGGCGGATGCCGAAAGCATCATCCAGTCGCTCAAGGAAAGTATTGCTTCCCTGAAAAATGTATAAGATCCACTTCTTACGAAGATAAAAACAGAAAGGTACTCTAAAAATAACAGAGTACCTTTTTTCGTATACGGAGAAATAGTCATACCTTTGTTTCCGCTCAAAAGAAACGAACATACAAATGAAACAGACACCATTCAGATGCCTTTGCCTCCTTCTTATATTGTTGGGAGCTGTTCATTCCCGGCTATCTGCCCATGCAGATAAAACAAGGGAAGACGTATTGTTTCTAAATTCTATCAATTTCAATCTTCCATGGGCAAAGGATGTGTTCTGGTATACGCACCAAGCCCTGCAAAAGAAGAATATCTCCGTAAAGGCCGAGTCCCTTTCGGTGCCCGCTTTGTGTAACCGTAAAGAAGCAGCAGCCTTAGTAGAGCAGTTACGGCGGAAATACGATGTGCCTCCCCGACTGATCGTCTTTATCGGCGATCCGGGATGGATTGTTTGCCGTGAACTTTTTGATGATGTCTGGAAAGATGTACCGGTCATCATTACCAACGCCCGCGACCGTCTGCCGGCTACACTCGACATCTTGCTTTCACACGAAGAGTTGACCGAATCGAATACTGTTCCCGCTTATGAATGGCGGAAAGGATATAACGTGACTACTCTGGGGCAAGTATATTATGTGAAAGAAACCATCGGACTGATGCGGCAGCTGATGCCGGATATGAAGCGTTTGGCTTTCATCTCAGACGACAGATACATCAGTGAGGCAGTTCGCGGAGATGTAGAGCAGGCAATGACCGGATCTTTTCCGGAGTTGGCCTTTGAACAGCTGTCCACCAGGAATATTTCTACCGAGATGTTACTCGATACCTTGAAGAGTTATGATAAAACCACGGGACTCATTTATTATTCCTGGTTCGAGACTCATAACCAGGATGATAACAATTATCTGTTCGATCATATTCAGGAGATTATTACTCGCTTCGTACATTCCCCTCTGTTTTTGTTGGCTCCCGAGGATCTGTCCAACAATACTTTCGCCGGAGGATATTATGTTTCAGTGGAGTCCTTCGGCGATTCATTGTTACAGCTGATTCATCGTGTCCTGGAAGGTGAGTTTCCGCGAGACATTCCTCCCGCTCTCGGAGGAAAACCTGCTGCTTACCTCTGTTATCCGGCTTTGCAGTCGTATGACATACCGGTTTCCCTTTATCCGAAAGAGGCTGTGTACATCAATCTGCCTGTCAGCTTCTTCGAGCAGTATAAGAAGGAGATTCTGATGACTGTTGTCTTGCTGCTGGTGGTGGTCAGTGCCGTAGGCTATTATATTCATATTCTTAAAAGAGCCCATCAGCGAATGAAAGAAGCGCAGCTGAAAGCCGAGGAAGCCAATCAGCTTAAATCGGCCTTTCTGGCTAATATGAGTCATGAGATACGTACTCCTCTCAATGCCATTGTCGGTTTCTCGAATCTGCTTTCTATGGTAGAAGATAAAGAAGAAATGCTGGAGTATGCCGGTATTATCGAAACCAATACCGAACTTTTGCTTCAACTGATTAACGATATTCTGGATATGTCGAAGATAGAATCCGGAATGTATGACTTTCATGTGACTCAGGTGGATGCCAATCAGTTGATGTCGGAAGTCGAACAGGTAGCCCGTTTGCGTATCAGGACAGACGAAGTCTCCCTCTCGTTTGCCGAACGTTTACCCCAATGTGTTTTCCATACTGATAAGAACCGCTTGATACAGGTTCTTACCAATTTGGTTGTCAATGCCATAAAGTTCACTTCGCAGGGAGAGATTCAGATCGGGTATCGGCTGCAAGATGCCCATACGTTATACTTCTATGTATCCGATACCGGTTGTGGTATGTCCGTCGAGCAATGCGAACATGTTTTTGAGCGCTTTGTCAAATACAACACTTTTATACAAGGCACCGGATTGGGACTGTCTATCTGCAAAATGATTATTGAGAAGTTGGGGGGCGAGATCGGGGTTCAGTCCGAGTCCGGAAAAGGTTCTGTCTTTTGGTTCACTCTTCCTTACCGGGCTTCGGCCTCTTTGTAAATCGCAGTTGCATGCTTTCGAATTCGCAATGTTTCACGTCGTAGGTGAACGCAGTATCGGCCCGGAAGCAAATGCGTGTCAATCTGACTTTGTTGGGCGTACATTCTTCGGGAGTTTCGCAGCCCTCGCTGCTTAAGGCCGGGTAGAAAGTTCCCAATCCGCGGATAGTGACGGTTCTTCCTTCTTTCATATGTCGTGCGATGGCTTTCGGGAGTTGTTCGAGTACAGACAGTACGTCGCCTGCCGAGAGTGAACTGTTGTCGTGCAGGTCCTCCGCTAATTGTTTTTCACTGACTCCTTTGTTCTGAATGGCACTGGGCACGGCATAGTAGAGCTCTTTAACTTCATTACCGCTCTGATCTTTTTTCTTCCTGACTACATAGTTTATAGGCATATACTTTTATCTTTAAGGTTAGTTATCGTTTTCTCTGTACTCTCTGTACGGGAAGCATAGACTTTAGGAGTGCTGACATGGGGGTGTCGCAGTGTGTGACACCCCCATGTCAGACTATCCGACACCCGGGTGTCAGATATCGTATGCTACTGCCAAATGTACGTAAAGATAAGGAGATCTGCAACGAAACTAAGAACTGTTTCGTCCTTTCAATGCAGGAGGAAAGGAAGTAATAAGGGGAGATACTCCTTCAGGTCGATGCGCAACTGTTTTAAGGCCTGTTGAATCCGGTAATCGATTGTTTTGGGAGACACTCCCAGTCGTTCGGCTATTTCATTGTATGTCAGATTCTGAAAGCGGTTGAGTTCGAATGCTTCGCGTACATTCTCGGGAAGTCGTGCCAGAGCTTCTTCTATTTTTTCGGTTAACTCCTGTATAGCGTAGAAGTCGGGATCATCATACTGCGATTGGAGATTATCGAATATCATTTTTTCGATCCGTTGTTTCACTTCGTTCCGGTTGATGAGAGTCAGGCAGCGGTTTTTAACAGCCTTGAACAAATAACTTTTTAAGGAACTCTCGAATGCCTGCATTTCTTTATTTTCCCAAAGCCAGACCATGACGTCCGATACGATCTCCTGGCCGTCATCCGGTTCGACAAAGAGCCGGGCATAGGCACAAAGAGCCGGGTAATGCCTGAGAAACAATGCTTCGAATGCGCCTTCGTTTCCCTGCTGAACCTGGAAGAACAGAGTTTCATCGCTTACTGTGCGCGAGGTGTCGTTATACATGTAGACCTTCGTTTTGGGCAAAAATAATATTATTTTCAAAAAAAATACGTTTTTTGGTTAGGAGATTTCTATTTTGGTTCGTCTTATCTATAAAAGCACGAATTATGGATGAATCCTGTTACATTAATGAGTCGGTTCTTTTAAATTATTTTGCGGGGGAGCTCCCAGCCGATCGCCGGAAAGAGGTGGAGGAATGGATAGCGGCTTCGGAAGATAACGAGAAGATGGCACGAGATATTTTCCGGCTCTACCGCGCGGCAGACACACTGGACTATATGAATCGGGTGGATGCTTCCGCAGCCTTACAGCAGGTGAAGGGCAGAATACACAAACATCGACATAGAATCTCCTGGATGGTTTGGGGGCAGCGTATTGCTGCTTGTATGGCGTTACCGCTGCTTGCCACCACCCTTTATTTAATTCTGAAAAATCCGCCGCAAGAATATGTGGAGATACGGACCAATCCCGGTATGGTGGCTGAGGCAAATTTACCGGACGGTACCAAAGTCTGGCTTAACTCCGGATCTTCACTGAAACATCCTGTTAAGTTTACAGGGGATACGCGTACGGTGGAACTTGACGGGGAGGCTTACTTCTCTGTCCGTAAAGACAGGAGTAAACGGTTTGTGGTCAATACTCCTTTCAATATACAGACCGAAGTATTGGGTACGGAGTTCAATATGGAAGCATACCGGACGGATAGTGTAGTCAGGACAACGTTGGTATCGGGATCGGTCAGGTTGTCATTTTTGGGGAAAGGCGATACAAAAGAAACATTCGTCATGAAGCCCGATGAAGAATTTGTATATAATACGGCGACACACGAGGCACGGGCCGAAAAATCGTATGTGGAGATCTATACAGCCTGGAAGAACGGTCAGGTAGTGCTTAAAAACACATCATTGGCCGAAACGCTGAAGATACTCAGCAAGAGGTTTAATGTAGAGTTTATCGTGAAAGATTCCACACTATATGCCAATTCTTTCACCGGTGTGTTCAGCAGGCAGTATTTGCCGTTGATCCTTGAACACTTCAGATATGCATCCGGAATACAGTATAAATACCTTGATCTGGAGTATGATGCCACACACAAGGCAATACAGGAAAAAACAAAGATAGAATTATATTAACCGTTTGAGTATGAAACTTTAAAATCATTTTTATTACTACTATGACAGCACGCTCTCCCTAAAACAAAAAAACATACAGGAAGATATTGGCGTATCTACCTGTATGAAAGTCCACCGTCAGTTTGTTTGGCGACAAACTGTGCGGCAAATAGAATTTTTTAAATCAAAATCACTACAAATCTATGACAATTTACTTAAACTTCCAATTTTTCGGGAGGCAGAATACATTTTCGCTCTTGAAAAAAATACCTTTGTGTATGAAACTATCAGCAATAATGTTGTTTGTCTTTGCCAGCATGGCATTTGCGGCTAAAGGTTATAGCCAGTCAGTACGTGTGACTTTAAATGTCAACAACAGTAGTCTTCAGAAAGTGCTGGATGAAATAGAAAAGCAGTCGGAGTTTCACTTCTTCTATAACAACAAGCAAGTGGATATCTCCCGGAATGTGACAATCAAAAGTAACCAGAAAGAGATCAGTCAGGTTCTGAACCAATTGTTTGCCGGAACGAATATCGGGTATAAGATATTGGAGAACAGCATAATCCTGTCTCCAAAACAGATTTTGGAAACAACCGCTGCACAACAGCAGACCACTAAAAAGATAAAGGGGCTGGTGACTGATGAAACCGGGTCGCCCGTTATCGGAGCCAATATTAAGGAGAAAGAAACCGGAAACGGAACGATTACCGACATCAACGGTAATTTCAGCCTTTCTGTAGGAACTAAGAGTACGATTATCATTTCATATATCGGATATATCACTAAAGAAGTTCCGGTAGGTAATAATACCTCACTTACTGTTCAGTTGGCCGAAAATACGAAACAACTCGACGAAGTTGTGGTGACGGCCTTGGGTATCAAGCGCGAGGAAAAAGCTCTGGGCTATGCCGTGCAAAAGGTAGACGGTGACAAACTGGCTGCTGTCAAGACCGTAAATGTAGCTACATCGCTGACCGGTAAGATTGCCGGATTGAATGTAAAAAACAGTACGGAGTTCAATACTTCACCTTCACTTTCGTTGCGTGCATCTGCTCCTTTGCTGGTTATCGACGGAGTGCCTTATGGTAACGTAGGATTAAATGATATAGCTGCTGATGATATCGAGTCGGTCGATGTCTTGAAAGGAGCTACGGCTTCGGCCCTATATGGTGCACGTGGAGGAGCCGGTGCGGTGATGATTACTACCAAAAAAGGAAAAGAAGAGGGACTGAATGTGACTGTGAATAGCAGTACGATGTTTGCGGCCGGATATCTGAGAAAGCCGGAAGTGCAAACGTCATACAGTTCCGGATCACAGGGTACCTATTCTACCGGAGGATATGTATGGGGAGATAAGCTGGACATCGGGCGTACGGCATTGCAGTATGATCCGTATACGCACGAATGGGTAGACATGCCTTTGGTATCGAAAGGCAAAAACAATCTGAAGAACTTCCAGGAGTTGAGTATGGTGACAAACAACAACGTAAGTGTCTCTCAGAAAGGTAAATATGGAAGTGTACGCACTTCATTGACCCATGTGTATAATAAAGGACAGTATCCGAACCAGAAACTGAATAAGATCACTTATTCGGTGTCGGGTGATATGAAGTGGAAGAAATTCTCTTTTGACGGAGGATTGACTTATAATAAGCGCTTTTATCCCAATGACATGGGAGCCGGATACGGTGGTAGCGGATTCCTTTATAACCTGTTGGTGTGGTCGGGTGCCGAATATGATATACGCGACTATAAGAACTACTGGATCAAGCAGGACGAACAGCAGAACTGGATGGATACCAAGTGGTATGACAACCCTTATTTCATAGCAAATGAAATTGTCCGTTCGAGTGATTACGATTTGATTAACGGATATCTTTCTGCCAACTATGATTTTACTCCCTGGTTGAACCTGTCGCTGCGTTCGGGTCTGGATTCATACTCGCAGAAGAAAGAGTGGCGGAATGCCGTCAGTGCCGTAGGTGGCTGGCATAAACAAGGTTATTACGGGCTGCAACGTTTAGGAGGATACAGCTTAAACAATGACCTGATCTTGTCTGCCGATCACAAATTCGGTGATTTTAATGTCGATGGTTTTATTGGTGGAAACGTTTATTATTGGAAGAGTGACAATATCCTGGGCGAAACGCAGAATGGGTTGAAAATTCCGGGGTATTATTCATTGAAGTCATCGATTGATCCGGTGAAGACAACCAGCGGTATTACCAAAAAACTGGTGACCAGTGTATATGCAAAAGCCTCTGTTTCCTGGAAAAGTACACTGTTTCTGGATGTGACAGGACGTAATGACTGGTCTTCTTCATTGCCGTCGGAGACACGTTCTTATTTCTATCCTTCTGTAGCCGGCAGTGTGGTTCTTTCACAGTTCATTCCAATGCCCGAAGTGATTGACTTCTGGAAAGTGAGAGGGGCATGGACGCAGACCAAGAGTGACTTGGGAGTATACGATACCAACAATACTTACAGTGTTTCTACCGATTTATGGAACGGTGAGAGTGCCGCATATTATCCGACATCTATCCGTGGTGTAGCGGTGAAACCCTCGGCCACGCGTTCTTATGAAATCGGTACGGCAATTCACATGTTTAAGAATCGCCTGAAACTGGATTTTACATATTATAATAAACTCTATTACAACTTGACCCGCAGTGCAGGTATCAGTAACTCTTCCGGATTTACGTCTACATTGATCAATATCGATGAAGAATATGTGGGACGGGGAGTAGAGTTGACTTTATCGGGCGATATTATCAGGACGAGAGACCTGAAATGGGAGTCGTCCTTCAACTGGTCGCGTGACCGTTGGTATTATACCAAAATAGACCCGGTGTATTCTACACAAAAACCTTGGGTAGCCGTCGGGAAACGTTGGGACTGGTACGGTATTTACGATTGGGAGCGTGATTCACAGGGAAATTTAGTTAATTATAATGGTTATCCCAAACAGAGCGACTACCAGTCGGTTATCGGCTATGAATATCCCGATTGGATATGGGGCTGGACCAATACGGTAACTTATAAGAACTTTACTCTTTCTTTTACACTTGACGGACGAGTGGGAGGTATGGCACATTCGAAGACCAATCAGGCCATGTGGAATTCGGGAGCACATATCGATTCGGACAACCAGTGGCGGTATGACGAGGTAGTGAACAAGAAGACCAACTTTGTGGGCAGTGGAGTAAAAGTAGTTTCGGGAAGTGTAGATTATGACTCGAATGGAAAAATCATCCATGACAACCGTGTGTTTGCTCCGAATGATGTACAGGTATCCTACGAATCGTATATGAAGAGTACCAATCCGTATATAGGCACCGTCACCCGTCAGAATGTATTTGATGAAACTTTCTTTAAATTGCGTGACCTCTCACTGAGCTATCAAATGCCTAAATCGGTTTGTGACAAGCTTCATATGAAAGGGCTGACACTGGCCTTTGTCGGACAAAACCTGTTTGTCTGGACCAAAGAGTTCCGTTTTACCGATCCCGACAGTGACTCGGATAACCTGAGCTCTCCTTCCACCCGTTATTTAGGTTTTAATGTAAAATTGGATTTTTAAAAGATAGAATAATATGAAACGAATTAATAAATACATATCGCTGTTGCTGGCAACCGCTTTGTTGGTGTCTTGTGATAAGTTCGATGAAATCAATACAGATCCCGACGCAACCACTAAGGTGACCTCTTCATTGCTGGCAACCGGATTACTGCTGGACATTACCTCTTCCAGTGCCAGTAAATCCTTTATATACGACGAATTGCTTGCCAAGCAGATGGCATGGGGTGAAAGTATGGAAGATTACCAGTATAATGTCTTCGGGCGTTCCGGTTTTGGCGGGTATACTACCCTGATCAATGCCCAGAAGATGGTCGAATCCGTTTCGGACGATAACGTAAATGCATACGACGGACTGGCACATTTCATCAAGGCCTATAAGATATTTTATATGTCGATGGAGATGGGAGATCTTCCTTATGAAGAAGCTTTGCAAGGCGAATTAGGATTGGTACGTCCTAAGTACAATACCCAGAAGGAAGTGATGAACTTTATTCTGAGCGATCTGGAAACAGCTTATGAACTGTTTTCGACAGCTAAAGATTTTGATGGCGATCCGATCCTGGGAGGAAGTATCAGCAAGTGGAAGAAAGCGACTACGGCTTTTCAACTGAAAGTGCTGATGCACCTCTCGAAGAAAGAGAGCGATGCCGACCTGAAGGTGAAGGAACGTTTTGCACGGATCGTAGCATCGGGCAGCCTGATGGAATCGAATGAAGATAATCTGCAGATGAAATATGCGGATAAAGCGAATACAGTGTATCCTTTCCATAACACGAATACCAAGCATGCGGGTTATGCCATGCTGTCTACCATGCTGATTGATAAATTCAAGGCGACAGGAGATATTCGCATGTTCTATTATGCAAAGCCGGCAAAGGCCAAACTTAATGAAGGGGTGACAGCCGACAGTTGGGATGCTTATATCGGTACAGACCCTTCACTGCCTTTCGAGCAGATAGAAAAAGCTTATGCAACTGAACAATACTCCGGATTTAATGCACGTTATACCGATTATCCTTCCGGAGAACCGGTCGTTCGATTAGGATATGCCGAGCAGAATTTTATTCTGGCCGAAGCAGCCGTGCGGGGATGGATTTCGGGAGATGCGTCTGCTTACTATAAAAAGGCGATTAGAGCCCATATGGAGTTTATAGCTTCCAATACTCCGGATGAAGAGGTATATCATCATGGACATCCGATTACAGAGGAAGCGATTGCAGCTTTCCTTGAAACACCCGCTATCCAATTGAGTGGTGAGAAAGAAGCGGATATTGAGAAGATATTGACGCAACGTTATCTGGCTTCGTTCATGCAGCATCCGTATGATGTTTATTATGATTATCGACGTACAGGTTATCCGGTGTTGCCGATTAATCCTGCAACCAACCGTAATACGATGAATGACAGGTTGCCGATGCGCTGGATGTATCCCAAATCAGAGTCCGATTATAACCTGGAACATCAGAACGAGGCTCTTGAACGTCAGTTCGGAGGAGTGGACGATGTAAATAAACTGATGTGGATTTTGCAATAAAATAAAAATAGGAGAGGTGAGTGCAGAATGGAGAGAAACACTCCCTGTTCTCACCTCTGTTGGATTAGAATATATTGATATGTTAAGATATAGTTTATTAAATATAACTTTATGGCTGTTTGCCGTAATGGCCTATGGCAAAGGGAGCGAACTCAAAGTGCTTCAAATGAATATCTGGCAGGAGGGCACCATGGTGAAAGGGGGCTTTGAAGCCATAGCGGATGAAGTGGCCCGCCTGGAACCGGATATTGTGTTGTTCAGTGAGGTGAGAAATTATCATGGGAAACAATTCATTTCGCGTATATTGCAGGCTTTGGAAGAGCGTGGAAAGAAGTATTATGGTGAAAACAGTAAGTTGGATGTAGGTATTTTATCAAAATATAAGATTGAAGAACAAGCCCCTAATTGCCCTTTGGAAGATGATGCCGGTTCGGTGCTGAAAGCCCGTATTCGTATTAACGGAAGAGATGTGGTTGTTTATTCTGCCCATCTGGATTATACGCATTATGCTTGTTATTTGCCGAGAGGCTATAGCGGGGTTACCTGGAAAAAACTGGATGCTCCGGTGCTGGATGCGGTAGCCATTGAAAAGGCTAATAATGAATCTATGCGTGATGAAGCTATTTGCCATGTCATAGAAGATGCCCGAAAGGAAAAAGGAAATATCATTTTGCTGGGAGGTGATTTCAACGAACCTTCACATCTGGATTGGAAAGAAAATACAAAGAATTTGTGGGATCATAATGGGACGGTAGTTCGGTGGGATTGCTCCGTATTACTTGAAAATGCCGGATTTAAAGATGCTTACCGGACGAAATACCCTAATCCGGTTACACATCCGGGCTTTACATTCCCGTCTGATAATGAAGGAGTGCCGGTGCAGAAACTGTCGTGGGCACCCGATGCTGACGAACGGGATCGTATCGACTTTATTTATTTCATGCCGGACAGGAAATTGAAATTAAAAGATGTGTCGGTGGTAGGTCCTTCAAAATCGATCGTCCGTAGTGAACGTGTGGAGGAGAGTGGTAAAGATTCGTTTATAACTCCGCTAGGCGTATGGCCGACAGACCATAAAGCCGTAATGGCTACTTTTTCCCTGAAATAATTCGGAGAATACAGGGGCTGTTGCCGACAAGTATTTATATCTTTGCTACTTAATTTTTATTTGAGATATTTAAATGTAATACTTATGAACAGGAAAAACTACTTATTAGCTTTCATTCTTTGTGTGCAGACGCTGTTTGTTTCTGCGCAAGTCTATCCGGTCCGCGCAAAGTTGACCGATGAAAAGTCTTTTTCAATGATTCTTTTACCCGATCCGCAGAGTTATACAAAGTTCGATGCCAATCAGCCACTTTTTGAGTTACAGACAGCATGGGTAGCCAATAGCATTGAATCTCTGAATATAAAAGGTGTGCTTTGTACCGGTGATTTGGTGGAGCAAAATGAAATTCGCATTCCGGATGGAGTGAACGGCAACCAGACAAGTGAGGAGCAATGGCGTGCTGCTTCGCGTGCGTTTGAGCGACTGGATGGAAAATTGCCTTATGTGATTTGTACCGGTAATCATGATTATGGATATCAGAAAGCGGAAAATCGTTTGTGTCATTTCCCTGATTACTTTCCTGCGGAGAGAAACTCCTGTTGGCGCAAGAGTTTGGTTGCCGTAGGCAACAATTATCAGGGTATACCGACACTGGAAAATGCTGCCTATGAATTTATAACCGATACCTGGGGCAAAATTCTGGTTGTTTCTCTGGAATTTGCTCCACGTGATGAGGCTTTGGCGTGGGCTAAGAAAGTGGTCGATGCTCCCCGCTATAAAGACCATAAAGTGATATTGCTGACACATTCATATCTGGCATGGACAGGAAAAGTTATTGAAAGCGAGAACTACAAAGTGACTCCTGCCAATTATGGAAAAGCTATTTGGGATAAGTTGGTCTATCCGGCAAAGAATATTTGTATGGTGATTTGCGGTCACGAATGTGAGATTGCCGATTATAAGGATAATGTCAGTTTCCGGATTGATAAAAATGCTTCAGGCAAGAATGTTCCTCAGATGATGTTTAATGCGCAGACTGCCGATAAGCAATGGTTCGGTAACGGTGGAGACGGATGGTTGAGGATTATGGAATTCATGCCTGATGGAAAAACGATTAAAATCAAAACATTCTCTCCTCTCTTTGCACTTTCTCCTCTTACTTGTGATAAATCGTGGAGAACAGATTCTTATGATCAGTTCGACATTACGATAGAGTAAGTCCGGTATATATTATAGAGGGGATACATCAAAAGTCGTCTTCACCGCAGATTACATAGATAGATATTATTAGTTATCAATAGATTAAGCTCACTCTGTGGCACTCTATGTTATTCTGTGGTGAAGACGTTTTTTAATGTATCTTCTCTTTTTTGGTCCCTCCCCACTGCTTATATTTATTCTCCACATACTTCCCTGCATATTACGCTGCCAGAAATATCAAGGCGAACGACAGGAACTCTTTGAGTTCCTGTCGTAATAATTTTAGTGCCTGTTGTATGCGGTAATCTACTGTTTTGGTAGAGGTGTTAAGAGTTTGTGCGATTTCTTTGTAGCTCATATCTCTGAACCGGTGCATGATAAACGCTTCCCGGTAAGATTCCGGTAACTCCGCTATCGCGGTGTGAATCCGTTTGGTCAACTCCTCAATCTGATAGAAATCCACGTCATAAATCATTGCCTGGCTTTTCTCATAAAATAATGTATCGGCACGATACTTTACCTCCTTTTGTGCGATGCGGTTTAATGAACGGTGATATATCATTTTCAACAGGTATTGACTAAGGGATGATTCTATCAATAAGATTTCTCGATTCTCCCATAACCACAACATTACATCCTGAACTATTTCTTCCGCATCTTCCAAGTCTACAAAACGGTGGGCATAAGCGCATAATATCGGATAATACCTTCTGAACAAAGTATTGAAGGCTTTTTTATCTCCTTGCTGAAGTTGGGAAAGCAGTAAAATGTCTTCTTTTGTCCGATTCGGCTTCATAGATTTAGAAATTTAATTTATATACAAAGATAGTCTTTTCTTATTAAAACAAAGATTTCTATAAAAAAAATGGATTTAAGTTTAGGAATCTTATTTTTCCACCTGTCTTATTAATAAAAGGGTTGAATTACAAATATGAACTACGAAGATATAGACCATTTACTGCCTCGATATTGTGAAGGACTGGCTACGGAAGAAGAATGCCGGCAGGTGGAAAGCTGGATGGAAGAATCGGAAGATAACCGAAAGATAGTGGATCAAATCAACACTCTTTATATAGCTGTAGATACGGTCAACGTAATGCGTAAAGTGGATACGGAAAAAGCTCTGAAAAAGGTCAGTAGCAGAATGATCGTCAGGAAAACAACTTGGTGGGAGTGGATGCAGCGTGTCGCTGCTATCTTATTTATCCCGTTGTCCGTTGCTTTTCTGGTGCAATATATGCACAATGGGAAATCTGCTGTGTGCCAGATGATGGAAATAAAAACCAACCCGGGGATGACAACCTCGGTGGTATTGCCCGATAGTACGGTTGTCTATCTCAATTCGGAGTCTTCTTTACGTTATCCTTCTGTTTTTGAAGGCGATATACGAAATGTCGAATTAAAGGGAGAAGCTTATTTTGCGGTAGCAAAGGATTTGAAAAAGAAGTTTGTAGTTTCCGCCCCGCATTCATCGCAGATAGAAGTGCTGGGTACACACTTCAATGTGGAGGCTTATGAAGACGAGCCGGATGTTTCGACAACATTGGTGGAAGGGCAGGTCTGCTTTCATTTTAGTGATAAAGACTATCTAGCCAAGAAAGTGGTTATGAAACCCGGACAAAGGTTGGTCTACAGTTCGACCAATGGTGATGTACAGTTGTACGCAACATCCTGCCTGTCCGAAACCGCCTGGAAAGATGGTAAGATTATATTTAATAACACTCCGTTGGATGTAGCACTGAGGATGCTCGAGAAGCGCTTTAATGTAACATTTAAACTAAAGAATGCCCGTTTGAAGACTAATGCCTTTACAGGCACATTTACTGAACAGCGGTTGGAACGTATTCTGGAGTATTTTAAAATCTCGTCCAAGATACAGTGGAGATATTTGGAAAGTCCTGATATTCGGGATGAACGAAGTATAATAGAAGTTTATTGATTAACCTTTAAAATGAAATGCTTATGAAAGACAAACCTCCTTAAAATGCCAAAAACGTATGGAAAGATATTGGCGTATCTAATCCATACGTAAAAGAGTAAACCTTGTGAGCTTGTTTGGCGACAAGCTGAGATAAACTATTTTTTAACTTTAAGTCAATACAAAATTATGCAAAATTATTTTAGCATCCAATTGTTACGGGTGGTAAAGTCTTCGCTTTGGCTGACCTCGAAAAAAATTCCAAGAACTATGCGACTATTCATCCTATTCCTAATTTGCTCTATGAGTTTTGTGCATGCAACAGACAGCTTCGCACAAAAGGTGGAAATCAGTATTGATGCACAGAATCAAACTGTAGAGAAAGTTCTGAAAGAAATAGAAAAGCAATCGGGCTTTGGCTTTTTCTTTAATAACAAACATGTCAATCTGAAAAGAGTTGTTTCTGTTTCGGTTGATAAAAGTAATATATTTAAAGTACTGGATAAAATCTTTGAAGGGACTGACGTGAAATACTCCGTTTTGGACAAAAAGATTATTTTGTCTACTGAAATGACATCGAAGCAACAACAAGCGGTGAAAATCTCGGGAAAAGTAGTCGATGTCAACGGAGAACCGGTGATTGGTGCCAGTATCGTTGAGAAAGGGACCACCAATGGTACGGTTACCAATTTGCAGGGTGATTTCTCTCTATCGGTCAGTTCAGATAAGGCAGTGATTGAGATTTCCTACATCGGATACCAGCCTCAGGAACTGAAGGTCATTGCAGGAAAACCATTGAATGTGACAATGAAAGAAGATGCCCAGGCTTTGGAAGAAGTTGTTGTGGTAGGTTACGGTTCACAGAAGAAGGTGAACGTGATTGGTTCAATTGCTGCTGTGGATAGCAAAAAACTTGAATCCAGAACTGCACCCAGTGTTTCGAATATGCTGACCGGACAACTCTCCGGAGTGACGATCACACAGTCGAGCGGTAATCCGGGACAAGACCAGGGTACGATTCGGGTACGTGGTGTAGGCTCTTTCGGAGCGACTCCCGATCCTTTGGTACTGGTCGATGGACTTCCCGGCAGTCTGAATGATTTGAACCCGGCAGATATTGAAAGTATCTCTATATTGAAAGATGCCTCGTCGGCCGCCATTTATGGTTCGCGTGCTGCGAATGGGGTTGTACTGGTAAAAACAAAAGGTGGCCAGAAAGGTAAAGTTACCGTAAGTTATAACGGATATGTAGGCTTCAATCAAGCTACCGAACTACCGGAAATGTGCGATTCCTGGGAATATGCGGAATTATATAATAAGGCTATGGGTAAGGAAGTCTATTCGGCGGAGGAGATTCAGAAGTATAAGGATGGATCAGATCCGTATAATTATCCTAATGAACATTATCTGGATAAACTTCTGGGCAACAAAGGACTGCAAACCGGTCATGAACTGACCGTGAACGGAGGAAATGATAAGACACAGTATATGGTTTCTTTCGGCTATGTAAAACAGAATGGTCTGATGGAACACAATCACTACGACCGTTACAACGGCAGAGTGAATCTGACTACAGAGTTGGCTAAAAACCTGACACTGACTACCCGTTTGGGTGGAGTCGTTTCTAAACGGAGCGAACCTTCTACTCCGGGTGGAATGGACTCTGCCGGATTTAAAGCTTTCTCAAGTAATGCACTTCGTTTTCCCGGATTATGGGCAACTAAATTGGAAGACGGATCTTACGGCTTAGGACCGAAGGTACTCGGAACACCATTGGCATGGCTGGACAGCGGCTCTTTTTATGATGAAAACTTCGATAAGTTCCGTTCTAATGTCGAGTTGGCATTCACACCTGTGAAAGGCTTGACGCTGAAAGCTATCGGAGGATATAACTATACCGGTCAGCAGATTCGTCACTATCGTTCGGCAATGGAGATTACGGGCGGCAAGAAGCTGGGACCTTCTTCTCTGTCGGATACCATGTACAAAACGGTCTATAAGACATTCCAGGCATTGGCCGACTATAACGTGAAGTTCAGCAAAAATGATTTGTCTGTGTTGGTCGGTTATACTTGGGAAGACGAATCACAGAGAACTGTAGGGGGAAGCCGCTTGAACTTTCCTTCGGATGAAGTTCCTTATTTGAATGCAGGAGGAGCCGATGGCCAGACTAACTCCGGCGGAGGTTACGATTGGGCTATTATGTCTGTCTTCGGACGTTTGACCTATAACTATGACCAACGCTACCTGTTTGAAACCACTATGCGTTATGATGGTTCTTCCCGTTTCCCGACAGATAATAAATTCGGTTTCTTCCCATCTGTTGCTGTAGGATGGCGTCTGTCGGAAGAGCAGTTCTTCAAAGAAGCAGAGTCACTGAGTTTTATTGATAACTTGAAACTGAAAGCATCATACGGTATCCTGGGTAACAATAATATCGGTAACTACCCTTATCAGTCCACTTACGCACTTGGAAAGGCGATGAACTATGTATTCGGAGGTGTGTATACACAAGGAGCCGCAGTGACCACTTATGTCGATCCTACACTGAAATGGGAAAAGACCCGTACCACCGATGTCGGTATTGAAACAGCTTTCTGGAACAATAAATTGACATTCAACGCTGCTTACTTCTATCGTAAAACGACAGATATTCTCTATAAACCGAGTGCAAGTTACTCTTCTATCTTTGGTCTGGGACTTTCGCAGGTCAATACAGGAAGCCTTGAGAACAAAGGATGGGAGTTTGAGATCGGTCATCAGAACAAGATTGGTGAGTTTAGTTATCATGTGAATGGAAACTTCTCGATAATTAAAAACAAGGTGATCAGCCTGGGTGTAGGAGATGTGGAACAGAAAAGCGGAATGATAGGTAACGGTAGCGACCTGTTCCTGGGTTATCCGATGAATATGTTTTATGGCTATAAGACGGATGGCGTATTCCTGACCGATGACGAAGTAAAAGAATGGCACGATCAGAGCAAGATTGCTCCTAACTCCAAAGCCGGTGATTTACGCTATGTGGACATCTCCGGTGACGGAAAGGTGGACGAATCCGATAAAACTTATTTAGGATCAAAGATACCTCAGTATACGTTTGGCTTAGGACTGGGTGCGGAGTATAAGGGATTTGATTTCAATATATTGCTTCAGGGAGTGGCCAAGGTAAAAGGCCAGTTGACCAATTATGCCGGTTATGCTTTCTTCCAGGAAGGCAATATTCAGAAATGGCAGGCAGAAGAAACCTGGACGAATAATCAGTCGAACCGATATCCTAAATATCCTCGTCTCGAAGTGATGTCGAATGCAGGTAGCAACAATACGCTGGGCTCTGACTTCTGGATTTTGGATGCCTCTTATCTCAAAGTGAGAAATATCCAGTTAGGATATACATTGCCCAAACGTATAACTCAGAAGTTCGGTTCTTCCAACCTTCGTTTTTATATATCACTTGATAATCCATTCTCCATCAGCGGATATCGTAAAGGCTGGGATCCGGAAATTAATACAGACGGTAGTTATTATCCTATTCTGTCAACTTATACATTTGGTTTAACCTTAAAATTTTGATGTAAGATGAAGAGTTTAAAATATATAGTAGCATTGGCATTGGCGGCAGGACTGTTTCAAGCTTGTGATTTAGAGCGCTATCCACTGACAGACTTGTCCGAAGAGACTTTTTGGAATAGCGAATCGAATGCGGAATTGGCATTGACTTCTCTGTATAGAGGAAGCCTGACAGACGGCGTAGAGTATAACCCTTCGGATTGGTGGTCCTATCACGGAATGATTATGATGGAGCATCTTTCGGATAACGCTTTTGACCGTCGGGGAGAGAACAATCCTTTCTTTAAGATTTCGAGTGGAAACCTGACTGCAGACAATGCTTTTATTAAAAGGTATTGGGAGACGTCTTATAAGCGGATCGGTTATTGTAACCGTTTCTTGGTCGGTATCCAGAATAGCTCGGAATCGGAAAAGAAAACACGGATGATTGCGGAAGCCCGTTTCCTGCGTGCGACACAGTATTTTTACCTTGCCAGCTATTTCAAAAATGTTCCTTTGGTAGAGAATGTGCTGACGGGTGAAGAAGCCAACAATGTGACAAAGACCTCACAGGCCGATATCCTGAAATGGTGTGTAACCGAATTTACAGCAGCTGCGGCCGATTTACCCCGTTTCTCCGCCATTCCGGCGGGAGAAGCCGGACGTGCTTGTAAGCAGGCCGCTCTTGCTTTTCTCGGACGTACCTGCATGTTGCAGAAAGACTGGAAAAGTGGAGCAAAGGCTTTCCACGATATTATGGAATTGGGAGATAATGCGATAAACGCCAACTATCAGGAGCTGTTTTATCCTTCTACCGGAACTTCGAACAAGGAGAATATTTTCTACATCCAGTATTTGGAAAACTATCTGGGTACCGGTCTGCCGCAGCATGCACTTTCTGCTAAAGACGGGGGATGGAGCCTGGTCAATCCGGCTGCTGATTTATACGAATCGTATGAATTTAAGGATGGAACTCCTTTCAGCTATGATGATCCGAGATATGACCCGTCTAATTTAGGAAAGGATCGCGATCCGCGTCTGGATTATACAATTTACTATAACGGTGCCATCTTTATGGGTACAGAGTATAAGATGAGTCCTGACTACAGTGCAGCCAAGAAGGAGAAGCTCGATTATACGAGCGAGGCTTCCAGAACTGGCTTTATGATGAGGAAATATTTTGAAGAATCGACACCTATAAACGATGTACAGAGCGCAAACGGACTGACTCCGGTTATTCGTTATGCCGAAGTGTTGTTGGGCTATCTGGAATGCCTGGTTGAAGATAATCAAACGATCACTCAAGGAATATTGGACGAGACTATCAATGCAGTGAGAGGACGTGCAAGTGTGAACATGCCTCCGGTAACCGAGGTAACTCCTGCGAAGCTTCGTGAAATCGTGCGTCACGAACGCCGCATCGAGTTGGCTATGGAAGGTATCCGTTACTGGGATATCATGAGATGGGGAATTGCACACGAAGTATTGTCCCAGAAAATTTGGGGTGCGCCTTACCCGGGTTCGACTCAGTATGCGACTACGACCAAAGAGGTTGACCCGACAGGAAACTACCGCTGGTATGTGGGCAAACGTGCTTTCCGTAATCCGACGGATTATACATGGCCGATCCCTCAGTCCGAGCAAAATATTAACCCGAATTTACGTGACTAATTTAATAGTTTAAAAAATGAGACAATATGTATTATTGGCTTGTCTCTCTCCGGTAGCATGCCTGATGGCTGCTACCGGTCAGAAGGGAGGAAAAGCCAAGCAAAAAATCAATGATCGGCAACTTCCTAATGTCGTGTTTATCTATGCCGACGACCTCGGTTATGGCGACTTGGAGTGTTATGGTGCAAAGAATGTGCAGACTCCGAATGTAAACCGTTTGGCAGCTGAAGGTATTCGCTTTAACAATGCGCATGCTACGGCTGCTACCAGTACTCCTTCGCGTTACTCTATGCTTACCGGAGAATATGCCTGGCGTCGTCCGGGCACTGATATTGCAGCAGGCAATGCAGGGATGATTATCCGTCCCGAACGCTATACGATGGCTGATATGTTTAAGAATGCCGGTTACGCTACGGCGGCCATCGGCAAATGGCATTTGGGGTTGGGCGATAAGGATGGAGAACAGGATTGGAATGCTCCTCTGCCGACTGCTTTAGGAGATATAGGTTTTGATTATTCTTATATAATGGCTGCAACAGCCGATCGTGTTCCGTGTGTCTTTATAGAAAATGGTAAAGTGGCCAATTATGACCCTTCTGCTCCGATTGAAGTCAGCTATCGTAAGCCGATCGAGGGGGAACCGTTGGGAAAAGATCACCCGGAATTGCTGTTCAATCTGAAATCGAGCCATGGACACGACATGGCCATCGTCAATGGTATCGGCCGTATCGGATATATGAAAGGGGGCGGCAAGGCTTTGTGGAAAGATGAAAATATTGCCGATTCAATCACTTCACATGCCATCGGCTTTATCCGTGAGCATAAAGACGAACCTTTCTTTATGTATTTTGCTACAAACGATGTACATGTTCCCCGTTTCCCGCACGACCGTTTTCGTGGAAAGAACCCGATGGGATTGCGTGGAGATGCCATCGTGCAGTTCGACTGGAGTGTAGGCCAGATCATGGAAACCCTTGATAAACTGGGACTGTCAGAAAATACGCTAATTATTCTGTCCAGTGACAATGGTCCGGTTGTCGATGACGGCTATCAGGATCGTGCGGAAGAATTGCTGAACGGTCATAGTCCCACAGGACCGTTGCGTGGTAATAAGTACAGTGCTTTTGAAGGGGGAACTCGTATTCCTGCCATTGTAAGATGGCCGAAGGGAGCTGCTTCATCACAGGTTTCCAACGCTTTGGTCTCGCAGATCGACTGGTTTGCCTCTTTGGCTTCATTGGTAGGAGCCGGGCTGCCGAAGGGAGCGGCACCCGATAGCTTTAACTACCTCGATACTTGGTTGGGCAAAAACCAGTCCGACCGATCCTGGGTGATAGAGCAGGCTTCCAATCATACATTATCAGTCCGCACCAAGGACTGGAAGTACATTGAACCCAATGACGGACCGGCCATGATTACCTGGGGACCGAAGATAGAAACCGGAAATCTGAGTACACCGCAGTTATATCACGTGGTAGACGATGTGGCAGAACAGAAGAATGTAGCTTCTCTCCATCCGAATCTGGTTTTTGAACTCCAGAATATATTAAGACATGTCCGGATGAAAAACCTGAAGCCCTAAATAAAATAGCCGCTGAGGTATTGAAGAGGGTGTGTCTCGTGAGGCACACTCTCGTTTTTTAAGGGATATCATTTCGATTTAATCTCACTATTTTCGTATCTGAATAAGATTGTTGGCTATCTTTGTATCCGGATCTGACAGACCTTATTGGAAATTACTCATGAACAAAATTGATATGACAAACGAACGAATGAAATTGCTGAACTGCACATTGGGATTAGTGGCAGGGGTGTCTTTGCCGGTAAGTGCCTTGGCCGTACCTCAGCCTGCCCAGGAACAAACAGAGAAACAACCCAACATCATCCTGATTGTCGCCGATGACTTGGGATACGGAGATTTAAGTTGTTATGGCGCACACCGGATTCAAACTCCGGGTATGGATCGTATAGCCAACGAAGGTATTCGGTTTACGCAGGGATTTTGTACTGCGGCCACATCTACCCCCAGCCGCTATTCGGTGATGACCGGGAAATATCCCTGGAGCAATGTGGATGCTAAAATCTTACCGGGTAACGCCGCATTGATTATCGATACTCAAAAAATAACGTTGCCTAAACTTATGAAGCAGGCGGGATATACTACCGGTTCTGTCGGTAAATGGCACATCGGCCTAGGAGATGGGCATGTGGACTGGAATAAGGAGGTGCATCCCGGAGCCGCTGAGATCGGTTACGACTATTCGTTTATTCAGGCAGCAACCAATGATCGCGTTCCTTGCGTCTTTCTGGAAAATGGAAGAGTCGTCGGATTGGATCCGAATGACCCTCTTTATGTGGATTACCGGAAAAACTTCCCCGGCGAACCTACCGGTAAAGAGAACCCCGAATTGCTGCGCATGCATCCCAGTGTGGGACATGCAGGCTCTATTGTGAATGGAGTTCCCCACATTGGTTTCCAGAAAGGCGGGAAGGCTGCACAATGGAAAGATGAAGAAATGGCAGGATTATTCCTGGACAAGGCCAGGCAGTTTGTAGATGACAATAAAGACAAGCCTTTCTTCCTTTATTACGGACTTCACCAACCGCATGTACCTCGTGTTCCCAACGAACGTTTTGTAGGAAAGTCAGGCATGGGACCCCGTGGTGATGTGATTCTGGAGGCAGACTGGTGTGTTGATCAGTTCCTGAAAGAGTTGGATAAGTTGGGATTGGCGGAGAATACCATTGTGATCCTGACGAGTGACAATGGTCCGGTGCTCGATGATGGTTATCAAGATGATGCGGTAGAGTTGGTGGGTGATCACAAAATAGCCGGTCCGTTGAGAGGGGGTAAAACAAGTATGTTCGACGGTGGTACCCGTATACCGTTCATGCTTCGTTGGCCTGCAAAGGTGAAGCCTCAGGTGTCAGATGTATTTGTCTGTCAAATGGACCTATTGGCCTCGTTTGCTTCTCTTTTGGGACAGACTTATCCGGACAAGGTAGATAGCGAAAACACACTCGATGCTTTTCTGGGCAAGAGTAAAAAAGGGCGTAAAGAGTTGGTTATTGAGGGAATGTTCAATTATGCCTATCGTCAGGGAGATTGGGCGCTGATTCCTCCATATTACAATCCTTATAGCAAGGAAGACGGTGACTTCATCGGTTTGGGTTACGGTTATAAGTTGTATAATTTGAAGTCAGACATCGGTCAACAAAAGAATCTGGCCGAGAAGTATCCTAAAAAGTTGGGTGAACTGATCAATCGTTTTGAGTATCTGAAAGCTCACTCCGACAAAGTGACGAGATTTTGATTATACAAACTGTATATCAAAAAGAGGCTATCCGAATCATTCGGATGGCCTCTTTTACTATATAATGAAAAAAAGAGGATTATTTCTCCAACAGGTCTTTCAGGAAGTCGTCCAATTCTTTGTCCAGTCCCTTCAATAGTTCATCGTTCACCAACAGTGTGTCGTCATCTACAAGCAGAAGCTCTGAGATCGTCTCTTTGTCTTCATCTACCAACACAAAGGAGTAGGGTTTGAGGATGGTTAACTTATCGAAGCTCCCGTTCTCTTTCATGCGGCAAAGCACGGTACGGAAAATTCTTTCAGCATCTTCGTAAAAGTCGTCCCCTTCGTAGGCTGTCCATTCATCGATGGTTACACTGGATAGTTCTTCATCTTCATCGTCATAGATAAAGAGTTCACCGGAATTCTGATTCGGTTGAATATGGATATCTGTGACGATGGTCTGTTCGCATCCACAGGTATATTTGTTGATTGCTTTTTGAATCGCAGATTCGATAATGGCTTGTGATTGCTGACTAAGTTTCATATCTTTTAGCTCTTTTTATTTAGCTCAAAGGTATAAAAAAAATAAGAACCCTTGCATGATTTCTTTAAAAATCCTCATTAAATCTACTCATTTGGCCTTTTAATTTGCCCAATCCGTTGCTCCTTTCCTTTAATTCATTCACATAAAGGCTGGTCAGGTAGTAGTTGGGGATTTCGCTCAAGTCTATATCGTTTCTCTTCAACGTGTCGATTTTGTCTATTTTACGGGCCAGTTCCTGTGCAGTGACAGCCCATTTGTGTGCTTCTTCCACACTGTCTTTCATCTCGTAATATAGAGCCAGGTTGAAGGCTGCACGCATTTTCTTTTTGTCGTTCTTGGCTGCTTTAAAAGCCTGTTCCCACAGTTTGGATGCTTTTTCCCATTCGTTTTCTTTCACATAAACGGCAGCATCGCGCATAGCTACAGAGCCATTGATGAAATAATATCGATTGGCCGTTTTCCAATAAGGTAATATTCTGTTTACCGGCACGGAACCGGCAAATTCAGAAGCTTCGCGTATCATTTGTCTTTCATCCGGCAGGCGTGAGCGGACAAACCCTTCGGTATTTCCATATTCTTCCCAAAAAATACTGTCATGGGTATTGATGGTTACCATCGGGCTTTTTCGTCCCGGCAGATAGATTTTCAGCGTTGGGTAAACCTTCGTATCCAATGTGCCGTAATAAGTGTTCCATTCGGGGATGTAACTGAGAACCCGTGTCGATTTCATCTGCAGGTTTTCCAGTGAGATGATGCAATCCACGTCCAGAAACTGTACCAAGGTCTGAACTTCCTCTTGGCTGAGAGTCGATTCACGGGGTGTGAAATCACGTGCACGCAGGGCCGAATCGCAGATTACGACTTCATTGAAATAGTTCTGTTCGGCAATAGCTTTGGCCAATGCTTCGGTAGTGAGTGCGGGTTGTCCCTCGTGATAGGCTACTGCACGGCTGAGTTCATTTTTATTTTTTATTGTATTATCCTTGGGTGGTAAGGTATTATCCGGAGTGTCGCTCACATTGTTTACGACTGCCACTCGTTTCAGTTCGTTAGGAAAACTGATCTCTGCGGGGAGCATATAATCGATGGAAAGTTGCTCAACAGTCTGGCAGGAACTGAAAGACGCGAGGAGCAATACGAACAGTATATACGGATATTTTGTCATAGCCTGTTTTTTTACTTTTCTAAAAGAACAAAAATACGATTTTGGTTGAATATAGAAAAGCCTCGAACAGTTTTTAACCGTTCGAGGCTTTTATTAAGGAGTTGTAAGTTCTTTGTTACTTAACTGTTCCGTCCGTGGCAGTTTTTGTACTTCTTTCCACTTCCGCACGGACAAGGATCATTGCGACCCACTGTCTTTTCAGCGCGGATCGGTTCGCGTTTTACGGCTTCGCGAGTATCCTGCTGGGCAGCGGCCTGCTGATTCGGATCATTCAGGTCTTGTTTTTGTTCGCGATATTTGCTCATGTCTTGGCGTTGCTCAGGAGCTGCCTGACGTACTTCTACGCGTCTGGCTGCTTCTTGCTGTTCCTCTGTAGGCTCGGCTACGGGAATCTGGCCGCGCATCAGGATAGACACTGTCTGGTTATTGATCTTGTTTACCATGTTGTCAAACAGAGTCACAGATTCCAGTTTGTAGATCAACAGCGGGTCTTTCTGTTCATAACTTGCGTTCTGCACCGAGTGTTTCAGTTCATCCAGTTCGCGTAAATTTTCTTTCCAGGATTCGTCAATGACATGAAGAAGAATTGATTTTTCAAATGATTTCACTACTTCTTTCGATTCACTTTCGTAAGCCGCTTTCAGGTTGCAAGAGATGTTATACATGCGTTTTCCGTCTGTAATCGGAATCAGGATGTTTTCGTACATATGCCCTTGATTCTCGTACACCTGTTTGATGACAGGGTTGGCTATTTGTGCCAGACGTTCTGTCTTGCGCTTGAAGTTAGCCATTGCCACATCGAATGTTTTGTCTGCCAGCTTGTCCTTTTTCTCGTTGCGGAACTCCTCTTCTGTGAAAGGGGCCTCCATTGCGAGTGTTTGGAGCAAGTCCAGTTTACATTCTTCGTAGTCTGCATTGTTTTCGATTGCGGCCGCGCAACGGTCCCAGATCATATTGACGATATCCATTCCGATACGCTCACCCATAAGGGCGTGGCGGCGTTTGGTGTAAACCACCGTACGCTGTTTGTTCATCACATCGTCATATTCCAACAGACGTTTACGGATACCGAAATTGTTTTCTTCTACTTTCTTCTGTGCACGTTCGATGGAGTTTGAAATCATTTTATGTTCGATCATTTCACCTTCCTGGAATCCCAGTTTATCCATCACGCTGGCGATGCGGTCAGAAGAGAAGAGACGCATCAGGTCATCTTCCAGTGAAACGAAGAATACAGATGAACCCGGGTCACCCTGACGTCCTGCACGGCCACGCAACTGACGGTCTACACGACGTGACTCGTGACGTTCGGTACCGATGATTGCCAGACCGCCTGCCGCTTTTACTTCGGGGCTCAGCTTGATGTCCGTTCCACGGCCCGCCATGTTGGTAGCAATAGTAACTGTACCGCTCAAACCGGCCTTGGCAACAATGTCTGCTTCCTTCTGGTGGAGTTTCGCATTCAGTACGTTGTGTTCGATCTTGCGCATTGTCAGCATTTTGCTCAGCATCTCGGAAATTTCTACCGAAGTAGTACCCACCAATACCGGGCGTCCTGCTTGAACCAACTGTTCAATCTCTTCGATTACGGCTTTATATTTTTCACGTTTCGTCTTGTAAACGCGGTCGTTCATATCCTTACGGGCTATCGGGCGGTTGGTCGGAATCACTACTACATCCAGTTTGTAGATGTCCCACAACTCACCGGCTTCTGTTTCGGCCGTACCGGTCATACCTGAGAGTTTGTGGTACATGCGGAAGTAGTTCTGCAGCGTGATGGTAGCAAATGTCTGTGTGGCAGCTTCCACTTTCACACCTTCTTTGGCTTCGATAGCCTGGTGCAGTCCGTCCGAGTAACGGCGGCCTTCCATGATACGTCCTGTTTGCTCGTCAACAATCTTCACCTGTCCGTCGATCACTACATATTCATCGTCTTTCTCAAACATGGTATATGCCTTCAACAACTGGTTGATGGTGTGTACGCGTTCTGACTTGATGGCATAATTGGTCAATAAGGCATCTTTCTTTTCAAGCTTTTGTTCGTCGCTCAATCCATGTTCATTTTCCAGTTCGGAAAGTTGGGCGGCAATGTCCGGCAAAACGAATAGAGTCGGATCTTCCGAGTTGCCTGTGATCAGATCGACACCTTTGTCTGTCAGGTCTACGCTGTTCAGCTTTTCATCAATAACGAAGTACAATGGATCTGTTGCTTCGTGCATGCGCTTGTTGTTTTGTTCCATGTAGACCTCTTCCGTCTTCAGCATACCGGCTTTGATACCCTGTTCACTGAGGAATTTAATCAACGCCTTGTTTTTAGGCAGTGCCTTGTGGCTGCGGAACAGCGCAAGGAATCCTTCTTCCATCTCTTTCTTATCGTCCGAGTTGATAAGTTTCTTGGCTTCTGAGAGGTATTTGGTTGCTAATACTTTTTGTGCTTCCACGAGTCGCTCTACCAATGGACGGAGTTGATCAAAAAGTTGGTCTTCGCCTTTAGGCACCGGACCGGAGATAATCAACGGAGTACGGGCATCATCTATCAATACTGAGTCCACCTCGTCGACGATAGCATAATTGTGCTGGCGCTGTACCAGGTCCTTCGGGCTGATGGCCATGTTATCACGCAAGTAGTCGAAACCGAATTCATTGTTCGTTCCGAATGTGATATCTGCCAGATAGGCCTGGCGGCGTGCGTCGGAATTAGGCTGATGACGGTCGATGCAGTCTACGCTGAGTCCGTGGAACATGTAAAGCGGTCCCATCCATTCAGAGTCACGTTTTGCCAGGTAGTCGTTCACGGTTACTACGTGTACGCCGTTTCCGGTCAGTGCATTCAGGAATACGGGGAGGGTAGCCACCAGGGTTTTACCTTCACCTGTTGCCATTTCGGCAATTTTACCTTTGTGCAGTACCACGCCACCGAACAACTGTACGTCATAGTGAACCATGTTCCACACTGTGTCGTTGCCGCCGGCGTTCCAATGGTTTTGCCAGATGGCTTTGTCACCTTCGATGCGGACAAAGTCCTTGGTTGCTGCCAATGTGCGGTCAAAGTCAGTGGCCGTCACCACTATTTCTTCGTTTTCAGAGAAACGCTTGGCCGATTCTTTTACAATAGAGAAAGCAACCGGTAATACTTCATCGAGTGCTTTTTCATATATTTCCAATATTTCTTTTTCGATTTTGTCGATCTGAGCAAATACCTCTTCGCGGTCTTCCAGCTCTACATTTTCGATGCCGGCTCTGAGTTCATCGGCCTTGGCGCGTTCTTTACTTGCCGAGTTACGGATGTATTCTTTAAGTTCCTCTGTTTTTGCACGGAGGCCGTCATTGTCAAGCTTAGCAACCTCCGGGTAAGCGGCTTTGATCTTGTCTACCCAGGGTTGGATTTCTTTCATGTCTCGTGTGGATTTGTTTCCGAAAATCGAGCTTAAAAATTCATTAAATCCCATTATCTATTATTTATGTTTATTATTTACTAAATTGATTTAACTGCGCAAAGTTACATTAAAATGCTGATTTATTTGCGCTTTGCACCTTGTTTTTTGTGCGGAAAGTATTACCGGATGTCGGTAATCGGAGTTGCCGAACAGGCATTGGGAGATCGTATTCTCAATATGTGAGCTACGGTGGGAGCTATGTGGTCAATGGTTACGGGCGTGTTAATTACGGCTGGTTTTACGCCGCTGCCCATAAAAATAAGGGGAGACGGAATATGCGCTTTCCGCACCACCTTATGGTCGGATGTATTTTCGTTGACGATGCTCCAGCCCGGCAATACGTCAATCAGCAGGTCGCCCGAGCGTTTACGGTGGAAACTGTTGCGTATCATCGAGATGTCCGGTGTCCAGGACCCCAATAACAGGCGTTTGCCGGAATATACTTCATTCACTCCGCTGAATTGGATCAGAAATTCGGCGGCTTTTTCCTGTATATCCGCCAGATTCAGTTGTTTTTCTTCGATCAGTTTGTGATTCAGATAAATCTGCTGATCGTAGTACGCTTCCACATACTGTCCCTGCCCGTAGGTAGCCATCAGATACATGTTCAGCAAGGCTGCGCAGCGGTTCAGGTGAAATTCGCCGGTCGGAACCCGGTAGAGTCCCAGGTCGGGTGATTCGGTATCGGTATATCCGGTGGAGGTAATAAAGAAAACAACATTCTGCAGACCCACTTTCTTGTCAATGATGTCCAGTAAAGAGGCAATGCTCCGATCGAGTCGTACGTATGTATCCTGCATCTCCATGGCACATTCCTGTACGCTCTTATGGGCGTAGTTGCCTGCATAGTAGGTCAGTGCCAGCATGTCGGGGACATGATCTTTGCCCATCGTGCTCTTATCCAGCAGTTCTTCTGTCAGCGTATTGATTTCATCGTTGATAAAAGGGCTTGTAATCAGTCGTTTGTATTTATTGACACGATCGTCGTCAAATTTGTATTTAAAAGCAACATCTCTCCATTCGGGAAGGAAACTGTAGCTTTGTACCGGATGGACAGGAGTCCATGTCATATCAGCAATGCGGAAGTCGATGGCATTCCGGTCGTTATACTGGCTTACCCACCATGGAAACTCGCTATAATAGGTCGTTCCACACCATTTTCCGGTTGTGTTGTTGAGCCAGAATGCGCCATTTCCGGCATGTCCTGCTGCAAGAATGGCAGCGTCGCGGAATGGAGCGATGGCATATACCAATCCCTCGTTACGGGTGGCTATCTTCAGTTCATCGGCTATCGTAGAGGTCAGGAGATGGGAAGGCGAAGAGCTTTCGTTTGTATAATTGCCCATGAAAGCGGGGTCGTCGACACAACTCACAGTACGCAGTGTCGATACATCCATCCATCGTTTGCCGATAATGCCGTTGACCGAAGGAGTGGTGCCTGTATAAATAGCGGCTATGGCTGATGCGCGGTCCGTGCCGCTGAAAGTATATTCGGCATTCCGGAACACACGTCCTTCTTTCCAGAGCCTTCTGAATCCCCTGTCGCCATACAGTGTTGAAAAAGCTTCGAGATAGTCCGTACGTAACTGGTCTATGGTGAGACCTACCACTAATTTCGGGGTAGATGGAAGTGGCTGGGCTTGCAGTCCGGTAAAGGTAAGTACGGTCAGTATGGAGGTTAATAGTCCTTTCATTTAGCTTTTTTGTATGTCAGAATAAGATTGCTTGCAGAACGTATCAGCAAACAGAGTGCCAAAGGTAATACTGCTAAGTCGAAATTTTGTGGTATTACCGGAAAAAGCACTATAAAAAGTGTTAAAACTGTGCAATTCAGCAGATGATACCTGCTTTTGCGTCGCTTTCGTTCATCGTTTATAAAGAAAGGGAGGCAGAGCAGATGCCCCGGATGGAAGACAAACAGCAAGTAATTGGAGCCTACCGTGGGGTGTTCGGAGAAAAGAGCAAGGAAAGCGATGATGCATCCTGCGATACCCGCTGCCGCAAACACTGCGATATCCAGTCCCCAAAGACTCTTTTTCTTGCGTAGACCATAGACGGTAGCCATTCCGATTGCGATAAACACAAGAAGGGACAATCGGATGGGGGTTAGCATATTCCAGATATCATTTTCTGCGGAGTCGGATACATCCGGTTCACAGTCAATAATTTTTTTGGTGGAGGCCACCAGTGCTTTGTTGTCTGAAGTGTTGGCTATGCGTGCTCCGGCAAAAGCATCCATCAGATAAAACGGAGCGAACATCATTTGTCTATCGTTGATGGGGTGGTCGGCTTGGCTGCCTATGCAGAAATCGATTCCGAATTGTGCCCAAGGATGTCCTTTCGTGTATTGATGGACAATATCCCGATAAGATTTCGTTTCGCCATTTTCGGTGTGTGCATTGCTGAAGAGCAGTTGGCTACCGCTTTTTTGCAGACTCTCTTCCACCTTGTCCCGTGGACGGGTAGCGCAGTTGTCGTAGAAAAAGTTATAGCGGTATATCCGGTTTTCCGGGCGGTAATTTTTTTCCAGAAGGGTGATTAGCTGTCGTTGTTCTTCGGCTGTCAGATTGAGCGTCTGCTGCCATACACTGCGTCCGAAGTATTCGTATTCGGCGGCAAAACGGCGGTAATCTTCCACCCCCAATTGATAATCGGTCTTGCCGAGTGCGAAACGCAGGATGAAGTTGGGGGTGTTGAAACTGAACAAGCCATAATTGTATACCCGGTCGATGCCTCGTGCCGGTTCTTCGTAACGGATAGCCGTGTGCCCGAAGAGCGAATAGATTTCTTCACCCGGAGCGCATGTCAACAGGCTGATCCGGATGGAATCAGCGGTGGACGGACTTTCCGTTCCCCATGTCAGAATCGGGAAGATTGAAAAAACAATCAGGAGTAAATGTCGCAACTTTGAGTTCATGTGGCAAAGATACTGCTTTTGTGGGAATAAAATGGCCGGTTCAATGAATTTATTTGTCTCTTTTCGTCAATCGCGGGGCAATTTGTTCCTGAGCGCAGGGGTGTGCTTCCCCGAGCGTCGGGCTGCAGGCCTTCGGCTGCCGGGTTGCGGTTTGTGAATAGCCGGACTTCGTCCTGTTGATCGCCGGACTTCGATTTGTTCGTGACGCGTTTCCTCGGGGTGCGTTTTGGGGAGACTGTCGTCAGCGGCAGCAACAGTTTTTTGAGCTTCCGTTCATTCTTCTTGTTATATTCTGTTTTGTTTTGTATTGTAGGCTATTGGGGGATATTCTGTTTTTTTTGTCTCTATATGCTTATTAATCAGTAATGACAACTCGTTGCTGGTTTTTGGATTTTCTGCTTGTCTTTGTTTATGCCTTCCGGCTCTCTTTTCCGCACTTTTCCAGCGAAGATTTCGGGAGAGGAAAGTAGTTTTACCGAATCGGCTGTCGGGACGTTTTTTTTATTTTTCTCTCTATGCCGCTGCTTTTTTATTCGCTATTTCGGTATTTGAATAAATTTTATCTCTTATCTTTGCGCCCTCAAACAGAGAGAAAGTGAACTTAATTATCGATATTGGAAATACAGTAGCCAAAGTAGCGCTTTTCGACCGGACTTCTATGGTAGAAGTTGTTTACGACTCTAATCAGTCTCTGGATTCCTTGGAGGCTGTTTGTAATAAGTATGATGTTCGGAAAGCAATTGTTGCTACGGTTATAGACTTAAACGAGTGTGTGCTGGCTCAGTTGAACAAGCTTCCTGTCCCCGTCTTATGGTTAGACAGCCATACACCGCTTCCGGTAATAAACTTGTATGAAAGCCCCGAAACTCTCGGTTATGACCGGATGGCTGCCGTGGTGGCGGCCCATGATCAGTTTCCGGGTAAAGACATTTTGGTGATTGATGCGGGTACTTGTATCACTTACGAATTTGTTGATTCTTTGGGACAGTATCATGGGGGCAATATTTCGCCCGGACTCTGGATGCGGCTGAAAGCACTCCATCAATTTACCGGACGTTTGCCGTTGGTTCATGCCGAAGGACGCATGCCGGATATGGGAAAAGATACTGAAACTGCTATTCGTGCAGGTGTAAAGAAAGGGATAGAATACGAAATTGCAGGGTATATTACGGCTATGAAGCATAAATATCCTGAACTTTTGGTTTTTTTAACGGGCGGAGATGATTTTTCTTTTGATACGAAATTAAAAAGTGTCATCTTTGCAGATAGATTTTTAGTGTTGAAAGGATTAAATAGAATATTAAACTATAATAATGGTAGGATATAAACAGACACTTTGTGCGCTTCTGCTCACGATATTATTACCCGGAGTGGCAATCGCTCAAAATAATACAAACTCTCCTTATACACGATATGGCTATGGTCAGTTGGCTGATCAGTCATTTGCAAACAGTAAAGCAATGGGAGGGATCGCTTACGGATTGCGCGATGGATCACATATCAATCCGTTGAATCCTGCTTCTTATACGGCTATTGATTCGTTGACCTTTCTTTTTGACGGAGGGTTTTCGATGCAAAATACAAACTTTAGTAGTGAAGGCACCAAGTTGAATGCGAAAAATTCAAGTTTTGACTACATAGCGATGCAGTTTCGTCTACACCAGCGCGTGGCCATGAGTATCGGTCTGCTGCCCTACTCGAGTGTGGGCTATAATATGGCCAAGGCGAACAACGATGTTGCATCGGAAGAAGCGCGGAGTGTCACTTCATTTGCCGGAGACGGAGGCTTGCATCAGCTTTACGTAGGTTTGGGAGTGAAGGTGCTGAAAAACCTTTCAGTCGGCGCCAACGTATCGTACTTTTGGGGGGAGATCACGCGTCAGGCGCGTATTACTTTTCCTTATAATGACAACGCTTTTGCTTTTCAGCATGTAGACTATTTGTCCGTGCGCGATTATAAGCTGGACTTCGGCGCGCAATACACACAGCAGCTGGGTAGGAAGCATGCGGTTACATTAGGTGTAGTGTTCTCGCCTAAAAAAGATTTGCATAACGAAGCTTATGTACAAAGATCGACGCTTACGAACTCCAACAGCACGCAGGCCGTCACTACGAATACGGTCGATACGGTGGCTACCTTTGGAATGCCCAATAGCTTTGGGGTGGGACTTACGTACGAGTATGACAAACGTCTGATCGTGGGAGCTGATTTTAATTTGCAGAAGTGGGGCGACGTGACCTATATGAATCAGCCGAATGCTTTTTGTGATGCGATGAAAATTTCAGTGGGTGCCGAGTATATGCCGAGTCGTTTCTCGCGTAGTTATCTGGCGCATATCAAATACCGCGTCGGAGGATATTATTCGGAACCTTATTATAAAATAGGAGGGGAGAGAGCCTCTCGTGAGTATGGAGTAACGGCCGGTTTGGGATTACCTCTTCCGGGTTCACGCTCGCTAATCAACGTTTCGGCTCAATATATTAAAGTACATGGTCTGAAAGCCGGTATGGTAGATGAAAATACATTGCGTTTGAGCATCGGAATCACGTTCAATGAAGGCTGGTTCTTCAAACGTAAAGTTAAATAATAGAGAGAATAGACGGTATTATATAACAACTAAAATTTAGATACAATGAAAATTAAAACGCTTGTGGCTGTGTTGTTTCTTTCGGCGGGAGCAACAACTGTGGTAGCACAGGACGACGCTAATTGTAATTCGAACAGTAGTATTTCTCACGAAGCAGTGAAAGCTGGTAACTTTAAAGATGCTTATACTCCGTGGAAAGCTGTTTTGGAGAACTGCCCGACTCTTCGTTTCTATACCTTCACAGACGGTTATAAAATTCTGAAAGGGTTGCTGGGGCAGATCAAAGACAGAAACTCTGCAGAATACAAAAAGTATTTTGATGAGTTGATGAATACGCACGATTTGCGTATGAAGTATACTCAGGAATTCTTGGGAAAAGGTGTAAAAGTATCGTCGGAAGATGAAGCACTGGGCATTAAAGCTGTCGATTATATTGCATTTGCTCCGAAGGTGGATGTAAATCAAGCTTATGATTGGTTGAAAAAATCGGTGGACGCTGCGAAAGCTGAGTCTGCAGCTGCTACATTGTTCTATTTCTTGCAGATGTCTCACGATAAACTGAAGGAAGATCCGGCTCACAAAGAGCAGTTTATTCAGGACTATCTGGCTGCATCCGAATATGCAGACGATGCTATAGCTGCTGCTGACAAAGAGAGTGTGAAGAAAGCTTTCGGAGGTATCAAAGATAATCTGGTAGCTCTGTTCATTAACAGCGGTACTGCCGATTGTGAATCACTGCAAGGTATCTATGGACCTAAAGTAGAAACCAATCAGACTGATTTGAATTATTTGAAGAAAGTCATCAGTATTATGAAGATGATGAAGTGTACGGATAGTGACGCTTATCAGCAGGCTTCATTCTATGTATACAAGATTGAGCCTTCGGCTGAGGCTGCTACCGGATGTGCATACCAGGCCTATAAGAAAGGGGATATCGATGGTTCTGTGAAGTTCTTTGACGAAGCGATCAACCTTGAGACAGACAATGCAAAGAAAGCAGAAAAGGCTTATGCTGCTGCCAGTGTTTTGACTACTGCCAAGAAATTGTCTCAGGCAAGATCTTATGCTCAGAAAGCAATCAGCTTCAATGAAAACTATGGTGCTCCTTATATCCTTATCGCCAACTTGTATGCTATGAGTCCTAACTGGAGTGATGAATCGGCTTTGAACAAGTGTACTTATTTTGCTGTTATCGACAAATTGCAGAAAGCTAAATCTGTAGATCCGAGTGTAACAGAAGAAGTTAACAAAATGATCAGCAGATATTCCGCTTATACTCCGCAGGCTAAAGACTTGTTTATGTTGGGCTACAAAGCCGGCGACCGCATCACTATCGGTGGTTGGATTGGAGAGTCTACAACGATCAGATAAATCTATGTTGCGACAACAAAGTAACAGTTTATTAAATAAAAGTTTGAGCATAACAATTGTCTTCGGGGCAATTGTTATGCTTCTTTTATTTTCTTCCTGTGGCGGGAGAAATAAGGCGATGGCCGATGCCATTACCGAGCGGGATTCACTGCCTGTTATGGATACACGAGGGGTAACGACCCTTATATCCGATTCCGGTGTCACACGTTACCGGGTCAACACTGAAGAATGGTTGATCTTTGATAAGAAGAAACCCTCGTATTGGGCTTTTGAGAAGGGCATTTATCTGGAACAGTTCGATTCACTCTTTCATATAGATGCGAGTATAAAGGCGGATACGGCTTATTATTATGATCGTGACCGGCTTTGGAAACTTATTGGAAATGTAGATATTAAGAGTCTGAAGGGCGATCATGTGACCACCGAGTTGTTATATTGGAATGAAGCCACCAAGAAAGTGTATACCGATAAGTTTGTCCGGATGGAAAAACCGGATCAGATTATGACCGGATATGGCTTTGAGTCAGACGATCAGTTTATGAAGCCGGTTGTTCATAACATATCCGGTATAGTATATATCGATGAAGATGCCGAAAAGGCAAAAACAGATTCTGTAAACTAACTATGAGCATCATTATTTACCTGTTGATTACGATGGCATTTTCTGCTTTCTTTTCGGGAATGGAGATTGCTTTTGTTTCGGTAGACAAACTTCGTTTTGAAATGGACCGGAAAGGAGGGGTATCATCACGTATCCTTTTGCTATTCTTCCGGAATCCCAATGATTTTATTTCGACCATGCTGGTCGGGAATAACATCGCTCTGGTTATCTATGGTATATTGATGGCACAGATTATCGGCGACAATTTGCTGGCCGGATGGATCACCAATCATTTTGTAATGGTATTGGTACAGACCGTGATCTCCACACTGATCATCTTGGTGACAGGAGAGTTTCTGCCCAAGACGCTTTTTAAGATCAATCCCAATCTGGCCCTGAATGTCTGTGCAGTTCCTCTTTTCATCTGTTATGTTGTTCTCTATCCTATATCTAAATTTTCGTCGGGAGTCTCTTACCTCTTTCTTCGCCTGTTTGGGATGAAAGTGAACAAGGAAGCCTCTGCGAAAGCCTTTGGTAAGGTAGATCTGGATTACTTTGTCCAGTCGAGTATAGACAATGCTGAAAGTGAGGAAACTCTGGACACGGAAGTGAAAATCTTTCAGAATGCACTCGACTTCTCGGCGGTCAAGATACGCGACTGTATCGTTCCACGGACAGAAGTGGTAGCTGTTGCGCTGGATACATCCCTTGAAGAACTTAAAGGCCGGTTTGTTGAGTCCGGTATATCAAAAATAATTGTCTACGATGGTAATATAGATAATGTGGTGGGATACATTCATTCGTCCGAAATGTTTCGTAGCCCGAAAGATTGGCGCGATCATGTGAAAGAAGTTCCCATTGTGCCTGAAACGATGGCGGCCCATAAACTGATGAAGCTGTTTATGCAACAGAAAAAGACCATTGCCGTGGTAGTGGATGAATTTGGAGGAACTTCGGGCATTGTCAGCCTTGAAGACCTTGTTGAAGAAATTTTCGGTGATATCGAAGACGAACACGACAACACTTCCTATATTTGTAAGCAGATCGGTGAGCATGAATACGTGCTTTCGGCCCGTTTGGAAATAGAAAAAGTAAACGAAACTTTTAATTTGGAGCTTCCCGAATCCGATGACTATCTAACGGTGGGAGGATTAATCTTGAATCAATACCAGAGCTTTCCGAAATTGCACGAATTGGTCTCTGTCGGTAAATATCAGTTTAAGATAATTAAGGTTACAGCAACGAAAATCGAACTTGTCCGACTGAAAGTAATGGAATAATGATCGATAGCTGTAATTTTTTAGCTAATAAATAGATGCATATTAGCATTTTTTGTATCTTCGTGCGCTAAAACCAAAGATGAAGAAAATAATAATAACAAATAAATCGTATTAATCAAAATGGCAACATTACAAAACATTAGATCCAAAGGACCCCTGTTGGTGATCGTTATTGGTTTGGCTTTGTTTGCTTTCATTGCGGGCGATGCCTGGAAAGTTCTCCAGCCACACCAATCGCATGATGTAGGCGAAGTCAATGGAGAAACTCTTTCTGCTCAGGACTACCAGAACATGGTAGAAGAATATACCGAGGTTATCAAGTTCTCAAGCGGAATGAGTTCATTGAATGATGAACAGACCAATCAGGTGAAAGACGAAGTATGGCGTAGCTATGTGAACAATAAACTGATTGAAAAAGAAGCGAAGAAGCTCGGTATTACTGTTTCGAAGGCTGAAATTCAATCAATCATTAACGAAGGTGTGAATCCGTTGCTGCAGCAGACTCCGTTCCGCAATCCTCAAACGGGCGCTTTCGATAAAGATATGTTGAAGAAATTCTTGGCTGACTACTCTAAAATGGACAAGACCAAGATGCCGTCTCAATATGTGGAATACTATGAAGGAATGCACAAACTTTGGTCATTTGTAGAAAAGACACTGATCCAGAGCCGTTTGGCGGAAAAATACCAGGCACTGGTGACTAAAGCTCTTTTCTCTAATCCGGTTGAAGCACAGGATGCATTCGACGCAAGAGTAAACCAGTCGGATGTTCTGTTGGCTGCTGTTCCTTATTCTTCTATTGTAGACTCTACTATCACAGTGAAAGAGTCTGAACTGAAAGATCTCTATAACAAGAAGAAAGAACAGTTCAAACAATATGTTGAAACACGCAACATCAAATACATCGATGTACAGGTGACAGCCAGTGCAGAAGACAGAGCTGCTATCCAGCAAGAAGTGACTGATTATACAAACCAACTGGCTACTGCCAATGGTGATTATACTACTTTCATCCGTTCTACCGGATCGGAATATCCGTATGTTGATTTGTACTATACCAAGAAAGCTTTCCCGTCAGATGTAGTTGCACGCATGGATTCAGCTTCGATTGGACAAGTATATGGCCCTTACTACAATGCAGGCGACAATACTATCAATTCGTTCAAGGTGTTGTCTAAAGTGGCTGCTGCCGATTCTGTACAGTTCCGTCAGATTCAGGTTTACACAGAAGACGCTGCTAAAACAAAGGCTTTGGCTGACAGCATCTATACTGCTATTAAGGGTGGAGCCGACTTTACAGCTTTGGCTAAGAAGTACGGACAAACAGGTGAATCCAACTGGATTTCGTCTGCTAACTACGAAAATGCACAGGTTGATGGCGATAACTTGAAATTTATCAGCACTATCAACAATCTGGGAGTAAACGAACTCTCTAACGTAGCATTGGGACAAGGCAATATCATTTTGCAGGTGACTGATAAGAAAGCTGTGAAAGATAAATATAAAGTTGCCGTTATCAAGCGTGCGGTTGAGTTCAGCAAAGAAACTTATAATAAAGCTTATAATGAATTCAGCCAGTTTATTGCAGCTAACCCGACAGTAGACAAGGTTGCGGCCAATGCTGAAGAATCAGGCTATAAATTGCTCGAAAGAAATGATCTGTATAGCTCAGAACACGGAATCGGTGGTATCAGAGGGACTAAAGAAGCACTGAAATGGGCCTTTGCTGCAAAACCGGGTGAAGTTTCCGGCTTATATGAATGTGGCGAAAGCGACCGCATGTTGGTTGTTGGTCTGGTTAGCGTGATCGAAGAAGGTTATCGTCCTTTGGCCCAGGTTCAGGATCAGTTGAGAGCTGAAATCATTCGTGATAAGAAAGCTGAGAAGATCATGGCCGACATGAAGGCTGCCAATGCAACTACAATTGCCCAGTACACATCGATGGCCAATGCAGTAAGTGATTCTGTAAAACACGTAACATTTGCAGCGCCTGCTTATGTAGCCGCTTTGCGTAGTAGTGAGCCGCTGGTAGGCGCATACGCTTCGGTTTCGGATATCAATAAGCTGAGCGCTCCTATCAAGGGTAATGGCGGTGTATTTGTGTTGCAGGTATATGCCAAAGATAAGCTGAACGAAACATTCGATGCCCAATCAGAAGAGGCTACATTGGAAAACATGCATGCCCGTCTGGCAAGTCGTTTTATGAACGATCTTTATCTGAAAGGCGATGTAAAAGATAAACGATACCTGTTCTTCTAAAAACGGATTTGTTTTTTAGATAACATCGTTTTAATATACGAAAGGCTGTTCCGCACGGAACAGCCTTTCTTTTTGCTATCTCTTTCCCTCTTCCCATTAACTTTTGTCCCTTCTCTTTTTTAAAATCGACTTTTATTCCTTACATTTGCATGAATAAATAAATATTTGTAGTAAATATGCCCAAATATCCGCTTTTAGGAATGACCCTTACCGAATTGCAATCTGTCACCAAAGATTTGGGGATGCCTGCTTTTGCAGCCAAACAGATCGCTTCCTGGTTATACGATAAAAAAGTGACTTCTATTGATGAAATGACCAATCTGTCGTTGAAGCATAGAGAGTTGCTCAAGGGAGAGTATGATTTGGGGATATCCGCGCCTGTTGATGAGATGCGTTCCGTAGATGGTACGGTGAAGTATCTTTATCAGGTAAGTGACAATCATTTTGTTGAAGCTGTGTATATTCCGGACGAGGATCGGGCGACATTGTGCGTGTCTTCTCAGGTAGGCTGTAAAATGAACTGTAAGTTCTGCATGACGGGTAAACAAGGATTTACCGCAAGTCTGACAGCCAATCAGATCTTGAATCAAATCGCAGCATTGCCGGAGCGGGATAAGTTGACCAATGTCGTGATGATGGGGATGGGCGAGCCTCTCGATAATTTGGATGAAGTATTAAAAGCGCTGCATATCCTGACCGCTTCGTATGGATACGGATGGAGCCCCAAGCGCATTACTTTGTCGTCTGTAGGATTGCGGAAAGGGCTTCAACGCTTTATTGAAGAAAGCGAATGTCATCTGGCTATCAGTCTGCATTCTCCTTTTCCTTCACAACGTTCTGAGTTGATGCCGGCCGAAAGGGCTTTCTCGATTAAAGAAATGGTCGATCTGTTAAAAAACTATGATTTTAGTAAACAGCGCAGACTTTCGTTTGAATACATTGTTTTTAAGGGCGTCAATGATTCGCTGATTTATGCTAAGGAGCTGTTGAAATTGCTGCGTGGGCTTGACTGCCGGGTGAACTTAATCCGGTTTCATGCCATTCCCGGGGTAGACCTCGAGGGTGCCGGTATGGAGACTATGACGTCATTTCGTGACTACCTGACCTCACATGGACTGTTCACTACCATTCGGGCTTCCCGGGGAGAAGATATTTTTGCCGCTTGCGGGATGTTATCGACGGCTAAACAGGAGGAGAGTAACAAGAATTAATATAAATTATCAGCACATTGGATGAAAGTATACGACCATTTCGTAGATTTGTGAAAACATTAAAATTGATGCATATGAAAAAGTACCTGTTTTACCTCAGTATGGCTCTTGTAGCAGTAGTGTTGTTTTCTTGTAAAAGCGGCAAGAAAAGTGTGTTTACTCCAACTTCCAGCGGACGTGCTTATGAAGTCCTCGTTGTGGTTGAGAAGCCTGTGTGGGAGCGTCCTGCCGGTAGAGCTTTGTACAATGTGCTTGATACAGATGTGCCCGGACTTCCGCAATCGGAACGTTCGTTCAGGATCATGTCTACTTCTCCCAAAGATTTTGATGCCATCCTGAAGTTGGTGCGCAACATTATTATCGTAGATATACAGGACATTTATACCCAACCTAAATTCAAGTATGCCAAGGATGTATATGCATCTCCCCAGATGATTTTGACTATTCAGGCTCCGGACGAGGCATCGTTTGAGAAGTTTGTCGAAGAGAACAAACAGCCGATTATAGACTTCTTTACCCGTGCCGAAATGAACCGTCAGATCTCTTTCCTGGAGAAAAATCATAATGACTATATTTCAACGAAAGTAGGTAGCATGTTCAACAGTGATATCTGGCTTCCGGCCGAACTGAGCAGTTCGAAGACAGGAGAAGACTTTTTCTGGGCAGGTACTAATGCCGCTACCGGAGACCAGAACTTTGTAATCTACTCTTACCCGTATACAGATAAGGATACCTTTACGAAAGAGTTCTTTATCCATAAGCGCGATTCAGTGATGAAGGCTAATATTCCGGGTGCCAAAGAGGGTATGTACATGGCGACTGATTCGTCTACCGTAGAGGTTCGTCCGATTGATATTCATGGAGATTACACAATGGAAGCACGCGGACTGTGGCGCATAAAGGGCGATTTCATGGGTGGCCCGTTTGTTTCGCACACCCGTCTGGATAAAGCCAGCCACCGTATTATCACTACAGAAGTATTTATTTACTCACCCGATAAAATGAAACGTGACCTGATGCGCCGATTGGAAGCATCTCTGTATACTTTGCAACTTCCTACCGAGAAGGCGCAGGAACAGATTCCGATGGGCATAGAGCAGGAGGAGAAAACTAACAAATAACAAAATGGAAGATAACAAAATAAAAATTGGCATCACTCAGGGAGACATAAATGGGGTAGGATACGAAGTCATTTTAAAAACGTTTGCCGACCCCGTCATGTTGGAACTCTGTACACCGGTCATTTACGGCTCTCCGAAAGTGGCTGCATATCACCGCAAGTCGCTTGATTTGCCTACTAACTTCAGTATTGTCAATACCGCTGCAGAAGCTGCCCACAATCGCCTGAGCGTGGTCAACTGTACGGATGACGAGGTGAAAGTAGAGTTCTCAAAACCCGATCCGGAAGCCGGTAAAGCAGCTTTGGGAGCACTTGAGAAGGCGATAGAGGAGTTCAGGGAAGGCTTGATCGATGTCATAGTGACGGCTCCTATCAATAAGCATACGATTCAGTCCGAAGGATTTGCTTTTCCCGGACATACGGAATACATCGAACAACGTCTGGGGAATGGTTCAAAATCACTGATGATCCTGATGAAAGAGGATTTCCGGGTAGCTTTGGTAACAGGACATATTCCGGTTCGCGAGATAGCCTCTTCAATAACCAAGGAACTGATTCAAGAGAAACTTGCCATATTCAACCGGTCGTTGAAACAGGATTTCGGGATTGGTGCACCGCGCATCGCAGTGTTGGCACTGAATCCGCATGCCGGAGACGACGGATTGCTCGGTACAGAAGAACAGGAAATCATTTCTCCTGCTATTCAGGAAATGGCTGCCAAGGGAATCTTGTGCTATGGCCCTTATCCGGCTGACGGATTTATGGGATCGGGCAATTTCACCCATTTTGACGGAGTACTGGCCATGTATCACGATCAGGGATTGGCTCCTTTCAAGGCATTGGCCATGGATGAAGGTGTGAACTACACGGCGGGTTTGCCGGTGATACGCACTTCTCCCGCGCATGGCACAGCCTATGATATTGCAGGAAAAGGCGTTGCTTGCGAAGATTCATTCCGTCAGGCTATTTATGTAGCGATCGACGTATTCCGTAACCGCCAACGTGAGAAGGAAGCACATGCCAATCCGTTACGTAAACAATATTACGAAAAACGAGACGACAGTGATAAACTGAAGCTCGATACAGTAGATGATGATATTTAATCAGGAAGGGAGTTTAGTGCGAATATGACAAAAGCGGAAATACAACAGGTAAAACTAAGGTTCGGTATTATTGGTAACACTGAAGCTTTGACGCGTGCGATAGATGTTGCCATACAGGTGGCACCTACCGATTTGTCCGTGCTAATAACCGGAGAGAGTGGTGTTGGTAAGGAAAGTTTCCCTCAGATCATTCACCAATACAGTCGCCGAAAGCATGGACAGTATATTGCTGTCAACTGTGGTGCTATTCCTGAAGGAACCATCGATTCGGAACTGTTCGGTCATGAAAAAGGGGCTTTTACGGGAGCCATCGGTGAGCGAAAGGGCTATTTTGGTGAAGCCGACGGCGGAACTATTTTTCTGGATGAAGTCGGAGAATTGCCTTTGCCCACGCAGGCACGTTTGCTTCGTGTACTTGAGAGTGGGGAGTTTATAAAAGTAGGCTCCTCCAAAGTACAGAAAACGGATGTCCGCATTGTGGCTGCTACCAATGTCAATTTGACCCAGGCCATTGCAGAGGGACGTTTCCGTGAGGATTTATACTATCGTCTCAATACGGTGCCCATCCAGATCCCTCCTTTGCGGGAGCGTGGAGAAGATGTGCTGTTACTGTTCCGTAAGTTTGCAAGTGACTTTGCAGAGAAGTATCGTATGCCCGCCATACAGCTGACCGAAGATGCCAAACGGGTTTTGCTGTCTTATTCCTGGCCGGGTAACGTGCGTCAGTTGAAGAATATCACGGAGCAAATCTCTATAATTGAGACCAATCGTGAGATTAATGCCCCTATCTTGCAATCTTATCTGCCTGCCCAGAGTACGCAGCGATTGCCTGCCCTGTTCGGTGTAAAGACAGGGAAGAGCTTCGAAAGTGAACGTGAAATCTTATATCAGGTCCTTTTTGACATGCGACAAGATGTGACCGAACTGAAAAAGCTTGTACACGAAATCATGTCCGAGCGCGGAGCGGTAACCTCCAATGTCGGTACGTTTTATACGCCGGCTCCGGTAGTAGCCCCTACACCCTCAGTGCCTGCCATCATTCATCCGGTCAAGCCCAATTGTCCCGATGACGATGACATACAAGATACCGAAGAGTATGTGGAAGAGTCGCTTTCGTTGGACGAAGTCGAGAAAGAAATGATACGTAAAGCCCTTGAAAAGCATCATGGCAAGCGAAAAAGTGCGGCAAAGGATCTTAATATATCCGAGCGTACCCTTTACCGAAAAATAAAAGAATATGGATTGGAATAAAAAGATAATGCGAATTTCACTGCTGGTTTTCACACTGGTAGTAGGAATTTCGTGTACTGTTTCTTATAAGTTTAATGGTGGTAATATCAATTACGATAAGGTAAAGACTATCTCTATTGCCGACTTTCCTATTAAGTCGGACTATGTTTATGCACCGTTAGGCACTAAGTTCAACGAGGACCTGAAAGACATTTTCCTTCGTCAGACCCGTCTGAAACTGGTGAATAATAATGCCGACCTCGAGATTGATGGAGAGATTACCGGATATAACCAGTATAACCAGGCTGTTTCGGCCGACGGATACTCTTCTGAAACCAAGCTGACCATCACGGTGAATGTTCGTTTTGTGAACAATACGAATCATGAACAGGACTTCGAGCAACAGTTCTCGGCCTTCCGTGTCTATGATTCGAGGGAGTTGCTGACAGCCGTTCAGGACGGACTGATTGCGGAGATGACCAAAGAGATTACAGATCAAATATTTAACGCAACAGTAGCAAACTGGTAATTAGAATGATTTCTGCTAACTTACAACAATGGATTCAGCATCCGGAAACGCTGAATAAAGATACTTTGTACGAGTTGCGAACGCTTGTCACACGCTATCCTTATTTTCAGTCACTGCGATTACTCTATCTTAAAAATCTATATTTGTTGCACGATATCTCTTTCGGCGCCGAGCTTCGTAAAGCCATATTGCATGTGGCTGATCGCCGGAAGCTGTTTTATCTGATTGAGGGTGAACGATATATTTTGAAACCTCGGAAAAAGAACGCACTTCCCGAAACAGAAGTTTTAGAGGAAGAGCCCAGCCTCGATCGTACGCTTTCCCTGATCGATGCTTTTCTGGCCACCGTGCCCGAAGAGGTTTCAGCCCAGACAAGCCTGGACTATGCAACGGACTATACCACCTATTTGCTGCAAGAAGACGATACACCGGAACTGGAAGAAACTCCCAAACTTCGCGGTCATGAATTGATTGACGGCTTTATCGAAAGAAGTGAAGAAGAAACATCCATCCGTTTGCAACCGGCAGATGAAAATAAAGCTATCTCCGAAGAGGAAGAGAGCGAGACGCATCATGAAGAAGATGAAGATGATAGCTGTTTCACCGAAACATTGGCCAAAATATACGTCAAACAGCATCGATATTCCAAGGCACTTGAAATTATTAAAAAATTAAGTTTGAAATATCCAAAAAAAAATGCTTACTTTGCAGACCAAATCAGATTTTTAGAGAAATTGATTATTAACGCTAAATCAAAATAACAAAATGTACTTATTATTAGTTATCTTAATGGTTATTGCAGCCATACTGATGTGCTTCATTGTGTTGATTCAGAACTCAAAAGGCGGTGGTCTTGCTTCAGGGTTCTCATCATCTAACCAGATTATGGGTGTACGCAAAACTACAGACTTTCTGGAAAAAGCAACTTGGGGCTTAGCTGCATTTATGGTTGTGATGAGCATTGCTACTGCGTATGTCGTTCCGACTTCTTCTTCTAAAACACAAGATGTCATTATGGAACAGGCACAGCAGGAAGAGCAGACCAACCCTTATAACCTGCCCGTAGGTACTACTGCACCGAAGACAGACGCTGCTGCTCCGGTTGAAGCACCTGCCACAGAAACTCCGGCTACTCCGGCAAACTAACAACAGATTCTTTTTAAGAAACGATAAGCGAAGCTGCAATTTCAAACCGAAACTTGCAGCTTCGCTTATTTTTTGCCGTAAAATGCATCTTTTTGTTAGGCATACAAGGCAGATTTAGTTACCTTTGTTCGCAATAACACTTTTACTAATTTCTGAGTTTAAATATTACAATGACAGAACAATTGAAAAACAAATTGAGTGACTCCAAAACACTTCGTTGGAGTGTGCTCGCTCTGGTCGCGTTTACTATGCTTTGCGGCTATTTCCTCACCGATGTAATGTCCCCTTTAAAGCCTATGCTCGAGAAAGAGCTTCTCTGGGATAGTTTGGACTACGGATTCTTTACCAGTGCTTACGGATGGTTCAATGTATTCCTACTCATGTTGATTTTCGGTGGTATTATTCTCGATAAGATGGGAGTTCGTTTCACCGGTATGGGAGCTTGTATACTGATGGTGTTGGGTTGTGGACTAAAATATTATGCTATCTCTACTACTTTTCCTGAGGGAGCTTTGATTATGGGTTTCAAGACTCAGGTCTTTCTGGCGGCTTTAGGATACGCTATCTTTGGTGTCGGCGTAGAGATCGCCGGTATCACTGTCTCTAAGATTATCGTGAAATGGTTTAAAGGTAAAGAGATGGCTTTGGCTATGGGACTTGAGATGGCAACCGCACGTATCGGTACCACTTTGGCTATGGTGCTTACCGTTCCCATTGCCGATTATTTCGGCTATACGGATGAAAGCGGCAGTTTCCATACCAATATTCCGATGCCTATTTTGTTGTGCCTGATCATGCTGTGCATCGGTACTATCGCCTTTTTCATTTATACCTTTTATGATAAGAAACTTGACGCTTCTTTAGATGCTCAGGGAGAAGAACCGGAAGAACCGTTCCGTATGAAGGACGTTATGCTGATTGTCACCAATAAAGGCTTCTGGCTGATTGCTTTATTGTGTGTACTATTCTATTCTGCTGTTTTCCCCTTTATTAAATATGCAACCGACCTGATGGTGCAGAAGTATAACGTAGACCCTAAGCTGGCCGGAAATATTCCGGGATTACTACCGATAGGTACCATCTTCCTGACTCCGTTGTTTGGTACTCTTTATGATCGTATCGGTAAGGGAGCGACGTTGATGATTATCGGTGCCGTCATGCTGATTGGTGTGCATACTTTGTTTGCGCTTCCCATTCTGAACGTATGGTGGTTTGCCACTGTGATTATGATTGTTCTGGGTATTGCTTTTTCACTGGTGCCTTCGGCCATGTGGCCTTCTGTTCCGAAAATTATTCCGGAGAAACAACTGGGTACTGCCTATGCTTTGATTTTCTGGGTGCAGAACTGGGGATTGATGGGGGTACCTCTGTTGATCGGATGGGTGTTGAATACCTATTGCAAAGGTCCTGTTGTGGATGGAGCGCAGACTTATGACTATACTTTGCCTATGGCTATCTTTGCTTGTTTCGGTGTTTTGGCTCTGATTGTAGCTTTAATGTTGAAAGCGGAAGACAAGAAGAAGGGATACGGACTGCAGGAAGCAAATATCAAAAAATAACAGTATATGGCAGACGTGAAAGAGAAAATAAATCTTCTGGATGTAATTCCTTTCCGTAGTGAAAATATTACGGCCGAAAAGGGAAGCGATGGTACCGTTACCATTGCTTTCCCCCGGTTTAAATACGAGTGGATGCGGCGATTCTTGTTGCCTAAAGGAATGTCTGCGGATATTCATGTCCGGCTGGAAGATCATGGCACTGCCGTATGGGAGTTGATTGATGGAAAGAGAACCGTACGCCGGATTATTGAAGAGCTGGCAGAACACTTCAATTATGAAGAAAATTACGAATCACGTATTACGGCTTATATCACTCAGTTGCAGAAAGACGGATTTGTGAAATTAGTGATTGAGAACTGATTGCATTACGATATACTATCGGAATATAATAAAGAGACTCCGGTTGATTTAAAAATGAAGTGCACCCTAAAAGTTAAACATGAACTTTTGGGGTGCACTTCATTTAAGATCGGCCGGAGTTTTTGATTATGCTTTATTCTCCTTCTTCTCTATCTACCTTGATCAAGCCTCCTGTATCCGGGTTGAAAGTAACCTGAACAGTCGATTTCTTATTGAAAAGCGCCGGAGCCAGATATTCGATAGTACCGAATTGTGTGACAGGAAGTTCTCCGTTAAACCATTGCTTTTTCCCCTCCGTTAGTGTTACTTGTGCTTTGCCGGGCACATTATAGGCAATGCCGTCCACCTTCTTTTTGCCATCGTCTTCCGGTACGTTGACGGTTTTCAGATTCTTCAGCGTGATATAAACCGGCTCTCCTGCAAGATCGTTATTAGCAACTATGCCCAGCTTCTTCGAAAAGCGGAAGGCTACTTCGTTGTCCATTTCCTTATCCGGAGTGAGGCGGATGTTGAATATCTTTTCGTCTTTATTCAAGGTACCCGAGAACATTTCGGTCATGGCAGCCTCTTGCTCTTCCAGGTTGGCAAGCATAATCTTCAGTTGCTCCCCATCTTTGGGCATGTTGTCTGCCTGTCCGCGTACCAGGGCATTTTTACTTTCACGAATGTTATAAATCTCTTTGGCAACCAACTCCGCCATTTTAGCTGTAGAACCTGCCATCAGAATCTCTTCGGTCAGAAAATCACGTGGATTTATCTTCTTTTTCTGTGTCGTGGCGGGTTGCATCGGAGCCGATTTTTTAGGAGATAGCGGTACGTTGATTGATTTTACGATACCATCTTCGGTCAATTCTATTAGCGGAGCTACTGTTTTATCTTTCAGCTTGACAAAATAGGTATGTTCGCTATCGGGGATACCGACAGATTTTGCTTTGACGCTGACCAGTTCCCAATATTCCTGAGGCTCACCCGACACATCGGTCAACCGGAGATAACGGTCGGCATACTTGCTGAATTCTCCCGGAGTATATGTCACTTTATTGACTTTGACTTCAATATTGATTGCTGTTTTAGGAAGTGCATAGGTTACACCGTAATCTTTTCCCCGGGTAACTCCCGCTGTAACTTCGGTCTGGGCATAAGCCGAGGTAGAGAGTAACAGCCCTGTCAGTATAATTAGCTTTTTCATTTCCGGTTTATTTTAACTGGTTTAAAAAACAAAGTTAATGAAGTTATTTGGAAAATCATAAGTTGTTAACTTTTATTCGCTTACCAGACGCCAAGCCAATGGCAGATTACTGATAATGTCTCCTGCCGTCATGCTGATAACGCCTTGCTTTTTGCGTGCGAAATCACCTGCCAGGCCATGTACATAAGTACCGATTTTGGCAGCTTCTTCAGCCGGATATCCCTGTGCGAGCAAAGCCAGCACGACACCTGTCAATACATCTCCGCTTCCGGCTGTTGCCATACCCGGATTACCCGTAGAGTTGAAATAGCACTTGCCCGAGGGGGTGATAATTGCCGAATAGGCTCCTTTTAATATGATATGTACTTTGGCGGTTCGGGCCAGTTCACAGGCCTTCATCAGTCGTTCGTATGAGTTCTGGCATTTGCCCACCATGCGTTCCAGTTCTTTGGGATGGGGAGTCAGAATAGAGCCTTTGGGCAATGTGGTCAGTGCGTGGCGGTGGTTGGCTAATATGTTTAGTGCATCGGCATCCAGTACCAGAGGTGTCTGGCAACCACTGAGTTGTTCAAGCAGTGCAGCTTCGGTCTCTTCCGAGCGTCCGATGCCCGGACCGATTCCTACAGCCTGATAGTCATCCGTATCTGTAGGGCAGGCAAAGTAGGTATCGCTGGCATCCGATTCGATAATTGCCTCCGGAACCGAAATCTGCAGGATATCATTGTTGCGTATAGGTGCATGGACTGTCAGTAAGCCTACACCCGAACGCATACAGGCGCGGGCTGCCAGTATCGACGCGCCTGCCATGCCGTACGAACCGGCAATCAGCAGAGCATGCCCAAAGTTTCCTTTGTGTGAGAAAGTGTTACGGGGTTTGATCAGAGCGTGTATTTCTTCCGCTTCCAATAAGGCATAATTGCTTTCCGTCTCCTCAATCGCTTCACGACTGAGGTTGATATCCAACAGTTTCCATTCGCCTACGAATTCGGAATTCTCGGCAAAGAGGAAAGCCAGTTTCGGCAATTGCAGACTCAATGTCAATTGGGCACGGATGATATTGGCTTTTACATTAAATGTGTTCTCTTCTCCCATCAGTCCCGAGGGGATATCGATGGCGACTACGGTGGCAGGCGATGCATTGATATATTTCACTACTGCCGCAAAACCGCCACTTAGCGGCTTATTAAGTCCCGAACCAAAAAGTCCGTCCACTACCAGATGATCCATTGTCAGGGCAGGAGGTACAAACTGTGTGCTTACTTCGCTGAACTTCACATTATCCATCATCTCTACCAGCTCCTTGTTGGTCTGGCAGTCGGCAGACAGTTCCCCTTTCGGGTTAAACAGATAGGCTTCGACCTTGTATTCCTTTTCCGCCAACATTCGGGCCACGGCAAGGGCATCTCCGCCATTGTTGCCCGGTCCGGCAAATACCGTGACGGGAGTTGTGATGTCCCAGCGTTCGGTGATGGCTTTGGTCAATGCCTGTGCGGCCCGCTCCATCAGGTCGATCGATGCAATCGGTTCATGTTCTATGGTGTAAGCATCCAGTTTCTTGATGCTGCTACTTGGAAAAATCTTCATGGTGAACTTTCATTTTAAGTTTTTTGACCCACAAAGATAGCAATTAATATACGAAATCGGGAACTTCTTTTTCTTCTTCTTTTTTTCTGAATACCCCTGTCTTTCCGTAATTCTCCCTGCGGTAGCGTTGGTGCAGGTAGATGAAAGAGCATACAAAAGCAACGAAACAGATTATTCCCACATATCCTGCCATCAGATTGTAGAAAGCTGTCCAGTTAATGTCCGGTGAAAAGAATTCTTTGACAGCCAATACTATGACTGTTCCCGTATAGCCCAGAAAATCATTCATAGCAATGAAGAAACCCACGTTACCTCGAATTTTGAAGCAAGCGATAAAACGGTCGAAGAAGATAGTCTGGAAAGTGAGAAAAGCCAGATAGAGACACAGGCTCTGGATGAATAGCCAGGCGATGGCGTTCAGCTGCAATTGTTCGTAACCAAACGAAACGACTGCCATCACTACCATGCTGGCAATGATCAATCCCAGTAATATCGACAGTGCTTTCAAGTTGCTTCTGACGAACACCATTAATCCGAAAATTATCAGAATAATGAGGGTTACTACGCTGTCTACCTGTGCAAACATCCACGAAGAGTATTGAGAGACATCGATAATTTTTACCAGGAAGTCCTCCTTTATATCTCTCAAGATAGTCAGTACCACATTGGCTATAAAGAGCAGAGTGAGGAAAGGCATGAAATTCTTAAATAGCTCCCATCGTTGCTTGCCGTTCAGTGTTTCCCGTTTCGATTTCATGGCAATGTCTTCGGCTGTTGGCTGTGGAAGCCGGTTGAGTGCATATCCCAACAAGGCAAGTAGAGGAAGGGCAACTCCGCCTATCAGGGCAGGCATCCAGAATTCGCTGATGTTCAAAGTGTCCATGACATACAAACCGGCCGACTTGGCGGTACCCGAGCTGATGACCATACTGACTCCGAGTAAGCTGGCAAGAATGTCCGTCATTCGTCTTCCCTCGATAAAGCTAAAAATGATTCCCCACATACATCCCAGTGAAAGTCCGTTCAGAAACATGGCTCCTATATTATAAGGTGCGGGCAACAGTCCGAACAATATTAACGAAGCTTCAGCCAGAATTATGGAGATCAGAATAAACTTCATCCGGTTTTCCCGTTTTAATTCGGAGATTAATTTAATTCCGATGAATTTAGAAAGTACATATCCTAATATTTGTGCGATGGTAACTACCACTTTGTAGTCCATTCCAAACGCTTCAAGTCCGTCAAATCCGGCTGCTGTGTAAGGCTTTCTCAGTGCATATACCAATGAATAGGAGAGCAGCGCTGCTCCGCCTGCCCAAAGAATGAAAAGGAAATCAGAAATTTTTCTCTGCGAATAAGTTTTTACTTGCTGTACATTGTTCATAACATCTGCTTGTTGTTTTCCGGTGCAAAAATAGGAGGGTAGTGTTACAGACCTGTTACTGAATATATGAATGTTTATTATTAATAGATATTGATAATGAATCTGTTATGTTGTAATGTTTATGTAATATTTATGAAACGGAAACGAAAAGAGCATCGCACCTCCGGGCATCTGTTCGTCATAATTTTAACGGGAAGCAGATGCATACCTGCAAATATATTTTAGGAAATAAATTCCCTATTTCTGGGTATTGCCTGTTTGGGCAGAAACTGTACTTTTGCCTGAAATATTAAATCAGCAGACAAATGAATAAGAGAGGCTTTGTAAGCAAGATCTTACAGAATTTCCGGAAGCCTGAAGGTTTTTTCGGAAGAATGATACTTTGGGGGATGAATACAGGACATGCATCATTGGCGCAATGGGGAATGTCATGTTTGCAATGGCAACCGGAATGGAGTGTACTCGACATCGGTTGCGGTGGTGGTGCCAATTTGCTACAGATATTGCAACGTTGCCCGCAAGGGAAAGCGTATGGCATAGATATTTCACCGGAGAGTGTCACCTTTGCGCGTAAAAAAAATAAAAAGTATCTCGGTACACGCTGCTTTATCGAGCAGGGAGGAGTCCACCGACTTCCCTATCCTGATTATGCGTTCGATGCGGTCACTGCTTTCGAGACTGTCTACTTCTGGGGTAACCTGCAGCATGCTTTTACGGAAGTGGCGCGTGTGTTAAAGCCCGGTGGATCGTTTCTTATCTGTTGTGAGATAAGCGATCCTGCCAATAAGGCTTGGACGGGACTTGTTGAAGGGATGGAGATTCATTCCTGTGATGAACTGAAGGCGATTCTTTCCAAAAGTGGTTTTACCGATACGACCATATTCCGGACGAAGAAAGAAGAACTGTGCCTGGTAAGCCATCGGCAAACTGTGCGGTTGTAACCAATGCCGGGACGCTCTTACCAACGAATACGTTAACAATGTTAATGCCCGTAAAAGTGCTTTCCCTCCTTATCAATAGCTTATTAACTTCGTATCTCTAAAGAATTAATATCTTGCAATTACGAAGTTAATATTAACGTACTGTTAATGTTAACTTCCTACAGTTCTCTTATTAAGATATTATTGTTTGATAATCAATTGCTTATATTCTGGATGCGTTCTGCCGTAAAATTCTTCTCTTACATTCAAGATGTGCGTAGTTGTCTGTTTATCAAGTTACCGTTAAGACTCTCCATAGCCTGCCTCTCCACTTATTTCCACATTCTTTTATAAGCCACATTAGTATTATGTATATTGCTGCTTTCCTTATTTGCAAAGAGATAAATTATATCTTTGATATTCAGTCATATAACTTCCTATGATGAAAATAACCTGTGAAAAGTTTTGGAGACTCAAAAGAAGGTTTTACCTTTGCACCCGTAAATATATAGGCGGACAAATATACTTTTCTTTATGTCCGATATATGTTTAAAATAAAATAATTCAACGTATCGGATAGTATTCAAATCCGGTGCGAATACTTTTTCTGTACCCGATTATCATAAAACTTAATTTGTAAATTGCTGAAAATAAGGCATGTTTTTTGAATATTCCTGTCTTTAACAAATTTTCATCCTTAGTCATTACTGAAACTTTTTCTTACGAACGTAGTCTTGGAGACAACAGATAGCGATAAACATTGGTATGTCGTACTGACACGAACTAACTCAGAACGTAAAGTTCGGGATTATTTTCAATTGCAGGAGGTAGATACCTTTCTTCCTGTACAAAACCGTGTCATAGAGCGTGAAGGAAAACGCATTGAGCGTGAGCGCCTTTTGTTGCCCCGTATGGTTTTCGTTCATATCTCCCGTCAGGAAATGGCTGCCGTCCGAAGTACACTGAATGTATACGATTTCCTTCGTGATCGTTCCACCGGGGCTCCTACCTGTATCCCTGATGCGCAAATGGCTGATTTTCGCTATATGCTCGATTACTCCCAGGATCAGGTGATCCTGACAGGAGAGTCCATTCCCAAAGGTACTCGTGTAGTAGTTGCCAAGGGCGATTTACAAGGCTTGCGAGGAGAATTGGTCCGCTATAATAATAAATATCATATTTTAGTACGTATCGATATGTTCGGTAGCGCTATGGTTACAATTCCGGCTAGCTACGTCCGGAAAGAGAAATAAAAAGTATATATGTAAAGAAAATACCATTATATGTAATGGCGATAACAATATATGTAACGGGTGATAACAATATATGTAATGTCCCGTTACGTCGTTAGATACAATTCTATTGGATATTATTACTCTTCTATACAAATAAAAACCGAAAAGAATCGACGAATCATAATTCATTCCTTTTTAAAATGAAAAATTCTCTGTGTAATTCTGTGTCCTCCGTAGTGAAGAAACTCTTGGAGTATGGCGAGGACGGTACTCCTGTCTATGTGAATGAACTTACTGCGTTAAATCAAGAACTCCGTAACTTGTGTGCCGATCTTCTTCTTCAGAAAGGAGAATCTCCCGAAGAAGAGGCTGAAATACTTGTTACTTTGTTCAAAGGTTACGATACCATGCTGTTTAATTTCTCCTCTGAGAATGAACAGGTTATTCAAGAATTATTGGATCGTTCAATGACTGTTTTAGAAAAACTACCAGCCTCTGTATTGAAATGTCAGTTGCTGCTGGAGTGCTTTGAGCAGACGGGAGATGAGGAACTGATAACTAGTTTGAAATGTGTTTTGGATATCATAACCATGAATTATTAAAAGTATTAGTGATATATAATCTAGTATGGCTATTTCTAAATATAAGGAATATGTTATAATAAATATATTTGGCTAATCTTCTTTTATCAAGTAAAATTTGAATGTCTAATATAAATGATAAGCGTATAGCAAAAAATACAATGATATTGTATTTCCGTTTGGGAATTACGATGCTAGTTGCACTTTATACTTCGAGAATAGTATTAAGTGCATTGGGGATTGAAGATTATGGAATATATAATGTAGTTGGTGGAGTTATTGCTTTGTTCTCTTTCCTCAATGGTGCATTAGGAGCGGCCACATCACGATTTATTACATTTGAATTAGGACAAAATAATTTGAGTCGGCTTGTGGATATTTTTCGTTCGTCTTATACGGTTCATTTATTATTAGCAGTAATTGTAGTTATTTTAGCTGAAACTTTAGGATTATGGTTTGTTAATTATAAATTGGTTATACCCGAAAGTCGTATTTTTGCTGCTAATGTTATTTATCAATTTACAGTTTTAAGTTGTGCTATAACGATTATTCAAGTCCCTTTAAATGCTGAAATAATAGCACATGAAAAAATGGAGTTTTATGCCTATATTGGGCTAGTGGATGTTTTTTTGAGATTATTAATTGCTTTTATTTTATGTCAATTTGTAGGTAATAAACTTATTCTATATGGTACTTTACTATTAGGGGTTACTATAATTCTTTTTATTTGTTATTATATATATTGTAAGAAAAAGTTTGTGGAATGTAAGATGAGCATACTTTTGCATAAAAATATTTTGCTTGGAATGCTTAGTTATTCGGGCTGGAGTCTTTTAGGTAGTGCTGCGTATGTTTTGAAAGATCAGGGAGTAAATATGTTGCTTAATATTTTCTTTGGTCCAGTGATTAATGCAGCTCGCGGGATTGCTTATCAAGTAAATACTGCTATAAGTAGCTTTACACAAAATTTTACATTAGCCCTAAATCCACAAATAATAAAGTCCTATGCTACTGATGATTTAGAGCGTACTAAATCTTTATTATTCAGAGGGTCCAAATTTTCTTGTTACTTAATGCTATTTTTTTCTATACCAATTTTTGTTGAAACCCAATATGTGTTGACTGTTTGGCTAACTACAGTTCCAGAATATACAGTGATTTTTACACGTTTGGTAATTATAAATTCAATTTTAGAATCTTTTACGTATACTATAGGAACTACAGTGCAAGCTACAGGCAGGATAAAGTATTATCAAATTTTGGTTGGTGGAATTTTATTGTTGAATTTACCCGTCTCTTATCTCCTGTTGAATATAGGATATCCGCCATATATAACTCTAATAGTTTCCATTGTATTTACTTTACTTTCTTTACTTATTAGAGCTCTGGTGTTGAATACGCTAATTCATATTTCCGTTTTTGTCTATTTATTCAAGGTTGTTTTAATGACTCTAACTATTGGAAGTATTGGAATGTTACCATCTTTAGTGATCACATTATTAATGGATGAAGGTTTTTTGCGTTTATTAGTAGTCGTGAGTATGAGTTTTCTTTGCATTGGTATTTCTATTTGGTTTTTGGGTCTAGATTTGGAAGAAAAAAAACTTATTAAACCATTTGTTGTAAAACAGGTGCGTAGACTCGTGGCCAGTATAAGATTTTAAATTGCCTTATGTTTTTATATAATTGTTAGACTAATTATTTTTTATAATATGTTATGGATAAGATAAAACGTTATATTGATTGTTATGTGCCTGTAACTGCTTGTACACTAAGATGTCATTATTGTTATATTACTCAGCATGGTTTATTTGCGAATAAGACTCCTAGATTTAAGTATTCACCAGATCAGGTTCGTAAGGCATTATCAATAGAAAGATTAGGAGGGATTTGTCTGATAAATTTTTGTGCTGCTGGTGAAACTTTGTTACATAAAGATATTTTAAGCTATATACGGGCTATTCTAGAGGAAGGGCATTATGTAATGATAGTTACTAATGCTACTGTTTCAAAGAGATTTGATGAAATTGCTGATTTTCCTTTTGAGTTATTAAAGCGTTTGTTTTTTAAATTTTCGTATCACTATATCGAACTGAAAAGTAAAGGTTTATTGGAGCGTTTTTTTGATAATGTAAAAAAAGTAAGGAGTATAGGCTGTTCTTTTACGCTAGAAGTAACTCCTTCTGACGAATTGATACCTTTGATTGAAGAAATGAATCAGAGGTCTTTAAAGGAGCTAGGTGCTATACCACATGTCACTATAGCTAGAGATGAAAGAGACCCTAAAAAACTTCCTATTTTAACTAAAATGTCTAGAATGGATTATATTAATGTGTGGAAAAAATTTAATTCATGTATTTTTGATTATAAAACAACTATCTATGAGGTGAAAAGGAGGGAATTTTGTTACGCTGGAGACTGGACCTTTCATTTTAACCTTGGAACAGGTGTTATGAGTCAGTGTTATAAGTCTTTGGTTAAAGAAGATATTTGCTATGATACTGATAAGCCGATTCATTTCTGTGCAATTGGTAATAATTGTCTTGAACATCATTGTTATAATGGACATTCATTTATTGTCTTAGGAGATATTCCAGAATTGTCTGCCCCGACGTATGCTGAACTAAGAAATCGTGTTTGTCTAAATGGTAGTGAGTGGCTAAATCCCGAAATGAAAGCATTTATGAGTTCTAAGCTTTTTGAATCTAATAAAGAATATACTATTGAACAGAAAAAAGCTATAAATAAGAAAATGAAGAAGATACGTATGAAAATCTCCTTAAAAGAAAAAGCTGTTAGTCTTTTTGAAACATTTAAAAAAAATAAAGATGAATTTTCAAGATAAAATAAAATCTTTACGTCGAACCATTGAAGAAACACTAGTTCCTTTAATATCAAAAAAATGCTTACTTTTAGATTTACCATATTATTCTAATGTGGGTGATATTTTGATTTGGGAAGGTACAAATGAATTTCTTAAAAAATGTAGTTGTACTTGTCTGTATAAATCTTCTTTGGAGCATTATAGGTCCTTTAAATGCTCTAATGATGTGACAATTCTTCTGCAAGGTGGAGGAAATTTTGGTGATATATGGAGGTTACATCAAGACTTTAGATTGAAAGTAATTTCTGAGTATCCTAATAATAGAATTATCATTTTGCCTCAAAGTGTTTTTTATGAAAATGAAAAAAAAATAAAAGAAGATGCTTCGTTTATGGCAAATCATAAAGATTTGTTTATTTGTGCTCGGGATGATAGATCATACAAAGTATTAAAAAAATATTTTTCTTTGAATAATATATTGTTACTTCCTGATATGGCTTTTTGTATTTCAGAAATGTATTTAAATCATTTAAGATCAATCGAAAATGATAAAATTTTGTTTTTAAAACGTATGGACAAGGAGCTGTGTTTGAGTAAGCAAATCATGTTTAAAGATAAATTAGAGGTAGATATACGTGACTGGCCTTGTATGGAGAGTATATCTAAAGTGGAATGGTTTTATTTTTGTCTTAATAGGCTTGATTTGAAGGTAGGACATTTACGCCAAGTTATAGATTGGTATATGTCTTTTATTTTTAAACCTTTTTTGATTCGAAAAGGAGTTAAGTTTGTAAGTTCATATAGGTATATTTATACTACTCGTTTACATGTTGCAATATTAGCTTTATTGTTGCATAAACCATTTGCTTTTTTAGATAATTCATATGGTAAGAATTCTGATTTTTATAAGACTTGGCTTTCTGATTTGCCAGAAATAGATTTTATGTAATATGAAAGTCTCAATAATTATCCCGCTATATAATGTTGCTCCTTACGTTGAAAAATGTTTGCTTTCTGTTTTTAAACAAACCTTTTCTAATATAGAGGTTATCCTTATTGATGATTGTGGGAGTGATGATACCATGAAAATTGTTAATCGTTTATTGAATGTTAATAAAAATGAATTAGATATCCATGTTATACAACATAATAGAAATAAGGGATTATCCGCAGCACGTAATACTGGTATAAAAGTAGCAACAGGAGATTATTTGTTCTTTTTGGATAGTGATGATATGTTATCTGAGGATTGTATAGAAAAAATGGCTTTTTTCGCAGAGAAAACTTGTGCAGATATAGTGATAGCTAATTATGATGAAATTTTGCCTAATAACAGTGTTTGTAATTCTGAATGTTTTTATTTGAAAGATCAATTACTTACTTCCAATTTAGATATACTGCGAGCTTTCTGTCAAAAAGATTTTTTTGTAATGGCGTGGAACAAATTGGTTCGTAGAGACTTTATAATTAATAATGGCTTGCTTTTCAAAGAAGGACTTATTCATGAGGATGAATTGTGGAGTTTTATGTTTGCTTTAAAAGCTAATTCTTGTGTGATACGAAGAGAATCTTTGTATTATTATAGAATTCGTCCAGGATCTATAACTCAGAGAGTTACATTGGAGCATGTTTTATCTTTAGTTGATATTTTAAGATTGATGGTAACAGCTTTCGCTAATATTGCTCCTCCAAATCTTTTGGAAAAAAAGCAGATTCTTTCTAATTATATTGAGAATTTTAAAATAATGATATTGACAAAATCTATGAGTAATAACAAATTGTTTTTTTATTCATATAATATTTCTAGAGAACTGAGTGCTTGTTTACCTAAAGACGGTAAAGTTAGGTTGCAAACATTTCATTATAAATTATCTCCTTTTTGGGGGGCTCAATATTTACGGACCTATTTGAGGCTTGCAAGGTTTTATAAAAGAATAAAATGAAACGTATCTTGATAATTCACCATGCAAAAGGCCTGAATGGAAGTTTAGTAGCTTTGTTGGGGCTTTTGAACAAACTTACTCCTTATTATCAAATACGTGTTTTATGTATATATGATAGTGAAGCCATTGATTATATAAGGGATTTGGGGGTAGATGTTGTTTATTGTAAACATTGGTTTTATAAGTATGTTTATAGAATATGTGAGCATACAGATGCTAAATATGTTACGTTATATTATGTTTTGATGTATATTTGGTCTTTTATTTTGTACTATGTTAATGCTTTACTTTTTGCTCCGTTATTGTTGAAGAAGTATACGGTGGATATTGATTTAGTATATTTAAATTCTGTGTTTTTATCAGATTGGGCCTTAGGAGCAAAACGGTTGAAGAAAAAAGTAATATTACACGTTAGAGAACCATTTTCCCATGGTATTTGGGGGGTTAGATACTATCTTTTTAAATATATTATTAATCGATTTACAGATACCATTATTGCAATATCTAGGGATAATAGAGATAGAATTGGTTTATGTGAAAAAAGTTTTGTTGTTTATGATGATGTCGTTTGTAGTTCCAAAAGAACTTCTGGAACAATATCGTTAAATAAAGAATATAAGTATTTTTTGTTCTTGGGTGGACAAGCCCGAATTAAAGGATTTGAACAATTAGTATTAGCTCTACCATATTTAGCTAGTAATATTCGAATTATTTTTGCAGGTTATATTCCAATTAATAAAGTCGATACTAAGATTAAAAAAGCATTTAAAGTTATGTTAGATCCTTATTATTGGAGACTTGAGAAGTTGTATTTGATGCTGCGTACCTCTCCTAATGTATTACTAGTTGGTACTGTAGATAATGTATTAGGTTATCTGGATGAATGTCATGCATTAATATCTCCTTTTAGTAAACCGCATGCTTCTTTACCGATATTGGAAGCTTTTTATATTGGGAAACCTGTCATAGTATCAGATGTTTTAGGAATGAAAGAGTTCGTAGATTATCATACTGGTTGTTTTTTTAACAATGGTAATCCACGAGAATTGGCAATTCAGATTAACAAGTTGGCAGAGTTGTCTTGCGAGGAGATTGATCATAAATACAATAGTGCTTGTAAACAGCGGTTAAGTGATATATATTCTTCTTCTTTACCTGTTCATGAGATTATTAATAAAACATTTGAATGTTAAGTTCGTGATAATTGTTAAGAACTACATAGTGTTGGGACTCTTCTTTATTCTTTTATTTATTGCATATCCATATGTTTTTTGTCGTTTTATATCTTTACCTGACTTTAAATTAACATACTTGATTGCTTTTTTGTGCCTATTGTTCTTTTTTGCCCATAAAAAGATAAAAGCATTTCCAAAACAATTTTGGATAATGTGTTATTTACAGGGATTATGTTGGATTCTTTTTTGCTTTTATCATAATGACACTTCTTATTTAACCAGAGTATTTTATATGCTGTTAACGGTTATGATGCTACAATTCGTAGAGGTAGAAGTTGGATTATGTGCTTTAATAAAGAGTTATAACCGATGGATTTTATTTATGGCTTTAGGTGGTGCAATTACTTTTTTTATTGTTTTCTTTATAGGAATAACCCCCTTTTCTATTTTTACAAACCAAGATGGAAGACCTGCATATTTTTTTGGTTTAACTTGTACAAATACTTATTTAGGGAATATAATTCGATATTCTGGCTTTTTTGATGAGCCTGGTGCGATGGCTAATTGGGGAGTTTTCGCTCTAATTTTTAATAAGCTCTTTTTTAATAATCGTAAATTTGAAACTTTATTGGTGATATGTCTTTGCTTTACTTTCTCTATGGCATTTTATATTCAAATCGTACTATATTATGTTCTGTATTATGGTGGTAATATTAGACGATTGTTTACTGTCTCTTTAATATTGATATTATTAGGATGTGTAACATTTCATTTGATAGATAAAGATAGTGATATCTATCAATTAACTTATGCACGTTTTGAGTTTGATCCGATGAATGGTGATATCAAAGGAAATTCCAGAAGTGAATTAACGGAAAAGGCTAAGGCACAATTTTTAAAAGCACCAATAATGGGAATAGGTGCGGAGGCACTTGGTAAAATTGAATATATGGATGATAATCCTTTTGAAACTTTGGCTAAAGATGGAGTAGTGGGTACTATTTTTATGTATCTTCCTCTTGTGTTTATATTGTATTATAGTAAAAGGGACCGAAATGTGTGGATTGCTATAATCATATTATCATTAGGATATTTGCAGAGGCCTTATCATATAGATTTGATACATCCTACAATGCTTTATACTTTGCTGCTACTAGTTCTTTATAATTGTTCTAAAACAAGCTATCGTAACTTAACTGTTAATTAATGCAACGGATAGATTTTATTGATATTGCTAAGGGGTTAGCTATTGTTTTGGTGGTGTTTGGTCATACTGGACTAAGAGGTTTTTTAAGTGATTGGATTTGGTCTTTTCATATGCCTCTTTTTTTCTTTGTTTCTGGTTTAGTTTTTGATCCCTCTAGATATAATACATTTTCTTTGTTTATAAAGAAGAGATTACAGACTCTGATAGTACCATATGTAATATTTTCTATTGTAATCTTTATTGGATTTTGGACGCTGAATTATAATCCATGTCTCCATTCGATAAAGGAATTGCTATGTGGTTGGGATGGAATTGCTTTATGGTTTGTGCCAGTACTATTTTTTGTTGAAATCTTGTTTTATGCATTGTGTAAAAATATAAGTAGTGTTTTTGTTTTATTGTTATTGTTGTTGTTTGGATCTATAGTTGGATATTTTCTTAATGAATATAATGTTCGCTTTTATTATAAATTAGAAACTGTATTATCTGCATTATTTATTTATGGTATAGGGTACTGCTCTCGGTTTTATATATTAAATAAATTTAGATTTAGCGAGAAATGTAATTTGTTGGTTTCTTTTTGCTTTTTTCTTCTATTAAATGTGATTGTTGTATTGATTAATCATCCAAGATTGGATATGGCATGGAATCAAGTTGGGAGTTATTTACCTGGGTATATAGGGGCTTTTAGCGGAATCTGTTGGATGTTTTGTTTTTCACGTATAATTGATTTGTCGACTTTAAAGTTGAAGAATGTGATCGTATATCTAGGCAAAAATACTTTTATAATTTTAGCTTTTCACCAATTTTTGTCTGCATTAATTCGGAAATGTTTGGAAGGACTTCCTATGTCATCTTATTTAAATTCATTATTACGCCAAATAATTCTTTGGTTATTACTAATATTTTTTATCTCTTTTATTAATAGATATTTCTCTTGTATCTTAGGAAGGAAACTCCCTGCTAAATACTAATGTATCTTGCTAATTTTAATATGGCCACTTTTGTATGTAGTATTATTCCTCAGAAAATAGTAAGTCAAAACAATGTTTCCCAAGCTTCAATATTGTTTTGTAAGAAGATTGTAGATTTTAATTATTTTCAGAAAGTAATTTCTCTTGTTCCTGTTACTGTGCCAAAAAACATTCAAAAAGTCCAAGAAGATAAAGTTGTTTATATTCAATCTCGTTTTTTTAAGCATATTTTATGGGGACGCTATTTAAATGTATTTATTGAAACGCTTCTTGCTGCGAGATGTTGTATTTCGGAAAAGAATATATGGTTTTATAACTTGAATAATCAAAATATTTTGCTATATATCTTACTTCGTTATTTTATGAGAAAAAAAGTATTTGTTTTATTAGCAGATTTTACTCCTCCAAAATATTTTTTTTCTCTACCTACTTTTATGCAATATATGATTAAGCAGTCTTATGGTATCCTTTCCTTATCAGAACGAACTAATATTAGACATGTGAATTTTGTCTCTCTTCCAGGCATTGTTACTTCAATTCCTGATATAAATGTTAATAATGTACATTTAATAGATAAATCAACTTTCCTTTTCTCTGGATATTTAGGGGAAGTTACTGGTATTGAACTAGCATTAAAATATTTTTCTAAACATCCTCAGTTTCTTTTATATGTTACTGGTCGAGGAAATTTGGAGAGGGAAGTTCAGAAGTATGCAAGTATGTATCATAATATTGTATATTTAGGTTTTTTGGAATATGACGATTATATTAATTGGTTGTCTAAAATTGATTTTTGTTTGAATTTCCGTAATCCGCTATTGTCGGAAAATAGTAATAATTTTCCTTCAAAAATATTAGAGTATTTTACTTATGGTAAGATTGTGATTTCTACAATTATGTATCCCGAACTAGAGGGCTTGAATTACTTTTATATTTCATATTCAGAAGATGATTTTAATAGGCTTATGGGCGAAATAGAATCACTCTCATATGATAAATTAGTTCGTTATACAAACCATGCAAAAACTCTTGAATTACGATTCTCCAAGAGAGCATGGAAAAATGCATTTCAAAAAATTGAAAATTTTTATTGTTGAAAAATATTATGGAATTAGATGACGATTTACGTCAACTTAAAGTGATAAGTGTAATCCGTTTCCCTTTAATAATTGGTGTTGTTTTTATACATGCTCATTTTACGGAAGTAGATGGAATAAGCATATATCAGACGAGTCTATATCCTAGCTATACATTTGTTTCTATGCTGTTGTCTGACGTTTTGGCGCGGATAGCAGTTCCTTTCTTTTTTTTCATTTCAGGTTTTCTTTTTTTTTATAAAACTAATTTTTCTTTTAACGTGTTCAAGTCTAAATTATCGAAAAGAATTAAAACTCTATTGGTTCCATATCTTTTTTGGAATTTAATAGTTTTGTTGTTCTATTTTTTCTGTCAATACTTTTTTTCTTTATATATATCGAATACTACAAAAATGATAAGTGATTTTAGTTGGATTGATTTCCTTGCTTCTTTTTGGAATATTCATAAAGATTCGAATAGCGAATATCCTATTTGTTTTCAATTGTGGTTTATTCGAGATTTAATAGTAACTATTATATTCACTCCTCTCATTTATTTTTTTGTTAAATATATTTTTAAAATAGGAATAGTCTTGATTGGATTATGCTGGTTCTTTGATTATAAAATTCCAATTTGTGGATTAAATATTGCTGCTATGTTTTTCTTTTCTCTTGGTGCTTATTTTTCAATTCATAAACAGAGTTTTGTAAAAGTAGTAGAATCTAGGTTTATAGGCCTTAGTCTTTTATATTTATTCCTTATTTGTTTGGCTATTTATCTTGGACAAACTACTTATTATGGCTATGTACAAAGATTAACTATTTTAGTTGGAATTTTTTTTCTTCTTACTCTTTTGGTAAGATTGTTACCGGAAATGAAAAAACAAACAGAAAGTTTTTTTGCAGGGGCCGCTTTTTTTATTTATGCTTTTCATGCTATTCCTTTATCTATTGCAATTAAGTATCTTTTAAGTATATGTCCTAAATATGATTTGGTAATTTTAATTCTGTATTTCTTGTGTCCTTTCATTGTTATTGTAGTAGGGCTAGTAATTTATTATCTTATTTATAAAAAAATTCCTCAATTATTATTTCTTGTTTCTGGAGGAAGATAATCAATATTAAATATAACTATCTTTTAAAATTCTCAAATATGATTTTTTATGATTCTGTCTATGTAACTAATATTCCATCATTTTATAAATTGAATCTGTATAATAGAATTGCTAAAAGAAAAGGCATATTCGTCATTTTTACAGGAGAAATAAATGAGGTAAGAAATGATGATTTTTTTAGAGGAGATTTTAATTTTGACTTTATTAATCTATCTGGTAAACAAGTCTATTGTAAAATATGGATTGTTACGCATATTTTAAGGAAGTGCAATTATGGTGAGTTAGTGTTAGGAGGCTGGGATTCTATTATTATGTGGTGGTTGTTATTTGTTTCTCCTAGATCTAAAAATTCTTTAATTGTAGAATCGAGCTATTTAGAATCTAATATTGTTGGAATAAAATGTTTCCTAAAGAAACTCTTTTTACAACGTATTTCAAAGGCTTATGTTCCAGGTAAATCTAATCGTAAATTATTGGAAATATTGAATTTTAGAAGACGAATTATTGAGACACGCGGTGTCGGAATTTTTAATATTATACCTCAGCCATTGTATACAAGAAAAGAAAAAATAAATAAATTTTTATATGTAGGGCGCTTGTCTCCTGAGAAAAATGTAGAAATGTTGGTCAGAGTTTTTAATAAACGACCTGATTTGATATTAAATATTGTAGGTTTTGGGCCTTCTGAAGAAGCATTAAAGAGGTTGGCAAAAAAGAATATAGTTTTCCATGGTCCAATAAATAATGAAGATCTACCAAATATATATCAATCGAATGATGTTTTTATTCTTCCATCTTTATCAGAAACTTGGGGATTGGTAGTAGAAGAAGCACTAAATAATGGGTTACCAGTAATTGTTAGTAATAAAGTGGGTTGTGCAGAAGAAATTGTGAATGAAAATAATGGAATTGTGTTCTCATTAGACTCAGATACTGGATTGCTTAATGCTATAGACCATATAAGAGATGTATCATATTATAATTCGTTAAGATGTTATATTGCCTCTTATAATTTTAATTCTATTGCAGAAAATCAAGTCACTTGTTATTTATAATATGCCTATTTTATTTCAGATAAATGTAGTAGCTAATTCAGGTTCTACTGGACGTATAGTAGAAGGAATTGCTGAAAAAGTTATGGAGTCAGGATGGGAATGTTACACTGCTTTTGGGCGTTGGGCAAATGTCAGTAAAACCCATTTATATAGAATTGGCAATATTTGGGAAATATATTCTCACTATCTTCAATCTCGCTTATTAGATTCACATGGTTTAGGATCTAAAAATGCTACACGGGCATTAATCGCTCAGATAGATATAATAAAGCCTGATTTGATACATTTGCACAATTTGCACGGCTATTATATAAATTATCCTATTCTGTTTAATTTTTTGTCAAAATTAAACATTCCAATTGTTTGGACATTGCATGATTGTTGGGCATATACTGGTCATTGTGTTCATTATACAAGTGTAAATTGTTCAAAATGGAAAGTCGAATGCTTTAATTGTCCTAATTTATTGGATTATCCGAGTTCTTTATTTTGTGATAATTCAAATAGAAATTTTAATTTAAAAAAAGATGCTTTCAATTCTATTGAGAAACTTACAATTGTTACTGTTTCAAAATGGTTAGCTGGTGAAGTGAAGCAATCATTTTTAAAAAAATATCCAGTACGGGTGATTCATAATGGAGTAGATGTTGTGACTTTTGCTCCTGTTCAGACCCAAATTAAATTGAAATATGGGATAAAAGACAAATTTGTCATTTTAGGTGTGGCAACTGTGTGGAATCAGCGTAAAGGATTGGCTGATTTTATAGAATTATCTAAGTATCTTTTGTATGATGAAATAATTTTATTAGTCGGTTTAAATAGCAGACAGATAGCCGATTTACCAGATAATATTATAGGAATAAAAAATACTGAGAATATGCATGAACTTGTAGAGTTATATTCTTGTGCAGATTTATTTGTAAACTTTTCGGTAGAAGAAACTTTTGGATTAACTACTGCCGAAAGTTTAGCTTGTGGGACACCTGTATTAGTCTATAATTCTACTGCTTGTTCTGAGATTGTTACTAAAGAGATTGGGTTCATTATTGCTCCACATGATATCAAAGAGGCTTCTGAGGTGGTAAAACGTATTAAAACTATAGGAAAAAAAAATTATACTGCAGCTTGTCGTTCGTATGCTTTCAAGAATTTTAAGAAAGAGGAAAAGTATAAAGAATATGTAGATTTATATAATGAACTTTTATAGGCAATGATAATTTCTATTATTACTGTTACATTTAATAGCAGTAAAACCCTTCGTGATACAATTCGCTCTGTTTTATCCCAATCTTTTTTGGACATAGAGTATATAATAGTTGATGGCTTATCTAATGATAAAACTATTGATATTATAAAAGAATATGAACCTTTATTTCAAGGACGTTTGAAATGGATTAGTGAAACGGATAATGGACTATATGATGCTATGAATAAAGGTATTCGAATGGCGACAGGGGATATTGTTGGCATTATTAATTCGGATGATTTTTATCACAGAGAAGATATTATAGAAAAGGTTGTGGAAGTATTCAAAACAAGTACAGTACAGGCCGTTTATGGTGATGTGCGTTTTGTTAGATCCAATAATTTAGATAAAACAGTTCGATATTATTCTTCTAAATATTTTTTTTCTAGCTTATTTCGATATGGATTTATGCCAGCACATCCGACTTTTTTTACTTATCGACATTATTTTAAAGAATTTGGTTTTTATAAGACAGATTATAAAATTGCAGCAGATTATGAATTACTAATTCGCTTTCTATATATACATCATTTAAAAAGTAGATATTTAGCATTGGATTTTATGAAAATGCGTATGGGGGGGGCAAGTACAGCTTCGGTGAAAAGTAATATGTTACTTAATAAAGAAATAGTAAGGGCGTGCAAAGAAAATGGTATTTGGACTTGTCGGGGAATGATTTTTTTGAAATATATTATAAAAATATTTGGTTTTATTTTTACGAGGAATAAATAAAGATATGAATGTACTTATAACTGGTATACATGGGTTTATTGGTTCTAATTTAGTTGTATTTTTAGAAAAGTATTATACTCTTTATGGATTAGATGTTATTTCATCAGATAAAAAAGGAGTTCTACAGATCTTTTCTTGGAAAGATATCGAACCCACATCTTTTCCTTTTCAAACTCTTCCCCAATTCGATGCCATTATTCATCTTGCCGGAAAGGCCCATGATACGAAAAACCAATCAGCCGCTCAGTCCTATTTTGACATCAATACCGGTCTGACTCAAAAGATATTCGACTTCTTTTTGGAGTCTTCTGCCAAGAAATTCATTTTCTTTAGTTCGGTGAAAGCTGCTGCTGATAGTGTAGTAGGAAACGTGCTTACCGAAGACGTGATTCCGACTCCGGTTGGTCCTTATGGGGAGAGTAAGATTAAGGCGGAAGAATATATAAAAAATCATTTTATGTTTCCAACTTCTTCTATTAGTGAGGATCGGTCTTTGCGGTTGGAAAAAGAGAAGGGGAGGATACCCAAGAATAAACAGGTGTATATTCTTCGTCCCTGCATGATTCACGGACCGGGAAATAAAGGGAATCTGAATTTATTATATAATGTAGTGAAAAAAGGAATCCCTTGGCCTCTTGGCGATTTTGATAATCGCCGTTCGTTTACTTCAATCGATAACCTTTGTTATGTGATTGAGGGGCTTTTGAATCAGGATGTGCCTACGGGCATCTACCATATGGGAGATGATGAAGCTCTTTCAACGAATGAACTGATTGGCATCATGTGTGAAGTAATGGGAAAAAAGCCGCATATCTGGAAGATGAACAAAAGGATTATGGAAGGATGTGCCGGCCTGGGTACTTTGATGCATTTACCTTTGAATACGGAAAGACTTCGTAAACTGACGGAAAATTATGTGGTAAGCAACGCTAAGATCAAGGCCGCTTTGGGCATTGATAAATTACCTGTAACGGCTAAAGAAGGATTGATGAAGACCATTCGTTCATTTGAAGAAACTAAATAACTTATGTACTATCTAATAATCTTAGTTCTGCTATTCCTGGCAGAACTTTTTTATTTCCGTATTGCGGATAAGTGTAACATTATCGATAAGCCTAACGAACGTAGTTCACATACCCGGATTACACTGCGTGGTGGAGGGATCATCTTTTATTTTGGGGCGTTGGCTTATTTTCTGACAAACCACTTTGAATATCCATGGTTTATGCTGGCTTTGAGTCTGATAACCTTTATCAGTTTTATAGATGACATCCGTTCTACTTCGCAAGGACTTCGTCTGGTCTTTCATTTTACGGCAATGGCTTTGATGTTTTATCAATGGGGGCTGTTTAGCTTGCCTTGGTGGACGATCCTTGTTGCCCTGATCATTTGTACTGGGATTATCAATGCTTACAACTTTATGGATGGCATTAATGGCATAACAGGCGGATATTCATTGATCATTCTGATAGCATTGGCCTACATAAATAGGATATATGTCCCATTTGTTGAACCGGACCTTATTTATACTATGCTTTGCGCAGTATTGGTCTTTAATTTTTTTAATTTCCGCAAACAAGCGAGATGTTTTGCCGGTGATGTCGGTTCGGTCAGTATAGCTTTTGTAATCCTGTTCCTGATCGGAAGTTTAATTATCAAAACAGAGAATTTTGGCTGGCTTATATTGCTTGCTGTATATGGAGTAGATAGTGTGTTGACGATCGTTCATCGATTGATGCTTCACGAAAATATTGGTTTGCCTCACCGGAAACATTTATATCAGATAATGGCTAATGAACTGAGAATACCGCACGTAGTAGTATCGTTGGTGTATATGATTGCGCAAATTATAATTATCATCGGATATTTATATTGCCAAAATTATGGTTATTGGTATTTATTGGGCTGTATCCTCTTGCTGAGTGGAATATATATTGTTTTTATGCACAAATATTTTCACTTGCATCTTTTATCTAAAAGATAATTATTGTATCTATAATAATTTTAGTTATGACCGTTATTAATTCCTTCTAAAAACTATAACTAGCTTTTGGGGGTTCTATAAGCAAAAAAATAAGGATGCATTAATGCATCCTTATTTTTTTGCTTCGTTTATGGTGTCTTTTATATACGATATATCCCGAAATGAGGATTAACGTTAGCAGAAGTCCGGAAATAAAAACGAATAGATCTGAAAAAACACCTAAGAATGGAGAATAACAACGACCGACATGAAGTTCCAAACAGAAATTCCATAACGACATGGGTTGCTGTTTTATAAGGTCCGGCATTGCCGGTAATACTAAATTGTTCTCTTTATTGCGTGCTCCGTTGTCGTATTCGAAGATTACTTCACGGGTAACTAAATCGTCAGTGAATCCGTTGACGAGACTGCCGCCGAGTGGTCGTCCGTGAACGGCTGCAGGAGGTTGTCCCGTATAATAATCGAGGACGGTGCCGGTGGAAGGATTCCAGACGAAGAGGCCACTGAAAGATCCGATCAGCCATTCGTCCGGACTTTGGGGATGAAATACATTTACTCCCATAGGGCTTACCGGTGGAGTTTGTTTTAACTTAACCGGTGGAAGTTGTAAATCGTTTATCCGGTAGAATCCCATTGACGAAGATAACAGCCAGACATTCCGGGATGCGTCCCAACGAATACTGCGAAGCTTGTCGTGCCAGGGATTATCCGAATCGAGTGTACTCCCGGGGACAGGCCGGGTATTGACCAGAACAAAAGGTATCATTAATGGAGGTCGCAGACACATGCCTGTGACAGATAGCAATAGGGTCAGTCCGATCAACCATGTACCCAATTTATTGTGCCAGTTCAGTGAAGTTTTCAGAGCCTTTGCCTGTGTCTTGACAGGAAGCCTTTTTCTGTGTCTCCGGCGAATGAATGGGGGAAGAAGGGTGTATATGATTCCTGTAGCACTGAGAACGATTAATACTACTCCCAGGAAATCGACTGCCAGTTTGCCGGGGGTACCGAATAACTCTCCGCTATGCAGCAGCCAGATGGTCCGGAACAAAGAGGTCTTTGGGGAATAGTTTTCCGGTGTTTTCAATTCTGTTTTCCGGAATTCGTCATAAGGAGAAACACTCGTATAAAGATAAGAGCGTGTCAATATGACTAAGGTATCCCCACGTTGAGTGATATCTGAGATTCGTTCGTCATTGCCGGATATCGGATATTCTTTCCAACTGTCATGGTTCAGGAGATAGATAGAATATAATCCGGCACACCAGATATCGTTATTGGCTACACGGACGATATTACTTATTTTACGATTGTCGATTCCTTCGGCCAGACCTCGGTTGAAATCGGCAAATGTAGCAAAGCAGGAGTCTGTTTTCCAGACTCCTGCATTACCATATGCCAGAATTTTCCCATCGGGTAGGCGTAGTGTTCCCTTTATGATTCCATTATTCCAATTTTTGTAGTGATAGCTTTCCGGCATCCAGTTTCTGCTGACTTCAGCTTTTGAAAAGAGTGTACGATGATTGAGTACAATACCGGAAAAGCAGAACATCAGGATAAAAAAGCTAAAGAATAAACCTACCCATTTATGGTATTTCTTCCAGAAATTTTTCATTAGAGATTTTTGCTTAGTTTAAATTTGTACTGCCATCCGGCTGAATGGCATATTCAAATGAATAAATACCGCTTTTGCCTTCGTCATCATAAAAACTCTTGGCTTTCAACTTGGCATATTTCCCACTGGCTGTGCGAACGATAAATACGTAATCGCTTGGGGTGTAAGTGGGAGGGGGGCCGGCAAAAGTGATTGCTTTACAGAGAACCTCATTAGCGGTGGACTCCATGGTAGGAGGAGGGAAACCTGTGCCGGGAGCAGTGATGGTATAGGCTGCGTCGACAGTAAATGTTCCCTGCGGAACTGTCGTACAGGCTGCCAAATCTTTAATGTTAGTGAGTAATGCTCCACCTTTTCCTTTGCCGGATGCACCGCTGTTGGTACGCACATTGTAACGATTGAATGCGATGTCCCAGTCTGTATTTTCGGCATGGGATTCTTCACTGACGCTTACTTCTTTTCCTTTTTCAAGTGAATAATAGATCCAGTCGTTTCCGTATGCTGTTTTCCGACTCAGGCTTACTTGTTTTACCGGCAACGCGTTTTCTCCTTGTGAAGGGTTGTCGGGACTATTGTTGTCTGAGCAAGCGGTGATGATAAACGCTGAAAGTACGCCAAATAATAGAATGGCGAATCTGAATTTGTTTTTGTTGTTCATTATTGTTTTAGTTTAATTAAAGTGTATAATTACATGCGATAAAATAGTTTCTTCCCGGTGAAGTGGAAGTATTGAAAGTCACTCGATCTGAAGTATAATCGAACAAATTGGTTATTCCTGCTGTGATTCTCAGATTCTGCATGATATATTGAGATACTGTCAGATCCCAAAGACAATAAGGGTTTACTTTAGCCTGATAGTAGGCTTCTACCTTCTTTCCGTCTATTTCCAGTTCATCCAACACATCGAATTTCTTTTTCCCCATAATATTGCCGGACAGGTTGACAACGGTGGCATAGCGTGGGATGCGTGTGTTATATTCAGCACGAATATTACCGGAATGTGGACTGGAAGAGCTCAACCGGACTCCATCAGCATCTTTGCTTGTGTACAGATAATTGTATGCTCCATGCACATTGATATGTCTGTTTATTTGTATTTTGCACATGGTCTCTACTCCTGCCAGGCGGCTTTTTCCTATATTGATATAATGGAGTTCCGTTTGGTCATTGCTCCACATTCCTTCTATTTTGTTTCGGAACCAGTTGCTATAAACGTTGGCATTGATATTGATCCAACTGTTCACATATTCTCCCGAAAGAGAGATATAATTGTTGGTTTCGGGTTTCAGTTTACTGTTGCCATATATCCAGAACATGCCCAGATGGTCCCAGTTCATGTACAACTCTTTAATGCTGGGTGAACGGTAGCCGCGTGCATAGTTAAAGCGGACAGTGAATGGAAAGATCTTATACATCACGGAAGCTTTGGGAGTGAGGTTGGTACCGTATTTCTCGTGATAGTCGCAGCGGAGTCCCGCTATTACGGAGAATTGCTTGTTGATGCTCCAATCATCCTGGAGGAAAGCGGTGGCATACCATTGGCTTTTGTTTTCTTTCACACCGGTTTCAAATTTATCACTGAATAATGATTCTCTGTAATATTCCAATCCTCCCGTAATGGTCTGTTTATCGAGCGCCGTAGTGCTATATACGATACGGGGCTGGATAATATTGTTTTTATATTCGAGACGACGACCGCTCTTCAGTTCGTATTTATCATATCGGTTGTAGTGATCGGTATGAACAGAGGCTACCAAAGAGGATTTGTCGGAAATCGTGTAATCTATGCTTCCGCCATAGGTATAGTCCTCTGATTTCTCGAATATATTATCTACTTGAAAATCATATTTGTTCAGCATATAATAGCTTCCCTTTAACTGGACTTTGAGCCGTTTGCTGAAACGATAGTCCATTTTATGGGCTACTTGTACGTCTTCGTATCCCGATATACTGGTCGGGGTTTTACTGAGTTCTTCGGTAATTGTGGTGTTATAGGCCGGAAAATATTTCACGAGAGGTTTTTTATCGAATAATTGGTATCCATCGAAACTTTTGTAAAGTACGTCGGTGTTCATGGTGAACTTGCCCAGGTTCAATCCAAGAGACAGATTGGTGTTCAGATTGGGTTTATCCAGATGAATCCGATATTTGTATTGCGAATGATCTTTGGGAGTATCTTTATAGTTTTGCTGGTTTCTTCCTGCATAGCGTATGCCTGCGGAAGCCTCGAATTTCTTTTTGGCTTTACGCGTAATGATGTTGATAACTCCGCCCATCGCTTGAGAACCATAGAGGGCCGAAGAAGCTCCTTTGACTATTTCGATATGGTCGATATTATAAAGATTGATTCGCGAATAGTCGATGTTGCCACCGTTTTCGCCCGCTATACGTTCGCCGTCTATCAGGAAAAGGATGTGTTTGGAACCTAATCCCTGTATATCGATGCTGGTTCCATAGCCAACCTCCTGAAAGTTAAGTCCGGGAACCTCTTGAGTCAGAAGGTCCTGAATGTTACCGGTTCCTCTTTCTTCTATTTGCTTAGAGGTGATTATCTGAGTGATGACCGGTGTGTTCTTAATCTTCTTTTCTGTTCGGGTTGCCGTAACCACAATTTGTTCAAGATTGAAAGGATCATCGTTCATATAAGAGACTGTGTCCTGTTCTTGCCGTACATTCTGTGCTGCTAAAGGAAGTGTTCCTATAAGAGTAAGTAGTAATGCTAATTTTACTTTCATCATAATCTTTGTTTTTGAGACAGCAAAGATAGAGGGTCCTTAAAGAGTGTGAAATACCCAAAAATAGGTAAAAGACGGATGCCGGTTGGTACTAATTCCATTAAAATTATTAGTTCAACTTCCGAATGGCTTTTCACACCTTGCATATCGGAGGGATTCTGTGACTTCTCTTAAAGAATTTGCAGGAGATGATGTAAGGAGTGGAATAAAAATCGTATTTTTGCAACCAACTTTTTTAAAATAACCGGTTATGGATACCATTCAGATAAAAGATAAACTATTCACTGTTTCTATCAGGGAACAAGAGATTCAGAAAGAAGTGATTCGCGTGGCGAACGAAATTAATCGTGATTTGGCAGGTAAGAACCCGTTGTTCCTCAGTGTGTTGAATGGCTCGTTTATGTTTACTGCCGACTTGCTGAAACACATTACGATCCCTTGCGAGATCTCTTTTGTGAAGCTGGCTTCTTATCAGGGAGTATCATCTACCGGTTCCATTAAAGAAGTGATCGGTATTAATGAAGACATAGCGGGACGTACGATCGTTATTGTAGAAGATATTGTGGATACGGGACTGACTATGCAGCGTCTGCTGGAAACATTGGGAACACGCGGGCCAAAAGAAATTCATATTGCTTCGTTGCTGGTGAAACCGGATAAACTGAAGGTGGACTTGAATATTGAATATGTGGCAATGAATATTCCCAATGATTTCATTGTAGGATATGGTCTCGATTATGATGGTTTCGGCCGTAACTATCCGGATATTTATACAGTTGTAGACTAACATAAAATAATAGGTATACCAGTAATGGTAAAATGTAGAATTATAAATTAACAAGATGCTGAACATTGTAATTTTCGGTGCTCCCGGTTCAGGAAAGGGAACACAAAGCGAACGTATTGTTGAGAAATACGGAATTAATCACATTTCAACAGGAGATGTATTGCGTGCAGAAATTAAAAACGGCACAGAACTGGGTAAAACAGCTAAAGGCTACATTGATCAGGGACAGTTGATTCCGGATGAATTGATGGTAGACATTCTGGCAAGTGTGTTTGATAGTTTCAAAGATAGCAAAGGGGTTATTTTTGACGGTTTCCCAAGAACTATTCCGCAGGCTGAGGCGTTGAAAGTGATGTTGAAAGAACGTGGACAGGACATCTCTGTGATGTTGGATCTGGATGTTCCGGAAGAAGAACTGATGACTCGTCTGATTAAACGTGGTAAGGAATCGGGCCGTGCAGATGACAATGAAGAGACCATCAAAAAACGTTTGGTTGTATATAATACACAGACTTCACCGTTGAAAGAATATTATAAAGGCGAAGGCAAATACCAGCATATCAATGGTCTTGGAACCATGGAAGGTATCTTCGAAGATATTTGTAAAGCGGTAGATACATTATAATTATAAAATATGTGTGCTGATATGCTCCATGCGCTGTTTATAGCCAATGGACATATTGGCACATGATTACATCGAAAAAATAATTGGTTATGGCTGAATCGAATTTTGTTGATTACGTAAAGATATACTGCCGCTCGGGTAAAGGCGGAAGAGGCTCTACGCACATGAGGCGAGAAAAATATACTCCTAACGGTGGACCTGATGGAGGAGATGGCGGAAGAGGAGGCCATGTTATCCTGCGTGGTAACCGAAATTACTGGACATTGCTTCACTTGAGATATGATCGTCATGCAATGGCTGGTCATGGGGAGTCGGGCAGCAAGAACCGTAGTTTCGGTAAAGACGGAGCGGATAAGATTATTGAAGTTCCCTGTGGTACGGTGGTCTACAATGCCGAAACAGGTGAATATGTATGTGATGTAACAGAACACGGACAAGAGGTCATTCTCTTAAAAGGCGGACGTGGCGGATTGGGAAACTGGCACTTCAAGACGGCTACCCGTCAGGCTCCCCGTTTTGCCCAGCCGGGCGAACCGATGCAGGAGATGACTGTAATCCTTGAATTGAAGTTGCTGGCTGATGTAGGTCTGGTAGGTTTCCCAAATGCAGGTAAGTCTACCTTGTTATCTGCTATTTCTGCTGCAAAACCAAAGATTGCCGATTATCCGTTTACAACATTGGAGCCTAACCTGGGTATTGTATCTTATCGTGACGGACAGTCGTTTGTGATGGCTGATATTCCGGGAATTATCGAAGGTGCCAGTGAAGGTAAGGGATTGGGATTGCGTTTCTTGCGTCATATTGAGCGCAACTCTTTGTTACTTTTCATGATACCGGCGGATAGCGATGATATCCGTAAAGATTATGAAGTGCTGCTAAACGAACTGAAAACATTTAATCCTGAAATGCTGGATAAACAACGGGTACTTGCCATCACTAAGAGTGATATGCTGGATCAGGAGCTGATGGATGAAATAGAACCGACATTGCCGGAGGGAATTCCTCATGTATTCATTTCATCTGTATCCGGTTTGGGCATCTCGGTGCTGAAGGACATTTTATGGACGGAGTTGAATAAGGAAAGCAATAAAATAGAAGCTATTGTGCATCGTCCGAAGGATGTCAGCCGATTGCAGCAGGAACTCAAAGATATGGGTGAGGATGAAGAACTCGACTATGAATATGAGGATGATGGTGAAGAGGACGATTTGGATTACGAATACGAAGAAGAGGATTGGGAAGATAAATGATTTCACTCACTGACGATAGAAAAATGTTGGGGTATGGGCTGTTGGGCGCATACCCCAACATTTCTCATTTTGTAACGACCCGTCACGGCGGTTATAGTGAGGGGGCGTATGCTTCTTTTAATTGTTCACCTTTTTCGGGAGATGAACTTGAAAGGGTAGAGAAGAATCAGACGTTGTTGTTTCAATCACTATCGCAAGCTCCTAGGCATTTGATTATTCCTTTTCAGACACACGGAACGAAAATACTTCCGGTCGATGAAAAATTTCTTGGAGCTTCTGGGCAGCAGCAACAGGAAATGCTAAACGGGATTGATGCGTTGATTACCACTGAGCCGGGATGCTGCATTTGTATTTCCACGGCAGACTGTATTCCGGTATTGTTGTATGATAGAGTACATCATGCTGTAGCGGCTGTGCATGCCGGGTGGAGGGGGACAGTGGAGTATATTGTTGGACATACGCTTGAGAAGATGCGGGCTGTTTTTGGAACGGAAGGACAAGATGTAATCGCATGTATCGGTCCGGGTATCTCTCTGCAATCATTCGAGGTGGGGGATGAAGTTTATGAAACTTTTCGTTTGAATGGTTTTGATATGTCGCGTATCTCTTTCAGGCATTCGGTTACACATAAGTACCATATTGACTTATGGGAAGCCAACCGGCAACAGCTTTTGGATTTTGGAGTACCGGGGGTACAAATTGAAATAGCGGATATTTGTACTTACATCCGGCATGAGGATTTCTTTTCAGCGCGAAGATTGGGCATAAAGTCCGGACGTATTTTGTCGGGCATTATGATAAATAGCTGATAGATAAAATTTTGATTTATTATGTATACCATTATTGTATCGAAAGAGTTAAAAGAAGCATGTCCTGTTTTTGCAGGGGCTGCTATATATGCTGAAGTGAAAAACACTTCTTATTGTGAAGGGCTTTGGGAGGAGATTCAATCTTTTACAGAAATGCTCACTGCAACAACCCGGTTGGAAGATATTAAGAAACAACCTGTGATAGCTGCCACACGTGAAGCCTACAAACGCTGCGGGAAAGATCCTGGGAGATATCGGCCGTCGGCCGAAGCGTTACGTCGCAGATTGATGCGGGGGATTGCTTTGTATCAGATTGATACTTTGGTCGATTTGATTAACCTGGTTTCTCTCCGGACCGGACATTCGATAGGTGGTTTTGATGCCGATAAGATAGCGGGCACTGGTCTGGAACTGGGGATCGGTAAGATCAATGAGCCTTTCGAAGGGATCGGGCGTGGTGTGCTGAATATCGAGGGGCTGCCGGTGTATCGGGATGCTGTGGGGGGAATAGGGACTCCGACCAGTGATAACGAACGGACAAAGATGGGGCTGGAAACAACACATATATTGGCTATCGTTAATGGCTATAATGGTAAAGAAGGACTGCAGGAAGCTGCCGAAATGATACAAACTTTATTGAAAAAATACGCTGACTCGGACGGAGGAACAATTACTTACTTTGAATAACGAATATCCCCATGAAAAACATATTCACTTTACTGATTTTATCTGTATGCTTTTTGTGTGCCAACATATCGGGCAGGGCACAGAACAAATTTTCGGATATGGAGGTCAATCATGTCCGGGTGGCTACACCGGGACTTTTTTCCAAGGAGAATTGTGTCATGCTGGATCTGAAGTCCCTGTCACGGAATTACTCTTTCCCTTTGCCGGGGGGCAAAGTCATTTCGGGCTATGGAACACGTGGAGGCCATAGCGGTGACGACATAAAAACTTGTGCCCGCGATACGATTCGTGCAGCTTTTGACGGGGTGGTACGTATGGCTAAACCTTATGGTGCGTATGGCAATGTGATTGTGATACGACATCCCAATGGGCTGGAGACGGTATACAGTCATAATGTGAAGAATCTGGTAAAGAGTGGGGATGTGGTGAAAGCCGGAATGGCTATTGGCTTGACCGGACGTACCGGACGGGCTACTACCGAGCATCTGCATTTTGAGACGCGGATTAACGGACAACACTTTAATCCCGGTCTTATTTTTGATATGAAGAAGGGAACCTTGCGTACTGATTATTTGCAATGTACGAAGAAAGGTAAGGGAATTGTTGTTAAAGCTTTGAAAAGCGAAAAAGTCCTTCCTAAATACAAAACTCTTTCGCCTTTCCTATATGAGCTGCCCGGGATTAAAAAACCGGTATGGAATATACCAGCCCTAGCGAGATCCGCTGCGTATTCGGGTCTATAGCATCTAAATTGCGGGCGGGTTTCAATAGTTTATTTCGTTTGTATTGATAGTGCAAGAAGATCAATAGTTCGCTGTTCCTCATTGGATAGTATTCCACACAAACTTGTCCGCACCATGTCCGGCGATAGGTACCTTTTTCAAAGATACCGTTAGCTTTATAAATTTTTCCGGATTCGTAAATACCTTTCAGGTAAGCATTCCAATTAGGGTGGAAGCGGTAGTCTACATTGGCAATCGTGGTGAAATACTCGGTATGTTGGGCTGTCTGCGGGTCTTCCAAGTCTATGCGAGGTAAGGCGCTGATAATGCCTTTATTATCGATTCCTTGTCGGGAGTACATGAAATCCATATAAGCGATCCATGGACCTTTTTCGTAAACATTGCCTGCGGTAAGATACATTATATTTCTTCCTTTGGCCTGCTGTCCCCATGAAGCGGCGTATCTCAACTGAATGGCTTTGTCCAGATAATAACTGTTCCAGTTAATGGTCGATATCAGAGGTACTTTGGTAGCTTCGACATCTGTCGGCAGGCCGTGAAGGTAAGTGTCTGCGTCTCCACCGTTACGGTTGTTGACTATCTGAAAATTGAGTTCTTGAGTCGGAGTTACATTCCAAGTGGCAGATACTCCCGCCAGAAAGCAGTTTACATAATTATTAAACTCGCTGAATTCACGTACTTTAATCGGATTGACATAGTACTCATAGCCTCCCAGCATAAGAAATTGCTTTCCGGCCGTGATGGAAAAGCGATCGGAAAGGTGATAGGTCAGATAAGCATACTCTACGGAAGAGGACAGATTATCCAGAGCAAAGGGGTTGCTGTATTTATTAAAAGATTGCCGGAAATGGTAAGAGAACTTCCGGTTGATATTTCCTATGATTTCCAGCTTAAACCGGTTTAACTTGAAAGCAACTTCATCTAACTCATTTTCAGTAAAAGAGGCAGCACATGAAGTATATAATTGGAGATTCATGTGAGCGGAAAATCCTTTGTTCTCTTTTCCGGTGACGCGTTCGATCACAGAGGGGATAGAGTCTTTGGGGGAAATAATTGGTTGTTGTTGAGCTGCAACAGTGCTCATGGTAAACAAGGTTACCAAAAGGAAGACGTGTCTTTTCATATTTGTGAAATCTCTTAGGGTTAATAAAGTGATGCAAAAATAATAAAAAAACGTCTTCCTTTCGGTTATTCTAGGGTAAAACTAAAACTGTTTGTTTCTCCTTTACCTTCTTTTTCTATCAGTCTACAAATTTCAGGCAAACAGGTTTATCTACTTTTATATCTTTCTTGATATCAGTTAATAATCCGGTAGCCTGATCTCTTTCAAATATTTGAATGACATTGGTGTCGCGGCAAGCTACCAATAAGTATTTGCCGTTGGGAGTGATGATAAAGTTGCGTGGATGGATTCCCGTTAACTGATAACCTACCTTGGTTAGGGTACCGTTGGTCTCATCAACTTTAAAGATAGCTACTCCGTCTGCTTTCAAGCGGTTGCTGGCATAGAGATATTTTCCGTCCGGGCTAAGGTGGATGTCACCGCTTCCCTGTGCGTTTACAGTGTCAGCCGCAACAGTTTGAATTTCGTCCAACATTCCGTCAGCATATCGAAAAGCGATTACCGTCCCTCCGATTTCATTAATAAGGTAGGCAAACTTACCGTCTGAATTGAATATCAGATGCCGGGGGCCGGAACCGGGAGCAACTTTAAAAGCTTCCGGGGTACCTTTTGTGAGGAATTTCTCTTTGTTATCGGCATTGGCATTAGGGTTGATATTGAATTTATGTATCTGATCGGTACCTAAGTCGTCTGCCAGTAAATATTTACCGTCGGGGGTAATACGTACACAGTGTAGGTGAGGCATCGTCTGCCGTTCTTTGTCCGGACCGGAACCTTTAAATTCGATTACGTCTGAGGCGGGTAGCAATGCTCCGTCTTGTCCGATAGGAAAGACGGTAATACTTCCACCGCTATAATTGGCTGTGACGATGTTCTTTCCGTTGGTGGTCAGATAGCACGGATCGGCTCCCATTGTTTTTTGTGTATTCAATAAGTGTAGAGTTCCTTTTTCTTTGTCGAAGGCAAAGGCGCTGACTGCGGCCTGGTCTTTGCTAAATTCATTGACGGAGTAGACAAACTTTCCGTCCGCTGATGGAATGAGGTATGAAGGGTTTGCTACTTCCGCATCACTCAGTGGGAGCGATTCTCCGGTTTCTTCGTTGAATCGGAAAGTATAGATGCCTTTGCTATTGCCGGAAGTGTAAGTTCCGACCAGCATTGTTAATTCACTGTCAGTGGTTGACGGATCTGTCGGCTGAGCTGTTGTCTTTTTGGGGGAGCAACTGGCTACAATCATACCGGCAGCACAGATACTAATGATTTTCTTGACCATAATGAATAGATGTTGTTTTGAGATTTTGTTGGTTGTCTTTGTTACATTCTGAAAATACAAAGTTAGTATAATCTCCTGTGTTTCTTTCCGGAATGAATAAAATATCTAAAATCCACCCTCTTTTTCTTTCTATATGACGAATATTATCTATCTTTGCACCTACATAAGTGGTTACCACTTCCTCATTTCAAAAGGGGTTGACTGGTTTTGACAGCGGGCAGAAATGGTGGGTAAGCATGCAGTGCGTCGGTGATTTGCACTTTAATCTCAGTTATCAAAATTTTATCTGGCGAAACTAATTACGCTCTTGCTGCTTAATCGAATCATAGTAGATTAGCTTAATCCAGGCACCAGGTGCCAGGACGAGACATCACTCGGAAGCTGTTGCTCCGAAGCATTCCGGTTCAGTGGTGCAGTTACATCGGGGATAGTCAGAAGTGGCCTTGCGCTTCTGATGAAACTTTAAAGGATAAGGCAGGAATTGATGGCTTTGGTTCTGCTCCTGCACGAAAAACTTAGGCAAAGATAAGCATGTAGAAAGCTTATGATTTCCTCGTTTGGACGAGGGTTCGAATCCCTCCAGCTCCACTTTATGACAAAAAGGTCCTCCTGAACTTATAAATTCAGGGGGACTTTTTGGGTTAATAAGATCCCAATTGTCCGGGTTATAAAGTTCTTCTCTAACGTAAGTTGTTGAAATATATTGGATTAACTTCATTTTATCCCCAATTATTTGTCCGGGTAATTTATTTTGTTTTTTAAAATAAACACTCTACATTTGGCTTCGGAGTAATTTGTCATAGAGAATCGACAAATGAAAAACAATCTGATTCCAAGTCCGGTTAAGGAAATTATTGTCTGCCCATATTTGTTCCTAATTCATATTCTGGCAAATCCCCTGTTAATCTGTCTTTTTTTTATTAGAAACCATATTTGGAAAACAAATTGAATATTATCCCGTTTTAATGTAGATCAGATTGATTTTTCATGTAAGTCACCTCTCTCAATGTCTTGTTACTAATAAATAAACTATGTGAACATCTCATTGCTGTTATTTTGTTAATATCCACTACGATAACTGAGAGGGATTTAAAGCGTGTAGGAGCGCTACAAATCCGATCACCTCCTTACGTGACGTGAAGAAGGTAGTATTTCTTTTTCCCCCCCCTCGCTACCTCTTGTTTGATTCTTGCTTTTTATAAACTACTCCATTTAAATTATAACAAACAAATAGAATGAAATATATTATATACTTCATGATGATGTTGTATGGTTCATTATGTCATGCCATCGTTTGCAAACACATTGTAGAAAGAAGTGAAACGAATACTCGTAAAGTGTATCAGATCCAAAGGGATGCTCTGGGTTATATGTGGTTTATGAACCATGCCGGAATCAGTCGGTTTGATGGGACCAAGCTAAAACACTATAAACTGCCGGCCGAAGGGCGAACCATGGATTATTATATGGGCAATTGCCGGTTGCTTACAGATAATCGGAATGGGTTGTGGGTAGTCACCCGTAATGGATATTTATGGATGTACAATCCATCATTGGATAAATTCGAATGCAGGAATCATCTGGTTATTCCGAATGATGTTTCCCTTCATTTTCTCTGCGTAGATAACAGTAGTCATATCTGGTTTTCTGTCGGAAACCGGTTGATAGCCTATCAAATACTATCCAATACTTTTCATCGGGTGGATCATAGCCTGGCAACGATTTCCTGTATGGTAGAGGTGGCTCCGGGAGAGTATTTTGTAGGTTCGGATGAAGGGCTGTTCGGAATTACAATAAAGAATTATGCCGTCGACAGGCAAACCGGAGAATTGTCCGGTAAAAGATATAGCCGGATACATGAAATACTTTTTCATCCTTATACCCAAAGATTGGTTATGTTTGATTATTCGGAAGGATTAGGGGTATGGGATATGAAGTCGGAGCAATTGGTTGGTACTTGGAACCGATTGTTGAATAGTCGGGTCAGTGGTCTGAGGATATGGGATGACCGGACTGTTTTGGTAGCTACAGATGGTGAGGGAATATTTCGTATGGATATCGTTAATCCGGATATTACATCTTTTATACAAACTGATTTTGAGAATGATAATTCAATTCGTACCAACCGGATTGCTGACGTGTTTGTAGATGATCAGAAACTTATCTGGGTGGCGGATTATCCGGAAGGCGTATCAATGATCGATGTGGAATCTCCTGATGATTATAAATGGTACAGGGCACGGTCCGGGGACAGTCATTCACTGACCAACAATCGGATAAATGCGGTTCTGCATGATTCGGATGGGGATGTCTGGTTTGCAACGGATCACGGTATCAGTTGTTTTCATCCGTCGACAGGCTTATGGAACCGGATTGTTACGCCTCTTCCTTGTCAGATGTATACTGCATTGTGTGAAGTAAAGCCGGGAGAGATATGTGCCGGGAACTATGTACACGGTTTGTTCTTCATCCGAAAGAAAAGTAATTATTCGGTTACACCGTATGTACGTATTTCAGGAGTAAACGCATTGTGTCGTAAGGATAAAGACGGTTTTTGGATTGGAACGGATGAAGGGGTGTTTTTTTATTGTCCGGAAAACGATAGTATCGTGGAGGTAAAACGCTTGTCCGGTTTACACATTCATGCTTTGCATCAGTCCGATGATTGTCTTTATATTGGGACTGAAGGAAACGGATTAATGGTCTATCATCCGGAGCATGAGCAGATGGATACGGTTGCTGCTTTAGGAACCGGTAATGTATATGCTGTTTGGTCGGATGATAGCAGGCGGTTAATGGGAAGCAGTGATGGGTTTGCTTTCTCGCTCGATCTTGTACAACATTCATATTACAGGTTTCTGAGTAAAGGAATTCGGATTACATCGGGTACTTTCTTAGGTAATGGAAGATACATTTTGGGCACCTATCAAGGCGCAATTGAGTATGATAAACAAAAGGCTCGACCGCTGCGTAAAGCTTGTTTGGGATTTTACTTGGACGAACTTCGGGTTTTGGACAAAGAGGTGACCGTCGAAACGGAGAATTCTCCATTGAAGAAAGCTCTGAACTGTACAGCTACGTTACAGTTGGAGCACAATGAAAATACTTTTTCGTTTACGGCTACTGCCATTCGCTATACTGAAAAGCAGGATATAGCTTACAGTTGGAAACTCGATCATACGGATTGGAGTGCTCCGTCTGTAGATAATAGAATTCGTTTTTCGAACCTTCCTCCGGGTGAATATATCTTTTCTGTGCGGGCGTTATCCATTGATAACGGTCGGCCGTTTGCGCAAAGAAATATGCACATCATCATTCGTCAACCCCTTTGGAAGACAGGTGGAGCTTTCCTTTGTTACGGTCTTTTGGCACTTATGTTGGGCTCTCTGGCCGTACGTTCATGGTTCGTATGGCAAGACAGAAACCTTTCAAGAGAACAAGTACGGTTGTTTGCGAATACGACACGTAACCTTTGTCTACCACTTACACTGATAAAAGTTCCTTTGGAATATCTTTATGAAAAGTCATCTTCCGAACTTGTTAGTAACGTATTGCAACAGATAAAGGGAGTGAACAATTTATTGGCTGAGCTGGAAAATATCAGTCGTGTTTCTGCTGCTCCGGGGCGTCTGTCGCTTGCCGACTATGAGTTATCCATATTCTTGAAAGAGACAGTAGCCCGAATTAGAGATTATATCAGCGAGAAGGACATTATGCTCCGTTGGACGGAGGAGCCTGCCTTTGCTACCGTATGCCTCGATAAGGATAAGATGTCTGCCATTCTTAGAAACCTGTTAATGGCTTTTACAGACAGTATGGATCGAGGTGGCGAAATTCTTCTGAGTACTTCGTGTAACAATCAAAAGTGGGAGTTGAGGCTGGAATCTGAGGATAACGGGTTTCTTAAAAAAAAATTCTAAATTATAAAGGGTTCGTTTCGGGAGGTTCTTCCGAGACAATGAGTTGGTTATTTATACGTAAATTAATCTGTTTGCATAAAGGTAAAATCAAATTTGCTTATAAAGAAGAACAAAAACTGGTGCTTATTTTAATTTTTCCTATTGTCATCCGGCAATCGGAAAGAGTTTCTGAATTCTCCGGGATATTATCCGTACCGGAGCTCTCCACAGGGAATAGTGAGTTGTTGTCGGTTACCGGAATGCTGCCGACAGTGAAAACTTCTGAGCAGAAACGTCCGGATAAGAAAAAAGAGAAACATTCTCTGGTATTGGTTGAAAGGAATAAGGATTTGTGTAATTATCTTGTGCAAATCCTGATGAAGGAGTATAAGATTGTGTCTGTTTGTGATGCGGAGGCGGCCTTTGAGACTGTGTGTGAACAATGTCCGGATGCAGTACTGGCTTCTTCTGTTCTTACCCGTATTTCGGGTGAGGAACTTGCCGTTCGGATTAAATCGGATGACAGAGTAGCACATATTCCGGTAATATTGTTAGTGAAACCGGGAGAGGATGACCGGTACATTCAACGGAATGCCGATCTTTATGTGTGGATGCCTTTTGCCATATCATCTTTAAAGACTGAGATTGCAGCTTTGATTGCTAACCGGGAAATGATCCGTAAGAGGTATATTCGTTTGGCCTTGGGGGGTGAGGCCTCGGACCCTATCGATAAAGAGGTAGAGTCATCAGAAGGTGATCAGGAGTTTATTCGTCAGGTGAGAAGTCTGATTGAAGAGAGGATGACCGATTCCGGATTTAAGATTGGTGAACTGAGCGACTGCATGAATATGAGTCGTTCGAGTTTTTATAATAAGATTAAGGAGATAACCGGACATGCTCCTGCGGACTATGTTCGTAATGTGCGGCTCAACAGAGCATTGGTTTTGTTAATGAGCAGAAAGTATACGGTGGCTGAGGTTGCGGATATGACGGGTTTCAGTGATCCTAAATACTTCGGGATCGTGTTTAAGAAATATTATGGGGGCTCACCGACGAAGTATATAAACAATTTATAGACCGACAGAAGACCGGTAAGGGAGCCACCTTGCCGGTCTTCATTTTATTAACTAATCCGGTCGACTGGATTGAGAGAATTACTCTTATCTTTGCTATCCGAAAGGAGAACTGCGATGCAGAAGGATTGCAGAGATGAATGAACGTAAAATTATACATATCGATATGGATGCCTTTTATGCTTCTGTGGAGCAAAGGGATCATCCTGAATTGCGTGGTAAACCGCTTGCCGTGGGGCATGCCGAGGAGCGGGGAGTAGTAGCGGCAGCAAGTTATGAAGCTCGTCGTTATGGAGTTCGTTCGGCTATGTCGTCACAAAAGGCGAAACGTCTGTGTCCGCAATTGATTTTTGTTCCCGGACGGATGGAAGTGTATAAATCCGTTTCCCGTCAGGTACACGAAATATTTCATGAGTATACCGATCTGATTGAACCTCTGTCATTGGATGAAGCGTTTCTTGATGTGACGGAGAATAAGCAGGGGATCTTGCTGGCTGTGGATATAGCTAAAGCTATCAAGCAACGTATCCGTGAAGAACTGAGCCTGGTGGCATCGGCAGGCGTGTCGTATAATAAATTTCTGGCTAAAATAGCTTCGGACTTTCGTAAACCCGACGGACTTTGTACTATTCATCCTGATCAGGCAATCGATTTCATTGCCCGTTTGCCTATTGAGTCATTTTGGGGAGTAGGGCCGGTGACTGCCCGGAAGATGCATTTACTGGGGATACACAATGGACTTCAGTTACGGGAGTGTTCGTCTGAAATGCTGGTACGTCAGTTTGGTAAAGTGGGACTGCTTTATTATGATTTTGCACGTGGAGTCGATCTTCGACCGGTAGAAGCAGTGAGAATACGTAAATCAATCGGATGTGAGCATACATTGGAGAAAGACATCCATGTAAGATCGTCTGTGATTATAGAGCTTTATCACGTAGCTACGGAGCTTGTAGAGCGATTGCAGCAGAAAGAGTTCCGGGGAAATACACTAACTCTGAAGATCAAGTTTCATGATTTTAGCCAGATAACACGAAGCATGACACAGGCACAGGAACTTACGAATCTTGAGAGAATCTTGCCCCTTGCCAAACAATTGCTGAAAGAGGTGGAGTATGAGCAGCATCCCATTCGCTTGATCGGGCTTTCGGTATCGAATCCGAGAGAAGAAGCGGATGAACATCGGGGAGTATGGGAACAACTGAGTTTTGAATTTAGTGATTGGGGAAAATAGTTAAAGGTGGAATCCTAAGAAAAAAATAGTTGCATGATCGTATTTGTCCGGCATTATTTTTATATATTTGGAAGTAATATCATATTGAGAACTAATAAATTATAAGGAACTATGAGCTTGCATAAATATTCGATTGTTTTATTGGCATTATTGGCGTTACTCTGCAGTTGCCATGATGAAGATAAAGGAGATATCCCACAGTCCGATGAGCGAACCGCAGATTTTATTGTGAAATATAAGGATGATTTCGGAATACATACGGATTATAAAGCTAAGGTATATATCTATTATGGAATATATTCAATGGATATTGTAGGCTTTCATTATCTTCCGGACGGGGTGCTGGATCATGAAGGGAAAGAAATAACTCCTGACATCCGTCTATCTGCTGATGGAAAAGAAGATATAACCTTGTTATTGGATAATGCTGAAAAGGTAACGGTTATTGTTGAAAGCTCCTATTATGAGGGAAGAGTGGGAATAACAAGTTACTCTCCGGGCGACACACCTATAAAAGGGATATTTACGTTTGGGGAATAGTGAACGGTATGGAGGGAATCTTTGATGTCTGTTTCTATTTCATGATATATTAAAAAAGGAAGAAGTCTGAACTTCTTCCTTTTTTAATGGAGGATATGTTTCAGGCAAGTGCCCGTTTTATTCTATAATCCATGGATTACTTTCATTAACTGTTCGCCCAATCCGATGGTATAACCTTGTGACACGAAGACTACCCGGTTGAATGTATCACCGATAATAAACATGGGCAGGATGGTGCTGTTTGGCAACTTCATCGATTCGGCAATTTGTTTCTGGATCGCTCCATCTACGTCGATACCATAGGTAATGGTTGAAGGCAATCCGGGGAATTCTGACGGGCGGAACTTTTTGTACTGTTCTTCACTAGGGAAGAGCAACACCATTTTGCGTCCCCATTTTTCAAATTCACCGCTTAAAGCTGCAATATCCCGAAGGGCATGGTTAGTGGGTTCTTGTCCGGCTCCCAGCACTGCTACAACGTAGTATCCCCGGCCACAAGTCTGAAGAATACTTTGCGGTTCGGAGGTTCCTATAGGCAGATAAGTCGATTCGGAATTAAAATTACCAATTACTTGTACCTGGTCTTTGCTTTCGCGCATGACCAGATCGACAGTTGTTGTCTTTCCCTCTTCAATGGTGAAGAAAGTCACATTAGCCAATACAGCTCCGCTTGCCATGCGAGTACCGGTTACCATCATATAGTATCCTGTGTCCAGGCGTGTACCATTCTTCAGCAAGTTCGACCAGGTGGCTCCTCCACCCATATCTACGTCACCTTCGTCGTAGTTGAGGAGTTGGAAGGTTCCATTGCGGAACTTTGAGAGGGTGAAGTGTGAATAGTATTTTGGATCACTCAACGAAGGGATCGGCCGGTAGCGGGCTACGAGCGTTCCGGTTGGTGCCTGCGTTTGCTGTGCGGCTTCAAAATCGACATCATAGACCTTGCCGTTCTTGAGGTTGTTGTCATTGAAAGTCCGATATTGAATCTTGCCGGTCACTTCATCTATCCAGGCAGGAATACCCAGGCTACGGGCCATGGATACAAAGAAAATGTTACGGGATTTCTCGTCTGCTACCCGGGCTTTCCATACACCCATTGGTGACATTGGTATACGTTGTGAGTTTAATTCGTTATTGATTGTGATCTCTTTTTTACACCATTCTACCAAAGCTTGTGGATTTTTGCGGAAGGCTTCTGCTTCACTTGCCGGAATCTCTTTCCGGAAGAATGCTTTGTAAGGAGTGATCATTTCATTGGCTACACGCGGGTTCAGTACGTTGCTACAGAAATCTTCAGAAGCGGGCAGGCCGGAGTTATTCAGATGGTCGTTCAATACTTCCGGGCTTACGTCTCTCAGGTCTTTGGCCGAGATTACTTTCAACAGGCTGATAGCCTGACCGGCCTTATCGGCTTTTACAGCATCAGAAAGGAAATCGGTTAAAGTCTGGTGGTTACCTCTGGAAGCTATCAGTAAGCGTACTGTTTCAGTTTCATCCAGCTTATTTTCTTTGGCAAAAGTCCGAGCTTGCTCTTCGGTAATGAAAGTGGCTACGTATGCGTTGCGGATAGAATCTTCCTGTGCCATGCGCCGATCATTTTCAGTACGTTGTTCCGGAGTCACTTCGGGCAGGTTGGCGCCTTCGGCAGGAGGAACGATATCCAGTGGAAGCGAATAGGTTTCACCGGCGTTTTTGTCCAGTGTGATCTTCAGTTCATTGTCTTTGCCGAATGATAGTTTAGAATAACCGAACCGTCCGTCTTTGGAGGCCCATACCAACATATCACCCTTGCCGGCAGTCAATGATGCATGCCCGCTCTGGTCTGTATGTTTGGTGGCTACCGTATAAAATTCAGCGTAGTTATAGACCTTGAACTCTACGGTAGCATCGGCTACCGGCTGGCCTTCGGCATCTGTCACGAGTACGGAACCTTTGGCAGTCGGAGCATAATTGTCAATCACGTTGATCTCTGTATAATTCGGAGTTTCGTACATGATTTCTTCTTGTCCGGTATAGCGTCCGAATACCTTTGTATGCATCAGCATACCACGACTGGCGGGAGCATTAAACCAACCCAGATTCAAAACCGGTTCCGGTTCGCAGGCACCAAAGAAATACCATTTGCCGTCTACCCAGGCTTCTACCCATGCATGGTTGTCGTCGGTATGTGCCCAACGCGGAGTATATACCTGTCGTGCCGGAATACCTACCGAGCGAAGAGCTGCTACGGTGAAGGTGGATTCTTCACCACAGCGACCATAAGCGGTTTTTACGGAAGCGAGTGGAGAACTCGTACGGGCATCACTTGGGGTGTAGATTACCTTTTCGTGGCACCAGTGGTTTACCTCGAGTACAGCGTCGTGCAATGACAGATTCTTCACACGGTCTTTCAGTTCATTGTAAAACACCCGGCGTGAGTCATCCAGGTTTTCATTGTTTACCCGAATGGGGAGCACAAAATGACGGAATACGTCATCGGGGATTTCTTTTCCCCAAGGCATTTCCCGACGTGCCTGATCGGAGAGTCTGACATTTTCCAGATAGTAGTCGCCTGTATAATCTGTTACGTCACCTGTAGGCATGTAGGCATAGAGGAACATTAAAGCCTCTTGTTCGGGAATGGTGAGCTTTTCATTAAACACTGCAAACAACTCTCCATTGGGAAGTTGCTGCTTCTTCATTTCAAAATCTTGCGTCACTTGGTTTCGGTAAGCCACATCTTTCAGGAAATGGGACTCACTGCATGAAAAGAACGCAACCGACAACATCGGAATGATTAGAAAGCGGGTTAGGGTTTTCATACAATTTGTTGTTAAGTAAGGCCTCACCCCCGTTCCTCTCTTAAGGAGAAGGGGGAGTGAATGCTTTTGGTTCATATATTTAGTTTTGATTTCTTTCTCTTTTTGTTTCATCTTTCCGGAATTACTGTTTTCTACTTTAATCTTTCGGTATCTTTATGGTCATTTATGAAAATTCTGGTTTACATTCTTCGGAGTCCGGCTCTTTTCCATTTTCCGGGTGAAGGAAAGAGAACGGAACTCTAAAATCCATTCAATGGGAAAAGTACCGTGGGAATCAGTAGTACCATTCCTAGGATAATGAATAAAAGAAGTATCTTCCAGAACCATTTTACCCAAATCTCATAAGGTATGCGGGCAATGCCTAAGGCACCCATCAGTACAGCAGAAGTAGGGGTGATCATATTGGTAAATCCGTCACCAAACTGATAAGCCATTACCGTAGCTTGCCGCGAAAGTCCGATGACATCGGAAAAGGGTGCCATGATAGGCATGGTTAACGCTGCTTTGGCGGACCCAGAAGGGATAATCAGGTTAATGAGTGTCTGTATCAGATACATCACCCCCAAAGATACTATTTTTCCAGCTTCTCCCATCAGTGAAGCCAAAGAATGTAAAATGGGGTCGATGATATGTCCGTCTTGCAGTATTTGAATAATCCCTCCGGCCAGTCCCACAACTATGGCGGCCGACAACATGTCTTTGGCTCCATCCATGAATTGCTTGATGATAGCATCTGCATGTTCACTATTGGCAAACCCCGAAAGAATGCCCATTGCCAGAAAGATGGCGGATATCTCCGGTAAATACCAGCCATGACCCATGACACCGATAATCAGGAAAAGAATAGTGAATGCGAGTAAGGTCAATATAAAGAACTGGTTGGATTTGCGTAAACCCAGCCAACCGAAAACTGCAAACAAGATAGATAAGGTGGGAACTGCATAGCAGGTGACTGATGCTTCACCTACTGAAAAAGTACTGATCGGGTAGATGATGGAGAACAACCCCAAGGACACGAGTAACAATAGGTATACGATCCATGCTTGGCGAGTCGTTACATGGGATATCTCTCCACAGCTTTCTTTTTCCCGTTTCCGCCAATAAGCGTCAGCATGATACATAGGTGATTTTTCCGGATGCTTTTTGACGACAGCGGCATATCTGAGTACGCAAACAATCAGGGCGGTGGTCAGTACCAGCCAACAAAACATACGGTATTCAAATCCGGAGAACAACGGGAGATCAGACAAACCTTGCGCAATGCCGATCGTAAAAGGATTCAGTACTGCACCGGAAAAGCCGATATGGGCAGCTACGTATACCATACACAGCCCGGTGATGGAGTCATATCCCATTGATATGGCAAGTGGGACAATGATGATGACGAAGGCCAGTGTCTCTTCACTCATACCGAATACGGAACCGAAAAGGCTGAAAAGGATGATGACTAAGGATATCACTACATTGTTTACTCCCAGTATTTTGATCAGTCGGTGTTTTTCAAGTCCTTTCGTGAAATTCAGAAATGAAAAAATGCCGGTATCAATAGCACGGCTGCTATTCATTATTTGAAAGGCACCTCCCATAATCAGTAAGAAAGCTATAATTCCTGCCTGACGTTCGAAGCCTTCAAGAAGGGAGCTGAACACTTGCCAGGTCTGGGGTGTCTGTTCTACCCGGTGGAAAGAATGGTCTACAATGACAGTGCGGGAAATACCGTTTACATCGATTGTCTCTCGCATATATTCTCCGGCAGGAATGATCCAGGAAAGCACTGCACAGAGTAGAATGACCGAAGAAATGATGGTGTATGTGTGGGGTATCCGTTTGAGCATAGTCGTTTTTCTTGATAAAGCGCAAAGTTATGCAATATATTTGTAATATACACTTGCCAAATCAGGCCTTATAAAAAGAAAAATCAACTAACGATACACTTTTCTTATGTTTTAGAACATATTTTCGAAAACATTTCGTATCTTTGCAGTGTTAATAAAGAAAACAAGATGTAAAACCGCTCTTCAAAACGTGGAGAGCAAAAAAAGAGGACCAAAATTATGAAAAAGAATGCAAATGAAATTATGATGTTGCAGTATCGTATCAAACGTTACCAAGCAATGGGAAATGGAACAATGTGCCAGCTGTTAAATGGCAAACTTCAAAAACTGCTTGCAAAGCAGGTTACCATGTAATTAAACACAATCTATATTATATGAATAAGAAGCGGGGAATCGGATGATTCTCCGCTTCTTTTGTCATTTATCTGTTTATATCCGGAACAATCATTATAAAATATTCGTTAATTAGACAACGAATTCTATTTTTTCTCAAATTTATTGCTACGTTTGCAACTACTATGATAAAGTACATATTCTGCATATTGATAGGTATCTTTTTTGTGTATGGAGCCGGTTATACCGCTTCTATAGAAGAAGCTGCAGAACTTCCCGCCGAAGTTACTGCCACCTTTGTATCACAATATGCCGGAGACCATTCTTTATTCAATGATGAGACGGCTGAATCCAAAGTGTGTGATGCTATTCTTCCCCATAGTTCTTTTTCACGGGAACTAAGTTCTTCCAAAATTTTGAAACTCAAATTGCAGACTGCTATCCGGCTGCTCAATGCCTCACTTTTCCATCAATCGGAGAGGGGAGATACTTATCTGGACTTCAATCATAACTTCATTAAATATTCCAGCGGGTATTATGTATACTCGTTAGGGCATATCCTGATTTAGCTTTCCGATTCTACACTTCTGTATTGAAGTGATTGGGTAACCCCATTTATCCATTCCGATAAATGCCGGGAGGGTGCGTCTTGTATTTTCCGGCGGTCGGTATACATTGCATTTTATTTTTCAATCTAAAATCATACTGTGTTATGTTTAGCTTATTGTTATCCACTTTTGCCATGATGGGGCTTACCTTCGTCATTGGTTTTTTCGTTGCCGGGGTGATAAAGTTGATTGCCTCTGCAGCTGATTCGTTGGCTTTTTATAGTTCGCACCAGGAAGAATTGGCCCGGCTGAAGCGTATTCGGAAACTGCATCAGAAAGTAGCTACGTTAATAACTGAAAGTGCTCTGAGTGATGAGGAGTATGGCAGTGATGGGCGTGAAGACTTCAGCAGGGGGGTCACAAAACATCCCGGAGATAATCGTGGGTTTTATCATGGTGTCAGTCCCGGTGAATCGGAGAGAGGTTTAATGGATTATTTTTACCCGGAAGACACAAGAACGATGTTTCTTCGGAAAGAAGAACAGATGTTACAGCATGATAAAAAAAATAATAAGACATCCTCAACCAATAAAAAACAATAAATCTTGATAGTATGGAAAGTATAGACTTTGGAACCCTGTTTCAGGGATTTGGAACAATGATAGCCAGCGGATGGTTTCTGGCCAGTGCCCGTATGTTTTTAATAGCTTTGGGGTTTCTGCTCATTTATTTAGGCTGGAAAGGGGTACTCGAGCCAATGGTGATGATTCCGATGGGCCTGGGAATGGTAGCTATTAATTGTGGAACACTGATTATGCCCGACGGAACATTGGGGAATCTTTTTTTAGATCCGATGCTGTCGGATACCGACGCATTGATGAACACGATGCAGATTGACTTTCTGCAACCGGTATACACATTGACCTTTAGTAACGGATTGATAGCCTGCTTTGTATTTATGGGAATCGGTACATTGCTTGATGTGGGATTCCTATTGCAGAAACCGTTTGCCAGCATTTTTCTTGCTTTATGTGCTGAATTGGGTACATTCTTGACAGTGCCTATTGCTTCCGGTCTGGGACTGTCTTTAAAAGAAAGTGCTTCAGTGGCAATGGTAGGCGGAGCTGATGGTCCGATGGTTTTGTTCACATCGCTTGCTTTGGCCAAACACTTGTTTGTACCTATTACGGTGGTGGCTTATCTTTATCTGGGATTGACTTACGGGGGATATCCTTATTTGGTGAAATTGCTGATTCCTAAACGTCTGCGTGCTATCAAGATGGTAGAAAAGAAAGCTCCTAAAAATTATGATGCGAAAGTGAAGCTGGCTTTTTCTGCAATCCTGTGTGCAGTATTGTGTTTCTTGTTTCCGGTTGCTTCACCATTGTTCTTTTCGCTATTCCTGGGAGTGGCAGTACGTGAATCCGGTATGAAGCATATATATGATTTTGTGAGCGGTCCGTTGCTCTATGGTTCTACTTTTATGTTAGGATTATTATTGGGTGTACTTTGCGACGCACATTTGTTACTCGATCCGAAGATTCTTAAACTGTTAGTATTAGGTATGCTTGCTTTGTTACTGTCGGGTATCGGAGGCATCATGGGAGGGTACATTATGTATTTCATTAAGAAAGGGAACTATAATCCGGTGATCGGCATTGCAGCCGTAAGCTGTGTACCCACTACGGCAAAAGTGGCTCAAAAGTTGGTAAGTAAAGATAATCCGAATTCTTTTATTTTGGGTGATGCATTAGGAGCCAACATTTCAGGAGTAATCACTTCGGCCATCATTACAGGCATTTATATAACGATTATACCTTATTTATAAATCATAGAGTTGGTGACAAGATAATTTTGGGGATGACTATAGAGAATCATTCGGTGGTTATTGGTAACCCGAAAAGATTGAAATCTATAGTCATCCATGTGTTTCTAGTGACTTTGTTTTCGGATTCTTAAGTCTCTGTTTAAATTTTACTTGAGATTGTCTTGAGATTTGTTTTCAAAGATCTTTTCTCGTTTTTTTGAGGAGCATGGTAGGCTATGTAATGAATAAAAACGGAAAGATAGACCGAAAAGAAACTCAAGAACAGACCGATAAAACTCTTATAAAAATTTATTTAAGGAAAATCTAAGCAGGCTTTACTACTTCTTTTAATTTTTCCAGCATTATATCCGGATCGACATCAACTCCTGACCAGTATTTTATGGCAATGACCGCTTGATAGACCAGCATTTTCATTCCGGGCAATACATGACAACAACCGCGGCGGACCGCATCTCTCAACAGTTGGGTGTATACCGGGTTGGGGATGCAGTCGGCTACTACCATATGTGGCAATAAGGTATCTGTGTCTATGTTCAAGCGTTGGTCTACGTTGGGATAAAGCCCTACTGAGGTGGCATTGATGACAATGTCGATATCTGTGGAAAACCGATAAGGATGGTCCCAAAGTACAAATCTGGCAGTTGCAACCGTTTGGCTGTTCAGTAAATCTGCCAATGCCTGGCCTTTGTCTCTGTTTCTGTTCAAGATAGTGATCTCTTTCACTCCCGCCAGAGCCATTTCGACAGCGATGGCACGGGCAGCACCGCCAGCACCTAACAAGGCAATCTTCTTGTCTTGGATGGTGATAATTTCCGAAATGGCTTTTACAAAACCTTTTCCATCTGTGTTTTCTCCGGTAGTCCTCTGATCGTCTCCAATGACAACTGTATTCACTGCACCGATGATTTTTGCCGATTCTCCTAACTCGTCCAAGTATCGGATGATTTCCACCTTGTTAGGCAGAGAGCAGTTGAATCCTCTCCATCCCATGGCTTTTGCACCCTGTATGGCAGCCGCCAGATTTTCGGGACCGACTTCACAGTTGATATATCTGTAGTGCATATAGTGGTGACGGAATGCTGCTTCCATAATGGCAGTAGTCGGATTTTCGGCTGCCGGACAAGAGAAGGAGCCTACCAGCTTGGGAAGAAAGTCGGGGGCTGTCTGATATTCTTTTAAATCATTGATTGTCACTACCGGATATTTGTGTTCTAGCCCGAATTTTATGATTTCGGGTAAGCGCGCCATAGTTCCGTCATCATTGATCAATTCACAAAGTACGGCACAGGGTGCAAGTCCTGCCAGTTTCATCAGGTCTATGCTGCCTTCGGTGTGACCGCTCCGTTCTTTGATTCCGCCGGAACGGGCTATCAATGGGAATATATGTCCGGGATGATGAAGAGATTCGGGAGTGGCATTGGGGGCAATGGCCGTCCGGATAGTCTGTATGCGGTCGGCTGCTGATACTCCGGTGGTCACTCCCTCTGCTGCTTCGATCGAAATGGTGAATGCGGTACCATATTTACTGGTGTTTTGCTCCACCATTAACGGTAAGTTCAGTTGTCGAGCTTTCTCCTCCGTGATGCACAGACAAACAATGCCACTACAATGCCGTATCATTATGGCCATGTCTGCTTCTGTCATACTTTGGGCAGAGAAGATCAGGTCTCCTTCATTTTCTCGGTTTTCGTCATCTACCAGAAGAATCCCTCTTCCTTCGCAAACGGCGGTAATGGTGCTTTGAACTCTTTGGCGATGATCACCAAATTGGGATAGTAAATCATTTGCTTTCATTGTATCTTATTTTATTGATTTGTTTGAATATATATGATAGTATTTATCAGTCATAAATAATATAGAGATTTATATAGCTCATGGATAGAGGCTTTAGCGATTTATGTTTTTTACGACAAACCTATCAGATGTGGCAAAGTTACACATTGTCTTTCTAATGGGATTCTATTTTATTTGCAGTATATTTCTGTATATTTGCATTCGGAATCCAAATGGATCTTTATGGCTATTTTAGAACGAAAAATTATACATGAGATTGATACCTCATGCAGTCATATTATCTATCCGCAATTTGTGTTACCCCGACACAAGCATGCGGAATACGAAATTATGCTCTTCACTCAAGGGAGTGGAAAACAGTTTGTAGGAGAAGGAGTCGCGGACTTTCAAGAAGGGGATATTGCTTTGATAGGGAGCAATGTGCCTCATCTGCATCTTTGTAATTCAAAACTGAATCCTGTTGCGAACACTGTATGCAGTGCCGGAGAAGCCTTACAGTTTCTTCCGGACATATTTCCTGTACATATAGAAAATTTGCCTGATTATCAAGAGATTTATCGTCTACTGAGAAAAAGTCAATATGGCGTTCGCTTTTATGATAAAGGGTTGTATGATGAGGTCAAAGAATTGTTTCAGGAGATGGATCTCTTAAAACATACTAATCGTTTGATCACTATATTACGTATCTTGGGGAGACTGACTGAATGTCGGAATATTAAATTACTTTCTGATGTAGCCTACAATGGTTCTAATAGGCTTCTGGAAGTGAATGAACCGGTCAATAAAGTGTATACCTATTTATTTAATCATTTTAAAGAGAAAGTTCTCCTGCAAGAAGTGGCTGATTATGTAAAGCAGAATCCTTCTGCACTTTGCCGTTACTTTAAACAACGGACAGACAAAAGTATTTTTCAGTGTCTGGCAGAAATCCGGATAGAACATGCTTGTAAATTACTGTCATATTCAAACTTGTCTGTTTCGCAAATAGCTTTTGAGTCCGGTTTCAACAGCGTACCTTATTTTATTAAGCAGTTTCAGAGTATCACTGAAAAGACTCCCGGTGAGTATAGGGAATTGATAGGCAGATAAAGAACCCTCTATGCAAAGTGGCGGAGCGATGGGAGCAAGCTGACTTTTGACGGTTTTCATTTTTCATCTTAACAGCTAAGATACGGATCTTGCGGTTAAATATGAAGTTTATATGCTGATTTTAAGTGTTTTAATCGGAAATAAGAGTAGGAATGGTCAGGGTGTGAACGGAGTTTTATGCGTTTGTTTAACCGTATCCAAGCAAGTATACATGATATCTATTGGGAAAATCAGTGCACAGACCATCTCATGACAGATGAATTGCGAAGAGAGGAGGGGGAACCTTTACCGCTATCTGTGGCAGATATTATGGAAACTTTAGTTCGGAAAATTTTGAAATAAAGTAACTTGCACCCAATGTCAGAAACTGATTGAAAACAGTGCCTCTACTTGAAATTTGCCATAATCGATCGGCTGTATCAAGCGTATGCCTGTTGTAAGCGGATAACTCATTCGTAGTACATTCCAGTCGAAAATCAGATCGCCTCCGTATGAACTTTGGTTACTCCACCTACTTTTAGAACTGGCTTGATTGCGCGATAGATCATAAAAGAGGTTTGCACGCAACCGACGGATGTAAATAAGTGAGCCGATGCTCCAATCGGGTGACAGCAGGGGTAAAGCATAATCTGTTTTGAAGGCCCATTGTTGGCGGGTTTGATACTGGAAATGGTATCCTCGGGGTTTTTCTAAAAGATGTTTGGGAAGGTATAATGCTTTGTTGTCAAGATCCTGATACTGATAGCCGACACGGATCATCAGCCCATGATTCCTGATGATTCCCGGCCAGTAAGTAGTCAGGCGGGCGGCATACAGGCTTCCGTAATTTTCAGAATTGAATGGAGTCTTCAGGTATTGCAAACGTAATTGATAGCCTGTGCGGGGGAGAATGTCTCGCTGAGCTTTTCGTCTGTAATCATAGAATAGAATTTCCGGTAGGATATATTGGAAGTTATGGAATTTCCGACTGTGATATTCCTGATATTTATTATTGGTAAAATAATAAGTTAGAGCCGGTTGTATGCCTCGTATTCGTTGGTTGTGTGTTAAGTTAAAAGGGAGATAGACACGTGCTTCTGCTTCCACCAGATTTCGTTGGGTATAATGGCCCTGTGTAATGTCTTGCCCTTTGTCATTCTGTGTCCAGTCTACATTGAAAGCTTTATCACCATAGTCTACCGACAGATTGATAACGGGGAACCAGCCTTGATAGATAAATGACAGTTTACCATGATGATAGCCTTTGTCTATATACCATCCGGCCTGCATGATGGCTGTGTTCAGGGTATTTTGGGACATCAGGGTTGCTCCGGGTTTTACTATTGTACTCAGATCACTGGCACCTGAGTTCATTGCCTCAGCCACATCATAATAGAAAGGGGCCCAGCTGTGAATCTTGAACGTATGTTCCGCTTTTCTATAACGTTTCGGATTGAAATCGACTGATGTCAGACGTGCCGAGTCCAGGTTGAATTGCTCTTGAGCGGCAAGTGTTTCAACAAATGGCATGGAAGCCGGCCGGTTGAGATCTGTCTTTTCAAAGAGCATACTGTCAGTCGGGAGTGAGGCAATGCGATATCCGTCGGCTTGGTAATCAGAGAAGAACAAACGTCCGTCTGACGATCCAAAAGAAGGATCGAAAGCTCCGAAGCGGGCAGCTGTCATTCGGCGGACTTGTCCGTCTGCCGGATTGAGGCTGTAGATGTTGTTGGTGCCGTTGGCTCCCGATTCGAAAAAGATTTTTCCATCTTTCCAAACAGGAGAAGTGATATTGACGGAAGTTGTTTTTAAGAGTTCTTTCCATATTCCGTTTCCGAAGTTGAATTGTAACAGGCGGATACCGGAATCTGCAACAGCTATTGAGATAATTGTGTCGCCTCCTGCAAATGTCAGTTCTTTGATAAATGCATTATCGGGAACGTCGAAAGCAGCGAGTTCATTACCTTTTTCTGCTTGTATCAGCACGAGTTGGTTTTTACCTTCGACTGTAGGACGTGAAACGGCAATGTGCTGTCCTTGCTCGTCAATGGCCGGGGATAAATAACGTTGTCGGGGAGTGAGGGCTTTTATGTTTTTCTTATCCAGATCATAGTACTTTATAATTGAGTAATTCTGGTGTGTCCAACGTAGTCCGGGTACTAGTTCGCTCCAGTAAACCCGGCCGTTTCGATAGCTCAAACGGCTATTAATACTACCTATATAGTCCAGATGTTTTTCTCTGCCATTATTGATGATCACTAAAGAGTTGATATCTTTCAATCCCGACTTTACGGTAATCACTATAGAATCGTTGATGGGTTGTGGGTATCGATAGGAGGTATAAGTCTCTTTTGCAGGTGATAGATATTGCGGGGACTGTGTACAAGTATCCTGTTTCTCCCACTCTGCACGCAGGAAGTCGAACGTATCATGTTGGAGACGCTTAAAACTACTGCCCGTATAATGCTTAAATGAACCTTCGAACAGTAGGTTCCGAATGTATCTACTGGTGCTTTTATCCCAAATATCGGCTCCGTAGCGTTGACGAGCATAAGAGGTCATATCAAACCCTAGTGCATAGTAGGTACCAGTATAGTTTTTGTAAGATCCCATTAGCCACTTGTCGAAGGAATAGTTCTTTTTTCCTCCTAACATTTGGGCACGGTAAACCATGTTAAATTCCGGTAGTCGTCCACGACCACCGTTAGACATGGCAGTCTCCGTACTTACGGCATCTCCTTCAAGAAACCATACCGGCAAGAAAAAAGAGGCTACTCCGGCTGCCTGTTCACCTATTATATAATAGAGCGGTTTGAAAATGCCGTGCATTACCTTTCCTGTCTGGAAAACATGGCGTGACTCGTGCAGTACCAGATGCTTATCCCAACTTTGGTTATTCAGATCCGAAGAAGGCGTTGTAATAAGTTCCATTCGTCGGGGAGCCCAGGATACCATTCCGTTGGATTGCATGTTGCCCGGATGAAGAATGACCGGAAACTTAGCTTTGATCGGTTTTCCAATGGTCTTTGACATGTGTGGATAAACATTCTCGAGAAAGAGGGCATAACGGTAAGCCATGGAATCGTTTCCTTGCGGATAAACCAGATTGTAGTGGGGTAATCTCGCGATATTCCATTTGAATTTAGCAGGATCCGAGCCGTAATCCATAAATTGAGCATGGAGTCGGAACGATGTCAGCAGGCAAATAAGTGAAAGAAACAGATATTTTGATTTTAACATGAGCTGATTTTAAATGGTAATCTATCGCAAAGCTATAAAAAAATCTCAGTTCGTTCTGTTAAATTCGTTTATACATCAAGAAATTAGTCATTTCTATGTCACCAACAGATACTGTTTGTTCTTTTTCGATACTATAGCCGTGTTTCTCAAAAAATGGGCGGGCAGTGATGCTCACTTCCGAATAGACAGATACGCCTTGACGGATACGGACATACTCTTCTGCTTTTAGCAATAGGCGCGAAGCTATTCCCTGGCGTTGATAGTCGGGATGTACGAACATGCTATGCAGATATCCTTTAGAGTTGACAGATGTGAATCCTGCCACTTGAGACTTTCTGCTGTCTTCTGCCAACAGAAAGTATAGGTCGCTTTGAAACAGTTCATGCCAACGTTGTAGAGTTCCCCGTCCGGTCCATGCTTGGATTTGTAACCTGTTATAGTCAGCCGAACAGGTATTCTGCACGCTTTGTGTAAATAGGGTTCTAAGCAGATCTATATCCTCAAGAGTTGCTTTTCGGAGTTGGATGGGAGGAATTTGCAGGTGTAAAATGGGGAATGGCTTACCTGTTGCATCCAATGCATCGCGACCGGTAGTCTCAAATCCCATATGTAAATAGAATCCCAGTGCTGCTGCATTTTGTTCGTTTACGTCTACTTTATAGATTCGTTTTTTCCGAATGGCAAATTCAACCAGCCGACTACCGTAGCCATGTCCATGGGCATTCGGGCGGACAAACAACATTTCTATGCAATCATTACTTAATCCCATGAAGGCTGCAATAGTTCCTGAATCTTCGCGAATGATGTACAATCGGACTGCGGCAAGATATTCATGTCGGATCAGCGGCTTATAAAATTGTATGTCTGCTTCGGTCAGGAAATGGTGTGTGCTTCGGACAGCTTCTTCCCAGATGGAAAGAAGTTCATCATATACTTTTGGGGAAGGTTGTTCTATCATGACTTATCAATTAAAATTCAGCTTTCTTTTCGATGACCATTCTTTGCCCGGATACGGGGTGGATGAATTCCAGATATTCGGCATGCAGATAAAGGCGTTCTGCCTTCCGTCCATAAAGCTCGTCTCCTACGATAGGGCAGTTTAATCCCAACGGATGAGCTGCATGTACACGCAACTGATGTGTCCGTCCCGTCAGCGGGAAGAAAGCAATACGGGTCTGTCCGTTTCTCCGATCCATCACCTGATATCGGGTGATAGCTGTTTTTCCTAGCTCTTCGTTCACCATTTGTCTGGGTCTGTCAAGATAATCCGGACAGATGGGAAGATCGATAACTCCTTCTTCTTCCGGAAGGATACCATCCAATAGGGCTATATATCGTTTTTTGATGCTTCGGTTTTCAAACTGGGCCTGTAGGTGCCGGTGTACTTCTTGGGTCTTGGCAGCCAGCAGTAATCCTGAAGTGGCCATATCCAATCGATGTACAACGAGGGGACCTGTCGCTTCAGGATAGCGGGCTCTAAGCAGACTGTAGATCGATTGTTCTTCTGACTTTCCGGGTACGGAGAGTACTCCTTCGGGTTTATGAAGAACTAAAAGCCATTGGTCTTCGAAAAGAATCTCCGGCATATTTTGTGATAAAGAGTATCTTTCTGAGGGTGCTGGCTCTACATTGAGACCTTGCAACATGTGTCGCAAAATGGGTTCGCATTTTCCTCTGCAAGACGGATAATAATAACCGTGGTGTCTGATCTCTGTCTTAGGAGATTCCCCCCACCAGAATTCGGCCATGGCAATGGGGCTTAATCCGCTTAGATAAGCATATTGCAATAGTTTCGGGGCAGCACATTCACCTGCTCCGGCAGGTGGCGTTTTTTGAACGGTTTCTTCGAAGATAGCACACAAATTTTTAGTTTCCCCCTTGGCATTCAGGAAGTTGAACTGTTGGAATAGCTTTTGTTGCAATGCTGCCGAACGATTTCTGCGTTCGGCTTTGAGAGCCTCTATCTGTGACGAGAAACTTTCCAGTTCTGTCTTTATTTCGGAAATTTGTTCTTTCCAGTATCTTTCCAAACGCTTGAATTCTGCTTTCTGGTATTGGCTTTCGCGAATCATGGCAGCTTGTTCATTTTCGTTCGGTCGGTGAAGTCTGCGCTGTTCCCGTTTCTCTTTTGCTGCTTTCAGAACTTTTCTGGCCTCTGACAATGCCTGCTGTGAGGAAGCTGTTTCTCTCTCCATCTTTTGTTGGAGTTCCAGATATCGGTCACAGTTTTGTAACTGTCCGATTTGGTGATTGATAGCCGAGATTTGTTCTTCTTCTATCTTGAAGAAACCATCCGGTTTCAACAGATCGTATACCGGCGGTACAAAGAAAGAGTGTGAATTGCTTCCGCACAAATTACCCGAAAAAGCAGCCAAATATCCCGTTTGTCCGTTAGAAGTACGGACTATCAATACGCCGAACATTTTTCCTTTGTCCAATTCTTCTTTCCATCTTGTCTGCTTATTTATGTAAGCCTGTACTTCTCCTGCTGCCATTACACATAACGGATGAGGAGTGTAATGGAAGGGATAAGTAAACAAGCGGGGCAATTCGATGCCGGCAATGGAGGTCTGGAAGGAATGAAACATGCTACTTTATTGGATTTAAACGGATTCTTGTGTGACGATTTTCAAGAGTTCTTCGAAGGAGCTTACTTTATTATATTTAAGCTTCCCACCGTTTGTCTTCGCAAAATGTTTTTTGGCACATTCGATCTTTGCCTCTTCTATTCTCCGATCTTGTAGGGAGGAATCGCTGGCTTTGGTTTCGGCAATAAAATAAGGATACTTCGATAACTTTTGTTTGAAGACGATGGCCCAGTCCGGATGGTATTTTCCCATCGGAGTAGGGATATAGAAATTGCCGGGTAGTTTTACATAAGCTTCTATTTCGTCATTTTCTTCCAGTCTTTCCATGAATGTTTTTTCATTTTGGGAGTCGAATCTCACATGATCGTACAGATGTTTATCTGCTTTTATTGTGTTTACTCCCAAACGCCCCTGAATAGTTGCCCGGGTAAAGACCGATACATCATAGTACTGGTCGATTGGGGTATATTCGATATGTTTTACTATCAGACATGCTTTTTCTTCATTAATCAGTTCCGAAGCCTTGATAATAAAATCCTCGGGATTGTTTTTGAATTGGCCGAATACATTCGGTTTTATCCGGGAGAGAATCTGAGCAACTGCCTGTCGGGTCAGATTGGTGGCGTCTGTGAGTTTACCGAGCAAGTCATATTTTACTTGATCGTTTGCCATGGCATCTATCTTTTCATAGTGCGCCTGATTGGCATCTACCTTAAATGCCTCTCCCGAAATTAAAGCTGCTTTGGACTTGATTTTTTCCATTTGGCCCGTAATGACAGAAAGATAGAGCTGGGATACTCTTAACTTTTCATTTAAACTTTCGATCGCTCTCTCTACCAATTCTTTTTCGTCAAACTTTACGGTGTAGGTTGACTTACTGCATAGCAGTTTTAACAGTTCCTGAAGTTTGCTGTTTTCAAGTTTATCTTTTGACAACCGAAGATTTATCTTACTTTTCCTTGCATCGTTCGGCTGCATCTCCCTTGGATTATAGATAGAGGCCAGGATGGTCATGATAGACGCCTTATAATCGGTGAGTTCGTCGTCGAAAATCACTTCTCCCTGTTTACGGTCTTCATAGAATTTGTCTGTCAGTTCTCCTTTCTTGATGTACTTGTTTTCAAGTAAAGAGTCGTAGATACTTTGTGCTATATCTTCGGTGGCTATGATGGTTTCACCGTTAGCTAATCGGAGCGACTGGTCCTTGAATAATTGGATGGTTACTTTCTGTGGACGGTCGGCTATGGCTTCCGCCATTTCTGTCTGTAAGCCTTTGGCAAACGATTCGTACGATTCGCTGGCTATCACGGTCAGTAGGTTGACACGATGCACTTCTTCGCCTAAAACGTTGGCGTCCATGCGATCTCCCTGTCCGTTTACACAGAGGCGCAGCCCTCGTCCCACTTCCTGACGCTTGCGTACCTCTGCCGAACTTTGTTTCAGGGTACAGATCTGAAAGACATTCGGGTTGTCCCATCCTTCCCGCAGAGCGGAATGTGAGAAAATAAAGCGGATCGGCTCTTTCCGGTCAAGCAGACGTTCTTTATTCTTCATAATCAAATCGTAAGCATCTTCATCTGCCGATTCTTTGGTTCCCCGCTCGGTTTTACTGTCAATCAGTTTTCCTTTTTTATCTTTGGAGAAGTATCCTTCGTGAGCTTTCGATGCCACAGTCGATTTCAGGTAATCGATATATTCCGGCTGATTGAATAACGAAAGATCCAGGTGCTTTATGATATCGGTATATTCCTGTTCGAAAATCTCGGCATATTCTCCCTTTCCGTCCGGGTTATACCGGCGGTATTTGGCTACTTCATCGATGAAGAAAAGGGAGAGAACTTTGATGTCTTTCTCAAACAGTTCCTGTTCTTTTTCTATGTGTGACAAGATGGTTTCCCGTATCTGGATACGTCGTAGTTGGGTTTCGTTGACGCTACCCGCTACGTCACCTGCATAAAGTTTGATGCCGTTCCGGAAGGTGACGGAGTCTTCAACGCCGTTGATATCTGTAATTACATAGTCGTTCCGGTATTCTTCCAGATGGTTTGATTTAGCATACAAGTCATCATTTATCTTCAGAGCTCGTACTACCTGATTCACTGCTTTGGTTCTTTTTATTTCGAATCCGATATTGGCAGTCGGGTTTTTGTCCGGATACAGGTTCAAACCTTCCAGATAAACGAATCCTTCAGTAGCTGTTGTCCCACTGATAGAGATACCCTTGACAGCGATCTTCTTAACCAGTTGCAGGTTGTAAGCTTCCATTGCGTCCAGGCGATAGACCAGATTATAGAGTTCGCGGTGTGTAGCCGAATAACGCAGTGTGAATAGGGGATTGAATCGTTTCAATCCCTCTTTTGTTTTGACTCCTTCTACTGACTGAGGTTCGTCGATAATCAGTATCGGATTCATCTGCGCAATCACATCGATGGGACAGTTTCCGCCAAAATCATCCAGCTTCATGTAGATGCGGCGGGCATCTTTATTCGTTGCATTGAACTTCTGTGAATTGATGATCATTACATGGATTTTGCTGTCTGTGACAAATGCGTTCAATTCACCCAACTGTTTGGAGTCGTAGATGAAATAAGACAGAGGGGTGCTGTAATCCGAGGCAAAGTGTTCCTTCATAATCTCCAGGCTTTTGTGGACTCCTTCGCGGATGGCAACACTGGGTACGACAATGATGAACTTGCACCAACCGTAGCGTTTGTTCAGTTCAAAGATGGTTTTGATGTAGGTATACGTTTTACCTACACCCGTCTCCATTTCGATGGTGAGATTGTATTTCCCTTCCAGCGCTTCCGACGGTTTGATTTGTTGGGCACGCTGGATATCCCGGATGTGTTTCAGAACGATCTCATCTGTGAGTTGAGGTACGATAGGGTGGTTACGGAATCCTGTAAACTTTTCAAAGCTGGTCTGTCCGTCTTTCTTCCGGGTCTCTACTTGATAGTCGAACGTCTTGTATGGCTGCCCGCCAAAGACATCACATACCGCTTTTGCTGCGTCTTCCTGAAACTTCTGATGTTTGAATTTTAATTTCATTTCTGTATCTTCCTTCTCTGTTTAAAGAATCTCGATCGTAGTACCGGGAGATAATGTTTTGAATATCTCGTCTATATTGATACGATCGGCACTGTCACGGAATGAGGCGTCCCGGAAGACAACCCGGCGTGGTTGCCTGCCGGCTATTTCACGGAAGACTTTTTCGGGAATCTGTTCTGCGAAACATGCCATTAATTCAGTCTTGTCGACAGAATAAACCGTATATCCATGTATATCCTCTTCATCATGTGGTAGAGACAGGGATAGTCCCAGGTTGGTCAGGCAACCATAAAGCAGATCGAGTCCGGTACGGTCTTCTTTGATATTATCAGTGAAATAGAATAAATCACTCTGTGAATATTCCTTTGCACTGTAGTACACGTCCTTCATATTGCTGTCGGCAATCCGAAAAACACGGAAACCGATGTCCGGGAGGTCCTTTAATTTACGCTGGTTGCATTCCGCCTCAATTGTGTCTCCGGCACGTCGAATACGTTCTTTGGACAGTTCGCAGATGTTCAATGCTTTATGGTTTTCCGTAAGGAAGTCGATTGCATTCTGCATAATCTCTTTTTCACTAGGAGTTTTGGCCTTTTTTATTGTTTCAGTCACATCTTCCGGCAGTTGCACGAGGATGTATTTCACCTTGTTTTTACGTGGTTTCATGTTCATCCGCATAACTGCTTCGGCGGTCGTACCGCTTCCTGAGAAAAAATCCATCACGATGCAATCTTTGTTTTTGGTGTCGATAAACTCACATAAATATTGGATCAGGCTGACAGGTTTCGGAAAGTTGAATACTTTCTTATCAAAGAACTGTAGTTGATGGTTACCGGCCTGTTCATTGGTTTCAACTCCTACTTTGTGATTGATCAGGTTGGGCGGAACTTCCGGATCATATTCCAGCTTTTCGTACGAAGGACTTAACTTGAGAGTCGGTATTTTGATTGTTGTTCCTTTTTGTATCTCTTTGTCCAGATTCGCCTGGCTCCATTTGAATTTGGCTTTCAGTTTGACGGGGGCTGTAAACAGTCCGCCACGTACGGTGGTGTCTTCCAGTAATTCCACATCATAAGCATCTGTTCCGTACATGCCTGCTTTGATCACTCCGTCGGGGATGGAAGTGACTACTTTGTTGGCGGGGAAGGTCAGGATACCGACGGAATTCGGTTGATTCAACAAACCGTTCGAACTGACCGATTCCTTCTTCAGACCCTGGAATTTCATGTCGTTTTTCTTCTTCTGATAGCAGACGATGTATTCGATGATTTGCTTACTTTTTTTTGAGAGATTTTCCGGAGTTTCCGTCTTGGCCCAATTAAATACATCGATGAAATTAGAAGCATTGAATACTTCATTTCCTATTTTGATCAGATTTGCCAATTCGTGATCATCAATGGAAATGAAAATGATGCCATTATCATTTAACAGAGTGCGGGCAAGCATCAGTCGGGCATACATCATGCTACACCAATCGGAGTGAAACTTTCCGTTAGCCTCCGTATTCTGAAACAATCGTTGCCCTTCTTCATTATATCTTCCCTGTTTCTCGTCGGACTCTTCCTGTGAAAGAGCGAATGTATCATTGAAGATAAAGTCTTTACCCGTGTTGTAAGGCGGATCGATATAGATAACGTCTACCTTTCCTGCGTAACTCTTTTTCAGGAGTTTCATTGCGTCCAGATTGTCTCCCTCGATGTATAGGTTTTGGGTCTGTTCCCAATTCCTACTCTCTTCCGGGCAGGGACGCAATGTTTTTCGGATAGGATGCGCCACCTCTCTTATCGCCTGCTTCTTGCCCACCCATGTTAATTCGTAACGTTCGTCGTCATCATATACCACTCCCATTTCTGCTTGGTTGGCTGTAAGCAGGAATTTCAGTTTATCAAAGTCGATAGCTTTATGTAGTTGTCCGTCCTTACCCATCGATTCAGTGACTACGTTTGGGAAGAGTTCGGCTATTTTATTCAGGCTGTCCTCTGCGATGCTCACAGATTCCATTTTTAGCTTTTCCATATATGATTTCATTTTTGTTCTGCAAAGTTAAGATTTTCATTCTGATTGGCTAATTTCCTCTATAAATAATGTGTGTTTAAGGAAGTAGTCTACCGATATCACGAACCGGTTGTTAGCTTACGTAACAAGGCAAGTGCTTTATCTTGCTGACCGGATAGTCTTATGTTCTAATGCCACATAGGAAAACATGGGGATGTTTACTATCAAAACATGGGGATGTTTAGGTGGACAACATGGGGATGTTTAGTATAAGAACATCCCCATGTTTTGAGATTGATGATTAGGAGGAAAGAGGCATAAGGTGCGAAAGTACTTCCTGAATTATAGGAAGCAAGCGTATTTACTTGTATTTATTTTCATAAAATATGTCTTTTATGAATACTTTTGCCTATTTTTGCGTATTCAATCTATTGACAGAATGGAGTAATATTTAGTTGAAATTTTATAGTAAAAATCATGAAAAACGCAATTGGTAATTGTAGGCAGCGAAAAGCAGTGCTGTTCGCCCTCGCTTTGCCTCTGATGTTTTCCGGTTCGCCTGCGCAGGCAATGCATAGGTCCGAAATCGTTAGAGAAGTGACACAACAAAACTTGAAGATCGTTAGTGCAAAGAAAATCAATCCGACAACGATTGAAGTATTATTCTCTAATAATCAGAGAATGACATTCGATTTCTACGGGGAAAACATCTTCAGAGTATTTCAGGACAATGCCGGAGGAATCATCCGTGATCCGGAAGCAAAACCTGAAGCACAAATTCTGGTAAACAATCCCAGAAACACAGTTTCTACACTCAACTTGAATGATGGCAGCAATCTCATCTCTATCACTACGGGGAAAATCAAAGTGGAAATCGACAAGAATACTTCTTTGATGAAAGTGATTGACTTGGAAAAGAATACTGTTGCCTTTGAAGAGGTAGAACCCGTACTGTTCGATAAGGGAAAAGTGACTGTAACCCTGAAAGAAAATCCCAATGAATATTTTTATGGTGGCGGTGTGCAGAACGGACGTTTTTCACACAAAGGAAAAGCCATTAATATTGTAAACGAGAATAGTTGGACTGACGGTGGAGTAGCTTCTCCTGCGCCATTCTATTGGTCGACCAATGGCTATGGTATGATGTGGTATACCTTCAAACCGGGTAAATATGATTTCGGTGCAGACGAGAAGGGAAAAGTGAAACTTACACATGATTCTCCATATCTCGATCTCTTTTATATGGTTAGCGACGGAGCTGTGGGCGTGTTGAATGATTTCTATCAGTTGACCGGTAATCCGGTGTTGCTGCCCAAGTTCGGTTTCTATCAGGGACATTTGAATGCTTACAATCGCGACTATTGGAAAGAAGACGAAAAAGGAATCTTGTTCGAAGATGGAAAGCGTTATAAAGAAAGTCAGAAAGATAATGGCGGAATCAAAGAATCATTGAACGGTGAAAAGAATAATTATCAGTTCTCGGCCCGTGCAGTGATTGACCGTTACAAGAATCACGATATGCCGTTGGGCTGGCTCCTGCCGAATGATGGATATGGTGCCGGATACGGACAGACGGAGACACTCGACGGAAACATTCAGAATCTGAAAAGTCTGGGTGACTATGCCCGTAAGAATGGCGTTGAAATTGGATTGTGGACACAATCGGATTTACATCCGAAAGAAGGCGTCAGTGCATTGCTGCAAAGAGATATCGTGAAAGAAGTTAGAGATGCCGGTGTGCGTGTGTTGAAAACAGACGTAGCATGGGTCGGTTGGGGATATTCGTTCGGATTGAATGGAGTGGCAGATGTGGGTCACATTATGCCTTATTACGGTAACGATGCACGTCCGTTCATTATTTCACTTGACGGTTGGGCCGGTACGCAACGATATGCCGGAATCTGGTCGGGTGACCAGACAGGCGGTGTATGGGAGTACATCCGTTTCCATATCCCGACCTATATCGGTTCAGGCCTGTCAGGCCAACCTAATATTTCTTCGGATATGGATGGCATCTTTGGCGGCAAGAATATGATTGTCAACACCAGAGACTTCCAGTGGAAAACTTTCACTCCGATGCAGTTGAATATGGACGGATGGGGATCTAATGAAAAGTATCCTCACGCTCTGGGCGAACCTGCCACTTCTATCAATCGCTGGTATCTGAAACTGAAATCGGAATTACTGCCTTACACTTATAGTTTTGCAAAAGAGGCTGTAACCGGTATGCCGCTTATCCGTGCCATGTTCCTGGAATATCCGAATGCTTACACCTTGGGAACAGCTACGCAGTATCAGTTTATGTATGGTACCGATTTTTTAGTAGCCCCCATTTACAAAGCTACCAAAGCAGATGCTGAAGGCAATGATATCCGTGATGGCATTTATTTGCCCGAAGGAGAGTGGATCGATTATTTTACCGGAGAGAAATATCAGGGTAACTGTGTGCTCAACAATTTTGCCGCTCCTCTCTGGAAGCTTCCGGTATTCGTAAAGAACGGAGCTATCATCCCGATGACCAATCCTAATAATAACGTTGCTGAAATTAATAAGGGACTTCGTATCTACGAAATCTATCCGTATAAGCACATGATGACCGTTGAATATGACGATGACGGTATATCTGAAGCATATAAAGAGGGTAAAGGAACCACTACTTTCATTGAATCGAATGTTGATTCAAAGAATAATGTGAAGATTTCTATTCGTCCTACACAGGGTGATTTCGACGGCTTTGTAAAAGAGAAAGCCACAGAATTCAGAGTAAATGTTACTGCTAAGCCGAAGAAGGTTTCTGCTCAGATAGGTAAAGGCAAAGTGAAGTTGACCGAAGTGTCTTCTATGGATGATTTCCGGAAAGGTGAAAACGTATACTTCTATGACGCTGCTCCTAATTTGAATAAGTTTGCTACAAAGGGCAGTGAATTTGAGAAGAAGGTTATCACTAAGAATCCTCAAGTTCTTGTGAAACTGGCTGCTACCGATATTACTAAAAATCAAGTTGTAATGGATATCGAAGGCTTCCAATATGCACCTGCCGATAATTACAGAGTAACCTCCGGTTCGTTGACCGCTCCTACTGCCCGAATTGCTGCCGAAGATATTGAGGCTTATACCTTGAAGCCGACATGGAACAAAGTGCCGAATGCTGATTTCTATGAAATAGAATTCAATGGCATGCTGTATACAACAATAAAGGATACTGAGTTGCTATTTGACGGACTGGCTGCTGAAACAGACTATACATTTAAGATTCGTGCCGTAAACAAGGATGGCTATTCGGATTGGGCTGAATTCGGTGCTAAGACAAAAGCTAATCCGCTGGAATTTGCTCTTCACGGAATCAAGGGTGAAACAACTGCGAAGAATCAGGAAGGATTTGATATCGATCGTTTGTTCGACTTTGCCGAGCTGGGTGATATGTGGCATACGAAGTATGGAGCAAAAGCACTGCCTTATGATATGATTATCGATCTGAGAACAGTGAACCAGCTGGATAAATTCGAATACCTGCCACGTACCGATGGTGGTAACGGAACGATCCTGAAAGGTACTGTATATTATAGTATGGATAAGGAAAACTGGACCGAGGCCGGAGCAATCGACTGGAAACGTAATGGTGATGTGAAAGTATTTACATTTACTGAACGTCCGACTGCACGCTATATCAAACTGGCTGTAACAGAAGGTGTAAACAACTATGGTTCGGGTAGGGAATTGTATGTATTTAAAGTTCCCGGAACCGAGAGCCGTTTGCAGGGTGATATCAATAACGATGGTAAGATCGACAATAACGATTTAACCTCGTATACCAACTATACCGGTCTGAGAAAAGGTGATTCCGACTATGAAGGCTATATCAGTGTAGGCGACATTGATCAGAATGGTTTGATTGACGCTTATGATATTTCTGTAGTGGCAACACAATTGGAAGATGGTGTAAGTGAAGAGCCGATTGAGAAACTGGATGGTACCATTGAAATCAGTACTGCTAAACGGAATTACAGTAAGGGTGATGTTGTTGAAGTGCTTGTAAAAGGTGTCAACCTCCGCTCTGTAAATGCGTTGAGTTTTGCGTTGCCATACAATCAGCAGGATTATGAATTCGTGGGTGTAGAACCTCTGAACCTCAAAGCTATGGAAAATCTGACTTATGACAGACTCCATACCAATGGTACAAAAGCACTCTATCCTACATTTGTTAACCTCGGAGCTAAAGAAGCCCTCGAAGGAACAAACGATCTGTTTATTCTGAAGCTGAAAGCGAAACGCGCTGTGAAGTTTGATCTGAAAGCTATTGATGGCGTTTTGGTCGACAAGAACCTGAACACACGTAAGTTTTAAACTTCTGTAAAAGAATACTCCGTTGTTTGAACGGAGGCAAATAAAAAGCTGCCCGGAAATTTTCCGGGCAGCTTTTTATTTGGAGTATCATTTAAATAGAAACAAGGACTTTAAAGTAAAATGTATCATGGAGTGGAAAAGTGGAGATGGTTTTAGTACGTTATAATACCATATTCCATTTACTTCTGTATGTTTGGTTCGGAACTATATTATTCCGTGTAAATCATCTTTTTAGTCATCCCTCCGTCAATCGTGATGTTTTCACCGTTGATAAAGTCATTTCCTTCTTCACAAAGGAATCTACACATGCGGGCTATATCTTCCGGTTTACCGACTCTTCTTGAAGGGTGTTGCGCATGGTCCTCCGGACGGAGACGATCGTAGTCATGGGTTTGTATCCAGCCCGGCGCAATAGAATTGACTGTGATATGGAATTGGGCAAGTGACAAGGCTAACGCGTGTGTCAGTGAATAGATTCCCCCTTTAGAAGCTGCATATCCCTCGCTGCCGGATTCACTCATTAAATACCTGGTAGAGCAGATATTGATGATTCTTCCGTACGGATTGGATGTCGTTTGCGATTGACGGTGGATAGCCATGAAGCGTGAAGTAATAAATACCGGGCGTAGATTAATGGATAGAATCCTGTCGAAATCTTCTATGCTTGTTTCAGTGATAGGAGAGAAGTCACTGATACCTGCGTTATTGATTAAGATATCAATGTCATCCCATTCCTCAATGATGGATTGCATGCAGTGTTCAAGCATATCCTTGTCGCTTATGTCAACTTGATGAAAAATGGCTCCTGTTTCTTCTGCAGTACGTTTTCCTGCTATTTCGTCTTTGTCGCAAAATGCCACCCGATACCCACTTTTACAGAATATTTCTACAATGGCTTTACCAATTCCATTGGCTCCTCCCGTAACAAATACTCTTTTATAATGATGGGTCTCTGTTGTCGTTTGGCCCGGTTGTTCAGTTCTAGCAGGGTGAGTGATCCCCGTTTTCTTTTTGCCATATTTGCGTGCTTTTTCCCAAGCCGCTTTTCTGGCTTCATATTGCTCGTATTGTCTTTCGATATAATTGTCTGCCATAATATTTAGGAATTCAAATTGGGTATAAGGCAATGATTCTTAGGTTGTTTATTTTCCGATGCAGCATATAGATGTAATTGCAAATCAAAGGATTGCGATTTAAACGGTAGAAAAGCCTTTTAAAGGCTCTTGTGACTTGTTCTTTGTGTCAAAATTCCGCCGTTTTTTGCGTTTCCTTTGTCTCATTAGAATCATGGGGCGCATATCGTTCCCCAACCGAAGTTCACCTATCTTCTTTCCACTTACAAAGGTACTGATTTTACGTGATATTTTCGCCAATAGTGTCAACTAAATGCAAGTGGAGTTCACATATATGGATTGCTGACCAAAAGAAAATAATGCTGGATACAACAATTTCTTATAAGAGTTGTCTGTTTTGGATATTTTGTCATCGCTACGATTGGTGTCGTAATTATCGATATAGTGAGGGTAATAACGAAATATGGTGCTTAATTATCAGTTTAGTGATAATTATTGGTGCTGGCGAAAAGAAAGAAAAATAATTCAGATAACCACGATTTCCAGTGAAGAATGAAACCTCATACCCAACTTAGGTATTAGGTTGATTCTTCATCTTTCCCTTTGTTTGGCTTTACTTTAATAGACGTATATATAAGTACGGAGTTAAAGTAAAGTCATTTTTCTTTTGGCGAGCAATATGTATTTTACCGTTGTGACTATTTTCTTATCGTTATAAATATCAATATAGTGAAGATAATAGTGTCATAAGGTATCTATCTATTAGTAAAATGATATTTAAGTCTGGTATATATAATCCTTCAAATCGCCAGATTTTGCATTACGATAATTACGTTACGAAATTCATGTAATGACAGGATGGAGATATAATGATTGAATGACGCGGTATTGTGGTGTAATACTTGTTTTTATATCATGTCAGACATCACAACCTATGACATATAACGTAAAACTATTGTAAAGTTTTGCTGATAGAAATCAATTGTCCTAATTTAACAAACGATTAAGTGGATAGTATAACCTATCATTAAATGTATAAAACATACTATTTAATATACTATATGATATATTGATATGGTGAGTTCTTTTCAACCGACCTCATCGTTCAAATAAGATTTGGGCTTTCATAAAGATGGGTTGAGTTCAAACCACCCCATCTTTCCGTATCCTTTTTAAGACAAGCCCCGATTTTGATGGAAAAATGTTCCAAAGGAGTCTGATTCGTTGGAATAAGTGTAACGAAGCCTTGTCTATTCCCTTTAAAAAGTGTAATGGCGAACTGGAGTATATTTGCAATTTTTGCTTAAGAGGTTCGTTTGAAACGACTCCCCTGCAGCGTATTTGAATTCGCTATAGCCCATTCAAAAAGGGGGTGGTTTGAACCCACACCCTTTGGAAATACTTTACTTAACCTAGTATATACGGTCATTACTCAAGTTGGAAATGTGATTGCACCTTTTTCTTTTGGCAAGCAAAATAGTTCTTTGATATATGATTTGTATGAGTAAAATTACATCTATGCAATGAATGATACGTTGTTTGTTGATAGAAAATATAGGGCTTACAAATAACATAATAGCATTAGTATTTTGGAGCGTTTATCCCAAATAGGTTATGTGCATGGTTAATATGCTATAACGTGATTTTTCTGTGTATAATACATCATTAAATCAATAAAAATAATTATCTTTGCATACTATATGATGAGTTAAATATGGCAAAAAATACAATGGGTACGAAGTTGCCCAGAAAACTAGAACAGAAGATGCAGATTGTAGGCGAGCAGATTAAATTAGCTCGCTTGCGTAGGAATCTGAGCGTGGCTCAGGTGGCAGAGCGTGCTACCTGTTCTCCATTGACTGTGTCACGAATAGAGAAAGGTGCACCAACAGTATCTATAGGTATCTACCTGCGTGTTTTGTATGCTTTGCAACTTGATGAAGATATACTATGGCTTGCCAAAGAAGATAAAATGGGAAAAGCTTTGCAGGATTTAAGTTTGAAGACAAGGGAACGAGCTTCTAAAAAAGAATAAGCCATGAAGAAATTGTATGTATATGCCGATTTTGACTGGCTTAAAGAAATAGGACTCATCGGAGAATTGGGCTATGAATCTCTTCGAGGCTCAGATAGCTATTGTTTTACCTTTAACAAGGAATGGCTGGCACAGCACGGAGACTTGTTTTTGAGTGATGACTTGAATAATTATCCCGGTCAGCAATACACACAACCGGGTAAAGATATATTTGGTTGTTTCTCGGATGCTTTGCCCGACCGTTGGGGACGTACCTTGCTATTGCGCCGTGAACAGATTGAAGCTGCAGAGGGAAATAGACCGATTCGCAAACTGTCTTCTTTTGATTTCTTGACTGGCATTGATGACTTTTCTCGAATGGGTGGTTTCCGCTTCAAGGAAGACCCCAATGGAGAGTTTATCAATGTAAGCGAGTCACTGCGGATACCACCATTGACAGATATTAGAGAATTAATAGCTGCCAGTACGGAGATAGAAAAGAGTGAAGAAAACAATATTCTTCCTGATAGGAAATGGGTTGCTCAACTTGTTCAGCCCGGTTCTTCATTGGGTGGAGCACGACCTAAAGCTAGTGTGATAGACAAGGACAAAACTCTATACGTTGCAAAATTCCCATCACGCAAAGACGATTACGATGCCGGGCTTTGGGAACATTTTAGCCATTTGCTTGCTATAAAAGCAGGGATAAATGCTGCGACAACAAAGGTGCTGGCAACAGGAGAGAAATACCACACATTGCTCTCAAAGCGTTTTGATAGAACACAAGAAGGTAAACGGATTCATTTTGCATCAGCAATGACCTTGTTGGGACTGGTAGATGGAGATAATGCAACAAATGGACATGGTTATCTGGACATAGTTGATTTCATCCTCCAGAACTGTACAGACGTAGAACGCAATTTGCAGAAACTCTACCGCCGTGTAGCATTCAATATCTGTATAGGCAATAGCGATGACCATTTCCGCAATCATGGTTTTCTTTTGACGGCAAAAGGATGGACTTTGTCGCCGGCATACGATATGAATCCAACTCTGAACGAGTATCAAAGTCTGCTCATCTCCGTTGATTCCAACAAGGCGGATCTGAGCATACTGCTTGATGCTTGCGAAGATTATATGCTCAATAGAAAAACCGCTGAAAGGATTGTTTTAGGGGTAATTGAAGCGGTAAAAGGCTGGCGAGAACTTGCAATTCGATTGGGAATATCTAAAAGAGAAATGGAAATGTTTGCAGGAGTGTTGGATGAACGGTGTTTCCGGCAGAACAATGACACTAACATGGACTAACTTGGATTTCCCTCATTCTATAAATAATGGTAAATTTGCAATAATATGGACACCCTTATAAATGAAATAAATAATACGCAAGATGGAATAGTTGTCAACGAGAACGAATTAGTGTGCTCGTTGACTAATCGTGTCGTAAAAGCGACCGAGAAAGAACTTGCTCTACAGTCGATGATTATCATGATGTCGGATGAATATAATTTCGATATGGCAGATATGGAACGCGACTTTAAGGTTAAGTATGATGACCCTGAGACCGGAAAGTCCAAAACTCAGAAAGTGGACTTAGCTGTTTTCGAGTCTGGTCGTGCTCACGATACAGATAATCTTACTCGTATCATTGTCGTTGCTAAGGATGCTAAGGTACGTCCATCCGATAAGAAAAATGGTGTAGAAGCTACCATTGATAATATCTTGGAAGTAACTGAATGTGAGTTTGGATGTTGGACTAATGGTGAGGATTTGCATTATCGCCATGCTACGGAGGATGGATACGGACAGGTAGAAGTAGAAGATTTGTCCGATTTTCCTGGCTTTGATCAAACTCTTGAAGATTTGGAAAGATTAGGTGAACGCTCTGTACCTCGTAAACCTGCCAATGAGTCCTTAGTAAGAACTTTTAAGCGTTGTCACAATTACCTCTATGCTAATGAAGGTCGTAAGAAGGATGCTTTTTGGGAACTACTAAATCTTATATTCTGTAAAATTTATGATGAGAAGAGACGATTTATTGATGCCAAGAATGGCATCAGTTATCGTCGTCGTTTTTGGGTGGGAGTGAAAGAACAAAACACTCCCGAAGGTAGAAAGGCTGTTGCTAATCGAATTAAAATGCTCTTTGAAGAGTTAAAAGAAAGTGAAGTCTTCAATAGTGTATTTGATGGTAACGAGGTTATTAGCATCTCCGATGCCGGAGTAGCCTATATTGCTGGTGAACTTTCAAAATACTCCTTCTTGGATGCAACTGTTGATGTAAAAGGTACTGCCTACGAAACGATTGTAAGTAATACCCTAAAGCAGGAAGCTGGTCAGTTCTTCACACCACGCAATATCATAAAATGTATGGTGCAGATTCTTGACCCGGACGAGAACACTCGTATCGCTGATGTCGCTTGCGGTTCGGGCGGTTTTATTGTGACAGCCCTTGACCACGTTCGTCACAAGATTGCAAAGAGAATGTATTCTGACCTCGATGAATTGCATCTTGAACAAAAACTCAATTCTCCAGAGGTGGATGATGCTGTGCGTGAATATGCCGAAAAGATGATTTTTGGATTTGACTTCGACCCTGATTTGAAGAAAGCTGCTCGTATGAATATGGTGATGGCTGGTGATGGACATAGCAATATATTTAACATCAATTCTTTAGATTATCCCGATGGTAGTCTGCCAGATGTTCCTGCTGTAGGAGAAGCTATCTATAACAGTATTGCTCAAAGCTATGATAAAGACTTTTCATTTGGTAACGATTTATTCAATGCTATTGGTAAGTTTGATATGATATTTACCAATCCTCCCTTTGGCTCTAAAGTGGAGGTAGACCCAGCTATTGCAGCAAAATATGAATTAAATAGTCGTGCTCCAGAAATATTGTTTATTGAAGCTTGTTTTAATTTCTTAAAGCCTGGAGGAAAAGTGGGAATGGTTGTTCCTGATGGAATTTTAGGAAATCCAGCGAATGAAGATGTTAGAAAATGGATACTAGAACGCTTTAAATTAATAGCTAGTGTTGATCTTCCTGTTGAAGCATTTTTGCCACAGGTAGGCGTACAAGCCTCTTTGCTCTTTATGCAGAAAAAAACTTCAGAAGAAAGAATGATACCACTTGATCAAGAGGATTACGATGTGTTTATGGCAATAGTTGAACAAGTTGGTAAGGATCGTAGAGGTGTTCCTATCTATATCAGAGACGAGGAAGGCGCAGAACTTCTTTTCCCTGTGACAAAAAAATGGATAAGTTATGACGATAAAAATCGGGAAGTGGTAAAGACGCGCCGGGAACGTGTAAAAAAAATCGCAGATGACTTACCTATGGTTGCCGCAGCATATGTTAAATTTAAGGAAGGCATAGTATGAAGATAGGAAGTATTAGAAAAAGGTCTATTGTCAATATATCATTTCGTATAGATCCATCCTACCATTTGAGTGATGCTGTAAGGCAAAGGAGTTCATTGAATAAATCTCCTTATTCGATGGTTGCTGTTAAAGATTGTTCTGAAGAAATCTTTTACGGTAATATCTTTTCACGTATTTTTGTTGACAACCCACATAAAGGCGTGCCATATTTAGCTGCATCAGATTCGGTTCTTGCTGATTTGGATACTGGCAGATTTCTTGCTAAACATCAAGCAGAGTCTCTTAGTCATCTTTATCTCAAAAAAGATTGGATACTTATTACATGCTCTGGAACAATAGGTAAGACTGTTTATACAAATAAAACATATGAGAACCATTTAGCTACTCATGATTTAATTAGGGTGATACCGAATAATTGTAAAATTAAGAAAGGAGTTTTATATTCTTTCTTAAAGACACATTATGGGCAGAATCTTCTTACACAATCCAGATTTGGAGCAGTTATAAAACATATTAATGTAGAACATGTAGGAAGTATAACTATACCGCAGTTCCCAGATTCGGTACAAAATGAAGTAGATAGTCTAGTTGCTGAAGCAGCAAACCTTCGAGAGCAAGCAACTTCTCAAATAACAGAGGCTCGTGCTTTGCTGAAGAAATCTGTGGGTCTACCAGATTTAACAATCAATGACTATGATTTCTATGCCCCACATACACCTAATCGTGAAGTGTCATGCTTCTCCGTGAACCGAAAAAATATTAATACAACGACGTTTAATGCATTTAATCATTCAAAAAGAGTTCACGATAATATATTAGAAAAAATATATAAGGTAAAAAAATATATTCCATTTAAAGACGCTTTAATCGATGGACGCATGATTTCTCCATCTGGAGTAAATGTTATCGAGACAAAACCTGGACATGGAATCATGCTTATTAACCAATCGGATATTTTTGATACAACAGTTGTTGGTAAATGGGTAGCAAAAAAAGAAAAATACACAAAAGATCTTCTGAAGTATGGAGAAGTGTTAATTGCTAAAATTGGAACATTGGCAGAGTCTGAGTCATTTTGCAGATGCGTTTTTGTTAATGAAGATTTGGAAGGTAGCCTAATTTCTAGTGCTTTTTACAGAATTAGAACTACATCTGATATACCTTCTGGATATGTTTATGCATGGTTAAGTTCTGATTATGGATTTAGATTATTGAGATCTACGCATTTTGGTACAAAGTTATGCTATCCGAATCCTATTCTTTTTAATGAATATCCGCTTCCTTTAGCAGATGAACGAACCATGCATCAAATTGATCAACTAGTCAAAGACGCTCACAGTAAACGTTATTTGGCTAATTCAAATGAGAAAAAGGCAATTTCCATATTGGAGAAAGAAATAGATTCGTGGTCATAACAAGCACATATTAAATCAAACAATCCATGTCACAGATACGAACAGAACATATAACCTGCCCACAATGTCACAAAGAAAGTGAGATTGAACTTTGGTCATCAATAAATGTGAGTCTTGATCCTGAATTAAGGGAAAAGGTGTTTACCAATGAATTGTGGGCGTGGAAATGTCCTCACTGTGGCTATGAGACCTTTATACCATGGGGTACAATCTATCACGATATGGAGAATCGCTTCATGCTGTTCTTCGAGTTCGATGATGAAGATGTGAAGGACAAATATAGTCCTATGGAGTTGCCGACAGGAATAGGTAATATGGATGGTTATGTGTTCCGTGCAGTCTATGGCTTGAATAACTTAAAAGAGAAGATTCATATTCTAGAAGAGCATTTAAACGATGTCGCTATAGAAAGGTTACGCTATATGGTACGTCATATCATTCGTCCAAACATAGCAGCAATTGGTAGTCCTCTCTACCTGCAAGGTGTAGAGCGAGAAGCAAATGACCAGTCTGAATATGGTAGTCTCTATTTTATCTATTTCACAGAAGAGAATGGTGAAGAAAGCACACAACAGCTTCAAATGCCAATGGAGATATACTTCGAGCACGAATTTGCCGTTAAGAATGACCCACGTATGGCTCTAAATGGTAATGTTTGCGTAGATGAAGAATGGATGAAACGTCAACTTAGTAAATCGAAGTAGCCATGGAAGAAAGGAATTTTGTAAATGGAGTGACTATCGCAATCACTCGTGATAAATATGGCAATAGACTATTTGGACTAGAAGATGAGCGAGGATACGAACTATGTCCTAAAGAGTATTCCTATATTCATCCGATTGAGCATGGTGTTTACCTTGTAGAAAAAGGCGTTAGAAAAAACATTCTCCGTCCCGATGGTAGCCTTGTGTTAAGCGAATGGTTTCATGAAATCTATGATTTACAAGAAGACGGATTCTTTGTGATTGGAAATACCATTCGGAAAACAAAGACCACTCCAACCCAATACTTACGTGGTGTAGCCCATCTAAATGGAACAATACTTTTCCCGGTAATCTATCATAGGGTTAGACGTATAGAAAAACCAATGTCGGACAAGGAACGTGAAACTGGTAAAGAGCCCGAATACACAGGCGACTTCTATGCAGAACTGGACGAAGCACCTTTCGTCCTTAGCTGTCATGGTGGGTTGTACGATCCACAACGAAGCCATTTACCAACCAAATTATCCATTGACCACAAAGATTTAATTGAAAAGGTGGTCAATTGGACTCTTCCCGGCTTGCAGTTTTACTATCGTGACACAGATGCGCCAGTCGTTGTAAAGGACACTTATCATGTAGGTGATGTGTTGCGTGCCGGCTTCTTTATTGACGCTACGACTAAATTGTTGAAGCCTATTCATAAAACACGTTTTTTAATAGCTTCGGCTCATGGTGCCAGAATCGGAGAGTTTGATACAGATGACTCTGATGGACGTCGCTGGGGATTAACCATATTCCATTATAATAGTTACTTTAAGGTGATGGATGTCTATAAATTAGGCGAAGTCACCCAAGTATTGTTGCTACACATTCCTGCAGCGGCTGCGTTCTTCATTGGCGACGATGAAGCCTTCATCAACTTTGTAGACAAAGCAACAGGTAATGATACAACGCTTGTGGAGATGGCACATCAAAGCCTTGAACATAAGATGAAACAAGACATTCATCCTCGTTCAACGGATAAAGAATTTGTTGAGCGAATGTACCATCCGATAGGTCTGGATAAAGAATACTGGCCTATTGGATTCAACGCTGAACCAGAACCCGAAGATGAGAATATGGCACACTATAGTGGCATTGTTCATCATCTTGCCAAGGATGAAGACATCAGGGATTTTATACGAGAAGAAGATAACTTTAAGTACAGCGGCACCGAAGGGTCTATCTGTGATGGATGTATCTATAAACGAGGAATCGTTGGAAATGGTGAAGGTTGTGGTCGTCTATTTAAGAAGTCATTCCGTGACCGTTATATACGCGGTCATTGTGAGTACCGTAAGGAGTCCATTGAAGACCCATCCCTTTTTGAATACCGTAAACAAAAGGAAGTTGAGAAGCAGAAGAAACAGAATGACGAATTTGCTTTGAAGTTGGTTCGAGAGTTTATTGACGAAGAACTCAATGGGAACATTGACAATCTGAATGAATTTGACCTCCATAACATCAAGAACAAAGAGAAGTATAAAGTCGACTGTATGTTAGAGCGTTCTGATATCCTGCGTTCATTGATGGTACTGGCATTTGGAGACTGTTGGCCTGAATTAAACATGGATAATGTGGAACACTATAAGTATCTTTGTGGTACAATCAATTCTCCAAGTTACCTCACAGGTTCCAACATTTTGGATGAATACTGTAAGGGAATGGAAAAATGGGGAGCGACTGAAGAGCAACAAAAACGTGCTATCAAAATATGGCACCTCTGCGACCAAATAGGAAACTGGTGGATACTTCCTGGAGGTGCAACTTGTTTTGATACCCAACTCAATTCCAAATTCAAGGGATATGGAGACCGTTACTTGATTCAGCTCTATGATAACATGACTAGTACCAAGAAAATAAAAGTTGGTCGCAAGGTCATGCCTATGTGTGAAGCCGAACTGTTGAAGGGGCACGCTGATCCAGAAGGATTTGCACGTTTCATCAGCGAAAATATGCTTGAAGATATGGTAAACCATGAAGGTAAACCTATGGAAATCTTCGATTATATGTGGAGCTACAAAAAAGACATTACAGCTGACGAATATTTCAAGGCTATAGATAAATTTTGCGATTTCTGTGAGGAGTTCATTCCCAAACGAACAGAGCGCATAATAGAGAAACTAAAATCAGTATTAAATCAATAGATACGACATATATGGCACAGATAAAAAGACCCATACATGATGATGGTCCAGTAAATGGCGGTGAGCAGCGCCTGCAAACTTATCTGCAAATGCGTTTGCCAGATGACTATATCGTCGTCCCTAACGTTAATTTGGCTATTACTGGCCCTAACCATGTTATGAAGTATTGGGAATATGATGTAATCGTCATAGCTCCCCATGCAATATTTCACATTGAGAACAAAGACTGGGCTGGTAATCTTACAGGTGATGACTACGCATGGTTTGTCAATGGACAAGAGCGTAAAAATCCACATGAGACGGCTGGTCTAAAGTCTCGTATATTGGCAGGAAAATTAAAAAGTCAACACCCCGACTGGAGCATTGGTCAGGTTGTAACGTTGGTTACCCTTAGCCATCCTCAACAATCAAAGTTTGGAATGGACACCCATTGTGAGTGTTACAACCAAACTTTTATGCTGAATGATGAGCTAATCAATTTTCTGACAAATCCAGACCTTATCGGTCGAAGACCTCATCAGCTGTCAGAGCTACAGAAACCTATCGCAGATTTGCTTTGCGGTCAATCTGCTGCTTACCAGCGTAAGAGTCGTGAATATCTGTTTGATTATAAGATTGAGGAGGTGCTACAAGAAACAGAACAATACACGGAGTTTCTTTGTGTACCAAGACTTATTGGGTCTTCTCGCTATAAGATAAGAGAGTATGCTCTTGACCTTTCCGGCAAAAGTCCGAAAGAACTGGAAGAGTTTAAGAAGAAAGTTCAGAATGCCAAGTTCGCACAGGATTTAATAGGTGCATCTCCTTACATCGTATCTACAAATTGTCGTATGAATGACGAGGAGACATACTATTATGAAATCAGTCGTTATCAAGACGAAAGCTCTCTTCGTTCTAAACTTCGTATGAAGACCTTCAAGCAGATCGATAAAGTCAACATCGTACTTGATATAGCAAAGGCTCTGCAAGCATCGCATGAGAACAATGTATTCCATCGTGATGTGCGCCCTGAAAATATCTATGTGCTTGGCGACAAGGCACAGTTGGCAAACTTCGGGATGTCTTGGTTTGCAGAACATTTGGATAATAGCTTCACGGTAGGTAGCGATTTGGATCTCCGAACTCCGTATTCTGCCCCGGAAATGCTTGATGGCGATGTAACCTCTGGCAGTGATATATACTCTCTTGGTGTCATATTCTATGAATTGATGGTGGGTAATGTGCCATTTGACAGTCCTATTACCTTCATGTCTGCTATGGGTGGTGTTCTTCCTGATGAATTACTTCCAAGCAATAAAGTCAAAGATTTGCCTCTTTGGATGAATGAAGTCGTAAAAAATACTATTGTCGGAGAGAATGGAAAACGTTGGCAGACAGCAAAAGAATTCATAGACTTTGTAACAAAAGCTATTGAAGAAGAACATAAGAAAACACTTGCTTCAAATCAGAAGCCAAATTCAAACGCCTCTGCCAACGAGGTGTTGTATCTAAAAGATTTTAAGCCTGGCATGAATGTCTCCCCAAGCTTAACCCTTCATGAGGAGTTAGGTAAAGGTGGTTTTGGCCGAGTGTTTAAGGTTTGGCATGATATGCAGAAAGAGTACTTCGCCATTAAAATATTTGAGCGAGATTCTTCTATTGAAAATGCCATCAATGAGTTCCAAGCACTAAAGGAGTTAGACCATCCTAACATAGTAAAATTCAAATATAATGACCGCACTCAGCCTGGTGGTCTATTCTTCACTTTGATGGAGTTGTTGGATGGTGAAAACCTTCAAGACTATACCAAAGGCGACCTTCGTCTACCTATTAGTGAAGTCTATAAAATGGCAAAGCAAATACTTGATGCACTTGTTTATATGCAAGACAAGCTGCCGCCAGTATTCCATCGCGATATTAAGCCCAACAATATTATGTGGAATAACCGTACCACGTTTAAGTTGATTGACTTTAATATTGCAACTACAACGGATGACAAGTCTCTGGCTGGTACATTCCCATATATGGCTCCCGACCTTGTTAAGTCAGGCAATAAGATAGACTGGGACTGCTCTGCCGATACTTTTGCATTGGGTGTGACCATATATCAATTACTGACACATGCCTATCCTTGGCCGGGTAGCAGTATGCGTCCTAACATTCATGTAGAACCCACTGACATTAGAAAGTTCAATGATAAGCTAACTGATGCCATGGCAAACTTTGTGATGAAGTCTATCATTACAGACAACTCGCGACGCTTCAAGACTGCGAAAGAAATGTATGATGCGTTATTGGAAATTGGCGAGAATGGAGTATTGAAAGATACTAGTCAAATAGTGTCTTGTATCAAGAATGAAAGCTTTAATCCAGTTGACTATATAAATTCACTATATAGCCAAAGCCGGCATGGTAACGGAGGTACACGTGCAGGTTCTAAAACACACACCTTTGATGATCTGACATATACTGACACTAAGTTAGACAAATACCTCTTAAAGGATATTGAAGCGTTGAAATATAAGCTGATTATTATCACAGGAAATGCTGGTGATGGTAAAACTGCTTTTATTCATCGGATTGAAGACAAGGGTATTGATAAGGTCGCTTATGATAGCAATAACGGCTCGGAGTTTACCATCAACGGTATTCGTTTCAAGTCAAATTATGATGGTTCACAGGATGAAGATGAGAAAGCAAACAATGATGTCTTGGCAGAATTTTTCTCTCCGTTCTTTGGGCTTACCGACTACACTTTGGCTACAGAAGGACGTGTAATCGCTATCAACGAAGGTCGCTTAGTAGATTTCCTGTCAACTCGACCGGAATTGGCTAAATTGCAAGATAATATCGAGGATTTCTTCTACCAAGAAGGTCATGCGGAGCTGCTTCCTGGATTGATGGTAATTAACCTTAACCTGCGTTCTATTACGGCTAGAGGTGAAGATGGTAGTTTATTGGCTCAGCAAGTTAAAAAACTTACTCGCCCAGAAATTTGGGCAGGTTGTGAAGGATGTCCTATCGCTGACCGTTGTTTTATCAAGTATAATGTAGATACTTTCCAAGACAGTAGCGCAGGAGATGAAGTAATCAATCGTTTGGAGTGGTTGCTTAGAACTATCGTCTACAAACGTGAACTCCACATTACCATGCGCGATTTGCGTTCAATGATTGCTTGGATGCTCACACGCGACTATAGTTGTGATGAAGTAAAGCAGTTGATAGAGTTTGTAAACAGTGAGAAACTGCCCGAATACTATTGGCAATTCTACTATTTCAATGTAACGGCACCTGCTGTATATCCAGAAGGAGCTTATATGCTACCCACACTTTTCTCAGAAGACCGTTTGGTGAAATTGTTGCGTGAAACTGATGTTGCTGGTGTGGCATTACCTGCCTATGACCGAGACCTCTACTATACAACTAAACGTCCTGAAAATTACTTGATGTTTAGCGAACGTAAGCAGAGTGTTTTATCTTCATTTAACCAGGTTCATACGATTGTTCCTTCATATGAGATAAAGAACGATGTTATTCGCAACATCTTTACAAGCAGACACAAAACCTTTATCAGACATCAGTATTTTGAAGGCATACAGAACTTTAAGAGAAGACTTCCATATCGTCATGCAAGTGAGTTTTATAAGAAACTTAATGATTCTGACGAAAACAGCTTAAAGGAAACTATGCAGAGTCTAGCTAGAGCAATTTCTGCCAGTGAAGGTTGTGATAACAAGAACCTAACTGACGGCTATATGTTGTTGGCAAATTCAAATGTTGGAGATCCAATTTCAAGAAGCTATAGAAGGTTTGCACTTGATGAGTTTGAGCTTTTCGTAAACAAGACCGAACATCTTACAAGTTATATAGAATATGAAAGCGATAGCCTTACCTTCCGTCATAAGGAAGATAAGTTTATTCAGCTTACAGTAAGTCTTGATTTGTTTGAGATGCTTGAGTTTATCAAAGAAGGATTTAGCCCGTCAGTGAATGACCTGCGTGGTCGTTTTATTGAATTGCAGATTTTCAAGAATCTGCTTGAAGCAAAGACCTATAAAGAAATACTTGTGACTAAGAACAATCGCAAGTTTACCGTTGTACGTCTTGATGAGAATAAGCACATAGTAATAGAACCACTCAACGCTTAAGAATATGATACTTAAATTAAAGAAAGGAACTGGCGTTAAGGCGTTCATGAACAAGGATATCTTGTATGTGGACATGAAACAGATTAAGCTCGACCGTGTGCTAACGAATCTGTTTATAAAAATGTATGCTAACGGAGCACCTGTAACAATGGCGTTCCGTAAAGAATATACTATCGACGTTTTGAAAAATAATCTATCACAACTAGAAAATGATGGTTTTATCAAAGGCGTTGATGATAATCCTGATGGTGTGGAGGATTGGCTGAGAAGTTCTCTTTTGGAATTAGTCAATAGAGGAAATGTTATCAAAGAACATGTTTCGACACTAAAGCCACTCCATCTACTTAGTTTCCGTGTGCAAAATGCGAAGTACTGCCGTGACTATCGTGCCTCAGACCAACTCTATCTGATGCTGAAAAGTAATCCTGCAGTAATGGAGGAACTTGTCAAGTATTTGAGTAAAGGATGGGATAAACAAATGAAGGCAATAGTCAAGACAGAAGATCTTGACGTAGATACCATGGGCATATTGTATATGACCAACCCTTTGAAGGAACGAAGGAGTATGAATACAACCACAGATTCTATTCCTTTACCATTTCTTAAAAAGCAAGCTATATTATTTACTGATGATGTGCGCAGATTGTTACTCTATAAAGAAAAACTGCCACGTGCTGTATTCATTGACTATCTTAGAATACTATGTGGCTTGCATCTTGCTCTATACACTATGAAGGTAATATATCTTCTTCCTAAAATGATTGAAGCAGGAACGAGAGATATAAAGGATGATTGGTCTATGGTAGTCGATGTAACGGATAACCTTGATAGTATTATTGCTCCTATAGCATGTAAGGACGTGGAACGAATAGAGAATGGTTACGGAAAATACATTCGCTCTACATATATGGTGGATTTGATTCAAGAAAGAACAGGTTACAACATTGACGATGCTCTTCACTATCTAAAGGAAGAAAATCAGTTAGATGACGGATATTATGAAAATGCTTTAATCTCTATCAAGAACACTCTTCCTGCTAGTGATGAGAAAGAGTTTGATCAAGATGATTTTGCTGAAATGCTTCAATTCCATAACAAAAGGGACTTCTTTGGTAAGCTCATACAAGTGTTAGAGAAATCCAATCTCGGAGGCTATCAATACAGATACTTGAAAGAGTTTCTTGATTCTGCGTCAATGAAGAACAGTCCTTCCATGCTCTTGGCTGATAGCCGTTCACGTCGTCATCCAAGACGTGGTGCTCTCGGTTCAAAACTATTGGAAACAATGGTTCAACTGCTTGTTTTGGAAGAAAAGGAAAATGGTAAGTTCACCACTCACTCACTCTCCATTGACCAGTTGGCTGAAGCAATTAGGAATCGCTATGGTTTAGTGATTAACGGCATTTACGAGGAACGTTTTGCTGATGCAGATGTTGAAACAAATACCGCCCTTAAAGCCAATATGGATGCATTCAAAGATAAACTTCGCCAGATTGGTTTTTATACAGACATGAGTGATGCCTGTATTCTTCAAAAGATTCGTCCACGCTATAAATTGGAAGACTAATGAACACATTAAAAACATTATATTACGAGCATTTCATACAGCATGTAGTTGATGCTTATTCGTCTGTTATTAAACAGGCAAAGCCGGGTCATTGTATGAAGATTACAGGACTTGCAATGAAGGAATTGCAGGTCTTGCTCCCGAAGTTGCGTGTACTGAATAACCAGTTGTCAGTATTCATTCTCTCTGAAACAGAGAAAGGTGATAATTACATTCATGCAACCAAGTTAATAGAACTCAGAAATGATCCAGAAAAGGCAGTTCTTATTTTAGTTCCGTCTAATAGCCGAACATCTGCAGAAGATTCATATGGTGATGCTACCTTCCAAAATCTTCCAACATCGCAGTTACAAGAATCGTTCTATTATCATTTGATTGAAGAAATTCCTGAAAATCAAATGTATTTGTGGAATCAGATATTTGAATTGCTGAAAGAAACAACAGCAACACGTTCTGAGGCTATCAATTACCTTTTGTACTTGGAATTAAACCATTATTCTTCTGAGTCTTGGGGTAATGGATTGTTTGTATTCGGCTTACTCCCAGATTCAAAACTTATAGAAGACGAAGGAGCTATCCGTCGTCGGTTTATGCTAAATCTTGAAAAAGTATCTACAGTCTTGGGCGATTACTCCTTGACACCAGCTGATAGAATATCTGCATTACCATTGCAGAAGGGAACTATTCAGAAAGACTTATTCGTCTATTTGAATAATAGCGATAGCCCAGAAGACCGCTATGCTTTATGTGCTGATATCGAGGAGAATCATCCTGAGTTTAACTACGCTGTCATGCCTTGGCAAAATGCTGGTGATGGTGGACCTGTAAAAGTTTCTGTAGATGTAGTTCCTGGCAAAAATGCAAAAACAGAATTAGTTCGTGATGAAGCAGGTAATCTGATTCTTAGCATTCAGCCAGACAAAAAGGGAAAGGTGGCATTAACCATAACTACAGACCCTTCACCCAAAGATAATCCGGACATTTTCTCTTTTGAGATAGCTCTAGTAAGTCTTGAAGATTTTCAAGAAGTTGGAATCGTCAAGAAGGCGAAAGTTGGCACAAACAAACGTGCATCAAGACGTCTTTCTTTGAACATTGCTAATGGAATGTTTGAAACTGGCGATTATTTTATTCGTGTACGTGCCATGGACGAGAATAACATTGTTCTCGATTCAAAAAAAAAGTTTAAGGAAGAACAGGTGCAAGCTGCATGGGAAGATGCGCACAAAGAGAATTCTAGTCTTCAAATGGAACAATTCCGTTTGGAGCACCAAGTTTCTTATAGCAATGAGTCTGCTCCCTTCTTTATTGATAACGATGGTGAAGAGGTAGGAGGGGATGGAGAAGTGGATAAACGAGCAAAAGTCAATTCTTTGACGCAAGCAATTCTTCTATATAGAGCATCAAAACTTCCTAAGTGTAAAGAAGTAGAAGAGCTTGAAATAGAAAGAGACGGTGCTAATCGTAATGGTTGGATTGAAGGTAGTCTAAACGATACCTATCAGTTTGATTTTGGTGTTTCAAATGCTTATCAAGTTTTGCTCTCTAAAAAGTTGATTCAACTAGAAAACACATTCCTGTCAAATGATACTGATTTTGGATATGTGGAGGCTTTACTTGGTGCTAACCCAACAGATTCAAAGCTGCTTAATCCACGTGATACAGCTATAGAACATCCTCTTTTTGTCGCAACAGAAAAGTTGGATATTCCAGAAGAATTGATTTCATTAAGAGCAGATTTGTTTTCTTTGATTAAAGAATCTACAGAAAACGAAAGAGGACTTATTTGCACATTTGATTTCCCAATAAATGCAAGTATTGTCAGAGAATATATCTCAGAATATGAGCGTTGGATTCGAGAAGTTCTTGATAGCAAACCAACAGAGGAGCAATTAACTGAATTGCAAAATCTGGATACAGTATTCTTAAAAGTAGAGATGCCTGATGGAAGTACAACGGATGTACGACTGATAGCACCTCTCCATCCATTGCGTCTCTCTTGGATGATGAATCTCTATGAGTTATATCAAGATTGGGAAGAGAAAACGTTAGGTAATCCTAAATATCGTAAGGTATGGTATCGTAAACTTGAAAAGCTTTTTATGGGTCAACTCCCACTTGATATAGCACCATTAGTTTTGAGTAGTGGTCAATTGAAGGAAGCATTTCAATATATTGGCGAAATAACTTACGGATGGGGTGCATACGCTCAACCTTCATTTGGACAGGGCGAAGCATTTGCGTCTAGCTATCGTCAACTGAAATCATACATGGCGATGTTACTAAACGTTTCTCGTGATAAGAGAATTGATAGCGAACTTAGTCTAGAACTGGTAGTTCGCCATCTGAAAAACTATGTTTTGTCGCATCCATATACCGATAAACTTGTAATTAACTTGTTTAATGTTGGTGATGCCAGCATCTTTGCCCAAGCTCTGGTCGTACTGGAGAAGATGGGTATTGGTATGGATTTGTGCTATGAGATTCAGTTGTTCTCAAACAATAACTTATTACAATCAGGTGAAGCATTTAAGGAACTGCTCGACCCTGAATCAAATGTAGCTGTTGATGCGGAGATTTTCTCACAAGCATCAGCTAATCGTTTGTTCCCGAAACTTCGTTTCTCATTAAACACCATTGATAAGTTTATTACTGAGCATGATAGATATCAGGCTCATATGTCGTTCCTTGTAAATCCATTTAAGATTACAACGGAATTGGTGCGTCCAAACGAACTGAGTCGTTCGTTTTACTTAAATGGTACCATCTGCCGTAATGTTGTAGAGGCATCCACTGAAGGAAATAACTTCGTTTGGAATAGATATTTCTCCAATAAGACAATGCTGAATCCTGTTTCAGAAGCAGCAAACATAGAAGTAAGTTTGTTTGCCCGACTTCAAGAAACCATCGGTTGTCTTTTATCATCAACATGGGAAGAATCGGTTCCTGCTACTACTCTACGTCTTAAAGAGAGCGATGTTATGTTGCTTTCATTTGTGCATGACAGTAGCGATTGGGTTATCACGTTTGATAAGAACATGGGACCAGAATTTTATGACCTTCCATGTGGAGATAATGATGTACCTTATCTTCTTGATTATGTACCATCAGAAGAAGGAACAGGTATCGCTTCATATTTAACCACTCGCCCAACAAGTGAGATTGGTGCTATGATGGTACCTCTGTTCCATCATTATGACATTGACCTTGAAAACAAAGAAAATTTCAATCAGATACTAGAGGATGTGCGTTCAGTCAGCAGTTCTATTCTGATGCAAGTTAACGAAACCTCACGTAAGGGTTTTGAAATTATTGGTACTGTTCTCACAAAACGTTTCTTAAAGAAGAAGCACATATTGGAAGAGTCTTTCCTAATTCCTATAGACCTTCACAAAGAATTATTTGTTGATCTTGACACAGATAAACAGGATCGTGCAGATAACCTGGTTGTAAAGATTGATACGCAGCATAGAGAACTGTTATTCAGCGTTGTTGAAATAAAATGTCGTAATGCTGTCTATAACAAGGAAGAACTTCATGCCAAAATCCTCAATCAGATAGAGAACACGATATTTGCTTTAAGAAGCCATTTTGAAATAGCTGTTGATGGTCAAGACCGTCTTGACCGTGAACTAAAAACTATGGAATTAAAGAACTTCTTAGAGTTCTATATTCGTCGTGCTATGAGGTATGGTCAACTTGACCCTGAAATTGCTCACGATTATCTTGTATTCTGTAGTAAGTTGTCAGATGGATATACCATTCGTTTCAAACAATTAGGTGTCATCTTTGACTTTTTGCAGACGGAACGACAAAAGAAGGAGTTTAATGGTGATACCGTTATTTACACTATGGGGCAGCCTGTTGTTAATGAGATTCTAGACGAGACTACTACATTAAATACAGCTATTCTAGAAGCTAAGGATAACGACAAAGACTTTGTGGACTTTTTTGAGGTTCGTAGAGCGTGTGCGATTTCCATTGAATCTCCTGTACAAGTTAATAACGTATCCGAATCTGAGAAGGTTCCACAAGCTCATATTGAACCAGATTCAGAGTATGAAGTCATAATTCCTCTTTCAAATGGAAGTGCGATATCAAGCACAACAGAGAAGGACGAAGAAGATGAGTCTTCTAATCCTACAGAGGAACACCCAACTTCAAACTTGGAGCAGGATAGCGATGCAGATAGACCATCTGTAGTTTTCACGTCCAAAGATAACGATGAAGGCTCCAATGATGAGTCTATTATTCCTGCAAATGTTCAGTCTGAGCCAGAAAATTCCATAGAACCAGTATCTGTGACTAAGGAGGATAATAGTAAATCTGCGCAATCAGATGTGGATCCAAACTATCAAGAGCCAAAGTATGATTTAATAATCGGAAAGAACAGTGATTCTCCCCAATTTGGCATTTTGGGTAAAATGATCAGTAATGGTCGTCGCATAGGTTTAGATTTGAATGAGTGTAATACTATAAGCTTATTCGGTGTACAGGGTGCTGGAAAGAGCTATACTATAGGTTCTATTACAGAGATGGTTTTGAGACAATTCTCAAATGTGAATAAATTGCCTGCTCCAATGGCAAGTGTTATCTTCCATTATAGTGATAGTATGGACTATGCTCCAGAATTCACATCAATGGTATATCCAAACGACGATGAAGGTCAGTTGGCAAAACTGAAAGCTGAATATGGAGCCGAGGCAGGTTCTATAAAAGATGTGGTATTGCTTGCCCCTGAGAGTCAAGTAGAGAATAGAAAGGCGGAATATCCTGCCCTTGAAATTCATCCTATTGGATTTGACTCTGCAGAACTTCAGGTTAAAGATTGGATGTTCCTACTTGGCGCCATGGGTAATGATTCAACTTATATTAAAGAGTTGAAACAAATCATGAAGGGGTGTCGATATAATATGTCACTAGAGAACATCAGAAATGGAGTTGCAAACGATGGACACATGAGCACTTCGCAGCGTTCGTTGGCAGAGCAAAAACTCAACTTTGCTGAGGAATACATTACCGATGGTCAAAAGGTCGGACAATACCTTCGTCCTGGTAGGTTGATTATAGTTGATCTTCGAGATGAGTTCATTGAAAAGGAAGAAGCATTGGGACTATTTGTAGTTCTGCTCAATATCTTTTCAAGTGTAATGCAAGTTGATGGTAGAGCCTTCAATAAGTTTATTGTATTTGACGAAGCTCACAAGTATATGAACGACAAGGAACTTGTTGGCTCTATAACTACAGCAATCAGAGAGATGCGCCATAAGGGAGTATCTATAATGGTTGCTAGCCAAGATCCTATGAGTTTACCTACAGAAATCATAGAACTAAGTTCTATTGTAGTGATGCACCGCTTTAGTTCTCCTGCTTGGGTAAAGCATGTTCAGAAGGCTATAACACCGTTGCAGACTCTTACTGCAGTTGAGATGGCATCCCTCGGTTCTGGTGAAGCTTATCTATGGGCTAATAAGGCGAGCGATAAATCTGTAACTCAAAAACCTATTAAAATAAGCATTCGTCCTCGTGTAACAAAACACGGTGGTGACACAATATCTGCAGTAAAATAATGGAGATACTTGAATATACTAATAAAGGCAGCAGGGAGTGCAACCAAGATTTCTTGGCTTATGCAAAACTCTCTGCTGACTCTGCTATACTAATTGCTGCTGACGGAATGGGAGGTTATTCGCAAGGCGAAGTAGCCTCCAAATTAGTGGCAGATTCTATTGTCGAATTTGTAAAATCAAATTATAAATCAATAAAGCCGGCATCATTGATTCGCCAAGCTATAACATATTCTAATGAAGCGTTGATGCTCAAAAGATTAGCATCAGGAGGCAACAAGATGGGTACTGTAGTGGCTATTTTGTTGATTATTGATAATCAAGCCTTCATTTCTTGGCTTGGTGATAGCAGAGTTTATCTTTTTCGAGATAGTAAACAGGTATATCGTACTGAAGACCATTCTGTGATAAACGATATGCTGAAACTTAAAACGATTAATATCTCAGCTGATGCCTTAGAGAAGTATTCGCATATTGTTACTAAATCAATTATGGGAGATGATAAGATTGGCGAAATACCTGTTTCGATGGTAGAAACACACTCAGGGGATATATTCATTTTATGTACTGATGGCTACCATAAGGAAGGTGATATGGACTTCGCATTGGATTTTACACCAGACAAGGAGTCTGAATTAAATGCTATTACAAGTAAATTTTCCGACAACAACTCTTTTATTAAGGTTATAATATGATTAATAAGATTTATAGATGGACAAACCAAGAAACTGCGTCATCGTTGCATGTCCGCAATAAAGGGGCAAGAACACTAAACCGGAATTATTGGTGAGAAAGTTCTTGTTCAGCCGAGGCTTTCGGTATAGATTGAACTATCCACGGCTTCCTGGACATCTCGACTTGGTTTTACGCAAATACAGAACTGTGATTTTCGTAGACGGCTGTTTTTGGCATGGTCATGAAGGGTGCAAATATTATGTTCTACCAAAGACAAATGTTGAGTTTTGGAAGAATAAAATAGAGCGCAATCAGAGTAGAGATATAGAGGAACGGCAACAATTGGCTTCGATGGGGTGGCATTGTATTACCATTTGGGAATGTAAGTTGAAACCGAAAGTTCGGCAACAGACTTTAGATGCTTTGCCACATCTATCTTGAGGACAGAAGAATCAAATCATATGAGACAACTGAGGAAGAATATAGCATGGTGGCAGAGCCCGTTGAAAGTTATGGCAAGCCGAAATGAATAATCGTGAAGATGATAATTTAAGATATGGCAAAGAACATAGAAATACGAAATAGTACAGCTGAGTTTCTCATCTTTATGCTTGAAGGTCAAGAGGATGGAATTCAAGTGATGTATAAGAATGAGACCATTTGGGCGACACAAAAGGCGATGGCGCAGCTTTTTGATGTTGATAGAACAGTTGTGTCCAAGCATCTTAAAAATATATTTGATACATCTGAATTGCAACAAGATTCAGTATGTGCAAAATTTGCACATACTGCGGAGGATGGTAAAACCTATAATACTCAGTTCTATAATCTCGATGCCATTATCAGTGTCGGTTATCGTGTCAATTCTGTTCGGGCAACCCAGTTCCGTCAGTGGTGTACGTTTGTACTCCGTCAGTTTGCTATCCGTGGCTATGTGATTGATAAGAAGCGGATGGAGAACGGTTCGTTTATCGGTGAAGATTATTTTGAACATTTGCTTGCCGAAATCAGGGAGATAAGACTTAGTGAACGTCGTTTTTATCAAAAACTTACCGATATTTATGCAACGGCTATAGACTACAATAAAGATGCTCCGACAACTCGTCTGTTCTTCAAGAAGGTGCAGAACAAAATGCACTATGCTGTGCATGGACATACTGCTGCGGAGTTGATCGTAGAACGAGCTAATGCAGAAAAAGAACACATGGGATTGACAACTTGGGAAAATGCTCCGCATGGTAAGATTGTGAAGCCGGATGTGAGCATTGCCAAAAATTATCTGAAAGAAGTAGAATTGGAGGATATGGGGCGTTTGGTCAATTCTGTATTGGATATGGCAGAGAGAATGGCTAAGCGGCATATTCCTATGACGATGGAAGATTGGGCTAAACGGATTGATATTATCCTTGAAGCTGGAGGAGATGCGGTGTTGATTGATGCCGGGAATATAACAGCTGAGTTTGCCAAGTCTTTTGCAGAGTCTGAGTTTGAGAAATATCGTATCATTCAAGACCGCCTTTTCCAATCTGATTTTGATAGATTCAGTGATGATAATCTTCTTCCGATTGAATAGAAGTGCAGATAACCAATTGTCCAAAGGTGTTAGAAAAATTCAAATACCTTCGGATAAATGTTTTTTTTGTTTCATTGGAAGATGATAGTTACTTCTTAATTGTAATAGTTCACTTGTTGTATTTGCAAATTGAATTATTTTATCTATCTTTGCTCTGTAATTTGATTTTAAGGGTATTCCCTGTAGCATTTGTGAATTATGGAACATACAATTGTTAAATTCGTCAGCCTGAATAAGGCGACGGTTGAAACGCCACAAGGTGACCGTTTCACATTGGGACTCAGTAGAGTTGTCCCAATTCCTCTGCAAGAGCAAGAGGCAAAAGTTATCTCTTATCTGTTTGACCAGTACTACAAAGGCGACCCGTCTGTCATTATGGGACAGATATATCGCGGGATGATTCAGTACAACTGTTGGGCTACTCCGTATTGGGTGGGGCCGGACAGAGACAATGAACGAGAAAGAATCGGCGCACAAATCCGCAGTCTCAGAGAAGAACGAAGAATGGAAGCCAAAGAACTGGCTGCATTTGCTGACATAGATCCTTCCAACTTATCAAGAATAGAAAAAGGAAAGTTCTCGGTTGGTCTTGATGTTCTTTGTAAAATAGCCGCAGCTATGGATTGTTCTATTGAAATAGTACCTATAGGTGCTGCAAGCAATAATTACCAAGTTTATCGTGCACCCAAAGCAATTCCTGATGAACATAAAAGTATCTTGATAACAGCGAAAGAAGCAGTCTTCCGCTTATCTGAATGCCTTGCTAAATATGGAGAATACCATTGGCAGCAAACCCGCTACAACATAAACATTGGAGACATTGTTTATATATATGTTTCTGAGGATCGTGCCATTAAATATAAAATGACTGTCGAACAGACTGATGAACCATACGATAGGTGGATGGTCAAAGAAGAGGAATTCTGGCTTGATAAAGAAAGGATTCAAGACGAATCGCAAACAAAATACGCCCTCCTGCGCCTTGTTAAAGAATCCCATTCAGGAAAACTCACAGAGGAGAACCTGAAGAAACACGGATTCTTACGTGCACCATTAGGCATTAAAGTGCTTGATGGAGAATTATTAAAGTTCATCGAAAGAAAGTTTTAGCCATGGAAGAAAATATCAATCAATTTAATCGTGAAGAAGTTTGCGATTACAAAGGTCGTAGGTATTTTGTTCGAGACAACGGTGCGATTTATCGCCAGTGTCAGGCTGACGGGAAAATACGTAAATGGGATGAGGAATGGACATTTGGGCGATTTGACAAAAATACAGGGTATATGCTTATAGGTCAGGAACGAGTTCATAGAATCGTATGCACAGCATATCACGGAGAGCCTATTGGAGACAGAAACATAGTTGACCACATCGATACAAACCGTTGCAATAATCGTCCTAGTAATCTTCGATGGGTCACTCGTTTGGAAAATACTCTCAACAATCCGATTACCCGTGCCAAGATAGAACTAATTTGCGGCTCCGTTGAAACCTTTTTGAAAAATCCTCAATTACTCTATGGACACGAATCAAAAGATTCCAATTTCAAATGGATGCGAACCGTAACCAAAGAAGAGGGAGAACGCTCTTTGAAGCGTTGGAACGAATGGTCAACAAAACCAATCGAAGAACGAAAGCCAAAAGGAAACGGTGTTGGAGAATGGATATATAATGAGGATTCCGATCTTGGTGAACTTTGGGACAAAAACTGGTATAAACATGAATACAAATCCGACTATCAGCGTCAAAAAGAAGACATAGAACGGGATAACCTGCGCATCTACGAAGAAGAATATGGTCTTAAGGACTCTCTGACTCCAGGTGCTAAGCAGTTGAATTGGAAAACGCTAACGGAATTTCCTCAGATACCTCAGGAGATTTCAGATACACCTCTGCAGGATTACCTTGCCCGGCTCTCCAAAGGCACTATATATTGCCGTAACCAGTATTCTGATTCTCCGGTTTATGATGCAGCTATGTCAGAGAATCAAAGCCATTTAGCCGTACTAACGGAGATTTCAGGCGTGACAAATTATGCCTTATCTGAAGTTAGATTTGAAAATGGTTTTTTTATTCATAAAAGTATCCGCACTTTCTTTACTGAAGACGGTGCGAATAAGTATTTTACACTTTCTCTCGGTAAAGAATGGGACGGAGGGGATGTAATGGAAGATTATTGTTAAATCTATTCTTCCGAAATTGCCCTGTAAAATATCATTTGATACAGTTTAATTTATACTTTTGCAGAATCTGAATTTGAAAAATATCGCATTGTTCAAGACCGCCTTTTCCAATCAGATTTTGACAGATTCAGTGATGATAACCTTCTTCCGATTGAATAAAAGTGTAGATGACCATTTGTCTGAAGGTGTTTGAATTTTTCTAACACCTTCGGACAAATGGGATGATAATATCAATGTGTTTAAAACAGTTTGGTTATATCCATTCTCTTACTTGTAAATCCTTTACACTGACTGCTTGTAACAAATTGATGCTCAATTAATAGCTGCCTGCTATTATATTTTACGCAGTGGACTGAGTATTTTTACGCACTGTGTATATCTGTGCCTATTTCAACACTTTGAAGAGTGAAATCGTTATCGCAATACCCAAAATAGCTATGACTGAACACCCTGCCACAGCCTTCCAAATCAGTACCGAATGCAAAATCTCAGCATTAGCCACAATTATGCAGACGAAAAAAGAAGAGAGGGCGACCAAAATTATAATGGTAATGTAGAATGTGGTGACTGGGATAGGGATGACATTTCCGACTTTCTTCATTCTTCGCTCGGCTTCTTTGCATTTGTTCTCTATCTGGCCGACAAAATTACAGAGAAGGGTAGCCCCGAATTTTAGAGCCAGATTTTGCATTTCGTCTGAAATGTATGGTTCACACTTCCGGATGGAGTCGGACAGGTTTTCAACTTTCGTTCGCAACTCATGCACATTGTCATTCAGTTTGGCCAGTTCCTTTACGTTTATATCAAGCAGGCGGTTTTCTTCCTCTAAAAATTCGTTGTGAGGATTGTTTTTTACCGTCTTTGCTTCATTCATTTCAGCTGTGAAATCAAATTTCTCCTTCATGGCTTATCGTTTTAATCCTGTTTTCGATTTCTTTCCAAGAGTACGAGTGGCAGCACGAGCGCATCTACGTGCCCATTGCAAATCGTCCTCGTCTTTATCTCTCCAAGGCAAATCGCTTTGAGAACCTCCGCCACCGCCTCCAGTGGCAACATTGGGTGTTTCAAGCAGTCCGATGAATAGCGCAACAGCCATATCGGTGAGTTCCTGACTGTTCTCTGTATCTCTGTAATCAAACTCATCATTGAAATATTCAAGCACTTTTTCAGGAATATAAAAACGCTGTTCTTGTCCTGCATGAGTGAGGGTGTAAGAAACCGTATTAGGACGATAGTTTGTATAATAATCCACCGACCTTGCCGACTTGTCTGCCAATGTAGGTAGAGTAAACTGCTGGATATTGCTTATAGCAACATTTGGTTGATGATGCAGTTTCTGCCAAGTATGCTCCAATTTTGAGGCCATCAGGTTTCGGGCAACTCCCAATTCGGAAGCTTTGTATTTGGCATTCCCTTTTCGGATAACATAGCCACGAAGTATGCCCTGCTTGTCCAATCTTTCGTGAACATTATATCCTTTCTGTATGAGGGCGACTTTGTAATTTTCCCATGACCATACAGGCATTGCTTTCAAAATATTTAGGCAATCCCGATTCACTTGATGAATGTTGGCAGTTCTTACCTCGGCTGCCGTTGTCCAACCACGTCTCTTGGCGACTCGCTCTGCGGCACGCTGTGCACGAAGATGAATATGGTGATCGTTGTTGATATTTCCGTTTTCATCCACACGGCAAACGGCTGCGTGCAGATGCGGAACTTCACCTTTGGATTCGGTATGTAGCCAAACGGAGTATTTGCTGTTTGCCAGATGGGTTTGGCGAGAAAGAGTCTTGCCATTCTTGTCTTTAATCTCCAGTTTGTCAAACTCAGTAACGAAATCCTGCCATAGCTTTTGCCAGTCTTCAATGTCGAAGAAACGGGTATGTTCGACAGAGGGGCTTAGTTCGATTCTGATGACAGAGTTCTTGATAGGTTTGAAGCGTGATAGGGTCAGTTGCATAGAGTTCCATATACCCATAGCGTCCAGATGTGAGGGTAGCAGGTTGTCCAATACCCGATGGATTTTCTCTGGGTGTTTCTTCTTGACAGATTCACCGGTGATGTAACGAATATCGTTTATTCCGTGAGATATTGCTTTAGCCTTTGCTATCATAGTTCTTCGGCTTTTTCGTTAGACGGTATCTTATTTCTCTCTTTTACGGCATTCAGAAATTGGCAGATACTTTCAGCGACATTGCCAAGTTCTTTGAGCCAGCCTACCATGAACGGCACCTGGTTGAACAATATCATTCGTTGCTTTGTGGACATTCCACGAAGTGCGGAAGTGTATTTTACAAGGTCAGACCGGCAGTTGTCCAGATTCTGTAACAGGTCAGTTTCTTCTTTTGAAAGCCTCGGTTTTGGTCGGTAGTTGTATGCACAGGAAAGCAAGTAATCACTTACCGTCATACCGCATTGTTCAGCCTGTGATTTTATATACGCCTTCTGACTTGGAGTTACTTTAGCTCCGATAAAGACGTTCCTTGTTTCTTTATTCTCCTCAGCGGATTGTGTTTGTACTTCAATATTTTGTTCCATATAAATAGCTATAATAGTGATGAATAGGTGCGAGCCTGCGAGTACCGCACCTGTGAATGATTGAACAGGCGAGAGCGCCAATGTACAACCATAACGCAGTGAGGTTATACCTTGGCATATCTCGCAACAGATACCTGTTGATTTCGTCTTACCTGACTTCTTGGATGTGTACAAAGAATAGGTATAGAGGCTGAAAAAGTGAAATGAAAATTATTCCTATCAGCCAGCTACGCTTTATTCCTATATGTACGCCCCAAGAATAAAGTAAAGTCGAATGGTTGTAAGAATTGTAAACCTTGCGCACCTTTAGTAATGGTAATCCCGGTTAAAACAATATTCCTTTCCATCTTTGGTGACCATTCGCTTATTGCTTAAAAAGGTGGCAATTCTTACGGCTTTGTTATAGCCGAGTTTTACGCCCTGTTGAGCATAACCGTCTTTCAGTCGTTGCACATAGTCAGCATAATTGGCGATACTGCCATTGGAGAAAGTGGCATCCAATGCTGCCCGATGTACAGATTCGGTGATGTCTCTGTACGGATCAAACTCTTCTTTGGTTGGTCGTCCTCTCTTCTTCTCTTTGGCAATATAGGATTCTACCAGTTCCGGTAAGGCGGCTTCGTTGATGCGGAATGCAAAAGGTTCAAACTCGCGGTCGCGGATATGGATGGCTTCTACCACGCTGATGGATTTGTCTTCTTTGTCCACTTCCACCTGCATCACAGTCTCGGCCTTGTTATTGAGTTCCGTGCCAATGTGCCCACGTGCGTGTTCATCATTCTTGTTCTGATGAAGAATGGTGTGGATATGAATTTGGTAGTCATCCGTCCACTGCATAAACTTGGATATAATTTCCGTGGATTCATTGGGCGAATTGATGTCATAAAGAAAATCACGAATGCCATCTATAACCACCAATCCTAAATCAGGGATTGAGTCAATGGCTTGTCCGACTATTGCCAACCTCATTTCAGGAGAGTATTTGCGCAACCCAAGCATGATCATATTATCCGCATTTTTATCATTTGGGAAATCTGCCATTTGTAAAATGCGAGCCAAAACTTTTTTGCAATGGTATTCTGCCTGCTCGGTGTCTATATACAGAATCTTCCGTTTGCCTTCGGGAAACGAAGCCCGATAATGAAGCACAGTGCCATTGCACAACGCTGAGGCAACAATGGCAGAGACATTGAAAGTCTTTTTACTTTTCGCCTTGCCAATAGAAGCACTGAAATTTCCAAACGTTCCGATAGTGGCATCACCGACCATCAATACAACAGGAGGCTGTTCATATACATTGGTTACGCTTACCACTGATTCTTTTATACAAGTGTTCAATTCCTCTGTGGTAGGAATCTTTTTATTCGTCTTTTCCATATCCTACCAGTTTTTAGTTGCGGCCTTGTGGCGGGTTGAAGCCAGTATTCGGGCGTGCTCCTCTTCTATGCTCATCGGGGCATTTCCCTTCCTGCCGGTTTCCAACCACTTGTCCAGTTCATCACGATAGATAAAGAGATGCTTCCCCTGTTTGATGACAGGAATACCGCCATGCTTGGCTTTGTAGTAGAACGAGGATTTGGAGATGCCGAGATAGCTGCATACCTCTTCTACAGTCATAGGAACGTGAGTGTCCTCTTTTACTTCGCACTGCTGATTAAGTTTATTTTTCAGCAGATTTTCTATACTTGCGATTCTCTCGCACAGTTCGCCTACCACTTCGGGTAGGTCGTTAAACGTCATTTTTTTTGTTTGCATGTCATATAATTTTTGAGATTAAACATGCTGCAAAACAATAGAATGATGTTACGCAGGGAGTCGTCAGTCAGAAGTAATTGTGTAGTTCCGAATTAAATCATTTTAGTTGATAGAATAGGGTTGATTATTCGTGCTTTTTCATCATACATTTGAAGTGGTAATCCCCATTTTTCGGAATATCAAGAGGAATCTTACAACTATCTTGGGTACGCAGGTTTTTAGCCAAATAGTCTAATGTTGCATCTTTCAGTTCGTGTGGGAAAAGGATATGTATAAACATTGCCCTGTTTTCCAGTTTGAGATTCAATCGCTCACCGATATTCCATGCGTAATGCCTTATATCAATGGATTTGATAGGATTGTCAGATTTTGACCGGATGGGTTTGTATAAATCAGTTTGATTATGTGCCAGGTACTCGATATTTTCGTGAAGGACGGAAAGGTCTTCTTTTGTAAAATACTCAGCCATTACAAAGGTGGTGTATTCGTGGATGGCATTCAAAATCTCTTTCTGTTTAGCGGCTTTCTCTCGTTCAACTTCGGCAAGTCTTTCCTCATAATTATCAACAAAGGTGCGGTTCGCAGTATTTTTATTAGCTGTCGGATCTTCAACGATGGGCGTTTCTTCAATGATTGATATTTCTTTACAGATAGGTAATTCTTCTGCATCGGACTTTTCTATTGGCAGTTCCCGGATAGTCGAGTTTGATATGATTTGCTTGCCAAAAGAAAAATCCATGTCGATGAAGGCAAGAAATTTCTCAAAATAGCGTTGCGCTATTGCACAAGTGAGTATTATCCCGACCGTCCAAAGTATAACAGGAGTGGTATAGTCCATCAGATTTACCTGATAATTCTTATAAAGGTATGTGGCGATTATTGCGTATAGGATAACTGCCACGGCAAAAGTAAAACTTGCCTTTTTAGTGTGATTTTGATTACTATGTGTCATGAACTAATACTATTTGAATTGATTGGTAGCACAAAGTTAGCCTCACAATTTCAAATAGCTATAAAAGAATGCAGTTAAGCGGTGTATTTTTAAGAAAATATAGGCTTAAAGTATAAATCATACTCAATAATCATACTCTAAGCCTATTCGGTGTAATAAAATCAGGATATTTTAGTCTTTTCGGATCAATGAAATTTTCTTGCTTGCTTCCACTTTGTTGCTGTCCACGACCTTCATATAACGCTGCGTCGTAGTAATGCTCTTGTGTGCCATATTACTTTGAATGGTACGAGGATCTGTACCGGCTGCTGCTTGGAGAGTTGCGTATGTCCTGCGGAATGAGTGGAAAGTTATGTGTTTGGTAATCCCGGCAGACTGAAGCCATTCTTTCAGAGGAACTTGTGTCCAACATTTTTTCAAACCTTGGAACACCAAGCCTTTTTTCTCCGGGGAGTAGCCAATCAACTCCAACGTTTCTTCGCTGATGGGAATAATATCTTCTGTTTTAGTCTTTTCCGTAATGGTGTGAACACATTTGCCTCCGGCTGGGAAATCAACGATTTCTTCCCAAGTGAGGGTGAGAATATCGCTGATTCGCAGGCTGGTTAATATGGAAAAGAGCGAAGCAGTCTTTAGAACAGGTATCTTGCATGGCGTTTCAGCAAGACGGTAAAGTTCCTCTGCACTCAAAGCCTCTTTGGGAATATCTACTGTTTCTATCTTCTCCAGAAAGTCATTGACATTGGTTTTTATCATCCGGTTGCGGTAGAGAATTTTCAAGAAGCCTCTGAATGTTGACCAATAGCCGGAAGCCGAGTTGCGGCTGACAGGTCTGTCTCGTCTGAGTTGTTTGGCGTGAAGCAGATATTCACGGAACTTGTTGCACAAGTCCACATCAATATCTTCAAATGTACATTTGCCATGCACGAAGTTACAAAAGTGCTGATACACGAACTCCCATTTCTGGTCGTGCTTGCGAAGCTGCTTACGATAGTATTCCAAGAAGTCTGCTTTGTACTTGTGCTTGTCGAAAAAATCATACCGTTCGTTTACGATGGATTCAAAGCGACGGCATCGGATGGCTTCCGCCTTTTCCGACATGGCGGCATTGAAATCTCGTTCACGCTGGTTCTTGGGATTGGCATAGATATAGATGTTCAACCCCTCGTGACGGATGGTCTTCATCGTCTCCATGTCACGATAGCCCGGATAATAGTCCAGATAGAAAGAGAGCATCCCATGTTTCAAAGGACGTGTTCTCAATGTTACTGTTTTACATTCTGACATAATACAATTATTTGTAGTTGTTATTGAAATCTGTTGCAAAAGTGCGTAATGGCTTGATGCAGACATCGTCCATTTTGGAATCATTGTCTGAATCAGTATCGAAACATTATCGGGCACCCATTATGCGGTCGAAATCCACCTTCAGGAACCTGACGAAACGCCCTTTCTTCTCTCGTTTAATTTCGTGGAATTGCAGAATACCATAGACAGAATCCCTTGTGAGATTGTATTTCTTCATGGCTTCCTGCACGGTGTAGTACTCCGAAGCATTATCTTCGGCAGTCTGCTTGGACAGGTCAAAATGTAGCTTCGAGTAGAATATCTGACCGTGTTCTTTCTTGGACGGGATGTTGTTGCGATAGACATGTGAACGAATGGCAACCCGACTCATCCCATACTTTTGTTCTATCTCTTCGGGAGTGTACCATTCGCTCAGATCATTATCAGTCTTGTACTTGGCAAAAGCAACATCAATATGCTTTTTGCTGTAATAGTTGAACTGGCGGATTTTTACTTTTGGCACATTATGCTCCCGTGTATAAGTCCATACCCATTTGGTGTTGACCTTGTATTTTTGGGCAATTTCTTCAGCAGTGTAATATTCAGCAATATCAAATTCGACTTTTGACATCACACGTTCATAAGGTTTAGATTTAAGCAAAAGTTCTATATCAACTCTTCGAATAAAAGACATTCGTGAACTAATCCGACTTGCTCTCAACTTATCCTCTTTGACTAATTTGTAGATGTACTGACGAGAAACTCCCATCAATTTAGCTGCTTGTGAAAAGGTAAAGTACTCTTGATTTTCCAGCATCTTCTTTATCTCCAACAATTCTTGACTCTGAATGAGCTCCATTCTTCGCTCTTTCATTCGATGTTTGTAGCCTCGTTTAGAACATTGAGGACTACAATAGTTGGTGGTGGTTTTCTGAGCTATAAAAGGTTTACCACACCATTGACAAATTCTTTTTACTTCCATGTTGTTTTCTCCATATTTTTAGTGAAACCATAAAGATTTAATTTCCCTTTTTGTCTCTCTACGTAAACCATTGTTCACCCATGTCGCCAAATGCGTCACTGTGACATCGGGGACAAACCCCAACTTGTTTCGCGGTAGAAATACGGTAGAAAAATATGGTGAAAAACGGTGTCCAATCGCTATTTACTGGACTATGGGTAAATAAAAAGCCGCTGAAACTCAGCGACTTCGTTATAGTTGTTTCTAATTCGTTGCAGTTAATTATAAGCTATCATTTGCCGATGCAGAAATGCGCAAATATATTTTGCAGCACCATATCATTTGTCACTTCCCCTGCTATATCGGATAAATGGAAAATACATTCGCGTATGTCTTGTGACAGAAAATCTCCGGAGATATTTGCGTCCAATCCTTCTTGTACCCGGTGAATTGCATCCAGCGCACGTGTTAGTGCTTCGTAATGGCGGACGTTTGTTACAATGACATCATTCTGGGTGACTGTTGGTAAATGAGCGGCTGCTACGAGTCTCTGTTGGAGTTCATCCGTGTGCAAACGTTGTTTCGCAGAAATAAAAATAGATTCTATTTCCGAACCTATATGCTCAGAAAATTGTGAGGCAAGTTCGTTTTTCTGAGTTTCATTTATCAGTTCTACCTTATTAAAGACTAAAATCAATTGTTTGTGTTCACAACGAGGAAGAATCTTATCGGAGAGCAGTGTTAACTGTGAAATTGCGTCAGCCGAATCAATCATCCACAGTACAATCTCTGCCTGATCGAGTTTTTGAAAAGTCCGTTCGATACCCAGGCTTTCTATCGTATCACTGGTCTCCCGGATACCGGCTGTATCGATAAAACGGAAAGTGATACCACCTATATTCACAGTATCCTCGATGACATCCCGTGTAGTGCCGTGAATATCGCTTACAATAGCCTTGTCTTCATTCAGCAGGACATTCAGTAGAGTTGATTTTCCTGCATTGGTTTCTCCGATAATAGCTACCGGTACACCATTTTTTATGACATTCCCTACACTGAACGAATTGGCTAGACGTGCAATGACTTCTTCTATCTCGTCAGCCAGTCGGCGTAGGGCGGAACGGTCCGCAAACTCTACATCTTCTTCACTGAAGTCCAGCTCCAGTTCAATCATTGAAGTGAAGTTCAGCAGTTTCTCACGTAGAGTTGTCAATTCTTTGCTAAAGCCACCTCGCATTTGACTCAAGGCAAGACGGTGGGTAGCAGCAGAGGAAGAGGCAATCAGGTCGGCAACGGCTTCGGCCTGACTTAAATCCATTTTACCATTAAGAAACGCTCGTTGAGTATATTCTCCCGGTTGCGCCATGCGACACCCGTTCTTAATCAGTAGTTGCATCACTTGTTGTAAAATATAAGATGATCCGTGACAGGTGATTTCAGTGCTGTCTTCCCCTGTATAAGAGTGTGGAGCCCGGAAGAGACTGACAAGAACTTCATCTATCATTTCTTCTCCGTTATAAATTCGGCCGAAAGTAAGCGTATAAGGTTTCTGTTCACTCAGCAGCTTTCCGGATTTGGCCGGGGTAAAAATACGGCCGGTGATGGTAATAGCTTCAGGACCGGAAACACGAATGCTTCCGATGGCTCCTCCTTGAGCGGTTGCTATGGCGCAAATTGTGTCTTGATTCATTATCTAATTCATTTTGAGAAGCAAAGATAGAGCTTTCTTGGTAAAAAACAGAGCAAACAGATAGAAGTTATACTTTATTATTTTATCTTTGTTCGCGTACAGCAAGACAAACTTTATGGCTATGGCACACACACTGGATTCATTCCCGGATACCGGAAACCTTGAGAATTTGAAAGATAATTATCAGAAAATCACTTCTGTCCTGGCAGGACATCAGATTGCATTTTGGGAATATGATATTCCTACAGGAGAGTGTAATTTCACAGATGAATATTTCCATATTTTAGGGTTGAAGGAGGCCGGAATCATATTCAGAGATATTAATGACTTTTATCGGTTTGCCCATCCGGAGGATGTTATCTCTTACCAAACGACTTTTGCGCGGATGCTTGAATCGGAAACCAAAATCTCCCAAATTGTGGTACGTTGTGTAGGGAGGCGAGGAGAAACAATTTGGCTTGAAGATAATTTTATTGCTTATAAGAAGAATAAGGAGAATGGCTCTGATAAAATTATAGCATATACTGCCAATATCACTTCACGTTGTGAAAAAGAAGTCCAGATCAGGCAGCTTGAGGAACGAAACCGGAAAATTATTGAAGCACTACCGGAGTTCATATTTATTTTTGATGATAATTTTTTTATTACGGATGTATTGATGGCACCCGATACAGAGTTGTTGCATCCGGTGGAAGTGTTAACAGGAGCAGATGGGCGATCTATTTATTCTTCTGAGGTCAGTGACTTGTTTATTAGCAGTATTCATGAATGCCTAAAAAGTGGGAAGTTAAAAGAAATAGAGTATCCTGTGGATGTCGAAGCCGGCAGACATTTTTTTCAGGCACGCATTGCTCCGTTTGAGGGAAATAAGGTGCTGGCCTTGATTCATGATATTGGTGATCGGATGCGACGTTCGCAAGAGCTACTTGAAGCCAAGCAACGGGCAGAAGAGGCTGATCGGATGAAATCAGTATTTCTGGCCAATATGAGTCATGAGATACGTACTCCTTTAAATGCCATTGTGGGCTTTTCGGAAATTATAGCTTTGACTGAGGATGAAAAGGAGAAAGAAGAGTATTTAGGGATCATTCAGCAGAATAGCAATCTACTGTTACAACTGATTAATGATATTCTCGATTTGTCACGAATCGAGTCGGGTAAGTCGGAAATGCATTGTCAGTTGACGGAAATGAGCGGATTGGTAGATGAAGTGGATAAAGTACATCGTCTTAAAATGAAAAAAGGAGTCAAGCTGAATGTGATTCGTCCATCAGAGGAAATTTGGATTTCGACAGATAGGAATCGGGTGACGCAGGTATTGTTCAATTTCTTGTCGAATGCAATTAAAAATACCATTGAGGGTAGCATTACTTTCGGACTTGTAAAAGAGGAAGAATGGGTTAAACTTTATGTAACAGATACCGGCTGCGGTATTTCCAAAGAGAAATTACCTTTGATATTTACCCGCTTTGAGAAGTTGAATGATTTTGTACAAGGAACAGGGCTGGGATTACCTATCTGTAAGAGTATTGTAGAGCGGTTGGGCGGTCGGATTGAAGTGGAATCCGAGCTTGGGCAGGGGAGTACTTTCATTCTTTATTTGCCCAATAGGCAAGTACAGGAAGTTGTGGTTGGCGAAAGAGAAAACGCAGCGGGTAATATGGGAGTGGAGAACCGGCAGAAGAAGATACTGATTGCGGAAGATGTGGAGTCCAGTTATCTGCAGATTAATGCCTTTCTGAAAAAAGAATATACGATTCTTTGGGTGCCTAATGGAGAAGAAGCTGTGAAGAGTTTCATACGCGAGAAGCCCGACTTGATTTTGATGGATATCCGAATGCCGGTGATGAATGGTATTCAGGCAACAGCAAAAATTCGTGCTATCTCGCAAGAGATACCGATTATAGCAATTACAGCATATGCCTTTTGTCCGGAAGGAGAGCGAGCTCTTGAAGCAGGGTGTAATGAAGTGATTGCAAAACCATATCCTCTGGAGAAGCTGAAAGAAACGATCGAAACTTATTTATAGGAGGGAGGAATAGTCGGTCTTTCAATGCAACAATTTGTCATATAGTATGTTCTGTAGTAAATAATGCTATAAAGATAAATTGGATTATGAAGAAAGTAGTACTAATCGGGGCCAGCGGCTTCGTCGGTTCGGCTATTCTGAATGAAGCTTTGAACCGTGGATTCCATGTGACGGCGGTAGTTCGTCATCCTGAAAAGATCAGGATAGAGAATGAAAATCTGGAAGTGAAGAGAGCTGATGTTTCTTCATTGGATGAAGTATGTAAGGTTTGTAAAGGTGCTGATGCCGTGATCAGTGCTTTCAACCCGGGGTGGAATAATCCCGATATATACAAGGAAACCATTGAGGTTTATCTGACGATTATCGATGGTGTAAAAAAGGCTGGAGTTAATCGTTTTTTGATGGTGGGTGGTGCCGGTTCACTGTTTATTGCTCCCGGCATCCGACTGGTCGATTCGGGAGAAGTTCCCGAAAAGATATTGCCTGGTGTGAGAGCCTTGAGTGATTTTTATCTTGATTTTCTGAAGAAAGAAAAAGAGGTTGACTGGGTTTTCTTCTCGCCGGCGGCAGATATGGCTCCTGGAGTACGTACAGGCAGATATCGCCTGGGGAAAGATGAGATGATTGTGGATATGGTAGGTAACAGTCATATATCTGTGGAAGATTATGCGGCTGCCATGATTGATGAGCTTGAGAAGTCGGAGCATCATCAGGAGCGTTTCACCATAGGGTACTGAGCGGACGGTATTTTTCAAGGAAATTGAGATATAGCTTTGCACATCCCCGGGCATCGGAAAGTGCTTCGTGGTGTTTAAGTTCGATGCCTTCCCGTTCGCAACAGGCGCTTAGGTTGACCGGCTTGTATCCTAAAGAACGATAGATGCGGCAGGTACATTCCCAACGTTCAGGAAGCGATAACTCATCATAATCCAGTCCGTACATCCGCATGGTATTCTTCAGTACATTGCGGTCGAATTGTTCATTGTGCGCAACTACTACGTTGCCTTGTAAGCGCTTTTTGACTTCGGGATAGATGGCATGAAATCCCGGGAGTGACTCTGTCATTCCCGGCGTTATTCCATGTACAAGCATATTTGCACGCCAATATTCATTCTCCGGTGGTTGAATCAGGCTGTAATATTCGTCTGTAATCTCTCCGTCTGTAACGGTAACGATACCTACCGCACAAGCACTTTCCATGTATCCTGTGGCGGTTTCAAAGTCAATGGCGGCAAATGATAAATTCATCAGATTCGATCGAGAACAGTTTTAATTAATGTATCGATGGTATTCTTATAGCCTGTGTTCGCTTCTTTGATCAAGCGGTTAGCTATAACCATACAAACGGTCATGGCTTTGTGTCCCATCAGCTTGCTGAGGCCGGCAAGGGCGGAACTCTCCATTTCGAAGTTGGTTATCTTGTAACCTTTATATTCAAACTTTTCGATTTTATCATTCTGCTTAGGGTCCGCCAAGGGAACACGGAGTTCGCGTCCTTGCGGTCCGAAGAAACCACCGGCTGCAATAGTAACACCGCGCACCATATCTTCTTGCGCAATACGGTCTATTAATTCTGCATTGGCATCAATAACATAAGGTGCAGGAGCACACATGTTACCGGACCAACCCATGTGATTCAGAAATGCCCGTTCAAAGGGAAGGTCACAAACAGCATTGCGTCCGGCATAGAAGTTCAACAGTCCGTCAAAGCCGATTGACTTTTCAGAACAGACGAATGTGCCGACCGGTGTGTTGGGTTGCAATCCTCCGCATGTACCGATGCGAACTAACTCTAAAGAGCGGAGGTGCTCTTTTTCTTCCCGAGTCTGGAAGTCGATATTTGCCAAAGCATCCAGTTCATTGACTACGATATCGATATTGTCACAACCGATACCGGTAGAAACGACAGTTATCCGTTTGCCTTTATAAGTTCCGGTAACCGTTTTAAATTCGCGGCTTTCCACTTCACATTCTTTATTTTCGAAGTGAGAAGCTACGAGTGCCACCCGTCCGGGATCACCTACCAATATTACTTTGTCTGCCAACCATTCCGGCTTTACATGCAAATGGAATACCGAACCGTCTTCGTTGATAATTAATTCGGAGGAAGGAAAATACTTTTTCATGTTATTGAAAGGTTTTAGTTTAATAAATACGTTCACCACAAACTACATGGATTAACCGCTTGTTTCCCGAGATTGTTCTCTCCGGCGGTTATACTGCTCTCAGTTGTTTGTGGTGAAATGCTTTCTCTAATCGCTCAACGGTTTACTGGTAGCTCCACCGATAGGTTTAGCTATGTTTTCACGCATTGATGTATCAGCTTGAATATTTTTCATTTTATAATAATCCATAATACCGAGATTTCCACTACGGAAAGCTTCAGCCATGGCCTTTGGAACTTCCGCTTCTGCCTGAATTACATTAGCACGGGCCTCTTCCGCTTTGGCTTTCATTTCTTGTTCGGTAGCGACAGCCATTGCGCGGCGTTCTTCCGCTTTTGCCTGCGCGATATTCTTGTCGGCATTTGCCTGGTCTATTTGCAGGGCAGCACCAATATTCTTACCTATATCAATATCAGCGATATCAATAGAGAGAATTTCAAATGCAGTACCGGCATCGAGTCCTTTGCGCAGCACTAGTTTTGATATGGAATCAGGATTCTCAAGTACTGACTTATGGTTTTCAGAGGAACCGATTGACGAAACGATACCTTCACCTACACGTGCCAGGATTGTATCTTCGCCGGCACCACCCACCAATTGGCGAATATTGGCACGTACCGTCACACGTGCTTTGGCTATCAGCTGGATACCGTCTTTCGCAACAGCTGTTACGGGTGGTGTGTCGATAACTTTAGGATTAACCGACATCTGCACGGCTTCGAAGACATCGCGACCTGCAAGATCAATTGCAGTAGCCATTTGGAATGGAAGTTCGATATTGGCCTTCGATGCAGATACCAATGCATGGACTACCCGTTCTACGTGTCCGCCTGCCAGATAGTGTGCTTCAAGTTCATCACGGGTGATGTTGCTCAGACCTGCTTTATGTGCTTCAATCATACCCGGTACGATGATGTATGGCGGAACATTACGGATACGCATCAGAAAAAGTTGTACCAAAGAGATATTAACTCCTGATACTTTGGCTGATAGCCATAGGAAAAAAGGTACATAATGAAAGAAAAGAACCAGGAAGATAATACCTCCCGCTATCAAGAAGATAGTCAGATACATAGGTTCGACATTCATAATTGTGCTTGATTTTAAGTGAATATTAGGATTTTAATTTTTCGACAAAGATTATTCCATCAGTGATCCGATTGACAACAATCGGAGTTTTTTCATTCAGTAATCCGTCCATTGACTTGACCTCTATGATATTGCCATTGATTTCAGCATTGCCAATTTGAGCCAGTCGGGTAATCGTGATACCTGTATCGCCAACTTTTACTTTTTCGGCAGCGCTTCGGTCTATTTTGGATGTTATGTCTTTCTTCAATGCCAATTTATCCAGGGTTTTCGACCGCATGAACCAGACAAGCGAACCGATACAGGCAATTCCCGATATAATAAGTGTTATAAACCCTGCACCTGTTCCCAGGTTAGCAAAAGCATAATAGTTTGCATAAATAATGCAGACCAAAGCTGAAATACCGGCGAGGCTGATACCCGGAATTACGAACAGTTCAACTAAAAAGAGTATTACTGCGGCGGCTATCAGTGCAATGATGATCAGTACATCCATAGTTTGTTATTTTAAGTTTTGTTTTTCTGCATTCCGGACTTCAATAGCCTGTTTATCCAGTTCTTCTGACATCTGAAGTACCCTCTTCTCAAGATCGCGGATAGCCGGTGCCATTTTACTTTGTTCGTCTTTATTAGACCGTGCGAATCCTTCACGCTGGCTCTTCAGTTTACCGGTTTGTTGGCGGTAATCTTTTTCCATCTGTTCATATTTCAGGTACAGTTGTTTGGCTTTTGGAGACTTGAAATCCGTTAAGTGATGGTAGGTAGAGTGGTCATCAATGATAAATTCAAAATCAAAGTTTTGTTCTACAGCCGGTTTATGGTTGATAACCGCTTCAAGTCGTTGACGGGCATCATCCACTATTTTAGAGTCTTTCCAAGTGCTCTCTAGAGAATGGAGCTGGGCTAGTTCAATCATTTTTTCCGGTTCCATAGCTTCGTAGTTGTAAGTTCGTTTAGAATCATTGGGTACGAATACGTAGATACAAACTTTATCTTCAGGTTGATACCTGTCAGAAGCAAACCATCCTAAATTATTATATTCATCAATGACATACATGTAGTCGTTATAAGGTGAGTTGAAAGGCATACCCACGTTTTCCGGTACCAGATAGGTATCAGTATTTGTGTTATATCGGGTTACAAAAATGTCATATCCTCCCATGGAGCCATCACCATCCGAGGCATAATAAATGGTCACTCCATCCGACAGGACATACGGATAATTGGCATTTCCGGAGGCGTTGATACTTCCCGGAAGTGGTTTTCCCTGACTCCACTCGTCCAGCATCTTGGTTTTAGACAGAATATTCAGACTCTCTTCTCCCTGCTCGCTGTAGTAAATACGGTTTCCGATTTCTGTTTCGTAAACTGTTCCCGGATGATAGCCTTTCGTCTTGAAATAGTCATTGTAAGTGAAGAGCTTTCCGGATTCTTCACTGATTTTATAAGCTTTGAGGAAATTGGCTTTGTCTATTACAAAACTGTCAATAACACATACGTCTTCCACCCCTTTCAGCATACGAAGGTTTCCTTTAGCCTTTTCTAAAAGCTGCTCGGCTTCTTCTGTCGGTTTTTTGCGTTTAGACAAGTCTGCAATGTATTCTTCGTAGCAATCTACTGCATCTTGAAAGCGGTATAAATCATTATAAGTCTGAGCCAGATATAGTTGTCCGCTCGGAATGCGTTTCTTTACTGCCGTCTCCAGGTATTTTAGGGCCTCGGCAGCATTACCTGTTTTGAGGCAACACACACCGTACCATAGGTTGTAATTACCGTTTGCCGGTTGCGATTTGACATATTTTTGAAAAACAGGTTTGGCTTCAGCGTATTGCCCTCTGCCATACATGCCTCTTGCTTGTTCCAAAGTTTGTGCCGATAGGCTTGTCAGGAGAAAGCATAATAGAAAGAATAGGATATTTTTTTTCTTCATAAATGGTCTTGGGTTATTATTCAGAAGTTCAAAAATACAAATTAATTGGAAATAAACCTTTTTTCTCTTCTTCTATTATGTTAATTCTTCTTTAAATCATTCTTTTCTCTTACTTTTGCAGCCGATTTTTCAAGAGAGTTATGGCACAGTTTACGGAAGAAGAGAAAACCATTCGGCGTATCGAAAAGCGTTTTAACAAAGGTATGGTTCAATATGGGTTGATTGAAGAGGGTGACAAAGTGCTTGTTGGCCTTTCAGGAGGAAAAGATTCCCTGGCATTAGTCGAATTGCTGGGTAAACGTTCGCATATTTTCAAACCTCGTTTTTCGGTGGTAGCTGTACATGTGGTTATGAAGAATATTCCATACCAGAGTGATTGGGACTACCTCCGTGAACATGCTGAAAAGAATGGTGTTCCTTTAGTTGTCTACGAGACTTCTTTCGACCCTTCTACCGATACGCGTAAATCACCTTGTTTTCTCTGTTCATGGAACCGGAGGAAAGCTCTGTTTACTGTTGCTAAAGAGCAGGGTTGCAATAAAATAGCCCTTGGACACCATATGGACGATATTTTGGAAACTTTATTAATGAACATTACCTATCAGGGTGCATTCAGTACAATGCCACCACGTTTGGTAATGAACAAATTTGATATGACCATTATTCGCCCGATGTGCCTGGTGCATGAAGCGGATTTGTTGGAGTTGGCGCAAATACGGGGATATCGCAAACAAGTGAAAAATTGTCCTTATGAATCCCAATCGAGCCGTAGCGATATGAAGGGGATACTCCGACAATTGGAAAAGATGAATCCGGAGGCTCGGTACAGTCTGTGGGGGAGCATGACAAATGTACAGGAAGAATTGTTACCCAAAGAAGTGGAGTTTTAATTTTGAATAAAATATGAAAGGTATTTATGCTATTTCGTTGTTAGTCGTTTCCAACATTTTTATGACATTTGCCTGGTACGGGCATTTGAAGCTACAGGAAACAAAAATAATCAGTAATTGGCCTTTGTATGGCGTGGTTTTGTTTTCATGGGTGATTGCGTTGGCTGAGTATTCTTGTCAGGTTCCTGCCAACCGGCTGGGGTTCAGCGGAAACGGAGGGCCGTTTTCATTGATGCAACTTAAAATTATCCAAGAGGTGATCACACTGATTATATTTACCGTTTTTTCTACCTTATTATTTAAAGGGGAGTCACTGCATTGGAATCATGTGGCAGCTTTTGTCTGCTTGATAGCAGCGGTATATTTCGTGTTTATGAGGTAGGCGGTTTGTGCCGGTATGGGGTGTCAAATATAGCATTTAAAGCAGTTTGTTTTTCTTAGTATCTTTAGTGAAAATGGTAGGGAGCTTATCTTGAACCACATGCCGGGTATGTAGGTTCGTGAACCTGCGTACCCGAGTTGAGATAAAGATGCTTTAAAAAGAGATAATATGCTTATTGATAATGCGTTATTCTTGCTTCGGAATCAACTTGCTTTTTTGGTAATTTCTGTGCCGGTCATTCTGAATACCTGCTCCCATGGGGCCGGTTATGGGAGCAGGTATTCACGTTATTTGTCAAGATATTGCTTCATGTTCTTTGTAAAATAGCTTTTCACCTCCCCTTTTTCATCACTGTAGATAAAATAAGCACCTATGTTGGGGTGTGATTTTGTAAAAGCTTCCGCTTCATCCAGCCCCATTACCATAAAAGCTGTGGCTAATGCGTCGGCAGTCATACAATCGTCGGCAACTACGGTTGCTGAAAGAATATTATGTTGAACCGGATATCCGGTACGTGGGTCGATGGTGTGGGCATACTTCTTGCCATCTTTGTAGTAAAAGTTGCGATAGTTTCCGGAAGTTGCTATACCTACATTGGTCAGTTTTAATGTTGTTTGTATCTCTTGGTTAAGCGACAAGGAATCGTCTACAGGCTTGTTTATGCCGATTCTCCATGCTTCCTCTTTGGGATTCACCCCTTTTACCACCAGTTCGCCACCTATATCTACCATATAGTTTTTGATACCTTTGCTATCCAAATACCGGGCTACTACATCTACGGAATATCCTTTGGCTACAGCACTACAACTTAGCATCACCCGAGGGTCTTTTTTGATCACTTTGCCGTTTTCCAGTTTAACTTTTTGGTATCCTGTGATTTGGAGTAGACTATCTATCATGATCGAGTCGGGGAAGGCTCCTTTTTTGAAACCGAATCCCCAGGCATTGGCTAATGGAGCTACTGTGATATCGAAAGCTCCGCGAGTTTCGGCTGAGATCTCCATAGATCGGTTAAAACAGGTTTGGAAGAAAGTGTCTGTGACGATTTCTTCATTACGATTAACACGGGTAATGACAGATGTATCATTGAATGGAGAAAGTGAACCGTCGAATTTTTTTAATTCGGCATCGATCTCCGCTTTCAGATTGCCGTCATATTGATAGGTAATATTATATACTGTGCCGAATACAAGCCCATTGATACTGTTGTAAGGTATTTGTTTATTTCGTTGGGCTAGTATCCAAATTGTTCCCAACAGCAGGATAGCCAGCCAAATGAAGCTTTTTCTTGTTTTCTTTTCCATAATAAGTAAAAAGTAAGTAAGCAACAAATCTGTTTATGATTACACAGCCTTTTGTTGTTTGAGGTTGATAGCTAATTATTAAAAAATAAGTGTTCGATTAATATTTTCGTTCCAATAAGGATCAGTATGATTCCTCCCCATAATTCAGCACGAAGTTTTCTGGCAATGCCGCATCCGAAGCGAATGCCGAAGATTAATCCTATAAGGGACATAAAAAAAGAAACAAATCCGATGATTCCTGCCGGGTAAAGGATAGACGAACAGCTTTTGATACCCAGAAAAGCAAAGGATACTCCTACGGCCAATGCATCAATGCTGGTTGCAACGGCCATTGTTATCACTACTTTCAGGCTTGCAGGGTTAAATCTTTGGCAGCAATCTTCTTCTTTAAAAGATTCTTTGATCATTCGTCCGCCTAGAAAGGCCAGAATAGCAAAGGCAATCCAGTGATCGACCGATTCGATAAGGTGGCTGAATGTGCTTGCTCCTAACCACCCCAATAAAGGCATTATAGCCTGGAAAAGTCCGAAAAAAAATGCCATGATGAGCATAGGCCGCCATTGAATACGCCTTAAAATAATACCACTTGCAATAGAGACAGCGAGGCAATCCATCGCTAAACCAATTGCAAGTAGCCAAATCTCTAATCCTGTCATGTCGTTAAAATGGTAATTTATAAATCAGTGTATATGTGATACCTATGTTTGAGGAGTCATATTCACCAAAACCCGGTACATACCATGGATTTCCATGTTCGCTGATCGAGCTCGCTGTTTTAAATTTAAAGCGTAAGGTCCATCCCATATAGAAGCTTTTATAGATTTGAACATTGACTCCGGCCACCAGCTCAAGCCATTGCATGTTAGATTTCAGTCCGTTGTAATGATAAGGTACGCTTCCTCCCCAAATGCCGTCTATCAATCCGGGATTAGCCATACTGCCTCCATAAATAGGGTCAGAAAAAGGTGTACTTGAGATGTCGTACTTGAAACTGCTAAATCCATAACGTAGTCCTACATACAAATATTCTTTAACAACATTATAGTCAGCCCCAACGCGAAAATAAGGAGCGGCACTTTTATAATGGATACCGGTATCACTCCAGGTATCTGTTTGTCCGAAACCGATTTCTACTGTAGGAATAAATTTCTTTTTTAAGTTTACTCTCACATTTACCTCAGAACTTAGAAAATCTCCTCCGAGTAGTTTACTGCCCAACCCGAATAAGTCCACACCGACATACGTCCCATTGTAAAAGGGAATCGTATCCGCTTTTATTTCCTCTTTTGCTTTCTGCTTGACAGCAGGACGTGCACCGGGTCTTTGCTGTTGTGCTTGGAGCGGAAGGCTGAATATGAGGCACAGCAGGCTAACGATTGTAGCGGTAGAATATTTTGAGATTTTCTGTTCCATTAATGTTAGCTGCATTTGATTTGATATATAGAGAGTCTATGCTATGATATTTCTTTTTATTGGTTTCCGTATAATCAATCGGATGAATACTGATGATATTTTGTTTCATACTGTATCCGCAATCCATCGACTGAAAGTAAGGAGTATTGGTTTGCAGGATCACCATTGTATCTCTTAACAACCGGGTGTAATGAAACACAAGAATAGTCGAGTCACTTGTATAGCGTAGTGGGAGAGCGATATCATGTACCTTTTTCTGGTTATTGATGATTATTGAATCAGTTCCGAATGCTGTCACACTCAATGAATCGAGGGTGTCATTCAGTACAGCCTTGGTTTCCGGATTGATGGTATACATTTTGGCGTAGACCATCGGGCGTCCGGTCATGGAGCAATCACTCTCTTCCGAGCAAGCCGAAAGGATAGCCCCCGTTAGTGGATAGGCTACCATCAGGAAGAGTACCAGTTTTATTAATTTTTTCATCGTACAGGTTTCATTAATCGTTCGTTATATTATTTTTTCTATCTGATAATTATTGCGTTCCGGGGCGTTACGTGAAATCAGTTCGCCAAGAAATCCTGCCAAAAAGAGTTGTGTTCCAATAATCATGGCAGTCAACGACAGATAGAAATAGGGAGAATCTGTTACCAGCCGATAAGGCATACCGTGATTCATACTATATAATTTACTGGCTCCGACAATAACCACTGAAATAAATCCCAGTATAAACATCAATGAGCCTAATAAACCGAAAAAGTGCATTGGTTTAATTCCAAACTTTGAGAGGAACCAAAGAGAGATTAAATCGAGATATCCGTTAAAGAAGCGATTCCATCCTCCAAATTTAGTTTTTCCGAATTTACGTGCTTGATGGTGCACCACCTTTTCGCCTATTTTCTGGAATCCGGCATTCTTAGCCAGATACGGGATGTAGCGATGCATCTCTCCGTATACTTCGATGTTTTTTACAACAGCTTTGCGATAAGCTTTCAATCCGCAATTAAAGTCGTGCAGATTATGAATCCCTGAAACTTTACGTGCCGTGGCATTAAATAGTTTGGTAGGTAGAGTTTTCGACAGCGGGTCGTATCTTTTCTGTTTATAGCCTGAAACAAGGTCATATCCGTCTTCAGTAATCATACGGTATAATTCCGGTATTTCATCGGGACTATCCTGTAGGTCGGCATCCATCGTGATCACCACATTTCCTTCGGCACGTTCAAAGCCACAGTACAGAGCCGGGGATTTTCCGTAGTTTCGTCGGAATTTGATCCCTTTCACAGTGGACGACTGTTTCTGAAGCTCTTCGATAATTTCCCAAGAACGGTCGGTACTACCATCATTTACAAAGATAACTTCGTATGAAAAGCCATTGGCTTTCATCACTCTTTCAATCCAGGCAAAAAGCTCCGGAATGGATTCTTCTTCATTGAACAATGGTACGACAACAGATATATCCATTTTACTTATAAATTAGATATTACAAACTATAGAGGTTGCACCTCCGGTGATTTGGGCTTTCTCATCACAAACAAGGCAGTGGGGACAGCCAATATGCTGCCATAGAACACATTCTGTGACATCAGTTGCATAGTAATGTCTATCGGTGTCAATGTACTGATCATTTCCATCACTTCTTTCAGTTGGCTGATGTACCCTTCTATTCCCGGTACTTCTTTATTGGTCAGTTCGTCAAACATTCCCATGTAAGTGTTTACAATGAAACCATGGTCGATGAACCGGAAATAAATGTAGTGGGCCACTGCCGTGAGGAGTGCCGCAAACATATACATAAAAACGATGAATACCCATGCTTGCAGGAAGCGGATCGAGCCGCCACATACTTTGTCACGATAAGTACGTGCATAATAATATCCCATGAACGGAACTCCTAAAGTAAGCCCGAAAAACAGGAATAAAAGAAACGGAATGGACAATCCCAATGGGAATAGAATGAACTTAAGTATCCAGTATACTCCCATATAGGTGCCAAAATGCATGGCATATTTTTGTAAGTTACTTCTGCTTTCTGTCATTTTATTAATAAATAGCGCACAAAGGTACAAATAATATTGTTTGGTATGGAATTTATGCCTGTTAAAGTTAATAAAGCTATCCGGTCAGAAAAAAAACATTTTTTTTTCGATTTTAAATATCTGAAAAGTAGGAGTTTACCGGTAAAGCATGCAAAAAAGTACCGATCCCCTATTGCAGGTTTAATAAAAATACCTACCTTTGCACCCGGGTAAGTCCTATACGGCCAGCTCCCTTCGAATCCTCCAGGGCTTGATCGCAGCAAAGGTAGTTGGTTGTAGCGGCGCGATATAGTAAGCTTACCCACTTGCCTCTTTAGCTCAGTTGGCCAGAGCACGTGATTTGTAATCTCGGGGTCGTTGGTTCGAATCCGACAAGAGGCTCAAAAAAGGAAAAGCATCTCGGCACTGCCGGGGTGCTTTTTTGCGTTTATTCTTCTGATGGTTCATGAAAAAGGAAAGGGATGAACCTGTTTATGATACATCCCTTTTCGCATTTACATTCAATTATTATAAATAACTAACCTTTTATCATGCTATGCTATCATGATTTTGTTTAGCCTTTTACTACAATTCGTTTATATCCGTATACAGCGCGGTCTCCCAACTCTTCTTCAATACGAAGTAGCTGATTGTATTTTGCCATACGGTCCGAACGACTTAGAGAACCGGTCTTGATTTGTCCGCTGTTGGTTGCTACGGCAATATCTGCAATGGTTGCATCTTCTGTTTCGCCTGAGCGGTGTGAAGTGACCGTTGTATATCCATGGCGGTGTGCCATTTCAATAGCGTTCAGTGTTTCTGTCAGTGAACCGATTTGATTAACCTTGATCAGGATAGAGTTAGCGCAACCCTTTTCAATACCTTTTGCCAGGAAGTCAACGTTAGTTACGAATAAATCGTCGCCTACCAACTGACAGCGATCCCCGATGCGTTGAGTCAATTTCTTCCAGCCTTCCCAGTCATTTTCGCTCATACCATCCTCAATGGAATCAATCGGATATTCGTTGATAAGTTTTTCCAAATAGTCAATTTGTTCGTCAGCTGTACGTTTTTTGCCTTTTTCACCTTCAAATTTGGTGTAATCGTAAATACCGTCATGATAGAATTCGGAAGAGGCGCAGTCCATGCCAATCATTACATCTTTGCCCGGTTCGTAGCCTGCAGCTTTGATAGCGGCAAGAATAGAGTTAAGTGCATCTTCTGTTCCTTCCAGGTTGGGAGCAAAACCGCCTTCATCACCGACAGCTGTACTCAGACCACGGTCTTTCAATACTTTTTTCAAAGCATGGAATACTTCGGCACCCATGCGCAACCCTTCTTTAAAAGAACTTGCACCTACCGGACGGATCATAAACTCCTGGAAGGCTATCGGAGCATCACTGTGTGAGCCTCCATTAATGATGTTCATCATTGGTACAGGCAATACATACGTATTCGTACCTCCGATGTATCTGTAAAGAGGAATATCGAGATAGTTGGCAGCAGCTTTAGCTACGGCAAGCGAAACACCCAGAATAGCGTTGGCACCCAGTTTGGCTTTTGTCTTTGTTCCATCCAATGCCAACATGGCATGATCAATGCCTATTTGGTCGAGGGCCGACATACCGATCAGATGCGGAGCAATGACTTTATTGACGTTCTCTACTGCTTTCTGTACACCCTTGCCGCCATAACGATGTTTATCACCGTCGCGGAGTTCAAGCGCTTCGTGTTCACCGGTCGATGCACCCGATGGAACGGATGCACGTCCCATAATGCCTGATTCCAATACTACGTCTACTTCTACTGTAGGGTTACCTCTTGAGTCGAGAATTTCTCGTCCTGTAATTTTTTCTATTTTCATTGTTTCTCTTGTTTTTTAGTCTCTGCAAATTTACTCACTTATGGGAAGCGGAAGAATCACTATTAATAGGTATTCCGTTCGGGTTCTTTCCCTATAAATCAGTATCATTACTTTTTTATTATAAAACAAAGAAAAGAGAAGAAAGGTTCAATCGTCTTCTATTTTGACCCCTAGTAGAGGTAACAGATCTATTGCTTGTAACGAACTGACTATGGCTCCTTTCAGATCGGCTATATTGAGTTGAATACCTGCTATTCTAGAGTTTCTCAGGTCGATACCTTTGAGTGAAGTGTGCGAAAAGTCGGCTTCTAACAATTCGCAAGTATCAAAAGCTGCCGGCATCAGTTTGCTGTCATTCAGGCTGCCGTTTCGGAAATTGCAATGGCTGAAACGGGCTGTTCGCATTTTTACCATGGAGAGATTGATGTATTGTCCGTAGCAATGATCCATTAAAACATGATTGAGGGTGGCTTCCGGGAAACCGGTTCCCAGCAATTTGCAAGATATAAATTCTACCCGGTAGAAAGTAGTTCCGGCAAACGAAACGTTGGATAAATCGCAATTTTCAAAACGTACGTCTGTCAGTTGAGCTGATTTAAACTGACATTCGCTGAATATTTGTTGTTTGAAAGTGCAATTATTAATACTTAGGTAAGGTTTAGCTATTTGATGTACGGTTCCCTTAAGGAAGTACAAATCGGAAACTTTCTCTTGGTCGGTAAGTGCATCCAGTGGGACCGGACTTTCGGACTGACTGTTAAGGAACGGAGCTACGACTTTGACGGGTTGTACTTTTTTGATTGTTGGCTTCATATATGATTCGTTTGTTATTTAAATTGTTCGCCAAGATATCCTCCGGCCAATACAGCCAAAAGTCCAAGCAATATGCTGGTGAATACGTAAAAGGTGAATATACCATAAAAACCTCCTTTCAGCAAACTCAGACTGTCGTTGGCCAAAGTGGAGAATGTGGTAAAACCGCCACAGAAACCAACGGTCAGAAATAGCCTCAGTTCAAAAGATAGATTGAAACGCTCCGAAAATGAATAAAAAAAACCGATTAATAAGCTGCCTATGATATTTACGGCAAATGTTCCCCATGGAAATGGGAAGAGAGCCGGGCTAAGCCGTTCGTTGACGGCGATTTGTGTCAGATAGCGGGTTACACTGCCCATGCCTCCTCCGATAAATATATAAATAATCTCTTTCATCTTTTTTTTGATTTTATCGGCAAAGTTACCACTGTCAACTGTTTATGCAAACGTTTTCTGATAATTCTTCTTTGTTTCGGTTCTATTCATCGAACATGAATCCGCTTCTTGCTTATCTTTGCTGCATGATTACTAATTTTTATTGAACCATATCATGAAGAACATGAAAAAACTGACTTTTAAGTTAGCTTGCTTTTTTCTCTCTCTTTTAGTGAGTAGTGTGGCAATGGCCGAAAGTATTACTTCTCCCAACGGACTCTTGAAACTGAATGTATCTGTGAATGAGAAGGGGGAACCTGTGTATGAACTTTCTTATAAAGGTAAAGAAGTGATTAAACCTTCTAAACTGGGTCTTGAACTGAAAGACGATCCGGGGTTGATGGACGGTTTTACGTTGTCTGATGCCAAAACTTCTTCTTTTGACGAGACTTGGGAGCCTGTTTGGGGCGAGGTTAAGCAAATTCGCAATAATTATAATGAACTTGCGATTACTTTAGACCAGAAAGCTCAGGATCGCAAAATGGTGATTCGTTTTCGTCTGTATAATGACGGACTCGGATTTCGCTACGAATTTCCACAACAAAAGAATCTGAATTATTTTGTAATTAAAGAGGAACATTCTCAATTTGCTATGGCCGGTGATCATACTGCTTTCTGGATACCGGGAGATTATGATACGCAGGAATATGATTATACTCGGTCGAAACTTTCTGAAATACGCGGCTTAATGAAGACGGCTGTCACTCCCAATGCTTCTCAAACTCCTTTTTCTCCTACCGGTGTACAGACTGCTTTGCAGATGAAAACAGACGACGGGTTGTATATCAATCTGCACGAAGCTGCTTTGGTGGATTATTCTTGCATGCATCTCAATCTGGACGATAAGAATTTTGTTTTCGAATCGTGGTTGACTCCTGATGCCCAAGGGACCAAAGGATATATGCAAACTCCTTGCCACTCTCCATGGCGTACGGTTATGGTTAGTGATGATGCGCGTGATATTCTTGCTTCTAAATTAACATTAAATCTGAACGAACCTTGCAAACTGGAGGATACTTCCTGGATTAAGCCTGTAAAATACGTAGGTGTATGGTGGGAAATGATTACCGGAAAGAGTACTTGGGCTTATACGGATGATGTTTATTCAGTGAAGTTGGGCGAAACCGATTATACTAAAACTAAGCCTAATGGTCGTCATGGTGCCAATAATGAGAACGTGAAACGTTATATTGATTTTGCTGCCGAACACGGTTTTGATCAGGTGCTGGTCGAGGGCTGGAATGAAGGCTGGGAAGATTGGTTCGGCAAGTCAAAAGACTATGTGTTCGACTTCGTTACTCCATATCCTGATTTTGATGTGAAAATGTTGAATGAGTATGCTAGAAGTAAAGGAGTGAAGCTGATGATGCATCATGAGACTTCTGCATCTGTGCGTAACTATGAACGTCATATGGATGAAGCTTATCAATTTATGGAAGATAACGGTTACAATGCGGTGAAGAGTGGATATGTTGGCAATATCATCCCACGTGGTGAACACCACTACGGTCAATGGCTGAATAATCATTATCTGTATGCGGTGAAGAAAGCTGCGGATCATAAAATTATGGTGAATGCACACGAGGCTGTTCGCCCTACCGGATTGTGCCGTACATATCCGAATCTGATTGGTAATGAATCTGCCCGTGGTACAGAATATGAAGCCTTCGGAGGCAATAAGCCTTTCCATACTACGTTGCTTCCATTTACGCGTCTGATAGGTGGTCCGATGGATTATACTCCGGGTATTTTCGATACTCAACTCTCTTTCCTGAGTGGTGAGCATAGTTTTGTACATACTACTTTGGCCAAACAGTTGGCTTTGTATGTCACTCTTTATAGCCCATTACAGATGGCTGCCGATCTTCCGGAGAGTTATGAACGCTATATGGATGCCTTTCAGTTTATTAAAGATGTAGCAGTAGACTGGGATGAAAGTAAGTATATTGAAGCGGAACCGGGAGAGTACATCACTGTGGCCCGTAAAGCTAAAAACACCAATAATTGGTTCGTTGGAGGAATTACTGGTGAAAATGCACGCACATCTACGTTTGTACTTGATTTCCTGGAACCGGGAAAGCAATATGTAGCTACTTTATATGCCGATGGTAAAGATGCGGATTATGAAAAAAATCCGACTTCTTATCAGATTAAAAAAGGTCTGGTGACTTATAAGACGAAGATTTCCACTGACTTGGCCCGTAGTGGAGGTTTTGCTATTAGTTTGATAGAGGCTACCCCTGCCGATAAGAAAGCACTTAAAAAGTGGAAATAAAGATAGTTGGTGTAAAAAAGGTTAGTTTGGTTATTTTTTGAAATGACAGAGTCCGGATATATTGAGTATATAATCCGGACTCTTTTTAATTTATAGTTGTTGTATTCTTAATAATATATACTGTTTGGAAGCTGGACTTTCTTTTTGTTATAGCTTTGTCTTTAGCTTATATATCTATTATTCAGTTGATTGCTTCTTAACTCTAATTGTTTATAATATTAGCTTTAACATGATGTTAAAACAAGTCTTGTAAATGCAAAGAACAAGTTATTTGTCTGCAAAAGCTTTGTTCTTTGTGCAGGGAAAACCAATAACCTTCTGCCTTTATTAACATTGTTAAATTATTCTTCCCGGATGATATCTTTTTATTGGAAGTTTTTGTTCGCTATATATAATAAGGTATAAGAAGATCTATTTATTAGCCCCTCCATCCAACAGTTCTGCTATTTTCTTTTTCAAATTAAGCTTTATAATTTCATCTTGCTGTAATTCTATCTCTACCATAATTTTGGCATTTCCTAGTTTATATCTGATACCTTCGTTATCAGAATTTCTCTGTTCTTGTTTGATACTATATAAAAGGGAAAAATCATAGTCTAGCGCTATTGAAATATTGTATAATGTATCCGTGTCGATGCTTTTCCTTGTCAGTAAGTAATCTACACTTTGAGGCTTAACATCCAACCGTCTTGCGAGTTCGGCCTTTGTAACCTGTCTCTCAGACATCACATTTTTGATAATTTCACCTATATAAATATTGCTTTTTTTCATTTGCATGAAAGTACAACATAATCTGAAGAGTTAGGTTTATAGGTATAAAAGAATATCTGTCTATTTTTGTATTTTGTTCATAATTTATTTGTTTTATCAGATAAATTAGGATATATTTGCAGCGAATCACCAAGAGGAGTGAAGCAACACTTTCCGGTAGCGGGAGAAAAAACAGAGTGAAACATAACATTTATATTATTACTATTATTCATTTAAATTTTGAGATTATGAAAAAGAAACTCATGATGGTAGCAGTGCTCCTGGGTGCTTTGTCACTGGGAGCTTGCGTTGATAACAACGAATCAGCTTCTGTGGAGGCGGTACGTAATGCGAAAGCTGAACAGTTGAAAGGCTTGGCAGCATTGGCAAATGCGCAAGCTGAGGCTACAAAAATTACAGCTGAGGCTGAGGCAGCATTAAAAAATGCACAAGCTGAATACCAAAAAGAAATGACTGAAGAGGCTAAACAGAAATTTGCTGTTGATATTGAAAAAATTAAAGCCGAGGCAGAAAAAGCAATTGCTGAAGCAAAGAAAGCTGCTTCAGAAGCTGAATTGCTGATATTGAAAAATGCTGATGAACGTGTTCAGTGGTTATACGGACAGTATACTATAGCTGCTGGTGAATTGGCTACTTTGAATGAAAACCTTCTTACCAAAACAGCTGGTCTTGCTCAATTAGAAGCAGGTATAACTACAGCAGAAGCAAATGCTAAGATTAACACTATTACTTTGAATAGAAGTATCGCAGCGGAAACTGCTAAATTGGAGGTTCTGAAAGACCCAGCTAATGCAAATATTGATAAGGATGCGCTTAACGCTAAAAAGGCAGCTGTTTATCAAAAATATGAGTTAGCCAATAGTACAGTGATGAATAATGAAGGTGCTGCTTTGAATGCAGACGCCAAGGGTATTCAGGAGGCTATTGATGCTTTGGATAGAGATGCTATTGATGTGGTGAATGCTCTTTCTCCGTATTCTGGTGTTGTTCAATTTACAGGACTTGAAAATTTGTACTGGGAAGCGACTACTGGACCTGCTTATCGTAACATTTCATCAGGAGCTTATATAAGTGAAGTTCAAAAACTAAATGCTGTAAACTATTTTGCAACGGACTTGGAAGATGCAGCAAAAGAATTGGGTACATCAGCTGATACTAAAGATAAAGATACTGCTTATGGTCGTCTTGCTGCTGCCAATGCGCAGTTGGAAGATGCAAATAAAATGGGTGAAACGACAGATGCTGAAAAGGCAGCTAAGGAGCAAGCTATAAAAGATGCAAAGAAGGCAATTGCTTTGGCGGAAGATGGGATTGTGAGGGCGCAAGCTTCTTATGACGGAAAAAAGACTGCTTCTGATGAATTTACGGCTGCTCTCGCTGCTGTTGATGTAAAAGCGTATAATGATGCGGTTAGTGCAATTGTAGCATTGGTTAAAGCGAATGAAACTGTTGCTAAGGCATTTAATGATGCAAATGAGACTCCGATGAAACTTTGGAATGAATACAGTGTTCTCAATACACTTTATGATAATAGTCAGAATCTTGAAGAATTAATTGCTCGATGTGAATATAATATTGCTTATGCTAAAGAGCGGATTAAATTCTATGAAGTTAATATCACGAATGCTGAGGCCCAATTAGCTAAAGAAAAAGAAGAGTTGGCTAACTTGGAAAAAGAGATTGCTGCTAAGAAAATTATTGTTGACAATGCAAAAGCTGCGTTAGACGCAGAATTAAACGCTGAATAATTCCTAAAGTAACGGCAAAGACAACAAATTAAAAAAAAGTATCGTATGAAAATAAAAAGACTTTTAGTGTTGGCCGTTCTACCCAT